>Ga0335083_10000054_pt1 | contig 205862 bp, 156 predicted proteins | sample Lox_Sample_42_FD_206716 | JGI IMG/M metagenome (GOLD analysis project Ga0335083, IMG submission 206716) | Soil microbial communities from Loxahatchee National Wildlife Refuge, Florida, United States - Lox_Sample_4.2 | ecosystem: Environmental > Terrestrial > Soil > Wetlands | place: USA... | reverse complement strand
TAACTCCGCCGAGCCGAAGCTCCGCGGAGCGACAAAGGAAACTATGCATCGTTTTGTTGGACTTCTCGGCATCGTGACGTTGTTGGGGCTAGGCGCTCTGTTTTCCACCAACCGCCGCGCCATTCGACTGAAGACGATCCTCTGGGGACTGGGGCTGCAATTCGCCTTCGCAGTGTTTGTGCTGCGGGTGTCATGGGGGCGCGAGCTGTTTTCGTTTCTGGGCGGGAAAGTCGATACGTTCCTGAGCTATTCGATCGCCGGATCGTCTTTCGTCTTTGGCGAGTTAGGGAAGCCGGGCAACGTGGGGAAATACGGATTTTTCTTTGCCTTCAGCATCCTTCCCACCATCATCTTTGTCGCCGCATTCTTCGCCGTGATGTATTACCTCGGCGTGATGCAGATCGTCATCAAGGCATTCGCATGGGTGATGCGGCGCATTCTTGGCGCCAGCGGCGCCGAGTCGCTTAATGTCGCGGCGTCGATCTTTATGGGACAGACGGAAGCTCCGCTGACGATTCGTCCTTTCCTGCCGTCGATGACCCGATCGGAATTAATGACGGTCATGACGGCGGGCATGGCGCACGTGTCGGGCAGCATCATGGCGGCGTACATCGCGTATGGCGTGAAGGCGGAGAACCTGCTGAGCGCGGTCATCATGACGGCTCCCGGGACCATCCTGATGGCGAAGTTGCTGGTGCCAGAAACGGAAACGCCGCTCACCGGAGACCGACAGGTTCCCGGCGCCGCTGCGGCGGAAGCCAAGCTCGAAGACGTGAAGGAAGAAAAAGAAGCGAACATTCTAGGCGCCATCGCGAAAGGTACGACCGACGGTCTGCACCTGGCACTCAATGTCGCCGCGATGTTGATTGCGTTTATCGCATTGATCGCGCTACTGAACGGCGTTCTCGGTGGCACTCACAACTTCCTCGCCAATCACGGATTCACCCGCTTCCCCAGCAGCCTGGAACAGATTTTCGGCGTCATCTTCGCTCCCGTCGCTTTCGTGATTGGGATTCCATGGAAAGACTGCCTTGCGGTCGGAAACTTGCTGGGCACGCGCATGGCGATCAATGAACTGGTGGCTTACTCGATGCTTGGCGCGCAACAGGGCGCGCTCGATCCGCGATCGTTCACCATCGCCACATTTGCGTTGTGCGGGTTCGCGAACTTCAGTTCGATTGGAATTCAGATTGGAGGTATCAGCGCGCTGGCTCCTAATCGGAGAGGCGACCTGGCAAAGCTGGGATTCCGGGCGATGATTGCGGGAACCATGGCCAACCTGATGTCGGCATCGATTGTCGGGATCCTGATGAAATGAACACTGCGGTCGAAGTCATAAAACTACCGGACGAATTTGCCAAGGCCGAGCAGGCAGCGGAATACATCCGCTCGAAGACCAGCCTTCAGCCGCGGATCGCGCTGATCTTGGGCTCGGGCTTGGGCCCTTTTGGCGACGCCATGGAAAGCGCCACGCGCTTGTCGTATGCGGAAATACCGCACTTTCCGAAGCCGACGGCGATCGGCCATGCAGGCAAATTGGTGATCGGCAATGTTGCCGGTGTTCCGGTGGCGGCGATGCAAGGCCGGGTTCACTACTACGAGGGGCTGCTGCTGCGCGACGTTATTTTTCCGATGCGCGCCTTCAATCGGCTCGGGGTGAAATCGGCGATCCTCACCAACGCCGCGGGCGGCATCAACACCAGCTATAGCCAGGGCGCGCTGGTCGTTCTCAGCGATCACATCAATCTGCAGGGATCGAATCCGCTGATCGGACCGAATGACGATCGCTTCGGGCCGCGCTTTCCCGACGTGACACGTGTCTACTGGAAGCCGTATCGAGAGATCGCGCGCGAAGAAGCTAATCGCATCGGAATTGAAGTCCACGAAGGCGTTTACGTCGCCGTGACCGGACCCTCGTACGAAACACCCGCGGAGATTCGTGCTTTCCGCAACCTTGGCGCCGACGTCGTGGGGATGTCGACCGTGTCCGAGGTGATCGCCGCCGCGCACATGGGCATGCGCGTCCTCGCTATCTCTTGCGTTACAAACATGGCTGCTGGAATTCTCGATCAGCCACTGAATCATGAGGAAGTGCTGGAAACCGGCGAGCGCGTGAAAGGCGCGTTCATGCGATTGTTGAACGCCGTGATCCCGCGTATGGCGAGCGAATCATGAGCAAGATCGAAACTTATATGATCGCCGTTGCCGGACCTTCGTGTGCCGGCAAGACCGAGACCGCGAAGGTTGTCGCCAAATTGCTCAATGCGCAGATCATTGCCATCGATTCCTATTACCACAATCTCGATCACCTGACCCACGATGCGCGTTGTCGCTTCAACTTCGACGAGCCTGCGGCCCTCGATCATGATCTGCTGTTCGACCAGCTTCGTTCACTGGCAGCCGGAAGCGTCATCGAAACTCCGGTTTACGATTTCACTCGCCACACGCGCGCCGCTACAACGCACCGCGTTGCGCCTGCACCATTCCTGATTCTTGAAGGACTCTTCGCTCTGTATTGGAAAAACGTACGCGAACTTTGTAAGACCACGGTTTATGTCGATGCGCCTGATGAAATCTGCCTGGAACGCCGCAAGCGTCGCGATATTTGTGAACGAGGTCGCACGGTCGAGTCCGTCATAAAGCAGTACGACGAGACAGTTCGGCCGATGGCCGCGAAGTACGTTTGGCCGACGAAGGCGCTTGCCGGATTAGTCGTCTCCGGCACCGATAGCCTCGAACATTGTGCAGAGCAGGTGATGAGCGAAATCAGTCGCAAAACCCCGCCAGCCGCACTTTCTACAACTTCCAGTTTTCAGTAGATCTGGCCAGAAAACCATCCCGTTATTCGTAGATTTGACCGCGCCCAGCCTGAGCTTCGTCTAAGAAGATTACCCGAAAATCCAACTACGCAACCTGCAGCCGCAACTTGTAAGTACCTCAATTTCAAATAACAGCAAGGTTAGGTGCGCTTTCGATTCGCCTTTGGAGATTCACCTGCAACACACCATTTTGTCCAAACTCCCAGGTATTGCGCGATCGAATATTTCTGCACCACGCCTTGTGCAAAACGCCTCCTCGGCCTTGGGCAAACGAGCGTCTCGGCGTATCAACGATGATGAATGCGGCAAAACAAAAGCGGCGTGGCATTTCACCATCGCCGCTGTTCGCTCGATTTGGAATTCGAAACGGATTCGGATTCCCGAGTGGATCGCGAACTTCACGCGGATTGAAACACCGCGGTTCGCGCGCTTCTTTAGCCGCGCAAGGCTTCGTCGAGCCGCTTGTTGACCTCGTCCCAATTCACGACGTTCCACCAGGCCTTCAGGTAGTCGGCTCGCTTGTTCTGGTATTTGAGGTAGTAGGCGTGCTCCCAGACATCGTTGCCGAGGATGGGGAAGTTGCCATCCATCAGCGGACTGTCCTGGTTCGCGGTGCTGGTGATCTCGAATTTGCCAGCCTTGGTGCGGATCAGCCATGCCCAGCCGCTGCCGAAGCGCTTAACGCCGGCGTCGTTGAACTTTTCCTGGAAGGCGGCCAGCCCGCCGAGTTCCTTGATCACGTCGGCGATCTTACCGGTAGGATTTCCGCCGCCCTGCGGCTTCATGATCTTCCAGAACATCGAGTGGTTGTAGTGGCCTCCGCCGTTGTTGCGGACGGCCGTGCGCACGTCCTCGGGAATCGAGTTGATGTTGCGCAGGATCTCGTCGACAGATTTCTTCTGCCAGTCGGCATGCTTTTCGAGCGCCTTATTGAGGTTGTCGACGTACGCCTGATGATGCTTGTCATGATGCAGATGCATGGTCTGCTCGTCGATGTGCGGCTCCAGCGCGTTGTACGCGTAAGGCAATGGGGGGACTTCAAACGCCATGGTTTCCTCCAAACAGTTCTTTCTTTGGTAGATGACAATGCGAGGGTCGATTATGCCCCTGGTAAGTCAGATGTTGGGCATAGCTGCACGATGCAAAACCCGCGATCGAAAACCTACGGTGCAAAAGCCATCGTGATTTGTATCACACTGAAGGGTGATTGCGTTGCGAGCAGCCCGATTTCCACAAGCACGGTGTCTCGATCCGGTCTTTGTCGTCGGCTCCAAAATCCGCGTTCCGTCGGACGTTTGCGCAGAGTGTCGGATGGGGTTATGTCGTCGAACGGGATGAAAAATCTTTATCGGCGCGATATGAATTGTTCATGAAATTCCGCAGTTTGGGATTGGTTTTGTAGGGTACGGTGTGTTGTAATGCGTCGCGTAATTCACCCAGGGTTTTGAAACTCGATCACGGAATTCGATCCTCCCGAACTCCGTTTCGGACTGTAACGATAGAGTGATGACCTTGGGGCCGGCGTTGAGACAGGACTTCGGCATGCGGCCGCCAGGAAGCAGTTCCGTACACAATCCTGTAACACTGAATCAGTAGGTTTTGTCTGAAAGTTGCGTTTCCCAGAGAGTCAGCGTGTCCTGAGGGGGCACAGCACAGTTTCGTTTAGAAGGAGTGGAAGTCTTATGCAGCAATTAGAAAATGGACACAGTAACCGTAAAGTGTCTGTGTTTAGACTTGCGATCGTTCTGCTACTGATTATCGCTTGCGGTAGCTTGACAACGGCATTCGCGCAAACCACGACCGAAGGCGCGATCGGCGGCACCGTTTCCGATCCCCAGAACTCGGTTGTGCCCAAAGCGACTATCACCATCAAGAATTTGGGCAGCAACGAAGAAAAAACCGCTACCAGCAACGATACCGGTTACTACCGTTTTGCCCAGGTTCCTCCTGGAACGTACACCGTGAAAGTGGCCGCCCAGGGATTCGCCCCGTATGAAGCGCGGCAGGTCATCGTTAACGTCGGCAGCTTAACCACGGTCAACGCGCAGCTGACCATCGGCACGACTGAAAAGGTCGACGTGAGCGCCGAAGCGCCGGTCATCAACACCACCTCGGCCGACTTCGCGCCCACGCTTAACGGCGCGGCGATCGAGAATCTTCCGATCAATGGCGGTCGCTGGTCGAGTTTCGTTCTCCTGACGCCGGGCGTAGTCAGCGATGCGAACGGCTTCGGTCTCGTCAGCTTCCGCGGCATCAGCACGTTGCTGAATAACGTGACCGTCGACGGCGCCGACAACAACCAGGCTTACTTCTCTGAAGAGCGCGGACGCACGCGCGCCGGTTACTCCACTCCGAAGGTTGCGATCGACGAATTCCAGGTCAACACTTCGAACTATTCGTCCGAGTACGGACGTTCCGCGGGTGGCGTCATCAACTCCGTCACCAAGAGCGGCACCAACAATATTCACGGCGAAGCCTACTGGTACGATCGTGACAACGATTGGGGATCGACCAACCCGTTCACGACCCTGACTTCCGCGGTTTATGGCAACGGCGCGTCCGCGCCTCCTACCGCTTCCCTTACGGCACCCTACAAGCCGAAAGACGTTCGCAAAATGGGCGGCGTCGGCATCGGTGGGGCGCTGATCAAAGACAAGCTGTTCTGGTACGTGGCGATCGATCGTTATCACCACAATTTCCCCGGTACCGCAGTTCCGAACGGAGCCGCCAGTTTCTTCGCGGTTCCTGATACTGCTCTCGCGGCCGGTACCACTTGCAGCACGGTGAAGAGCGGCACGGCTGACTACAATGTTTGCCAGTTGTCGGCGCTCCTCAACTACAACAGCACCAGCGCTGCGAACCTTGCCAAGGTGACGACCGCGCAGTACGCCACCGCCCAAGGCCAGTGGGTCAATGCCCTGTTTGGCAATCCGAACAGCGGCCAGCTCGGTCTGTTGAGCATTACCGGACCCACGCCGCGTACCGGCGATCAGACCATCTTCTTCCCCAAGCTGGACTGGATCATCAATTCCAACAACCACGCTTCGTTTGAAGTGAACCGCATGCGGTGGTGGTCTCCAGCGGGCATCCAGACGCAGTCCACGAATGCCTACGGCACCAACAGTTTCGGTAACGATTACGTTAAAGACACCTGGGGCGTAGCCAAACTCGACACGCAGTTCAGCCCCACCATCACCAACCAGATCCGTCTCCAGTACGGTCGCGATTACGAATTCGAGTACAACCAGAACGCTTCGCCGTATGAAGTCCAGACGCTGCAGAACCCTGTAACCCCGGGTACGACAACTCCGACCGGTTACTCCAACCCTTATGGAATCGTGCCCAACGTTTACATCGGCAGCTTCCAGTGGGGCACGGCGCCGTTCCTGAACCGCCAGTACTATCCCAACGAGTACAAGACGCAGTTTGCAGACACCATCTCGATGTTGCACGGTAACCACACCATCAAGTTCGGTGTGGATGTGGTGCACAACGCCGACAAGATCAACAACCTGTATCAGCAGTACGGCGAGTACTCCTACAGCGGACTGCCGCAGTACTTTGCCGATCTCTACAATCCGGCCGGCAAGTATTTCAGCACCTACTACCAGGCGTTCCAGGGAACGTCGATCAGCACTCCGGTTCAGACTTACCAGTTCTCCACGAACGACCTTGCGTTCTTCGCGCAGGACGACTGGAAGCTGACGCGTCGCTTGACCATCAACGCCGGTCTGCGTTTCGAGACCGAGTTGATGCCAAGTCCATTCGGTGGGCTGGAGAAGACCATTACGCTGGGAAGCCAGGTCGTTACCGCCGGCGCACTGCCGAAGAGCCCGACTGATTTTGGTCCGCGCATCGGATTTGCCTGGGATGTTTTCGGTGATTCCAAGACCGTTCTCCGCGGCGGCTACGGCATGTACTACGGGCGTCTGATCAACTCCACGCTGTTCACCGGCATGACCACCACTGGTTCCACCGCTGGACAGAACAGCTATACGATGAAGTTCAGCGCTCCGGGCGTGCCTACGTTCCCGCAGATCCTGACCACCGCGCCTTCCGCGGCGGCCAGCCTTTCGGTGGATTACTTCGATCCCAACTTCAAGTCCCCGCAGATTCACGAAGTGGACTTGACCCTGCAGCGTGAACTCGGTTGGCACTCGGTGGTTTCGGTCAGCTACCTCGGCAGCTTCGGCCGTCACCTCCAGAACTTCACCGATGCGAACCTGGCTGCGCCGGGAACGGCGTACTGCTCCACGCTCTCGGGCGGCAAGCCCACCGGCTTGCAGGCAACGGGTGCGGCTGGCGTTCCGGTCAACGGTGTATGCTCCGGCGGCGCGGCGGCTCTGCTGACGCCTCCAAACGCGGTGGCTTACACCCTGAGCAACTCGCTGAATGGATCGACGGTTGCCGGACTGCCTCTGGACAGCAACTACGCCATCACCACGCCGTTCTACACCTCGCGTGTGAACCCCGTGTATGGCGCGGTGGTCGACATCTTCAGCGGCGTCAACTCCAACTACAACGCGTTGGCGGTGCAGTTTGAAAAGCGGATGAGCAATCACGTTCAGATCGCTGCCAACTACACCTGGTCGCACGCGCTCGACTTCGGCACCAACGGAACCACCGGAGCCGGCAGCGACAACCTGATTGATCCACACAACATTGGTTACAGCCTCTACGGCAACTCCATCTACAACGTCCCGAATCGCTTCACCTTGAACGCGATTCTGGAAGCGCCGTGGAAGCACTCTGGCGTGCTGCAGTACCTCGTGGACGGATGGCAGGCGGCGCCTGTGCTCCAGATGCAGAACGGCCTGGGCAACAGCGTGCAGACTGCGTCGTCCTTCCCGAACGTTTACGTGGGGACGCAGGAGTACCAGGGACTCAGCAGCGGTATGCTCGGTGCGGGCGGCTCATGGCAGATGCCGGGAACCGAACGCAACGGCTTCAAACAGCCTTCCACCTATGTTTGGGATCTGCGCTTCTCCAAGCAGTTCCCGATCACGGAGCGGTTCAAGGCTGAGTTCTCGGCCGATGGCTTCAATCTGCTGAACCATCGCAACGTGACCGGTGTCAGCACCACCAGTGCTTACACCATCTCGAGTCCGACCGCTGGTACTGCAGGAACGACCACCAATCCGACGCTGATTCCGTACTCGAGCGGCGTTGTGAACGGGGTTTCGCAGTACAACGTTCCGAGCAGCGCGAACAGCAACTACGTGTACAGCACTCGTCAGATCCAGCTGGGTCTGCGGTTGTTCTTCTAAACGCTGTAACGAAACCGATGTAACTTCCAGGGGCAGCGCTTCGGCGCTGCCCTTATTTCATTCTGAGTTGTGCCGAGAACCCAGCTCTTTTCTGGTGCTCCATGGCTCAGTGCTGATTGCTGAATGCCGGCGACCGAACTTAGTCCGCGGCCCGTGATTCCCTGTCGTGCTCTTGTTCCACGCTGGGCTCGGTGGTCTCGTGATATCTCTGTTGCTGCGGCCATCCGGGTAACCGGTTCGACCCGGTAATTAGTCGCGCCGAACGCTGATACGTCAGGTACGCCCATGCCCACTCGATGAACACGAGTACGCGATTCCGGAAACCGACCAGGAACATCAGGTGTACGAACAGCCAGAGCACCCATGCCACGAATCCGGAGAAATGCAGTTTCGAGCCCAGATCTGCCACTGCCGACGCGCGCCCGATCGTCGCCAGCGTGCCCTTGTCTCGATAGTGAAAGTCTTCGCGCTTTTTCTTCTTCAAATCATGGTCGATATTCCGCGCAATGAACCGGCCCTGCTGGATGGCAACCGGCGCCAGCCCCGGTAACGGCTTTCCGGTCTTCTTGTCGATCAGGCTCGCCAGGTCGCCGATGACGAAGACCTCCGGATGCTCCGGAACGCTCAAGTCATTGCTGACCTTCACGCGGCCGGCTTTGTCGATTGGAACGCCGAGCGATTTCCCTAGCGGAGAAGCCGCCACTCCGGCTGCCCACAGCGTTACGGTCGAGGGAAGCACTTTGTCGCCAACTCGAACCAGTCCTGGCTCAATCGACGTCACGATGGAGTTCTTCATCACATCGACGCCGAGTTTGTTCAGCTGACGTTCCGCACTCAGCGACAAGTCTTCCGGATAGGCGGGAAGAACGCGCGGACCACCTTCGATGAGCAAAATGCGAGTGGTGCGCGGATCGATCCAGTCGAAATCGTCAGCGATCGTGTTGCGCGCGATTTCAGCAAGTGCCCCGGCAAGCTCCACGCCGGTAGGGCCGCCACCAACGACAACGAAATGGATAGGTTCGGCATGGCCGGTGATGGAAGCCTGACGCTCCGCCAATTCGAACGCCAGCAAAACGCGGCGCCGGATCTCAGTGGCATCCTCGACGGCCTTAAGCCCGGGAGCGAGTTCCTCCCATTCATCGTGCCCGAAGTAAGAATGGGTCGCTCCAGCGGCCACAATCAGATAATCGTAAGGAATATCGGAGCCGTCGCGAAGTTTAACCGCCTTCTCTGCCAGATCGAACCCGGTCACTTCGCCCATCAGCACGTGCATGCGGCCGTTTTCTTTCAGCACGCCACGGATAGGCGCGGCTATTTCGCCCGGAGACAATCCCGCGGTCGCCACCTGGTAGAGCAGAGGCTGGAACGTGTGATAATTCCTGCGATCGAGAACGGTAACATTCACCGGAAGCTTGGCCAGCTTCTGGGCGGCGTTCAAGCCTCCGAATCCGCCGCCAATGATCACCACTCTCGGCAGACTTCCTGGATTCATCGCCCCCTCCTCTTCACTTATCAGATGACTGGGCGACTGCCTCCGGTTCGATTTTGTTCCTGTTGTGTCCTTGAGGCGGAGATCGATGCAGTAGTATGTTGAGCTTCAAGTACTTCGGTAAGAAAGCACATGCAAACTGGCCATCCAGCAGCGCCCGCCGCCATCAGTAACATCGTCGTTTCCAGCGATTTTTCGACTGTCTCTGAAACGGCGTTGCTGTTCGCGTTGGGAATCGCGCGCCGCAATAACGCCAAAGTTTGGATTATTCACGTCGTCGGCGACATCTTTTTCAGCAAGGAAACACAACAGCGCGCCGTAGACGATGCATGGCGCGAAGGCCATCGCCAGCTCACCGATCACTTCATCGCCGGACGTCTGGACGGTGTCGAGAACAAGCTTCAGGTCGAGCAAGGAAGCATCGCCGAGGTGCTCATTCGCCAGGTAGAAGAACATTACGCGGATTTGCTGGTGGTGGGAACAACTGGCCGCAGCCGCATCGGCAAATTTTTTCTCGGTTCGGTCGCCGAGAGCATCTTCCGCCAGGCGCCTTGTCCGGTGCTTACCGTCGGACCGCGCGCAGTTCCTCGCGATGTCTCCGCTGAAGGCCCACGCAAAATTCTCTTCTGCACCGGTTTCAGCAAGCATTCTCTCGCTGCAGGTGAACTGGCGGTGCGCATGGCCGCCCGGCAGGAGGCTGAACTGCTCCTGATGCATGTGGGACCCGACCCACTGACCGGCTTACGCGACGATTACATTCACAATGCGGAGCGCCGCCTGCAGGAAGCTATTCCCGAAGGAACCGGGCTTTCCGAGCCCATGAAAACAATCGTCCGTTTCGGCGTGGCTTCTGAACAGATTCTCCAGGTCGCGAGGGAAGAGAATCCTGGTCTCATCGTTCTCGGCGTGCGTCAGCCGGAGGGCTTTGGCCGGCGACTGCGGTGGGCGACTGCGTACGATGTGGTCTCCAACGCATCGTGCCCCGTATTGACAGTTCGGACTCAGGCAGCGTGATTCTGTATTTCCGCTGCTCCTTGTAACATCACCGTAGAGGAGTTGTGTTGGCCCAGTGCGCCCAATGCGGACGTGAAATGCCGGAAGCGGCGAATGGCGGCGATCTCACTTGCGAAGAGTGTCGTCAGCGCGAATTCGCAGCTCAGGCGGAAGAAGCGGCGTGGCACAATCCATCTCGCAACTTTGTCGTTACAAATACCCTGCTGGCTATCAACATCGCCGTCTATCTGTGGATGGTCTTGTTCAGGCATGTTTCCCCAACATCGCCCGGCACCGATCAGGTGATCCACTTCGGAGGAAACTTCGGGCCACTCACGCTGAGCACCGAGCCCTGGCGGCTGGTCACCGCGATGTTCGTCCACATCGGATTCCTGCATTTGCTGGCAAACATGATGGGCCTTTTTGTTCTGGGTCGATTGGCGGAGTCGCTCTACGGCCGTTGGGCTTACCTCGCGACGTATTTCCTGGCCGGCATCGCCGGCAGTTTTGGCAGTATCTTATGGAACCCGCTTGGCGTCAGTGCCGGAGCGTCGGGCGCCATTTTCGGTATCGCCGGCGCCCTGATCGCCACGTTCCTTGTCGGCAAACTTCCGTTGCCGAAGGAGAGCATTCGATACCTTCTCTTCACGCTGGTTGCATTTGCCGGATTCGATCTTCTTTATGGTGTCTGGAAAGAAGCGGTAGATAATGCCGCCCATTTCGGCGGCCTCTTCGCCGGTTTGCTGCTGGGGCTGCTTCTAGGCCACCATCTGGGCCCCAGCCCGAGTGCGAAAGCCTTCCGGGAAAGGCTGCTTTTCGCGGCTCTTCTGGTTCTGGTCTTGTTCGGGGGATTCGTATGGCGCAAGGACAGCTATGTTGCCGACGTCGAACGCGCCCGGCTGCTGATCGCACGCGGCGGACTGGACGAGGCGATCAGGCAGCTTGAAGTCGCGGTAAGTCATCGGCCCAACGAGGCCTATTTGCTGAACATGCTCGGTGAAGCGTACACGAAGAAAGGAAATTTTCCGAAGGCGGAGCAGGAGTATCGCCGCGTCACCGAACTCAAGCCAAACGATCCGGTTGGCTGGACCGGATTGGCGCAGACGCTCGGGCTGGAAACGAAGTTCGCGGACTCGGCTGCCGCCTGGGTGAAAGCCGCGGAGTTGTCGAAGAAAAATGCCGCCGCCGCCCCCTGGTTTGCCGCGGGACAAACCTACGCCGTTATCGACAAACAGGAGGAAGCTATCAAGGCGTATCAGAAAGCACTCGCCTTATCGCCAAATGCGGTGGAGGTTTGGGCCGCTATGGGATTTGCGCAGCTGAAAGCGGGACAAAACCAACAGGCGGTTACTTCCCTGGAAAAGGCGGTGAAGCTGCAGCCCGGAAACGCCGATTTCCGGCTGATTTTAGGGAATGCCTATCTCGCAGTGGGCAAACAGGATCAGGCGCAGGAAGAATTTTTTCAGGCATCAAAAATACGAGCCGCGATTCAGGAACGGCTCAGACAAATGCAAAAAACCCAGATCCAGAAACCGGGTGCCGCTGCGGTTCCACAAGCCGCGCCTTCGCCTGCCACACCGTCGCCGGCGACCAATACAACCAAGTAAAAGAAGGCTTGCTCAGGTTCCGTTCGGTTTTTTGGGGAATCTTATTCGACAGGCAGGTCGCTGACGCATTGACGCAGCAGAGCTTTTACCGCTGGATCCACACCTACAAATTCAAATCCGTAACGATCTTCCTCGCGGTGCCTCACGGTGCCGTGAAGCACGACCGGCTTTGCGGCACCCGGCAGGTCCACCTGCAGCAGAACCGCATCGCCGAGCCCGAGTTCTTCATCCACAATGGCAGCCAGCCCGAGCTCGCTGATGTTCCGGCACTTTCCCTGGATGATCACCGGCAGTCCGTTGTCGAACGAGAGGATCTTGATCGCCGCGTGATGTTGTCCCCGGAGCGTCTGGCGTTGGCGCGTGTCGACCTCACCCATGTCAAGAGGTTCAATCACCTCCACTTCGAAATCGACGTCGTGAATCGTCTCGACCGCGGTAACAGATTTCTGCTCCGGCACCGGAGACGGCTTCGGCGATGGTCTCGGCGCAGGTTTGATGGGGCCCTCATGAGACCTTTGAATCGCCCATTCCAGCAACCGCGACTGGGAATCTTCCGAGAGCGACTCGAATCGCACGCCCGTCTTGCCGCGCGAATCGGAGCGTGTTACGCGCGCTCCCACTTCCATCTCGAAGGATGTTTCGGGCAGGATGAACGTCAATTGCACGGGCTGCTCTTTTTTCAGCGGGGTTCCTGCCTTGATCAGCGCTCCGTGCTGGCTCAGGTCGCACAATTCCACACTTAGCGTGCGTTGCCCGATTCTCAAGTTTGCCACCGTATTCGCCGGATGCCGGAAATGCAGCCGCTTCTCGCGCATCATCAGGCCATGAGCGGCGTTCAGCGTGCGCTTGGCTCGCTCGCTGGTGAGCGGCTTGTAGATGACGAAGTGAGCGCCCATCTCGAAGGCTTCGTTCATCTTGATCTCGCTGTTGGTAAGCGCAAAAACGATCGACCGCCGATTGTGCTTCGACGTTCGCACGCTCCGCAGCAGATCCGGGCCCTGGCTTAGGTCGCAGTCCGATACAACGCCGTCGAACTTCTGCTGCAGCAACAACTCCATGGCGCGATCCAGGTCGGTGCAGTGCTGCACCTCGATGGAAAGATCGCCGAGAGAGGCCCGCAAAAGCCGGACCGCCCGGTCATCGTCGCTGAAAAGAAGACAACGCAGGATCATAGGGCTACGGTTTCACTGTGGAAATAGCATAGATCAGAAAGGATTGGCCTCACAGGTACCGACGCGGTTCCTCCATGACTTCCGTTACTCTGATTCCAGAACGGGAATTCCATCCATGACTTCCGTTACCTGGGTTTTATTGTTGGCCCTTGCAGAACAGCAGCGGGGAAATTAAGCGACCCTTTGCCCTGAATGCGGAATCTATGTAGAGTAGTGCTGTTTCCGACCGCCCGAGCCTAAGGCAATAGCCATGGTCACGGCGGCGGCGCCGACACGTTCGGCCGAGGGTATCGGGGGAAACCCGGATGCCTCCCGTGCTTGGAAAGGAAACGCTGCCTGCAATCGTCGATTCTGACGCCTGCCGTTCGTCTCCTTTCTGAATGAATAAAGAATCCATGATCCCTGGTTTCGAAAGTCCGCTGACCGGCCTGGCGCGCCTCACCGACAAGTACGGGCGCAAGATTACCGACCTGCGGATCGCCGTGACCGATCGCTGTAACTACCGGTGCGTCTACTGTCGAACCGGAAATGATGGCGCGCAGTTTCCGGAGCTGCCGATCGAACTTTATTTGCGCATGGCGCGGGTCTTCGTGTCGTTGGGAATCGAAAAAATCAGGCTCACCGGCGGAGAACCGCTGCTGCGAAAAGGGCTGCTTGATCTTGTACACGAACTGGCGAAACTGCGAACCTTCGAAGGCGAACCGCTCGATCTCGCGCTGACCACGAACGGGCACTTGCTCGCCGAAATGGCGGAGCCACTGAAGAAGGCTGGCTTGTCGCGGGTGACGGTGAGTATGGACGCCGTGGATCCGGTGAAGTTCTCTCGCATCACGCGGGTTCCCAAAGGTTACGAAAAGGTGCGGGCCGGGATCCGCGAAGCCAAGCGGGTGGGATTGGCGCCGGTGAAAGTCAATTGCGTGCTGCTGCGCGGTTTTAACGACGATCAGATCGTCGAGTTCGGCAAGTTCGCACGCGAGCAGGAGGTAACGGTTCGTTTCATTGAGTTCATGCCGCTGGAAGAAGATCGGGTGTGGACACCCGAAACGGTCATCACGCAGGCGGAAATCGTGCGCCGAATGGCTGAATTCATGCCTCTGGTCGAGGTCGGCCAGGAGGGTAGCGAAACCGCGAGGCGCTACACGTTTGCGGATGGGGTCGGCGAGATCGGGATTATCGCACCCGTCTCGAATCCATTCTGCGGACATTGCAGCCGAGTACGCGTCACCAGCGATGGCAAGATTCGAACTTGCCTGTTCTCCGTTCTCGAACACGATCTCTACGGGCAGATGCGCCGTGGGGCCGATGATCCTCAACTCGCCGAATACATTCGCGGCGTGGTGATGAAGAAGGAAGCGCGCCATCACATCGGCGAGCCGGACTTCGTGCCGGCCTCGCGAACGATGGTGCACATCGGGGGATGACCTCCGTAATCGGCCGACTCCGTTGACAGAATGTATAGCGTATCGTTACGCTATACACAATGATCAAGAGCTTTCGCCATAAAAGTGTCGAACAGTTTTTTCGCACCGGCTCGAAAGCTCACATTCAGCCAAAACACGCTCCCAAGCTTCGACTTCAGCTCTTCGTACTGAATAACGCCAAGTCCGCGGAGGACATGAATGCCCCCAATTGGCGATTGCATCAACTCTTCGGAGACTTGAAGGGACACTGGGCCGTCGATGTCAGTGGCAACTGGCGATTGACGTTCGCCTTTGAAGGGGAAGACGCGATTTTGGTCGATTATCAGGACTATCATTGAGGTTTCACGATGCCAATGTTCAATCCACCCCATCCCGGAGAAGTATTGCGAGAGTACTTGGGTGACGTGTCAGTGACGGATGCGGCTCGCCACCTTGGAGTGACTCGAGTGTCCCTGTCGCGAATTCTCAACGGCAGCGCGGGGATTTCGGCAGACATGGCGTTACGGTTGTCGGACGCTTTGGGCACCTCTCCCGAACTGTGGACTGGAATGCAGGGGCAATACGATCTGTGGCAAGCATCGAAAAACCGCCGCCGCAAGATCGGGAGATTAGCAGCTTAGGCCTTTTTCAACGGAACTCTTTGACGGTGGGGATCTCTGGACCTTGCACCCTGCCCCTAAGTTCATGCACAATCAAGGATTACGTAACGCTGGCGAAGGCCGCATGATCCTTGAGTCTTTCGCTGGCAATGCGCATCTGTAAGTTGTAGGTACGAACCGAGAGAACCGCGGGCTTCAACAACCCCGTAGGTCGGCCCTGAGCATGAAGGGACGTGGATCTACTGGAGCCAGGCGGATGCTTTCAACAACCCCGTTTCACGCGCCAGCCGCGCGAAACTGAAAGCGAGTTACCGATGGCTACGATCACTGCCGCATGTTCCCTGGACAATTATCTTGTCTTGCCCGATCACACCATGGACGAACGAATCGCCGCCGCCAGGGCCGAACTTGGACGCGATGTCGTGATCCTGGGTCACCATTACCAGCGCGATGAAGTAATCCGTTTCGCCGACTTTACCGGCGATTCTTACAAGCTTTCGCAACAGGCCGCTCGCGCCGATGGACGCTACATCGTTTTCTGTGGCGTGCACTTCATGGCCGAAAGCGCCGACGTGCTCGCGCGTCCCGGACAGCAGACTGTTCTTCCCGACCTTAATGCCGGCTGTTCCATGGCGGACATGGCCGAGATCACGCAGGTGGAAGATGCGTGGGAACAGTTCGTCCGGATGGGACTGACCGACGACGAGGGCAATGGCATCACGCCGATCACGTACATGAATTCCACCGCTGCCATCAAGGCTTTTTGCGGCGAGCGTGGCGGATTGGTCTGCACATCGTCGAACGCTAAGGGCGCCTTCGAATGGGCGTTCAGCAAGAACGAAAAGCTGTTCTTCCTGCCCGATCAGCATCTCGGCCGCAATACCGGCTTTGGCATGGGCATTCCGCTCGATGAGATGGTGGTCTGGGATCCCTACCAACTGCAAGGTGGTGTCAGCCGTGAAAAATTTCGCCAAGCGAAGGCTATCCTTTGGAAGGGCCACTGCTCGGTGCACCAGCGCTTCCTGCCGGAACATGTGGACAAAATTCGCGCCAAGTATCCGGATATCAAGGTCATCGTCCACCCGGAATGCCGGTTGGAAGTCTGCCAGAAGGCCGATGCGATCGGGTCTACCGAACGGCTGATCAAGCTTGTCCAGGACGCCCCAAAGGGCTCGAAATTTGCCATCGGAACCGAAATTCACCTGGTGAATCGACTGGCAAAGACAACTCCGGATAAAATGGTAGTCACTCTGGACGACGCTGGTTGTCTGTGCACGACCATGTTCCGAATTTCGCCGCAGCATCTCTGCTGGGCGCTCGAGAACCTGGTGGAGGGTAACGTGGTCAACCAGATCAAAGTCCGCGACGATGTGAAGCATTGGGCTCGGGTGGCTCTCGATCGCATGTTGGAGATTCAGTAATGGCAAACCGCACATTCACGCTCGCCGAGGCCCAAAACCTTCTTCCCGTTCTCCAAGGATTGCTCCGCCGCGCCAGCGAAGCCAAGAAACGTTGCGAGGAAATCGATGCGCGTTTCCAGGAAGTGAACCAGCGGGTGCTGATGCACGGGGGCATGATGCTCGACATCGTTCCCCTCGCACGCTTGCGGGCTGAGCGCGACAAACTGACTCAGACCATCACCGACACGCTCGCCGAGATCGCCGCAACCGGCGTGCAAGTAAAAGATCTCGATATAGGGCTGCTCGATTTCCCCTGCCTCGTAGATGGCAAAATCGTCCTCCTCTGCTGGAAGCTCGGCGAACTCACTATCGGCCACTGGCATGGCGTGGACGAAGGCTATGCCGGACGCAAGCGAATCGATCAGCGCATTGCGAACGCCGGCAGCCGCCGAAAGGCGCAATAGCCCCCGGATTTCGGGCACAAACTTTCAGTCGTTTTATCCTGCATTCATCTTGATGCGATAGATATGTAGCGCAACAACCGTTTAGGTGTACGCGATCGACTCCCGTGGTTCTTGACCTGCGTGAACGGCCGTCAACGCCGGCCAGAACCCTGCGGCCATCGGGTCGCTAAATAGCCGACAGCCGCCATCGACGATTCTTCTCTCCAGATGCGCTAGAATGTTCGGTTTCAATCGCAGGGCGAATACGAGGCCGGGGGAGCTTTAGTGATCGTCGGTGTCCCGAAAGAGAATTATCCCGGGGAACGGCGCGTGGCACTTGTGCCGATGGTCGTTCCTAATCTTAAGAAAATTGGGCTGGACGTAATCATCGAAGCCGGCGCCGGACTCGAAAGCGGTTACCGCGATTCCGACTACACGGACAAGGGCGCCAAACTGGTGCCGGGCCGGTCCGATGTTTTCGCCGAGGCCGACATCGTCGCGCAGGTTCTCTGCTACGGCTCGAACGACGTAACCGGCCAGCAGGACGTTCCGCTCTATCGCCGTGGCCAATACCTGATGGGTTTCCTGCGGCCTCTGGGTTCGAAAGAAGTCGTCAGCGAAATCGCCGCCAGCGGTATCAGCAGCTTCGCCGTGGAACTGATGCCGCGCATTACGCGCGCCCAGAGCATGGACGCCTTATCCTCGATGGCCACCATCTGCGGCTACAAGGCTGTCCTGATCGCGGCCGAAACAATCCCCCGTCTTTTTCCCATGCTTACCACCGCCGCCGGAACCATCACGCCCGCTCGCGTTCTGGTGATCGGCGCTGGGGTGGCCGGCTTGCAGGCGATCGCAACCGCTCGCCGTCTTGGCGCTGTCGTCTCTGCTTACGATCTTCGTCCCGCGGTCAAGGAACAGATTCAGAGTCTCGGCGGACGTTTCGTCGAACTCCCACTCGAAACCAAAGACGCGCAAGACGCCGGCGGCTACGCCAAGGCTCAGGACGAATCGTTCTATCAGAAGCAGCGCGAATTGCTCGCCAAAGTGGTCGCTGAAAGCGATGCCGTCATCACCACCGCCGTCGTGCCTGGAAAGAAAGCACCGGTGCTGGTGACCAAGGCGATGGTCGAAGGCATGGCGCCGGGATCGGTGATCGTCGATCTGGCCGCCGAGCGTGGAGGCAATTGCGAGCTCACGCGTCCGGGTGAGCGGGTCGACGTGAACGGGGTTGACGTGATCGGGAGCATCAATCTTGCCTCCAGCGTGCCGTATCACGCCAGCCAGATGTACGCGCGCAATCTCACTACCTTCCTGACCCACCTGGTGAAGGAAGGCAAGCTCAACGTTCGCACCGACGACGAGATCACGCGCGAAACGCTGCTTACGCAGAACGGCGAAATCGTCAACGAACGCGTCCGGCAGTTCTTCCAGATGCCGGCGTTAACGACAGCGTAGGAATCGAAGTGTCAGCAACAGGAATTCCTGGGACTCGCGGGTTCGGGATCTGACAAAAGGGAAACATGCCATCACTAATCGACGCCCTGTTCGTTTTCATGCTCGCCGGGTTTATCGGGTTTGAGGTCATCCGGCGCGTCTCGCCGCTTTTGCACACGCCGCTGATGTCGCTAACGAACGCGTTAGACGCCATCGCCGTGGTCGGAGCTATCGTGCTGGCCGGCAATGCCAATAGCCGCCTGGCACAGATTTTGGGGACGATCGCCATCGTCGCCGCCACCAGCAATATCGTCGGCGGATTCATCATTACCGATCGCATGCTGAAGATGTTCAAGCTGAGCCGCACGCAAAAATAAAATGATCGCCAATACCACGCTCATCGAAGTCATCTACCTGGTTGCGTCGGCGTTATTCATCCTTTCTCTCAAATGGATGAGCTCTCCCGCCACGGCGCGACGCGGCCTCTTCGCCGGCGAAGTCGGCATGATCCTGGCCATCGCGGGAACGCTGCTGCATCACGGCATTCTCAGCTATACCTGGATCGTCACCGGCCTGGTGCTGGGCGCGATCGTCGGCGTGCCGCTCGGCAAAGTTGCGATGACCGCCGTCCCGCAGCGAACCGCGCTCAGCCACGCTTTCGGTGCGCTCTGCGTCACCCTGGTCGGCGCCGCGCACTACTACCTGAATACGCCGCACCTTTCGAAGTTCGAGATGTCGGTGCTCTCCGCCGAAGTCATCATCGGCTCGCTCACCTTCACCGGCAGCCTGATGGCCGCAGGAAAACTGCAGGAAGTGCTGCCGCAAAGGCCCATCACGTACCGGGGCCAGAACTTCGTCAATCTCGGATTGCTCGCCGTCGCGGTCATCATTGCCGTGATGCTGGTCGTCAATCCAGGGAACTCGCACCTGTTCCCCTTCATGATCATCATTCCGCTGGCGTTCGGAATCTTCATGATCATCCCCATCGGCGGGGCCGACATGCCGACCGTGATCTCACTGCTGAATTCCTACGCCGGACTCTCAGCCGCCGCGATGGGTTTTGTGCTTAACAGCAAGTTGCTCATCATTGCCGGTGCGCTTGACGGGTCTTCGGGCTTCATCCTCTCGGTAATCATGTCGAAGGCGATGAACCGCTCGTTTACCAACGTGTTGTTCGGCGCCTTCGGGCAAGTTCAAGCGGCAGCCGGCGGCAAAGCCGAAGAGAAGAGCTATCGCAGCGCCACTTCCGAGGAATCGGCCGGCATCCTGGCTGCGGCCAACAAGGTGGTCGTTGTGCCCGGATACGGCATGGCCGTCGCCCAGGCCCAACACAAAGTCCGCGAGCTCTACGACATTCTTACCAAGAAGGGAATCGATGTAACGTTTGCGATACATCCGGTCGCCGGCCGCATGCCGGGCCACATGAACGTTCTGCTTGCCGAGGCCGACATCCCTTACGACAAGCTCAAGGAAATGGACGAAATCAACGGCGACTTTGCGCAAACCGACGTTGCTCTCATTATCGGCGCCAACGACGTGACCAATCCTGCCGCGCGCACCGACCAATCGAGCCCCATCTTCGGCATGCCCATTCTCGACGTCGACAAAGCCCGCACCGTGATGGTGATCAAGCGCAGCATGAGCCCGGGCTTCGCCGGCATCGACAACCCGCTCTACTACTTCGACAAGACATTGATGCTATTCGGGGATGCGAAGGGCTTTGTCGGTGACATCGTCCGCGAACTCAGCGGCGGCGGACACTAGAGGAATTGGTAATTTTGTAATTGGTAGTTGGTAAATTTGAAAAACCCTGAGTGACTCGCCGTGCGCGCATTTTCTCGCGTGAGATTGCTCCTTTGCTCCAACGCCCTTCCCAGCCAACCACTAGCCACTGTTTTTGTAGATCTCCTTCGCCGCCGCCACCGTGTTGCAATGGATCGTCACCGTATCTTCCACTTTTTGTGCATATCCGCCCGCGTAGGTCACCATGATCGGAAGCGAGCGCGTCTTCGCCACCTTGAACACGAGCTCATCCCGGCGCTTTAGTCCATCGATCGTTAGATCGAGTCCGCCGAGCTGATCTTCCTTATACGGATCGGCTCCCGCGACATAACAGAGCAGGTCCGGCTCAAACTGCCGCAGTCCGCTCGAGAGCGCATTGTCGAGCCAGGCGAGATATTGTTCGTCGTTGGTGTGGTCCGGCAGGTTCACGTCGATCGAAGATGGCGGCTTGATCGCCGGATAGTTATTCTGCTGGTGTAACGATATCGTGAATACATCTTCGCCGACGTCGTTGGGTGATCCATTCAAGATTTCTTTTGGCTTGAGTGGGTTCGTCGGCGCATAAAACGACGGAAGCTGCCGCTCGATCGTCTGCCGGTTCCCGAAGATCGCGGCCGTTCCGTTGCCGTGGTGCACGTCGCAATCGACCACCATCGCCCGCCGGATGCGCCCATCTTTCTGCATGCGGCGAATCGCCACTGCTACATCGTGAATCATGCAGAAACCTTCGCCGTGATTTGGGAAGGCATGATGAAATCCGCCACCGATGTTGAAGGCAACGCCTTCGGCCAGCGCGTGATGCGCCGCCAGAATCGATCCGCCGGCTGCGAGCCAGAACGCATCCACCAGCTCCTCTGAGTAGGGAATTTCCAGCTGCAGTTCTTCCGCGGCTGTCAGCGTTCCGTACTGCAGCTTGTACACATACTCGCTGGTGTGGACCAGCAGGATGTCCTTGTCGGTCGCAGGCTTAGGCTCGACAAAGTCGGCATTCTCTGCCAATCCCGAGCTGAGCAATCGCTGATGCACCATCCGGTACTTCTGCGCCGGAAACACGTGCTGCCCGATCGGCAGGTAATAACCTTCGCTGTAAACGAGCTTGAAAGGAAGCATTCCCGAGTCCGTGAACCGTCAAGAATACGCCTGCGTCAGAATGGAAATGAAGTTTGGCCGTCACACGGCCGCGATTCCGATTGGGTCCGAGCAATCACCACGAAGCCTCGCGCCTCCCAGGCCCGGCTTGCCGCATCCAACGATTTCGTGGCGGCTAGAAATCCAATTCGTCGCGAGCGTCGCAACAGAGGGTCCAGCTCTCGCCGGATTCAGACTCAGCGACGAGCAATCTGCGTCCATGACGACGAAGAGCAGGAGCCGAAACCGGTTCGAGCGCGGCCCATCATTTCGGTGAACGGTCGCGACGTCTAAAAGCGCATCGCATAGCGATTTCGGTCGAGCACGCAGCTCGCAGGCGCCAGAAAACGGCGCACCCGACAGCGACAGTTGAGGGTCTCCGAAGTCGTCCGGCCTGAATCCTGAGCCGTCGCCCCGCATCTAATTCGTTGAAAGATAAGGATCTGAGCGGTTTTTGGGGCGTTTGTCTTTTATTGCCATCGGGCGTATCATCTAGATGGAGCGGCGTGCTGTCCTGCCGTTCACGGAAACGCTGAGTACGCCGCGTTTCTGAACCCGAAAACGCCGAGCTATTGAGCCCGGGTTGCGGGAAGTGCAATCCGACACGGGCCGTGCTTTGGCGAAGCAGACCAGTGGGCGCGAGCCCACTTTTTATTTGAGCAGAGTTTGGGTGTCCGGTCCTCTCCATCTGTTGGAAGGCCGGCGCCAGTACAGATGAGCGTCGAAGAGCAAGTAAAGGCGATTGCGGAGCGAGTGGCAGCCTCGCTGGGCGTAGAAATCTGGGACATCGAGTTTCGCGGCGGTGGTGGCAAAGCGCGCATGCTGCGGATTTACATCGATAAGCCCGAGGGCGTCACGCACCAGGATTGCGAGCTGTTGAGCCGCGAAGTCGGGACCATTCTCGATATGGAGGATGTGGTTCCAGGCTCGGGCTACACATTGGAGGTTTCATCGCCAGGGCTCGATCGCAAACTGCGGGGCGCGAAAGATTACGAGCGATTCCAGGGGAGCCTGGTGAAGCTGCAGACGTTGGAGCCGGTGAACGGCTCGCGAAATTACGAAGGTCGGCTGACGAAATTCGCCGGCGGACATTTGACGCTCGAACTTCCCGCGAAAGGGAAAGGTAAGAAACAGGTTCCTGGATCCGTGATCGAGATCGCGCTGGACAACGTCGCGAAGGCGAACCTGGTACCGGAATTTTGAAAGGAAGTAGCCAGTACCCAGTTCTCAGTATCCGGTAAGACAAGAATGGGTACTGGAAACTGGCCACTGGAAACTGATTATGGCAAGCGAGCTCTATAACACGATTGACGCGATCAGCCGCGAGAAGGGAATTGATCCGCGGATTGTAGTGAGTGCCGTTGAAGACGCTATCGTCGTCGCGACTCGCAAATTCTACAAGACGCAGGAGAACCTTCGCGCCGAACTCGACAAGGACTCGGGGCAGATTCGCGCCTACGCGGTGAAGAGCGTGGTCGAATCCCCGGAACAGGTCGAAGATCCCGTGAACCAGATCACGGTCGAAGCCGCCAAGCAGATCAACCCCGAAGCAGAAGTCGGCGGCGAGATCTACATCCCGAAGTCCACGGAAGGGCTGGGCCGCATCGCCGCACAACTGGCGAAGCAGGTCATCTTCCAGAAGGTTCGTGAGGCCGAACGCGACACCGTCTACCAGGAATACAACACTCGTGTCGCAGAGATCGTTAATGCTACCGTTAAGCGCATCGAGGGCCAGGAAACAATCTTCGATATCGGCAAGGCTGAAGCTCGCATGCCGAAGAAGGAATCGTCGCGCCTGGAATCGTTCGCGGTGGGCGAGCGCGTTCGCGTTGTGATCACGCGCGTTGAAAAGGCCTCGAAGGGACCGCAGGTCATCGTTTCACGCGCGGCGCCCGACCTGGTGCAGCACCTGTTTCAGACCGAAGTTCCCGAAATTTACGACGGCACCGTTCAGATCCGCGCAATCGCGCGTGAAGCGGGCGAGCGCACAAAGATCGCCGTCATGTCTAAAGACAAAGACGTCGATCCAGTCGGCGCCTGCGTCGGCATGAAGGGCATGCGCGTGCAGTCGATCATCCGCGAACTGCGCGGCGAGAAGATCGACATCATCGAGTATCACGAAGATTCGGTTGTCTTCGCCGAAAAGGCGCTCCAGCCGGCGAAAGTCAGTCGTGTCACGGTCATCGACGCCGGCGACAAGCATCTGGAAGTCATTGTTGACGACAGCCAGCTTTCGCTCGCCATCGGCAAGAAGGGCCAGAACGTTCGTCTGGCCGCCAAGCTTTTGGGCTGGAAGATCGACATCAAGAGCGAGGAAGAGAAGCGCCAGGAAGTCGAGCAGCAGATGCAGGCCCTGGTCAGCCAGCCGGCCACTCCGCTGGAGAGCGTGCCCGATCTCGGGGAAAGCATTATCGAAAAGCTGGCAGCGGCAGGTGTGACCTCCGTCGAGGCGCTGGCCGACATGACTCCCGAGCAGCTGGAAGCCATCGAGGGTATCGGCCCGAAGACGGTGGAAAAAATCAGCATTGCGGTCAATAATTACTTTTCCAGCCTGGAGTCCGGCGAGAACCCACCCGAAGCGTACGCGGCCGAAGATCAGCCTGCGACCGAAGCGGGCAGCGGGGAAGAGGTCACCGACGCTCCTCTCGAAGCGGGTGAGAACCCGGTCGAGGGCGAGCCGACAGGGGATCCGGTGGCCGACGATCAGACCGGTGTCGAAATGACGCCGCACTCGGATACCGCCGAGTTGCTGGAGACCGAACAAACGTCGGAAGCAATCGCTCAATCGGCGGTGGAGGGTGCGCCGCCTGCCGATGAAGAGGAAGTCCACGCGCACGGCGAACATCCGGGAGAGCAGGATATCCCGGATGAGAAAAAGTAGTGCCCGGGTTGCGGTGTGTGATGGATCAAGCAGGAATTTGCCCGATCGTCGGGTGTAACAAGAGCTTTACAACGCTTAGCCGTGAGGTTGACATGAAGACTTAGCGGGTTTGCGGAAGGAAAATCGAGGGCGGATGGTAGACAAGATTCGAATTAATGATCTGGCGAGAGAACTCGAGGTCAAGAGCAGAGCTATTCTTGACGTTCTCCTGCAGGTCGGCGTAACCGAAAAGAAAACCCACTCCAGTTCGATCAGCGTAGAAGAAGCGGAGAAGGTGAAGGCGCATTTCCGGCAGGGCGGCGGAGATGGAGGGCAGAGGTCTGCCCAGCGCCGCACCTCCAACGAAGACGATCTCAAGCCGAAGTTCGACTTCTCGCACATTTCCAAGCCGGGCGATGCGCTCAAGGCCATCCTCGAGAAGCAGCATGCGCCGGCTCCAGCGCCGCGTGCGGTGCCTCCATCGGCAGTTAAGCCGGCTGCACCTGTGCGTCCCGCTTCGTCGGTGACAACTCCGCCCGCGCCGGTTGCAACCAAACCGGCAGCTCCCGTGGCGGAAGCACCGGTGGCTCCCAAGCCGCCGGTGATCCCCCCTGCTCCGGCAGCGTCGGCGCCGGTCAGTACACCGGTGGAAGAGCCGATCGAACGAATCCAAACTGAAACTGAGACCAAAGAAGAATTGTCTGTCACTCCAACGACCCCGGCTCCTCGATTGATTACTCCGCAACCGCGTCAGGCTCCACGTATCGTGATCCCGCAGGCTCCTGCACCGCCAACGGCGGAAGCGGAAGAACCCGTCGTGATCGCGGCTCAGGAAGCGCCGGCGCCTCCGCCTCCGCAAGCTCCCGCAGCCAGTGCTGCGCCCCCAGCTGTCGAGCCCAAGCATCCCGCGAAGCCCGCGGCTCCGCAGCTTCCACCGCGCCGCCTGATTGTTCCGCAGACTGGACCGCGCCCGGTGTATACCGCGCCCATTCGTCCGCCATCGCAGACGCCGATCGCGCAACGTCCGGCCGCCGCAGGGGGACCTCGCCCTGCGCCAGGACGTCCGATTCCGGGTCAGCCAATTTTCCAGCGTCCTCGCCCGCAAGGCGCGACAGGCGCACCGCCCATGAACCGGACGCCGTTGCGTCCTGGCGAGCGCCGGCCTATGCATCCGACGCGTTCCGCTCCAGGCGGGCGTCCGGGCGGAGGTCTCGGTGGACCGGGCATGGCTCCGCCACCGCCTCCAGGTCCGACACGCGCTCCAGGCCGTCGTCCGGGGCAGCGTTACGTTCCGCGCGGCGTAAAAGAAGGTCCAATGAAGGGATTCGTTCCGCCACCGCGCATGGTGGTGTCGAACGAACCGCTGCCCATCACTCGCGCCATCACCATCACCGAAGGTATTTCGGTGAAGGACCTGGCGGAAAAACTCGGCATCCGCGCGAAAGACCTTATCGCTCGTCTGTTGGCGCGTGGCGTCTTCGCGACCATCAACCAGACGCTCGACGCTGATCTCGCCACCGACATGTCGCGACAGTTCGGCGCTTCCACCGACGTTATCACCTTCGAGCAGCAGGCTGAGAAGGAGATGGCCGCCGAAGCGACTGCCGATGAAGCGTCCACGCTCATCGCGCGTCCTCCGGTGGTCACCATCATGGGTCACGTCGATCACGGCAAAACCAGCTTGCTCGACGCCATCCGTCACACGACGGTCGCCGAGGGCGAGGCCGGTGGTATCACACAGCACATCGGCGCGTACAAGGTCCAGATCGCCGACAAGAATTCTCCGGCCTATGGCCGCGAGATCGTCTTCCTCGATACGCCGGGTCACGAAGCGTTCACTCGCATGCGTGCCCGCGGCGCGAAGGTCACCGACATCGTCGTGCTGGTCGTCGCTGCCGATGACGGTGTGATGCCGCAGACGATTGAAGCCATCGATCACGCCAAGGCCGCCGAGGTCCCGCTGATCGTTGCCGTCAACAAGATCGACAAGGAAAACGCTCTGCCCGAGCGCGTAAAGAAGCAACTCGCCGATCGCGGGCTGATGCCGGAAGACTGGGGCGGCACCACCGTCTTCGTCGACGTTTCCGCCAAGCAGAAGACCAACCTGAATCTGCTGATGGAAATGATCTGCCTTGTGGCCGATCTGCAGGAATTGAGAGCGAATCCCGATCGTCAGGCTACGGGCGTGGTGATCGAAGCCAAACTCGATCGCGGACGCGGTCCAGTCGCCACCGTGCTGGTCGAAAACGGCACCCTGCGTACCGGCGATTACATCGTGGTCGGCAACGTCTTCGGACGCGTGCGCGCCATGTTTAACGATCGCGGCGTCGCCCTCGACCAGGCAGGTCCCTCGACTCCGGTTGAGATCCTCGGCCTCGAAGGTCTGCCGCAAGCGGGCGACCAGGTCACGGCTGTCACCGATCGTGACAAGGCCGTCGGTGTCGCCGAGTACCGTCAGCAGAAGGCCCGTGAAGCCACGCTGGCGAAGAGTTCGAAGGTCTCGCTGGAAGGCTTCGCCGAGCAGCTCAAGACGGCCGGCACCAAGGAACTGAACATCATCCTCAAGGGCGACGTTCAGGGATCGGTGGAAGTGCTCGAAGACGTGCTCGCAAAGCTGTCGAACGATAAGGTTAAGATCAAGATCATGCGCGGCGGCGTGGGCGCCATCACCGAGTCGGATGTCGATCTGGCCTCCGCCTCCAACGCGATCATCATCGGCTTCAATGTTCGTCCGGAGCGTAAAGCGCAGGAACTGGCCGAGCAGGAGAAAGTCGATATCCGGCTGCACTCGATCATTTACGAGCTGCAGGACGAGATCAAGCGCGCCATGACCGGCATGCTCGAACCGGTGTTCAAGGAAGCTTACCTTGGCCGCGCCGACGTGCGCGACACGTTCCGCGTGCCAAAGGTCGGCACCATCGCCGGTTGCTACGTACAGGACGGCGTGATCAAACGCGACTCGCAGGTTCGCCTGCTGCGCGACAACGTGGTGATCTTCACTGGCAAGGTGGGTTCGCTGCGCCGCTTCAAAGACGACGTCAGCGAAGTCCGCAACGGTATGGAGTGCGGTATCGGAATCGCCGGTTACGGCGACATCAAGGTCAACGACGTGATCGAAGCGTTCAGCACCGAACGCATCGCGCCGGAAGCGTTTTAACTCAGCGGTTAGTGGCCAGTGGACGGTGGTCGGTTTCAGGGCCACGGCGCTGGCCACTATTTTTAGTTCTCGTTTTCGGTCATCAGTTCGCGGTAAAGAATTACTGATAACTGAAAACTGATAACTGACGACTGAAGAGATGATCGCCGTCCTGACACTCGAAATTCGCATCGAAGGCGCCCACTCCCTCAAAGACAAGCGCCAGGTCATGCGCAGCCTGAAAGACAAGCTCCGCGTCAGCTTCAACGTCGCGACCGCCGAGCTCGAGCAGACGGATTTATGGCAACGCGGCACCATCGGCGTCGTCAGCATCAATTCCTCGAAGGACTACCTTCGAGGACTGATGGAGAATGTCGAGCGCGCCGCTAACCGCATCGCCAACAACGCCGGCGGCGAGGTTGTCGATAGCTTTGTAGAATTTGTAGAAGAGGGTAGTTAGTTTTCAGTGATCGGAGTTTAGTCGTATATTTTCGGGAGCCTGGTCGAACGCTCTCGGCCCAAACACCAACCACTACCCACTAACCACTGGTTTTTATGGAACGCCGTCAATACGAACATCATCTCGGCCGCCTCGCAGAGGCATTACGCGAGGAGATCTCCGCCATCGTCGAAGGCGAGCTTGCCGATCCGCGCATAGGCCTGGCCACCGTTACCGACGTGGAACTCGCGCCTGATGGCAAGTCTGCCCACATCCTCGTCGCAGTCGTTGGCGACGAAAAAGAAGCGCAGGAATCCCTCAAGGGCCTCACCGCCGCCGTTGGCTACATTCGCCACGAGATCACCGATCGTCTGCGCCTTCGCCATGCGCCCGAGCTGTATTTCCGATTGGACAAGTCGGAGCAGTACGAGACTAGAATTGACGAACTATTGAAGCGCGTTGGCAAGCAACGCAAGAAGATTTGAAAGGCGCGGCCTAGCTGCGCCGTCAAGTTTTCATTTTTGTCACTCCCAGGGTTACGACCCCGGGAATCTGCTCTAAAAGGCAACGGAACCCATCACGGATGTTGGAACAGGTCTTAAGGGAAATCGAACAGCGCGACTGTTTTGTGCTGACCTCGCACGCCCGTCCCGATGGAGACGCCATCGGTTCCGCCCTCGCCTGCGGCGAAATCCTGCGACAAATGGGCAAATCGGCCGAAGTCGTTCTCCACGACGGCGTTCCCACCATTTACCAGCCGCTCCCTTTCGCTTCCCAGGTCCGAAAAGCAGAGTCGGTTAACGGCAAGTATGGAGCCGCCATCGTGCTCGAGTGCGACAGCGTTCAGCGCACGCGGCTCGAAGGACTAGACCGGCATTTCCTGATCAGCATCGATCACCACGTCACAGGAAAGCCGTTCGCCAACGTTAACTGGATCGAACCTTCCGCCTGCGCCACCGCCGAGATGATCTACTGGCTCGCGCGTGCTGCCGGCGTTCATCTCACACCCGAAATCGCCACCTGCCTGTACACGGCCGTGCTCACCGACACCGGCTCGTTCTGCTTCCTCGGCACCAACGAGCGAACGTTTGCGTTAGCGCAGGAATTGGTTCGCGCCGGAGCTGATCCGGCACGCATCGCGCAGAAAGTCTATTTCTCCAATCCGACTTCGAAGATGCGCCTACTCGGCCAGGCATTGACGGCCCTCCATCGCGACGGCGGTGTCGCCTGGATGTACGTTACCAATGAGCAGATGGAACGTGTCGCGGCGCGCGAGGAGGACTGCGAAGGCCTCGTGAACTACGCGCTGGCGATCGAGGGCGTGGAAGTCGCCCTGTTCTTCCGCGAGCAGGAGCCCGGCAAGTGGCGCGTGAGCTTGCGCAGCAAGGGTGAGGTCGATGTCGCCTCTGTTGCTGAACATTTCGGTGGCGGCGGACATCATTGCGCCAGCGGATGCCTGATCGAAGGTCCTTTGGCCGAGGTTACCGAGCGCGTTACAGCAAAACTGCGGCTGGTCGCTCCCTCGCAACGTGGAGTCGACAAGATCCTCGGCTGGCAAACGTAACAGAACTAGTGAACAGTGGATGGCGGACAGCAAAACACGGTGCAAATTGGTGCCCTACATCTGCCTGCTTTTGGCAGATGCGGGATCGGAGCTTAAGCTCCAGCTTCTACTTGTGCCGCGCACCCGTGACCGCCGTCGCCAGTCCCAGCCCCATGTACACCGTCCCGGTCACGTAGCGTTCTCTTCTTGCGAATCCCCGATGCCGTCGCAGCCATCCTCCGGCTGAGCCCGCTGTAAGCGCCCACATGCTGTCGCTCGTTAGTCCCATTGCAGCGAAGATCATTCCCAAACCCACAAACTGCATCGTTACGTGCCCGCGTGCCGGATTCACGAACTGCGGCAGGAACGCGAAGAAGAACAGCGCGGCCTTCGGATTCAGAACATTCACCAGCACGCCTTGCGCAAAAACTCGACGGAACGAAGCGGGCTTCACCACGCTCATGCCCGATTCCGCCTCAGGCCGCTCGCGAAACTTCCGGATCCCCAGGTAGAACAGGTACAGCGCGCCTGCATACTTCACCACCGCATACGCTGTCGCCGACGAAACCATCAACGCCGAGAGTCCCAGCGCCGCCGCGCCAACGTGCACCAGCGTTCCGGTCGTGATCCCCAGCGCCGACGCCATTCCGGCCGGGCGCCCATGCTCAACACTTCTGGCAATGATGTAGAGAACCGCAGGTCCCGGGATCACCAGGATGATCGCCGCCGTGGTCATGAAGATCGCAAGCTGGCTCGCCGGAGGAAGGAAGTGCATGGGCCAAAGATGTACGAGACCGGGGTACGCTGCAAAAAATTCCTGTCTCCGGTTCCACCCGCTCCCATCACTTCTGCAGCTTGATCGTCACTTCCTTGTCGGCGTCCAGCGTGAACATCGCTTTCTCAATCGGCGGCGCCTTGATCGTCGCATGCGGATTATTCGACATGCCCCACTGCTCCTTCGGCATGCCCAGGAAATTCTTGTCGAGCTTGTGGTTCTTGTTCACGTCGTGAATCAGTGCGATCGCATAGTTTCCCGCCGGAAGCTGAACCGTCACCTTCTGCGTGCCCTGCTGCGCCGGCACCGCGATGTCCTTCAGCGCCGCCTGCCGGTCCTCCGGCCATCCCTTGCTGTTCGTGAAAATCAGGATGCCGAGATTCCCCGCATTCGAATCCATCCCTTCCACCGTGATCGTCAGCGTATACAGTTTCGAGGCGGTCGACCCTTGAGCCAGCACAGCAGACGAAACCACCGCAACGCACATCAGAACAGCGACAGCCAACCCAGCACGAGTATGCATGAGAGTCTCCTCGGGTGAGACGCACTTGTGCCGATTGTAGTGGCCCTCTGCGATGTCGCAGCCGAATTCCGAAGTGCAAGTCCCGAGATGGGAATCGCGCCGCTCGGCCTCCCGGCAAGGCCCAACCAGCCTCCGCGCTACAATCGAAGGTTCGCGATGATCTTCGGACGAAAACAGGAACCGGTGTGGCTCGAAGTGGCAACCGCCGCCGCCTTCTGCGCCTTTCTCTTCTTCTATGGACTTGGCTCCTTCGGACTCACCGGCGCCGACGAGCCCCGCTACGCGCAGATCGCGCGTGAGATGCTGGCCCGCCGTGATTGGGTCACTCCCGTGTTAAACGGGCTGCCATGGCTGGAAAAGCCGGTGCTTTATTACTGGTCGGCGATGTTCTCTTACACTGTCTTCGGAGTCAGTGATTGGGCCGCGCGCGTCCCGTCGGCCGTTTTTGCCTCGGCAATGGTTTTCGCAGCCTATGCCTTCATGCGCCGATTCCGTCCGGGATCACAACTCGACGCGGCCCTGATCCTCGCATCCCTGGCAGGCGTCATCGGATTCGCGCGCGCCGCCTCCACCGATATGCCGCTCACCTCCACCTTCACCATCGCCATGTTGTGCTGGTACGCGTGGTTCGAAACTCGCCGCAATCGTTGGCTCGCCGTCGCGTACATCTTTCTCGCCCTCGCCACTCTCGCCAAAGGACCTGTCGCGCCATTTCTCGCCGCGCTCGTTGTGATGCCGTTCCTTCTGCTTCGCCGCGACTGGGCTTCGCTCCGCCTGACGCTATGGTTGCCTGGGCTGCTGCTCTATCTCCTCGTCGCTCTGCCCTGGTTCGTGCTGGTGCAGCATGCAAATCCGCAATTCCTGCGCATTTTCATTTTCGAGCACAACCTCGCCCGTTACAGCACCAATATGTTCCAGCACCCCCAGCCATTCTGGTATTTCGTTCCCGTCGTGCTCATCGGATTGCTGCCCTGGGTAGTATTTGTCATCGCCGCCTTCGTGAAAGCCGTGCGCCAGAGCATCGACACACGCAGTAGCTTCGAACTCTTTTTCGGGTTGTGGGCTATCCTGCCGGTGATCTTCTTCTCTTTCTCGCAATCGAAACTGCCGGGCTACATTCTTCCGTCGCTGCCGCCATTCGCAATCCTGGCCGCCGAATATCTCTGGCGTCGTATCGACGAAAGCGACGAGCCATCTCTCTGGCTCAGTTCGCTGCATTCGTTCGCCGGAGGAGCGATCCTTGCCTTCAGCCTGCTGAGCGTCTATTTCATTCTGCGCATTCCCGTGAAACCCCTGGCGGCGTTCATCGCCATTACGGTAGGCATCATGATCTTCACCGGAATGCTGACCGCTATCTATGCCAAGGGATTGCGAACCGCCCGCCTTGCGACCCTCGTGCCTGTGGTGTTGGCCTTGACCTTCGTCATCAAGGCCGCCAGCCCGTTCATCGACGCTAAAAACTCGCAGCGCCCTGTTGCCCAAAGGATCAGCCAGTTCGCGAAGCCCGGAATGCCAGTCGCCGTCGCCGGGGTTTCGCGAGTCGTCGAGTACGGACTCAACTTCTATCGCAATCAGCGCATCGCCAGTTACGATCGCGGCGAGATTCCCGCCGCTGATCACGTGGTCGTCGCAAAACCCGGAGCTACTGCCGCAATCCAGTCCATCGCGCAAGGCCGCAACGTGATCGACGCCGGCGGCTTCAGCCCGCAAGGCCTGGAGTTCTATCTCGTTACCGGCAATCCGTAGTCGAGGTCCCAACAAGCCGCGCTTCAGCCAGTAGTCTGTGCGCTAAGGCCGCGACTCGAACTGGAAACTTGAAACTGGTTCCTAACTATTCTTGTTCATCCCACTGACACATTGCCGCCAACAGGCATAGACTCACAGATTCGCCCCTTCGCAGGACTGCTGTGGAAATTATCGACCTCAGACATTTCACGTCCGCTGATCTGCGGCCTCTGCTCGAGGAAGAAACCCAAGCCTGGGGACGCCTGCTCTCCTGGGACTACTCCTCCTCCGCCGACATGATCCTGCGCTACGTCGATGCCCGCATCCTCCCCGGCTACGCCGCCGTCGAACGCGGACGCCTCCACGGCTATTCCTTCTTCGTCTACGAAGGCGGCAAGGGTGTAATTGGCGACCTCTTCGTCGCGACCGAGAGTGCCAACGGCAGCGGGCACGCCGTCGAAACGCGCCTTATCACGCACGTCGTCGAAACCCTTCAGCAGTCGCCTGGCGTGCGCCGCATCGAAGCCCAGTTGCTCGTTCACAAAACCGGAACCGTGTCGCGCCCGTTCACCGAACAGGGTTTCCGCCAATTCCCGCGCCTGTTCATGACTTTGCCCTTATCGAACGGCAGCGTGAGCGGCAAATCGCAAAAGTCCGCCGGCATCATTTCCCCGGCTCCATTCGAAATTCGCCCATGGTCCGAGCAGGACTACCAGCCCGCCGCCGCGCTCATCATGACCTGCTACAAGGGCCACATCGATTCCGAGATCAACGATCAGTACCGCACCACCCAGGGCGCACTGCGCTTCCTCAACAATATCGTTCGCTTTCCCGGTTGCGGCTTCTTCGACGGCCCCGCATCTTTCGCTGCTTTCGAGAAAAAAACCGGCAACATGGTCGGACTCATCCTCTGCTCGCGCGTCAAGGCCGACGTCGGCCACATCACCCAGGTCTGCGTGCTCCCCGAATACCGCGGCGCCCACCTCGGATGGGCGCTCATGGACGCCTCCGCTAACTCCTTGCGTCGTCGCGGCTTCTCCATGTTGTCGCTTACCGTCACCGAGGCCAATCACAATGCCGTCGAGCTTTATAAGCATCTCGGTTTCGGAATCGAGCGCGTCTTCGACGCTTTCGTTTGGGAAGGCTGAGTTACTAACTGAGTATTGATCTCTTGCCAATACCCCAACTAACCCTCTTTCAGGTCATTCATTACTCGCCGATCCCCAGCCCGCAGACGCACTTTTCTTATTGATGTCAAAGGCATTAAGGGCACCCTTGCAGAGTCAGATTTCCACTTTCCAGGGAATCGGTCGTTGCCTGCGCCAACCCGCTCCGAAAATTCGTCCCATTTTTCAAGCGAAAACGTACTCGATTCGCACTCGGAAGAACCCCAGTTACTAACCGTTTTCCGGTAACCGGGAAATCAGAATATCTGCTTGACAGGCCTCGACTTATGACAAAAAATGAGCCCCATCCTTCCCCCAAGTATGTCGCCGTAAGAATAGCGTTTGCAGTCTATTTTTTGGGCCCCCACCCGCGAGGAACTCAATGCAATCCCAAGGCCTACGCAGCAGCCTTCGTGTGTTGTTGTGTCTGGCAACAGTCGCCTTCGTGTCTGTTGCCGCTCAGTCGCAGCAAACCAGCACTTCCAACGACTCGTCGAAGCGTCAGGCGCTCGCCACTTTCCGCAGCCTGAACCGGCCCCTCTCGTTCGAAGTGAATCAGGGACAGGCCGACAAGTCCGCGCGCTTTCTCTCTCGCGGCCCCGGTTACCAGTTGCTGCTGACTCCTAACGAAGCCGTCGTGTCTGTAGCGAAGCCTCGTCAGTCCGATCCCTCGCACCACCAGGTCGAACAGTTCGAAAGCCCGGAAATCCTGCACGTCAAACTGCAAGGCGCGAATCCCAAAGACCTTATCGCCGGTGAAGACAAACTTGCCGCCAAAAGTAATTACTACCTCGGCAACGATTCTTCTAAATGGCAAGTCGGAGTTCCCAATTATTCTCGCGTTCGTTATTCCGGAATTTATCCCGGTATTGATCTCGTCTATTACGGCAACGAGAAAGCCCTCGAGCACGATTTCGTGGTCGCCCCTGGTGCCGATCCCAATCGTATTCGTCTCGCGCTTTCCGGCACTCAGTCCATTCATCTCGACTCCAACGGCGACGTCGTCATGGACCTCTCCAACGGCAGCCTGCGTCTGTTGAAGCCTGTCGTCTACCAGGAAGTTGCCGGTAAGCATCAAGCGATCGATGCCCGTTATGAACTCAGCGCCAACAACACCGCCCGCTTCGTCCTCGGCCACTACGACAGGCGTCGCCAGTTGATCATCGATCCCGTACTCAGCTACTCGAGTTATCTCGGTGGCACCGGCCAGGACTCCGGCTACGGCGTCGCGGTGAAGGGCAATACCGTTTACGTTACAGGCAATAGCGGATCCACCGACTTCCTGGGTACCTCCAGCAGTTGCTGCACGTTTGTGACGGCGTTGAATCTCACCTCCGGCCTGGTCTACTCCACTTACATCAGTGCCGAAGTTACCGGCTATTACGGCAATCCCATCGCTATCGATGGCAGCGGCAACGCCTACATCACCGGCACCACCTTCGGCGGACTTCCCATCGTCACCTCTGGATTGCCCTCCACGTACCAGGGTGGTTGGTCTGATGGATTCGTCGCCAAGGTCTCGCCCTCCGGCACGTTGGTTGCGAGCGGCTATTTAGGAGGCTCCGGCAAAGACTACGGCCAGGGCATCGGCTTCGATCTTGCCAACTCCCATGTGCTGATCACCGGCGGAACGCAGTCCGGGAATTTCCTGCAGGTGAATCCCGCTCTCGGCGCGCCCGCTTCCGAGTTGTTTGTCAACACCAACGCCGCCCAACAAAACAATTGGACCATCACCAGCGGCTCTGGCGTGAACGGCATCCACAGTGACGACATCCAGGCGATGCTGATCGTTCCCGGAGTTGCCGGGCCTTCCACCTACTACGTCGGTGGTTCCGCTGGCGTATATAAGAGCACCGATGGAGCCAACTGGGCGCTAGTCCCTGGTATTACCGGTCGACAGCCAATCTCGTTCGCCTACAACGCAACCACCGGCGCTCTCTTCGCCGGAACCGATGGCGGACTCTACAAGTATTCCGGCGGCGTCTTCTCTTATGTGAATGGAGGACCCCAGAACGCCGTCGTTGCCGTGGCCTTCAACCCGAGCGTTCCGGCCACCGTCTACGCCAGCGATTCCAACCAGGGCTTCTACGTCAGCACCGATAGCGGCAACACCTGGACGCTCCAGAACAACGGCTTGCCCGTTGACGCTAACGGCTACGTTAATTCCATGTCGTTTGCGGTTTCCAGTTCAGGCACGTTGTACGCCGCGATCAACAATCCAAGTGGCTCGCAGTTCTTCTCCAGTGTCAACGGTGGCGCAACCTGGAACGCTCCCGAAGACAGCTTTTTCCCCTCGAATGTCACGATTTACAGTAACCATAACTACCTTTACGTCGACGACGCCGGCGGCCGAATCTTCTTCCTGGCTCCTTCCGGCGCCTACGTCAGCACCGATAACGGAAACGATTGGTCGCCACTCGGCCCTCTGCCCATCGCTACCAGTTTCAACGTCATCCTTCCCGATCCCGGTGACAGCGGTACGCTTTACCTCGGCACCGATAACGGCCTCTTCCGGTCCAGCGATTCCGGAAACTCGTGGACAGAAATCGACGACTTCTTCGCTTCTTCCGTCGCCACCCTTGCTATCGATACCGTGGCCTCCAATTCCACGGAGCAGACCGTCCTCTACGCCGGCTCTTACGACGGACAGGGTTTTGAAACCAGTCTCGACTCCGGCCTGACTCCGGTCTTCTCGACGCTGATCGGTGGTGATGGCCCGGCTCCCAATCTTCAGAATTGGACCAATGGCTACGCAACCGCCGCCGATGCTTCAGGCAACGTTTACGTAGGTGGCAATACCTATTCCACTGGCGGAACTCTGCCGGCAAGCTCGTCGGGCGCGCAGCCCAATGCACTCGGTGGCGAAGACGGATTTCTGCTCAAGCTCTCACCCACTGGCTCCGCCTTGTGGAGCACCTTTGTCGGCGGCAGCAGCACCGACTACGTTCAGGCTGTCGCCGTCGCCAGTGACGGCAGCGCGGTCGTTACCGGACACACCTACTCCAGTGACCTGCCGACCACTCCCGGCGCCTACCAGCCTTTTTGCAGTGCCAATTGCCCCAGTGGCTTCTTCGCTAAGTATGCTTCCGATGGCTCCAACGTTTTCAGCACCTATTTTTCTCCTGGGCAGTCCGGCGTCACGCCCTCTGCGCTGGCGCTCGATAGTGCCAATAACATTTATTTTGCTGCGGGTACCGCCGGCTACGGCTCCGGTTCGCTCACCAATCCTCTCGATTTACCGACCTCCGGTTTAACGAACAATACCTCCGGTTACGTTGGGGAAATGAACTCCGCCGGTTCCGCCATGCTCTTCTCGACTCCGATTGGCGGCAATACTCCGGGCACCTATACAACTGCAACCGGTATCGCTGTCGATTCGAATGGCGCCATTTATGTCGCGGGCGTAACCACCGCTCCTGACTTTCCAATCGCCGGACCAGCCATTCAGTCCACGCTCAATCGCGGCGCCGCCAACGGAAATTCCGACGCGTTCCTCGTCCAGATCACCACCACGGGCAAAACCAACGACATCGCCGTCCAGGTGACGCCAACCAACCCGGTTATCTCGGTTGGTGGAACTCAGGTTTATAACGTCACCGTTACGAACCTGACCACCACCGGCACCGGCGCGTCGAACGTAGTTTTGATTGGTGACATCACCCTCACCGGACTGACGTCGTCGACCGGCACCTGTACAGCTTCCCCGGCGCGTTGCGCGATAGGGACTCTCGCGCCCGGAGCTTCGGTCAACATCACTGCTACCGCAACCTACACGTTCGCGGGAAGCATCCCCGCCACCTTCACCGTTCGCACCGACGATAACGATCCGAACCCGGCGAATAACACCGCCAGCGTCCTCGTCACCGTCGTCGGCACCACCGGTTCCGATATCGGCGTAACCCTCACCGGTCCTGCAACCGCGGCCCACGGCAGCCAGTTCAACTACACGCTGACCGTGACCAACTACGGTCCGCAGTCCGCGAGTTATGTTCAGGCCGGTGTCACGCTCGACAATAATTTGATTTTCGACTACGCCGATTCCGGTTGTTATGACGATGGCGGTATCTATTGCACCGTCGTGTCGCTGAATCCTGGCGATTCGCAGTCCTTCAATATCACCGTGCAGGCTCCGTCGAATCTGGGGAACGTTATCTCCACGGCTTCGGTCAACTACGAGGGCGATCCCGACAATTTCAACAATACTTCGAGCCTGGTCACCAGTATCCTTCCTTCTGCCGATCTCTACGGATATTTCTCCGAGAATAACTACGCTACCGTCGGCGCGCCGCTCAATGTCACTGCGACCTTGTCTAACGGTGGACCTGACCAGGCCACCAATGTAACGTTGACGTTGAATCTGCCGCAGCAGTTATCGCTCTCTTCGAAGCCTGCAAACTGCACAGGCACGGCGCCCGTCATCACCTGCACCATCGGCTTCATGGACGTCGATTCCAACAACCAGATCCAGCTCCCGGTCGTCGCCAATTATCCCGGCGTTTACACCATCCTTGCCAACCTTCAAGACGCCGGCGGTTCAATCAATCCCTACCCTGGCGACAATCAGTTCTCCCTCGCCGTTCATGCCAGCACCAACGGGCAGTACGCCAGCGAGTCTTATGTTGTCAGCCTTATCGATAGTGGCCAGTTGCTGGTCAACAACACGGGCGACACCGGGACGCAATACGCCACCACCTTTAAGGCAACCTCGGCTCCCGCCATCAGCGCCCTCGACGTCTCCGGCCGCTACCTCTACGTTTCGACCAGTGGTTTCTCAGGCTACACCGCCGTCGTAGACACCACCATCCAGCAGGAAGTTGCTCGCATCCACGGCATCGACGGTCGCCCCATGGTGCTCACTCCCGATGGAGCGCACCTCATCAGCCGCGTCGCCAGTACCACCACTGACGCTCTTGCCGTCGTTGACACCAGCACCTTCCAGATTGTCAAAACCATTTCGCTCGACGGACTCTTCGGCGATCAGACCGGTGTCTCCGATCTGAATCTGTTCTCCGGCGTCGTCGCGAACAACAAGTTGTACCTCCAGCTTGCCTACAATCCGACTGGCTCATCGCCGCTCTTTACCACTGCGGTCATCGATCTCGGAACTTACACCGTGCGCCAGGTCACCGGAGCCGGAAGCAACACGACCGGTGTTCCCAATGCGCAACATTCCATCGCCGCCAGTGCCGACGGAACCAAAGTCTTCGCGCTTCGCGTCAACCCACTGGAGATGCTGGTCATCGACACCAGCAGCGATACCGTCGTCAACACCGTTTCGCTGCCGCTGAACAACGTCTTCTCCATCGTGACCACGCGCGATGCCAACGACACCAACGGACAGTCCGCCTACATCAGCGGCAAGAACTCCGACAGCACCAGCGTGATTCTCGATTACAGCATCACCAGTGCTCAGCTCCAGCAAGACCAGGTTTCCATGTCGTTCAGTCCCACGAACATGGTTCTGTCCGCCGACGGCTATTATCTCTACGCGTTCCAGGCTTTGGCGCCCCCGGGCAACACCAACGCCGCATTGTTCTATACCCATGATCTGACGTACGCCAACGACGGCGATAACGAGTTCTCCGTCCCCGGCGTCATCGGCGGTGTCTCCATCGGCTTCGTCAGTACCAACGTTTCCTTCGGGCCGTCCATCTCCAGCACTCAACCCGCGAGCATCGACAATTCCGTTGCGAATCGAATCAGCATTCTCGGCACCAACTTTGCGCAAAACTCTCGCGTGCGCATCGGCAGCCTCGATGCCATGCCGGCAACCTTCGTCTCCACCGGTCGCCTCGACGTCAATCTGCCCGCGCTGGTTCCCGAGCAGGACGCCGAGATCGTCGTCACCGTCCCCAACACTCAGGAGCTTCCGACCGGACGGAACGTCAGCGCCTCCTCCGAGTTCAAGGTCCACATCGGCAACAGCACTTTCAACTTGCCCAGCCCGATCCTGCTCATGGAATACGGTGACTCGATCCTGAACTCGATCGACACCTCGAAGAACGGCACCAACATCTCCACTCTCCCCAACCCAACGTCGATTGCGCTCGCGCCCGACAACCAGACCGCTTACGTCTCTTCCGGCCTGTACCCACTCGGCGTCCAGGCCATCAACATGTCTACCGGTCAGGCCATTACTACCATTCCCCTTTACAACGACTTCGTTGGCTATCAGGACGCCCTGGCCACCGGGTTCGATCCAGTGGACGGCAAGGCTGTTCTCTACTTCAACCATGGGGATGCTGCTGGAATTAACAATCAGTTAAGCGTCGTCGATGCCGATTCCACCTCAGCGACCTTCAACCAGGTCAAGCGCACGATTTCCAGCAACGACGGCGCCTACGCCGGAGCCTCCGGCGCTCTGGCCGCTTCGCCGAACGGCCGCTACGTTTACACCTTCGCCGATGCTTACGACGACAGCGGCGCATTTCTCCAGACCAACCTCCTCGCCTACGATGCGCAGACCGGCGCCTCCAGCTCCATCCAGAATGTCAAGGCTTCGTTCAACGGCGAAGAGAAACGCCCCAATCACATGCGCGTCAGCCCCGACGGCAACTGGATCCTCGTTCCCGGCGCCGATGGCAGCATCAAGGCTCTCAACATCTCCGCCGACCCGATGCTCAGTAACTACACCGTTACCACCATCGGGGATGGCAACTCGTACAAAACTTTCCAGGTCGTCGGATCCGAGCTCTTCGCCTTCGACGCCAACAGCAACACCGTCAGCGCCTTCAACTTCGTGCCCGCCAGCAGCAACTTCAGCAAGCTCGGATCGGTCACGCTCTCCGGTTCCGCTTCCTATTACGAAGCTCCGCTGTTCGTCGATCCCACCGGCGCCTACGTCTATGTCGCCCTCAAGGATCAGGACGCGCTGGCCCTTCTCGACGCCCAGAAAGTCGCCAACAGTGACCCGACCGCCCTCCTGGATGCAGGCGGAAACAGCTTCGGGATCGAAGCCATCCTCATCCCCGGCACCGTAACTCCCCAGGTCGATCTCGCGGCCATCTACGGAAGCCAGAGCGCCTTCCCCGAAGGCAGCCCTTCCGCTTACGTGAACGGTAGCGTGACCAACAACAGCATCAACGACGCTCACAACGTCGTGACCACGGTCACCATCCCCTCCGGGCTCGCCATCTCCAGCGCGAGCTGGTACACGTCCGGCAACAACTACGCTTATGGCGATTGCACTGTCGCCACTTCGGTCGTCTGCACCATACCGGTGCTCGCAGGTGGATCGCCCTCCGGAGACACCGCTTACATTCAGCTGTACTTCACCGCTCCCTCGTCTTCGCAGAGCCCGCTGAACTTCTCCATGTCGGTGACCTCCAACGAGAGCGACTCCAATCCGCAGAACAACACCGCCGCTACCCAGATCACCATCGTTCCCGCGTCCGATCTCGCGATCTCGGCGCAATTCCCGACCGGATCCGTGCAGGCTGGTCAACACCTGACCTTCAACGTCACCGCCAACAACCTTGGGCCGGCAGCTCTCAACTTTACCGAAAGCCCCGTCGCTTACGTCGATATCTACGGTGGCCTGAATAACCTTGTCGTTACACCACCGCAGGGCATCAGCTGCTCCGGTGGATTCTGCACGCTCTACAGCTTCGCCGTGAATAGCCCGCTGGTGTTCACCGTCGACGGCGACGTCCCCAACACCGGCTCGACCATTTATCTCTCCGCCAGTGTTGATCCGGCCAACAGCTCTGAGCCGAACTATGACAACAACAACGTCAGCACCACGCTGACCGTCGGCTCCGCTGGCAACCTCACCGACCAGCTGCTGGTTCCCGACGCCAACCGTGGTGTCGCCTATGCTTTCACTCCCTCAGGCTTGTCCCAGGTCGGCAGCGCTACCACCGGTGTTGTGCCGCTCAGCATCATTCCCATGCCGAACGGACGCACCGCCTTCATCGTCAACTTCAATTCCAACTACATCACCGTCTTCGACCTCACGGCGCAGACCGAGATCTACCGCATCCAGAACGAGCCCGGCCGCGTGGCGGTGCTTACCAGCGACGCCAGCCAGTTGATCGTCTCCAACCGCTTCGATACCACCATGCTCGATGTCATCGACACCGGCACCTTCGCCGTGGTCAAGCACATCTCGATTGGCGGCATAGCTGGTAACGCTTTCGTTAGCAACATGTTCGTCGACGGAAACAGCCTCTTCCTGATGATTGAGAACACCTCAGGCCAGCAGATTTACGTCCTCAACCTGACCACCAATGCGCTTTCCGCCATTCCCGGCACCACCACCTTCGGCAGCTCTCTCTCCAGCCGCTTTGCTCTCACGCCCGATGGCAGCACGCTCGTCGCTGTTGGCGGAGGCACTGCCGCTGTGCCCGCGACCGTATTCCTGATCAATCCGTCCACCGCAACGCTCATCCAGTCCATCCCGCTCTCCAACAACACTCAGCAGTTGTCCGTGGCGGTCACGCCCAACGTCGGCAGCAGCCTGTACGCTTACATCACCTCCGATAGCACGCTCCAGATGCTCGACGTGAGCCCTGCCGATCCGGGCTACGGACAGTTCCTCGAAGTCAGCATCGAGTTACCGCTCTCGCCGACCTCGTCCGTCATCACCTCCGACGGCGCCACCCTCGCGTTTGCCCAGAAGGGTGAAAACCTGTATCCCAACCTCGTTTCCATTCCCACCAACTCGCTGCCGTCTGAGCCTTCGTTCAACTCCTCTGAATACGGATCGAGTCTCGGCGTTATCTCCGACGTTAAGACCGACTTCCTGCCACCTTCCAACGCCCCGCAGATCAGCTCCATCACGCCGCCCGGCATTCTGAACAACAACTCCAGCGTGGTGCAGATCAACGGCAGCGGCTTCAGCTCCGATGCGGTCGTCAAAATCGGCACTGCGAATCCCATTGTTCCCACCAGCATCTCCGGCACGCAGCTAACGGTCACCATTCCGCCCTTCGCCGCAAGCGGCGACCAGAATGTTGTCGTCATCAATCAAAATGCCTCTGGACCGCTCAGCGGACGCAATGTCGCCAGTCTGCCTTACACCGACTTCTTCGTCAGCGATTCGCCCCTCTATAACCCGCAGTACGATGTCTTCATCGCCAACTACGGTAGTGGCTCGATCGGCACCAATGGCTCCAACGGTTCCGGCAGCTCCAATACGCGGGAATCGAATCCCTGGGGTGTCGCTGTTACGCCGGCCGACATCTGGCTCGCTACTTCCTTCACCGACAGCTCCCTGGAAACTTCATTTGCCTCAGAAGGCACGCAACAGATCGCTCTCAGCGGTGGCGTTGCCTACGGTGACGCGCTCTATCTCGTCCCCGATCCAACCACCGGCCGTACGGTTGCGCTTGTGCCGAGCCTCTATTCTCTGGATCAGGGAATTACCTACGATTGGCAGTTGAACGTCGTCGACGCCGACCCGTATTCGCCCACGGTGAGTACCATCCTCCGCACCATCGCAGCGAACGCCGCCAACGTGTACAAAACTCCGACCGCGTTCACCGTCTCTCCCGACGGCAAGTTCGGTTATCTCCAGGTTTATCTCAACGACGGCACGTCCGACATCGTCATCTTCGATGTGGCTTCCGGACAGGTGACCACCCTCACTTCCGCCAGCCTCGGCATCGACGCCTTCGTGCAGGGATTGCAGGTTTCGCCTGACAGCAAGTACCTCGCTGTCGCCAATCTCAGCTCCAACAACATCAAGGTCTTCAGCATCGCGAACCAGACCTCGCCCACTCCGGTCGCGACCATTCCCATTCAGAATCCGAATAACGTCGTCTTTACCGATTGCTGCAACCTCCGGTTCGCCAGCAACAACATTCTGTACGCTTTCGATCCGGGCACCATGTTGCTCCAGACGTTCAACTTCCAGCCTGCATCGTCAAACTTCTCCTCTGCCGGAACTCTGCACCTGCCCGGCAATGCCGACCCAACTTATCAGGGCGGATTCGCGGTTTCGCCCGATGGCGCCTACGTCTACGTTGCCGAGGAGGATGATGACGCCATCGAAGTGATCGACGGCACCAAGATCTCCACCGGTGACATCAACCAGGCGCTGATTACGCGCTTCTCCTCGCAGGGAACCGGGCCAGTATCCATCGGCCTCAATCCGCTGCCCACGTTCTCCAATTCTGTCGATCTCGCGATCAGCGTCTCGCACACGCCTGACCCGGTTCCGCTCGGATCGAACATTACCTACCAGATCACCGCCACCAGCCTCGGGCCGAGTGACTCTGGAACCGCCGTCATTTCCGACGTCTTGCCGCAAGGCCTCACGTTCGTCAGCGCCTCATTCTCCGGATCGAACCCCGGCACCTGTTCCGGATCGACCGTCGTCAGTTGCGTCATCGGAACCTTGGCTCCCAACACCAACACCGTGATCACGCTCGTCGCCTCCACCGCGGGCGCTTCCGTTGGACAAATCGTGAACACCGTCGAGATTGGCCAGTCCGCCGAGGCGGTTCCTGACACCAATCTCGCCAACAACGTCGCCACCGACACCGCCACCATCGCCCAACCCGATCTCGCCGTCAGCGTCTCGGCCGATAATCTCACTCCCTCGATTAACGGAACCGTCAACTTCACGATCACTGTGACTAACAACGGTACGGTCCCGGCGAGTGAAGTCAGTGTTTCCTCCACGCTCGATGCCGGTTCGCTCGCCTTGCCGAACCTGCCCAACTGCTCGCTCAACGGATCCACCTACACCTGTAACTTTGCCGGCATCGCCGCCGGCGCCAACGTCAGCTACACCGAAGCCGCGCAGATGCCGTCAGCCGCCGGTGCGGTGCACCTCAACACGGTAGCCAGCGAAACCGAGACCGACGCCAACCCGGCCGACAACAGCACCACCACAACCATCACCGTGGGCGGCGGCGCCGATGTTGCCATCAACGCCGGTAGCGCGCCTGTCATCATCGGCGGCATTCCGACCTACACCGTCGTCGTAACTAACAACGGTCCCAGCACCGCCACCAGCGTCGTTGTCACCGATACGCTCACCCGCTTCGGATTCGTCAGCGCCACTTCCAGTGTCGGTGCCTGCACCTACGACGGAATCAAGGTCAGCTGCCCCATCGGCGACATGACCAACGGCGCCAGCGTCACTGTTAACGTCAGCGTTACACCCCCCGACAGCGGCTGGGCCTCCAACGAGTTCCACGCCGCTTCGCCGACCTTCGACCCGGTGCTGACCAACAACATCGCCAACATGGGCCCCTTCGGTGGAACCGTCGGCAACACTAAGGCCGGCGCCGACATCCTCGTCGATGCCCTCGACAGCGGCAGCGGCACCGACGCCAACTTCCTCTTCTCCAGCGTTACCCGTCCCGGCTTGACCAGCATCACCTCGGCTGCCGGAACGCAGGCCCCCACGGGATACCGCTTCGGATCTCCAGCTCTCGTTTACGATCTCAGCACCACCGCCGCTTACGCGGGCAGCATTCGAGTTTCGCTCCAGCCCGCCGGTGTGAAGTTCCATCACCCCAGCGCCATCCGCCTCTTCCACCTGGAGAATGGCGCTTGGGTCGATCGCACGGCCGCGCTCGACTCGGTCCACGGACTCATCTCCGGCATGACCACTTCGCTCTCGCCGTTCGTCATCGTCGAGCCGCTTGACGCCGTCCCCGTCGCCAATGCAGGCGCGGACGAAACCTTGCCCGGAGCCAACAGCACCGGCGCCTCGGTCACCCTCAACGGCGCAGCTTCTACCGACGCCGACAGCGATCCGCTCACCTATACCTGGACTGGTCCATTCCCCGAAGGCAACGGCACCGTCACCGGTATTAACCCCAAAGTTACGGTGCCGTTCGGCACCTCGAAGATCGGCCTGGTCGTCAACGATGGCGAGGTGAACTCTACGCCCGCATCAATTAACGTCACCGTTAGCGACTTCCTCATCGCCGCTCCGGCCTCGCAAATCACGCTTCTGCGTGGGCAAAGCGCGTCGTTCAATGTCGTGCTCTCGCCCAAGTACGGCTCATTCGACGAGGCCGTCACCGTCGCCTGCGGCAGCCTGCCGTCCGGCGTAACTTGTTCGATAGCAAATAACTCCGTCACTCCCGGAGCGCAGGGCGCAACCGCCACCGTTACGCTGACCGCCAGCGCCTCGGCTGGCCTGCGAAACTCGCATGCCCCGATTTTCGCCTTCTGGCTTGGCGGACTGCCGGTTCTCGGTCTCATCCTCGCCGGCAATCGGAATCGCCGGAAGGGAAGCACCTTGGTCCTGCTGCTGATCGCGCTGGTTTTGATTGTCGGAATGGTCGCTTGCGGAGGTGGCGGCGGTGGCAGTTCGTTGACGCCTCCACCGCCATCGTCTACCACGACTACCGTTACCGTTACGGGCACGGCGGGAGCGTTGCAGCACTCGTCTGCCGCGACTGTTGTAATCCAATAGCATTAGGTGGAGCGCCGCTCAATCTTTTTTCATAAAAGGAAACGGCGCTCCGGGCTATAATTCGCCTACGAACGGGATTAGCGCGCAATCGCTCGTGCGCGTTTTCAATGAGGGTGTTGCTGTGGCTACCGCTGGACAGAAACTCCGCGCCTTACGCGATAAACTTGGTTTCACCTTGCGCGATGTTGAGGAAAGCAGTACGCGCCTGGCCGAACGATTAGGCAATACTGAGTACGCCATTCCGCTCAGCCGCCTGTCTGATATCGAAACCAAGAACAACGTGCCGAACATCTTTCGCATGTACGTGCTCGCCGTTCTCTATCGTCTTGACTTTCACGAACTGATGAGCTGGTACGGAGTCGACCTCTCCCGGATACCGTTGGAACTTCAGACCTATGAGCCGCGTCACACCCATCCCATCGAGCCGCCGGCCAACACTCACGCTGACATTCCCGTCCGCCTCGATCCCAGCTTCGATCTTCGCCACACCTCCAACCTCGGCCGCATGATCGAAAAATGGGGAATGGTGCCGCTCTCTTACCTCCGGCCCCTCACCGACAACAAAAAATACACTTACGGTTACATCGGATCCGAAGACTACACCATGTATCCTCTGCTGCTCCCTGGTTGTTTCGTCCAGGTTGACGAAACCAGGCATGAAGTCGAGCAGGGCGTCTGGCGCTCGGAACGCGAGCGCCCCATCTACTTCGTCGAAATGCGCGGAGGTCACGTCTGCTGCTGGTGCAGCGTCAATGAGAAGACTCACGAAATCTATCTTCAGCCGCACCCGCTTTCGCCGGTGCCGCCACGAACCATGCACTATCCCCACGAGGCCGAAGTCATCGGGCAGGTCGTGGGAATCGCTATGCGCCTCGATCAGTTCTCGGCGCCCGTACCCCGGCTAGACAGCAAAGTGCCAGCAAAACTGAATTGAAGTGCCGCCGAACTCCCCCATCCAGATGCGACGGAACCAGCATCTCGCCGTGCGCCTGTAACTTCCCTACATAATCGTTGACCTCGGTGCTCTCCTGGCTGGCCAGTTCCGAGGCTTCTTCCCAGAGCACGCGAATCGGAGTCCGCAAAACCGTCAGGAACAACGTTGTGTGACTCTCCCCAATCGCCAGGTTGGCCGTGTCCTCGCCGTGCGTGCGCGCCATTCCCCAATGGAAATAGTCGCCGTTTCCTTGTCTCAATCCAGCTACATATTGCAGCTTTCCTAACGTTCCCGATACCGCCCCTAAGGTAGCCCTGGAAAAGTCGTTCACTGGGGAATCAAGCATAGTTTTGTTCCATTTTTGGAAATTTGCACAGCCTTCCGATCAAACCCGCCCATTTGTTCTCACTATTTCACAGTGCACTTTCCGTGCACTAAGGAGATTCGCTGTGAGAAAAGGTGCTCAGTTTTCGGCTTTTGCCGTGTTGCTGTTCGTTTTCGCTCAATCCGGTGTTGCCCACTTCCTGAAACCGATCAGCCCGCAAGAGGGACCCAGCGGTGGCACATGCCTCCCTTACACCGGCTGCATGAACCCTTCCATCCTTCAGGAAGGACCGGGCGGTGGCGTGTGTCTCCCCACTGGGTGTCCCGCCGCCGATTCCAACTCCGCTCAGTCGTATTTCTAGCAACCAACCGGTTCGAAACCAAGTCCATTGTCACTTCTGACGTTGCGAGTTAATCTCGCAACGTCACCTCCCATGCCAAGTCTTGCGACGATCCAGGATCTCCAGTATTGCGCCGCCTTCGCCCTCCAAATCACCATCGCGATTGCAATGTTTCGCCGTGGCTTATACAAGCAGGCCCGTTATTTTTTTGTCTATATCATCTGGCAAACGGTCTCTGTGGCCATACTCTACGAGATTCTCCACAAAAAGCCCCCTTTCTATTATTTTGTCGGCTACTGGATCAACAACGTAATCACTGTTTCTTTGGGCATTGCAATCGTTATCGAAGTGTTCAACCGGATGTTCTCTCCTTATCCGGGCATCCGCCGTATGGCGAAGATCCTGTTTCTCGGTTCGGCGGTGCTGCTTGTCCTTATAAGCGCCATTCTCTTGATCTACAACCATGCACAATACACGGTGCCGATCCTTACCTTCGTCATGGTGACCGACAGAAGCGTGAGAGTTATCCAATTGGGCCTTACCTTGACCCTCTTTGCCATTACTAAATATCTGCATCTTCGCTGGAGGAACTATCTGTTCGGAATCGCTTTGGGATTCGGATTTTATGCATTGATGGATCTCGTTGCTCTCGTTGTTCGCATGACTTACGGCAAGCCAGTTACGGTGGTTGTTAATGTGCTCATCGGAACGGCTTATTGCGCCGCAGTCGTAATCTGGACTGCCTATGTGCTGCAGCCGGAAGCAGCAAAGATTCCGATCGTTTCTCTTCCTTCGCATGAGCTCGAGAAGTGGGATGAGACCCTTCAGCAAATTCTGAAAGGCTAATCAGCCGAACCGGAACCGCTTTTCATCATCCCCGATTTCGGCCCCCACCAGGCGGATTCTTTGATTTTGTTCCATTTTTGGAACAAGAATTCGAAATTTTCGACGAAATCCCCTTCCTCGGCGTAAATTAGATTTGCTTTGCCTGACCCCGCACGGAGACCGCTATTTCCCCGGGGCAGAATGGCTCTTTTTTCGACGCCAGAGAGTCTAAATGTCGTTCGCCATTATTGTTCTTATCGTTCTTCTGTTGGTTGCTTTTCTTCTGCTGCGCCTGGTGCGCACGCAGAGAACTCCCCTCACCAACTTCGACGACCTCACTGGCCATACCCTCGCGGTCGATCTTGACGCTTTACAAAATCTCGTCGATCCCGCCGAGACCCAGTTCTTACGGCAAAAACTCTCCCCCGCTCAATTCCGTATCGTTCAGCGCGAGCGAATTCTCGCCACCGCCGAATATGTCCGCCGCATCTCTCACAACGCCGGTCTGCTGATCCAGCTCGGCCAACTCACTCTCGCTGGTCCCGATCCGCAACTTGTCGAGTCCGCACGCGTCATGGTCGAGCGCGCCGGACACGTCCGCATCATGGCGACCATGGTTCTCATGAAGTTGTATGTTCGCAGCGTTGTCCCGGCCCTCCCCCTTTCCACCGACGACATCTTCCGCGACTATCGCAACCTCACCGAGTCCGCCATTCTCTTCACTCGCCTGCAGCGTCCCGCGTTTGCGGGACGCATGGGCGCCATGCTTTAGGCCTTTTCTGTTGTAATCTGGATTCATGCCCAAGTTTCAGCGTCATATCTTTGTCTGCGCCAACCAGCGCGACGCCGGACATCCGCGCGGCTCCTGCGATCCCACCGGAGAAGCCGTCCTGCAAAAGGTTTTCAAGAAGCAGCTCGCCGAGCACGGAATTCGCGGCGAAGTCGTTCGCGCCAACAAGTCCGGATGCCTCGAGCAGTGCGAGCACGGACCCACCGTCGTTGTCTATCCCGAAGCCGTCTGGTACGGCTTCGTCCAGGAGTCCGACGTCAACGAGATCATCGAATCCCACATCGTCGGCGGCAAACCTGTCGCCCGCCTCATCCTGCCCGATTCCTGCCTCAACACCGCTACCTGCCCCCACAAACCTCGCAAATGATCTGCCCCTGGTTGGGCGCCAGTCTCTCTTTCGTCCTCGCGGTGACCACAGGGTAGTCGGTGTTCCAGGTTTTCTCCGCTTCTCCATCCACTAAGCACTACCCACTGCCCACTACTTTCCCTCCGCCACCCCCACATACTTGTCCGCGCCCCCGTAATAGAACAGCCACCGTTCACCCTCCCGCACCAGCCCTTCCACGAAGGTCACGTTCGGCACCTGCCCAACTTTCTCCCACTCCTTCTCCGGACCAAAAATCGGCGCATCGCTCCGCGCCAGCACCTTCCTCGGATCGTCCTTATCGAACAGTGCCCATCCCACCTTGTAGACCAGCTTGTCGTCGGCGCCGTTATAGATCAGCAGGATCCCATCCTTCGTCATCACCGGCGGAGGTCCCGGCTCCACCACCCGCGAATCGAACATTCCCACGCGCTTCGGCAGCACCGGCGTCTCCGTCTCCTCCGTCCAGTGCACCAGGTCCGTCGACGACGCGAGCCCCATCTGATCCGTCTTGTCGGCGGCAGTGCCCAGCCACCACATCCAGTATTTGCCTCGTATCTTTTGCGTTAGTATCGCCCCCGACTTCGTCCAGCCCTTGTTCCAATTCCCTTTGTAGGCAGGCAGAATCACGCCCTTGCGGTCCCAATGCGTCAGGTCTTTCGACGTCGCCAGGCAAAGTTGCGCATCTTTCCTGTTGTATCCCGTGTAGGTCAGATAGTAGGTGCCGTCGATCTCCACCAGCCGCGGATCCTCCACGCCTCCATCCTTCTCGTACTCCGCCTCCGGCGAAAGCACCGGCTTCGCCCGCCGCTCGAAATGCACGCCGTCTTTGCTCGTTGCATATCCCAGTCGTGACGTGCCTTTTGCATCCTGCGCGCGATACAACATCACGAATTCGCCATTGCGCTTGATCACCGCCGGATTGAACACTCCCGCCGACTCGAATCCCTCGCCGCGCGGACCAAGCACCGGCGTCTCCGATAATCGCTTCCACGGCCCAAATGGCGGCCGGAACCCAACCTCGCCAATCAACAGCCCCGCAGTGACGGTAAGCACACAAACTGTAACGGCAGCTTTAGGAATGCGCACGCGCTCTTCTCCTGTCGCGGCATTGTACCGAACGTCCATCATCCTCGATACGTCTCTCTCTTTTTTCTGTAAGCTCTGGTTGATAATGGGAAACCGCCCTCGCGAAGAGGGGCCGTCGAGCCAGGCCGCCGCGATTTCTCCCCCACTGATCCGCGAGCATCCGCCCGATCCGCGTTATCCGCCTGAAAACGCTCCTTCGTACTCCTGGCTCCTAACCACTAACCACTAACCACTTCTAATCCATTACAATCTCCCTTTGCTCACCCTCGCTCACATCCTTTTTTACGCCGGAATTCTTGGACTCCTTTGCTCCACCGGATTCCTCGTCCTCACCCTCTATTCTGTCGTTCGCTTCCGTTCTCAGCTTTCGCGCGAAGTACCCGACTTCACGCCTCCCGTCAGCCTTTTCAAGCCCGTCCACGGCCTCGAACCGCGCCTCGAAGAGAATCTTGAGAGCTTCTTCCGTCAGGACTATCCCCACTTCGAGCTGATCTTCGGCGCGCGCCACGCCAGCGACAAAGCTCTCGCCATCGTCGCCCAGCTCCAGAAAAAGTATCCCCACGTGCCTGTAACGATTGCGTTATCCGGCGAGCCCGACCGCCCCAACGCCAAGGTCTGTTCGCTTGAGAAGATGGCGCCGCTCGCCACCGCCGATTACTGGATCATCAGCGACAGTGACGTGCACGTCGAACCGTCGTACATCCGCGAAGTCATCGCGCCCTTTGCCGATCCCACCGTCGGCATGGTCACCTGTCTCTATCGTGGCGTTCCCACCGCCGGACTCTGGAGCCGTCTTGAGGCTCTCGGCATGTCGGTCGAGATGACCGCCGGCGTCGTCGTCGCCAGCACGCTCGAAGGCATGAAATTCGCCCTCGGCCCCACCATGGCCGGGCGTCGCGACGCTATCGAGAAGACCGGCGGCATGTCCGTGCTCGCCGACTACTGCGCCGACGACTACATCCTCGGCAATTCCATCGCCGGGCTTGGCCTGAAAGTTCTTATCTCGCAGCACGTGATCGATCACATCGTACTCAACCGCCGTTTCCGCGACTCCGTCCTTCACCAGGTTCGCTGGATGAAGTCCACTCGCTTCTCGCGTCCGAAGGGCCACCTCGGCAGCGTTCTCACCTTCGCCATGCCGTTCGGACTGCTCAGCCTGCTCGGCGGATTGCTCATGCACAACGCTTCCGCCGGACTCGCCGTCTTCGCCGCGGCCTTCCTGAATCGCGTGATCCTCTCGCTCGCCACCGGATGGGCCGTCGTGCGCGACCCCCGCTCGCTCACCTGGTGCTGGCTCTACCCGCTGCGCGACCTCATGGGATTCTTTTTCTGGCTTGCCAGCTACAGCGGCACCACCATCGTCTGGCGCAACGAGTTGTACCGTTTAAGTTACGGCGGAAAAATGGAAAGAGTCAGAACGATCTGATCATCTGGCCATCTGAATATCTGACTCTCCTTCAAAGTGACGACCATCCTTGTGGGATCTTGTCCCCTGTGGCAAGTTTTGCTGATGCCGACTCTCGCGCACCATCAGCAACTTAGATTGCGGACCAAGAAGTTCTCGTATCGCATTATCAAGCTTTACCGCTTTCTACCGCGAAAAGCTGAGGCATATATCGTCGGAAAGCAACTGTTGCGATGCGGCACGTCGGTGGCTGCTAATTACCGGGCTGTTGGCCAAGCCCGTTCGCGAGCGGATGCAGCCTCGAAACTGGCAGTGGTTCTGGAAGAAGCTGACGAATGTATCTACTGGCTGGAGTGTCTTGCCGACAATGACATCATCCGCCCGGAACTGCTTTCTGACCTGATTGAAGAGGCGAACGAATTGGTGCGAATCTTTGGCGCTTCCCTTCGGACGGTGAAGGAGAAGGTGTAATGGGATGACCAGATAACCAGCTAACCAGCTAACCAGATAACCAGCTAACCAGATTCTACTGTCGGTTGCTGTAGACCACTTTTCCCGACTCTTCCGCGATCTGATAATGCTGCGGCAACAGCTCGTCAACTTTCTTTACATGTTGTGGCGGAACAAAAAGGAATACCCGGGAACTTCCACTCCACGCCTGCTGCAACGCCGCATCGTCGAGGAAGATGTGCGGCGCATCCGGGAACGTCGAACCAAACCACATCGACGTCGTCCGCCCATTCACCAACTCAATCGGGCGCTCCAAGTAGAAGAGCAGGGAAGATCCAAACGCCTGGTCGCCATAAATCATCACCCGATCGCCGGGCTCGTCGTGCTGTTGAATCGCTCGCGCCAAATCTCGCGACGACATATACGGACCAAACCGCACCAGCGCCACATGCGCCGCAACCAAAAACAGCGCCATGCCCGCCGCTGTCGCCCAGGTTGCGCCGTAATGCTTCTTGCGCACGCGTAGCGCCAGCGCCAGCAGCGGAAACACGATCAGCGCCACCACGGCCAAAATCGATGGCAACCGCAGCGCCGCCAGCGAATTGCCCGACAGGTCGAGGATGTGCGACATCGACAGCGTGTCGTCGTTCAGGTTGTGACTGAGCACCGTGCCGATATCCGGCACGAACGGAATGTTCCGCGACATCCACAATCCCATCAGCAGCGCGATCCCCGCCGTGATCGCAATTGCCGCAAACGCCGCCGTCGTCCAGATCAGCCACTTGCGCTTGGTCTCGGCTCTTTCTTCCCGCGCAATCGCCGCCGCCAGCAGCATCATCAGCGGCAGGTACGCCGGGAACGTGTAGTACTCCTGGTTGGTCGAGAACGCGAAGAATACCAGCACGATCCCCGCAAAAATCCAGCACATCAGCCGCGTTCTCTGCGCAAAACGCCCCGGCGACTTCTCACTCAAATCGCGCCGTACATCGCGTAACGCCAGCGGCAGGTACATGCTCCACGGGAACAGCCACACCAGGTGCAGCACCCAGTACAGGCCGGCCGGCAGCTTGTTGTAATCTTTCGGATAGCGCTTCCCCAGGAAGCGCAGCACGTGCTCGTTGATGAAGTAGAACCAGAAGAATCCGTGATTGCGCACGCCCGCCAGGATGTGCCACGGCGCGGCAATCGCGAACAACAGCACCAAGCCCGTTCCCAGGCGGAAGTCGCGCCAGCGCCGCCACTCGCCCGTGATCGCGACGAACAGGAAAGCCGTCGCTCCCACGAACACCAGCGCGACTAACCCTTTCGTTAGTACCGCCAGCGCCACTGTCGCGTAACCCGCATACCACCGCCACGTCTTGCGGTCCTCGAGCGCGGTCAGGAAGAAGTACAGCGACGACGCCAGGAACAGCGACAGGATCGAGTCCGGAATCGAGATGCGGGTAAACAGGTAGAATCCCGCGCCAGTCGTCACAAATACCGCGCCGTAGATTCCCGCCCGATCGCCGAATGCCCGCGTGCCCCAGCGCCACGCCAGCAGCATCAATCCCAGGATTGCCAGCACGTTTGGCAACCGGCTGGCGAATTCCCCGACGCCAAAAATGTGATACCCGATCGCATCCGCCCAGTACAGAAACGGCGCCTTTTCCAGGTACCGCACACCATTGATTTTCAGGGTGACGTAATCGTGATGCGCGTACATTTCGCGTGCCGCTTCCGCATGCGTCGCATCGGCATCGTCGAGCAGCGGTGGAGAGAACATCGATCCCACGTACACCAGCGCAAACAAAACCAGCGCAGCCATCATCGCCCGCAAGGTCCGCTGCGACGCCTGCACCGGTTTTTCAACCAGGATTGGACTGGCAGTCGTGGTCAAATCACATGTTTCCTGTGGCTCGAAGATGAGTGAGTAACCCTCAGGGTTTGCTCGAACTTCCCTTGGTAGATGTTATCACTCTCCGGCGGGTGGCACTTTCGCCGCGGCGGCATCGCGCACATACATCATCAACCGCGGAAACGCGAACGATCCTGCGGCGTCGTCGATCACATTTACCTGGCACGTGTAGAGTCCCGGCTTCAAGTTGCTGAGCGGCACGGCCAGTTGGAACACCGCCGCCTTGCGCTCTGGAGCGCCAAGTTCCCGCGCCTCCACCAGCGGCGACTCGTACACTTTCACTTTGCCCTTGAACAGCTGAATGTCGGTCAGCACGCGCACTGCATTTTTCGGCGTCGGAGCTGCCCCCGTCGCGTTGCCCTGCGCTCCCGCCCTCGCTCCCGATTCCTCCGCCTTTCGCTCGAGCGTCGGATCGTAAACCTCGTAGTAGAAATAGAGCTGCTGATCGCCGGCAAACACGTGCGTCACGTTCGGGATCAGCTCCTGCCCGTCGCGCACCAGCGGATTGTCCGACTTCTTCTTCGCCGCGGGCTGCAGTTGATTCCCGAGCACCACCGCGCTCAGCTTCAGCGGAACCTTCTTGTAATCCGGAATCAGCAGGTCGGTCTCGAACGACCCGATGCTGCCTCGCTCGTTTTCGCGCAGCACAAACTTCAGGTGATACTTGCCAGGCGGCAGGTAGAACCCGGTCTGGTATTGCACATTCTTCTGCCGCACCGCTTTCGAGCCTTCCACCGCCAGTTTCACCGTGTCGCGCACGTTGCCCGCCGGGCGCTTGTACTCATCCTGGATCAATCCGATCACGTCCAGCGTCGCCTTGTCTTTGTCGCCGGAACTGGTAAACGGAATCTGCGACCCGCGCACCACTAACGATACTGGTACATAGAACCGGTTGTCCGACAGGCGGAAGTACGCCGCCGACAGGTACACATCCAGATCGGTCGAAGGAATGTCCGACGACAACTCGTCGAGCAGTTGCTGTTCGCGGTCGTCGTTGTTCGAGTGACGCCAGTCGCGCGGCGCGTAGTAACCGTTGCGGTATTCCAGCTTTACGTTCGGGATCTTCGCCTTCACCGTGATCTTCCGGTACCGCCCATCGCGTGCCGGATTCGTGCTGTGATACGACAGCATGTAATACGCCGACGTGTCTTTTTGCACCTGCGTATAGATCTGGCTGAAGTCGTTGCTGTCGAGGAACACCTTGCCGCCGGTGTCGGCCGCCAGCGTCGAGAGCGTTTCCTGCGAATCGAAGTTGCTGTTCATCGCACTCCGCACCGACGCGCCCGAGTACGGAGACGTGCCGCGCATACTCGCGCTCTGCGCCTCGCCGCCCGGAACAATCGCCTGCAGCCCGCGCAGGTCCATCGTGTACAGCGCCACGTTCGCGCGCACCGCGCGGTTGATCGCGTTCCGCAGCGCCGCCTGGTTCTCGACTCCCGTCTTGCTCATGCCGCCGCTGAAATAAATCAGCGACTTCTTCTGCTGGATATCTTTCAGCGAATCCGCCAGCGACTGGATCGCCTCCAGCCTGCGGTCGGTATTAAAGATGTTGTACTCGGTGTCGTCACTCGTGAATGAGTTGCTGTCGTCGGCTGTCCCTTCCGTGTCGCCACCCGCGTTGCCGTTCTCATATCCCAGGCCAGATGCGGGATTCAACGCCGCGATCGCCTTCCGCAGCGCCTCGCGGTCGGAAGTGAAATCCTGGTTCACCGTGATCGCCGATCCCAGCGAGGCCACCGCCACCAGGTCCGCCGCCGTCATCTGCTTCTCGACAAACTGGATCCCCGAATTCACCGAGCGCTCGATCTCTTCCGGCTGCATCGAGCTCAAATCGAAGAACAGAATCATTACGCGCCGGCCGTGGAAATCGAATTTGTTGTCTTCGACCGCCGGAGCCGTATTCGCCGGCCCATTCTTCAGCACGCCCATGATCGTCGGCTGACTGGTGAGCGGCGGCAGCGCCTGCGTGTCGGTCTCCTCGAAATCGAAGCTGCTCAGCGACTGCGGCTTGCCGTCTTCCAGAACGGTGAAGTCATCTTTCTTCAGTCCGCGAATAATGTTCCCCTGCTTGTCGCGGACCACCACGTTCACCAGCACAATCTCTACGTTCTTCTTGAACTGGTATCCGGACGTGTCCTGATCCTGCGCCAGCACCGGCCACGGCGCCATCGCGCACGCCAGGACGACGGCCATCACCCGCTGCCACCACGAATTGGAAGTCCGCTTCATACGTTCAACATCACTTAGTGCTCTTCAGCCCTGCGCCGCTGATGGCGCTTTGTCATCACGAGCCGACGTTTGTCGGCGAGGGATCTGTAATCCGCTTTCCGTGCATCGCCGAACGCGACCTGGAATCCCTGTCCACCGTGCACATACTATCCACTACCCACTATCCACTACCCACTACCCACTACCCACTATCCACTATCCACTACCCACTATCCACTACCCACTATCCACTACCCACTACCCACTACCCACTATCCACTATCCACTACCCACTGACTTTAAAACCTGAACCTCGCCACCAGCTGCATCGTTCGCATCGCGCCCACGCCAATCACCCTGCCAAAGGTCGGCGAGCTGATCACCGTATCGATCGTCGTATATTGCGGACTGTTCAACACGTTCGACGCCTGCCACCGCACCTCGAGATTCCTCGTCTCGCCGAGGTTGAAGTCCTTCGACAGCGCCGCATTGAGCACCGCGCTGCCCGGACCGATAATCGAATTCCTTCCCGCGTCGCCGTAAGTCCCCGGCGCAGGCGCCACGAATGCCGCTGTGTTGAACCATGCACCCAAGGTCGGATTAGGCACCGAGATCGGCAGCCCTGTGTAGTCGGCGCGCAGCGTGCCATTGCTGCCGCGGCTGACGTCTTCGAACGATCCAATAATCCGCGGTGTGAACGGCGTGCCCGATTCAATCGTGTAACTGCCGGTCAGGCTCCAGTCGCCGAAAATCTTGTTGGCCACGCTCTTCGTGTTCAGCCAGTGTTTGTTCATTCCCCACGGCAGCTCGAAATTGAAATCGCCTGTCAACTGATGACGACGGTCGAAGCTCGAAAGCCCGCGCTCCGCCGAAATATCCTGCGCGTCTTGCGCCACCACTCCGCCGGTGCCGCCAATGCTCGACGCGTCGTCAATCGACTTCGAGTACACGTAATACGCGCCCAGCGAAATTCCGCCCGCCATGCGCTTGCGAAGTCTCACCGCTCCCGAGTGCATGATCGAATCGCCCTGCGACGTCTCCAACGTGAATGGCGAAACCGTCGGCAGCAGCAGCCCGGTCGCCGTGCGATTCGGCGCTTCCAGGATGTCGAGCCGCGTTCCCTTCGTTCCCGTGTAGCTCACGTTCAGAACGAAGTCGCGCTTGATCGTCCGTTGGATGTCCAGGTTCCAGATCTGCACGTAACCCATGCGGTAATTCTTGTCGACCGCGTAATTGTTGGTCGTCGAGCTTTGCGTGCTGGTCGCGAACGCGTTCGTGATCGGGATCGGCGCTGCGCCCACCGCGCCCAGGTTCGTCTCGGTAAACGCAAACGGCGGCTGGTAGGCCATCTGCAGCGCGATATTGTTGAACGCGCCCGTGTTGTAGTTGATCCCGTATCCGGCGCGCACCACCGTGTTCTTCATCGCCTTCCACGCGATCCCGATACGCGGCGCAAAGTTGTTGCGGTCAGGATTCACCAGGCTCGACGGATACGCTCCCGAATACGGGCCCACGCCCGGCGCGCACTCCGTCGCCGGTGCTCCGCTTCCCGGCGCGCACACCGGCGTCACCGCCGTCACTCCCGGCGCGATATCCAGGTTCACCAGTTGATTGTTGGTTTCCGTCAGCGGCGCGAAATACTCGTAACGCACGCCGAAATTCAGCGTCAGGTTGCTGCGCACGCGCCAGTCGTCCTGCACATAGCCGTTCCACACGTTGCCGCGGAAGTGGTAGCTGGTCGCGCCGTATTGTGCCGACGCCTGTTGCGACAGCCCCAGCAGGAAATCGGCGAAGTCATATCCCGTGTACAGGCCGGTGAACGTGAAGCTGCCGCGCGCGTTGGCGTCGGTCCGCGGGTTGATCTGCAGCCGCCGGTACTGAACTCCCATGCGGATGTTGTGCTTGGCGTGGTTGTAAATCACGCTGTCACCAATGGTGACGGTCTGGTTGTTCTGCACGCGCGGCGTAAAGTCCGAAACGCCCGCATAATTCGTGAACGACAACCCCGGCACGCCCCAATCGAACGGATCGGTCGAAACTCCCGTGATCCCCGCCAGGCCCGCGACATTCAGCACGTTGGCGAACGCATTCGTGGTCTCGCTGGTGCTGCGGTTGAAATCGAAATTCACGTTGTTGGTCAGGTGGCCTTTGCTCTTCACCCAGCCAAAGGGGATGTCCCATCCCGTCGAGTGCGTATGGCCGGTCAGCGTCGGGAACGGGTTCGTCAGGTCGTTGTTCGATGTCTGGTAGTGGAATCCAAAATTGATGTTGTTTCCGCCGCCACGCCGGCCGCCTCCACCGCCACCGCCGCGTCCTCCCGAACCAATTCCACTTGATCCGAAAGTGTGGATGATCCGCAGGTTCAGGTTCTGATTCTGGTTGGTCGCCGACGTCGTGTAGTGGAAGTTCTGCGTCGTTCCCGGCTCGTTCGGCAGCGGAATGAACTTCATCAGTTCCTGCGCCGACGCGCCAATCATTCCTGACGGGATTACATTGTTCTGGAACGCCTGCCCGGTTGACGGATCGACCAGCGTCAGCGGGGTGCCATCGCGGTTCGTCAGTCCTGTAAAGATACCGTTACGCTCGTCCGGCTCGCCAAACTGGCCGTCGGTCGGCACCGTCGAAAACGCATCGTACGGGTTTTGCGAAAGATTCCCCGTGTAGTTCAGGAAATAGAACGTCTTCGTTCCGCCCTTGTAGATATGCGGGATATTCAGCGGCCCGCCGACTGTAACGCCAAAGTGATTCTGGATGTAACTCGGCTTTTCGGTTGGCTGCCCGTTCAGGGAAAACGGCTTGGCGTTGAAGATGGAATCGCCCAGCGTGTAAAACACCGATCCGTGCGGCTGGTTGAAGTTGAATCGTCCACGCCGTCCGCCGAGAGTGAATGCGCCGCGCCCACCTCCGCCGAAGCCGCCGCGTCCGCCACCGCCAAATCCTCCACCACCACCGCCCGGACCACCCATTCCACCTGGTCCGCCCTGGCCATCGGGTCCGCCCGGGCCTCCCATGCGCATCGGATCGCCGAACATCGCTTCATTCGACTGCGCGTTGTTTCCGTTGCCGGCCACTGCAACCGTTTCCGTCGCGCCTTCGTTCATGAAGCTCGAAGACGGCATCCCCCCGCCCGGCTGCTCTTGTCCGCCGCCGCTGGTGCCGCCGCCCGGAGTTGTATCGGCGGCGTTAGCGCCGCCCGCGTCCATCGTCAGGCCAAGGTTCTGGAAGCCGCGTTGCGCGGCGATCGACGTCCCCTGCCGCGACGACGTTGTCGCCTCTTCGTCATCTTCCTCCTCGCCCGCCTGGGCCGCCGTGCTGGCCGGCGTTCTCTGCACGCGCGATAGCAAGGTCATCGGCAGATTTACATTCGGATGACAGTTCTGCGCGTTCACCACGATTTCGCTGGTCGCCGTCTGGAACGCTGCGAATTCCGCGCGCACCACGAACCGCCCTCGCGGACCGACGTTAAGTAAATAGGTGCCGTCCAGGTCCGTCGAGGCGATCGACTTCTTTCCCGTCAGCGAATTCGACGCCGTGATCGTCACGCCCGGCAACGGCACGCTTCCGGTTGTAACTTTTCCGGTAATCTCGCATCCCGCGACGGTCACGCTTGGCGCAGCAGAAGGAGGCGCCGGGGAAGCCGCCGGAGACGAAGCCGCTGGAGCGGTTGGAGTAGATGTCGTTGCTGAAGCCGCCGGAGCGGCAGAAGTTGTCGCCGCCGCCGAAGCACCGTCGGCGGTGGTCGGTGCAGTCTGCGCAAATGCCAGACTGCCGAGAGCCGTCATCAGCAGCCCTCGGCAGAGGATGGTTGAAATGGAAACCGACTTCCGCATTGAGAAAATGTTCGACTAGTTCGACGGCGGCTGGCTTGCCTGACCCTGTCCCTGACCTTGTCCTTGACCCTGGCCTTGACCCTGGCCACCACGCCACCGTTCTCCACCGCCCATACCCATGCCCATTCCCGGACCGCCGCCAACCCTCAGCTCGGTCGGGACGAACACGCCCGCTTTCACTGAGCCACGACCCGAAACGCGATCGCCAACCTTGATGTCCGCCAGCGTCACGCTCTCGCGGCCTTTCTTGAAGCTGGTGTTCTCGTCCACCGAAATCGTCTGCGTCTGCCCGTCGGGCCGCAGGATCGTCAGGTTGGTGTCGTTGATCGACTTCACCTCGCCGGCAATAAACGTCTTGCCCAGGTTCGCCTTCATCTCCGCAACTTGCGCCGTGCGGTCCACAATGAAGTTCGCGTTCCACGTGGTCGGATCGTTGGCATCCGGCGCGCCCGCTACGCCGATCGTGTTACCGACCTTCAGGTCGCTCATCTTGATCGGCTGCTGATCGCGCATGAACTTCGTTTCCGACGAAACTTTCACGGTCGCCGAATTCCCCTGCATGGTCTTGACCGTGAACCCATCGGCGTTCACCGCCGTGATCTCGCCCATCACACCGCGCATCGCGCGACCGCGACCCTCGCCGCGGCGGCCCTGGCCACGCTCCTGCTGCGGAGCCTGGCCCGTAGTGGTGTCTTGTTGCGCTACCGGGGCACTATTCTGCGGCGACGCCGGTTGCGCTTCCGGCGGAGGCGGCGGTGCCATTCCATCCGGTGGTGGCGCGCCACCCATATCCGGAGGAGGTCCTCCCATGTCGCCCGCTGGCGGTCCGCCGCCCGGAGGCGGTCCACCCATGTCCTGCGCCATCGCTACGCTCACCAGGGCGGCCAATAACAACGCGATCCTGATCAATACTTTCATTCCGGCGTCCTCCTGCCTCTTCAGCTCTCTTTATAGACGATTGGCTCAGACCGTGGTTTACCGCGGAACTTTCCAACTGCCGATCAAGAACTCTCCCACGCCAGACTTGAACCGCGCCGATCCCGAAAAGTTGCTGAAACTGCCCGAAAATCGCGGCATTTTCCGCTGAACCGCAACTCGTCCCAGCTCGGCCGACAGATCACCGATGGCGGGTCCAATGTTCACTGTCCACGGTTCACTTCTTCCAGATACTTCCGGTGGAACATGTGCAGGCTCTTTTCCTGCTTCGCCGAGTAGCGTCCCCGATCGTAGCTCTGCGACCTCAAATTCCGGTGAACGACCTCGCAGATGTGCCCGTCTTCCATCTGGATTTCGTCGCTGAACCGGAAGGTCTCTTCCGGCGCATCGGTCTTCAGTCGCTCTTCGTCGAAGAACCACAGAAAGATCGCCACGCACTTCTCCGGCGTGACTGGCAGCACGATGTTGAGCGACATGTTGTCGGGATAACAGTTCAGCATCCAGTTCGGATAGACCCAGTAATACTCGGCCGCCAGATCGCCCTGGGCCTGCTTGTAGCGGCGATCGACCGTCGACTCGTTCTCCGGACCGCGGATCGGGCTCGTCTGCAGCGAGTAATTGCCGAATAGCGTGATTTCGTAGGCGTTGTAGTCGAGCTCGCGGTTCAGCGACGGATGCACGCTCGGCAGGTGATATCCCTCCATGTAGTTGTCGATGTACACCTTCCAGTTGCACTCCATGACGTAGTCTTTGCGCTTGTAGAAGCGCAGGCGGTCCAGCCCGAATTTCGCCGTCTGCTGCGGCAGCTTGCCCAGCCACGCCTCCAGCGGCTCCGCCTCGGGATCAAGATTCACGAAAACCAGCCCGGCCCATTCGGCGACTTTCACCGGCCGCAGCGCGAAATCCTCATACTGGAAGTCGCACACGCCTTCCATCTCCGGCGCGTTCAGCAGCCGGCCGTCGAGGTTGTAGGTCCAGCCGTGATAGAGGCAGCGGAACACCTTGCGCGATCCGCACCCCTCAGCCGCCGGACCGGCGCGATGCCGGCACACGTTGTAGTAACCGCGCAGCTTGTTCTCGGTGTCGCGGACGATCAGCAGCGGCTCGCCAACGAGGTCGAAGGTGAAGTAGTCGCCGGGCTTCGTCACCTGCTCGCGATACCCGATCACCTGCCACGTCCGCCAGAAGATCTGCTGCTTCTCGATCTCCAGTTGCGCCGGATCAAGATAAAACCGCGATGGCAGCGTGTGCGCGCGGCCAACTTCCTCATCGATGATGTGCATGCGTTATCCCGTAAGAACTGTGGGAGAGATTATATGTGCAGTTCCAGATAACCTGATGCCCTGATCTTATTGACTCGCCGCCGCGCGTTGAGTAACTTCATCGAACTCCATGGACGCCACCACGGCCCCGGTCACCATCGCGAAAGAATCCGCCGCTCCCGCCCTGGTTCGCGGCATCACTTTCCTCGACGCCACCCTCCTCATCATCGGAGGCGTCATCGGCAGCGCGATCTTCCTCACGCCCTCCGACGTCGCCGCGCAGATGCGCACGCCGTTGCTGTTCCTGCTGGTCTGGGCCGCCGGGGGGATCGTCACGCTCATCTCCGGACTGGCGTTCGCCGAACTCGGCGCCATGTATCCCGAGGCCGGAGGCCAGTACATCTATCTTCGCGAGGCCTTTGGCGATTTCGCCGCGTTCCTTTACGGATGGCTGATGTTTATCGCCGGGAATTCCGGCGGCATCGCCGCGATCATCGTCGCCTTCGCGCAATACACCGGCAAAGCGTTTCCCAAAGTCGCCGCCGAAAAGATCCTGCTGACGCTGCCCGGAATCACGTTTCACGCCCGCCACCTCGCAGCGCGCTCGTGGCACCTGACGATGGGCGACGCGATGTCGGTCGGCGGAATCGTGTTCCTCACGCTCATTAACATCTGGGGACTGCGGCGCGGCGTGTTTCTGCAGAACGTTTCCACCTGGCTGAAATACGCGGCGCTGGCGGCGTTTGTCGTCTTCGGCTTCGCGATCGGCAAAGGCAGCTGGAGCAACATCCACTTCGCCGGTGGACTGGCGCAAGTTACCACGCCGAGCTTTCCCGCCTTCATGTCGGCGATGGGCGTCGCGTTCATCGCGGTTTTCTGGTGTTACGACGGATGGGTCTACGTCTCCTGGGTCGCCGGAGAAGTGCGCCAGCCGCAGCGCAATGTACCGCGATCGTTAATCATCGGCATCCTCAGCATCATCGTTATTTATATGCTGGTGAACGCCGCCTATCTCTACTCCATGCCGCTGGAGGGGATCGCGGCCACCAATGCCATCGGCGAAGTGTCGGCGCGCATGATGTTTTCGCCCTTCGCGGCCTACCTGCTTTCGCTGGTGATTGCCATCTCTTCGCTGGGCGCAGCGGGAAGCTGCGTGCTCAGCGGAGCCCGCGTCTCGTACGCGATGGCCATCGACAAACTGTTCTTCCACAAGATGGCCGAAGTGCATCCGCGCTTCCGCACGCCATGGTTCGCGCTTGTAACGCAAGGGGTAATGGCGTCGCTGATCGCGCTCAGCGGCAGCTACGACCAGATTTACACCTACTGCGTCTTCGGCATGGTGTTGTCGTACGTTTCCTGCGTAGTCGCCGTGTTCATCCTGCGCCGGCGACGTCCCGAGCTGCCTCGGCCTTACCGGTGTCACGGCTATCCGTGGCTGCCGGCGATTTACGTCCTGCTGATCGGGGGATGGCTTTGTAACACTCTCGTTAAGCGCCCCAGCGAAGCGCTGGCCTGTGTGGGGCTGATGTCGATTGGCGTGCCCTGGTACGTGTATTGGAAGAGAAGCGCCAAGACCATCTGATCCTTTGGCGATTTTGCCATTTGGCCATTTGGAAAATGGCCAGCAGAAATGGCCGAATCCCCCATACCGCAATCCGATACCCAGTTATCCACTTCCCAGATATTCAGATAACCGGACACTCAGATAAACTTGGGGCTTGTCGATTGCTTCCAACCTCGATCAGGTCCGCTCCCGCATGGTGGCGGCGGCTCACCGTGTGCGGCGCAAGCCCGAGCACATCCAGCTCATCGCCGTCTCCAAGACTTTTCCCGCAAAGGCGATTCGCGAGGCATACGAAGCGGGACAGCGGATCTTCGGCGAAAATCGCGTGCAGGAATTTGCGGCCAAGGCGCCGCAACTCGCCGATCTATCCGGCATCGACCTGCACATGATCGGCCATCTGCAATCGAACAAGGCTCGCAAGGCGGTGGAACTCTTCCATGCTGTCGATTCGCTCGACTCGGTGCGGCTTGGCAACCAGCTCAACGCCGCCGCTGGTGAGCTGGGCAAGATCGTGCCGGTTTTGATCGAGATCAATACCGGAGGCGAAGCCGCGAAATCGGGACTGCTCATCGACTGGACCGAGATCGAACCCGTTCTTTCCGCTGCCCCTGCCTGGTCCAACCTTCAGATTCGCGGGCTCATGACGGTTCCGCCGTTCACCGAAGATCCCGAAGGCGCACGACCGTATTTCCGCAACCTGCGCGACCTGCGCGACGAGATCGCCGGGAAGAAACTGCCGAACATTTCCATGGACACGCTTTCCATGGGCATGTCGCACGATTTCGAAGCCGCGATCGAAGAAGGCTCGACGCAGATTCGGGTGGGGACGGCGATTTTTGGCGAAAGAGCGAAGAAAAAAGGCGGTTTGCAGTAGAGTTCGCAATAATGGAATCAATCACTTACGAGCGGCCTCGCGCTCCATATTTGAAAACAAAGCAGTTGCGGCGTTCCCGATTCGGGAACGGGTGCTGTCAGTGATTTACATCACACGATTTGCTGTAACTTGTTCGTTAGAAAGGAAATATAAAGTTCGAAAAGTTGGCACTGGACCCCCTTTCGATTTGCTATTCTAAGAATAGAGGCTGATGAAGGCGGAGATTGCGCCGGCATCGGCCTTTCTTTTTTAGCTGTCAGCATTCAGCCTTCAGCCACAGCAGCTAATAGCTAGAGGTTTCATTTGACCAGACGCCTGCAGGTTTTCCTGCGGGCGTTTTTGTTTGGGGCGAAAGCGGTTTGATCTTTGATCGAGGAGAATTTCATGGCAGACATACGAACTTGTGCGCATACGAAAGATGACGGATCGCCGTGCGAGGCGATCCCGGTGAAGAACACGCAATATTGCTATTTCCACCGCAAGTTTTACCAGCCGGCGGCATTGCCGGGCGAGCGCAGCTACCAGTCGCCGCTGCTCGAGTCGAACGAGGCGATTACGCTGGCGGCGACGCACCTGTACCAGTCGTTTCTGACGGGACGGATCCCGCTGCGAGAGGCGCAGTTTGCGCTGAACATTTTGCGGCTGGCGTCGAAGACGGTGGCGGCGATCGAGCGAAAGAAGCGGGAAGAGGCGAAGGAAGAAAGGTCAGGAGCACCGAAAAAGGCTGCGTCCGGCAGCGGAGCTGGCGCTCCGCCTGACGGGCAGGAATGCCCGCCCCACACAGAAAAATCGTCGCACACAGAAACTCGCAAGCCACTGCAAACGGCTTCGGCACCGGCCTATAAAGGCGAGCGGATCGTGGACCCGTACGGGTGCCTGGCACATTTGAAGTAACGAAGTCGTTAAGGGCTGATTGGGGAACAGCAGGTGACCGGGAATTGCGGTAGCTATTAGCCCTTAGCTCCTGGCCAGCGGCTAAAAGCCGACAAGAAGAATGGTGGTTCTGAATACGGAGGTGTAACCTCTTGGCGATGATTCCCATCCGGGAGAGCGCCGGCGGTGTGACGTTTGCGGTGCGGGTTCATCCGCGGGCGAAGAAGAATGCGATCTCTGGCACCGTCGGTGACGCGCTTAAGGTCTCGCTCACCGCGCCGCCGGTCGAAGGTCGCGCCAACGAGGCCTGCGTTCGATTCTTTGCGGAACTTTTGCAGGTGTCGCGCTCTTCGGTTACGATTGCCGCCGGCGACACCAGCCGCAACAAAGTCATTCGCATTGCCGGCCTCACGGCCGAGCAGGTGGAAGAACGTTTGCGCACCGTGAAATAGCGCGCCAGGAGCTCACTTTGGGATTTTCGCAGCGTTGGCACGACATCCGCACCGGTTTCGAGCGGCCGTTCTGGGTCGCCAACATCAGCGAGATTTTCGAGCGCCTGAGCTATTACGCGGCGTTCGCGTCGCTCGCGCGCTACCTGCACGAAGGACTTGAGCTTCCGGTGGAGAGCGCCACGTCGCTGGCCGGACTGTTCGGCGGGGCGGTGTGGTTCCTGGCGATTTTCGGCGGCACGGTGGCCGATCGCATGGGCTTCCGGCGCGCGCTGTCACTGGCGTACTTCATTCTCACGTGCGCGTATTTCCTGATGGGATCGCTGGGGGCCTCGTGGATGGCCGGCATCCGGCACGCAGTTCCCATCGTTCCGCTGGCGGCCATCGTGCTGCTGCTACCGGCGTTCGGCATCGCGCTGGTGAAGCCGTGCGTGGTGGGCACGACGGCGCGGGCGTCGAAAGAGAACGTGCGGTCGTTCGGCTATTCGATCTACTACACGCTGGTGAATATCGGTTCGACCGCTGGGCCGTATGTGGCGTCGACAGTGCGCAAACACCTGCCGGTGGAGAAGGTGTTCGTGGTGGCGTCGGTCAGCGTACTGCTGATGTTCTTCGCGGTGCTGCTGTTCTTCAAAGAGCCGAGACGCGAAGCCGGACAAGAGGTGCCGACGCTGGGGCAAGTAGGGCGCAACTTCCTCACGGTGGTGACCAACTGGCGGTTCATGCTGTTTCTGCTGATTTTTTCGGGCTACTGGATCGTGTTCTGGCAGCAGTACCTGATCCTGCCGATTTACATTCACGATTACGTAAGCCCGACGGTGGACACGGAGCTGACGCTGATTGCCGATCCGCTGATCGTGATTTCGTTCACGGTGGTGATGGGCCTGCTGACGCAGAAGATGCGCGCATTCTCGGCGGTGATTCTGGGGACACTGGTGTCGGCGGTGGCGTGGATTGTGATCATCGTGTTGCCGAAGTCGGCGATGTTCTTCCACGTCGGCAGCTCGGAGATCTGGGGCGTTGCGGTGCTGGCGCTGGTGGTGCTGGCCTTCGGCGAGTTGATCCAGCAGCCGCGGTATTACGACTACATTTCGCGGCTGGCGCCTCCGGGGCAACAGGGAACGTACATGGGATTTGCGTTTCTGCCGATCGGCGTGGGGTCGCTGCTGGGCGGAAAATTTGCCGGCGCGCTGCTGCACTATTACGGAGAAGTGCGGCACCAGCCGAACATGATCTGGTGGTGCGTGACCGCCGTCGGCGTAGGGACAACAGTGTTGCTGTGGGTGTACGACCTGCTGCTGCGGCCGAAAGAAGCGCAGCAAACGCAAGCGGCGGTGCGGTGATGATGGGTTGCGGAGTTTGGTTGACGGGCAAGAATGCCCGTCCCACACACGCAGGGGGCATCTGATCCCAGTGTTTTGCGGGGCGCCGCCGCGATTGGCGGAAGTCGCGCTACGATTCCGCCCATGTTCAAATCGCGCGCAATTGCGCTTGTCAGTTTTTGTGCCAACCTTCTCTTCTACGCTGGAACCGCTCTTCCCATCCAGGCCGAAACTCCGCCACCACTGCCGGTTCCTGACACTGCCGAAGTGAAGCTGGGCGAATCGGCGGCAACCAAGTTCGCGGAGTTGCAGGGCATGTCGCCGGTGCAGGGTCAGCAGCAGAAAGACATGGAAGCGTACCTGCAGAAGATCGGCGAGAAACTGGCGGCGCACGCCACGCGCAAGATGCCGTGGAAGTTCCATCTCGATCCCGATCCGCGGTTCAAGTCGGCGGTGGCGCTGCCGGGCGGGCAGGTGTTCGTCGGCGGAGGAATCCTGTCGCTGATCGATCGCGAAGACGAACTGGCGATCGTGCTGGGACACGAGATCGCGCACATCGACCTGGGGCAGGTGAACGGACGCATCGCCGAAGAGATGAAGAAACGCAATTTGACGCTGGAGCAGATCGACCAGATTCCGCCGGAGGACTGGGGCACGAACTATGGGCGCGAGAAAGAAGTAGCATGCGACCAGGAAGGCATGCGGCTGGCGGTGGCGGCAGGATATTCCCCGTACGGGGCGGTGCGGATTCTCGATGTCTTCCAATATTTCTTTTCGCAGGACGAAGAAGCGAAGGCCAAGTATCTGCCGGCGATTGTGGACCGGATCAGCGCGGCGAAAGAGATGATCAAGCGCGAGAACTGGGAGTCTCTGACGAAGATGACGCCGATCGATTACCCGCAGTAACGTGTGGGTTACAACCATTCTTGCGATCGAGCGGCGTCGCCGGCATCACGGCGGTGCCTGGGGACTTGGTGTACAGTGTCACCGCTCGAAATCCCATGAAGAAGACGCCTGCCTACATTGCCGCTCACATCCGTCGCGTGCTGCTGGATGGAGCGTCGGCGCCGCACACGGCCGAAGTTCAGTGGTTCTTCAAGGAAGAGATTCAATCGCGCGGGTGGTACACGGCCGAACTGCGCAAGGTGGCGGTGCGGTTCCGGCGGTCGATCCTCGCCGATCGCGATATGGCATTCCTGGTAGCCGTGGCCGACAAGTTGTTTCGCGGGCGCGTGCTGGAAGAGAAAGTTTTCGCGGTGCTGATGCTGCAAGGCGTGGTGGGAAAGTTTGGCGAGGCGGAGTTCCGGCTTTTCGAGACCTGGCTGGACCGCATCTCGACGTGGGCCGATCACGATGGGCTGGTGTCGTACCTGATCGGACCGATGATCGCCGTTGATCCGCGGCGGGCGAAAGTGGTTTTCCGGTGGGCGAAATCGCGGGACCGGTGGCACAGACGAGCGGCAGCGGTGGGGCTGATAAGGGCGATCCGGGAGCAGAAGTGCCGGGCGGAGGTGGCGCGTGTAACGGAAATGTTACGGGACGACCGGGATGACATGGTCCAGAAAGGCCTGGGGTGGTTGTTACGCGAGGCCGTGAAGTACGACTGTGAACGGACCTTGCCGCTGCTGAGGAAGATTCGGGGGAAGGCTCCGAGGCTGGTGCTGCGGACGGCGTGCGAGACGCTGCCGGCAGAGGAGCGAGCGAAGATCCTGGAGAAAGCGGAAGGTTGAAGGCGGAAAGCCGAGAGCTTAGGGCGATCACTGAGAGCGGGGCGGCAATCCGCTACAATATTCAGTCCTACTGGTGAGCCCATGAACCTGCCTGCCATTCAAGCTGCCCTGCGCGAACGCAACATCGACGCGTGGTTTTTCTACGATCATCATCATCGCGATGGCATTGCCTACCGCCTGCTCGGGCTGCCGGAGAAGCTGATGGTGACGCGGCGCTGGTATTACGTGATCCCCGCCAACGGCGAACCGCAGAAGCTGGTGCATCGGATCGAGGCCGGACATCTCGACTCGCTGCCGGGCGCGAAGCACGAATACTCAAGCTGGCAGGAGCTTTTCGAGAACCTGAAGAACATGCTGGCGGCGCACAAGACGATCGCCATGCAGTACTCGCCGAACAACATCATCTTTTATGTGAGCCTGACGGACGCGGGCACGGTGGAGTTTGTGCGCAGCCTGGGCAAGGAGATCGTCAGTTCGGGCGACCTGGTGGCGCGGTTCGAGGCGACGCTCAGCGACGATCAGATCAAGACGCACTACGAGGCGCGCGATCGCGTGGACAATATTGTCGCCGCGGCGTTCAAGGAGATCGGCCGTCGCGTGCGCAACGGCGGGGCCAACGAATACGAGATCCAGAAATGGTTCATGGAGCAGTTCGAACGCGAAGGGCTGGTGACGGACGATCCGCCGATTGTGGCGGTGAACAAGAACAGCGGCAACCCGCATTACGAGCCGAGCGCCACGAATTCGGCTCCGATCAAGGAAGGCGACTGGGTGCTGCTGGACGTGTGGGCGAAGATGAAGAAGCCGGGCGCGTGCTACTACGACATCACGTGGACGGGCTTCGTGGGAAAGAATCCCAGCGAGAAGCATCGGGAGATTTTCGATATTGTGACCCGGGCGCGCGATGCGGGAGCGCAGAAAGTGATCGACACGATTGCCGCGAAGCAACAGCTACAGGGCTGGCAGGTGGATGACGCGACACGGGCGGTGATCGACAAGGCGAGCTACGGCAGGTACTTCGTGCACCGCACGGGACACTCGATCGGGTCGGACGTGCACGCGAATGGCGCGAACATGGATAACCTGGAGATCCACGATGAGCGGCAGGTGTTGCCGAATTCCTGCTTCTCGATTGAGCCGGGAATTTACCTGCCGGAATTCGGCGTGCGGGCGGAGATCAACATGATGGTGCGCGAGCATTCCGCCGAGGTAACGGGTAAAATTCAGAGAGAGATTGTGCTGATTTAGTTTCTCAGTTGCGAGTATGGGGCATCCGGGAAAACCGCCTTATTCGCGGTCAGGCTGATAGACTGGAAACTGGTAACTGGGTACTGACAACTACAAATGGCATCTTCCGATAAAACCAACATTGAAGCGCCCGCGCGAACGGCTCCGGCGCGGCCCACGAAAGCAGCTCCGGCGGCGCCGCCGAATCCGACCATGGCGATTGTCGCGCCGGCGGTGGGCTGGCTGATTCCTGGCGCGGGACACCTGATCCAGAAGCGCTGGATTCGCGGCGTCCTGCTGATGGTTTCCGTTTGCATGATGTTCTTCCTCGGCCTGGCGATGCAGGGTAAAGTGTATCGGCCGAACACGGGCGACCTGCTCGACATGCTGGGCTTCATCGGCGACCTGGGGGCAGGCGCGCTTTATATCGTGACACGAGGTCTCGACGCCGGGCAGGGCTCGATTGCGCGGGCCGTCGCCGACTACGGGACCAAGTTCATCGTCGTCGCCGGATTGCTGAACGTGATTGCCGCCGTGGACGCACACCACATCGCGATAGGGAAAAAACGTTGAACCAGGGCCTGTCACTCTCGCACTTTGCCGCCGCGTTGCTGTTCTCGCTGTTCGCGTCGATCGTCTTCGGTGTCACCCAGCGCGATAATCCGCGCGACATGATGAAGTATGGCGCCTACTGCTTCTCACTGTTTGTAGGCGGCGTGATCGTGGCGGGCTGGGCGATGTGGCTGCTGAGACACTGAAAAAATCTGAATATCTGGTTATCGGATCGCCAGTAATGGCCGTTTGTCGGAAACACAGACAAGCCGAGGTATGCGGATCATCGGATCACCTGGTTACCAGATCTTCAGAAAACCTGTTATTCAGGTATCCAGATGGTCTGATTAGGCAATGATTTCGGCGCGGGTGCCGTCCCAGGGGTGGTCGATCAGCGGTTCCATGATCGCGACGAAGCGCCGGGTGTGGGGCTGATTGGCGTGCGCATCGAAGGCCGCTTCGTCTTTCCAACGCGAGTGGATCAGGAACAAGCGCGTATCACGTCTCGAGCGTAAGGCATTGATCGAGATGCAGCCTTCTTCGCCGCGCGTTGGGCCAACTACATCCCGCAGCGCCGATTCGGCGATCTTCTCGTTTCCTTCCCGCACGTGAAAACGCACGATGTAGGTCATTTCCATTGTCGTCTTCGTCAGCCGGTTTTGGTGCAGCGTAACACGATGACCGTAGCGTCGTCGCAAGGCTCCCCGCAATAAGAATGCTCGGAGGCAGCCCGCAGCAGGCTTTCGGCGGACGATCCATCGCGCAGCATGTGCTCGCGAATGCGGGCGCTGCCGAACTCGTGATCGTCGGCGTCACTGGCTTCGCTGATGCCGTCGCTGTAAAACAGCAGCTTGGCGCCGTGTTGTAACGCAATCGTCTGGTCGTGATAGACGGACGCGGCCAGCCCAAGCGGCAGGCCGGATTCACCGTTGATCAACTCGGCCTGGCCTTCGTGCACGAACACCGGATGCGGATGGCCGGCGTTGGCGAAGGTGAAGGTGCGGCCGGCGGCGTCGAAGATGCCGTAGATCATGGTGACGTAGCGCCCGGACGGGAAGTCGTCTTTCAGCACGCAGTTCAGGCGACTGAGAACTTCCGCGGGGCTTTGCGATGTGGTCGCCAGAGAACGAAGAATGCCGCGCGTGGCCGACATCAGCAGCGCCGCGCCCATTCCTTTGCCGGAAACATCGGCCAACACGATGCCCCAGCGATTGTCTCCGAGATCGATGTAGTCGTACCAGTCGCCGCCGACTTCTCCGGCGGGAACACTGACGGCTTCGAAGACCACGCCGGGAACAAAGGGCGACGACTTCGGCAGCAACGATTGCTGAATGAAGCGGGCTTCCTGGGCTTCGCGCGACATACGCTCGCGCTCATCGCGTTCGCGGCTAAAGGCGCGGGCGTTCTGCACGGCCAGGGCGATGTGTCCGCAGAGGGCTTCGAGCAGATGGCGCTGGTCGGCAGGGAACCCATCGATCGAGTGATGCGCGGCGCTGAAGACGCCGATCACTTTCGATCCGATCTTGAGCGGGATGTCGAGCTCGCTCGAGGTTTCGTGCTCGCAGGCGTGATAGTAAGGATCGAGGCTGACGTCGGGCGCATAACGTGTGACGCCGGTCGAGGCGACGTGACCGATCATGCCCTGCTCGCCGATCTTGAGACGAGCTCCGCAGTCGGTGTAAGTGGTGCATCCGCGAACGCCGCTCAGCACCATCTCATTGGTGAATTCGTCGAGCAGCCAGATGGAGGTTTCGACGCAGCCGAACGAGACAGCAACTTCGTCGACGATTTTCTTGATCAACTCGTCGAGATCGAGCGTGGAATTGATGGTCTGGGCGGCGCGTTGCAGTTTCAGAAGATCCTGCACGAACCGCTGATTACGCGCGCGGATGAGAGGCGTGGGACGTACGGCGCGCGGGCTGGTAGCCACAAAACGGGCCTCCTGTTGTTGCAGGATCACACTGGCTATTGGATGAGGCAGCCGCCGAATGGCTGCGGATTTTCTGGATGGAAAAGCGCCTTTCGTCCCAGCGAAGCCGGCGCGGCTATACAATACTCCGGCCATGTACTACCTGCTGAAGACTGAGCCTAGCGAATATTCGTTCAACGATCTGGAACGCGACAAAACCACGAACTGGGACGGCGTGACGAACCCGGTGGCTGTTAGAAACCTGCGAGAGATGCCGAAGGGCAGCGAACTGATCATTTATCACACAGGCGACGAGAAGAGCGCGGTGGGAACCGCGAGCCTGGTGTCAGTCGATGCCGCCGATCCCAAGAAGCCGGTGGTGACAATCAAAGCAGGCAAGCCGCTGAGCAAGCCGAAGTCGCTGGCCGACATCAAGGCGAACAAGATGTTCCAGGATTCGCCGCTGGTGAATATCGGGCGCCTTTCGGTGGTGCCGCTGACGAAGGCGCAGTACGACTGGCTGGTGAAGTAATGCGGCTGCTTTTGCTGTCGAACACCACGGGCTACCAGGCGAATGCGTTTCGCGAAGCGGCGGAGCAGGTGGGCGTGCCGATCACGCTGGCGACGGACCGCTGCCATGTGCTGGAAGATCCGTGGGGCGATGCGGCGATCCCGGTGAAATTTCACGAGCCGGTGGAATCGGCGAGGGCGATCGCGAAACAGGCCGAGCAGACGCCGTTTACGGCGATGGTGGCGATTGGCGATGCCCCGACGTTAACGGCAGCGTTAGCGGCGGAGATGTTGGGATTGAAATTTCACTCGCCGGCAGCGGTGGAGGCGTGCCGGAACAAGTGGATGGCACGGGAGCGGTTCAAGGCCGCCGGACTGATGACGCCGTGGTACCAGCGGGTACCGGCGGATGAGAACCCGCGGGAGCTGGTGGTGGAGGTGCCGTTTCCGTGCGTGCTGAAGCCCCTGGGACTGTCGGCGAGCCGCGGGGTGATTCGCGCCAACGGTGGCGGCGAATTCGTGGAAGCGTTTCACCGGATAGGGCACTTGTTGAGAGGTATTCAGCACCCCTCGCAAGGCCAAACGAGGGCCCCGAATCGAGCACCCAGCGACGAGCATTGGATCCAGATCGAGAGCTACATTCCGGGGGAGGAGTTTGCGCTGGAGGGGATCGTCACCAATGGTGACTTGAAGCCGCTGGCGCTGTTCGATAAGCCCGATCCGCTGGAAGGGCCGTATTTCGAGGAGACGATTTATGTGGCGCCGTCGCGGCTGCCGGTGTCGGTGCAGTCGGCGATCGTGGCGACGACGCAGCGAGCGGTGACCGCGCTGGGACTGACTCATGGTCCGATTCACGCCGAGATGCGGCTGAACGAAACCGGCGTCTGGATGCTGGAAATCGCGGCACGGCCGATTGGCGGGCTGTGCGCGAAGTCATTGCGATTTGGGCGTCAGAGGATGCCGCTGGAGGAGTTGATCGTGCGGCACGCGCTGGGGGAAGACATCAGCCGGCTGGAGCGCGAGGAGGAAGCCAGCGGAGTGATGATGATTCCGATCCCGAGCGGCGGGTTCTACGAAGGCGTGAAGGGCGTGGAACAGGCGGAGCGGGTGGAAGGGATCGAGTCGGTGGAGATAACGGCGAAGTTACAGCAGAAGCTGGTGCCGCTGCCCGAGGGAGCGAGTTATTTGGGGTTCATCTTCGCGCGCGGCGAGACGCCGCAACGGGTAGAGCAGGCTTTGCGGGAGGCGCACGGGTGTTTGCGGTTCCAGATCTCGGCGGAGATTCCGGTGGTGAAGTAAATCCATCTGGATATCTGGCGATGCGGAAGCGTGCCGCCCCGGGAGTGCCGGTGCGCCCGGGGATGTGATATTCAGATAACCAGATAAGCTGATCCCGTGCATCCCTTCGGTTACAATCGAATCGATATAAAAGAGGAGCAATCATGGGCTGCGGAAATCCATTTGGCGGGCCGACACAACAGGCCGAAGATCCGAACGCGCGGAAGGTGTTCTGCGTGAAGTTCCAGCGCGAGATGCCGGGTCTGGACGAACCTCCGTTTAACGGGGAACTCGGCGAGAAGATCTATAACAATGTTTCGGCCGAGGCGTGGAAGATGTGGGGCGAGCACTGCAAGATGCTGCTCAACGAATACCGGTTGAATCCGGCGAACAAGCAGGATCAGGAACTGATCGTGAAACAGATGGAACAGTATTTCTTCGGCGAGGGCGCGGCGCTGCCGGCGAATTACGTGCCGCCGAAGACGAAGCAGTAGTCAGTAGCCAGTCAGCGCGCGGAAAGATCTTTCAACGCGGATGAAAACGGATGAACGCGGATACGTGAGATAGGAAAACCCAAAACAATCCGCGTCGATCGGTGTTCATTCGCGTTTCGTGTTGTTAGCGCAGTACCAGTCCAGCTTCGGCGCTGACGTCCATTCCGGCGAAATCTTTCGACAAAAATTTTGGATACGCAGCGGCGGCGATCATGGCCGCGTTGTCGGTGGAGAGCGGGCGCGAAGGGAAGAAGACCTTCAGTCCGGCTTGGGCGCCTTCGCGCTCAAAAGTTTCGCGCAACTCGCTGTTGGCGGCAACTCCGCCGGTGACCAGCAGCGTGGCAACCCGGTATTCGGCGGCCGCGGCTAATGTTTTCGTTACAAGATCGTTGACCACCGCGCGCTGGAATGACGCGACGAGGTCGATGGTGGGCTGGTCGCAGAGGCGCCGGTAGTCGTCGAGTGTGGGCTTGGGGATCTGCACCAGCTCTTTGCGGCGGGCTTCGACGGCCGCCTGCAGACTGTTCAGCTCGACATGGCGCAGCATGGCGGTCTTGATGCCGCTGTAAGAGAAGTCGAAGTGCGGGCGATCGTCGATGGGCTTGCCGCGATCGCTGCGGTCGCGATGCTTGATCTGCGGCGTGGCGAACTTGACGGCGTGGGGATCGCCGAGCTTCGACAGGCGGTCGATCACGGGACCGCCTGGATAACCTAGTCCGAGCAGCTTGGCGACCTTGTCAAAAGCCTCGCCGGCGGCGTCGTCGCGGGTGTGGCCGATGTTCTGGTAGGTCCAGCCATTGTCCTTGGTCTCGGCGAGGAACAGATGCGTGTGGCCACCGGAAACAACCAACGCGAGAACGGGGAATTCCAGCGCGTGATTGCCCTTCTGGCGCTCTTCGAGCAGCACGGCGTGGATGTGGCCTTCGAGATGGTTGACGGCGATCAGGGGCTTGTCGAGGGCGAAGCAGACGGCCTTGGCGAACGAGAGGCCGACGAGCAAAGCTCCGGCGAGGCCGGGACCCTGGGTGACGGCGATGGCGTCCACGGTTTCGTACTGGCGTCCGGCCTGTTCGAGCGCGGCGCGAACGACGGGCACGATGTTGCGCAGGTGCTCGCGGGAGGCGAGCTCGGGCACTACGCCACCGTAAGGCTTGTGAGTGGCGAACTGCGAGAGCACGACGTTGGAGATGACCTGCTCGCCGGAACGGACCACGGCGGCGCTGGTCTCGTCGCAGGAGCTCTCAATGCCGAGGATGAAGGCGTCAGACATGGATGCCTTCATGATAACGAATTAGGGCGCGAATCCGGCGGGGATAGGTGAATTTCGGAATGCCGAAACAAGGATTCGCGGTCACTGCAAAATCGCCGAAACGTGCTACTCTCGTTGTCCGTTTTTTCCTCGAGGGAGGGTCCTATTTATGCGCCGTGCGCTGGTGCTGGGTTTTGCGTGTGTCCTGTTGGCTGTTAGTGCTCATGCGGGTAACGTGCAGTGGGTGCAGGTGAAGTCGCCTAACTTTACGGTTATCACCGATGCAGGCGAAAAAAAGGGGCGGGAGACGGCGCTGCACTTCGAGCAGATGCGGGCGGTATTCGGCACCCTGTTTTCCAAGGCGAACATTGTCAGCAGCCAGCCGCTGTATATCGTGGCGTTCCGGAACACGAAGGAGTTCCGGGCGGTTTGTCCGTTGTGGAACGGCAAGCCGGAAGAACTGGCGGGATACTTCCAGAAGGGAAACGGCGTAACCTACATCGCGCTGGACCTGGGCGCCGAGAACAAGTGGGAGACGGTGTTTCACGAGTACGGGCACTTCCTGCTGAACAGCAATACGCAGGAAGAACTGCCCCCGTGGTTCGACGAGGGATTCGCCGAATACTTTTCGACGGTGCGGATCGAGGGGAAGAATTTCATTTTCGGCGACATTCCCGAAGGGGAGTCGGCGGTGCTGCAAGGATACAAGTGGCTGCCGCTGGAGCAACTGTTCAGCGTGAAGCACGACTCACCGTATTACAACGAGCGCAACCAGCAGACGATTTTCTATGCAGAATCGTGGCTGGCGATGGCGCATTACTGGTTTAATTCAACGCCGGAAAAGCAGAAGCAGGTGGTTGAGATGCTGACGCTGCAAAGTGCGGGAATACCGATGGATCACGCGATCCAGCAAGCTTTCGGCATGGATACCAAGGCGATCAATAAGGACCTGAACGTTTTTTACGCGACGGGTAAGGTTCGCGTGGCGAGGGCGGGAATGCCTGCGGCGCTGGACAACGTGGCGATGACAGCGGCACCGTTGGACGATATCGACGGGCGCGCGCGCGTGGCCGAGCTGAAACTGCAGTCGAAGGACCACCGGGGCGAAGCGGTGCAGGAGTTCGAAGAAATCGTGAAGGAGACGCCGGATCACGCGGTGGCACTGCGCGGCCTGGCGTATGCAGCGTTGCAGAGTGGCGACAAGACCAAGGCGGCCGATTATTTCCGGCGCGCGGCCGCATTGCAGTCGGAGGATGCGCATATCTATTTCTTCTCGGCGGCGCTGCTGTGGCAACTGGATGAGCAACGCGATCCGGCGATGCTGGATGAGATGGTGAAAGACCTGCAACACGCGGTGCAGCTGGACCCTAGCTACGCCGACGCTTATGGCTGGCTGGGGTTGGCTTACACGAGACAGGGGAAGCACGATGAGGCGATCGCTCCGGCGGAGAAGGCGGTGCAGTTGAGCCCGCGCGACGATCAGTGGGCGATCAACCTGGCCGGAGATTATGGCAATGTCAAGCGTTTCGACGACGCGTTGAAGTTGCTGCAGCGGCTGACGAAGAGCACGAATTCGATGATCGCGCAGCAGGCGTCGAGCATGTACAGCAGTATGAAGACGTACCAGGCGCAGATGGCGGAATACGAGAAGTGGCAGAAGGACCGAGACGCAGAGAAGGCGGCAGCAAAGGAAGCAGAAGCTCACACGGCTAAGGATGACAGCGCGCCGTCAGATGGCGGGAAGGCTCCTGTATTGCAGCACCGCGTAACGACTTCGGGTCATATGAGCGACAGTGCGGTATTGAATTTCTTTGCGGGAACCTTGAAAAAGGTAAGTTGCTCGGGAAAACATGCGACCTTCGTCGTGACCGGCGGGAATGGACTAACGCTGGTGGCGCCCGATTTGGAGCAGGTATCGTTCAGCGGCAAGCAGGCGTTCTCCTGCGATATGCACGATCTGAAAGTACAAGGTTTCTACAGCAAGAAGGCTGGGACGAACCAGATCGTTGCGCTGGAAGTGCAGGACGATCAGGGGAAGGGGAAGTAGCGGGCGTTATCGCGGAGATGCAGATGTCCTTCGGTGCTGGCGGGCGCCTGCGGTCCGGGCCGAGTTCGTATCTAGTTTCTAAATTCCAATCCACTCCCAGGTTTCGAGTCACTTCAGTTTCAATCCACCTTTGAAAATCATCCGAAGGCGGCGAGGGCCTGGGTTTCGTCTTCCTCGATGTCCATGACTTTATCGAGGTGGGTGATGCGCATGAGTTCGGCGACTTTCGCGGAGAGGCGCGTGAGCTTGAGCTGGCCTCCGGCTTTGCGGATGCGGAGCGAGGTGTGGACGAGTTCGCCGATGCCGGAGCTGTCGATGAAGGTGACGGCCGACATATCTACGAGGAGCTTGCGGGATCCGAGGTCGATGGCCTGGGAGACGATCTCGCGGAAAGCGGCGGTTGGGTCGCCGGCGACGATGCGTCCGCTAAGCGAGATTATGAAGACATCGCCGACGTGGCGGGTGGTGATTTTGCCGGAGGGCGCGTCGTCACCGGGTTCGGCTCCGATGCTGAGGCGGTTGAGCACGGCAGAGGCGCCGTAGTGGATAGCGTCGTCCGCGGCCTCAACGACAACGACGGAGCGATTCTGGCGGAGAACGTTGCGGAAGAACGCGGCGTCGGGAAGGGTGCTGTTTTTCGCGCTGGAACTCTGAAGTTCGGCGGCGCGTTCGGAATCGTTCAACTCGTCTAGTCCGGAGCCGACGGAAGCACCCGCGGTCATGCCTCCGAAACCGAGGAGGGCGGCGGCGCCGAGTCCGATGGCGAGGACTGGGCCAATGCCGGGCACGACGAGGGTGGCGGTCGCGAGGCCGAGCGAGAGTCCGGTGCTGGTCCCGATGGCTCCGCCGACGTAGGCGCCGACGGTCTTGCCGGCGGTGCGAGGCTGGTGATCGTCGTCGTCCGGGGTGAGCAGGAAGATCTGATGCTTGGGGACCTGAGCGTCAAGCAATTCGTGAACTGCGCGCTCGGCCTGATCGCGCGAGGCAAAAACACCGATGGAAGTGGGCAAACGGACCTCCGGCAGGGGGAGACAGGCACTTTGCTTCGGGAACAGGGTGGGTGTCAAGAGGGAACAGAACATCCGGTGATCTGGATATCTGGATATCGGAGATTGGGGTAGGAAAGAGGCCCACCCAACCGCCGGGCGGTAGGCCAGTGGATCAAAGAAAAAGCGCGGACGAGGGCGTCCGCGCTACACAGTCTTCAATCTTCGATTCGACTATTCCGCGCTGGTGACCTCGTCGGAGGCCTGCAGCGTGATGGAGCAGGTGTCGCTCTTGCAAGTGACGGTTCCGCGGCGGACCAGCTTGGTGGGCGTGGTGTCGGGGAACTCGACCGGGAACTTGAGCGTCGCGAGCTTGTCGTTGAGTGATTTCAGCTTGTCGTCGCCACTCAGGAATTTCACGCCCTCGACTTTCGGACCGGGCGCGAAGACGAAGGCGAAGTCGGCAGTGCCGTCGAGCTTGTTCGATCCGAGGTCGAGCTTGGGATCGACGTCGTACTTGGCGGCGGCCTTCTTCATTTCGACGTCGGCCTTCTTCTTGTCCTTGATCATTTCGTCGAGCTTGCCGCGGGCAGGCAGGTATGAGCGTTTCACGCCCGCCGCGGCGGCGTACATCTGGATAGCTTCGTCGCGATGACCTCTCTTCTCGTAGATTTCGCCAAGGTGATAGGCGACCTCGCCGTTGGGACCGAGAAGCCATGCTGACTGAATGAATTTTTCCGCGCGATCGACGTCGCCGCGCTGGAAGTGGACCCACCCGAGCGTGTCCCAGTATGAGCTGATCTCGTTCACGTGGCGGAAGTCGTCGATACGCAGGTGCTCGACATCGACATTGCGAAGCTGCGTGGCGATGTCGGAAACCGCCGATTCGGCGTACTGCTGCGCACGGTCGAGCTGGAGATCGTGGTTGGCCAGTTCGTAGGCGACGTTGTTCCAGATGGTGGGGTTGGCGCCGAGTTCGACGGCCTTATTAAAGGCTTCCATCGCCTTGTCGGACTGGTTGAGCTCGAGATAGACCTGGCCGAGCGACGACTGAACGTCGGGGCTACGCGGCAGCAGCTTTGCGGACTTCTGGAGCTCTGGCAGCGCATCCTGCCAGCGGCGCAGTTGGACCAGAGAGCCGGCGAGCGAGAACTGTGCGTTGGCGTCGAGCGGGTTAATCTCCACCTGTTTGCGGAAGGCGTCGGCGGCCTTGTCGAAATCGTGGTCGATGATATGGGAGTAGCCGATACCGAGGTAGGCGTAATCGTCGTAGGGATCGATCTCAATCAGCTTATTAAAGGCGGCGATGGCGTCGTCTTTCTTCTGCATCTGCAGGTACGCCGCGCCGAGCCCGCGCCAGGCATCCTTGTTCTTGGCGTCGAGTTCAGTGGCGCGCTTGAACGACTCGACGGCCGCCGCATAATTCTGGTTCTGAAGGGCGGCTCTGCCGGCGGCGATCAAGTCTTCGGTCTTCAGCCCTTCGGGAAGGGTGGGGCCGGTGTTGGAGTTGGTATCGAGCGCGATGAGCTGGGCCTGGTCGGAATTCACGATGCGATGGAACGCCGCGAAATTGCCGAGCTTAGCGCGTGGAATATCGCGAACGTTAAGCACAAGCTTGCGCTCGGCGGTGATGATGTTCTTGTCGTTCGTATAGGTGACCGAATAGCTGCCGTAGTCGCGCTTGACGGCAGTGGTCAGCGGGAGCTGCACGTTGTACTTCGCGGGCACTTCGAGCGTGATCTTAAAGTCGGAGCTGATGGGCGCGCCGGTAAGCGTGATCGGATCGGGCTGATCGTCGTCGCTCTCATCCACGTCGGGCATGCTGACCTGCGGCATCGGCACGCCGAAGGCCGGCGTCTTTGACGACCAGGCCATGTAATTCGGCATCGACAGCGAATAGGTGAGCTCGAACGGCTTGCTGGTGTCGGTGGGATCGCTGACCTTGACGTCGGTGGCTTCGCCTTTGAGTCCGAGATTGCTGCAGAGGTTGTGCCACTCGGTCTCCGGGGAATTGCGGAAGGCGGAACGGAAGAGCAGTTCGCTGTCGCCACGGAAGGTGAAGTGCAGCTTTGCGCTCAGTGTACCGACATCGTTAATCTTGCCGTCGATGGCGAGGTTCTGCTCATTGGGTACGGGCGAATCGGCCGGAGTCTCGATCACCTGCGCGTTACCGCTGTCAGTGGGCACCCAGAGGGCTTTCTTCTTGCGGATCTGGTAGCTGAGCAACTGGAACGGCGCGACTTCGGTGGTGGTGTCGAGCCAGATGTGCTGCTTGTTGCTGAGCGTGACCAGCGTGATGACGTGATCGAACTGCCCGGGCGAGGGCACGTCGGGGTCAAGCTGGCGTTCGGAGTTGATCAGCACCGGGTCGGCGTGAATGCCGATGGCGTCGAGCATGGTGGAGAGCAGCGTGTGCTTGTCTTTGCAGTCGCCGTACTTGTTGGCGAAGATATCGCCGGCGGAATGCGGCTGGTAGCGGCCAACGCCGAACGAGAGGCTGACGTAACGGAATTCGGTGGCAACGTAGTCGTAGAGTGCCTTGATCTTGTCGAGTTCGGCGGTCTTGTCCTTGGTCAGCTCAATGGCCTTGGCTTTCAGCTCGGGCGTAGCCTTGATGCGATCGCGCTGGAGCGGCGCGTACCATTTGCCCAGTTCCTGCCAGCTCTGGAAAGTGGTGAGCTGAACGGAAGGCTGGTCTTCGTCGTGGTGCAGGCGCTTCTTCTTCCATTCCTTCTTCAGTTCTTCGTCGGTCTTGCGCTTGAGATTGCTGGTCTGCCAGCGGTAGATCTTGCGATCGCCTTCGTCGGTGATCTTGGGCGCGTAGCCGTCTTCGGTCTTGAGAATAAGCTTCTTGTCTTTCGGGACATTCACTTCGAGGACTTCGTTGAGCACGATGATGTTGCGGTCGAAGTCGTAGTTGAGCCAGAACTGGTTCGGCGAAAGCGCTGTAACGGTAGTGGTAACGATGGAGTATTCGAGGGTGTCGCCGGGGCGCAGGGCGGGAACCGTAATGTGCTTCTCGCGGTAGTCGGTGTACATGGGCGCGAAACGGGCGACAGAGGCGGTGAGGTCCTGGACGGCGTCGGCGGTGGCCGTAATCACGCGACCATCGGCCTTTCTCACGCGAATGTAATTGATGTCGATCTTCTCGTTGGCCGAACTGTAGCCAAAGACGAGCTGTCCCCATTGCTGGACGCCGGCATCGGAATTGACCTGGATCACGGCGTTGAAAGTGCGCGTGCCGGTACCGTCGTTCTCGAAGCGCGCGAGGTACTGGAAGTCCTTCACGACGTAAGCTTCCTGCGAATAGTCGGGCTGCGACGAGGCATTATTGGCGGGAAGCTGTGGATTCGGCTTATCGGGAAGCGGGACGGTCTCCTGCTGCTTCGGCGAAGACGGAGCAGTCTTTTGCGGTTCAGGGAGTGGCGCGGTCTTCTGCGGTTCCGGCGTCTGCTGCGACGGGGAGGGAACCGGTACCTGTGCGCACAAGGAGAGAGAGGAAAGGAAAACAACTGCCAACAACAACTTCTTCATGGAGCCAGACGGCCTTTCAGAATGCATGGGTGTATCTATTGTGCCTTAGTTGGCGCTGGTTCGGGAAATGGCGGAAAAAAGTTTCCGGGCACGGGATTTCAGAGGCCAGTTTCGGACGTGGTTGGCCCGTGGGCGGTACGGGGGAAGGCTTAGTCCGGCGGGATGGGGCTTAATACCGGCGGTGGGACTTCGACGGAATTGGGGCGGTCGTGCGATGTAGACGAACTGGTTACGGGAAAACTGCTACTACTTTCATGGTTTTGTAATAAATTCCCCGAATAATATGATTGCGAAAACATGATTCTGATCGTTGAAGACGACATAGACATATCGCGGTTGATGAAGCATCACCTGGAGGCGGCGGGGTTTGAGGTTCGAGCCTACTCGTCAGCCTTTGGCGTGTTGCCCGACGCCGAGAAACAGCCGCCGGAAGTTTTTCTGCTCGACATCATGATTCCGGGCGGCGACGGCATGGAGCTTTGCCGCAAGATCCGGCAGAACGCCGCGCTGGCGACCATTCCTATCATCTTTGTTACAGCGAAGTCGTCAGAGACGGACCGCGTGCTGGGTCTGGAACTGGGCGCCGACGATTACATCACCAAGCCTTTCAGCCCGCGGGAAATGGTGGCGAGGGTGAAGGCGGTGCTGCGGCGGTTCGAGCGTCCGCTGGCGCCGCAATTATTGAAGGCGGGTGATATTGAGATCGATACCGGGGCGATGACGCTGGCGGTGCGCGGCAAAAAGGTGGCGACCACGGCGACGGAGTTCCGGTTGCTGGATTACCTGGCGCGTCACCCGGGCCGGGTGTTTACGCGCGATCAGTTGCTTGACGCGGTTTGGCGCGATACACAGTTCGTGACACCGCGGTCGGTGGACGTCTATGTGCGGCGCATTCGTGAGAAAATCGAACGGGATCCGGAGAGCCCGCGCATGCTGAAAACGGTGCGCGGCGCCGGATATCGGTTCGAGGCGGCACGGTGACTCGGCGAATCTTCTTTAAGCTTTTCGTCTTCTTCATCCTTGTTATTGCGGCAGGCACGGTCACCCTTGACCTGACGGTCCGCGCCGCGTGGGAACGGTCGCTGTACTCGACCATCGAACGAAATCTTTCGCAAAAAGTATTGATGTTTGCCAACCGCGTGCGGACGGCGACGCCGAACCAGTACGCCGCCATCGCCAAAGAGGCGTCGGAAGCGGCCGGCGCGCGGGCGACGATTATCGACTCGCAGGGCAAGGTGCTAGCCGATTCCGAGGCGAACCCGCCGGAGATGGAAAATCACGCGACGCGGCCTGAGTTCATCGCTGCGTTGCACGGGCAGGTGGGCGAGAATTCGCGGACCAGCCGGACGGTGGGCATCGACTTCCTTTACGTAGCGGCGCCGATCCCGAACGGCGCGGTACGGCTGGCGTATCCGCTGTCGGCGATCTCAGAGGTTAACTCCACAGTTACGAGCTACCTGTTGCGGGCGAGCCTGCTGGCAGGGCTGGTGGCGGCGGTGCTGGCATTCGTGGCTTCGCGATCGATCAGCCGACGATTGAAGGCGATTGTGCAGTTCTCGGAAAAGATTGCCGCGGGAGACCTGGGGGCACGGGTGGAGGCGGGCGATTCGACGGACGAAATCACGATGGTCGCCGGCGCGCTCGACCGGACGGCACGACGACTGGAACAAAGCTTCCGCGCGCTCGACACCAGCCGCAAGGAACTGGAAGCCGTACTCAACAGCATGCGCGAAGGCGTGATCGCCACCGACGCCGCCGGGCGCGTGATCTGGGGGAACCGGCGAATGCAGGAGCTGGTGCCGAGCGGAGTGCGGATCGGATCGCCGCTGGTGGAGACCCTGCGCGATCCCGACCTGCTGCGGGCCGCGGAAGACGCCGGCAAGAGCGGAGCGGCGCACACCGAGCGCGTTACATGGGCATCAGCGGGAAAGAGCTTCAGCGTGACGGCGGCTCCGATGCCTGGCGGCGGAGTGGTGGCGGTGCTGTATGACCTGTCGGAGATCGAGCGGCTGGAGAAGACGCGGCGTGACTTCATCGCCAACGTCTCCCACGAGCTGAGGACGCCGCTGACATCGATCCAGGGCTACACGGAGACTCTGTTGGACGGATTGCCGGCCGATCCGGCGATGACGATCGAATTCCTGGAGATCATCCGCAAGAATGCGGCTCGTATGTCGCGGCTGACGGAAGACCTGTTGACACTGGCGCGAGTGGAATCGGGCGAGCAAAGCTTCCGGTTCGAGGGAGTGCCGGCGTCGGCGCTGCTGGCTGACGCGGAAGAGACGTTGCGAGAGCTGGTGCGCTCGCGCGGAGCCGAGTTGCGGATCGTGGAGAGCGTAAACGACGTGGTGCAGGCCGACCGCGACACGATTCATCAAGTATTCGTTAATCTTGTGGATAATGCGGTGAAGTACGCGCCGGGCAAGGAGATTCAGCTGGGTGCGCGGCTGGAGGAAAAGAGCGTGGAGTTCTTTGTGAGAGATTTCGGTCCGGGAATCGGGTCGGAACATCTGCCGCGATTGTTCGAACGTTTTTACCGCGTGGACAAGGCGCGCTCGCGAGAATCTGGCGGAACGGGACTGGGCCTGGCGATCGTGAAACACATCGTCCGCAAGCATGGCGGCACGGTATCGGCGAAGAGCGCGGTGAATCGCGGCGCGGAGTTTGTGTTTTCGTTGCCGCTGGCGCTGACCCCGGCGGAGATGGCGCGAGCGTAACGCCGGGTTTTTGCCGACCTTCAGCCGATTTGCCGCGTGTTTCGGCCGTTCATCGTGTACGCGCGTGAACCTGCGCGCTATCCTATTGAGTTGAAGGTCGAGTCGAAGGCAGGAGGCCCGGGATGAGTTCGGCAACGTTAAAGAACCTGCAGAACACCGCGAACGAAAGCATCGTGCAACAGACGCTGCACGCAGTGGAAGTGGCAAAACTGGCGGCGGCGTGCTGCGCGGAGAGCCTGGCCAGCGGGTCCACCGAATCGGTGGAGCGGATGCGCGGCTACGAGGACGAACTCGACAACATCGACCACGATCTTAACGAGGCAGTTACATCGGCGATCACGCACGTGAGCGAGCCGGAGGCGCGAGAACTGCTGGCGTGCCTGAAGTTCATCCTGGAACTGGAGCGCATCGGCGACCTGTTGCTGAACGTGGTGAACCGCGGGTCAGTGATCGCGGCGCGCCTGGATCCGCAGGATTCGAAGGACCTGATCATGATGGCGTCGATCCTGGAGAAGATGCTGAGCGACGTGCATGATGCGTTCTCGCACCGCGACCTGCAGAAGACGCTGCTGGTGCTGCGCGCCGATTCGGAGCTGGACCGGCTGCGCAACCTGATCTTCCTGCGCCACGTGGAGAATCGCGAAAACCAGCCACGGCAGGAAAGTTTCCACGTGGTCTTCATGACGCAGACCATCGAACGCGCCGGCGATCATGCCAAGAACCTGGCGGAAGAGGTCTGCCAGCTGGTGACGGGACAGAGCGTGCGTCACCTGCTGCGCTCGAAAGACAAGCCGTACGAACTGCTGTTCGTGGAGTGGATGAGAAAGCAGAAGAAGTAGGCAGCGTCTAGAACCCAGATTCGAGCTTCGAGTTTCCAATAACCGGCAGCCGGTGAAAGCCACCATTCCGGGGCGATTCTGGTACTGCACTCCTCACCGGATCCGGAGATCTCCATCGTTCACACAATATTCACAATTTCGCAAAGCGCCTGTAACACAGCTGTCATAGAAAAGTTCTTGTGAAAAGTTGAATGGAGGAGCTGATGCTCAGACGTGTCATCCTGCTGTTGCTGTGTGCAGGTTTTGCATTTACTACCGCAGTCGCCCAAACCAACCTGAATGCCGCGGGTGCAACATTCCCTTATCCCATCTATTCGAAGTGGTTTAGCGATTACCATTCGGCGCATCCGGAGGTGCAGATTAATTATCAATCGATCGGCAGCGGCGGCGGTATTCGCCAGCTTGCGGCTGGCACGGTCGATTTCGGCGCCAGCGACATGCCGCTGAACGACGAACAGGCGAAGCAGATTCCAGAGCCGATTTTCCAGCTGCCGACAGTGGTGGGATCGGTGGTGCCCGCGTACAACGTGCCGGGTATATCGGGGGACATCAAGTTTACGGGCGATGTGCTCGCAAACATTTACCTGGGAAAGATCACGAACTGGAACGACAAGGCGATCGCTGCGGTTAACCCGGGAGTTAAGCTGCCGGATCAGCAGATCGTGGTGATTCGCCGCTCCGACGGCAGCGGAACCACGTTCGTGTGGACCGACTATCTCTCGAAGGTCAGCCCGGAATGGAAGTCGTCGGTGGGCAGCAGCACATCGGTGAAATGGCCGGTAGGTCTCGGTGGCAAGGGCAATGAAGGTGTGGCGGGCTACATCCGGCAGATGCCGGGCGCGCTGGGTTATGTTGAGCTGATTTACGCGCTGCAGAACCACATTACCTACGGGTCGGTAAAGAACGCTTCCGGAAACTTCGTGAAGGCAAGCCTGGACTCGACGACGGCGGCGGCGGCTTCGGTGAAACTGCCGGGACCGACCGACTTCCGCGTGTCGATCACGAATGCGCCGGGGAAGGATGCGTATCCGATCTCGAGCTTCACCTACCTGCTGATCCCGAAACAGTGGAAGGACGGTAACAAGAAGAGCGCCATCACGGGCTACTTAAACTGGATGCTCGACAGCGGCCAGGGCATGGTGACGTCGCTGAACTACGCTCCGCTTCCGAAAGAAGTTGCGGAGAAAGAGCGCGCGGTCATCAAGTCGATTCAGTAGCCGCGGATGGCCGCAATTCATGAAGCCGGTGGCCGCAAACCACCGGCTTTGCCGTTCATCCTCTACTTTAATGGATTTGTAACAGAGCCCGTATAGGGTGCTTGCAAGAGGAATTGTGTTGGCCGCCCAAGGTAGCGTTACACCCGACCCCATGCCCAATACTCCGCATGCCGGAGCGATTGCGCAAGTACAGGCGAAGCCGCTTCCGATTCGCAGCCCGTTTGCCAGCCGGTTTGCCGATACCGGATTCAGGGGCGTGATCGTGCTTTGCGCGCTTTCGGTGCTGGCCATCGTGGTGCTGATTGCGTGGCAGTTGATCGTGCATTCGGAGTTGTCGCTCAAGCAGTTTGGCCTGAAGTTCTTCTTCAGTTCTGACTGGGATCCGGTATCGGGGGAATTTGGCGCGTTGCCGTTCGTGTTCGGCACAATTGTCTCGTCGATGCTGGCGCTGGTGATAGCGGTGCCGTTGTCGGTGGCGGCCGCCGTGTTCATTACCGAGATGTGCCCGGGATGGCTGAAGACGCCGCTGTCATTCCTGATGGAGTTGCTGGCGGCGATCCCGAGCGTGATTTACGGACTATGGGCAATCTTTATCCTGGCCCCGATTTTGCGTACTTACGTGGAGCCATTTCTCGGCAAATATTTCGCATGGACCGGGCTTTTCAGCGGCCCGACGTACGGCATCGGCATGCTGGCGGCGGGAATCATTTTGGCCATCATGATCGTTCCGATCGTTTCGTCGATTACGCGCGAGGTGATGACGGCGGTGCCGCAGCAGCAGCGTGAAGCGGTGCTGGCGCTGGGCGCGACACGGTGGGAGATGATCCGCACCGGCGTGTTGCGCAATGCGCGGACGGGAATTATCGGCGGCGTGATTCTGGGCCTCGGACGCGCGCTGGGCGAGACCATGGCGGTCACCATGGTGATCGGCAACCGCGCCGAGATCGCGAAATCGCTGTTCGCGCCCGGTTACACAATGGCGAGCGTGATCGCGAACGAGTTCAGCGAAGCGACGGACAATCTTTACCTGAGCGCCATCATCGAAATCGGACTGGCGTTGTTCCTGGTGACGTTGATCGTGAACATCATCGCGCAGGGTCTGGTGTGGGCGAGCACGCGCGGCATGCCGGCGAGGGCACAGGCATGAGCAACGGGAGCCTGAGAGTCCAAAGGATCAGCCTGCGGCGGCGCGTGGTTAACGGCATGGTTACATACGGCGCGCTGGGGGCGTCGGTCCTGGTAATCGTGCCGCTGGTGGCCATTTTCGGTTACCTGCTGATGAAGGGCATCGGGTCGATCAACTGGGCGTTCCTGACGCAGATTCCTAAGCCGGTGGGCGAGCCGGGCGGCGGCATGGGAAACGCGATCGTCGGCTCGGCGATCATCCTGCTGATTGCGTCGCTGTTCGGGATCCCGCTCGGCATCGGCGCGGGGATCTACCTTGCCGAATTCGGAAGAAACAAACTCGGCAACCTGGTGCGGTTCACCTCCGACGTGCTGAACGGGGTGCCTTCGATCGTGGTTGGTATTTCGGTGTATGGCCTGGTGGTGGTGACCCAGAAACATTTCTCGGCACTCGCAGGCGGCGTGGCGCTGGGGATTATGATGATCCCAACAGTGGCGCGATCGACGGAAGAGATGCTGCTGATGGTTCCGCGAACCATTCGCGAAGCGGCCTGGGGACTGGGCGTTCCGCAATGGCGGACGACTCTGAGCGTGACGCTGAAAACTGCGTCAGCAGGCGTGATTACGGGAACGATGCTGGCGTTTGCGCGCGCGGCCGGCGAAACGGCTCCGTTGCTGTTCACGGCGTTCGGCAACCAGTTCTGGAATTGGAATTTGAACCAGCCTACGGCGGCGCTGCCGCTGCAGGTTTACGTCTATGCGATTTCGCCATTCGACGAATGGCACCGGCAGGCATGGGCGGGAGCGTTGGTGCTGATCTTATTGATCGTGGCGGCGGTGACGGCGGTGCGCGTCGTGACCAGCCGTGGCATGTATCGAGCGAGTTAGAGGGAGCTGCTTAGACTATGGGCGTTGGCATCAATGTCCGCGACCTGAAAGCGTGGTTCGGCGCGACAGAAGCGCTGCACGGCATCAACATGAGCATGGGCGCAAACTGCGTGACGGCGATCATTGGGCCGTCTGGTTGCGGGAAATCGACCTATGTGCGCTGCCTGAACCGGATGCACGAGACGATTCCGGGCGCGACGATGAAAGGCGAGGTGACGGTCGGTGACGTGAGCATCCTGGACCAGTCGGCGGTGGACGTGAGGCGTCGCATCGGGATGGTGTTCCAGAAGCCAAACCCGTTTCCGACGATGTCGATCTACGACAATGTGGCCGCGGGTTTGAAGTTGAATGGCGTGCGGAATCGCGGGAAGATGGATGAAATTGTGGAGCGGTCTTTGCGCCACGCGGCGTTGTGGGAAGAAGTGAAGGATGTGCTGAAGAAGAAGTCGGGCGCCAGCCTTTCAGGCGGCCAGCAGCAGCGGCTATGCATTGCAAGGGCGCTGGCGGTTGAGCCTGAGGTGTTGCTGATGGACGAACCGGCTTCGGCGCTGGACCCGATTTCGACGGGCAAGATCGAAGAACTGATCGACGACCTGAAACAGAATTACACTATCGTTATCGTTACGCATAACATGCAGCAGGCGGCGCGCGTAGCGGGGTACACGGGATTTTTCCTGATGGGAAACCTTATCGAGTTCGATAAGACGGAGAAGATTTTCACCAATCCTTCCGATAAACGGACGGAAGATTACATTACGGGCAGGTTTGGATAATGCGTACTCGCTTTCACCAGTCACTCGACGATTTGAAGGAAAAGCTGCTGCGGATGGGCGGTTTGGCGGAGCAGGCGGTCGACCGCGCCGTGGACGCATACCGTCGCCGTGACGTAGCCATGGCGCAACGGGTGTTTGAAGGCGAGCGCCAGATCAACGTGATGGAGCGCGAGATCGACGAACTGGCGCTGGATTTGCTCGCCATGCAACAGCCCATGGCGGTCGACCTGCGATTCATTATCGCGGTGGTCAAGATCAACGCCGATCTGGAACGCGTGGGCGACCAGGCGGTGAACGTGGTGCAGCGCGTGCTGGAACTGGCGAAGCTTCCGGAAGCGGAGCTGAATGTCGATATCCCGCGCGTGGCGGAAGTCGCCTCGACGATGGTGCGGACGTCGCTGGAGTCGTTCATCTACGCGCGACCGGATGTGGCGGAATCGGTGCTGAAGATGGACAACACGCTCGACGAGCTGAACGCGCAAACGTATCACGCGATGATGGCAGTGATGCAGAAGTCGCCCGACCTGACGCCGCAGGCGCTGAACACGCTGCTGATTTCGCGGAACCTTGAGCGCGTGGGCGATCATGCGACGAACATCGCGGAAGACGTGATCTTCTGGGTGCGCGGCGCGGATGTCCGTCACCAGTTCGGGCCATACGGAACCTCGGCCAACGTCAGCTAGAGGCAGGGCTGGAATGGGCGAGGGTGGTGTTGCTTGCCAGTTCTTGCGCCAGGCGCTTCATTCCCTGTAAATCCATTTTGCCGGAGCCGAGATAAGGTAAGGCTTCGACGCGGAAGAACTGGTGTGGCCGCGGCTTCCACAACGGCGGCAAGTCCGTTTCCGCGAATCGGCGCAAAATCTGCGCCAGTTCCTCGTTTTCGAGCGTGTGCAGCACGACGAGGCGCTCGCCTTTCTTATCGTCGGCGACGCTGGTGACGGCAAACGTCTGTTCGCTGCGTCCCGCGGCTTCGTGCAATTTCTCTTCCACCTTCACGTGCGGCACCATCTCGCCGCCGATCTTGCTGAAGCGGCTGAGGCGGTCGGCAATCATGAGGAAGCCGTCTTCGTCGATGGTCGCGATATCCCCGGTGTTATACCAGCCATTGTTTAATACTGCGGCAGTGCGATCGGGCTGCTGGTAGTAGCCCTGCATGATGTTGGGTCCGCGGACGAGCAACAGTCCGGATTCGCCAAGACCGACCGGTTGCATGGTGTCAGGATTCACGATACGCACGCTGATGCCCGGCATGGGATGGCCGATGTGTCCGCGCTTCACGCCGATCTGGCGCAGGCCGTGCTTGCGGTAGTCACGTGTGTTAACGGCGACGACGGGCGCACATTCGGTGCAGCCGTAGCCCTCAACGGGCCGGATGGAGTATTGCTCCTCGAACGATGCCGCCAGGCGGTCGGTGAGCTTTTCGGCGCCGACGATCACGTACTCCACACTGCGGAACTGTTCGGGCGTGCAGCGGCGCATGTAAGTTTGCAGGAATGTCGGCGTGGCAACCATCAGCGTGATCTTGTAGCGCTCGAGGATTTCGCCGATGGCTTTCGCATCCATGGGATTGGGGTGGTAAGCGGCGCCGACGCCAAGAACGACGGGCAGCCAGACGGTGACAGTGAATCCGAAAGCGTGGAAGAACGGCAAGATACCAAGGACACGGTCGTGCCGGTCGAGGTTGAAGATCTGGCCCATCTGAAGCGTATTTGCACCAACGTTAAAGTGCGAGAGCATCACACCCTTTGGTTCACCGGTGCTGCCGCTGGAAAATACGATGGTGAGCAGGTCGTCGATGTGCGCGGGTTTCGGCCGTCCGAGCGCTTTTTCCAGGCCACGCACGGGAAGGAGCCACGTCATCAGCAGCGCTTTGATCTTTTCGCTCGAGCGCGGATTGGCGGCAAGGTCTTCGAGGAAGATCGCTTCGCCTGGCGGTTTGAGTGCCGGCAGTTTTTCCAGGAAGGCTCGCGAGGTGATTACCGTGCGCAGATTACAGCGGCGCGCGCAGGCGGCAATGATCTCGTTCGACGCCGTGTAATTCAGGTTGATGGGAACCTTACCCATGAAAGCTGCGGCGTAGTTGACGGCTGCACCGGCGACCGATGGCGGCAGTAGAATTCCAACCATCTCCTGCTCGTTCCAGACCGGGTGGAGGCGGCGCGCGAGGAAGATGGTGCGCGTGAGCAGGGTTCCGAAATTAACGCGAGGAGCACGGGCGTCGCCCGCGGCGAGGCGAAAGGGATGGCGTCGCGCAGTCTTGACGAACGACCAGTGCACCGGTTGCATCTGCTGCTTGCGGTGATGGAAGGCGGCGCTGCTGAGGTCCTGGACGGCCTGGCGGATCTCGAAGGCGCTCGCCCCCGCGGGCAGCGGCTTTCCGAACGTTACCGTTACAGGCGAGGGTATGCGGCGGGGAATCTTCCACCAGAAGCGGCCGCGCTCGAAGCTGAGAAGGCTGCCGGAAAGATCGTCGAGATAGACAGGAACGATGGGCGCCGCCGATCCCTTGGTGATGCGCTCAAGCCCGCGGCGGAACGGCAGCAGGTGTCCGAGGCGCGTGATTTGTCCTTCGGCGAAGATGCACACGACCTCGCCGTTACGCAGAGCGTCGCTCGCCTGTTGTAACGAACGGATTACATCGCGCGGACGGTTCTTCGACGAGATGGGAATCGCGCGCATGATGCGGGCAAGCGGCTTGATGATTGGATGGTCGTAGATGTCTTTGAAGATGACGAAGCGGATGTGCCGGTCGGTGGAGGCAACGAGCAGCAGCGTGTCGAGGAATGACATGTGGTTCGACACGAACAGCGCCGGTCCTTTTTCGGGGATGTAGTCGCGTCCGGTGACACGGATGCGATAGGCGGTGTGCGTCAGGACCCAAAGACAGAAACGGACGAACGATTCGGGCAACAGCGCGAGTGCGTAGATGGTGGCCGCGAGCGTGAGAACGGCGGCAATGGCGAAGATGCCGCGCGGCCCGAGATGCGCCGTCTGAGCCAGCGCGTAATAGAGCGCCGATCCGCCAAGCACGCCGAGGAAGGCAAGCAGGTTGGTGACGCCGATCACCGCGCCACGGTGCTGTTCCGCGGGGCGGTGCTGGATCATCGTCGACAGCGGAAGAATAAAGATGCCCGCGAAGAAGCCGGTGACGGCGAGCCGAACCGCGAAGGCATGAGAATCGAGTGGCGACCAGGCGAGCGATGCGATACCGATGGTTACGCCGAGTGCGCCGAGGGGAACGAGTCCGTACTCGATTTTGTTGTTGGAAAGATATCCGGCGATGAGGCTGCCGATGCCGACGGCGAGTGCGAACGGCGCGAGCAGATAAGCGCTGCGGCCTTCAGTGAGGCCGAGCCGGTGCGTGCCATAAATAATGACGTTGAACTGAAAGATGCTGCCGAGAAAATAAACGTAGGCGCACCCGATCATACTGAGAAAGAGCGCGCGATCACGGCGGATTTCGGCAATGCGACTGCCGATCTCACGGAACGGATTCCACGGGAATTTGCGGCTCGCGTCGGCGACTGGAACCCGAGGGATGAAGAACGCGGTCAGCAATCCGAAGAAAGCGAAGGCGAAGAGCATGGCTCCCGACCAGGCGAATTGCTGGTGAAAGCGAGCGGCTGTTCGTGATCCGCTCCAGGTACCGGCGACGATGGCGGAGAACATCGCCAGTTGCAGGATGCCGTTTCCGTTCGAGAGCCGCGATTCGCGAAGCAGTTCGGGGAGCAGTCCGTACTTCGACGGTCCGAAGATGGCGGCTTCGCAACGGAGCAGCAACCCGGCGACGATCGCCAGCGGAAGATTGTTGCGCGCGATCGCGAGCGCGACGAGCGCGGTAATGATGAGTTCGAAGAGTTTCGTCGCGATGGTGACGTTACGCTTGCTGAAGCGGTCGGCAAGATATCCGGCGGGAACCGAGAAGAGGATGAATGGAATCGCGAAGATGGCGCCGACGAGAACGGCGGATTGCTCACGCCCGAGATAGCGGACGGACGCGCCGACAACCAGAACGAGGACGAGCGTCTTCAGGGCGTATTCGCTGAAGGCGCTTTGAAATACGGTAAGCGTGAGCGCCCAGGAGCGGGAAAACGAGCGCGGAGGAATAGCGCCGTTGGTCGAATCGGCTTCCATTCAGGACCGGGGGAGACAATCCTGATTGTAAGCAAATAGCGAGAAGCGGGGCAAATCGGTGGGCGATTTGCCCGTCTCGCATCGTTCTGCTCTACTTTTTCTGAGCGGCGAGAGCAGACTGAATGCGGCCGATCATCTGCTTCGCGGGTTCCGACATCGGCCCATTGGGATCGAGTTTCACACCCCGCTGATATTCGGCGAGCGCGCCTTCTGCATTGCGCAGCCGCAGCAGCACATTGCCCATCATGATGTGAGCTTCCGCGGAATTGGGATTCGCCTTCAACGCCGCATCGAGATGCGTCTGCGCCTCGGGAGCTTTCTGTTCGGCGTAGAACGCGCGCCCTAGCTGGTACTGCGCGTCGTAGGACGTGGGATTCAGTTCCACGGCCTTGGAGAGATCCTGTTCGGCGTCGGGAAACTTTTTCTGCCCATTGAGGATGGTGCCGAGAACGGTGTAGGCGTCAGCCGACTTGGGATCAAGTTCGATGGCCTTTTGTAGCGGCCCGATGGCGTCGTCTTCGTGATTGCTGTGCGCATACGCGGTGCCGAGCATCAGGTACGACGGCGCGTACTTCGGATAGAGCTCGATCGCCTTCTTGAAATGCGGAATGGCTTTGTCGAGATCCTTGCCGCTGGTGACGATGTTGTAGCCATCGTTGAATTCGGTCTTGGCGGCAGCAGGCATGTCGGAGGGGAGAACGGAAATCATTCCCCCGGCACCCTCTGGAGGAACGTTGGGCGCCCTGGGATCGGGGCGTAACGTCAGTGTTACATACTGCGACGACCCCATGCTCATGTCGAGGTCTTCGCTGATCGCATCGAGATAGCCTGGCATGTGGGCGCGCACCTGGTAATGAACCGGAGAGATGCTGGGGAACGAAAACTTGCCGGTGCTGTCGGTCTGAAGCTCCTGTGAGACGCCGCCGCTGCCGGCGAGCAGCTGTACCTGGATGCCTTGTCCGGCGGGACGTCCATTTTGATACGTGACCTGACCATGGATTTCGAGCATGGTGTATGTCTTTTGCCCCAACTGGGCGACGTTAATCGCGGAAAGGATGAAGACCGAGAAAAGCGAAAAGTAAAGTCGGCGCATAACCAATGAAGTGGCGAGCCGCAACACTGTAGGCGAGATTTGATCGAGACAGAACGGCGTGGGGACGAATGCTGTCAGTGCCGTTTTCGATCTACCGATCCCTGGGGCAAGCCGGAAATGGAAAAGCCGCCGGCGAACCGGCGGCGCATGTCGCGAGCGTGATTTACTTGTTCGCGGAACCCAGAGCGGCTTGAATCTTCGCAACCATCTTGCTGGTTGAATCGGCAAAAGGACCGTTGGGATCGAGCTTGAGATACTCCTGGTACTCCTTGAGCGCGCCTTCCGCATTGCGCTCCCGCAACAGGATGTTCCCCATCAGTACGTGTTGACCGGCATTGTCTGGCCGCAGTGAGTTCGCCTTGGCGACATGCTGGTCGGCGTCGGACCATCGCTGCATGGCAACGTAGGTGTTGCCGAGCTCGAATTGCGCGTCGGCAGATTCGGGCGCGAGCGTTACGGCTTGCAGCAGGCTCTTCTCGGCCTCGGGATATTCCTTCTGCTTGTTCTCGGCTGCGCCAAGCGCCACGAAGGCGGCGGCGTTGTCTTTATTGAGAGAAACGCACTTCTGCAGCGCTTTCTCGGCTTCCGGCCAGTTGCTCTGCGAACTGTAAGCCAGCCCGAGATAGAGGTAAGCTTCGGAGTATTGCGGGTATTCGTCGATCGCCTTCTGCAGCAGCGTTTCGCTCTTGGGGATGTCTTTGCCCTGGCTGAGAAGGTCGCGTCCCGATTCGAAGTCTTTGCGCGCATTTTCCGGCGCAGCGGCATCAAGCGCGGAGACGCTGGCGCCGGGACCGCCCGGCGGGACGGCCGATGCGGAACTTCCCGGTTCCGGCTTGAGTGTGAATGTGACGTAAGCGGTAGGAAATGTCGTGAGGTTCACTTCCTGGTCTTCCGCACGAAAGCCGGGAGCATGCATGCGGACGATATAGATGCCGGTCTGCACCTGCTGAAACTCGAACTTGCCCATGCGGTCCGTCTGGGTCTGGGCGCTGGTTCCTCCACCTTGTTCTTCCAGGTAAACGGCGAGGCCAATGGGGGCCACCTGGTTATTCTGCATCCTGATCTGTCCGTGAACGCTTCCGAACTTGGGCATCGGCTGATTCGGAGCGCCGGCCTGGCCATGGGCAAAAGTGAATGAAGTGAGAGAAAAAATGCTTCCCAGCAAAATCCGTACTGCACGCCCCTTCATGCGAGTCCTCCTTTGAGGTAGGAAATGGTATCAAAAAAAAAACGGGAGAGCCGAAGCTCTCCCGTCAGAGTGACTTTCTTTAGAACACCCAGCGAACTGAGAACCGGGCGTAGAAGGGACGCTGATAATCCCAGCGCTGAACCTTGTCGAAGTCAACGTTGCCCAGAGAAGAACCGCTGATCTGAAGGTTCTGATCGTAAAGCGTGATCGGACGGCTGTCGGACAGGTTGAACAAGTCCGCAGTCAGGTTGAGCGTCGATCTCTCCGTCACCTTGAACGGACGGTTCAGGTGAAGGTTCACGTTGCCGCTGACCGGCGTACGACCCAACACGCCACGGCCACCGATCGGGATTTCGCCCGAGTTGCCGTAAGCCGGGTGGTTGCCGAACTGGCTGACCGGAGTACCGCTCTGGATGTTGACGCCGGTACCAAGCTCCAGGCTCTTCAGGAAGGTCTTCGAGAAGACGTAGCTGGTATAGACGTTGACTACGTGACGGCGGTCGGTGTTCAGCGGACCCGGCTGGTACTGCTGGCCGAGCATGCCGAGGATGCCGTTGGTGAAGTCGAACAGCGAGCTGATGTTGGGATCAGACTGGCCGTTGTCGTTACGGAACGCGCCTTCGTAGTTGCCGGTCAAGCTGGCAATACGCCAGTTGGCGCGGAGCATCCAGTTATTGGAGAACGACTTGTTGACTTCGATTTCAACAGCCTTGTAGTGGTGAACCGGAAGCGGGAATCCGTCCGGAACTCCATCTGGAACGGGCTGACCGTTGGCGCCCACTTCACCGCCAAAGTAACCCAGAGTATCAGGCTGGTAGCAGATACCCTGTGTTGAATACGGGGTACCGTTGGGGAAAGCCGTTCCACCGTTCACGTCAACGACGGGATATTCAGCATTTCCAGGTTTGGCCGGAGATACGTACCCAGGGCAGTTAAGGCTAGCCGGAGGGGCACCGTACATTGGAGAAGTCGGATCCGTTGACAGAGGAGTGTAAAGAACCTCGTTCGGATTCGGGAACAGGTCAAGCTTGGGGCTCGGGTTGGCGATGAAGTAGTTCTGGGTCTGAACGCCGTAAACATAGCCTTCGGGGCTGACACCAGAAACGTCATCGAGCACGCGGGGCAGATTGCGATAGATGAAGCGGCCGCTGACCACGAGACCATTCTTGAATTCATGGTCGAAGCCAACAGTGTATTCATCCGAGTACATCATCTTGGTGCCAGGGCCGAACGCTTCGCCGAAGGCGGAGCCGCCGACCGAGACGTTGCCAAGCTGTGCACCCGAGGCGCTGACCGCACCAGGCACGTTGTTAAGGACGTGCGCCGCATCGGTGACCAGGTTGATGGAGCCGTTCGGGTTCACATTAACGACGCCACCGGTGGAAGCCGGAGCGAAGTCCAGACCGATGTCATCAAGTTCACCGCTGAGCGAACGGACGGCAGCATCGAGAGGAGTCTGGTAGTTGTAACGGGCAAAGTGAGCAGAGATCTTGGTCTTGCGGTCTCCCCACGGATCGACGATGAAGCCGATACGCGGTGCCCAGTTGTCGGTGAAGGTGTACTGCGAACCGGTGCCGGCCATGTGCCACTGTTCCCAACGGATACCGGCATCGAGAGTGACGTGCTTACCCATCGCCCAGTTGTCGTTGGCGAAAGCAGCGTGATAACGGCCGCTGGTCGGAATGGTGGAGTTGTTGAACTGACCACGCGAGAACGAAACGTAAACTGGCGTGCCGTTATACGTCGGGCAGACGGTGCAGCCCGGGCTGGCGCGCAAGCTGCCGGACCAGATGAAGGTGGTATTGCCCAGCGGACAAGAGTCGCCGCCGGTGCAGGCCGTGATCGGGCCTCCAACCATGTTGGTGGATGGGAACGCGAAGCGGTCACCGGAAGCGGTCTTGAAGTCGTTGTAGTCGGGCGCCTGATACTGGTAGCCCAAGCTCAACGTGTGCTCGCCGCCGAAGTGGCCGATCTTCTGGGTGTCGACGTTCAAGCTGTAGGTGTCGCTGTTGTGGTCTTCGATGTAGCCGAAGCCCTGCAACGCGTGAATATTGCTGGCGTTGGTGCGGTCAGTGATACCGAACACATCGTACTTAGGATTGTCGTTGAATTCGGCATGGTTCCACGAGAACGAACCGTTGACCAGCCAGGTAGGACTGAGCGTGCCGTTGTAGCGAACCACAACGTTACGCGATCCGTATCTCCAGTTGTCGAAACCGGTGTCGTTGGGGGAGTTCAGGACCAAGCCCTCAGGACCGGTGGTGTTGTGCGAAGGATCGCCGAACACCGAGGCTTCGATCTGGTGATTGTCGTTCAGCTTGAAGGTCAGCTTGCCGTCATAGTTGTAAACGTCGGCCTGCAGCTTCATGACGCCGAGGGCAAAGAGACCCGCGGTAGGAGGCGCTTCCACGAACTGCTGGTTGTACGCCGGGTTGAACGAACCGAAGAAGAAGATATGGTTCTTGAAGCCCGGGATGTAACCACCTAGTTCGCCGTCGAAATCGAAGTTACCCTGGTGGAGGTAATCGCCGGCTTTGTTGGTGCGAACGTCGTCGCTCTGCAGACGAGTTGCTTCGAACTGCTGTGGCGCCAGATAAGCGCCGAGCTCACCGGTGAACTTGGTGCCGCCCGACTTGGTAATCAGCTGGACGATACCACCGGAAGCCTGACCGTACTGCGGTTCGAAACCGCTGGTCTTAACGTTGACTTCCTTGATGAAGGAAAGGTTGATACCGGTTCCGACCGAACCGTAGGAGGCGGTGTAAACGCCCAAGCCGCCGTAAGAGGGATCGGTGATATTAACGCCGTCAGCGACGTACAGGTTTTCCAGTCCGGATGCGCCGGAGATGGAAGGATTGGCCTGACCAGTGCCGCCGCCGCTAACCGCGCCGGGAGCCACATAGAACAGACCAGCGACGTTACGGGCCACAGGCACCTGTTGATAGAACGTGTCGGGCAGGTCAGCGCCGACCGCAGCCGAACTCGTGTCCACGGTGACAGCGGTGCCGCTAACTTCCACGACTTCGCTGATCGAACCGGGCTGCATGGTGATGGTGATGGCCGACGTTTTGCCGGCGACCACTTCCACGCCCTTGAGTTCTGCCGCACGGAATCCCTGCTTCTCAACCCGGACCGAGTAGGTTCCGAGGGTGAGAACGGGGAAGACGAACTTGCCGTCGTTTTCCGATGTGGCTGTTTTCGAACCGGTGGGGCCGGTCAACACGACTTTTGCGCCCGGTAGTACCGCTCCCGTGCTGTCCTGAATCACGCCGCTGATGTTGCCAGCGACTGCTGATTCCTGGGCCAGAACAGGCAGCGAAACCAGGAGCAGGGCCATGATGGTGATGCCCCATATCCATTTCTTCGCCATATACAGCTTGCCTCCTAGAAGATTTTGCGAAACTTGTTGGGTAATTCGACCAGTGCTCCGGCTTTCCACGCCCCTCCCGCCTGCTAGCTAAGCCGGATAAAACTGAAACAGGCTGAATCGGGAGGAAAAAAACTCTGAAAATAGATATGCAACCATCCGGCCAAAGCTAACATCGTCGATTTCCAACAACTTAGGTGTGCTTGGGACAGCTTTAATCCGGATTTCAGGAGTGGGGCGGAGGGATGAATATGGATTTTGGAATAATTCGAACGTTCGTCCCACAATGTGAACGTCCGGCCACCTCAAAATGACCACTTGTCCCGGTCAAACTGAGACTTTGGATTGGGACGAATGCAATAGAAATGGCGTCCGAAGACGCCATGCAAGTATTTTAAGTTAAAGGCCTTAGAGGAACCAAGAGAGTTACGATTGCGGCGCGGGACGGGCCATCGCTTTGCCCTTCTGCTCCATCTCGGATGCCTTTTGGACATTGCCGACGGTTTGGTAATAGCGTCCCAAGGCGAGATAGAGCGGCCCACTCTGCCGAAGGGCAACCGCCGACTCCAGTAACTGAATCGATTTGGAAACCTGGCCGATGTGTTCCAGGCTCTCAGCCATCTGAAGGATGGTCAGTTCATCGGTTTCCTTGGTGATTCCGGAAGTGGCATAAAGAGCGGCGATCTTGTCGAACGCCTTCTGCGAATAAAGCAAGCCGATCAATTTGCCGAGCGTTGCCTCAGTCGGATTCTGCTTGTACGACTTTTCCATCGCGATCAGGGCGAGATCTTCGTGGCCCTGGAAGGTGTAGCAGAGAGAGCGCTGGTACTCGCGTTCACCCTTGGTGACATCTTCCGTGGCTTGCGGATCGGGCACATCCCAGGCAGCGATGGATTCATTGGCGTCGGCAATGCTGAACATGAAGCTTCCGACCGCTCGCTTGTGAGTGGCGGGATCGGTGACGATGATCGCCATACGGTAGTTGCCCGGCAACAATGCCGCCGTCGGAATCTTCTTGCCGTTGATCAGAGTGCCATTGGCGTCGAATTGATTACGTGCCACCTGGTCGTCGATGGTCTTAGTGTCCTGCATTCCCATGCGACCGTAAGCGTATTGAACCTGCAAATTGCCCGACGACTTCTGCAGTTCTGGCGACTCCCAAAGCTGGTAGAAGAAAGTAAGATCGTGACCGGGAATGAGCGTGAGCCCGCGATCGTAGACCGGAATGAATCTGACGCCGGCGGCGGTAAATGGCATGAAAGCGGCTGCGCCGGCTTCGGCATCGGAAAAGGGAACAACGTCGTTGATGCGAAGGAAATCGGCAGGCCGCTCGGGCACGATGACTTCACGCTCATCGGGGAACGAAGTCTTTGCCAGATCGTTGTTCAGTTGAAACTCGAGCTTGTACTTTCCTGGAGGCAGGGGAAGCGTTCCTTCGTAGCCGAAGACGCGGTGCTTGAACTTCACCACCTCGCTGTCGTCGAGGTATTTGTTCAGTTTCCGCTCCTGGGTAAAGATCAGCTTGCCTTCTGGAGTAAGGACGCGCGCCGTGACGGAAGCCGAGTAAAACCACTTGTGATTCTGGTCTTCCTGCATGGTGAAGTCTTCGGGGCGCTTCAACCGCAGCAGGTAATGGAGATTTGTCGCACCCGTGGGATCGACCAGTGAGACCGTGAGCACGTCGAGATAATCGCCATGCATGATCACGCGATGGCTTACCGACTCCAGCAAGCGGCGCTTGGCATTAAGCAGGTCCTTGGTCAGCGGATGATTCGCAAGTCCGCGAATGTTGTTGAGCAACATGTCGGACTGCAGGGAGCTGGTCGCCGTTGTGGTATCGACCGGCTCAGTTGGAATCAAGCTCAAAACTGTGCGCGATACTTCGCTTCCCGCATCGTGGTCGATCTGGTTCCAACTGGAGACACGATCGTTTTCAGTGGGGCCAGTGACGAGTTTGTCCGGTCCATCCATGAACGGACTGTAGAGCCGGAATTCATCTCCGTACTCTTTCTGGTAGAAAACGACGTAGAAAAACGGCGGCAGCGCGGGATGATCGTTCTGGTAGAACCAGATCTCCATCGGACGGATATTGGCGAATCCGTAGTATTTCCCTACCTGTTGCGGCGCTCCGAGGGTGATGTAAACGCGGCCGCGATCGGTCTGCCAGCCTTGCTTGTTGGTGCCGTTGTGTCCGAAGGTCTGGTTCGAGTAGGCGATTCTGCGGTAAATCTCGTCCTTGTACGAGTTGGTCGGCGATCCCGGGTTGGGATTGCGAATCTCCCAGAACTGCTGGATAAACTTGTCGCGATCAGCGTCGGTGGGCAGATGTACGAAGACTTCCTTCTCTTCCGACGTGATGATGTACGCCACATCCTTTTCGAGCCATTCTCGATAATGCTCAGGCAACGCCTGGATGTCTTTCCGAGACACTCCGGCGAAGGATGAGCTGACGGCGAGCAGGACGAGCACGAACACGACGAACGAGCGATACGACATAGGGGAAGAACCAGATTCTGGGGATTGCATCGATATCAAAACTCTAGGGCGGATGCAGGCGGGCGTCAAGCCAGTGACCCTGGTGTTAGGGTCAATTTTACGTGTTTTCAGTTACTTACATTTGGGGTGATCAGCCATAACAACTACGTTTCGACCTGCCAGACAGTGTCGAGCACGGTGCCATCGACCCACTTCACCACCGCAACAGGATTGCCCGTCAGGCGCGGTTTTTGGGGGCGTCCGCCACAGAGATCGAAGACTTCTTTCTGGATTTGCGCGATCGTCTTAATGGGCAGCTTCGAGTTTTTCGTGGCGTCGATCAGGTCCCGGCGCCGGGGATTGATGGCGATGCCGCGCTCGGTGACGACCACGTCGATCAGTTCGCCAGGCCCGGTGAGGGTTGTGACTTCATCGACGATGACGGGAATTCTATCGCGGAACGATGGAAGCGCGAGGATGGTGCATTTGGCGAAGAGGCAGTTCTGCCATCCGCCGATGCCATGAAGCAAGCGGCCGTCGGAGTGCGTGACCACGTTACCGTTAAAGTTAAGATCGACCTCGGTGGCGCCAAGCACGACGGCGTCGATCATGGACGCGATGTTGCCCTTGCCGTGGTAGTTGTACGAAGTGAACGGGGAGGTGGAGATGTGCCGCGGGTCGGAGGCGAGCGAGCCCACGCCGTCGAGATCGAAAGTCTGCCCGTCGAGAATGTAGCCGGTGAGTCCTTCGTTGAGGAGTTCGACCAGATACCTGGTCGATCCGCCGCGCACGAAACGGGCTTTGACGCCGGCTTCCTTCATCATGCGGCGAAGGTAATCGACGAAGGCGAGAGCGATGCCACCGGCACCAGCCTGGAAAGAGAAGCCGTCGCGCATAATGCCGGCGTCGCGCAGAAATTCAGCGACGTAGCGAGCGATCAGCAGACGATCGGGGCTGCGCGTGATCTGCGTGGTGCCGCTGACGATCTTCGACGGATCGCCGATCGAGGGAACTTCGACGACGTAATCGACGTTGTTGCCCTGGATCTGCCAGGGCACGCATGGGAACGGAACCAGGTTGTCGGTGACGACGATGACTTTATCGGCGTAGAGGGAGTCGGCGAGCGCGAAGCCAAGGCCGCCGCAGGCGGACTTGCCGATTGTACCGTTTGCGTTACCAAAGGGATCGGCGGCGGGCGCGGCGATAACGGCGATGTCGATATGAACTTCGCCGTCCTGGATGGCCTGCCATCTTCCGCCATGCGAGCGGAGAACGCCCATGCCGCGCATTTTTCCGCGCGAGCAATAGTCGCCGAGCGGGCCATTCATTGAGCCTTCGATGTGATGGACAACGCCGGCTTCCATCAGTTCGATGACGGGCTTTTGTGACGGAAAAGATGCCGACGGGAACCACATCAGGTCTCTGACGCCCATGTTAGCGGCGATGCGCAAGGTTTCGAGCGCGACAGCGTCGCCATCGCGCAGATGGTGATGCGACGAGATGACCATGCCATCGTGCAGTCCGCAGAGGCGCAGGGCCGTCTCAAGATCAGGCACACGCTTGTCGCCGTCGCTGGGGTAGTTGCGGTTCGACGGGATCATTGGCGAAGCTTTGCGCCCCGTTGGCTGGTACTGTCCGACTCCGAGATAGGGTGTCTGGTCATTGCCATTTACGAATGTGGGGACGAGGCGTCCGGCAGCGTTTTTCGCGAGTTCAAGTGCGAGATCGGTGGCGGTGGACATTTTCTTTTACTCCATGCGGACCTGCGGTCCGCCCTGAACGGGCGGGGGCGCCCGTTCCCACAAAGCTAGTTCGACGGTTTGATCGAGTTCATGGCCCGGGCACGTTCCACCAGCTTTAACGCGCGCATTACGACCGGCGGATCGATCATTTTCGAGCCCAACGAAACCACGCCGCGGCCCTGAGTTTTGGCGTCTTCGAAGGCGCCAACGATTTTCAGAGCCTTGTCGATTTCGCTTTTCGAAGGAGCGAAGGCTTCGTGGATCACCGGAATCTGGCCGGGATGGATGCAGCCCATGCCTTCGAATCCCAAGGCTCGCGAGTGCTCGCCCCAGGCGCGAAGGCCGTTCCTGTCGGCGACATCGCCAAAGACCGAATCGATGGCTTGCACGCCCGCGGCGCGCGCGGCGTTGACCAGTCTCGTGCGAGCGTAGAGCGATTCCGCGCCCTCGAGGCTCTTCACGACTCCGAGATCGGCGGTGTAATCTTCTAACCCGATCGTTAATGCGACGATTGAGTCGTCAGCACGGGCGATGGCGAAAGCGTTTTCGATCCCCAGCGCCGATTCGAGGATCGGCATCAGCCACGTGGGATCGGAAATGGCGTGCCGGTGCTTGATCTCGGCGATCTTGCGGGCCACTTCCCGTACCTGTTCAGCAGCTTCCGTTTTAGGAAGCAGAATTAAATCCGGGCGCTCGGGAACGATCTCTTCCAGGTCGGCGAGGCCAAGTGGAAGCTGGTTGATGCGCACCATCCGCTCGCACGAGCCGAAATCAACGGCCCGAAGCGCGTTGCGCACCAGAATGCGCGCGGTATCTTTTTCATCGGGATGGACCGAGTCTTCGAGATCGAGAATGATCGCGTCGGGCGCGTGCAGCGAGGCGTTGACGAAATACTTCGGCTCAGACCCGGGAAGATACAGGCGCGAACGCCGGAGACGATCACGCTGCAATGGCGCCTGCGCGGCAGTGCGTTCGAGTAAGACGCGCTTGCCTTTCCCACCCCATGCGCGGCGAACTGCGGACTCGATACGCGCCGAGATGACGAACGGAAGCGCGCCTTCGTCCTCGATCGCGAGATGACAATCGGTAACACCCATTTGCTTGAGAACGTCGAGAGCCTGCGCGCGGATGGAATCGCCATAGTAGGTGGAGACGCGAGAGGCGAGGTCGATCTCGAGTCCTCCGGAAGCGCGCGGCTCAAAGGTGACTCGCAGGTCGGAGCGAACGTCTTTCCCGGAACGTCCAGCAGAGAAAATCTGTTGCGGTTCAACTGCGGCTGTAGTCATCGAACTCACCAAAACACTTCACGACTAAATACCAACGACAAAGAACTAACGACTCGCTCCTACTGCCAAGGCAGCAGCTTGCACTTTCTCAACCGCCGTCAAAACCGCGTCCGTCATCTGGACTGTCGAAGCCGCGCCCTGCGCGAGCGAGCTCGCTCCGCCGGAGATGCGCATCATGTCGTAGGTGCGCACGCGACCCTCGTTCACGACCGAGGCGATGGCCGCGCGGATGAAGCCGGCTTTCTCGACTTCGCCGATGTGGTCGAGCATCATCGCTGCCGACAGAATCGTCGCGATCGGGTTGACGATCGGCGGATTCAGCTCAGCGTACTTCGGGGCCGAGCCGTGCGTCGGCTCGAAGACGGCGACCTCGGGACCGATGTTTCCGGACGCCGCGAAGCCTAGCCCGCCGATCAGTCCGGCGAACGCGTCGGAGATCACATCACCGAAAAGATTGGAGGCGACAATCACGCCGTAGTCTTCGGGATTCTTGGTCAGCCACATGCATTGCGCGTCGATATTCGTAGACCAGAGCGGGATTTGCGGGTAGTCCTTAGCGACCTGTTTGGCGACTTCTTCCATCAGCCCGCTGGTTTCGCGCAGCACGTTCGGCTTCTCGCAGATGGTGACGTTTCTGTAGCCGAACTTCTTCGCGTGTTCGAACGCCGCGCGGCAAATGCGCTCGGCAGCCGCGCGAGTGACGACGCGGACCGAGATGGCGAGGTCTTCGCCTTTCACACTTGCAAATGGCTTGAACTTCGAATGTGTTGCGAGCGCGTCGCGAACCGGCTGCGGAGGGTTGGTCCATTCCACTCCGGCGTAGAGTCCTTCGGTGTTCTGGCGAAAGATAACGGCGTTCACCCTCGGCTCTTCGAATCCTCCGTCGATCTTCTTGCGAATGAAGTTCAGCGGATTGCCCGGGAACCCGATGCAGGGGCGCATGCAGATGTCGAGACCAAACCTCTGACGCATGGTGACGATGGGGCTGAAATAGCTGTAGCCTTTGCCCTGTAACGATGGCTTTAACTCGGCGTCGGCGGCTCGCTTCGGTTTCGAGGTGATAGCGCCGAAGAGGCCAAGCTTGTGTTCGGCGAGCAGCTCAATCGTGCGCTCGGGCAGGGCATTGCCTTCGTTACACCAGATATTCCAGCCGATGTCGGCGTGAACGTAGTTAGCCTCGAAGCCGACGGCGTTGAGCACGCGAATGGCTTCGGGCAGAACCTGGTTGCCGATGCCATCGCCCGGCATTACCACAACTGTTCGTTTCGACATGACACTCCTTCGCAGAATCTCACCATCTCTTGATCTCGCCGTCGGGCCTAACGGGCGAGCTTCTTCGCCACCAGGTTCTCTACTCCGCCTGCCACTACCAATTCCTGCGGAACGCTACCCATCGCCGGGAAGGGGAAGATCATTCCGCCGCAGGTAACGCTGCCGTTCGAGAAATCGACTTCAATCTCATCTCCGGGCACGATTGACCGCTCGACGGAATTGGCGAACAGAGTTTTAAGTTTCTTCACCAGCGCCGGAACCTCGATGCACAGGAAGCCGTTGTTGAATGCATTGCGCAGGTAGGTTTGTGAGAACGATCCGGCAATCACCAGCGGAATGCCCGCTGCTTTCAGCGCCGTCACGGCCTGTTCCCGGCTGGAGCCGGTGCCGAAGTTAAAGCCGCCAACGATCACATCCCCCGGCTTGAGGTTACCGGCGAGTGAGGGATCGTAATTATCGAAGATGACCTTGGCCATCATTTCCGGTGTCATATCTTCGCGGTAGGTGTAGGCGCCCGCGTAGATGCCGTCGGTGTTCAGGTTATCTTGTGGCAGCAGGATCAACCGGCCCTTTACGCGCTCGGGAAATCCTGTAAGGATCGCGACCTTTTCTGTCTCGACTTCCGCAAAGTCGGCGACGACGAAGTCGCGGACGATCGATTTCTCCATCGCATGGCCGTTCGGCGCGGTGATGTATCCAGCTAGCGCGGAGGCGGCGACCACTTCGGGCGAAGCGAGATAGCACTGCGCATTCTTCGATCCCATGCGGCCCTTGAAGTTGCGATTGGTGGCCGAGATTCCGACTTCGCCGGCTTCGAGCAATCCCGTGCCGAGACCGATGCACGGACCGCAACTCGGCGGCAGGGCAATAGCGCCGGCGGTGAGCATCGTCTGCCAGTAACCCTGGCGTTCCGCTTCGTCCTGCACGTTCCTGGAGGCCGCAGCAAGATAGAACTTCACCGATCCAGCGACTTTCTTGCCTTCGAGCACGCGCGCCGCGGCTTGCAGATCTTCCAACCGCGAATTGGTGCAGGAAATCAGGTAAGCCTTGTTGATCGCGACCCGCTTCGGCTTGATCTGGGCCAGCGACGACATCACCTGCACCGTGTCCGGACCGCTGACGTGCGGAGTGACGTCGTCGAGATTCAACGTGATCCACCCGGCGTAGTTCGCATCGGCGTCCGGACGAGGCGGGCAGCACACCCAGCGCTCAATGTCATCGTCGGTGACACGCTGGCTGCCCGCGGCTTTTACACGCTCGCGCACGTGGCGCATATAGGCAATCGTTTTCTGGTCGCAGGGGAACCATCCGGCCAGCGCGCCCCATTCGGTGGTCATGTTCGAGATCGTCAGGCGCGCGTCCATGGAGAGCGACTCGACACCGGGGCCAGAAAACTCGACAGCTGCGTTCAGCACCTCTTCCTGGTTATAGAGGCCGCAGAGCGCGATGATCACGTCTTTGCCGGTGACGCCCGCTTGTAACGTTCCCTTTAGTTCGACTCGGACCGTCCGCGGAACCTGCCACCAGAATTCGCCCGTCGCCCAGATCGCCGCCGCGTCGGTGCGGACCACCGGGGTACCGATCGCGCCGATCGCGCCGTACATATTCGCGTGCGAATCACTGGCGACGACGAACGATCCCGGCACGACATAACCGCGCTCGACCATGATCTGGTGGCCGATGCCGGTGCCCGCGGGATAAAAGTCAAGCGCCTGCTCGCTCGCAAAAGCCTCAATGGCAGCATATTTTCGCAGGTTCTCTTCCGAGTAGTTCTGGATGTCGTGATCGAGCGCAAACACCGGCTGCTGGTGGTTGTGAACGCGGCGGGCGCCAATAGACTTGAATTTCTTGATCACCGCCGAGGTGTTGTCGTGGGTCAATACATGTCGGGGCCGGATGGTGACAAAATCTCCGGCGCGGAACGGACGCTTAGGCCCATCGGTGGAGTGCGCTTTCGCAAGTTTCTCGACGATTGTTTGACCCATAAATCAGTCCTCGGTTGTTGGTCGTTGGTCGTTCGCCATTTCGTTCGTTGCTGATGCGGTTTTCCTTCACAACCGCTTCGGACCCGGCAAACCCGAAATCTTCAATCGGAATTCTGAAATTTATTGATCCGCTTTCATCAAGCTCATCAGTTCGCGCACCGACGAGCATTTCTCCAGATTCCAGATGGCGTCTTTCAACTTGCGCTGCGCCGTCTTCGACATCACCGGATCCGCCAGCGCCTCGAACTTCTCCTCGATCTCGCGATCGTTCAGCGGGTTCCGCGGATCGCCCTTCGGATAGTCCAGCTGCTTCTCGAATGCCCGTCCGTCGGTGGTTGTGATCTTCACCACCACGCGCTGCAAGACCGGAAAAACTTTCTCGATTTCCGGATCGGCGACCACTTCCACCTTCCGCAGTTGCGCGCGAATCACGGGATCGTTAATCTTCGCCATGGTGAATTGCAGTGGCGTCACCTGGCGCTCGGCGACCGCGGCCGCAATCACGTACGGCAGCGAATGATCGGCTGTTTCCTTCGTGTGCGGATCGTACTTGCTGGGATCGCTCAGGATGTCGGCTCCGCGCGCCGTCGTGCGCACGTGAATCTTCGCGACGTGCTCCGGTCGCAGATCGTTTTCCTTGACGATCGCCAGCGTCGCCGAGATCGGCGTATGCGTCAGCGCCTCGGTGGGGAAGGCTTTCATTCCGCATTGGGTGATGCGCCAGCTTCCGCCTAACGATTCCGTTAGTACATCCAGGTTCCATTCGGGCCCGAAGCAGTGGGACAAGCCTTCCTTGCCGTCGATGACGTGCTCGGGGCCGGTGTATCCCCGTTCGGCGAGCAGAGCGGCGAACATGCCCGACTGCGTTGCCATCGGATCGACCGTGTTCTTCATCATCGTCAGCTTGCCGGCGGTGACTGCGCCCAGCGTGCAATGCCGCGAAGCCGAGATGCCGATCGAGTGCTGAATCTGTTCCGCGGTGAGCCGCAGCATGCGTCCGGCGACGATCGGGGATACAAAAGCGGTCAGCGTCGCGTGATGCCAGCCGCGTTCGCGGATGCCGGGGTACGCCGCCTCGCAGAAGCGTTGCTCGAACTCGTGACCCAGCACGAAGCCGACGATCAGTTCGCGCCCGTTGCTGTTCGCACGCTCGCACGCGGCCATCGCTGCCGGAAAAATATCGGAGGGATGCGACGGGTCCTGCTTCCAGTAAATGTCGTTGTAATCCATGCAGCGGATCATCAACGCGTTGGCGAGCGCAGCCGAAGCCGGGTCCATCTTCTCGCCCGAGCCGATTACCGTGCAGTAGCCGAGTCCGGCGATCTCGCGCAAGACGTCGAGCGCGATCACGACATCGTGTTGCTGATATCCGCCGAGCGCGCAACCGATCGAGTCGAGCAGGAAGCGCTTGGCCTGGTATACGGCTTCGCGCGAAAGATCGCTGAAGGTCAGACTGGCCGCCCACTGCGACATCGTGGCGGTGACGGTGGATTGCTTCTTCGCGGGTGGTGCAGCGATGGCGGTAGTCAATGGTGCTCCATACTTCTCGCGGACGAGGGCGTCCGCGCTACATCACTTCAAGTTCTTGAACGGCAAATACGCCATGAAATCCGCGTGATGCACGATGTATGCCTCGGTCGAGCGCTTCACCAGGTCGCCTTCCGCGGCATGCGCGGCGATGATGTGACAGACCTCGTCGGGCACCCCGCACTCCATCGCCAGGGCCACTCCGGTGAACGGGTGACGCAGCATCTCGCCGCGACGACTCTGCGCCGTTTTCGGTTGTCCGTCGGGTCCCTCAACCGTTTCGTATTCCAGCAACTTGCCGACATCCGCCAGGATTGCGCCTGCGATCACCGTCTCGACATCGATCTTCAGTGCATTGCCCATGAATTCCTTCATCGACTCGGCCGCCCGTCGCGCGATGTGCACCACACAACGCTTGTGCTCCATGAAGGTGGTCGGGCAATTCGGGACCAGCAGCGTGAACGGAATGCGGTTGAGGTCATCGGGCTTCAGGGGGCTGAGTTCGAAGGCGCGCTCCCACACGCGGGCCGTCTTGGCGCGCAGCGAGGCGTCGGAAATCCACTCCAGTTCGGGCCAAAGACGGTGTACGGCATCGGGCATCGGCGGGGCTCCCGGCAACTGATCAGGTTAGCCACGGCGATAAACACGCGTCGATGACGCTCGTCACAAATAGGTGGGTAACGCAAACATCGTGAGCGCGAATATCCCGAAGGTAACCAGGCGGTTGCTTGCCGCCAGACGGCGCGCCAGCGATAATGCGCTCGCACTCTTCCTTATTCTGTTCCGGAGGAAACATGGCTACGGCCGACACCGCTCCAGCCCCCAAGACTTACAAGTTCATCGCCTTCGACACGTCGACGTTCGTGGCGCGGATCACCCTCAACCACGCGCCCTACAACGTGCTGACTGTGCCCATGATGACCGAGCTGGCCGAGTCGATCGAAAGCCTGAACGGGCGCATCGACGTAAAGTGCATCCTGCTCGACTCGTCGCAGAAGATGTTTTCCGCCGGAATTTCGCTGGAGGATTCCAAGCCCGAACGCGTCTTCCAGACGCTCGACGCCTTCAATCGCGTCTTCCAGGCCGTGTCGGAAATCTCGAAGCCGCTGATCGTGGTCGTAAACGGCCAGGCGATCGGCGCCGGATCGGAACTGGTCGCGTTCGGCGACATGATCATTGCCACGCCCAACGCGCGCTTCTCGCAGCCGGAAGTGAAGATGGGAGTCTTTCCGCCCTTCGCCGCCATCATGCTGCCGCAGTTGATCGGACCGAAGAAAACATACGAGCTGATCCTGACCGGCCACTCACTCACGGCGGAAGAGGCCCACGCGCTTGGACTGGTCAATAAGGTTGTGCCCGAAGCCGACCTCGGCAAGACCGTCAACGAGGTGCTGGGACGGATCGGCGAGATCAGTTCGCCGGTACTGGAGATGACAAAAAAAGTCATCGGATCGACCATGGGCCTGCCCATCGCCGAAGCCATCAGGCGCTCGCAGAACATTTACCTCAACCAGCTGATGGACCTGGAAGACGCGCAGGAAGGGCTGCGCGCGGTGATCGAAAAGCGCAAGCCGGTGTGGAAAAACAAGTAGAGGTTACCAGGGGTTGCCAATAGGTCGTACCGCGATCTATTTCCACAGCTTTCCTTCGTGAAGCGGTATTTCCCTTTGATTTTTCCTAACGAAATAGTTAAAATTTTCGCCTGATTCTCGCAAGCTCTCCCAAGATTCAGACCAGATCAAAACTGGCACGTCCCAATTTCCCGCGGAGGAGTTATGAAGAAGTTTGCTCGCGGCGCATGCGCGGCCCTTGTCGTCTTTCTTGCCTGTTTCGTGGCGACCGCCCATGCCGACACGCTGTACTACGGCGGTGACACGTCTTATTTCTTGCCCGGCTATTCCATGGAAGACTACAACATGATCACGGCCTACAACGACGACCGGGTCTTTGCCAATGTCACCGTACCGGTCGGGCAGACGTGGCAGGTCACCGGCATCTTTGAGCAGATCGGCAACCCTGACCCGTCGGTGCCAAATCCAGCAGCCATGTGGTCGTTTCGCACCGGCATGAGCACGACCTCACAGGGAACCGAGTTCGCCAGCGGACAAAGCACCTCCGCCAATACCACCATCTCGAACATCTCCGGCCTTGTCATCAACGGCAGTTTGCAGGGACAACTGCTGACCGTCACGCTACCCACTCCGGTGACCCTCGCCGGAGGCCAGACCTACTGGTTCAGCCTCGCGCCCGAGGACCCCAGCTTTTACAACATGTTCGTCGGCGGCACCATTGACCATGCCAACGCGGTTGGTGGCCCGCAGGACAACTACTCGCTAGTCGATATCAACGACCTCTATCCGAGCGCCTTCGGCGGCACGTCGATCCAGGAGTGGAATAACGACGGGTCGATGGGCCTGCTCGGCACCGAGGGCACGCCGTCGGTACCGGAACCGTCCAGCCTGGTGCTGGCGGCTTCGGCGATGGGCGGCTTGCTGCTGAAATCGCGCAAGTGGACGAAAGCCTGACCCAAAGTGTGAGGGCGGGCCGAAATGCCCGCCCTGAAGTCTTCGGCTGCGTCATTGTTCTATGGTTTCCAGTTGTCGTTTATGTCCGCAGTCTCAGCCGTTGAGGGCACCTATGGGATGCAGAGGAAGGCCCAAGAAATCAATAACCTGCGTAACCTCTTCGGCAACAGAAACGGTGATTAGTTTTATGTAGATTATGGTATGCTCACCGCATGGCAACCGCAGTTAAGGACATCACTATATCCGAGCACCTTGCTCGTCGCGAAGCAATCGAGAATGCCTTAACTGATTTGCGCCTTGAAGGGCTTTACCCTTCGGATAATGTGATCAATTTGCTGCAAAGGTACGCCGACGGTGAGCTGGCGGAGCAGGAATTACTTTCAGCCGTTCTGCCCTGAATGAGCGACGACCCTTATCTCCTTCCACACTCTACGGTTTTACGAAATCGATTTGGGGTTATCAATCAAGAGGAACTTGATCGCAAAGAGGCGAACGTCGTAGTAGTGCGGTCCACATTGCTCCAGGCGAATCCGCTGAAAGGAAACTTCGATAAAGCGCACCTGAAAGCAATTCACCACTTTCTGTTCCAGGATGTTTTCGATTGGGCTGGAGCATTCCGCACCATTTCACTGCTCAAGCGCGACCTTGTCGGCGGGATGCATGTCACCGCCTTCGCGCCACCTGAGAGCATTGAGTATGAGCTGAAGGAACTGCTTGACAAGCTTGCGCAAGATGGCTTCCTCAAGGGATTGCCACGGAAACAATTCGCGGCAGCGTTGGCGAGATTGTTCGGTGAAATAAATCGCATTCACCCATTTCGTGAAGGCAATGGCCGCGCGCAACGAGAATTTGTGAGGCAGTTGGCAAGAGCAGTAGGCTATCCTCCTCACTTTGAGGTCGTGAGTAAAGAACGACTAGTGCAGGCGAGCATCCTCTCGGCACACGGCGATTTCTCGATGATGGAACGTGTCATGGATGAGATCACCGACACCGAGCGGATCCAGGCTGTTGCTAAAGTCATAGAGCACTTTGGCAGTCACGGCTTCAGCTGGAACGACCGATATCTGGCCACCACCACTCCGGGCGAGTCCTACTCAGGGACTTTCGCTGGGAGTGATGGAACTCACTTTTTCTTCTATGACAGTGAGAACCGAATTTTGGTGGGAAGAGTGAAAGACTTGCAAGGGATGCCGAAGTCGAAAGAGAAAGTTACCTTTACAGCCACTTAAGTACGAGGGGGCCTGGCAGCTTGCCGGTATCGCCTCCCGCATGGGTCGATACGTCCGTAATGTAGTGCCGACAATCGGATCCGGGCTAGGCTTAGAGCTCCCGTCGTGTTCCTGGCCGGCGGCCGAGGATCGTGAAAAGCATGACTCTATCCTCAAAATTCAAGCGAGCGATCGAACCGGTGTTTCTGGCAATGCTGACGTTGGCAGGCGTCGCGAATGCCAATGCGCAATCGTCAGCCGCGACGACGCCCTGCATTACCAGGGTCGAGGCGTTGCAGGCAAACGACGCAACCGATGTTGACGCGGTGAAGAAGTACCGGTCTGCCGTAACGAATTTGTTAGTCGCGCAGGATTTCGCAACCCTGGATTGCCTGGCGGATTCGAATCGGCTGACCAGGGCGCAGTTCGCGGGAGGAATGTGGAAGCTGCACGTGATGTACAGCGGGCTGGCGCAGCCGCAGGGTCATGCGACCGAAGAAGATTGGAAGACGCATTTTGCGCAGCTCGAGCGGTGGACGGTGGCGGTTCCAAGTTCGAGCGCGGCGCGAATTGCGTTGGCCTGCTCCTACCTCAGTTATGCGTGGGATGCGCGGGGCGGCGAAACCGCCGACACAGTGAGCGAGAGCAGATGGCGGCTGTTCAGTGAGCGGTTGGAGAAGGCGCAGGCAGAGCTGAACGAGGCGGCAAAGCTGCCGGTGCGGGATCCGGAATGGTTCGTGATGCAGGAAGAGATCGCGATGGGACAGGGATGGGAGCTGGTCCAGTTTGCCAAGGTGCTGAGAAAGGCCGTTAAGTTTGAGCCGGACTACTACTACAACTACCGCGTGATGGCCGATTACTTGTTGCCGAAGTGGCACGGGCAAGAAGGTGATATGGCGAAGTTCTCCGCGGCGACGGCGGATCAGATCGGCGGCGACGCGGGCGACATCCTTTATTTCCAGATTGCCGTGGACCAGATCTGCCACTGCGGGGATGATGAGGTGGCGTTGAAGAGCCTGTCGTGGCCGAGAATCCAGAAGGGATTCGCGGCCCAGCAACGACGCTCAGGACCATCACTCTACAACATGAATCAGCTGGCATTCATGGCGGTGACGTTCAACGATCCGGCGACGAGCAACAAGATGTTCGCGCTGCTGGGCGACCGCTGGAGCGAAGATGTCTGGCACCTACGCTCGTATTACGACGAGAACAAGAAGTCGGCGGCTCAGGTTGCACCGGTAGTTACGCAGCAGAGCGCGAGGTAACTCTTCGCCGGCGCGGACTGTCGAAACTGCCAGTTCCGCGAGCACATCCTTGTTCTGAAAATTGACGAGACGCAATCCTTCTTCTTATGGATGATCACGATCTCGTCATGCGGGTGCATCCGTTCTCGATTGAGGCGCCGGCCGCAGCACGCGGCAGCAGGTCGCTTCCCGGTGAATCGTTTCCGAAAAACTCAGAGCCAGGGCTGAGATGAGCGCACTCGCCGTCAGCCTGATCGCGTTCGCCTGTTATTTCGGCGGGGCGATGGCGGGCATGTTCCTCAACAAGAAGCTGCCCGATCACCATCGCAGCGATGAATCGAAGCGGGTGGTGAACCTGGGAGCGGGAATCATCGGCACCATGGCCGCGCTGGTGCTCGGGTTGCTGGTCGCGGGGGCAAAGAGCAACTACGACGCGCAGAACAGCGAACTGACGACGCAGGCGGCGAAGATCATCCTGGTGGATCGCGGGCTGCGTTTTTACGGGCCGCAGGCGGCAGGCACTCGCGTGGCGTTGCGCGAGTTCGTGGAGTCGACCATTACGCGCATGTGGCCGAAGGAGCACGTGGGCCGGCCGATGTCGGAATCGAGCCGGCAAAACGCTGCGTTGGAAATCTATGAGGACATCGAGAGACTTTCGCCGCAGAACGATATGCAAAAGACCATAAAAGGCGAAATCACAGCGACCATGATGGACCTGGTGCAAAGACGCTGGCTGATGGTGGAACAGTCGAAGAGTTCGGTTTCGATTCCGCTGCTGGTGATCCTGATTTTCTCGCTCGCGATCAATTTCGTGAGCTTCGGATTGTTCGCACCTCGTAACGCGACCGTTATCGTGACGCTGTTCCTGTGCGCGATCGCGGCGGCGGGCTCGATCTTCCTGATCCTGGAGCTCTACCAGCCGTTCGGAGGCTTGATCCAGATTCCGAGTACGACTCTGCGGGACGCCTTGGCGCAAATGGGGCAGTAAGCTGGGATTGTTGTGGTGAGGGACTCCTGAGATCCAACTCGGAATGCGGCTCGAAGCGAAACTCGCGCGCCTGATCCTGTTCCTGATGTGCGTGGTGCGTCTGCTGACGGCGCAGGATTTGAGGCCGCGCGCTTATGTCATCGTTCCGACGGGCAGCAATGCAGTGATTCTGAGCTACGCGTTCAACGACGGCAGCATCTTCGTCGGGAGTGTCCTGCCGATCAGCGATGCATCGGGGCAATACCATGTTCCGGCGATCACCTACTACCGCGCCTTCAGTTTCTTCCGCCGATCCGCGACCATCGCGGCAACTCTGCCTTACGTGGTCGGGACGTTTCAGGGCGAAGTCGGGCAAACGCATCAACAGATTTATCGTTCCGGACTGGCCGATACGATCTTCCGATTTTCGGTGAATCTGATTGGCGGCCCGGCAATGCCGCTCAGCACCTTTGCCAGGTGGAAGCAGAAAACATTGTTGGGCGTGAGCCTGCAAGTGGTGGCGCCGACGGGGCAATATTACCCGAGCCATCTGATTAACCCTGGAGATAACCGTTGGGCCGTCCGTCCGGAAATTGGGTTTTCCCAGCGCTGGCGAAACCTGCTCTTCGATGCCTATTCGGCCGTGTGGCTGTTCACGGCGAACAACAACTACCTGACCGGGAGCGAGTTTTCGAAGAACCGGAATGTGCTGACGCAGGCTCCGATCGGGGCGGTCGAAATGCACCTCAGCTATAACGTGAAGCCGCGGCTCTGGGCGTCGCTGGACGGCAACTATTGGTATGGAGGAACCACGACCGTGAATGGGGCCATCAAGATTGGAACGCTGCAGGCGAATTCGCGAATCGGCGGCACGGTTTCCCTACCTTTCAACCGGCACCAGGCGGTGAAGTTCAGTTATAGCGATGGCGAACTTGTCCGAGTCGGCGGAACGTTCAAGACGGTCTCGGTGGCGTGGCAATATTCGTGGATTGGAAAGGCGCGTTAGCGGGTAGGTTATTCGCCGAAAAACCGGTAGCGGTTCCGGTTCGACTTCTCCCGATATAATTGAAGCGTGTTTGAGAATCTAAGCGAAAAACTACAGCGCGCATTCAAAAACCTGCGCGGGCAGGGAAAGCTTACCGAAGAGAACATCGGCGAGGCCCTGCGGGAAATTCGTCTGGCCCTGCTCGAGGCCGACGTCAACGTCAAAGTGGTGAAGGAACTGATCGATCACGTGCGCGAAAAGGCGCTCGGGACCGAGGTGATGACCGCGCTCTCGCCAGGAGAGCAGCTGGTAAAGGTGGTCCACGACGAGCTGGCGAACGTCCTGGGTCACGACACGGCGAAGTTCAAGTTCTCCTCGCAGCCACCGACGGTGGTGCTGATGGCCGGACTGCAAGGTTCGGGCAAAACGACCACTTCGGGCAAGCTGGCGAACTGGCTGAAGAAGGGCGGGCATCGTCCGATGCTGGTGTCGGTGGACGTGTATCGTCCGGCGGCGCGCGACCAGCTGAAGGTGGTAGCGGACGCGATCAAGGCGCCAATCTACGTCGGCAATCTGCAAGAAGCCAACACCGACAACGTGGTGCGGCTGGCGAAGGAAGCGCGTCGCGAAGCGGCCAGCTACGGCTGCGATGTGCTGATCGTCGATACCGCGGGACGCTTGCACATCGACGAGCAACTGATGGAAGAAATGCAGGCGTTGAAGTCGGCACTGAATCCGAGCGAGATCATGTTTGTCGCCGATTCGATGACTGGCCAGGACGCGGTGAAGTCGGCCGACGAGTTCCACAAGCGGCTGACGCTGACGGGCGTGGTGCTGACCAAGATGGATGGCGATGCGCGCGGTGGCGCGGCGCTCTCGATCCGCAACGTGACCGGGCAACCGATCAAGTTCATCGGCGTCGGCGAAAAGTATGACGCGCTGGAGCCGTTTCATCCGGACCGCATCGTTTCGAGAATTCTCGGCATGGGCGACATCATGTCGCTGGTGGAGAAGGCCGAAGCGACCATCGACAAAAAGAAAGCCGAAGAGTTTGCCAAGAAAGCGCTCGGCGGCGACGGTTTCTCGCTGGAAGATTTTCGCGATCAGTTGCGGCAGGTGCGAAAGATGGGATCGTTCTCGAGCATCCTGGGAATGCTGCCGCAGGTGGGTCCGTTTGCCGGGATGCAAAAGGCCGCCGAGAATTTCGACGAGCGCGAACTGGTGAAAGTGGAAGCGATCATCAACTCGATGACGAAGCACGAGCGCGACCATCACGACGTCATCAACGGCCAGCGGCGGAAACGGATCGCGCGCGGGTCGGGAACGACGGTGCACGACGTCAACAACCTGCTGAAGCAGTACGCGCAGATGAAGAAGATGTTTAAAGACATGGGGAAAGCGAGCTTCGCGCGCAGGCTGGCGGGGATGAAGATGCCGAGCGGGTTTGGAAGATAGTGGGTAGTGGGTAGGAAAGGCGCGGAGGGTTCCGCGCTTTTTGTTGTCGTAGACGATCGCGATGGTCGCGAATTTGCAACTAGTTCTGATCCGGGAAATGATGAGCGGAAAAAGCTGAGTTTGCTGGCGTGAGATCACCGTTCATATTCCTATAAGTCTCTAATGTCTCTGTAGACAGGCGAAGGTGTCTGGAGGGTGTTGCCAGTTGGTACTGGACACCGCCTGTCAAGCGGCTGAGTGGCTATGTCAACCACTGCGGTTCGATTCCGCCGCCCTCCGCGCGGCTACTTGGCCCCGATTGACAACGGTTGTACACTAGTAGTTGCTTGACAGGCGGTGCCTGTTACAACTGGTTTTCGCAAAATGCCCCGGCATGACTAACCGGGGCTTTTGCTTTTCCACTCGAAACTGAGGACTGGAAACTGTCTTATGAAATGGCGTGGCGTTTCTGAAACTGAACCCGATCCGCAGAAGGCGACCCTGCGCGAGGAGCTCGACGAGCGGCGACTGAACATGCGGCGCTTTGTCCCGAAGGCGACGCAGGCCGTGAACGATCGCGCTGTCGAGGAGTTTCGCGCGGCGGGGCTGGCGCAAAAGGCGCTGAAGGTTGGAGATCGCGCGCCGGAGTTCACGTTGCCGGACGTAAACGGGAAGCCCGTGAGCCTGGTTGAACTGCTCGCGCGTGGTTCGGTGATCGTGACGTTTCTCCGTGGGCGGTGGTGCCCGTTTTGCTGCGCGACGGTGGAGGCGTGGCAGGAGCATCTGGCTGATGTGAAGGCGAAGGGCGCGTCGCTGGTGGCGATTTCGCCAATGACGACCAAGCAGGGCGACTTCATGCGCGACCAGCACAAGCTGATGTTTCCGGTGCTGAGCGATTCCGGAAATCAGGTGGCGCAGCAATTCGGCGTTGGTTACCAGGTGCCGCAATATCAGCAGGAACTGTTTCAACAAGTCTTCATCAACCTACCTTTTATTAATGGCGACGAGACCTGGACCCTGCCGATGCCGGCGACGTTCGTGATCGGCCAGGACGGGGTTGTGCGGTATGCGTTTGCCGATCCGGATTACACGCTGAGAGCGGAGCCGGCGGATGTGCTGGGGTTTTGCTAGAAACCCTTTAACGCGGGTCGACGCGGATTCACGCGGATAAATCTCAAGGAAAAGACTTGGCAGCGGCGATTGTGGGCAGACAGGACTGTCCGCCCCATACCAGAAAAGTTAGTGTCGAATTAGTAAATCGTTTTAGTTCTTTACAAAATCGGTTTTCTAAACGTACACTGGCTCACCCTGGTAGGTAGGAAAGGACTGTCACCGTGACGTGGCGCGTACGAAAACTCACTGTCATCGCAATTTGTTTGCTCTCGTTATCGGCGTGGGCGCAGAACTGGACGAATGATCCGAAGACGGAGAAGCGCATCGATTCACTGCTGAAGCAGATGACGCTGGAAGAAAAGATTGGGCAGGTGAACCAGTATTCGGCGGGGACGCCGACAGGTCCGGGCACAGGACGCACCGATTACGACGACATGGTGGCGAAGGGCGAGGTCGGCTCGCTGTTCAACGTGACGGGGCAGAAGGCGAACGATTTCCAGAAGATCGCGGTGGAGAAGTCGCGGCTGAAGATTCCACTCATTATCGGTCTGGACGTAATTCACGGATACCGGACGATCTTCCCGGTTCCTCTGGGGATTTCGGCGACGTGGGATCCGGCGGTGGTGGAAAAGGCGGCGCGCGTGTCGGCGGAAGAAGCTAGCGCGGACGGAGTTCGCTGGACGTTTTCGCCGATGGTGGACATCGCGCGCGATGCACGGTGGGGACGAATCACGGAAGGCGCAGGGGAGGACACCTACCTGGGATCGGCGATAGCTCGCGCGTACGTGCGCGGATATCAGGGAACGAACCTGGCGAATGCGGATTCGATCGCGGCTTGCTTGAAGCACTTTGTCGGCTACGGCGCGGCGGAGGGTGGACGCGACTACAACACCACGGAGATTCCCGAGCGGCTGCTGCGGCAGGTGTATCTGCCGCCATTTCACGCCGGGATCGAAGAAGGTTCGGCAACCGTCATGAGCGCCTTCAACTCACTGAACGAAATTCCCGCTTCGTCGAATGCGTTCACGCTTGACCAGATTCTGCTCAAAGAGTGGAACTTTCGCGGGATGGTGGTGAGCGATTGGACGTCGATTGCGGAAACCATCAATCACGGAATCGCCAACGACGGCGCCACTGCGGCGCGGAAGTCATTCCTCGCCGGTGTGGATATGGACATGGAAGCAAACCTGTACTGGACGAACCTGGCCAACGAGATCAAGGCAGGTCGAGTTCCGATGGCGCGGTTGGACGAGGCGGTTCGGCGCATTCTGCGCGTGAAGTTCGCGCTGGGATTGTTCGATCATCCGTATGCGGATCTGTCGCGGACGAATACGGTGATGCTGTCGGCGGATCACCTGGCGGCGGCGAAAATGGCGGCGGAGAAATCGTTCGTGCTCCTGAAAGACGATTCCATCAACCAGGTTCCGGTGCTGCCGCTGAAGGCGGACGCGAAGGTGGCGCTGATTGGGCCGCTGGCCGACAGCGCGCAGGACATGATCGGTTCGTGGTCGGCGGCCGGGCAGGCGAAAGATGCGATCACGCTGCGTAAGTCGCTAACGGAAAAGTTAGGCGGCAAGCTGGTGTATGCGAAGGGAACGGACATCGTCGGCGAATCGGAAGAAGGCTTTGCCGAGGCGACCCAGGCGGCGCAGCAGGCCGATGTAGTGGTGATGGCGCTCGGCGAAGATGCGCAGTGGATGACCGGCGAGGCGGGATCGCGCTCGGAACTGGGTCTGCCGGGAAATCAGGAAAAGCTGCTGGAAGCGGTAGAAGCGACAGGAAAGCCGGTGGTGCTGGTGGTATTCAGCGGGCGGCCCGTAGTCCTCGACTGGGCGTCGGGCCATGTGCCGGCGATCCTGGAGGCGTGGTTCCCCGGAGTACAGGCGGGGCCGGCGCTAACGGAAACGTTATATGGGCAGAACAACCCCGGCGGAAAGCTCACGACAAGCTTCCCGCGTTCGGTGGGACAGGAGCCGCTCTACTACAACCAGTTGCCGACGGGGCGGCCGGCGGGCGACATCGATCTGAGCAAGCCTCCGACCGATGGGGCGACGAAATATAAGTCGCGTTATATCGATCAGATGAATTCGGCGCTGTACCCGTTCGGATATGGATTGTCGTACACGACCTTCGAGTATTCGCCGGTGTCGCTGAGTGCCTCGACGATGACTGCGGCTGACCTGAATGCCGGGAAGCCGGGCATCACGGTTACAGCCGAAGTGACGAACAGCGGCAAAGTGGCGGGAGAAGAAGTGGTGCAGATGTACATTAACCTGCGCGGTACGAGCGTCTCGCGCCCAGTGCGCGAGCTAAAAGGATTCCAGAAAGTGATGCTGCAGCCGGGTGAGAAGAAGAAAGTAACCTTCACGCTCGGCCGTGATGAGCTGGCGTTCTGGAATATCGACATGAAAGACGTGGTCGAGCCGGCGGCGGTGAAAGTGTGGGTTGCCGGTAATTCCGTGGATGGGCAGCCGGCAGTACTGACCGTCCAGTAACACTCAATCAAGCGAACAAGCCCGCGCATACGGAAGATCGTGCGCGGGTTTTTCTTTGCGTTCACGCTGTCTGCGGTTTCGGGATTCGGGAGTGGAACGTTTTGTAACATCGGAGATAAGGCTCCTGCGCGATCCGGGTGGCGCGGAAAAGTGATTCGGTCGGGCGAACTTGCGGCAACCAGGGGCGCATCCGAATGCAGTATCCCCATCTCGATCAGGAGCAATGCAATGAGGAAACTGGCTTTAGTTGTGATAACGATTGTGGCCTTGAGCGTATTCACCGCTTTCGCGGTGGCTCAGACGCCGGGCGGAACGACGGGCGCGAATCAGAACTCGTCGCAGGCGGGCAGCAGCAGCACCAACATGAACTCGAACAATTCGGCAGCGCCGGTGACGGGATCGAGCACCGATCCGGCGATGGTGAATGGCGACCAGCAGCGGACCGCCGCGAGCAGCGGCAGCGACGCGAGCGCGGGCGAGAAGACGCTCGACGGCTGCGTGGTGAAAGAGCAGAACGATTACTTTATTCAGCCGGCCAGCGGAGACCGTGAGCGGCTGGTAGGCACGGCGGACTTGTCGTCGCATGTTGGACACGAAGTGAAGGTGCACGGCAACGAGCAGATGGCGACGGCGAGTTCCGATCGCACGTCGACGTCGGGTTCGGCAACTGCCGAGTCGCAGAACAACGCCGCCGGCTCGATCGCGGGCAACGCAGGCAGTTCGAACGCCAACGGTACGAGCGCGGCCGCGGGCAGCAACTGGAGCGGCAAAGACTTCATGGTCACCAAGGTGGACATGGTGTCGGCGTCGTGCCCGGCGGACATCCAGAAGAAGGTGGATGAGAATAAGTCGAAGTAGCTCGAAGATCGTTTCACGCGGATGCCGCGGATTCTGCGGGATACTCGCGGACCTGTAGAGAGAAAGAACCGTTAGAATCCACAGTACTGATAAGAGGGGCGCAGTCTTTTGGACTGCGCCTTTTTTTGTTTGCACTACCCCACTCAGGCCAACTGAAGGCTTGAATGGGGCACCTCACTATGTTCGTGATCGCACTCTTTGTTAGCTGCCGGTTTCGACGGATTCGCAGGAATCGAATTCGGCGATCCGCTGCGGCGGCTTCCCGGCAAGTGGCAGGCGTGAGCGAAGCTCCGAAGCGATTTCGCTCAGCAAATCCTGCTTCGGCGTGTTGGCGTTCGCCTGGCGAATGAGTTGTGTGGCCGCCTTAATGCCCGAGAGCATCACGGCCGCGCGACGCTCGCTGAGTTTTCCGGAGAGCACCGCGGTCAAGAGTTGCTGCAACGCGATCTGCACCGATTGCTCGGTTTCGAGGACCGGCATGACGTAGCCAGGATCGCCGGGCGCGATCGAGTGGTCGGACGTGCGGAAGTGGAAATGGCAGTAGCGCTCTCCGGAGAGTGCCGGGGATCCGCAACGGACGCCATTGTCCTTCACGTGTACGCATGTGTTGTAAGGAAGTCTCTCGATGGTCGGTTGTGCATCAAATTCATCGCTCATATTGGTCTCCAATTTTTTTTCCCGCTCGATAGATTAGAATCAATAACTTAGACGTAAAATCGCAAAAACAAAGGACTTGCTGCGTCCGGGATTTCCGCAAAAGAAAAAGGTGGCCGGGCTACGAGAGCCTTCGACCACCTTCAAACCTTTTGAATCAGCTGCTAATTTCAGAATACTCTTCTCGAGGTATCTCCAGTGCCAAACTGGCGGAAACTCTATTTCCTTTGTAACGTGATGGTTACGAGGAAATTGTAAGATTTACAGTCTTGACAAAATTTTCCCGAAACGAGAATCGGAGTGGATTCGAGGAAAAAGTTTCAAAACGGGAAGGGGTTCCGCGATGCGGAAGCCACCGCCACTCAAGCCAACTGAGGGCTTGACGGAGCGAGTTCGATTTGGGCGCGACCCGACAAAGTTTTATTGGTTACGCTTACCGATGGCGTTCTTGTATATCTTTCCGTCTTTCACAATCACCAACAGGGTCTTGCCGGGGTCTTCAATCAGCTTGATGTTTTGGAGCGGATCTCCATCGATCAGCAGCAGGTCGGCGAGCGCTCCTTCTTCGATAACGCCAAGTTTGCCGGGATACGGGTTGATATAGCCGGAGAGTGCGAGCAGCTCACCGTTATCGGCAGTCGCCATCTTGAGCGCTTCGGCAGGCGTGTACCACCGCACCATCTTCGTCAGGTATGTCCCTTGATGGCTGGCTGCATCCGCATCGAACAGAATGTCGGAGCCCCAGGCCGTTTTGATTTTGTATTTTTTGGCAAGCTGGTAGGCGTTTTCCGTTCCGGCGAAGACCGCTAATGCCTTCTTTTTCGAGAAAGGGCTCATCACTGCAAGCCTGGACTCGTCGTACGTCAATGGCTGCAAACTCCACCAGATTCCTTTGTCGGCGAGCAGTTTCGCCGTGGGTTCGTCGATCAACTGACCGTGCTCGATGCATTTCACTCCGGCGGCGACCGCCTGCCGGATCGATTGCGGAGTGTACGCATGCACCGCAACATAGGTGCCCCAATTCTCGGCAGCTTCTACAGCGGCGCGAATCTCGGGTTCGGTGAACTGCGTGGATTCAATCGGGTTATACGGTGAACTGACGCCTCCACCAGCCATCACCTTGATTTGGCTTGCTCCGTGTCTGAGCTGTTCTCTTGCGCGTAGCCGCACCTCGTCAGGACTATCCGCAATCGCTGCTACGCCTTCCATCTCGGAATGGCTCAATGGCCCACCCGGTGTACGCGGCAATTCAAACGAAAAACGGAAATCGCCATGTCCAGAGGTCTGAGAGATCATGGCACCCGATGGGTAGATGCGCGGGCCAACCATAACGCCTTCATCGATTGCGCGTTTTAGCCCGAAGACCGGGCCGCCCATGTCGCGCACCGTAGTGAAACCGCGCATAAGCGTTGCCTCAGCTTGCCTGGCTGCCAACAGTTGAAGGTAAGAGTCGTCCGCCGTCATGAGAAGCGCTACGGGTGTTGCTGCCATGAATGAGTGCCAATGCGCGTCGATCAAGCCCGGCATCAACGTTCGACCGCCGCCATCGATTACCGTGGCTTCCTGGCCGGGTTCGACGGGAATTGGTGCGACCGATATTTTTTCAATTTTGTTGCCGCGCACGAGTACGTTCGTGGAAGGCGACAACGAGGCACTCTTGCCGTCGAAAACACGAACATTCCTGAATAAGACAACCGTTGGGCCGGGCTCCTGCGACCAGGCTACGGCACATAGACACAAGGCAACGGCAAGGAGGGTGAGGCAGCGCACTGTGACCACAGGGAAACTCCATTCTCGAAATTCGCCGGCGCCTCTTGTGCGATATCGCAGGTCACGCTCCCGCCGGGCAGTAGTTCTTATTGCAGCGGGGCATCGGTCGCCGTCGCCAACGTGCTGGTGTTGTAGCGGATGACAATTTCGACACGTGGGGACCAGGCTTCTGTTGCTGATGGCGCCTCGCAACTCATGCGTTTGGGTCTCGTTCACATCCAGACGACAAGCTACCAGAATTCGCCTGCATGGGAAGGCGTCAAACAACGACGAGGCAAGGTGGGGCGCTTTTTACCCGCTTCGTCGCATTATGGGATCGAGAGTGGAGACGCGTAACCTAACGATTAGCTGACGAGAAAAAACCGCTGTGCTACATGCCGTCGTAGTTGGGACCGCCGCCGCCTTCGGGTGGAACCCAGGTGATGATCTGGTACGGGTCCATGATGTCGCAGGTTTTGCAATGGACGCAGTTCGAGGGGTTGAGGTGGATCTGCTTGCCGTTGGCGGCATCGGGGGCGTCAACCATTTCGTAAACGTTGGCGGGGCAGAAGCGCTGGCAGGGGCTGCCGTATTCGGTGACGCAACGCGTGTTGCAGATGTTGGTGTCGTGGATGACGAGGTGCGCGGGTTGGTCCTCTTCGTGCTTAGTGCCGGAATGATAAAGGTCGGTGAGCTTGTCGAAGGTTAACTTGCCATCGCCCTTGGCGAGTCCGATGAGTTGCGTGCGGCCGTTGCCGTCGGCGGGGACTTGATCAAGGTGCTTCATGCGCTCGTGGCCGGGGTGCGAGGGATAGCGGCCGCCGAGGCCCATGCCTCCGGTGAACTGCTGGAGGCCGGCGTGGATCATGCCGGGCAGGAACCCTTTTTCGAATCCCTGGTGGAAGTTGCGGACGGGGTAGAGCTCTTCTTCGATCCAGGAGGATTCGATCTTTTTCTGAAAGCTAACGCAATCGTTACGGCCGGAGAGCAGCGCGTCGAAGGCGGTTTCGGCGGCGAGCATGCCACTCTTGATGGCGAGGTGAATGCCCTTGAGGCGTTGCGAGTTGAGGAGGCCGGCGGAGTCGCCGGTGATCATCCAGCCGTGGCCGCCGAGGGGCGGGATCGACCACCACCCGCCGTAGGGAAGGGATTTGGCGCCGTAACGAATAAGTTTGCCGCCCTCGAGTAGACGGGCAACGAACGGATGTTGCTTGAACGATTGCAGAACATGCTGCGGATCGAGACGCGGGTCAGGATAGTCGAGGCCGGTGACGAAGCCGAGCGAGACGATGTTGTTCTTGGTGCCGTAAATCCAGCCGCCGCCGTATTCCTTCGTAGTGAGCGGCCAGCCCATGGTGTAGATGACTTCGCCGGGCTCGATGCGTCCGGCGGGAACTTCCCAGAGCTCTTTCACGCCGACGCCATAGGTTTGCGGGTTGCGGCCGCGGTCGAGTTCGAGGCGCGAGATGAGCTGCTTGGTGCAGGAGCCGCGAGTGCCTTCGGCGAGGACGACGATTTTGGATTTCAGGTCGTAGCCGGGCTCGAAGTTGGCCTTGGGCTGGTTGTTCTTGTCGACGCCCTTGTCGTCGGTGCGGACGCCGATGACGCGATCTTCCTCGAAGAGGAGTTCGGAGGCAGCGAAGCCGGTGAAGATGGTGATGCCGGTGGGCTCGACCTTTTCGCCCATCCACTTAACGAATCTGTTAATCGAGATGACGTAGTTGCCGTGATCGCGCAGCGGCGGAGGCGTGATGGGCAACTTGAAATCGCGCTTTTCGGTGAGGAAGTGGACGTGTTCTTTGTGGACCTCGGCGTCGATGGGAGCTTCGGACTCGAAGCCGGGAAGAAGTTCGCGCATGGACCGCGGGTCGAGGAGGGCTCCGGAGAGGCAGTGCTGGCCGAGCTCGCGAGCCTTCTCGAGGACGTAAATGTTTTCTTTCGAGAGCGGCGCGTTGGGATTGCGTTCGTTGTGGGCGTCGATGAGTTGGGAGAGGCGGAGGGCGCAGGCAAGGCCGGCGGGCCCGCCGCCGACGATGACGACGTCGGCGTCCATGGTGGGGCGGTCAATGTTGGGCAGCGGGGTACGGAAGATCATAGGTCGGTCGTTAGTCAACAGTCGTGGTCGTTCGCAACTGGTGATGATAAATGCTGCGGCGCGGGGAGGACAAAAGGCGAGAGGCGGTAGTGGTGGGACTAGGGGGAGGGTCGTCAGCGGTCAGTCAGGCAAGTGAAGGGATGACGCAACAGGCACGGTTATCGCGGAGGATCCGGAATGCCGAGTTGACGGCAAATCTTGAGGGCGGTGGGATTTTTAATTTCTCGATGCCGAGGCACGGCGCTGGGTCTGTGCAGTGAAGGATTGAAGTAGATGGAGTGTTTCGCGCCTTCGCGAAGAAGGATGCAGCCGTGTTTTTCCAAATGGCGAATTAAATCGTTCAGCTTCACGCTTTATAGAACCATTCAAGCGGCTGAAACCCTGATTTTTTCGCGAATAATCTTTTTCCCCGTCTGGGCTTTACCAGAAAGTTCCCGGTTCGCTTCCAAGAGAAGTTCGATCGCGTCTCGCAGGTTCGCGCGCGCCTCCTCCAGCGTGTCACCCTCGCTGATGGCCCCGGGCAGTTCTTCTACATAGGCAGTATATCCGCCGCCTTCCGACGGAGGAACTTCCTCAAAAACAGCGGTAAGGGTGAGGTCCATGCTTTTCGATTGTAGCCGAAGGACGGGGTCCGAATCAGTACCTGCTTCGATTACGGATTGTCTCCGGACATCAGAAAAATGTTATTGACCGGTGACAAGGAGACGTTGCAAGTTATACTTTGAACGGCGATGAAGATGCGCGCACAGGTGCGGGTGGCGTGGGCAATCGGGCTGCTGGTGTGCCTGGTGGCCATCCTGCTGATGCCGGGGATGACGAGCGTGGTGAGGAGCCATGCGACCGGCAAGCACATGGTGCGGTTACTGAGCGTGCATTCGCTACTGACGCTGGCCTCAGCGTCGGCTTACCGCGGGACGCTGCGCGCGTCGGAGCTGCGGTTATCGAATTTGTGGCGGGTAGTTCGCGGGTCCGGTCCGGACCTTCTACGGCAGACCTGCGTTCTGCGTTGTTAGCCGATCCCGAAAATTTATCGGTTCGCTGAAGAGTGTGGTTGTGGTGTGCGAACCGGCAAGTTCTCCTGCCGCTTTACTCCAGCGGCAGGAGATGTCTCCTTCCTCATCAGGGAGGAGTGCAAGCGGGCGGCCTTCCCACCCCAGTCCCCAAACCTGGCCGTCCGCTTTTTTATTAAAACAGTGATTAGTGGGTAGTGGTTAGTGGGTAGAAAAGCAGATCCCTGATGCGGTCGTGATGACAATCAAGCCCGGCCGACTATTCGAAGCGCTCTTCGGTGGCTTCGCTGAAGGTGCGGAGGACGAGGTCGAGTGTGACCACGCCTTCGAGTTTCGATGGGTCGGCACGGTTGATGACGGGAACGATGTCGTGTCCATGAACCTTGCGAATCGCGGTTTCAAGAGCAATGTCGGGGAAAAGCATCGGCAAGGGTTGTTCGGGCAGAACGTGAGCGACCAGCGAGTGCGGAGGAGCGGTACGGAGAGTTTCTCGGCGCACGTAAGACCAGCCGTTGAAAGCACGCCGGCGGACCAGCAACACGGGTTCGGGAGAAGCTGACGCGCGCTCGGCGGCGATGTCGGCAAGCTCATCGGACTCGAGGGTCGGACCGGCATAGGCGCGCATGGCGTCTTCAACACGCAGGACATCGGCATCACGCTGCTCTTCCATGGAGGGAAGAATGAGTCCGTCCTGACGGGTGAGGACTTCGAAGATGGGAGTGGGCTGCAGGCTGCGCGAGATGAGATAAGCGATGGTGTTGGCCAGGATGACGGGAATGATGATGGAGTAGTTTCCGCTGACTTCGAGAACCATGAACACGGAGGTGAGCGGCGCGCGCAGGAAGGCGGCGAAGAGAACGCCCATGCCGACCAGCGCGTAGGTGCCGACGGATCCGGTGAGATGCGGCACCAGGATGTGTTCGATGTCGCCGGCGGCGGCGCCGAGCATGGCGCCGACGAAGAGCGTGGGAGCGAACATTCCGCCGGGTGTGCCGCTGGTGAACGAGAGCGTGGTGGCGGCGATCTTCAGCAATGCAAGTGCGAGCAGGATTTGCCATGTGAACTGAGCGTGCATGGCCTGGTCCATGTACTCGTAGCCGGCACCCATGATTTGCGGAAAGCCGAAGTAGCCGATGGTGCCGATGATGGCTCCGGCGATTGCGGGCTGGACATATTGGGTCCAGCGAGGCATGGCTTTGAGGCGTTCGCGCGAAAATCCGATGAGCTTGGCGAAGATGAGCGAGGCGATTCCACCGCCAACTCCGAGGAGCGCGTAGGCGAGCAGTTCTTCGGTGCTGATAAGCGAGACGTTGGGGATGCGGAACATAGGCTCGGCGCCGAGGAAGAAACGCGCGACGACGACGCTGGAGACGGCGGAGAGAACGATGGATCCGAGGATGCCGGCTGACCAGCGCCCTATGACTTCTTCGATGACAAAGAGCACAGCGGAAATAGGTGCGTTGAAGGCGGCGGCCAAACCGGCGGCGGCGCCGACGGGAGCAATGAGGCGAGTCTTCTCGCGCGAGAGGCGGAGACGGCGTCCGAGAGCGGATGCCAGTGTGGCGCCAATCTGGAGCGACGGGTCTTCGGGTCCGAGCGAATGGCCGGAGCCGATTGCCAGCGCCGAGCAGATGAATTTCCCGATGGCCGTACGAAGAGGGATATATCCGTTGGAGATGTAGAGAGCGGACTTGGTCTGATTGACGCCGCTACCGCGAACGGCCGGAAAGACTCGCATGACGAGGAAGGCGACGACGAGTCCAGCGATTGCGGGCGCAAGGATAAGACGCGGGCCGGTGACGGAGATCGATGAGCCGAGGGCGTAGATGCGCGTCCACTCGATGGCGAGGCGGAAACAGACCACGGCGAGACCGGCGTAGATGCCGATAAAAATCGAGAGCAAGAGGAAGAATCGTTCTTCGGCCGGTGCCGAGCGCTGCGACGCGAGCGGAATGGCGATCGCGGTGTTTGCGGCGGGAGGAGCGGCAAGGGGCAGTTTGGCGCTCATTGTTGCACCGCCTCGCCGTAGCGAGAAAGCATGGTCAGGGCCTGATCGGTGGCTCCGGTGGAGGGGCCGCAATCAACCGCAGTAGTGCCTTCGATGCGGAAGGCGAGATCCATGAGAGAGTCTCGCAGATCGGGATCGTGAGGCAGGCGATGCAACTGGGTGCCGGCCTTGGTCCAGGCGGAATATAGAAGTTGCAAGTCGGTGGTGGGCGGGGTCGCGTCGAGTGGTTGCTGCTTGGCAATGGAGCACTGCTGCAGTCGCGATCCGGCCTGGACGTAAGCGGTCGAGACTCGGTGTGCACGCTCGTCGGCGGTGAGCCCGCGCTGCCAAGGATCGAGATCGAGAATACTTTGGGATTGGGTCAAGAGGCCTTTCGCCAAGGGATCGGTGTTGCCGTGTTCAATCGCGATGTGCAGGCGGTCGGCGGCGGTACGGAAGCGTCCCAGCTGGAAGGCAGCGCGTCCGGCCCCGAGGGAGGCCTGAGCCGGAGCTTCTTTTAGAAGAGCGCTGAACTCATCGAGCGCGTGCTGGGGATCGCCGGCCGTGAGCAGAAGGTTGGCGGCGTTCAATCGGCCCTCAATATCGGTGGGCGGAGTGACGGAAGCCAGAGCGATGGCCTGGGCTTGCGCTTCGGCAGCCTGATTCTGCTGCATGAGGAACTTGATGTACTCAACGCGGGCCGCGCGGCGCTGGGCTCCAGGGTCGGTGACCCAAGCTCCGTAGATCGCGTTGTTGTAAAACTGCATCGCGGAACGAGGCTGGCGGTCGCGCGCGTAGAGGCGGGCCAGTTCGAGGTTGTAGAGACCACTGCCGGGCTGGCCTTCCCAGAGATTGAGAAAGTAGGCAATGGCCTGCGGCACGTCGTTATCGGCGGCCAACGCCTGGGCGAGGCGCAAACGGTAGCGGGGATTATCGCGCGAGTAGAGCAGGGCAGTGCGGAAATCGGAGACAGCGGACTTTGGATTGCCGGCGGTGAGATCGGAATCGCCAAGCTGATACCAGTGGCGTGCGAGCGAGTCTTCGCGGCGAACATAGGAAGCGGAGACGGCGTAGGTGGCTCCGAAAGCGACTGCTGCGATGGCCACGAGCACGGCGAAGATCACCGCATCGTTGCGCCACCACGGGTCGGGAGTCGAGACGGTTGATGGTGAAGTCATTTCTTGCAACATCTATGATAAACGGCGGACGCTGAACTTACATCGTGAAGCGATGTGCAGAAGAAATAATGACTACTGCGTAGAGAATCGAGCTCCCATCCAGGTGTTCCAATCTTGCAATAGAAGCCTGGAGTGAAAAACAGTTGTGTGCGTGTTACGGCTAATTTCCTAAACAGTCGGCCGTAGCGGATGCGAGAAGGCAGGTGGGTGGTGGTCACGAAGAGCACAAAGTCCGGAATGTTCGAAAAGATTCGCAAGACGATTGCGAAGATTCCAAAGGGCAAGGTTGCTACCTACGGACAAGTGGCGCGGGTGGCGGGATTTCCGGGCGCGGCGCGGCAGGTGGTATGGGCGTTGCAGGGAGCGTCGGGATTGGGACTGCCGTGGCATCGTGTGTTAGGGGCGGGCGGGACGATCAGGTTACGAGATCACTCGGCGATGGAGCAGCGCATGCGGCTGGAAATGGAAGGAGTGCGCTTCCATGGGGTGCGCATCGATATGAAGCAGTTTCAGTGGAGCAGAGGGCTGGGATCGGGGCGGCAGCGCTGACCCGTTGCTTTCGGACCGAGCGGCGTCTTGTTTCTTCGAAGAGTTTTTCTTTTTCGGCTTGACCCTCACGCCACGTAATCCCCCAGAATGCAGTCACTCGCCGGGAGCAGATGTCCCAGCCGGAGAACAAGCAATGGCTTATACGGTGAAGAGGGTGGCCAAGATGGCGGGGGTGAGCGTGCGCACCCTTCATTCAGCCGGCAGGAAAGATGGAGGAGTTCTTCCGTGAAGTAGGAAAATACACCGGGAAGCCCTATATCCACGAGGCGTTATCGATCGAGGAGTTTCGGCAGCTGTTCAGGAGCACGGGATGAAAGTGGCGGGTCCACCGCTGGCAGGAAAATGGAAAGTCGACGAGAGTGGACGAATTACGCGGACGGCTTAAGGGTTGTTACCTGGCGTTGCGCAGCTTCAGGTTCTCTTCGCGCATGACATCGCCGATGCGCTGCATGAAATCGATCAGGACTTCAAAATCGCGCGCGGAGTAGCGCGCCATCACGCGGGCCATCTTGCGGTTGAGCGGGTCGAAAAGCTTCGAAAGTTCCGCAAGTTTTTCCGGGCGAGGCACGATGATGACTTTGCGGCGGTCGCGCGGATCGGGCTGACGGCGAGCAAAGCCGGCTTTTTCCAGGCGATCGATGACGCCGGTGATGGCGCCGGTGGTGAGGCCGGTGACTTGCGAAAGCCGGCCGGCGGTGACGTTCTCGGTGCGGATGATGTAATCGAGGCACTTGTGGTCGGTGACGTTGAGGCCCAGGCGTTCGGCGATGGCATTATGGAACATGACGGAGTACACGCCCATCTGGCGGCCGAGGTCTTCGAGCGCCTGAGCGTGCGTTTTCTTGCCATTCAAAGCCACTGAGCAGCCCCTGGTCAAAAATCGTCCAAAATATCTTAGCATCTAAGATACTTTCCATGCTAAGATTCATGGCCGTCCGGTAGTGTAACGCAAAGCGCGCATTCCACGCCGGGAATTGTTAAAATCCTGAAAACCTCGACTTGCGCGGCGCCGGGGCGGCGCACGCGGTCACAAGCAATCCGTTGTTCGCCGGTACGCAGCGTCGATTCGCCGAAAACGCTGAGTCACGGTGAACTTTGTCTGAGAACGTTACGTAGCTCAATCGAGCGCAACGATTGTCTGGAGTGATCCATGACTCTAACCGGATTTGTAGGCAAGAATTCCTTTCGCAACCTTCGACGGACGATCCTGACAGCTTTCAGTATCGGTGTGTCGTTGCTTTTGCTGACGCTGATGATGACGGTGTGGCGGGCGTTTTATATCGATAAAGGCGCGCCGGAAGCGTCGTTGCGGTTGATCACGCGGCACAAAGTGTCGCTGACGAACGTGATGCCGCTGGCGTATGAGAGCAAGATCCGGCAGGTGCCGGGCGTGGTAGCGCTGGCGTCGATGAACTGGTTCGGCGGTAAGTATAAAGACGACAAGCCGGAGAATTTCTTCGCGCAGTTTTATGTCGAGCCGGAGAACATCACCGAGGTCTACAGCGACTGGCAGATTCCCGACGACCAGAAACAAGCATGGTTCAAAGATCGCGCGGGCTGCGCCGTGGGACGGCAGTTAGCGGACCGGCTGCACTTCAAGGTCGGCGACAAGGTTCACTTGATGGGCACGATCTTCTCGGACGTGGATCTGACGGTGCGAGCGATCATCGACGGGCCGGAAGTGAACGACTCGATGTGGTTCAACCGCAAATACGTGGACGAAGGCGCGCCCTGGATGGCGTCGCGTTCGGGAATGTATTCGATGCGGGTGGACAGTCTCGACGATGTGCCGCGGGTCTCGCACGAGATCGACGACATGTTCCGCAACGCGCCGGAGCCGACGAAAACGGAGACGGAAAAGGCGTTCCAACTGGGATTCATCGCGATGATGGGGAACGTGAAGGCGTTCATCCTGGGAATCGCCGGCGCAGTGGTGTTTGCGATCCTGCTGGTTTCGGCGAACACCATGGCGATGTCGATTCGCGAGCGAATTCGCGAAGTGGCTGTGCTGAAGACGGTCGGGTTTACGCGCGGGCGCGTGCTGACGATTTTCGTCGGAGAAGCGGTGGCCGTGTCGCTGTTCGGGGGATTGTTCGGCGTTGCTTTCGCAACCCTGTTTATCAAAGGGCTGGCGCAGTCGCCAATGGGGGGGATGTTCCGGCAGGCGCAGGTGAACTGGATGACTGCGTTGGTGGCTTTGTCGGTGGCGGCGTTGGTGGGATTTGTGAGCGCATTCCTGCCGGCGTATCGGGCGGCGAACTTGAACATCGCGGATGGGCTGCGGCACCTGGGATAGGAGTTTCAGGTTTCGAGTTTCACGTTTCGAGTTGAAGATCCCAGTCAACCCAAGAGAGGTTGGATGGGGCACCCAGGAAGCAGGCGGATTTCAGCGCGGGCAGAATACTCGGGTAACGGCTGGCGAAACGCCGGCGCTACTGGTAGCGGAGAGGATTATGGCGATACCTCTGATTTACAACGTTCGTAATTTGCGCGTGCGACTGGGCGCAACGGTGATGACGGCACTCGGCGTGGCGCTGACGGTAGCGATCGCGATCTTTATCATGATGTTGCTGAGCGGATTGAACCAGGCGTTCCGAACCACGGGCAATCCGCGCAACGTGATGGCGCTGCGCAAAGGGTCGGACTCGGAACTCACCAGTTTCATGCCGAACGATACGTTCCTGGCGCTGAAGACGCTGCCCGGAGTGGCAAGCGACAAAGACGGGCCGCTGGTATCGGGTGAAATGGTTGTCGCCGTGGTGCTGCCGCGGCGGAACGGATCGGGCGAGACGAATGTCGTGGTACGAGGTATTTCATCGACGGGACTGAAGATGCGGCCGACGATCAAGGTCGTCCAGGGGCGCTGGTTCCAGGAAGGGCAGCACGAGATTGTGGTCAGCCAGTCCGTAGTGAAGCGGTTCGAGCACGCCAACCTGGGGGATAGCGTGATGTTCGGCAAGCGTCCGTGGACGGTGGTTGGGATCTTCGACGCGGACGGGACTTCGTATGACTCGGAGATATGGGGCGACATCAACCAGATGCGCGACGACTTCGATCGTCCGGGATACTCGTCGGCGGTGCTGCGCGCGACGGATGATGTGGCGGCCGATTCGCTGACGAAACGGCTGGTGGACGATCAGCGGATCAAACTCGACGGCGTGCTGGAGACCGAGTATTACGCGAAGCAGACGCGGAGCGGAATGTTCATCCAGTGGATCGGCACGATCGTGGCGATCATCATGGCGGTGGGGTCGAGTTTTGCGGCGATGAACACGATGTACGCGGCGGTGGCTTATCGCGGGCGCGAGATCGCTACGCTGAGGGTGATGGGATTCAATCGGCCGAGCATATTGACTTCGTTTGTCTTCGAATCGCTGTTGCTGTCGATTATCGGCGGAGCGGCGGCGGTGATCCTCATGCTGCCGTTCAACGGATTGACGACGGGCACCTCGAACATGGCGACGTTCAGCGAAGTGGTGTTTCACTTGCGCATGACGCCACAGATCATTTTGACGGCGATTACGTTCTCGGCGTTCATGGGATTGATCGGCGGGCTTGCGCCGGCGTGGCATGCATCGCGGCAGAACATTTTGAACGCGCTGAGAGATTAAAACCCAGTGGATTGTGGTTAGTGAGTAGTGGCTGGTATCAGAGGTAATCTGCGGACTGGCGGATGAACACTGCAGTTTCCAGGCGAACGGACTTAATCAATGGCGACGAAAATCGAAGATTTGAAGAGTTTGCGGATTGACGATCACCACCGTGGCGAAGGTCCCGAAGAGCCGAAGTGGTCGAAACGATACATCCTGGCGGGAGTCGGGGTGCTGGTGGTGGCATCGCTGCTGACGCTGGGCTATCGCGTGGCACAGGGCTCGGTGCCGGAGGTCGAGACAGCGCGAGCGACTGCCGAAAGCGGCGCAGTCGGTGGAACGGTGCTGAACGCGACCGGATATATCGTCGCTCATCACATGATCAACGTTAACTCAAAAGTTACAGGCCGGGTAAAGTGGATTGGGGTGGAGAAGGGCGACAAGGTCAAAGAAGGCCAGGTGCTGGTGCAACTGGAAGATGACGAGTTCAGGGCACAGTACCTGCAAGCCAAGGGCGCTTACGAGGCGGCCAAGGCACGGTACGAGGAGATGAAGAACGGATCGCGCCCGGAGGAAATTCAACGGGCACTGCACGATCTGGACCAGGCCAAGGCGCAACTGGTGGACGACAAAGCGAACCTGGACAGGATTCGTCCTCTGGTGCAGCAAGGCGTGTTTTCGCGTCAACAGCTCGACGACGCTGTGTCGCGGTACGAGACCTCAGCGCAGAAAGTAAATTCTCTGCAACGAACGTATGACCTGGCCAAGATAGGGCAGCGGCAGGAAGAGATCGACATGGCTCGCGGGCAGATGACGCAGGCGGAAGGCCAGATGAACTACGCCAAGTCGCAACTGGACGCGACGCAGATCAAGGCGCCGGTCACGGGAACGATTCTCGATCGCACAGCAGAAAAGGGTGAGTTGATTCTGGCGCAGTTTGCGAGTACCGCGGGCTCGGTAGTGTCTTTGGCGGACCTGAACGATTTGCAGGTGGAACTGGACATCAGCCAGGACGATTTTGCGAAACTCAGTCCGAACCAGAAGGCGACGATCACCACCGATGCTTATAAGGACAAACAATATCAGGGCGTAATCGCACAAATCTCACCGCTGGCGAACCGGCAGAAGGCGACGGTGCAGGTAAAGGTGCAGATCAAGGATCCGGATGCGCTGTTGCGTCCGGACATGAATGCGACGGTGGAATTCAAGTCTGACGCCAAGCCGACGCAGCAAGCTGTAACGGGAGTGGTAGTGCCTACGGCGGCGTTGAAAGACAGCGGCGGGAAAAAAGTGGTGTTTATCGACTATAAGGATCATGCGGTGGCACGGCAAGTGGAAGTGATCTCGACGCGGACGACGGGAGTGCTGGTCAGTGGTTTGACGGGCGGGGAAGATGTGATTGTCAGCGCACCGGCCGGTTTGAAAGATGGTGACAGGGTGAAGTTGAAGGGGAGCAGTAGCCAGTAGTCAGTAATCGGTTATCGAGGGTTGCGAGACATTCGAAGTCGGGAATGGAGAGACAAATGGGAACGACACAGACTGCAACGACAACGAAAAATGTGGTGGCGGCGCGCAACATCAGCAAGATTTTCAAGCGCGACACTTTCGAAGTGCGGGCGCTCGACGATGTGTCGGTGGACATCAACGAAGGCGATTTTGTGGCGCTGATGGGGCCGTCGGGTTCCGGCAAGACGAGCCTGCTGAACATGATCGCTGCCATCGACCGGCCGACGTCGGGACAGATGCAGGTGATGGGCGAGGACATCTTCCGTTTCAACGATCAACAGGCGGCGCAGTGGCGCAATCGCAAGATCGGATATGTGTTTCAGACGTTCAACCTGATCCCGGTGCTGACGGCCTTCGAAAATGTGGAACTGCCGCTGCTTTTGACCAGGCTGAACAAGCAACAGCGGAAAGAGCACGTGATGACGGCGCTGAAACTGGTGGGATTGGAGGATCGTGTCGGGCACCTACCGAAGCAGCTTTCCGGCGGACAGGAACAACGTGTGGCGATTGCGAGGGCGATTGTGACGGATCCGGCGATCCTGCTGGCGGACGAACCAACCGGTGACCTGGATTCGCGGTCGGCGACCGAAGTGCTCGAGATCCTGAAGATGTTGAATCAGGAGTTCAAGAAGACGATCGTGATGGTGACGCACGATCCGCACGCGGCGGGCTTCGCACACATCACCCGGCACCTTGAAAAAGGGATGCTGTTGCCGATGTGAAAAGACAGTGACTGGTGGCTAGCGATTGTAGTTAGAGGCTGAAGGGCAGGACCTGGCGGGTTCTGCCCGTTTTTATTTTGACAATTTTCCGCAACCTGGCCAATTGAAACGTTTCAATAAAGATACTTTGTTGTAGAATGCGGCGCAGATCATGTCTTCTCAATCTGCTGCGTCACCTTCCGTGTCTGCACCGGGGCTGAAACGTTCCCTCGGACTGTGGGACCTCATCATCATTGGGATAGTCATCATTCAGCCGATCGCGCCGATGGGCGTTTTCGGCGTGATCCACAACGCGGCGGGCGGGCATGTGGTTACCACGATCCTGATCGCGATGGTGGCGATGCTGTTCACGGCGATCAGCTATGGGCGGATGGCACGCGCGTATCCGAGTGCGGGTTCGGCGTATACGTACGTGGGGCAGGAGATTCATCCGGCACTCGGCTATGTGACGGGGTGGAGCATGGTGATGGATTACATCCTGAACCCGCTTATCTGCACCATTATTTGCAGCAAGCTGGCGCAGAATGAAATTCCGGAAATCTCGTACTGGGTATTCGCAGTTTTCTTCGCCACATTCTTCAGCATTACGAACCTGCGGGGCATAAAGACCTCGGCTCGCATCAACGACGTGCTGGCAGGCGGGATGACGGTAGTGGTCATCATTTTCTTTGCGGTCGTGATCCGCAATGTGTACGGGGTCGAGCATTATGGTCCGCGCTTTTTCACGCAGCCGTTCTACAACCCCGAAACGTTTGACCTGAGGCGGATTTTCCACGGGACGTCGATCGCGGTGCTGACCTACATCGGATTCGACGGCATCTCGACGCTCTCGGAGGAGGTGGAGAATCCGCGGCGGAACATAATGCTGGCGACGGTGCTGGTGTGCGTGATCACGGGCGTGCTGTCGTCGCTGGAAGTTTACGCAGCGCAGGTGGTGTGGGGGCCGAAGCCATTCCCGAGCGACATGGTTGAATCGGCGTTCCCCCTGGTGGCGCGGCAGGTCGGCGGAGCGGTGATGTTCCACCTGCTGAATCTCACGATCCTGGTGGCGAACATGGGATCGGGAATGGGATCGCAACTGGCGGCGGCCCGACTGCTCTATGGGATGGGGCGTAATGACGCTCTGCCGAAAAAGCTGTTCGGATTCATCGACCCGCGGCGGCATATTCCGCGCAATAACGTTCTTATCATCGGCGGAATTGCGCTGAGTGGTGCGTTCCTGCTGGAGATGCTTGCCCGCCACGGTGGCGGCGGCGCATACGAGACGGGCACGCAACTGCTGAATTTCGGAGCCGTGATTGCTTTCATGGGCGTGAATGCTGCGGCGTTCATTCGCTATTACCTGCATGGCGATAAGACGATGGGGAATTTGCTGCCGCCGGTGCTGGGCTTCCTCTTCTGTTTTGGAATCTGGCTGAACCTGAGCAGAAACGCGCTTAAAGCTGGCGTTATATGGATGATCGTCGGAATTGTCTACGGCGCAATCAAGACGCGAGGCTTCAAAGACATTCTGAAGTTCGAGGAAGCGGCAGAGTGAGGGAATTTAAGATCTAAGATTTAAGATTTAAGATTGGAAATCGAAAACTGAAAACTGAAAACTGAAAACTGAAAACTGAAAACTGAAAACTGAAAACTGAAAACTGAAAACTGAAAACTGAAAACTGAAAACTGAAAACTGAAAATCATCTTCGATCGAGTTGGTTGGTCGCTACTTGCCTGCTAGTTTTGCGCCCCATTCCTCCGGGCTGACGTCGCGGGCGTGCTGGGCGAAAAGCCAGCGATGACCGGCAAGGTCTTCCACGACAAACTGCCGCTCGCCGTAGAAGGTTTCGTTCAGCTCTTCCACGACTTTGGCACCGGCACGTCTTATCTTCTCGTAATTTTCGTCAACATTGGTGACAAAGAGACTGAGCGTCTGGGTGAAAGCGCCGAGTCTGGCGGGAGTTTCTCTTCCGGGACGCGCGCGCGTGAGCATGAGGTAAACGTTGCCGAAACGCATCTGGGCTCCCTCGGGTGCCGTGGGGTCGCCATAGCGATAGTGCTCGGAGAATCCGAAGACGCGAGTCAGCCAGTCGATCGCGGCGGCGACGTCGTCGTAAACGATGTGAGGCAGAACGGTATCGACGGGAACGGAACGATTCGACTGCATGGCCGATATTGTAGTGTGGATGGGCTTTTTCGTCGTCGTGGCTGGGATGAAATGTGATGTGAACGCTAGTCGATGCGCACCAGGAAGATACTGCCCTCGGGCGTAGACATCTGGTTGGCTACTTTTTCGGCCTTTTCTTTGTCGTCGTGATCGACGCGAACGCGCACCCAGTGATCACCGATGGGGCTGCGGAACTCGAGCACCTTAGCGGTTTTGTAGCGCTCCGCGAGCTCATCTTTCAGCTGCAGAGCGGTGTCTTCATCTTTAATCGCGCCGATTTGCACGCACCAGCGTCCGCCACCTTCGATGGGAGACGGCGTGTACAAGACGTCGAGCCGGACCTTGGCGGTGCCAGGACGCCACACATCCACTGCTTTCGCCGCACCCATCGACAGATCGATGATGCGATCGGTGACGAAGGGGCCGCGATCGGTGATGCGAACAATCGTCGAGCTTCCCGTCTTCAGGTTGGTAACACGAACATACGAATTTAACGGAAGCGTTAGGTGCGCGGCCGTCAGTTGGTCCATGTCGAAGATTTCGCCGTTGGCCGCCTGACGATGGTTGTAAGGAGGCCCGTACCAGCTGGCCATACCGGTTTCAGACCAGAGCACGGGAGCGTCGTCAGGGAAGGGTGCGACTTCGACGTGTCCACCGGCCTGCGGGGTGCGAGCCGTAGTGTTGGAGGCGGAGGTTTCCGGTGCCGAAATGTCGGGCGGTGGCGGAGGAACGGGCGCGCGGGCAGTTTTCTTGCCGCCGCATGCAGTGAGCAGCACAAGCGCGATCAGCAGAAGGGCAACCCGGTTCACGAGCCCTACTTCTTCCGTTTCTGATCGTCGAGATAGTCGGCGAACTGCTGCAATTTCTCGGCGGCCTTTCGCAGGGCACCAGTCGATTCGCCCCGTATCGCAGGCACCAGCTGCGAATTCACGTAATTCACCAGCTTCTCGGATTCGTGTTCGACGCGGTTGGTGGCTTCGCCGATGGTGCGGCCTACTTTTGCACCAAATTCTTCCATAGAGGACACCTGCTTCGGATTCGCTTTCGGCTTGGCTTGGGCTTTCGGCCCCGGTTTAGCTTTTTTCGTTGCCACGGCTTTCTCTTTCTTGCTTGAGCGGTATCAGCGCAAGCCGATTATGGCGTGGAGCCCAGCCGCGGTCAACGAAGCAGGAACACGGCTGGATAACACCGGAGTGAATCCGCGCGATATGTTTCCCAACCCGTGAACCGGCTGGCCGGCAACTCTGGGCACCGATAACTTGGATGCAAACTCTTTGCGTCCACCTGCTTCTTACTACGCGAGAACTAAGGTGTGTGTAGATGAAAAGGCCTGCGCTCAGACTGGTAGTCGCGATCTGCCTGATGGGCGGCATCGCGTCGGCGCAAAGTGGCCCATCCTTCACGGGGCTCCATCGGGAGTTGGCGCGAGTCAGCAGTCCGCTCAACTTGCCTGACGCGCCGACTCCCATGATGGAATCAGTCGCTGCCGGCGAACCTGTGCGCGGCACAAACGAGATCCTGGCTAAAGATCCGTACGAGCCGCTGAGCAAGAAGCAAAAGTGGGATCACTTCCTTCGCCGGACCTACGCTCCCACCACATTTGTTGGGGTAGCCGAAAACACGGTCTACAACCACTTTACCGGTGGCTTTATCTACTGCTGCGGAGCGGGAGCGTGGGGCAAGCAGTACGCCGCATCGCTGGCCGATACCGAGTCACGCCAGTTCTTCGGCAATTTTCTGTTCCCGACTGTGCTAAAGCAGGACCCGCGATATTTCCCCAAGCGCACCGGCGGAGTTTGGAGCCGCGCATGGTATGCGGTTTCGCGCGTAGCGGTGACGCGCACCGACAGCGGCATCAGCACCTTCAATTCGTCGGAGCTTTTGGGTATCGCGTTCAGCAAGGGATTGTCGAACGCCTACTATCCCGATCGCGATCGCGGATGGTGGCCAACTACGGTTAACATCCTCGGTACTTATCAGAGCGACGCGACCACCAACCTGCTGCGCGAGTTCTGGCCGGACATCCGCAGGGTGGTACACAAACACTGCCCGACCAAGTTGCAGCCGTGGGAAGAACGGCTGCCGTTGCCTGGCGCTCCTGCGCAGTACTGATTCGGCTGACCTTTCGGGACATCTGAGCGCGGCCATCCGGGACATCTCCTTTTTCCACATCCACGGACTCAACTAATTTCGATACCGCTCAGCTAACGTTTCGTACCACCCTCCGTCCATTAGTGCGTACAGGCAGTCCGGTGACACTGGATGCTGGAGGAAGCGATGAAACCGAACACGAGAATGGGTTCGATCGGGACGAACCGCTGGTTGAACCAGGTTGCCGGAGTGGTGCTGGTGGGGATGGGGATCGTGGCACTGTCGCAGCCGGCGCCGAAGATCTCGCTGCACTGCCTGGAAACGGCGGCGGTGCACCGGCTGGCGCCGATCGCAAAGAGAACCGAATTTGGGCGGCAGTTGCTGGCGGTTTATGTCGAACGCAATACCGAATGTCATCGGACGATCTAAGTTCCTACGGTCAAAATTCAAGTTCAGAAGGTGAGTATGCGTAAAGCGGCTTTATTCGCAGCAGTTCTGGCGCTGTCGTTCCTCAGCTTGCAGGCGTGGGCCATTGAAGGCGACATCAACTGCAACCGCGACAACAACAACTTCGGGGACGACCTGGAGACGTTCACAGCCCAGGAACAGTTCACGGTGCCGATGAGCGGCAGCTTGATGCAGGTTACAGCGGCGCATAACGGCGGCGTCAGGCTGATTGCCGGAAGCGGAAGCGCTTACGAAGTCACGGTCTGCAAATACGCGGGCGCTGAGAACCAGTCGGAGGGCGATCAGATTCTGCGGCAGATCACGGCCCAGCATTCCGATTCAGCCATTGCCGTCAGCGGTCCGAATGAAAATCACTGGACTGCATCGCTGATCATCAAGGTGCCGGAAGGCGCAAACATGAAAGTATCGGCTCATAACGGTCCGGTATCGGCGAAGGATATCTCCGGCACGTTTGCTCTCGATACGGTGAACGGTCCGATCTCGGTGAAACACGTGAACGGAAAAGTGAATGCGACGGCGAAGAATGGCCCGATCTCGTTTAACGGGCAGGCCGGCGACTACGACCTTGAAACGCAGAACGGTCCAATCTCGATCGAACTGGAAAATCAGTCGTGGCAGAGTGGCAAGCTCGACGCGCACGCTAATAACGGTCCGATTGCACTGCGTCTGCCCAAGGGATACCAGTCGGGAGTAGTGGTGAGTTCCGATGGACATTCTCCGATGAGCTGCGACGCCGACGTTTGCAGTGAAGCGCGCAAGACCTGGGACGACAATGAACGGCGGATCGAATTTGGGCCGTCCTCGCCCGTGATCCGGATTTCGACGCACAATGGGCCAGTGTCGGTGGGAAGCCGCGAAGCGGAGATGTAGGGAACAGTGAATAGTGGGTAGTGGACAGTGAGACAGAGCGCCGCGGAGGGTGTGGGCCCTCCGCGTTCGTGTTTCCGGCTAATTGAATCTGTGTCAATCGACGACGCGTAGGAGCACACCGCTTCCGGCGCGTATCAGGACATGATTCGATGAACTGAAGGCGATCTGGCCGACCGGTTCGGTGCGGCCCGCATGGTCAAGCGTAAGACCGTCGATTCCGTAGACTCCGCAGGCCGAAGTAGCAAACACCCAGAGTGACTGCGGTGTTTTGCTGTCGCCAACGTCGCCGCGACACTTCGATCCGTAAGACGTTTCGGGCACTCCCACCACACCGCCGCTCATCAGCGAATGCCCAACGACGCGACTACCCGCCATCAGCGGACCGTTGCGGCCATAAGCGACCTGGTCGCCGACCTGGATCGTGTTCCAATCGGCTAGGGCCGATCCGCGATCGCCGCTGACGGTGTTCGACGGCATCTGCGCGTCGAGGACCGCTGTCATGCCTGCGATCGCGCGCAGATTGGTGCGGATGGGGATGGCGTGACCGTCGGCTTCAACTTTATCAAACGTTATCGTTACGCGGGACGGATCAACGGACAAGACCTTCCCGGAGAGGCGTGCTCCTTGAGGCAACTTGCTGCCGGGAACGTTGACTTCCTGTTTCAGGCGAGCGGAAATGCGATCTCCGGGATGGGCTTTTCGCGAGTCGATGGTCGAGGAGAGCTGTGCGGGAAGAATGGTTCCCGCCGGAATTCGATATTGTGCGATGGAAACCAGGGAGGAGAGAAGCAATGCGATGGTCACAAGGTACTTCATATTTCACCTTCCTAACGCCTCACCGTTACTAACTGAGATAGCTCAGTTCTAATCCCCCGGAAGCTCGCGTTTCTGTGGAGTCTCCGTTGTGATTTGTGATGCGTTCGTCTTCGCAAAAGTTCCTGCTGGTATTGGCCTTTCGTGCGCCGGAGATCACAGCATTGGGGAATGCAAACGAATACAGTGTTTGCATCATGATATTTACGGAAGCGTTGAAGAAAGAAGTATTCGGACATCCGATCCGGAATGCAGCATTGACGAAAGCTAAAATCGTCGAGCGGGCCACGGTCAGGCCGAAGGAGCTGCATGGAGTGACTCTGAAATCAGACCGGGCAATCGTCAATCGAGCACAGAAGCTGACGTCGTAAAGTGCGTCTAATCTGGCACGCGCGCCAGGTGCGGTGCGAACCAGGCTTTTTCGTCCATCCAGGTCTGCTAGGAGCCCTGCAAAGCGCGAAGGATCTGCTGTCGAATCAGCAGGGCGGCTTGCGTGGCGAGATCGTCGTGACGCCGATAGTCGAACTTATTGACAGCTTTCATCAGGCCGATGTTGCCTTCTTGTATGAGGTCCAAGGTTGATAAACCTTGGCCTTCATATTCCTTGGCTATGGCGGTGACGAGCCTCAAGTGACATTCGATGAGCTTGCGCTTAGCGTCTTCGGCAACCTCTTGGTCCTCGCTTTCGGCCTGTTTCGCGAGCTCGAGTTCCTGATCGCGGGTTAACGGACGGACTGATTCAAGTTCCTTCAGGTACATCAGCAAGGGATTATTGTCAGGATCAACTTCTGTCATTCAGGGACACGCGCCAGGTGCAGTGCGAACCAGGCTTTTTCGTCCATCCAGGTCTGCTCGCGAACGAAGCCTGCCATGTCGAGGATCGCGTCGACGATCGGCTGCGTGAACTTGTAGCTGTTTTCGGTGTGAATGCGCTCGCCTTTGGAGAGGTGAATCCTGATTCCAAGTTGCCGGAGATGGATGACTTGCGGTCGCATGCTCTCGAGATGGATTTCCATCCGTGAACACTCGGGATTCCAGAAGGCGATGTGGGAAAAGTTGTCGAGGTTGAAGTCGGCGTCGAGCTCGCGATTGATGTGCGCAAGCATGTTTTTATTGAACGCCGCGGTGACGCCCTGTGCGTCGTTGTATGCCGGTTCGAGGATCGCAGCTGGTTTCACCAAATCTGTGCCAAGCAGCAGTGCGTCTCCTGGATTCAGGCTGGCACGCATCATGCGGAGCATGGCCCCGGACTGCATGGGCTCGAAGTTGCCGATACTCGAACCGAGGTAGAGCAGCAGTTTGCGGCCGGGAAGTCGTGAGAGCTGGCCAAGGCCGCGCGAGTAGTCATTGACAACCGGAACCACCGAGAGGCCCGGGAAGTCGCCGTTAAGACTGACGACCGCTTCGTCGAGTGCCGAGCGGCTGACGTCGATTGGATAAAAACTTACCCGCGGTTGGCGATTAAGGGCGGCGCGAATCAGGAGCCTTGTTTTTGACGCGGTGCCGGCACCAAGTTCGATGAGCGAGAGGTCATTGCCGGTAGCGGCAATCATCTCAGCGGAGTAACGGGTGAGAATGGAGCGCTCGGTTCGCGTCAGGTAATACTCAGGCAGCTCAGTAATGCGCTCGAAAAGCTCGGAGCCGGTCTTATCGTAAAAAAGTTTGGGTGGAAGCGCCCTGGGCTTCTTCATCAGCCCTTCGTATACCTCGGTGGCAATCGGCGACGCGATAACGCTGAAGTTAGGAGCGCTCATTTAGCCAACCTGATCCCCATGAATTGCCAGCGAGCGTGCGGGGGAAAGAAATTGCGATACGTGGCGCGGATGTGGGATTGCGGTGTCGCGCACGAGCCTCCGCGCAAAACCATCTGTCCGGACATGAACTTGCCGTTGTATTCGCCGAGCGCGCCGGCCGCGGGGGCGAATCCGGGATAGGCGGTGTATGCACTGGCAGTCCATTGCCAGACGTTGCCAAACATTTGGAGATCGGATGATCTAGTGATCTGGTGATCAACCACCCCACTCAAGCCAACCGAAGGCTTAATTGGGGCACCCATGGGATGTAGTTTTCCGGAGTCGAGGAAGTTGCCTTCAATGGGAGCTTGCGAGGCCGCCACTTCCCATTCGGATTCGAGCGGAAGGCGCGCGCCGGCCCAATGCGCGAATGCGTCGGCTTCGTAATAGCTGACGTGGCAAACGGGCTCGCTCATCACGACCGGCTGTACTCCGTTCACGGTGAAGACGCGCCATTCGCCGTCATGCTCTTCCCAGTAGAGTGGAGCTGTCCAGCGCTCGGCATTGATGCGATCCCATCCGTCGGATAGCCAGAGCTCGGGACGGGTGTATCCGCCGTCGCGCATGAACTCCAGATATTCACCATTGGTGACAAGGCGCGAGGCCAGCCGATAGCGATTCAGGAAAATCTGGTGACGAGGAGTTTCGTTATCGAATGAGAAGTCGCCGTCGCGGACGAGGGCGCCCGCGGTACATCCCGTGGGATACAAGCCCTCTTCGAACTCTCGCCATTCAACGGCGGGCACTTCAGATTCGGGTGATGGAGGGTTATGTTGCCACGCCGGACGCAGCGGGTTCGACCAGAGCCCGTGCTTGATGTCGGTGACGATCAGTTCCTGATGCTGCTGCTCGTGATTGAGTCCCAAGACAATGAGCTTTGCGAGTTCGGCATCGGCGGATTCAATCAATTGCGCCATGTTTACGTCAACGTACTCGCGGTAGGCGTGGACTTCGTCGAGAGACGGACGCGAGAAAAGACCTCGGAACGAGCGGTTCGGGTGGGATCCGACCTGCTTGTAGTACGAGTTAAAAAGGAACGTGAAGTCGGGATGGAAGAGCTGGTATCCGGGGAGGCTGGGTTTCAGCAGGAACGTCTCGAAGAACCATGTGGTATGCGCCAGGTGCCACTTGGTCGGACTGGCATCGGGCATCGACTGGACCATGTGGTCTTCAAGGGTAAGGCCTGTACACAGCCCGGTGGTGGTCTGGCGCACCTTGGCGTACTGTTGGGTTAAAAAAGCGGCCTCGACGCGGGGTCGGGTTGTGACAGACGTGGTCATCGCGATATTGACTCGTGTTGGATTCTCCGTCGTGGCGCGGGATACAAAAGTTGTCCGAGGACTATATCAGGGCGCGGACGCCTCGGCGAACCTCCTCGGTAGTAATGCCGTAGACCAGGTGAGCGGCCAGCGACTGGGCATGGACCTTGGGAGGGTACTCTGATGCAGACTTGGAGAGTCGAAGCTTCGGAACAGCGATCTCGTCAGCCCCCAACCAGAGCGCGGTGGCGTAGGCCGATCCTGCACCTTTTCGCGCTAGCGGGGTAAGTTCCGCGAGCATGCCGTAGAGTCCACCAGCAAACGTGCCAAAGGTGTAGTGGACAAGGGGTTCGGCAATTTTCATCTCGTCATTTGTCAGGTCGCGATGAAGGGCGGTACGACTCAGGCGCCGGGTGAGCAGGGTGGTGGCTGCTTCATCTCCGACGGGCTGTTTTCGAAGGGATGCGGGCTGATGGGCACTCTTTTCCCAGGCCTCTTCGACTTTCCTGAGACCCGACTGGAACCGGTTCATCGTCCAGGAGGCGATCAGGCCGCCAACCATGCCGGCGATGATGCCCTTTAGGATCCGGCGATCGCAACGGTCGCCCATAACTCCCCCAGCGGATCAGAAGCAGAAGAACCGCCAACGGTCACCTGCGGGCGGTCAGGGTTAGACGCATCTCACCATGTTCGGGATGGAAACGGTGACAAACGATGCAGATCTGTTGATTATCGGAGCGGGCGCGGCGGGATTGTCCGCAGGACGGGCGCTGGCCGAAGCTGGCGTGCGGATCAGGCTCCTGGAGGCACGGGATCGGATTGGCGGTCGGGTATGGACCGTTCATGATCCAGCGAGCGCGGTGCCGATCGAGTTGGGCGCGGAGTTCATTCACGGGAAAGCTCCGGAGACGTTCGAGATCGTCGAGCAGGCGAAGCTGGCGGTGCAGGAGGTAGACGGCGATCGATGGTGTTCGCGAAAAGGGCAGCTTGAGATTTGCCGGAACTTGTACGACGAGTTCGAGAAGGTCTTCGAGCGGATGAAGTATGACGGACCAGATCGTTCTTTTCTGGAGTTTCTGCGAGCGGAAGGCGCCAATCTGCCGGAGGACCTTCGCAAACTGACACTCGAGTATATCGAGGGGTTCGAGGCGGCGAGTCCAGAGCGAATCAGTGAACATGCGCTGGTAAGGGAGAACAAGGCGTCAGAAGAGATTGAAGGCGATCGCGCGTTTCGGGTGATGTCTGGATACGAGAGAGTGATTGGGGAGATGGGGAAGGGCTTGACGATCCATTTGAGCACCGAGGTGCGGGCGGTGCGATGGAAACGCGGAGCAGTTGAGATCGAGACCGAGCGAGGGACATATTGCGGACGCAGCGCATTAGTAACGCTTCCGTTAGCAGTGCTTCAGGCCGGGGTGGTGAAGTTCGAGCCGGAGCTAGTGTCGAAGCAAAATGCGCTTGCGCACCTGGAGTCAGGGCCGGTGGTACGGGTGGTGTTGCGCTTCAGCGAGCGGTTCTGGGAAGACATTGAGGTTAAAGGCAGGTCGATGTCGAAGATGAGCTTCCTGCATTCGGATGACCGGAACTTCCCAACCTGGTGGACGACTATGCCGCGGATTTCGACGCTTCTGACTGGTTGGTCGGCGGGTCCGCACGGAGCGGCGTTAAGCCGAAAGAGCAACGACGAGGTGGTCGACATCGCGGTGTGTTCGATTGCCGGCTTACTGAAAATGGATCCGACGCGGGTGCGGGAGCTTATGGAAGCAAGCTACTTTCACAATTGGGAACGAGACAGCTACAGCGGCGGAGCGTACAGCTACGCTTGCGTGGGCGGCATCGACGCGGCGCGCGAATTGGCGATGCCCGTGGAGTCGACTCTGTTCTTCGCCGGCGAGGCGACCGAATTCAACGGCAAACAAGGGACGGTGGCGGGAGCGATTGCCAGCGGGCAAAGAGCCGCTCGGGAAATTCTCGAAGTGTTGGCGCAGGATTCTATCCCCGATCGGGGGTGAGGATATGGGCAAATCAAGCTACGACATCAAGCTTCTTCGGCTTCTTCGGATGGGGCTTTTTCTTCGATGGCCATGTCCTTGAATTCACTAGATTCGAAGACCTCGCCGCACTCCTTGCACTCGACGTACTCGACGTCTTCTTCGCGGGCCACGATTTGTACACGGGGGTGTTTACACACGGTCGGCATCATTTTCTCTGAGGAGATCCGTTAGCGGATAAGAGAGGCTGGTTGGCGTCATACGTCCGGTATAGCTTCCACTCCCAGGAAGCTCGAAAAGCCGGAGTCTCCGCGTATTCTAGCGAGGCAATAACGCTTGTCAAGTGTGATGAGGCAGGGAAAAAGGACTAGTTAGCGGCCCGCAGTGGAGACCTGAGAGGACGGGTCGGGCGCCGGAAAGTGGTGGAAGTCCTGCCCGGGAAGCGGCATGGGGTAGATGCCAGCGCTGCGTGCATCGGAAATCGGAATGCGGATTACGTCTTTCGCGGCAAATTTGGCAACCCCAGCAGAAGCGGTTTTCGCAGCGACGTCGAAGGGCGCTCGGCCGGTGATGGCGGTCTCAATGTAAAGATACGAATCGGACTTGTCGGATTCGCGCACCCCTACGTAGGCATGGCCGGGAACGAGGACAACGACCGGATCCATGCCGAGATTCTCGAAAAGCGATGCATACATGACGACGCCGTCGATACAATTGGCCGACCGTTCCTGCAACGACTCGCCGGGAAGGCGAACGCGCTCCGAGATGTCGGTATTCAGTCCGAAAGTGCGTGAGCTCTTAACGTAGGAGACGCCAGTTTCCTGCAAGGCGCGATAGATCGCACGGGCTTCCTCGCGGGTCATAAGCCGTTGCTGGTCCGGCGATTTCCACTCCTCGTAGCCGGGCAAGCGGCGTCCGGGCATGAACTCCTTTGCCTTGCTGAGAATGGCCTCCACTCTCGGATCGTGCGGTGTCACCCAAGAGGCGATAAAGGCCGCGAATTTGAAATCGTGTCCCCAATAGATGTCGTCGACCGAGCGCATACGAACGGGAACGGTCTCGGTGTGCAGAATCTGGTTGTTCGCGTCGGCTACGCGCAAAAGCGCACTGGCAGCGGCAATTTCGTGATTGGTGTAGAGACGCGGCAGAAAGACCGGAGCAAAGAGCAGCTTGCGCATTTCGCCGGTTCCGAGGGAGACATTTTGCAGTTCGGTGTCGCTCCATCCGGGGACTTGAAGGGAGATGCGCGCGTTCAGGACGGATTCTCCGGAGTTGGTAACGGTGACAGTAAAGGTGCCAAAGCCGCGGTCGTCGGTGCGCTGGAGCGAGGCGTAGTTGGCGAGAGCGGGGAAGACTTCGCCGTCGATGCCCGCCTCGACGGAATAAGTAGGTTGCATTCCGGGGGTGACACGGACACGGTGCGGGGTGTTCGGGGTATCCGCGAGCAGGCGCTCTTCGAGATGCGGCACGACCTCTATGGCCGCCAACAGAAAGAGGATGGCGGCAATCCAGGAACCGGGACGAAGTAAGCGCACGAAGACAGCTTTGCTCAGAATTGATGGCGGGTGAATCCGGCGAGGACCTTAGTTCACAGCTTTTGCGTAGGAGTTAACGTCCACATTGCCGGAATAGCCGACCAAAGTAGTACCTGATTTAACCCATTCAGGGACAAATAGTTGCCGTTCAGACCGGGAGGGATCCGTTCACTGAAACAGGTTGCGTGGGGAGCGTCTGAGGTCTAAACTGTAACTGCGACTAAAACAGTCGTAGATTTTGGCGACCAATATGGTCGGCGATCATCCGATAAGAGTCCCAGATGCTGAAGCTCACCAAAAAAGCCGATTACGGACTGATCGCGATGAAATACCTGGCGGAGCAGTCGGCGTCGCGCAGCGCCAAGGAAATTGCCGAGGCGCAGGGGATCCCGTCGGAACTGCTGGCGAAGATTCTGCAGCGGCTGGTGAGGGCGAAGCTGCTGGTGTCGCTGCAGGGAACGAATGGCGGCTACCGGCTGGCAAGGGATTCACGGACGATTTCGGCGTTCGATGTGATCAAGGCGATCGAAGGCCCCCTGTTCATTACCTCTTGCGTTACACACAAGGGCGCATGCGAGCAGACGAGCCGGTGCACGGTGCGCGAGCCGCTGCAAAAAGTGAGCCTGGCGATTGAAGAAGTCTTGTCGAAGGTAACGATATTTGAGCTGGCGCAGGCAAGTGAGGCTGGGTGCGAGAGTTCACAGCCAGGAGCGGCTGTGTCACAGGAACTGGTGAGTTTGAATTAGCCGGTCGAGGGCGACCGGCGTCTATAACGAGGAAAAAGATGAGCACTCAAGTGAGCGGCAACGGCAATCATACGAAGTCGGGCATCAAGTTGCCGATATACATGGATTATCACGCGACGACGCCAGTCGATCCGCGGGTGCTGGAAGCGATGCTTCCTTATTTCACCGATAAGTTCGGCAACGCGGCGAGCCGCAATCACGCATTTGGCTGGGCGGCGGAAGAAGGCGTTGAGACGGCACGCGCGCAGATCGCAAAACTGATCGGCGCGAACACGAAGGAGATCATCTTCACCTCCGGCGCGACCGAGAGCGACAACCTCGCGATCAAAGGCGTCGCGGAGATGTATCGCGAGAAGGGCAACCACATTATCACCGCCGTTACCGAGCACAAGGCGGTGCTGGATACGTGCAAGCGGCTGGAGAAGTACGGGTACCGCGTGACGTATCTGCCGGTGATGAAAGATGGGCTGATCGATCTCGACGACTTAAAGCGCGCCATGGACGACAAGACGATCCTGGTCACCATCATGGCGGCGAACAACGAGATCGGCGTGTTGCAGCCGGTGGAAGAGATCGGAAAGCTGTGTCGCGAACGTGGCGTGATCTTCCATACCGATGCGGTGCAGGCTGCGGGCAAGGTTCCGTTCGATGTGAACAAGCTGAACGTGGATATCGCGTCGATTTCCGGACATAAGATCTACGGGCCGAAGGGCGTGGGAGCACTGTATGTGCGGAGGAAAAATCCGCGTGTGCAGATTTCGGCGCAGATCGATGGTGGCGGACACGAGCGCGGCATGCGTTCGGGAACGCTGAACGTGCCGGGAATCGTTGGCCTGGGGGCGGCGTGCCAGATCTGCAATGACGATATGGCGGCCGATACGAAGAGGTTAAGCGAGTTGCGCGATCGCTTGAAGGACCGCATCTTTGCCGGGCTGGACGAAGTCTATATCAACGGATCGATGGAACACCGGCTGCCCCATAACCTGAACGTGAGCTTCGCGTACGTGGAAGGCGAGTCGCTGCTGATGGGCATCAACGATGTCGCGGTTTCGAGTGGCTCGGCATGCACCTCGGCGACACTAGAGCCATCTTATGTACTAAAGGCTCTCGGCACGGGCGACGATCTGGCACACAGCTCGATTCGGTTCGGGCTGGGCCGCTTCAATACGGTCGAGGAAGTCGACTACGTGGCGGACAAGCTGGTGGATGTTGTAACGCGGCTGCGCGAACTATCTCCTTTGTACGAGATGGCGAAAGAAGGCGTCGATCTGAAGAATGTGAAATGGGCGGCGGAGCCGGCGGGACATTAAAAAAGAGTGGTCAGTGGCTAGTGTTTAGTGGCTAGTGACTGATCAGACAAGTTGAGAGTTTGAGTTTCGACAGAGGCTAGTTATGGATCACTAGCCACTAGTCACTGGAGATAAACGGATGGCATACAGCGATAAGGTACTGGATCACTACACCAATCCACGCAACGTGGGATCGATGGATAAGAGTGCCACGGATGTGGGAACTGGACTGGTCGGCGCACCGGAATGCGGCGACGTGATGAAGCTGCAGATCAAGGTGAACCCGGAAACGAACGTCATTGAGGATGCCAAGTTCAAGACCTTCGGTTGCGGATCGGCGATCGCTTCGAGCTCGCTCGCCACAGAGTGGGTGAAGGGCAAGACGATCGACGAAGCGCTGGAGATCAAGAACACGGACATCGTAAAAGAGCTGGCGCTGCCGCCGGTGAAGATTCACTGCTCGGTGCTGGCGGAAGACGCGATCCGCGCGGCGATCGGCGACTGGAAGAAGAAGCAGGGCGCTACGGTCGAACAGCCGGTGGAAGCGAAAGCCGGAGACTAGGAATCTAGCCATCTCTACATTATTTAGTCATCGATCCATCTGAAATTCCAATTCAGGAATCGATGGGGAGATGGCGAAATGAGTAGATGGAGAGATTCCGTTGAAGGGTTAGGATCAAGCTATGGGTACCATAGAGGCACCGGCACAACCGCAGGCGGCGCCGGCCAAAGGGATCGCGATTACGGACAAGGCGATCGAGCGCATCAAGTCGGCGATGGAGAAGGAAGGGATTTCTCCGGAGCAGGGCGGCTTGCGCGTGGGCGTGCAGGGCGGCGGTTGCTCGGGGCTGAGCTATAACATCCGGTTCGACACTCAGCCTCGCGAGCGTGACCGGGTGTTTCTGTATGGCGATGTGAGGGTGTTTGTCGATCCAAAGTCGTTCATTTACCTGCATGGAATGACGCTCGACTACGAAGAGACGTTGATGCACCAGGGATTCGTGTTCAAGAATCCGAATGCACAGAAGTCGTGCGGGTGCGGAACGTCGTTTACGGCGTAAAACCAGTGGCTAGTGGTTAGTGGACAGTGGCTAGGGTTCTGGTGAGCGATGAGCTCGGAACCTCTCCCGAAAAGTTTTGGATTATCGACCTTTCGGTTAATCACGGCCCGGCGTAGCTGCCGGGCTGAATTGTGTAAAGGCTGAAAGCAACGTGGCGGTTACAGACAAGAACGGGCTACATGCGATCCAGTTGGAGCAGAAGGATGCCGCGCATGGTGCCTGCTGGTCGTGCGGGGATATGCGCGCGGCGTTGTTCTGCGAATCGTGCGGGAAGCTGCAGCCGCCGGCGCCGACGGATTATTTTTCCTTCTTCGGACTGCCGCGGAAGTTGAATATCGATGTTGGCAAACTGGAGCGGGAGTTTTACCAGTTCAGCCGGAAGCTGCATCCGGATGTGTTTTCGCAGGCGAGTGCCCAGGAGCAGGATTGGAGTCTGCAGAAGAGCTCGCAGATGAATGACGCGTACCGGACGCTAAAGGATCCGATTGCGCGGACGGAATACCTGTTGAAACTCGAAGGCGTGCAGTTAGAAGAGCAGTCGAAGGCGGCCACGGAAAAGGCACGCCAGACGGGCGAAACCAAGAAGCAGGTAGTACCTCCGGATCTACTGGAGGAGGTCTTCGAGCTGAACATGCAGCTGGAAGAAGCGCGCATGAACAAGAAGATGGGCGAAGTGGATGTGAACCTCGAAGGCGATCTGAAGAGAACGAAGCAGAGCCTGGAAGGGAAGTACGATGCGCTCGATCGCGAATTGAAGCAGTACTGGACGGAGTGGGATGGCCTGATCGATCAGGCGGTCTCCGGCGATGTTGACGCGGTTCCGGAGCAGGAGCGACGCTCGGTGCGCGACAAGATGGTGGATGTGCTAAATCGCAGATCGTATATCCGCAACTTGGTGCGGGATGTGAATGAGGTTTTGGAGTAAGTATTTCGTATTTGGTCGTGAATTTTCCTCTGTGTGAGATGCACGACGAAATACTAACGGCTAAGGACTAACGACTGGTTTAAATGGCTGAAGAACGCGTAGTCGGTATCGATCTCGGAACGACGAACTCCCTGGTAGCGTTTATGGAAGGGGAGAGGCCTGTCGTCATTCCAGGGGAAGACGGGTCGAACCTGGTACCGTCGGTGGTGGCGCTCGATCCCAATGGGCAGATCGTAGTGGGCAACGGTGCGCGCAAGTACTTGATCGAGACTGCCGATCGTGCGGTGTACTCGGTGAAGCGCTTGATGGGACGTGGAGTCGAGGACATCCAGGAAGAGTTGAAGCTGTTTCCGTTCCGCGTGGCTGAGGATTTGCAGTCCGGCGAAGTATTGCGAATCAAGCTGGGCGACAAGGATTTCACCCCGCCTGAAATCAGCGCGTATGTCCTGAGGCAACTGCGGCGAAACGCCGAGAGATTCTTTGGCGCGCCGGTGAAGAAGGCGGTCATTACCGTACCAGCGTACTTCAATGATGCGCAGCGCCAGGCGACGAAGGATGCTGGGCGTATCGCAGGATTGGATGTTCTGCGCCTGGTGAATGAGCCGACGGCGGCGTCGCTCGCCTATGGGTTGGACCAAAAAAAGAACGGAATCGTCGCGGTGTATGACTTGGGCGGCGGAACGTTCGATATCTCGATCCTTAAGCTGCACGATGGGATTTTCGAGGTTATCGCGACGAATGGCGACACACACCTTGGTGGCGACGACATCGATAACCTGCTGATCGCAATTGCGTTGGACGATATCGAGGGCGATCTCAAGATCAACCTGCGGCGAAATGCCGAGGTGGTGCAGGCGATTCGCAAGTCGGTGATCGACGCGAAGATTGCGCTTTCGACCAAAGACTCGGCCGACCTGGAGGTCGAGCTTCCGGAAGGGAAGCACTACCAACGGACGATTCCGCGAGCGCTGTTCGAGCAGATGGTGGAACCGGTTCTGCAGCGGACGGTTGGTCCGGTGAAACAGGCACTGAAGGACGCGAAGCTCGAACCATCGCAGATCGACGAAGTTGTGCTGGTGGGCGGATCGACGCGGATCCCGATGGTGCGCCAGATGGTGAAGGAGTTGTTCCAGCGCGAGCCACATTCTGAATTGAATCCCGATGAAGTGGTGGCACTTGGCGCTGCGGTGCAGGCGCAGATTCTGGCCGGCGGCTCGGAAGCGACCAAAGACATGTTGCTGCTCGATGTAACGCCGCTTTCACTTGGCATCGAGGCGCTGGGCGGAGTAGTGGCGAAGATCATTCATCGCAACTCAACCATTCCTGCGTCGGCGACGGAGCACTTTACGACCGGCGTGGAAGGACAGACGGCGGTGGCGGTTCACGTGGTGCAGGGAGAGCGAGAACTGGCGAAGGACTGCCGGTCACTGGCGCGATTCGATTTGCGGGGAATTCCGCCGATGACGGCGGGAATGCCTCGCATCGAAGTGAAGTTCTTAATCGATGCGAATGGGATTCTGCATGTATCTGCACGTGAACAACGTAGCGGCAAGGAAGCCGAGATCGCAGTGCAGCCGAGTTACGGCCTGACCGACGAGCAAGTCGAGAACATGTTGCTCGAGTCGTTCGACTACGCGGAGCAGGACTTCGCGCAGCGGCAGGTAATCGAAGCACGGAACGAGGCGAACACGATTCTAGTGGCGCTCGAAAAAGGACAAAGAGGTCCGGCGTGGCAGAAGTTGACGAGCAGTGAGCGCGACGCGATTGCTGAGCAGGAAAATGGACTGCGCGGCGTGATGGAAAAAGATGACTACCAGTCGATCCGGAAGGCGATCGATGCGCTGAATCACGGCACCATGAGGCTGGCGGAATTGATGATGGATTCGGCGGTATCGAGTGCCTTGAAGGGGAAGACGTTCGATCAGGCAGACGTGGGCGAGGGGCCGAGTGCGCCGCATCCATTTGCGCCCGCGGAGATCGAGTCGGCGAATCGTAAGCGGTAGAGATTCTCGCTGCTCTCGGAATGACAAAAGGAAAAGTTATGGCTGAAGAAAAAACACAAGGCGGAGCGGCGGGCACGGTGGAAGCGCCCGGTCCGAACACGGTACGTATTACGTTCCTTCCGGAGAACAAGACGGTTGAGTTCGAAAGCGGCAAGCTGCCGTATCTGGATCATGGCAAGCCGCAGTCGATTCTCGACATCGCCCAGAATTACAACATTTTTCTGGATCATGCCTGTGGAGGAAATTGCGCTTGTACGACCTGTCATGTATGGGTCAAAAAGGGCGCCGAGTGCATCAGCGAGATGGATGACGATGAAGCGGACCGTCTCGACATGGCAGCGGATCTGCAACTGAATTCGCGTTTGGGCTGCCAGGCAGTGATCGAGAAGCCGGGCGAGGTCGTGGTGGAGATCCCGGCGTGGAACCGGAACTACATTAGCGAAGAACACCACTAGAATTGCAGATAGAAGATTGAAGATCGAAAACCGTGCCGTGCGCGGTGGGGAGATGCGAAATGGCGGCTCAGTTATCGTGGGACAGCGCTGAAGATTTGGGTCTGGCGTTGGCCGACAAGTTTCCTGATCGGAATCCATTAGAAGTGCGATTTACTGACCTGCACAAAATAGTGACGGAGCTGCCGGGATTTGCCGATGATCCGCAGAAGTCGAATGAAGGCAAACTAGAGGCGATTCAGATGGCCTGGTACGAGGAGTGGCAGGACCGTAACGAATAGTCGGCTTGAAGTGATTTTCAAAGACAGCACTCGTTTGGAAATACTGAGAGTACGGTGTCATTTATCGGCAACCGCTTCCAAAGTCAATCCGCGTACGTCCTGCCGACCATGACCTGAAGTGCACCACTCATGGTGCAAACATCTCACGATCCGAACCTTTCTCAGCCAACCTTTCGCCAAAAATGCTCATCCAATTGGCTTTATTTTCAGAGCTGCAGGATTTATCTGGCTACCATCGCGGTTTTTCGCGAGGACTAAGAGTGTTTTTTTAGATTTATGAAGGCAGAGCTGTCTTAAAGTTGTACGTAGCCGTACGCCCGACCCTATCCCCAATTGAAAGCTAGTTCGTCGTCCTGGAGACGATATGGATACAGCAGCGCAAGCATCCACCGTTGCCAGTCCAGCTGTCGAGAGTGCAGCTGCGGCCGGCAACGGCGAAGCTACCCCCAAGGGGAGCGAATACGCTTACCTGGCAGCCATTCTGGCCAGCCTTCAGACCATGCGTGATGGCGATTTTTCCGTCCGTCTGCCGGTGGCCTGGACCGGGCTGGCCGGCAAAATTGCCGATTACTTTAACGAGATCGTTTCGGCCAACGAACAGATGGCGCGGGAACTGCGACGCGTAGGGCAGGTTGTCGGCAAAGAGGGCAAGACGCGCGAGCGAACGCGTTTTCAGGAAGGCCGGGGCGCCTGGGGTGAGATGGAGGCTTCGGTCAATACGCTGGTCGAAGATCTGCTCCGTCCTAACACGGAAGTTACGCGCGCCATTGCGGCTGTGGCACAGGGAAACCTGAACCAGACCGTGCGGCTCGACGTGGATGGGCGCCCACTAGAGGGAGAGTTCTTACGGTCGGCGAACATCGTGAACACGATGATTCAGCAGTTGGGCGTGTTCACTGCGGAAGTTACGCGCGTGGCTCGCGAGGTCGGCACCGACGGAAAACTTGGTGGCCAGGCGCAGGTGCCCGGAGTGGCCGGTACGTGGAAGGACCTTACCGACTCGGTGAACTCGATGGCGTCGAACCTGACCGGCCAGGTACGTAACATCGCGGAGGTCGCGACGGCAATTGCGAACGGTGACTTGTCGAAGAAGATCACGGTGGACGTTCGCGGCGAGATTCTGCAGCTGAAAGAGGCCATCAACACGATGGTCGATCAGCTGCGTTCGTTTGCGTCGGAAGTTACGCGCGTCGCCCGCGAAGTGGGTACGGACGGCAAACTCGGCGGACAGGCGGTGGTGCCTGGCGTCGCCGGAACATGGAAAGATCTCACCGATTCAGTTAACGCCATGGCCGGCAATTTGACGGCCCAGGTTCGCAATATTGCCGAAGTCACGACCGCTGTGGCCCGCGGCGACCTTTCCCGCAAGATTACCGTAGACGTTAAGGGTGAAATTCTGGAATTGAAAGACACCATCAACACGATGGTGGACCAGTTGAACGCGTTTGCCGGCGAAGTTACCCGTGTGGCTCGCGAAGTGGGTACGGAAGGCAAACTCGGCGGCCAGGCGGCGGTGCCCGGCGTGGGCGGCACATGGAAGGATCTTACCGACAACGTTAACTTCATGGCCTCGAACCTGACGGGACAGGTGCGTAACATCGCGGAAGTCGCGACGGCGATTGCGAACGGCGATTTGTCGAAGAAGATCACGGTGGACGTCCGCGGCGAAATCCTGCAGCTGAAAGAAACGCTGAACACGATGGTGGACCAGCTGAACCGGTTCGCCGGCGAAGTTACCCGTGTGGCTCGCGAAGTCGGTACCGAAGGCCGACTGGGTGGTCAGGCGAACGTGCCTGGCGTGGCCGGAACATGGAAGGACTTGACGGACTCGGTGAACTCGATGGCCGGCAACTTGACGGCGCAGGTCCGTAACATCGCCGAGGTGACAACGGCCGTGGCCCGCGGCGACTTGTCGCGCAAGATCACGGTCGACGTGAAAGGCGAGATTCTCGAGCTCAAGAACACTATCAACACGATGGTGGACCAGCTCAACGCGTTCGCGGGCGAAGTCACCCGCGTCGCTCGCGAAGTGGGTACGGAAGGCAAACTGGGCGGCCAGGCGCAGGTGCCCGGAGTCGCGGGAACCTGGAAAGACCTTACCGATAACGTTAACTTCATGGCCGGCAACCTGACGGCGCAGGTCCGTAACATCGCCGAAGTCGCGACGGCCGTGGCTCGCGGCGACTTGTCGAGAAAGATCACGGTCGACGTCCGCGGAGAAATTCTGGAGTTGAAAGACACCATCAACACGATGGTGGATCAGCTTCGTGCGTTCGCATCGGAAGTGACGCGTGTGGCTCGCGAAGTGGGGACGGATGGCAAACTTGGCGGCCAGGCGCAGGTGCCGGGTGTCGCTGGAACGTGGAAGGACTTGACCGACTCTGTCAACTCGATGGCGTCGAACCTCACCGGTCAGGTTCGCAACATTGCCGACGTAGCGACGGCGATCGCCAGCGGCGATTTGTCGAAGAAGATCACGGTAAACGTCAGCGGCGAGATCCTGCTGCTGAAGGAAACCATCAACACGATGGTGGACCAGCTTAATGCGTTCGCTGGCGAAGTCACCCGCGTGGCCCGAGAAGTCGGATCGGAAGGCCGGCTGGGTGGTCAGGCGAACGTACCAGGTGTTGCCGGAACGTGGAAGGACCTCACGGACTCGGTGAACGCCATGGCCCGCAACCTCACGGGCCAGGTGCGTAACATCGCAGAAGTCACGACGGCCGTGGCGAGAGGCGATCTCTCGCGCAAGATCACCGTCGACGTGAAGGGCGAAATTCTCGAGCTGAAGAACACCATCAACACAATGGTGGACCAACTCAACGCATTCGCCGCCGAAGTCACCCGAGTGGCCCGCGAGGTGGGTACCGAAGGAAAGCTCGGCGGCCAGGCGCAGGTTCCGGGAGTCGCGGGAACATGGAAGGACTTGACCGACAACGTCAACGTTATGGCCGCGAATCTGACGGGCCAGGTGCGTAACATCGCCGAAGTCGCGACGGCTATCGCGACCGGCGACTTATCAAAGAAAATCACGGTCGACGTCCGCGGCGAAATCTTGCAGCTCAAAGAGACGCTCAACACGATGGTCGAGCAGCTACGTTCGTTCGCTGCCGAAGTCACGCGTGTTGCTCGCGAAGTCGGATCGGAAGGTCGACTCGGCGGTCAGGCGAACGTGCCGGGTGTGGCTGGAACCTGGAAAGACTTGACCGACTCGGTGAACGCCATGGCCGGCAACTTGACCGGCCAGGTGCGTAACATCGCCGAAGTAACGACGGCCGTGGCGCGCGGCGACTTGTCGCGCAAGATTACGGTCGACGTGAAGGGCGAAATTCTGGAGCTGAAGAACACCATCAACACGATGGTGGACCAACTGAACGCGTTCGCTGCTGAAGTTACTCGCGTCGCCCGCGAAGTGGGTACGGAGGGCAAACTCGGTGGACAGGCTGCGGTGCCCGGTGTTGCCGGAACGTGGAAGGATCTAACCGATAACGTCAACGTTATGGCCGCGAACCTCACCGAGCAGGTACGCGGTATTGTGAAGGTGGTGACCGCCGTCGCAAACGGCGAACTCACCCAAAAGCTGACGGTGAACGCGAAGGGCGAAGTTGCGGCCCTCGCGGAAACCATCAACAACATGACTGACACGCTCGCAACCTTCGCCGACCAGGTGACCACGGTCGCTCGCGAAGTCGGCGTGGAAGGCCGCTTGGGAGGCCAGGCGAACGTGCCGGGCGCCGCCGGAACGTGGAAAGATCTTACCGGCAACGTTAACCTGCTGGCCGACAACCTGACCAACCAGGTGCGCGCGATCGCGGAAGTCGCGACGGCCGTTACCAAAGGCGATTTGACACGGTCGATCCAGGTGGAAGCCAGCGGCGAAGTGGCGGAGTTGAAGGACAACATCAACACGATGATTGACAACCTCCGACTCACCACCGAGCGCAACACCGAGCAGGACTGGCTGAAGACAAACCTCGCACGCTTTACCGGCATGTTGCAAGGTCAGCGCGACCTGGCGACGGTCGGTCGAATGCTGCTGTCCGAACTGGCGCCTCTGGTCAGCGCGCACCAAGGCGTGATCTACCAGGTGGACGCCGAGCAGCAGGGTTCGCTCATGTTGCTATCGGCGTTTGCCAACACTCCCGACGGCTATCCGCAGCAGTTGCGGTTCGGCGAAGGCCTGGTTGGCCAGACGGCTGCCGAAAAGCGCCGCATGCTGATCAGCGAACTTCCGGACAACACGGTGCCAATCCGGTCCGGCTTATTTCAGGCGGTTCCGCGTAACGTGATCGTTCTGCCGGTGCTGTTCGAAGATCGCGTGAAAGCCGTCATCGAGCTGGCGTCGCTGAGCACGTTCAACGCCTCCCACCTCGCCTTCCTCGAACAACTGACGTCGTCGATCGGTATCGTGCTGAACTCCATCGAAGCCACGATGCAGACAGAAGCCCTGCTAAAGCAGTCGCAACAGCTGGCTATCGAACTGCAGACACAGCAGAAAGAGTTGCAGCAGACGAACGAGCAGCTGGCGCAGAAAGCGCAGCAGCTTGCCGAACAGAACGTGGAAGTCGAGCGCAAGAACCAGGAAATCGAGCAGGCCCGCCGCGCCCTGGAAGATAAGGCGAAGGAACTGGCGCTCACGTCGAAGTACAAGTCGGAGTTCCTGGCGAACATGTCGCACGAGTTGCGTACGCCGCTGAACTCGATTCTCGTACTTGGGCAACAGCTGCTCGAAAATCCAGACGGCAATCTCACGGCGAAGCAGGTAGAGTTCGCCAGCACAATTCACGCCGCCGGTACGGACTTGCTGAACCTGATCTCCGACATTCTCGACTTGTCGAAGATCGAGTCCGGCACGGTGTCGGTGGATGCCGAAGAAGTCTTCTTCGCAAGCCTGCTCGATACAGTCTGCCGGCCGTTCCGTCACGAGGCGGAGAACCGGAGGCTGTCGTTTGAACTGGCCGCCGATCCGCATTTGTCACGGAGTCTGGTTACGGATTCGCGGCGCTTGCAACAGGTGCTCAAGAACCTGCTGTCAAACGCGTTCAAGTTCACGGAACAAGGCGGGGTCAAATTGTCGGTGTCAATTGCGAACGACGGATGGTCGAAGGACCATCCTGTTCTTAGCGGTGCAGGCAACGTGATCGCGTTCGAGGTGAGCGATACCGGCATCGGCATTCCGTTCGAGAAGCAACGTATCATCTTCGAGGCCTTCCAGCAGGCAGATGCAGGTACAAGCCGCAAGTACGGTGGAACCGGACTCGGCTTGGCCATCAGCCGCGAATTAGCCAGCTTGCTGGGCGGCGAAATCCAGCTGCGCAGTACGCCGGGCAAAGGCAGCACGTTCACGTTGTATCTGCCGCAGACGTACGTCGGTCCGTCGGCAAGCACGGCGCCGGTGGTCGATCAGCGCGGTCCGGCGACGATGTCGTCGATCCAACTTGTGGCGACGAGCCGAGCGGAACAAGTCGTCGAGCAGATTGAGGATGATCGCAACAGCCTGGTCCCCGGCGACTCGATCCTGCTAATTGTGGAGGACGATCCGCATTACGCGCGGATACTGCTGGACTTGGCGCGGGATAAGGGCTTTAAGGTTCTCGTTGCCATGAAGGGTGCTGAGGCCCTCGCCTTGGCGCGCGAGTATCGCCCAACAGCAGTTTCGCTGGATGTATTCCTGCCGGACATGCTGGGCTGGACGGTTCTCAACCACCTGAAGCAGGATCCTGCGACTCGCCATATCCCTGTCCAGATGCTGACTTTGGACGACGATTGGCATCACGGAATGTCACGTGGCGCGTTTGCCTTTGTCACCAAGCCGACGACAACCGAAGGCTTGGAGGCGGCGCTCACGCGTATCAAGGAATACGCCAGTCCGCGGCGCAAGCGTTTGCTGGTGGTGGAAGACAATCCGGCTGAACAGCTCAGCATCCGGGAGTTGCTGGGGTATCACGATATCGACATCGAGACAGTGTCTTCGGGCGCCGAGGCGCTCGAGGCGGTTGAAAAGGACACCATCGATTGCCTTGTGCTTGATCTTCGGCTACCCGACATGAGTGGCTTTGAGGTGTTGGAACGCTTGCGTGACACGCCGTCTTTAAGTGATTTGCCTGTGGTAGTTTTCACCGGCAAGGAGCTGTCGCCGGAAGAAGATGCTCGGCTGCATACGCTGGCGCGAAGCGTAGTCGTGAAGGACGTGGAGTCTCCGGAACGCCTGCTGGACGAAACGGCGCTGTTCCTGCATCGTGTAGTGGCCGATTTGCCGCCGGAGAAGCAGAAATTGCTGGATCGTTTGCACCGCTCAGATGAAGCACTGATTGGCCGCCAGGTGCTGGTGGTTGATGATGATGTGCGCAACATCTTCGCCCTCAGCAGTGTTCTGGAACGGCGTGGGATGACGGTGCTGACGGCCGGGACCGGGCGCGAGGCGATCGAAACGATCGAATCGACTCCTGATCTGGCGATTGTGCTGATGGACATCATGATGCCGGAGATGGACGGCTATGAAACTATGCAGGTGATCCGCCAGAATCCTGCGATGCGACGTTTGCCTATCATTGCTTTGACCGCGAAGGCAATGAAGGGCGACCGCGAGAAGTGCCTTGAGGCAGGCGCTTCCGAGTACCTGGCAAAACCGGTAAATACCGAGCAGCTGCTGTCGGCATTGCGGATGTGGCTGCATCGATGAAAAGGAAAACATAGAACGAAGTGGGACAGAGAAGCGATCAAAGCGAAAAGGTCAACATCCTCATGGTGGATGACCAGCTTGCCAAACTCCTCAGTTACGAGGTGATTCTGGCCGAGCTAGGGGAGAACCTTATCAAGGCGACGTCGGGAAGAGAGGCTCTGGATCAGCTACTGAAGAATGATATTGCGGTGGTGCTGATGGACGTGAGCATGCCGGAGATTGACGGCTTCGAAATGGCCGACATGATCCGACAACATCCGCGCTTCCAGAAGACCGCGATCATCTTCATTTCCGGCGTTCATCTCAGCGACGAAGATCGTATCCAGGGCTATCGGCGCGGCGCGGTGGATTACATCTCCGTGCCCGTAGTGCCGGAAGTGCTGCGCTCTAAGGTCAGTGTCTTCGTCGAACTGCACCGCAAAACCCGACAACTTGAAAAGCTTAACCGCCAGCTCGAGGAACGAGTCGAGGAGCGAACGGAAGAGATCCGGAAGCTCAACAATCAATTGGAGCAGCGCGTATCCGAACTCGAAACCATTATGGAAGTCTTGCCGGTGGGTATTGCGATCACCCAAGACCCGCATTGCAATGAGATCGTCGGCAATCTCGCGTTGACGAAAACCATGCAGGTCAATGCCGGCGACAATCTGAATGCGGAAAAGGCTGGCTTGGAAATCTTCCAGGCCGGCAAGAAGTTGAAGCTGGAAGAGCTTCCCCTGCAACGCGCCGCCTTGAGTGGCGAGGTTATCAGCAGTCAGGAACTGCAGATTCGCCTGCCCGGCGGTAAGAGTGTCGACATGGTTGCAGGCGCGAGCCCGCTGTTCGATGAGAACGGGGCGGTGCGCGGGGCCGTTGGCGCGTTTGTTGACGTCACCGAGCGGAAGCAGATGGAAGACACGCTTCGGGAGCGCGCCGAATTGCTGGAATTGGCGACCGAAGCGGTGATGGTCCGAGACATGAATGGCCGGATCCTGTATTGGAATTCCGGAGCTGAGTTGTTGTATGGCTGGAAACGGGAAGAGATCGTCGGGAAGGACGTGCACCAGGTACTGAACACTACATTCCCAGTTCCGCACGCAGAGATTGAGTCGACGTTGAAGACCTCCGGCTTTTGGGACGGCAATCTGTTACAGGAAACCAAGGACGGCAGGAACGTTACCGTTTCGAGCCGCAAGGCGTTCAACAAAGAGCGTTGCGTGGTGCTGGAGATCAATCGCGATATCTCGGCGCGCCTGATGGCGGAAGAGGCGTTACGGCAGACCGAAAAACTGGCGGCCATGGGACGCGTAGCAGGAATCATCGCCCACGAGATCAATAATCCGCTAGAGGCGATCACGAATGCATTCTTCCTCCTGCGCGACCATCCGTCACTGGATGAGGAGGCTCGTCAATATGCGGGGCTGGCTGAGCAGGAGTTAGTGCGCGTTTCGCACATCACGCGCCAAACATTGAGTTTCTATCGCGAGTCAAAACAGCCCGTGAATCTTTCGCTTGCGGCTCTGTTGGACGATGTCCTCGAGTTGCAGGCGCGTCGCATGCAGATTGGCCGAATTGCCATTGAAAAGCGATATGCCGCCGCAGGTCACTTGCAGGGATTTCCGGTTGAACTGAAGCAGGTGTTTCTGAACCTGATCGGGAACGCCATTCAAGCGATGCCGGATGGCGGAAAGCTGCGCGTTAGTGTGCGGGAAACCGGCAGATTCAATGGAAATGTCCCGGGGATTACCGTTTCCATTGTCGATACGGGATCGGGTATCAAGCCCGAGGACGGGAAGCATCTGTTTGAGCCGTTCTTCAGCACAAAATCGGAGAAGGGCACGGGACTGGGGCTCTGGATCAGTCGCGGCATCGTGCAAAAATATGAAGGAACAATCCGTTTTCGGAGCGTTCGCTATGCCAACGAAAACGCGACCTGCTTCCGGGTGTTCATTCCGCTGGCGCGTTCAGAAGCGAACCTGAGAGCAATGCACGCTACAGAACCCGCAAGAACGTCGAAGGTGGCGCAAGGTGGCCGTGGCTGAAACGAAGACAATTCTGTGTGTGGACGATGAGGCAACTGCCCTGTTCCTTCGAAAGGCGGTTCTGCAGAAGTTTGGTTTTCAGGTGGTCACGGCTTCCTCGGCCAAGGAAGCTTTGATGATTCTGGAAGAACGACGTGTCGACCTGGTCCTGTCGGACTTGCTTATGCCTGAAGTGGTAGGGACGGAGTTAGCCAGGATCGTGAAAGAGCGGTATCCGGGAATTCCAGTGGTCGTGGTATCGGGCGTCAATGAGATTCCGCCGGAAGCCGGTTATGCCGATCTTTTCGTCAGCAAACTGGAAGGCCCGCTTGCGTTACAGGAACGGCTTCTCCAGGTGCTCGACGGTAGAGCGGCGAATCAAGGCGTAAGCTAGTTTTTCTCGTCGCGGTTCTCTTCGCTTCCCTAAGATTCTCCTGCCTTGAACGTGTCTGCCGAAACACAGCGTGTGTGCAGACGTACACGACTTCATTCCTTTCTACTCTCTGAATTTCCTTTCCCATAATGAGGATTAGAAATGGTCCTCGTCTTGCAATTCGTTTGAATTGACGCGCCTGCCATTTAATATTTGGCTTCCGCAACAAGGAGCTCCGAGAGCGATGAAGCGACCGTCGATCGTGTACCTGCGGTTGGTTGTGGCAGCCTGCGCCTTGGTGGCCGCAACGTTGGCAGGGTTGATTGTCTGGCGCGGCACACGCGCGCTACGGTCAGCGGCTGAAGACGTACAAGCCGAAAACGAGTTTCGCATCACGGTCCAACCGTTTTTGCCCAGGATGACTGCGTTTCAGCCGATCAGCGCTCCGACGGCGTTCAGGCAGGCAGCGCAGTTCCAGCAACATCTTTATATTGCTGGACCCGCCGGTCTCTCGGAATATGACGAAAACGGGAAGATGGTTCGCGGGTATGCCGTTGGGCGCCAACTTCCGGGATCGCCGCTGATAGCAATCACCCCAGCGGTGCTTTCCGACTCGCGGGTCCCGGAACTGGTGATCGCTACCGCTCATGACGGAATTCTTGCCTTCGACGGGAGGAGCTTTCGACAGATTCTCCCGGCAAATCCTGAAGCACGCGAGATCAACGCGATTCTTCCAACTGCGTCCGGACATCTGCTGATCGGCACCAGCAAACGCGGCGTCTTGTTGTATGACGGAAAGAGACTGACGGTTTTCCATACGACGCTCGATAGACTTCACGTTACAGCCCTTGCCGGAGCAGATTCTGATTTGTGGGCCGGAACGCTAAATCGGGGAGTGTTTCATTTTCATGGCGGGGAAACAGAAAACTTCACCGAGACACAAGGCCTGCCTGATCCGCAGGTTCTGTCGCTCGCCGTTTCAGGAGGAACGACCTTCGTGGGAACTGCGACAGGCGTGGCGGAGTTCCAAGGAGGGAGGTTTGCGCGAGTTCTTGCTCCCGGAGTTCTGTCTACTGCACTGCTCGCCTCGGACAATGAACTCTACGTCGGATCGATGGATCAAGGTGTGTTGCCGATTTTGCTAGCTGGGCGACGGCCGAATCCGGACCAGCGATCCGGTTCGGAACTGATTGACATTCGGCAACTCTTCGCCTCAGGAGGAACAATCTTTGCGGTCGCTCGCGACGGGCTTTATCGAACAACCACTCATGCGCTTGGCTGGCAACGCGTTCTCGATCCTGGCCCGGCGGAGTTAAGTGATCGAAATGTATCTGCGCTTGCGGCCGACGCGAACGGCAACCTGTGGATCGGATATTTCGATCGTGGCTTGGATTTGCTGGGTGCTGACAACCGGGTTCGGCATGTGGAAGACGAGCACGTGTTCTGTGTCAATCGAATCCTGGCGTCAGAAAAGACGGGATTCGTTGATGTAGCAACTGCGAACGGCCTGGTGCGCTTCGACAAGACCGGCAGCGAGCAACAGGTTCTGACGCGAGCCGATGGCCTGATTGCGGACCATGTGACAGATGTCGCCAGTTATCGCGACGGCCTCGTCGTTGCAACTCCAGCAGGTTTGACGTTTCTCGATTCATCGGGGGCGCGCAGCATGTATGCATTTCACGGATTGGTGAACAACCACGTCTATGCGCTCGGCGTTGTGGGTGACGACCTTGTTGCCGGGACACTAGGAGGCATTTCCCTGCTCAACAAAGGCGACGTGACGGCGAACCTCACGACTACGAATTCCAACCTGAAGCATAACTGGATCACCGCCGTGGCGGCACTTGATTCCGATTGGCTTGTGGGGACGTATGGTGCGGGGGTTCTACGGCTCGACCAGTACGGAAAATTTCATTCAATGGGGGCTGCGTCAGGCGAGTTCGAAGTCAATCCGAACGCGATGCTCGTAACATCATCGTTAGTGCTGACTGGAACCCTGGGGCAGGGCTTGTATGTTCTTGATCGGGATTCCCAACGCTGGCTGGTGATTCGCGATGGCCTTCCTTCGCTAAACGTGACGGCGCTCGCGGTTGCCAATGGATACGTCTACGTCGGTACCGATAACGGGCTGGTCCGGATACCAGAACAGAACCTGCGTCCATGACGAAACTACTGTTGTCGTTTTTTCTCGTGTTCTGGTCGACAACGCCATTGTTTGGCGATGCCGGGGTGCTGATTCCTGGCGACAAACAGCAGCCCGATGCTGCGATTCTCTCGCTCGAAGAGATGGAGATCAATGTTCGCATCGACAATGGCGACGCGAAGGTTTTCGTCCGACAAGTCTTTGCGAACCATACGGCGGCGATCGAGGAAGGGAACTACATCTTCGCGCTGCCCAGTCACGCGACGATCTCTGACTTCGCCACGTGGGATGGACCCGTGCGAATCCCGGCGGTGATCCTGGAGCGAAAACGAGCCGAGGAGATTTACAACCAGCTAAAGCAGCAGGCGATCGATCCGGGCCTGCTGCAGATGGGCGAGCGCAATGCTACCGAAGCGCGGCGCACGTCAGTGTTTAGCGCGCGCATTGTGCCAATTGCCCCTTATGGCACGAAGCGGCTGGAGATTGAATATCACGAGTCGATTCCGGTCGAGAACCTGAAGTCATACTTCGTGATTCCGCTTCGGCCGGACGCCTACCAGGCGCAAGTGGCGCGGCATCTGCGGATCGACTTTGCGATGGATACGGCGTACGCAATCCGAAATTTCAAAGCGAGCGCCAAGTCATTTCCGCTGCAACTGAAGCAGAACACTCCCCACTCGGTGGAAGGGTCGTTCGAAGGCGAAAACGTGAATCTCGGCGAGGACTTCGCGGTCACGTACGACCTCGAACCAGGAGCCTCGGACTCGCTGAACATTCTCACTTACCGAAATTCAAGTAACGAACCGCCATCTCCGACCGAGACGGCACCCGTCCCAAGCAGCAGCGAACCCGGATTTTTTGAGGCGGAAGCGGTGCTTGGACTTGGCGGATCACCAGCACCGGATAGCAAGACATCGCAAGGACCGCCGAAGACGGTCGTAGTTCTGTTCGATACCTCCCTGTCGATGCAATGGGAGAAGCTGGAGCGCAGTTATCAGGCCCTGGAAACACTGCTGCACACTCTCCGGGCGGCAGATCGTTTCGGTTTGATCCTGTTTAATACCGAGACGCAGGTTGTTCCTTTGAGCGCGGCCACGCCGCCAAATGTTCAGAAAGCGATTGACGCGGTTCGCGCAAGTCGTTTGCGCGGCGGCACCAATATGCAGCGTGCGTTGCAAGTGGGGCTGCAGCAATCCTCAACGAGCGAGGCGAAGAATACCTACCTGGTGATCTTGAGCGATGGCGGGGCGACGCGCGGGCCGATTCTGAACGGAAAGCTGGCTTCATGGTACAGCTCGGCGTGGAAACAATTGCCGGAAGCGCAGCGGCCGAGAACTTATATTCTCGCTATCGGCGACGACGCGAATCTGCCGCTGTTTCGCATGCTGGCAAAACAAGACGGCGTCATGGAGCAGGTGCTCTCCACGGAACCGATGGAGTTCAAGCTGAACTCGTTCCTGTCGAAGATTGGACGCAGTCCGGTTGGCGAGTTGACCTTGTCGATCGATCCGCCAGAGAGCGTGAACACGGTTTATCCGCTACAGGCGGCGATCTTCTCGGGATCGCTGGCGTCATGGGTTGGGCGGTATCAAAAGGCAGAGCATAACGTTGACTTTACCGTTCATGGCGTACGCGATGGCAGATCTCTCCAAATGACGAGCAAGACAACCTTGCCGAGAGAGTCATTCGAGCATCCGCAACTGCCGCGGCTGTGGGCGCGGGCGCGAGTGGATTCGTTGCTCGAGAAGATCGAACGCGATGGGGAAGATCAGGCGACGATCGACGAAATCATCAGCCTGGCGCGGAAATATAAGTTTATTACCCCGTACACTTCGTTCCTCGCTGTGCCGCGTGCATTGTTACGCCCGAGAGTGATTCGGCCGGGTGACCCAATCCTGCGGGTGAAAACGGACGAATCGATCACTTCTGTCGTCGCGCTGTTTCCGTTCGGTTTGGTGCAACCGCTTCGTTATCTTTCGTCCGAGGATATCTGGCAGACCCGTTTTCTCGCGCCTGCCGACATGCGGGATGGAACCTACACCGTGCGGCTTATTCTCCGGGACAGAACCGGCCATACATATCGGGAATCGAAGACGTTCGTGATCGCCAGCAAGCCCCCTGTAGTCCAGATCAAAATCGACCGCAAGCGCTTCCATCGGGGCGACGTGGTTAATCTAAAAGTTAGTGCGTCACAAAGTACTCGAACGTTGGTTGCGCGTATGCCGGGCGCTGCTCCGGTTGCGCTCCGGTGGGATGCGGTCGCAGGCTCGAATACTGGAACACTCGCTATTCCCGAGGATTTGATTCCCGGCACTTACAAGCTGACAGTAAACGCCGAAGATATTGCCCACAACATCGGTACAGAGGAGGTGCAGATTGAAGTGCTTCCTTAGTTCTCGTCGCGTAGGACTTCTGACGTTGGCGGTTTCGCTTGCCGCAATTTCAGCCCTCGCACAGTTGCCCTCGTGGATTCGGAACATCGAAGCTGGAACGGCGATTGAGTCGGCATTCTTCCGCGCGATGACGGTTGCTGGAACTTCCGTGTTCTTTCGCCGACCTCCTGGCGAAACCCGGACAGCTCTGGAGGGATTGATCAAAGCTCAGCCTCACAACGCAGAACTCTATTCACTGCGCGCGATGGAGGACGAGCAGCAACTGGACTTTACTGCCGCCGAGTCCGACTGGAAAGCGTACTTGAACGATGCATCCGACAAGGCTGACGCCGAGTTCGCATTGGCTGATTTCTATCACCGACGAGTACGCCCACAAGACGAAATTAAGACTCTGGCGTTAGTGGCGACCGCCCCGCCCATTTCATCGGAAAAGCTTGTTGCTTCTCCGCAACAGCGCTCCTGGCAGGCGTTTGAGCGAATCTTTACCGTGATTCAAGCGCAGAGAATGTCGAAGGAAGTGTCGATCTTCCAGTATCGCGCGTGGATTGCCCGGTATCCGGCAGAGCAATCGCTGTATGCACGCTTCTTGCAGTTCCTGGTGGAACAGAAGGAGTACGCGGCGGCCGGCCAATTGATTGCCGACTATCGTAAGCAGTTTCCGAACGATCAGGTTTTTCCGGTCCGAGCGAACGCGATGGTCGAATACCGGCGCGGTTCGGTGCGCGAAGGCCTGGCCGTTTACGAACAGAGCTTCCAGCCATTGTGGAATCCCGAACTCGTGAAGAGCTATTTCGACCTGCTGCGCGATACCCGGAATCTACGCAAGTTTCGCGACGACGCTCATGCGGCGCTCGTAACAAATCCGGAAGACCTCAACGCCACGGCTCGACTCTTTTACTACTACCAGCAGCAAGGCAAGACGGAAGTGGCGCAACAAGTGATCGCCGACCTTCTCGCGCATAAGGAGGCGAACAAATCGGCATGGACGTCACAGGAACTCTACACCTGTGCGCGCCTGTTGGAAGAGATTCACGCGTATCCGGAATCGGCACGTTACTACTTTGCGCTTTATAACAGCAAGGGCATGCCTGACGCGCAAGAGGTCGCGATTGCCGGTCTTACAGGTATCTTGCTGACTGCACCTGAAACCACTATTCGCTTCGGCTCCGGGGATCTTTCGATGTATCGCGATATTGCGACGATGGATCAGGGACCGGGCTATCTGAACGGCATCCTGTCGCTGATTCTGAACACGACACATCCGGCCTCGCAGTACTCGGAAGAAGAGCAGCGCGCCGTTCCTTATTTCCACCGTTCACGGGCCGTGGAATTGCTGGCGTTGCTGGACTCGCGATTTCCGAACTCGTCACGTCGATCCGCGTTGCACGAGCAGATTCTGGAGTTCTATGCGAATTCCGGCGAGAGCGACGCGGTTGTCCTGGGCGGCAAGGAGTTTCTAGCGAATTTTCCGAACGCATCGGAGCGCACTTCTGTAGCGTTGCTGATGGCGGACGCCTACGCACGGCAGGGCGCGACCGAGAGCGAATTTGCCATCTATGATTCAGTTCTCAAAGAACTCGCGGGGAGAGCTCAGAACGTTCCGCTCGGCGTCGCCGGTGGGGGTAACGGTGGAAACGCCTACGGCCCTGCGGCCAGAAATGCCAGCGATGAAAGCGCAGAGGAAGGGGACGACGAGGCCCAACCGCAGACCAAATCCGTCGACGAGAACGTCAATCCACAGCACCGCGCGAGCGATTCATTTAGGCTGGAATCAAGCACGGCGCCCAATGCACAAACGGGGCCGCGTTCTCCCGAATACGCCCGCGTGCTGGAACGCTACCTGGCGCGACTCGCCGAGACCAGGCAGGTTCTGCCCGCATTGGCCGTCTTACGTCGGGAGATCGACCGCAATCCTGATGATCCTGGACTGTATGAGCGACTCGCCGTGTTTGTCGAACAGAACCAACTCGGTGGAGAGCAAGAAGAAGTCTATAAGCGTGCAATCGCTCGTTTCCAGGACAAATCGTGGTACGACAAATTGGCCCGCTTCTACCTTCGCCAGAAGCGCAATGCCGAACTTGAGCAACTCACGCGCCAGGCGGTGAAGACGTTCAGCGGAAGCGATCTGGAGCGGTACTTCGACAACGTCAACGGTGGCAGTCCTGCCCTCTATTTGCGGCTGAACCAGTACGCCCACCTGCGATTTCCACACAACCCTGTATTTGTCAGGAATCTTCTGGCGGCCTACCAGTCTCCGTCAACTCGCGATCTGGCCGCCTGGGAAACTCTATTGCGCCAGCATTGGTTCGAAGAACCGGAGCTGCGCGACGAGTTTTTCGAATTTCTCTCGCGACGCGGCACTCTGGCCAGCGAACTCTCGGCGATTCGCCATAGTGTGCCGGACTCTGCGGCGTGGGAGAAAAATCCGGCAGCTGCCACCTTTCTCGCCTACGGAGACTTGTGGCGCTCGCACTTCGAAAGCAGCGCGCCAGTGTTCAAGGCGCTGGCACGAATGTATCCGGCGGAGCGAGAAATCGCGAACACCGCGTCGTCGGTCTATCGCTCGCTTGCGTATTTTGATCCAACCGATACCGAGATCGCGGTGCAAATCGAAGAAAACTTGCTGCGAGCTAACCCTGGGGATACAGAGTTGATGGCGCGGATTGGCGATACCTACGCCGACCGGAACCTTTTTGCGAAAGCCGCGCCGTACTGGGAACGAATTCCGCAGGTCGCTCCTGGGCAATCCTCCGGCTATCTCGACGCAGCGACCATCTACTGGGACTATTTCGACTTCGACAATGCAGTTCGACTACTGACTCTGGGTCGTGATCGACTGCGGGATCCGAATCTCTATGCTTACGAAGAAGGCGCCATTTACGAAAACAAGCGCGATTATCCTCGCGCGATCGATGACTACATGAAGGGGGCCTTGGGTGCGCCTGGGTCATCCGCCGAAAGCCGATTGCTCGAATTGGCGCGGCGCCCGAGGTTCCACGACCTGGTCGATCAGGCGACGCAAAACGCCGTTGCGGGCGCAGCTCCCACAATGACTGCGATTAACGTACGAGTTAGTGTGCTGGAGACTCAAAATCGCAAGCAGGAGTTGGCTACATTTCTCGATTCGATCGTGAGCCGCACTAATTCGATCGAACAGGCAGAAGATATCGAGCGATTGGCACAGCAGAAGTCTCTTGAAGACGTTCGCCAGCATGCGCTCGAGAAGCAGGCTTCGTTGACGACCGACCCTGTCAATCGGTTGCAGCTGCGATATTCGCTGATCCAGCTGTACGAGAGTCGTAAGCAGTTCGAAGCTGCTCAAAAGAATGTTGAGGCACTCTACCGCGAAAATTCCAAGATCCTCGGAGTCGTTCGCTCCACCGTCGATTTCTACTGGCGGATGAAGATGCAGTCGCAGGCGATCGACGTACTGCGACAGGCTGCCAAAGACGCATATCCGGATTTGAGCCGCCAATTCAGCTTTGAGGCCGCACGCAAAATGACCGAAGCGAAACGCTTTCGGGAGGCGCAAGATGAACTGGCGGCTTTGCTGAAAGATTCGCCTTACAACGGCGAGTACCTGGCGGCGATGGCCGACACCTATGCGCAAGCTGGAGACGATCCCGGCCTGCAGCAGTTCTATCTCGACAAGATTGCGTTTTTCCGCGCGGACTCGACTCTCTCGAGTGATGCCCGTAAGGCACAGATCGCAACCCTTCGCCGCGGCCTGATTCCGTCGCTCACTCGAATGAAAAACTACGCGGGAGCGGTCGATCAATACATCGAGCTGATCAACAACTTCCCGGAAGACGATTCGCTGACAACGGAAGCAGCACTTTACGCCTTGCGCTATCAACGCCAGCAGCAGTTGGCTGATTTTTATGTCAAGACAGTGGCGAAGTCCCCCCGCGACTATCGATGGTCAATGGTCCTGGCTCGGATCCAGACAAATCTTGAAGACTATCCCGCGGCAATCGAGACGTACACCGAAGCGGTGGCGCTTCGACCCGACCGCTCGGATTTGTTCATCGTTCGCGCCGGGCTTGAGGAACGCCTGATGCGTTTCGATGATGCCGCTAAAGACTACGAACACATTTACCAGCTGACCTACAACGCTCCGCGGTGGATGGAAAAGGTCGCGGCCGTTCGCGCCCGGGAAGGGAAGCCGGACCAAACTGTGGCCGCGCTCGAAGCGGCATTGATCACCGGTCGTCCTGAGAATCCGTCGAACTATTTCGAAGTGGCACGACGTCTGGAAGGCTGGGGAATGCTGCCGCAGGCGCGCAGTTTCGCAGACAAAGGCGTTAAAGCTGCCGGTACAGATCTACTGACAAGCGACTCTTACCAGGCTGGCGTCAAAGAGTACGTTCGGATCATGACTCGGCTTCGGGAATATCAAGTTGCCTACGAGACTCTACAGGCTGCATTCGACGGAGCATCCGCAAATCTGTCCATTCTGAAAGAGCAAGTTGCGAAGCTGGGCATGGCGGGCATGGCTGATTCGGAATGGCGGGAAAACACGCGGCGAATTCGAACTGAAGCTGCGCGCCGGGCGATGACGGCTGCGCTGGAGGAAATGGGGTCGACCGAGAACGCTTATTTCACACCCGAAGAACGGTTGACATTTGCCCACTTCGCGGAGAGCAAGCGGTCGGGCATGAGTTCTGCGGACGTGGAGCGATTCGCGATTCCGTTGGCGGAAAGCGGCGCCCTCTCATATCAGGAAGCATTGTGGCGCTATCAAGTGCTGATGGAGCGCGGAGCTAAGTCGGAAGGCGAGAACCTGCAGCGCTATATCACCCTGCAGCGCCAGCGTGGATTGTTTTCAGAGCTAGCCGGTAACCTCGAACGCTACGCCGCCACTGTTCCTCCGGTTGGTCGGTACAATCCGCTTGTCGCAGCCGCCGACGCTTATCGCTCGTCCGAAGATCAATCCAACGAATTGCGAGTATTGCAGAGCGTATCACTCAACGAACTCGATAACGGCCACCAGCAGAGGCTTTTCAAGCTACTACTGGCAAGGCAGCCCAAGGAACTGGTTCGCATCGCGTCAACCTGGAACGTCCAGTGGGGCGGGCAGGCAGCGAGTTATGTGGTCGCGAATGGGGGAACCGCGCTGTCGCACGAAATGGTGGATTCACGTTCCAAAACGCGCCCCGTGGTGTGGAACAAAGCCTATAACTCTCTCGTTGGACTCTATTATGCAGATCCATCTGCGGATGTGAAGGGCGCCTTCGCAGCGGCGCTGGGAAACGCCACGATCGGCGATCGCATCGGCAAGCCCGTAAACCGCGATCAGCAACTCGCCGGCAACGCCTGGTTCTACTACGGATCTCGGTATGGTGAATATTTGGGTGCCACGAAACAGGATAATCCCGAGGATTACCTGCCATCGGTTCTCGAGGAGAGTCCAGCGAGCGAATCGGGGTATTTGATTCTTGCCGACTACTACGCGGCCTCCGGCGATTTTCCCCGCGCGATCGTCGACTACAATCACGCACTGGAATTGGGCCCTAATCGTCCATCGGCCATCGATAGTCTTGCCGTGGCTCTCTACCACCAGGGCGATCACGCGGCTGCATTCGACCAATGGAAGCGGGCATTCAGAGTTCTGTCGAACCAGTTGAACAGCTCGCACATGCCAGAATCGTTCTGGGCCGACTTCGGACGAACCTGTGATCAGCTGGCAGCTCGCAAGCTATTTAACGAGCTGAAACCGGATGCCGAAGCCATCGTTCGCACTTACCTCCGTCACAACGGCAACTATCGATCGAATGCCATTCTGCATTCCGTGTATTCGGCTACAGGCGACCCCGCGGCCGCGACAGCCTGGATTATTAGTCTGTCGACGTCGGCGGATGATCCGGCACAGGTATTGAGCGATATTGCGGATGCTTCGTGGATTCCTCTGCCGAAACGTGGTGCGATCTATCAGAACATCATCGATCTGAAACGGAATGCTGCCGAGAAGCTTACTGGCGCGGCTCACGACGAAGCAGAGCAGGACCTTGCGTCTTGGCAGGTGCGATGGATCGCCTATCTCATCCGAGCCCGCGAATATTCCCAGGCTGCGGCTGCCATCCAGGCCATGCCAAAGGCGGCGCAAAATGCTCATATCGCCGAACTGATACCTCTGCAGTTACTGGCCGCCGCACAACTCGGGACACTGGATGCAAAGATCACGGAATATCGTGAGGATCCGGCAAACGCTCCGGCAGACGAAATCATCCGTGACGCTGCCCGTAAAATCTTCGACAGCGGTGACAAGCAATCCGCGAGAAAGTTATTGGAATATGCGTTCGCCCGCGAAATTGAAGAGCACAAGTTGAATGCCGCCAACTTCCTGGGACTCGCCGAAATTCGGCTTGCTTCTGGAGACACTGCGGGCGCCCTCGACCTCCTTCACCGGTTGGTGATCGTCGTCGGGAACCCATTGGAGAATCTGGATCCGGCCGCAGCCTTGCTGGAAAAAACCGGTCACAACGCTGAAGCTATCGAATTCCTCGAAGAATTGGTGAAATCAGCTCCGTGGGACGCGTCCTATCGAGTGCGACTCGCAAAAGCGCAAGTGGCGGCAGGAAAAGATGCAGCCGAGGCGCAGAATACTCTGGCATCGATCGCCGCCTCAACGCAGGCTTCTTATGCGGTTCGGATTCAGGCGGCCAGCGCGCTCGAAAACCGCTCTCACCCCGGCCTTGGAAGCGCCGAGCTGAACCTCCTTGCCGGCCCTGCCACCGCCGTCACTGCGGTCACTGCCGACAAATTCTATTTCTATGAATCCCGCATTCTCGCTGCTCAGAATGTAGGTGATCCCCATACCCGTCTGCAGCTTCTTACCCATTGCGTTACAGACTTTCCACTGCGCGAAGAGGCGCGGGTTCCACTCTTCCGGGCAGCTTCCAGCGTTGAGTCGAACGAACTGGCGATCGCAATGATTGAACCTCTGACGCAGGGCCAATTCCTGCGTCAGGAAGAGCAGCCTGACAGCGAAGAGGACATCGTCGGCTCAGCCGACACGGAGGACGACGGCGATGAAGGCACCAACTTTGACGTTGCGGCCGCGATGACTTCCACTCGCCTGACACGAGCGCAACAGGCGGAATTAGCTCAGCAGATCGCCGACGTTATGGTGCGTCTTGACCGCTTGGACGAAGCATTGTCCTACTACCAGACGGCACGATCGCTTGAAACGGGGCCCACTTCACGCAAAGCAATCTTAGGCAAGATGGCTGCAGTGAAAAGTAAACGGCGGTTACGGCAACAGAATGCGGCTCGCGAACCGGTGTTCCACGAAGCGTTAGAACAGGATCGTATGGTGCGTCCGCGGCTGGTCGCGCGAATGAATCCTTCACCGGCGGCTACTTCGGCGAAAGGAGCGGTGAAGCAATGAAGCGGCTCGTTACGTTTCTGCTGATTGCTGTTGCATGCTGCGGAGCCGCCTGGTCGGTGTTTCAGACTGCTAACCCGATCCTGCCGGAGAAACCGCTTTCGCAATACGTTCCAGCGGGACCGCTGCTGTATATCGAGGCGAAAGACTTTTCCTCGCTGCTGGGCCAATGGAACGCTTCCCTCGAGAAACAGCAGTGGTCAGCGAGCACCAGCTACCACGTGTTTTCAGAATCGCGATTGTTTCTTCGCCTGAAAGGCGCGGGCGATCAATTTGCTGCTGCGGGCGGTTTGCCACCGGACATGAAGTTTCTTTCTGAGGTGGCCGGCGATCATAGCGCGCTGGCTCTCTACGATATCGGAAAGCTGCAATTCCTTTACATCACGCATTTGCCATCCGCCAAGTCGATGCAGACTGCACTTTGGCAAACTCGTGCCAAATTCGAACTCCGCAACGTTGCGGGTACGGCCTTCTACATCCGCCGCGACCCAGAATCGCAACGGGAAGTTGCGTTTGCCGTTTCAGGAGACTACCTCCTGCTGGCAACACGGGAAGACTTGCTTGCTGGTGCGCTTCAGTTGATGGCGGGCGGTCAACAGCGCACTGTCGAAAGTGAAGAGTGGTGGTCCAAAGCGACGGGAAATGCAAAAGAGGCTGGCGACCTGCGCATGGTCCTTAATCTCGAGAAGATTGTGCCCGACGGATATTTCCGTACTTATTGGGTGCAGCAAAACATCACCGACTTGTCGCACTACTCTGCCGCGATTTCCGATCTCTTCCTGTCGGGCAGGGAATACCGCGAAGAGCGTACATTGATTCGGAAAGCCGATGTCGATTCTGGGCCGCCGTCCGAATCTCTCACGGCCACAGCAGAAGTTGTTCGCCTGGTCCCGTCGGGCACAGGAAGCTATGTGGCAACAGCGACGCCGTCGGCTGCGACATGCTTCGACCTTCTCAAAACTAAGCTCCTGGACCCGCGTCTCGGAACGGCCCCTCCGTCGGAAAACGCACCGCAAGTGCAGTTGACCTCGGGTGAAGTGGGCGGGACCGATTTGGAAACGCGTATCGATCAGCCAGTTGCGACGCGCGCGGAAGTGAAGGGAAAGTCAGCTTTGGAGAATCTTCTGGAAAGAACGCGTGCGCGCGCTGCGCTTCAGGTTCAATCCACGGCTCGGGATATTGCCGGCGTTTTCGTGCACACGCGCAGCGCTGTCGTCCTCGTCAGCGATGGCGATTGGAATCAAGTTGAAGTCCAGGCAGCAATTGCCGGCTATGTTCGTCCGGAATTAACGGCTAGCGGACTTGGAGTTAGCTGGCAGCAGAAACCAGGATACCTGGAACTCGATGGCTTATGGCCACTGATCGTTTCCGTTCACCGGAACTACCTGATCGTCGCAGACGATGCTCCAATGGCTGAAGCGATGTTGGCCAATCTTGAGCGAAAAACCGACCAACAGCCGGCTGAGTTTATCGCAGGCTTTAATCATGAACGGGAGTGCGAAAATTTCGCTCGGTTTGCGTCGGTGGTCGATCGTCCAAACATGAAAACCGAGCCGGACTTGCAACCTGAGCCACAATTCTTTTCTGGCACCATCGCTGGTCTGAGTGGATCGTTGTCTGCCGTTTCCGGTGAATCAATCGTGGTTCGGGGTGACAAGGGCAAGGTCAGGCAAACGGTTATCTACCAATGGTCGCATTAAGACATATTTTGCTTTTGACGACTATATTTCTCCTTGCGTCGCTGACGTCACAGAGTGGAGTGCGAGTTTCCGCAGATTCGGACGATTCACTTTTTTCCCAAGCGACTGCGGAAGTTGTAAGGCGGGAATTCACGAACCCTGATCTTTCGCTCTTGGTCTTCGATGCTCACTCCGGACGACTTCTGGCTTCGCGTTGGGAAATGGCTGAAAAACCGATCCCAATGGGATCGCTCGTCAAGCCATTCACCGCGCTCGCCTACGGCGAAAAGCACGGTTTTCAGTTTCCGCCGTACGTGTGCCACGGAGCTGCCTCCAATTGTTGGTTCAGGCGTGGGCACGGGAAAGTGAACCTGACCACGGCGATTGCGTACTCCTGTAACTCCTATTTCGAGATGTTGGCCAGTAGTTTGGATGCTAGGCAGGTTTCATCCACCGCCATCCGTTTCGGGCCGGAGATACCCAGCGCCGCGGCGCCCACTCCTGCGCTGGTTGGTATCGGAGATGGTTGGCGGGTCTCTCCCCTCAAGATGGCCAAAGCCTATCTGGAACTAGTTCGTCGCAGAGATCAGCCGGGAATCCACGAAATCGTCGACGGGATGGCGATGTCGGCGCGACTGGGGACTGGTGCCGCCGTCGATCGAGCAGTTAGAAACGGAGAAGCCCTGACCAAGACGGGCACGGCACCTTGCACTCACGCAAAACGTGCTCCAGGCGATGGATTTGCGATTACCGTATGGCCGGCTGATGATCCGCGTATCCTATTGATGGTCCGGGTCCATGGCGCGCCGGGTGCGCAAGCCGCCAAGACCGCCGGAGCAATCCTGCAACGCATCGGAGAGTAGCATCCGCTCCTCGCTTCAACTCTTTTTGCTTCCCATTTTTGTCCTTGGTTTGCTCTCGGCGAATACGGTTTCGCCTCTCGGGCGAAATGCGGTCGCTGGCCTATCCGAGTCAACTCCCGATGTCACCATTGGTGTCTTTGGCTTATTTCACCCGCACGAATTGACCCTCAGTGCGACTGGCCACTCGGCGCTGGTAGTTCGCGCGGGTGAGGAGCGAATCGCGCTCGAGCGAAGCTCGGGGATACCAAGCGCACGCCTCGCGTTCTCTCGCGGACAGATCTTGATCACATCAGGACCGCATTCCCTACGGGCAGATCGCATCTTGGTGGGTGGTCGCAAAGGCCAGCCAGTGGACTTCGAACTCGCTGTGCCGCACAAGATCACGCGTCGTTATCACGGTACGCTCGAAATCAAAGTCGAGGGCTCGGAACTGATTGCAATCGTTCAAATGGATGAGGAGGTGGCCGTCGCGTCAGTCGTGGCAGCGGAGAGTGCGCCCGCCACTCCCTTGGAGATGCTAAAGGCACAGGCGGTTGCAACCCGTTCGTATCTGATCGCAGGCCGCGGGCGTCATGAAGATTTTGATTTCTGTGATACCACTCATTGCCAGGTCATGCGTGAGACTCCCGAACCGAGGAGCAGTGTGGCGAACGCAGTGCAAGCCACTCGTGGTATGGTCCTGACTTATGAGTCCAAGACGATCACTGCAATGTATACGCGAAGTTGCAGCGGGCGCACGCATACGCCTTCGGAGCTAAATATGAGTGCGGGGAATTACCCTTACTATCCCGTCGAGTGCGCATACTGTCGCTCCCATCCGGTTCATTGGGCAAGCAGTATCTCCCGTGAGGATGCGATTGTTCTTCGCCCCTCGGATGAATCGTCACGATTGAAGTTAGTGCGCCGAAAAGGCTGGAATGCCGTTCCGAGTAACGATTTTGTTATGGCGAAAGAAAGAGACTACGTATTGCTGAAGGGCGTGGGACAGGGACACGGCATTGGGTTATGTCAGGCAGGAGCCAAAGCGATGGCTGAAACTGGCGCGGATTTTCGCCAGATACTTGCCCATTACTACCCGAACACGACCATCGAGTCGACCATCCGATAAGCAAAAAAAGCGGCCCGACTGTTCTCAGGCCGCCTTCTAAGCACTGCGTCTACGACGCTGCTTCGCTCAGTTCAGCGACTTCGGCGTCGCTGACTTCATCCACCAGGGCCATGTGCCTGCGGGCAACCAGCATGTAGATCGACGGCACAACGAATAGCGTAAAGACAGTGCCGATGATCATTCCGCTGACCAGCATGATACCGATGCTGTTGCGAGCGCCGGCTCCCGGGCCTTTCGCAAGGACGAGAGGGAAGTGGCCGACGACTGTGGCCGCTGTCGTCATCAGAATTGGTCGCAATCGCGTGCGGGCTGCTTCGACGATGGCGACAATCTTTTCACGTCCCTGTTCCTGCAGGTGATTGGCGAATTCAACAATCAGGATACCGTTCTTTGACACCAATCCCACAAGTGTGATCAGTCCGACCTCGCTGTAGATGTTCAGCGTCGTCAGCCCGAGGAACGAGAACATCAGCGCCCCTGAAATGGCGAGCGGCACCGATCCCGCGAGCACGATGAACGGATCGCGGAAGCTCTCAAATTGCGCCGCAAGCACCAGGTAAATCAGAACTGCGGAGAGCAGGAAAGTTCCCAGGAACTTTCCGCCCTCCTGGCGAAGCTGCCGCGATTCACCCGCGTAATCGACGGTGAAACCCTGGGGGAGGATTTGCTTCGCGTTATCTTCCAGGAACGTAAGCGCCTGGTCGAGCGGTACGCCCGGCGGAATCACGCCCTGAATTCGAACTGCATTCAACTGCTGGAGCTTGTTCAGCGATCGTGGTTCGGCGGTCGTCTTCAAAGTTGCGAAGGTCGACAGCGGCACCAGTTGGTTGTTCGAGCCCTTGACGTAGATTTGCGAGAGCTGGTCGGGGGTCAACCGATCTACGCGTTTCACCTCTGGGATTACCTTGTAGCTCTGCCCTTCTACGCTGAAACGGTTAACATAATTTCCGCCGAGCAACGTCGACAAGTCTTCGCCCGCCTGGCTCAAATCCACGCCCTGCGAACGCAGCTTGTCCTTGTCGAAGACAACTTCCGTTTGTGGCTGGTCGAACTTCAAGTCGGTATCGGCATAGATGAACATGCCGCTCTTGAATGCTCTTGCGACCAGTTCGTTGGCGAACTGTGCCAATTGCTGCGGTTCCGCCGACGACACGATCGCAAAATCGACTGGGAAATTACCGCCGCCCGGCAAAGGCGGAGGCGTTAGCGGAATCACACGGATCCCGGCAACCTGCGATAGCGGCCCGGTGGACGCAAGCATCAACTGCTGAGCCGTACGCTTGCGTTGGCTCCACGGTTTGGTGACCATGCCGCCAAAGCCGCCACCAGGATCGGTGATCTGGAAGATACTGTCGTGTTCGGGGAACGACTCGTAAACGTCGTGCACCTCTTGTGAATAGAGCTTCGTTTGATCGAGCGTCGAGTTCGGTGCGGCTTGAATTACGCCGAACACCACACCTTGATCCTCCGCGGGTGCCAGCTCCTTCTGCGAGAACAGGTAGAACGGAACCACCAGCGCCGCTACCAGTACCCACACGGTAAGAACCACAGGCCGGTACTGCAGAGTGCTGGTCAGCATCCTCGTGTAAAGGTTGCGTACGTTTTCAAACCGGCGATTGATGAATCCGGAGAACCCGCGTTCCGTGTCGCCGGCACGCAGCAATTTCGAACCCATCATTGGTGACAGGGTCAACGCGACGATACCGGAGACTATCACCGCGCCAGCCAGGGTGAAGGCAAACTCACGGAATAACGCTCCAGTTAAGCCTCCCTGGATGCCGACTGGAGCATAGACAGCAGCCAGTGTGATCGTCATCGCGATGATCGGTCCGACCAGTTCGCGAGCAGCATCTTTCGCAGCCTGGAACGGCGTCTTCCCTTCGTGCAGGTGGCGTTCCACGTTCTCCACCATGACGATCGCGTCATCAACGACCAGGCCAACCGACAGCACAATCGCGAGCAACGTCAGCAGGTTGATAGTGAAGCCTGCGGCAAACATCAGGAATACCGCGCCGATCAGCGAAATCGGTATCGCAACCACCGGAATCAGCACAGAGCGAGCTGAACCCAGGAACAGGAAGATAACGATGATCACGATGATCAGCGTCTCCGTCAACGTGCTGAGCACTTCCTTGATTGCGTCTTCGATGTAGGCTGTTGAATCGTACGGAATGCCCACCTTCATGCCCGCGGGTAATTGCGCGCGAATTCCCGGTATCGCCTCGCGAACTTGCTTGATGACTTCCAGCGAATTCGCCGTGGGCAGAACCCAGATTCCCATGAACGTTGCCGACTCGCCGTTGAAGCGCACGTCTTCGTCGTAAGTCTCAGCGCCTAGTTCGACGTCGGCGATCTCGCCCAACCGCACCACGGTTCCGTTATTCTGTTTTACGACGAGGGCCTTGAAGTCGTCGGCAGTGCGCAGCGACGTGTTCGCGACCAGGTTTACCGAAACCATCGATCCCTTGGTCTGCCCAATCGCGGAAAGATAGTTGTTATTCGCGAGCGCATCGTGCACCGCTGATGGCGTAATGCCGAGAGCAGCCATTTTTTCGGGCTTCAGCCAGATGCGCATCGCAAACGTGCGCTTGCCCAAAATGTCGGCCCGTTGCACACCGCTGATGGCGCTAAGCTTTGGCTGTACCACGCGCGTCAGGTAGTCCGTCATCTGGTTTGGGTCGAGTTCCGACGACGAGAAACCCAGGTACATGGAGGCAAACTGCGTGTCGGCGGTCTGCAGGTCGATAACAGGAATCTGAGCTTCGGGCGGCAGATCGTTGCGGACTTGCTGCACCTTCGCCTGGATCTGCGTGAGCGCCGCGTTAGTGTCGTAGTTCAGCTTCAGGTGCACCGTGATCGTGCTCAGCCCCTGCGTGCTCGACGACTCCATGTAGTCGATGCCATCGGCGCTGGCGATCACGCGCTCTAACGGCGTCGTTATGAAGCCGCGGACGAGGTCGGCGTTTGCTCCGACGTAAACGGTCGAAATCTGGATCACCGCGATATCGCTGCGCGGATACTGACGCACGCTGAGCGAGCGGATCGACTGCAATCCGGCAATCAGGATCACCAGATTGATGCAAATCGCAAGAACGGGTCTCTTAACAAACAGATCCGTGAACTTCATTTAGTTGTCCTCGGGCTTCGGGGCCGGATTGTTCCCAGGTTGCACCTTGTTGTTGACTGCAACTGCACCGTTGTTGCGAAGTTTGAATACTCCGGAACTGACGATTTCGTCACCCGGATTGATGCCCGATACGACGCCGACCTGGTCGCCACGGGAGCCGTCGACCTTCACGAACTGCTGCCGCACACCGCGATAAGGCTTTCCGTCCGGAGTCTTCATATCGGTTACGACGTAAACCGAATTGCCAAAAGGCGCGTAGTTGATCGCTGAGGCGGGAAGCGGAATCAGGGTACGGCTTGCGCCGACGTTGATCTCCACCTGAACAAACATTCCGGGGTGCAGCTTGCCCTGCGGGTTTGAAACTGTTGCCTGCACCTGAATATTGCGTGTGGTTGCGTCGACCATAGAGTCCAGCGCATTGATGCGGCCTGTAAACGTCGACCCTGGCAGATTGTCTGCCGTCAGCTTTACGTCGCTGCCAACGTGCACGCGCCCGACATTCTGCTGCGGCACGCTGAAGTTCACGTAGATGGGGCTCACCGATTGCAAAGTCACGATTGGATTGCCCGCGGCAAGGTACTGTCCGAGATTCGCTTGGCGAATGCCCAGCACACCAGTAAAGGGTGCGCGAATAGTTTTGCGATCGATGCTGGAGCGGATCTCGGCGACATTCGCCTCCGACTGCTTCTGGTCGGCTATCGCCTTGTCATAATCCATCCGCGAAACAACACCTTCTTTATTGAGCTGCTCCATGCGGTCGTAGTTGATCTTGTTCAGATCGCGCGTAGCTTGCATTGCTGCGAGCTGGGCCCGCTCCTGCCGCGTGTCGAGTTCCACCAGCACTTCGCCCTGTTGAACCACGTGTCCCGATTCGAAGTTAATGCGATCCACTGTTCCGGGCAGATCGGCGCTCACGGTGACACCATGCACTGCCTGCATCGTTCCCACCACGCTCAGGGTAGAAGGCCATATCTCCCGCTTGGCAACGACCGTGGTAACCGCATCGGGTGGCGGCTGCATCGAAGCAAATTGCTGCTTCGCCGCCTGTATCTGTTGGGTCTTAAAGTACCCGAGACCCACAATCACCAGCGCTGCCACAGCCAGCATCAGGAGCATTCGTTTCGCCATACAAAAACCTCTCAAGAGTCGTTATTGTTCGTCACTGCCGAGAAGCGCTTCGTCCCAATGTGCTTTCTCAGCTCTGAAGTGATTGCCTCGCCGCTCCTCGAATCCAGTGAAAAGTGACTGGAAACCCCACCAGGCGAGTGATTTGGGAGTACTCCTCTGATTTCCGCAAAGGGCAAAAGGATGAAGTTTTTTTGCTCTTTACCGCTGTGAAAATCGACCTATTCATACACCTTCATCTTTATGTCTCTCATCGGTGAGTCGAACGACGAAAAGGGAAATCGACACGCTCGGCGAGATTTTGAATTAGTTTGAATCGCGAATAATTAACCACAGAGAAAGAGTGAATGTGGCGGGGCGGAACTTGTTACTTAGCTTCAAATGAAGAGAGTCTGAGGAGTGTCTCCAGGGGATGTTAAGACCAACTACGAAGTCGTCGACCACCGGATGATTCGTGACGTGGATTTCTGATCGACCACCGTTCGTAATGCAGGAACGGTGTTGGTCAAGAGTGACTCGGCCGGAATTCCCCTGATACCTGAGGCAAGTTGGTGAAACGTTTTGTAACGCCAGATTTCGACGGAGCAGCAACGCTGGCCTGAGAAGCCGAACGAGAGTTCACTTGCAACCCCGCAGACGTAACCAGCACCTCAATACCAAGACCGTAAACGGTCTGAGGTGACGAATGCTTTGGTTCATCTTCATGGTCCTGCTGGTCATGTGGATTCTGGGGCTGGTAGGAACGTATCAAATTGGGGCTTGGCTGTGGCTGCTGCTGGTGGCTGCCGTAATCGTCCTGATCGTGCAGTTGGCTACCGGCAGACGGGCTCTACCCTAGCTTCGAACGACTCCACAGATTTCCCGCGCCGTTCCTGGAGAGTGTCCTGAGAGGGCGGTGTCGGCGGCGATTGAGTTTTGCGATCGGCATGGCGGGGCTGCGGCTCCGCCATTGCTGTTTTCCCCATTGAAGGCGGCCCAAGAAAAAAGCCCAGTGAATATCACTGGGCTTTCAACAAAGGTCAATCGAACTACTGTTTCGCGGCCATCGTCTTGGCGTCACGAACCGTCGCGAGGAACTGCTGAGCAGCCGGAGGCGGAGGAACGCTGCCCGTCAGAATCGCCCGTGGCGAAAGTTCATGGCCGTACATGGCGCGGATTGCATCGTTGTCTTGCGAAATGCCTGCGCCTTCGATCGTCGCACCAACGAACGCGCCCTTGGCACGTGAGTAGGTGAGGATCTCCGTGTTGAGTTTCCAATCGGTGCCAGCCGAGGCATGACGACCAACCGGACCAGCAGCCGCCGACACGTCTGCGCCCACTTGGAATTTGCTGTTCAGCAACTGCTGCATGCCTTTGTCGTTCATGACCATCATGACTAGGTCAACACCTTCGACTCCGATCTGTGCCCCCCAGCTTCCGCCAGTGACTACGAAGAACGACGGTGCGCTCCATGAACCGTTGGCTGTACGGCAGGTGGCAACGCCGCGGCCGTGCTTCGCGCCGAACACAAAGCCGCCCTTCACCATGTGAGGAACCACGGCGATGCACTTCGCTCCATCGAGCACTTCACTTGGAATGCCCTTATCAGGCGTGGACATAATCTGGTTGAGGACCTTGGTCGCGGCATCAAGCCGATCCGTCGCGTCCTCCTTTTCGTCGGCCCAGGCGACCAGCCCGAGTGACAGGATCGCCAGTAATACCAGCAACTTTTTCATTACACACTCCTTTTGCGTCCCATTCCTGGACGTGTTGCTCTTCTTAGAAGGCGAGTTTCCACGCGGGGTTCGCCCTCGGAGGGATACGATCAATCCAAAATCGTGAAAACGGAATTTTTCAAGATGTGCTGCTCTGCCTGCGGTGTATGCTCCCGAGATGGAGCAGGAAACCAAGAAGACCGCGGAGCAGCCGCCGGCGGAGCCATCACCTGGAGAGCTAATTCAGGTCTGCCCGAACTGCTCCGCTCACCTGGTTGATCGCAGTTGCAAGCTGATCTGCCCGCAGTGTGGATACTTCCTCAGTTGTTCTGATTTCTATTGATTTGCAGCCAAAACGAAAAAGGCGCTCTCGCGGCGCCCATTCGAAATTTCTGAAACTGAACCTAGTTCGGAAGCACAGAACCGGACGGAGTTGCTCGGCGTGTCAGGACGCGTTCCACGGTATCCACTACGTTTGGCAAGAAAGCAGCGTCACTGTTGTCGTTGTTGATGCCAGACAACGTGTGATTCCAAGATTCCGGAAGTTCCAGTACCGTAGCGCGCCGACGTTCGGGCTCGGGGCGATACATATAAAGGGTCCAGAGCATGACCGTTACCATCCACGCCAGTTGGTAAGGCACGTTCAGCAGGTACATCGCATGCGACGACGTCACGGCGGGGAACAAAGCCGTCAACGTGACAGTCATCAAATGCACGCTGGCGAATACGCCAAATCCCACCGAAATCCCAAACACTCTATGGCGTTCCGTAAGTCCAAGCTGCCGAGCGAACAGATAAAGGAAGATTACCAGCCCGCACTGCATTAGCCGGACGCTTCGGTCGAGCGTAAGAATAAAGTTGACGATTGGGGCGCTCGTCAGCGGCGCCGAAGAGATCGTCATTACGGTGGCAATCAGAATCAGAACGGCGGCCGACCAGCGGAACAACATCTTGCCGAAATTCCGAAGGGCGTCATAAGGACGGAAAATGTGAAGGAAGACTTCGCGAAGAACCGCAAATCCCAGAATGGTAGTGATTGCGGCAACCACGTAATACTCGATAAAGAATGCCTTATAGGAAATAGCCTTGATCGGCATCGCGATCCAGCTATCAACGCATTCCGCCGCCACGAACGCGAAAAATACAGGGAACTCCCGGTGAAGCTTCTTGCGCAGCATCAGAACGACCAGGAAAACCAACCCCAGTGCCGCTGCTAACCAGAAAATCCTAACCAGGTTCTCTGCCATGGATTTGCCCTGTTGAAAAGCCCCTTGAGGACGATACTCTGCGACCTCGCGAGGAGAGTACCCGGTTTACCCGGTCTCCGCAAGACAAATTTGGCTCTGGTACTGGTACCTTCGTAATTTTTGCTGGGAGCGGACCTATGCGACACTCAGTGCGTTACAAGGGTCGCAGTCCGCCCCAGCCAAATACTGCAAACAAAATTTAGTGACAGTCCGGGCTCGCCCACGGATCGCACAGTGGAATGGGCGCTGCATTCGGTTTCGGGCTGACGGTTGCATTCTTTGGGAAAGCCGCAGCCGAGAAAATCCCTGCGGTTACAAGGGTGAGCACCATAACGCGGAATAGCTGTTTCACAATTTTCTCCTGAGTACGTGTTCGATCGTTTCTTTGTGGCAGTTGCAGCTGCCCAGAAACTGTATTTTTAGCGACTGACCTTCTCCGGCCTTCTCTTGCGCCTTGCTCTGCGCCGAATCCTGTCAATCTGCTTGGCCCGACATACTAATCGAAAGTAACCTGAATTGAAACGTTTCTCTTGTGTTTGTTCCATTTCCGGAACAAAGGGGTACCCTCGGACATAATTCCACTTCCAATCACCGGCCATTAGGACAATGACCTGTAACTCCCAAGGTAAGGCATTACAAACCCCGAAGTTACAGGCTATATTCCCGGAGATACCCGAAGATAACGGAAGATTTATTCGTCGCCGGCGATCAGCCGGCTGAGCGTTGGTTTGTGTTTTTCTTGTGATTTTTTCGTAATTGGCGCTTCACGTTGGGTGGGACGTGGCGAACCGATGACGTTCCTTGCCGCCGACTTTACCGCCGCCGCAGCGCTGAACTTCTTCTTCTTTGCCTTTTTCGCCATGCCTTCTGCCTGCCTAAAGCTTGCCTAGCATACAATCAAATCGGAGCATATTGCGCATGGAAGAACGTGACTTCTTTGATGAGCGTCCGGAAACGCGAGTGGCAAATCTGACTTGCCCTCATTGCCGCCAGGCGGCCGACTACGAATTGGGATGGTTCGTCCGACGTAAGAAGAAGTCGCTCTCGGGACGGGCCGACGAACGCGATCGCGCCCGCTTCGCGAAAGCCCGCTCCTACATGGTTCGTCGAGACGATATGGTCGCTTGCAAAAATGTTCGTTGCCGCAAGCGCTTCGAAGTTTCCGGTGTACAGTCAGTCGCGTTTCTCGAATAGCATCCACGACAAAAGCTTTCGCACGCGAGGCGAGGTTTTCAATCGCTTGCGCTTTCCACAGCGGCAAGCTCTCGTTCCGGCGTCTGGCGTTTGCTTACCTTCGCCCCCGTGACCAACGCCACCGACAGCACAATGATCGCTGTTCCCGCTGCAATAAATATGTCCACGCGTTCGTGAAGGAACATCCATCCCAGGAACACGGCCACTACTGGATTCACATACGCGTACGTCGCTACTTTCGACATCGATACGTGCTGCAATAGCCATATGTACGCGCTGAATCCCACCCACGATCCGAAAATGATCAGGTACCCGACGGCAGCCATCGCCTGAGGCGTCCAGTGGGCATGCGGATATTCGCCGAGAACTTCGGCGATCATCAAATTCAGTACGCCCGCGATCGCCATCTCCCATCCGCTCGCCGAGAACGGATCGATTCCCTTTTGCCATCGCTTCGAAAGCGCTGAGCCCACCGACCAGCAGAACGATCCGAACATCAGGATGAACGCCGCATAAAGCTGCCGATGCTCACGCACGTTCACCGACTGCAGCTTCGGCCAAAGCAGCACCGCTATCCCAATGATTCCCAGCAGTAGGCCGAGATATCCGCGCGCGCTCACCCGATCGCCCCGCATCAGGAAGCTATCCACCACCAGGAACCACAAAGGTGTAATCCCCACGATCAGCGCCGCCAGTCCCGTGGGCAACGTCTGTTCCGCCCACGCGAGCAACGTGTTCGCCAGGGTTAGCAGCAGGCATCCGATCACGCCAAGCCGCAGCAACTGTCCGGCGGAAACCGCAATCTTGCGGCCACTCCACGCGCAATACGCAAGCATCACCAGCCCGGCGATAACGAAGCGCGTTCCCGTCATCACGTACGGCGGGACGTACCTCACCGCCACGCCGATGCCGAGGTACGTCGATCCCCAAAAGACGTAAACCAAGGCAAAGGCCGACATCACGCGCCAGCGATGCTGTTCCGAATGAGTCATGTGGCTGAAGCTAACAACATATCAGAGTGAATCTTCCAGTTCCGTGACGCAAATAAAACAGATGTGGCCGGCTAACTGCGCTCCGTTTGTTGCGCCGAATGTGAAAGAACGCGTGACTGCAGTTTGCCTTGCATCGCACGAAGCTTTAAGGTGATGAGTGATGCGCTGGGCCCTCCGCACCGTTGACGATTCCGTCGTCCAAACTCTTGCTTCTGAACTGAAGCTCTCGCCAATTGTCGCGCGATTGTTGGCCGCCCGCGGAATCACGTCTCCCGTGGAAGCACAGAAATTTCTCGCCCCGGCGCTCTCTCACCTTCATTCACCCTATGACATGCTCGGAATGAAACCTGCCGTCGAGCGTCTTCGAGCCGCGATCGAACGAAAAGAGCTGGTGCTCATCTACGGTGACTACGACGTCGACGGTACCACCGCCGTCGTCATCCTCAAGACCGCCATCGAACTCTGTGGAGGCGTGACCCAGTTCCATGTGCCGCATCGCATTCGCGATGGCTACGGAATGAAGGACGATGTGATCGAACGAGCCGCTGCCGCCGGCGTGCGCCTTATCATTTCTGTCGATACTGGCATCCGCGCTTTTGCCGCCGCGGAGACTGCCCGCCGTCTCGGCGTCGATCTCATCGTCACCGATCATCACCTTCCGGAAACCAGCGAAGGTGTGCCGCACGCGCTCGCGGTGCTCAATCCGAATCAACCGGACTGCACCTATCCCTGCAAGGGACTGTGTGGCGCGGGTGTTGCTTTCAAGGTGGCGCAGGCGCTCCTGGAAGCCACGGACCGAGCGCGCCTGCTGCCTTCCTTTATCAAGATGGTCGCGATCGCCACCGTCGCGGATTCCGTTCCCCTCATCGGGGAAAACCGCGTGCTGACGAAGATCGGGCTCGATGGCCTGCGCGATCCGCGAAATCTTGGCCTGCGAGCGATTCTCGAAGCCGCTCAGATTGATTTCTCGAAGCCGATCAATACCGGCGAGATCGCCTTCCGCGTCGCTCCGCGGTTGAATGCCGCCGGTCGAATGGACGTCGCCGAAGACGTCATCCGCCTCTTCAACGAGCGCGATCCAGCCGAAGCCCGCAAGTTAGCGCAGAAACTCAGCGACCTCAATACTGACCGTCAGCAGGAAGAAGCGCGCATCCTCGAGTCGATTGAAGCTACACTACGCGAGCGTCCCGAATTGCGCGACGCCTATTGCATGGTTGTCGACGGTGACGGTTGGCATCGTGGCGTGATCGGAATTACTGCCACGCGCGTGGTCGAGCGCTACGGCCGTCCCACAATAGTCCTCTCACGCGACGGCGCCGAAGCTCACGGTTCGGGCCGCTCCATCCGCGGCTTCCATCTTCTCGAAGCTCTCGAGTCCTGCCGCGAACTCTTCACCCGCTTCGGTGGGCACGCCGCCGCTGTCGGTGTCGGCCTGCCCTGCAATCGCATTCCCGAACTCCGTGTCGCACTCGACACCTATGCCCGCGGACTGCTCACGCCGGAAGACTTCATCCCCACCCTCAGCTACGACGCCGATATTTCGCTCAACGAAGTTTCGCCGCGACTCTATGACTCCGTTCAGCAGCTTCGCCCGTTTGGCATGGGCAACCCCGAGCCGGTTTTCTCGGCCCGTAACGTCGGCGTTACGCTGCCCCCGAAGCTCATCAAAGATAAGCACCTCAAGCTGCGCATTTCACAGCCCCATGGCGGAAAACCTTCACGTTCCTGGCAAGCTATGGGATGGCGCATGGCCGAACGCATCGCAACCGACCCCTTGGTTGTCGGAGACGCACTCGATATCGCTTTCACTTTGGAGCTAAACGACCACCCTGACTTCGGTGGACTGGAACTTCGCCTCGAAGATTATCGTCGCAGTCAAATCACTCAAAGTGCGGCCGGCGATTAACAAAACAAAAAAGGTGGCAACACTCGGTTGCCACCCACAGAGGCGTTAACGGGACTCTTGTCCAGGTACGTTGAACTTACCGCCGCTCAACACCCGGTTTGTCCCGGAACTGTAAACAATTCGTAACTTGCATCAGGCGCCGCGTCGAGCCATTTTTTTGCTGCGTTGATCGCGGGTTTCAGCGCCAACGCAAATCCAAACAGTCGTCGCCCTTCCTACTTTCCGCCCGCCGGCGTCCCCGTGGCCGTCGCCCCCGCAACGTTTGTCTTGCGCTGCGGATTCTCTTCCATGATCGGCTTGCGTGGCATCATCTCATCGCGCATTGCTGCGTTATAGACGAACGACGCCATAATCACGGCCGCTTCCATCAGGTCGTCCTTGCTCGCGCGCTCGAACACGTCCATGTTCGAGTGATGCGTGCGCGTCTCGTAGTCCATCGGGTCCTGGATGAACTGAAATCCCGGAATATCCACGTCATCGAATGACAGGTGGTCGGTTCCGGTCGTGTTTCGCATCGTGATCGTCGTGGCCGAAAGATCCGAAAACGGCGCGAACCATTTTTCGAAGATCGGAACCACCGCCGCGTTCTCCTGCGTATAAATTCCCCGGATGCGCCCCGTGCCGTTATCGAGGTTGAAGTAAGCCGTCACTTTCCGCTGATCCGCCTTCGTCACCAGCTTTCCCTGGGGACGCATGAATTCCGGCATCTCCGCCGTCGCCGGAGTCAGTGCCAGTTTTTCGTGTTCTCCGAAGTGCGCTGCTACATAGCCGCGTGACCCCAGCAGTCCCTGCTCCTCGCCGGTCCACAACCCGATTCGAATCGTCCGCCGCGGCTTCACGCCAATCGCTTTCAGGATTCGCACCGCTTCCATTACCACGGCAACGCCTGCGCCGTTGTCGGTAGCTCCCGTGCCGGTATGCCACGAGTCGAGGTGTCCGCCGAGCATCACGATTTCGTCTTTCTTGTCGGTGCCGGGGATTTCCGCGATCGTGTCATATTGCATCGCATCGTCTTCATAGAACTTGTTGCGGACGTCGAGTTCCATCTGCACCGGTACTTTACGGTCCAGCAGACGCTCTAACCGGCCGAAATGTTCCAGTGCCATCACCAGTCCCGGCGGTCCGGGCTGCACATCCTTCTTATAGGCGTCCGTCCCCTGCACGAACAGCAGTCCCGCTTCGCCGCGACTGGCTTCAATCGTGGCCAAAACCTTTTCGTCTGCGACAAACTTCGTCACGGCCCGCGTCAAAGCGCGCGATTTGATGATGGCCGCGCGATAGCTCTCCAGCCGGTTCGAAGTGTTGTAGTCGACGATCTCCGCCAACTGTTTCGCGTCGTAACGGCCCGATTCCACTTCGCGGTTTCCATACGACGGTCTCGGTAGATCGAGCAGAACAATCTTTCCCGCCAGCTTGCCTCGGTATTGCTCCAGATCGGCGATCGTATCCACTTTCAACATCACCACATCGCCCTTGACCGCGCCTTCGGTTCCGTTCGTCCATGCCTTGGGCAGCGCGTACAGCATCGCAGTGTCGGGTGCGATCATCCTCACCGAAGTGAATTCGTTCGACCAGCCGCGTCCGAAAGGTCCCCAAGGCTCGAGGTGCGCGTTCACCAGCCCAAAGTCGGTAAGCTTGTCGCGCGTCCACTCGTTGGCCTTTTTCAGGTTTGGCGATCCAGTTAGTCGCTCGCCAATGCCGTCGGTCAGGCCGCTCAAAATGTCCATCACCTGCGAATGACGAAATCCCTCTTGGCGGATCTCCGTTACCACCGTCAGGTCCGGATCATCGGCTCCGGCGAACATAGCTATGGGAAACAATGCTACGGCTAGAAAAGAAACCACAGCGAGGCAGAAATTACGTTGGCGCAAAATAGGTTTGAACATCGTGGGAACTCCAGATTAGTAGTGGGAACCGTCGTGCCAGACAGCGGATCGGAAGGTAATCACCCCGTCGCCGGCCAGTATCTTACCACCCCACCTGGAAGCCATGTCGCCCCACGACCTTGTCACAGGATTTTTTATTCACAGTGCTCTCGCCTCGAGAAACCGTGCATCATAGTGAGGTACACCGCAAGTCCGTGGGAGGCGTTCGTCTCCCGATTAATCCGTTTGCAGTTCGGAGGTCAGGATGCTTTCCAAATGTGCAAACCCGGCTTGTTCTACGCCCTTCCGTTACCTGCGGGACGGCAAGATTTTCGAGATCGATTCCAAGCGCGAAGCCGCTCCCGAGTCGAAGGACCACAAGGCCACCCGCCGGGTAGAGTTTTTCTGGTTGTGCGGAGAATGCTCTCCGCAGCTGACCGTGATTAATGATCACGAGAAGGGCGTGATCACCGTTCCCTTGCCTCAGGGCACTCGCTTCCTTGTTCGTCGCGCTGCCGCTTGACGAGCGTCAACTTGCGGCATACACGGTTACGCCGCGATCGTATTTGCCCGTCATATCCGCCCAGCGCACTCGCAACATTTCCACAAACATCTTGAAGCCGTCGGTCACCGGATTGATCTTCGAGCGATCGTCGTGTGCCCACTCCACCGGAACCTCCGCCACTTTGTAGCCGAACTTTTCAGCCAGGAAAAGAATTTCCGGATCGAATCCCCAACGATCGATTGTCTGCCGCGCAAAGATCTGGTGCGCCGCCTTGCGGGTGAACGCCTTGAAGCCGCACTGCGTATCCTTATACTTCAGTCCGAGAATGATCCGCAGCAGCAGGTTGAAGATTCTTCCAAACACCTGCCGATGGATCGGTTGCCGCTCCGTTTGCAGTTCCGCCTGCAGCCAGCGCGATCCAAACGTCACGTCCGCGCCGCGGTCGATCGCCGCAAAAAGCTTCTTCGATTCCTCGATCGGCGACGACAAGTCCGCGTCCGTAAACAATAGGATGTCGCCGTGTGCCTGCATCATCCCGTTGCGGACCGTGTATCCCTTGCCCCGGTTGCCGGGATTCTCGATCAGGCGGACCATCGTGTGCGTTTTCGCATACTCGCGCACGATCTCGGCCGTGTTATCGCGCGAGCCGTCGTTGACCACGATGATCTCAGCTCCCCAATGCTGCTCGGCAATATAGGCCAGGATTCGGTCGAGCGATGCCGAGATACGCTGGCTCTCGTTGTAGGCGGGAATGATTATGCTGTACGTATAGGAACCCATCAGCAGCTTAGACGCATTCAGAATTGTACGATGTTGGCAGCAGTTTACAGATTTGAAACATTAACTGCCGATTTTTTGGAATAACCAGCAGGACACGGTCGTCTGAATCAGAAGGAATGATGCTGAACTCCGCCCAGCCGTCGATCGGTAAGATAGCTCCTTACGCTGCCTGCCGCTTGGTCAGCACCTCAAAAAATCGCTGCACCAGCGCAGGGTCCCACCGTCCGGCCGCGGCCTCGTTACGCATCACCCGCGCGGAATCTTCATGTCCAAGCGCCGGCTTGTAAGGACGCGCTGTCCGTAGCGCATCGTAAATATCCACCGTCTGCAGAATCCTCGCCAGCAGCGGGATTTGCTCTCCCTTCAACCCATCCGGATAGCCGCTTCCATCCCAGTGCTCATGATGATGCCGGATGATCGGCAGCACTTCTTTCAACGACTTCAGTGGCCTGCAGATCGATTCGCCCGTGATCGGATGCTGCCGCATAACCTCCCACTCCGACGCCGTCAGGTCCGATCCTTTCTTCAGAATCTCATCCGGAACCGTGATCTTCCCCAGGTCGTGCAGGTAACCGCCTCGCCTCAGCGCCACCAGTTGGTCATTGCTCAACCCCATCGCGCGCCCAAGTTGAGTCGCATAGACTGCCAGCCTTTCGCAATGTCCCGCGGTATACGGATCGCGCGACTCCACACTCAGACCGAGCGTGCATAGCACGTTTTCCGCACTCTCCAGTTCATCTGTGAACTCCTTCAGTTTCACTAGCGACTGTACCCGGGCGAATAGCTCTTCCGGAAAGATCGGCTTATTCAGGAAGTCATCGGCGCCGGCCTCGATCGCGCGAATCTTGTCATCGCGTTCCGTCAGTCCGGTCACCATCACAATCGGGATTAGCCTGGTTTGCGGATCGTTCTTCAAATCACGGCACAGTTCGATCCCCGATTTCCCGGGCATCACCACGTCCAGCAAAATCACGTCCGGCGGATTCTGTTGGATCAGTTTTTCCGCGCGCGCCGCATTCTCCGCCGTCTGTACTTCGTATCCCACGGATTGCAGGAGTTCGCGTGTGACAAACGCGTTTTCGCGGTTATCATCGACCACAAGGATCCGGGCAGACTTCGGCTGTGGAGGTTGGATTGCACCCATTCCCGATTGGGAAGAGAAAGTGGCAATTTTGGTTGTCTGGAAAACTCCATTCCTTGCAAGGTCTAAGCCGCACGCTTTAGCCTTTTGTCATGAAGTATTTATCAGCCGTCTTGATTTTTTTTGCACTGTGCTTACCGGTCCTCGCTGTTCCCAAACCGAAAGTCGTCAGCTTCGGAGGTTGGACCAAGGTCCCCTTTTTTGTCGGTCCTCACGAAGAAAAATCCATCGACATCCGGATCCGCTCCCTCATGGTCGACGGCAAAATCAAGGAATTCACCACTGGCGACATCCACGAAATCACCGACCGCTATTTTGTCGTTCGCAAAGCATTCCGCCTGAACGACTCGCTGCCCGATGACGCAAATTCCAAGAACCATCATTGGAAGTGGCAACGCGGAGGCTGGCTGCTGGTTGATCGCAACACCGCTCGCATCTCTCAAGTGAACCTGCCGGAGTACGATCCCTTCTACTCCAGTGCCGCCTGGTTTCGCGATTACGTCGCTTTCTGCGGACTCTCCGACGACGCCACCAAGGTCTACGCTGTCGTAACCCAGATTGGCCGCCGCAAACCGCTGTTGAAACAAAAACTCGGCGATGCAAAAAACGGTGAGATGCCCGAGTCGGAATGCGCCGTTCCGCGCTGGGATCGCGATCCCATTCGCGTAACCTTCGAACCCATCGGCGGCACAAAGCAAACCTTCTCGGTCTTCGGCCACGCCGCCGACGCCATGCCTGTGGGAAACGATGACGACGAGTGATTAACCACGGATTCAACGAATGAGACGGATTGCTCGGATTTTTCTAAATTCGATTTCAATCCGTCTTATCCGTCTGATCCGTAGTTAAATAGTTTCTATGTCTACTCTTGACGAACTCCTGGAGGAGGCAAAGATTGCCCACGGTCACCTCTGTGCCGGACAAGTCCTCGGCGTGCGCATGGCCATGCTCGGACTCGAAAAACTCGGCCTCGACGATCCGCGAGGCAAAGATCGCAAGCGTCTTGTCACCTATGTCGAGATCGATCGTTGTGCCACCGATGCCGTTGCCGTCGTCACCGGATGCCGCCTCGGAAAACGTGCGCTCAAATTTCGCGACTGGGGCAAGATGGCCGCGACCTTCATCGATCTCGAGACCGGACGCGCCGTTCGCATCGCCGCCCGCGAGTCGTCGAAGCAAAAAGCCCGCGAGCTCCACCCGGAGATCGAAAGCAAGAACCAGCAGCAGATGCTCGCCTATCGCGAAATGCCAGAGAGCGATCTATTCGACGTGCAGTGGGTGAAAGTCGACGTCGGCGCCGAAGAGCTCCCTGGCTACAAAGGCGAGCGCATCGTCTGCGCGGAATGCGGCGAAGGTATCAACTTCAAAAGGGAAGTGCACCGCGACGGCAAAATCCTCTGTCGCGGCTGCGCCGGCGAACGCTACTACCAACCCCTTCCACAAGAATAAGCAAGCTTGTGTACCGCGGATGCTTGTGTGGCGCGGACACTCTTGTCCGCGGCCTTTGCTCTTGCTTTTGCCTTTGCTTTTGCCTTTGCTTTGACCCTGTTCCTGAGATGTATTAGCCCGAGAACAAAAAAGCTGGTCGGCCTATTCCAGACCGACCAGTTCCCGAGTTATCGCCGACAGATCTTCCAAACTCAGTGACGATCGTCGCGACCGTGATCGTTGTCATGATCGTGATCATGATGCTTGCGGCGCACGACCAACTGGCCGTTGTCATCGCGATAGTAGTAATACGGAGTTCCCTGGTAGCTGTACGTGTAGCACTCGTGGTGTTTGCCGTTTCCGGCTTCGCAATTGCTCCACTCGGTCCGCTTGCCATCGGTCCACCCCATTGGCCGTTGCTCGCCATTGTAGGTGCTGTAATCCCAGCCGTTGCGATTTTCCCAACGGTCATGATCGTTATCATGATCGCGGTCCTGTGCGAATGCAGGTATTGCCAACGTGAGCGCCAGTGCGCACGCCGGCAGCATTGCCCCAAGCATGAACTTTTTCATCCGAGCCCCCCTAAATGTGATTCACTCGAAAACATTCGATTCCAGTTCTCGGGCGGGTGCTGGCTCACCTAAGGCAAGGAAGGCGTGTAGCTGGAGAGCTCACCAGTCGATCGATTGACTGGTGAGCTGCTGATCTTGGGTTAAAGCTGGAGTTAACGAGTCGGGCGCGTCGGATGCACGACGTGTGCAGGGGCGGGTCCGGGAGCCGGCGGCTGCCTGAATGCTGAGTGATGCGGATCGTGATGGACTACGTGCCGGCTATTGTCGTGGTGTGCTGCCGCCGCATGATGACGGGCCGCCCACTCGCGCCGTTCCGCACGCCGTTGCTCTTCGCGACGCTTCCACGCTTCCCGCTGGTGCTCCCGAGCCACCAGCCGTTCGTGAGCCGCTCGTCTCTCGCGCATTTCACGAAGGTGCCTTTCATGCGCATCTTCTCGCGCTGCTGCATTCACCGACAGCGCCATGGTCGCCGCCATCAGCATTGCGCCGTATAGAAATATCTTTTTCATCAACGCCCTCCATCCTGTTTTCGCCGCACGTCAAGTGCCGCTCTGCCGGTGCAGACAATTCAGCTACTTACGATCTGCTGTGGAAACAGCTGCAGGTAATTTCTACTGCGAATCAGGGATTTTTAGACCGTTACGGAAGGAGGATGAACCAGCGGATTTTCTTTGTCATATCGAGGCGAAGCCGACATTTCGCCGCCGGATCACGATCAGCGAATCACTACCCTCTACCCACTAACCACTACCCACTGCTTTTGAATGTTCGTACGCGTGCGCCACTCGCAGCACCGTACTCTCATCGAAATGTTTCCCCAGGATCTGCAACCCGATCGGCAATCCCTCTTTCGAATTTCCGCACGGCACCGATATCCCCGGAATGCCAACCAGGTCGGCCGTCACCGTGTAGATATCGTTCAGGTACATCGCCACCGGATCGTCCGTCTTCTCGCCCAATTTGAAAGCCGTCGTCGGCGTTGTCGGGCACACGATCGCATCCACTTTTTTGTACGCCTCGACGAAATCATTCGTCAGCAACGTCCGTACCTGCTGGGCTTTGAGGTAATACGCGTCGTAGTAGCCCGCGCTCAGCGCATAGGTTCCCAGCATGATGCGCCGCTTCACCTCGGCGCCGAATCCTTTGTCGCGCGTCACACGATACATTTCCGCCAGCGTCTTCACTCCCGGTGCGCGATAGCCATAGCGCACCCCATCAAAGCGCGCCAGGTTCGCCGACGCCTCTGCCGTCGCCACAATGTAGTAGCACGGAATTGCATACTCCGTGTGTGGTAGTGAAATCTCTACGATCTCCGCGCCATCTTTCGCCAGCTTCTGGATCGCCGTCTCTACTGCCCCGCGCACTTCAGCATCCAGTCCCTCGCCAAAATATTCCTTCGGCACGCCAAGCTTTAGCCCACGCACCGGTTCGCCGATGACTTTCTCGTAATCCGGAACCGGCACTTCCGCCGACGTCGAATCCATCTCGTCGCGTCCAGCAATCTGTTTCAGCAGGATCGCCGCATCCTTTACCGTTTTCGTTAGCGGACCAATATGATCCAGCGACGACGCAAACGCGATCAGCCCATATCTCGACACGCGCCCATACGTCGGCAGCAGTCCCACCACGCCGCAGTACGCCGCCGGTTGCCGCACCGAGCCACCTGTGTCCGATCCCAGTGCCGCCACCGCCGTATTTGCGGCCACCACGGCGGCCGATCCGCCGCTCGATCCGCCCGGCACCCGCGTCAGGTCCCGCGGATTCTTCACCGGCCAATAACCGGAATTCTCGTTCGACGATCCCATCGCGAACTCATCACAGTTCGTCTTCCCCAGCACGATCGCCCCGGCATCTTCCAGCCGCTTCACTGCCGTCGAGTCATACGGCGAAACAAAGTTGTCGAGAATCTTCGACCCCGCCGTCGAGCGCACGCCCTTCATCACCATCACGTCTTTGATCGCGACCGGCACGCCTGCCAGCGGCGGCAACGCATCGCCTTTGTCCGCAATCGCCTGGATCGCATGAGCCTTCGCCAGCGCACGATCTTTCAACAGCGTCAGATACGCCCCAATCTGCGGATCGTCCGTTTCAATCTTTTTGTAAAACTCTTCTGTGAGCGCAACCGGATTCAGCACGCGCTCAGCGACGGCGGTGCGGGTGGACTCAATCGTCAGATTTTCTAAGTTCATTTTGAATAAGAGCATTCAGCCGCGGCGGCAGTTTAACCTGAAAGAAATAGTCCCCTTCACCGTCCGGCCGTTCATTTCCGGATCGAACTTGGCTTTCGTGACAGCATCTTGAACAGCCGGCTTTAGCATTGGATGACCACTCTCCAACACGATGCTTTTCGCCCTGCCATAGGCATCAACTTCAAGACTGAATTCCACATCACCTTGAACGTGTGCCACTTTCGCCAAAGGCGGGTAGACAGGCAGTCTGAATGACCCAGCTTCCTCTGGCGCGATTCGCGTGAGCGTTACCGATGTGGGTTCGACTGCTGGCGCCAATGCCATCCGATACAGAAGGGATGGTCTGGTATCGCCACTTGCGAACAAGCCATCGTACTTCCCTGATGCTATATCGCGCGTCCATTCAGGCGCGACGTCTGCTCCATTGCTCTGCGATTCCGCCATTTGGAAAACTGGTTTGTCCATTGCCCCTGGGCCGAGAGCCTTATCCAGTTCTTGAAGCAGTTGCATGGTCCAGGAGGTGTGTGGCGGTGTGTTCGGTGCTGCGTCGAACATGTCGCGATCCAGTATGTCGGATCGGATAATTCTGTCCTGTCCTCCACAACTAACCTGCATTGCAACCTTCACCCCGCTGAAGGTTAAGCATTTCTTACAGCGCTTCAGCTCACGGTTCAGATCTTTCTGTGATATGGAGCACGGATTAGTCTTGCCGAACAATGAAGCCACAGGCTGATTTAAGTGAGCGACGGACGCCTCTATTTTCGCCGTTTGGAGGCAGGCGTCTCCTGGAGGAGTAAGCAATACCCGCTCGACCGAAGTTCCGTTTGCCTCACCTTTGACGAGGATCAACTCGTAATACTCGTTCGGGGGCCCAAAATCGAAGAACGTGAGCCTTCCAATCTGAAATTCAGTCGGCATCGGCGGTCCAGGCTTTTGCTTGCCCTGTCCAACCAGATCAAGACGGCTGATCAAAACGAGCAATAGGAGGGTGAGGAAAGTTTTCATAAAGCCAGGAGACACTCAGCAAGTCATGGAATGAAACCGTGCATTCGGAAAGGTGCTTGTCCAAATCTTTTGAATTACCAATTACAAATTACCAATTACCAATTACAAATTCGCATTATTTCTCAATCACCTTCGGCACCTTAAAGAACTCTCCATCGCTCACCGGCGCGCCCTTCATCACCTCTGCTCGATCTAAACATGGCGTTACCTTATCTTCCCGCCACGCATACGAAAACCGCTCCGTTCCCGTCTTCGACGCGTCCACGCCAAACCGCTCGGATACTTGCGCCATGGGAGCGACATCCCTCGTGTCCAGCTCGTTCAACTTATCGACGTATCCCAGGATCGAATTCAGATCGCGCACCATCCGCGCCTGCTCATCCGGCGTCAACTCCAAATTCGCCAGGTCCGCCACGTACTGAACGTCTTTCTCTGTGACTTTCATTTCGAGTCTCTACCCACTACCCACTACCCACTACCCACTACCCACTGCTTTCTTTCCCCAGCGGCTCCTGCCTTCTCACGTTCGGGACGATGAACTCGATCCGCTCTACCTTCTTCTTTTCTACCAGCACACCGAACGCACGCAGATAGTCGCCGACCAGCGACTCCAACTGCGCCTGCCATTCCTTATCCGGAACCTGTATCCGCAACACGCCGCCAACAAAATCCATCGGACGCGTGCGGTTCGCCACGCCCGGCCCGCACACCAGCGGCCACGCCAGCAACGGAGCCTGATCCGCTGACGCGTTCTTCAGGGCTTCCGTAAAAATCCGATGTAGGTCGCTCCGACCATGCTCCATGGCCAACTCCGCAAGCAGTCACTGAAATGAAACGCCATTTTATCAGTCGTCAGGTTGCTCGTTTCTTTCTCCTGAAAGACATCCCGCCCTCCGAACATCGAATCTCCCTAACTACCCGAACCAAACTTCTCACGGTCCAAACGCTCGCTCCGTGTTGATTCTCAAGCAGTTAGGCCGGTACATTGCATGCACCATTCAATGCACAGCCTCGCCACTGAACCCGAAATTCCGCCGCTTTACGCAATGAACGTTGGGTGGTGCTACGTGTCACATTACCATGTGACACGTGGGGAACTAACTTCTTCCCCTGCCGTCATTTGGGCACACGTGGGTGGCCCTGGTCCTGCGCCCTCCTTTGGCGCTGACTCGGGAAACGTTTATTTCAGGGAGAGCTTTCAGAATGCATAAACCGGTCAAGTACTTGGAGTGGGCTCTGGTACAAGTTGCCAAGGTGGGTTGGCATGGCTACGCCGCCATCACTCGTCGCAAGACGAACCCGTCGTTTACTCCCGCCTGGTCCGAAAAGCCTTTGCTCAAGTCGTACGAAAAATCCAAGCCGCCTCTCGGCTGGCCACGCACCACTGACTCGCTCTGCCCCAAGTGCGTTCCCGAAATCCGCAAGCAGATCCTCGACGGTAAGCTGCCGCAGGAAATCCTGAAGAACGAGAAGGCTGGCGAGATCAAGTCCACCATCATCGAGCGCGACGGCAAGATTCTCATGGTGAAGGAGTGCCCCATCCACGGCTACTTCGAGGACGTCATGTCCATCGATCCCGCCTTCACCAAGCACCTCGAAGACGTTTTCCCCGGACGCGACATCCGCGCTCACAACGACGAGACGCTCCACAATCATGGCTCGTCCACCGTGAAGCACGGCCGCGGATCGGTCCTCACCGTCGATCTCACCAACCGCTGCAACATGATGTGCGACCCCTGCTTCATGGACGCCAACCAGGTCGGCTTCGTCCACGAACTCACCTGGGAAGAAATCAAGACCATGCTCGACAACGCCATCTCCATCAAGCCCAGGCGGCAGATGAGCGTCCAGTTCTCCGGCGGCGAGCCCACCCTCTCGCCCTACTTCCTTGAC
>Ga0335083_10000053_pt1 | contig 206146 bp, 202 predicted proteins | sample Lox_Sample_42_FD_206716 | JGI IMG/M metagenome (GOLD analysis project Ga0335083, IMG submission 206716) | Soil microbial communities from Loxahatchee National Wildlife Refuge, Florida, United States - Lox_Sample_4.2 | ecosystem: Environmental > Terrestrial > Soil > Wetlands | place: USA... | reverse complement strand
GAAGGCCCGTGATCGGTGACGAAGACCCAGGTAAGTCCACGATTCCTCGCGTCTTCCTCGTCAGGCCGCCGACGACCGTGCACTTGAGCCGCCTATAGGCGGCTCAAGTGCACGGTCGTGGCAGGGACCTCTGTGTCGGTCGGGAGATGCATGAGGACCGGTGACGTTCCCGGCGTCTTCCGTACCTCCGTGTGATCTTCCCTGCGGACCCCTCACGTCCCGGGCGTCTCGTGGCGGCCACACCCTGCCGGGGTCGCCACGAGACGCCCGGGACGCACCTCGGACGGCCGCCCCGGCCGAGCATCGGCGGAATCCGGCGGCGCGGCGCGGCGCAGAGGGGCGCCTGAGGGATTAGCTTCTCGGCGATGTCTGACGGCTGGGTCAACGTCTTCGACGCGCAGCGGGAGGCCGAGCGGAAGCTTGAGCCTGGCGCGCGCGGCTACTTCTCCGGTGGTGCCGGGGACGAGGTGACGCTGCGCGACAACGTGGCGGCGTGGCGCGACTGGCGGTTGCGGCCGCGGCAGCTGACCGGGGTGGAGGAGGTCTCGACCGCGGTCGAGGTGCTCGGGGCGCCGGTCGCGGCTCCCGTCCTGATCGCGCCGGTCGCCTATCAGCGGCTGCTCGACCCCGAGGGGGAGGTGGCGATGGCGCGGGCCGCCGCCACGGCCGGGACCGTGATGTGCCTCTCGACCCTGGCCAACACGAGGCCCGCCGACGTCGCCGCCGCGGCGCCCGGTGGGCGCCGCTGGTTCCAGCTCTATCCCTTCCGCGATGCCGGCGTCACCCGGGCGCTGATGGCCGAGGCGGTCGATGCGGGTTTCGAGGCGGTCGTGATCACCGTCGACGCGCCGCCCGGTGGCAACCGCGAGCGGGACGTGCGCAGTGGCTTCACGCTGCCCGCCGAGGTGGAGATCCCCAGCGTCGCCGCCGCCCTCGGCGGTTCGCGTACGGTGACCGTCGAGGAGACCTTCGAGCTGATGTCCCGCTCGCTCACCTGGGAGGACCTCGGGGCGATCGCCGCCGACGCCGGCGTGCCGCTCCTGGTCAAGGGCCTCCTCACCGCCGAGGACGCCAAGCTCGCGATCGAGTACGGGGCCGCCGGGGTCATCGTCTCCAACCACGGCGGCCGCCAGCTCGACCGCGCCGTCACCACCGCCGAGGCGCTGCCGGAGATCGTCGACGCGGTGGCCGGGCGGGCCGGCGTCCTGGTCGACGGCGGCATCCGCCGTGGCACCGATGTTGCCATCGCCCTGGCGCTCGGCGCCGATGCCGTCCTGGTCGGCAGGCCGACCGCCTGGGGTCTCGCCGCGGCCGGTTCCGCGGGCGCCGAGCGGGTGCTGGCGATACTGGCCGCCGAGCTCGAGCTGACCCTGGCGCTGCTCGGCGTCGCCACGCCGGCCGAGCTCCGCCCCGGGCACCTGCGGAGCCGGCTTCCGACGCGCGTATATTCGGAAGCCGAAGTGTCGGATACCAGCTTCTAGATGGCCCAGCGAATCCCCAGAGACGAGTCGCTGAGTCGCGTCCATGGCGTCGGGGCATTGTTCTCGGCCGCCTACGGCAACGTCGGCTCGTCGATCTACTACGCCCTCGGCGTCACCGCCGCGTTCGCCCTCGGGCTGACGCCGGTCGCCTTCGTCATCTCCGGGCTGATCTTCGCCGCCACCGCCGCCACCTACGCCGAGGCGACCGTGATGTTCCCCGAGGCGGGCGGTTCCTCGAGCTTCGCCCGCCACGCCTTCAACGAGTTCGTCAGCTTCGTCGCCGCCTGGGGGCAGATGCTGAACTACACGATCACGGTCGCGATCTCGGCCTTCTTCGTGCCCCACTATCTGGCCGTCTTCTGGCCCGCGCTCGGCCACAGCCCCGGCGACGTGATCGGCGGCGCTGTCCTCGTCGTCGCCCTCGCCGCGCTCAACATCCGCGGCACCGAAGAGTCCTCGAAACTGAACCTGATCCTCGCCGTGGCAGACCTCGCCACCCAGGTCGTGCTGGTCGGGATCGGTGTCGTGCTGGTGCTCAGCCCGCACATCCTGATCGACAACATCCACCTCGGCGTCGCCCCGACCTGGAGCGACTTCGCGCTCGGGATCGCGGTCGGGATGATCGCCTACACCGGCATCGAGACGATCTCCAACATGTCGGAGGAGGCCAAGGACGCCTCGCGGACGGTCCCCCGCGCGGCGGGGCTCGTCGTCGCCGCGGTGCTCGGCCTCTACCTGCTGATCCCGATCGTCGCCCTCTCGGCGATGCCGGTCGTCCACACCGCGAGCGGCTACCACACCGAGCTCGGCACGAAGTACGCCGACGACCCGATCCTCGGGATCGTCGAGAACCTCGGGCTCTCCAGCGGCCCGACCGAAGTACTGCGCTACTACGTCGGCGTCCTTGCCGCGGTGATCCTGCTGATCGCCACCAACGCCGGGCTGATCGGCGTCTCGCGGCTCACCTACTCGATGGGCCAGCACCGGCAGCTGCCCGAGGGCCTGCGCCAGATCCACCCGAAGTACCGCACCCCCTACATCGCGATCGTCATCTTCGCCGGGGTCGCGATCCTCACGATGATCCCGGGCCAGACCAACTTCCTGGCGACGATGTACTCGTTCGGCGCGATGCTCTCCTTCACGATCGCCCACATCGCGGTCGTCCAGCTGCGACGAAAACAGGCGGACGTGGAGCGCCCGTGGAAGCCGCCGCTGAACCTGCGTGCGTTCGGATTCGACCTGCCGCTGACCGCGGTCTTCGGCGGCCTCGGCACCTTTGCCGCCTGGATCGTGGTGATGGCGTTGAACCCCTCGACGCTCCTCGTCGGCACCGGCTGGATGATCCTCGGGATCACCGTCTACGTGCTCTACCGGCGCAACCAGGGGCTGCCGCTGACCCGGACCGTGAAGGTCGTCCTGCCCGAACCGCTCGGGGTCGAGGAGGTCGAGTACCGCTCGGTCCTGGTCGGCTTCGAGGACGACGAAGACTTCTCCCCGGAGATGGTCGCGACCGCCGTCAAGCTCGCCTCCAAACGGCGGCGCGGCATCCACGTCCATTCGATGATGACGGTGCCCACCAACCTGCCGCTCGACGCCGACCTGCCCGAGGCCGAAGCCGAGGCGCAGCGTCGCGTGGAGGAGGCGAAGCTGATCGGCGGCCAGCGCGTGACCGGCCACGTCGCCCGCGTGCGGCCCGGTCAGGCGGGCTACTCGGTGGCCGAGGAGGCGGCCGAGATCGAGGCGGCGGCGATCGTCGTCGGCCTCCGCTATCGCAACGGCGTCCCCCAGTACGACAAGACCCTGGAGACGGTGCTCGGCGAGCGGCCCTGCCGGGTGATCGTCGTCTCCGAGCCGGGCGAGAACCAGGGCCGCGTCATCCCCGGCGCGGCGCTCGCCGAGGCCGTCACTTGAACCGCGACCGCGCCTACCACGGCGCGATCCGCACCTTCTCCCTGGTCTTCGTCGTGCTCGGCCTGCTGCTCCTCGTCGTCACCCTCGCCAACGGCGGCGGCCCGGCGTCGGTCGGCTTCCTGATGGGGATACTCTTCGTCGCGGTCGGCATCGGGCGCTTCTGGATCGCGAGCAGGCAGTCCCGATGAAGGTCCCGCACGCGGCCCGCAAGGGCAAACTGCGGCGTGGCCTGGGCGTCCCCTGGCTCTTCGCCGCCGCCTACTCGGCGGTCGGCTTCTCGATCTACTTCGCGCTCGGGGTGGTCGCCGAGCGCGGCCTCGGCCTGACGCCGCTGATCTTCCTCGTCTCCGGCCTCCTCTTCGGGCTGACGACGCTCTCCTACGTCGAGGGCAGCGCGATGTTCCGCGAGCGCGGCGGCTCCTCGACCTTCGCCCGCCACGCCTTCAACGAGCTCGTCGCCTTCATCGCCGGCTGGGCGATCCTGCTCGACTACCTGATCGTGATCGCCCTGGCGGCGATCTCCGTGCCGCACTACCTGGTGCCGATCTGGGGTGGCTTCGACGACAACGGCGTCGAAATCCTCGTCGCCGCGGCGGTGATCGCCGGCGCCTGCATCCTCAACATCCTCAACGTCACCGGCCGCGGCCGGCAGCGCTCGCTCGCCTTCATCGCGCTGGCCGACCTCGGCCTGCAGCTGGCGGTGATCGTGGTCGGCGCGATCGTCGTCATGCACCCCGACCGCCTGACCGCCCAGCTCGACCTCTTCAGCCACCCGAGCCTGCGCGACATCATCTACGCGGCGGTGGTGGCGATGCTCGCCTACGCCGGGATCGAGGCGGCCTCCGACCTCGCCCCGGACATCGAAGTCGGCCGCCGCGAGCTGAAGCGGATCGCGTCGCTGGGGGCGATCGCGGTGCCGCTGGTCTACGCCGGGATGGCGGCGATCGCGCTGATGGCGGTCCCGGTCGTGGCCGGACCGCACGGCCCGGAAACCGCGCTCGGCCATCAGTACATCCAGGACCCGGTGCTCGGCGTCGTCTCCGCCTTCCACCCGCACTGGCTGTCGGAAGTGATGCGCTGGGTGGTGGCGCTGGTCGCCGCGCCGGTCCTCTTCTGGGCGGCTACCACCTCGATGCTCGGCGTCTCCCGCCACACCTACACGCTGGCGATCAACCGACAGATCCCCAGCTGGCTCGGCAAACTCGGGGCGAGGCGGGCGACGCCCTACGTGGCGATCACGATCTGCGGGCTGATCGCGCTCGGCCTCGTGATCCCGACCAACATCAAGATCCTGGCCGGGCTCTACGCCTTCGGCGCGACGCTGGCGATCACGATCGCCCACCTCTCGGTGATCCGGCTGCGGATCACGATGCCGGACAAGCTGCGCCCCTTCCGCATCCCCTGGGGGATGGCCTGGGGGACCGCGGAGCTGCCGATCCCGGCATTGATCGCCGCGCTCGCCAGCGGCCTGGCCTTCCTCAGCGTGCTCGCCTTCCACTCGACCGCGCGCTGGGTCGGGATCGGCTGGATGGCCTTCGGCCTCACCTTCTACGTCATCTACCGCAAGTTCGTCGAGGGCACGTCGCTGACCAGGCGCGTCTCGGTCGGCGAGGCGGCGCTGACCAAGCAGATCCCCGAGGTCGAGTTCTCGAACCTGCTGGTGCCGGTCTTCGGCACCAAGCTCGACGACGACATCGTCGCCACCGCCGGCCGGCTCGCGGCGGCCGAGCACGAGGACGGCGGCGGCGAGGGCGAGTCACGCCTGGAGCTCGTCTACGTGATCGAGGTGCCGCTGTCGCTGCCGCTCGACGCCGAGCTGCCGCCGGACCGCGAGGCGCAGGCGCGGCGGGCGCTCGACCGGGCGCGCGAGGTGGGGGAGGAGTACGAGGACGTCGAGGTATCGACCGAGGTGATCCGGGCGCGGCGGATCGGCGCCGGGATCGTCGCGGCGGCGCTGCGGGCGAACTCGGAAGCGATCATCATCGGCGGCGAGCCGCCGTCGAAGATTCGCGGCGGCGGCAAGTTCGGCGGGATCGGCGCCGCCAAGCCCGCCGAGATCGGCGCGGCGACCGAGTACGTGCTCAAAAAAGCCCCGTGCCGGGTGCTGCTCACCGCGCCGCCCGAGCCCGAGATCTAGTATCCGCGCCATGTTCATCCTGATCGTCGGCTGTGGGCGCGTCGGCAGCTCGGTCGCGCGGGCGATGCTCCGCGAGGGCCACACCGTCTCCGCGCTCGACGAGGACCCCGAGTCCCACGCCCGCCTCGAGGTGGGGCTGGAGAAAAGCTGGGAGGACCTCGGCGGCCAGTTCACGGTCGGTGCCGGGATCGAGACCGAGGCGCTGGAGGCGGCCGGGATCGACCAGGCGGACGTCTTCATCGCCTCGACCGACGGCGACAACACGAACATCATCATCGCCCAGATTGCCCAGCGCCGATACACCGTGCCGACCGTGATCGCCCGCGTCCTCGACCCGCTGCGGGCCGAGTGGTACGCGCGCCAGGGGCTGCAGACGGTCTGCCCGACGCGGGTGGCGATCGACATGTTGGAGACGGCGGTGCGCGATTCCGCCGGGCGCGGCGGGAGCGGCCCCGAGGGCGCCGCGGAAGCCGCGTAGGGAGGAGGAGCGCGTGTACATCATTGTCGTCGGAGCGGGGAAGGTCGGCTGGAACCTGGCGCGCGAGCTGCTCGAGAAGGACCACGAGGTGACCCTGATCGAGAGCGACCGGCGCCGCTACCTGACCGTCGAGCAGGAGCTCGAGCACAACGTCTCCTTCGGCGACGCCTCCGAGCTCTGGGTGCTGGAGCGGGCGGGCATCCAGCGCGCCGACATGGTGATCGCGGTCACCGGCGACGACGAGGACAACATGCTGATCTGCCAGGTGGCGCGCGAGAAGTACCTGGTCGACCAGATCATCGCCCGGGTCAACAACCCGCGCAATCGCCAGCACTTCGACCTGCTCGGGATCAAGCCCTCGGTCTCGGCGACCGACCTGATCCTGCGCCTGCTCGAGCACGAGGTGCCCGAGTACGGGCTGGTCCACCTGCTCGACCTGCAGGAGGAGCAGCTGGAGATCATCGAGATGCTGCTCGGCAAGGACTCGGGGGTGACCGGCCGCCGGGTCGGGGACCTCCACATGCCCGACGGCAGCCTGCTGATCTCGGTGCTGCGGGCGGGCAAGGGCTTCGTGCCGACCGCCGACACCGTGCTCGAGGAGGGCGACGAGGTCTTGGCCGTGCTCGATCCGGGTAAGGAGGACGACCTGAAGGCTCTGTTCGGACCCGAAGGCGACGGCGGCGTCGCGAGTGGCTGACCGCGAGGTCGACTTCCTCCTGGTCGGCGGCGGCCTGGCCGGCGCCAGCTGCGCGTCGGAGCTGCGCAAGCAGGGGGCGGAGGGCTCGATCCTACTGGTCGGACGGGAGCCGGAGCCGCCCTACGAACGCCCGCCGCTCTCCAAGGAGTACCTGCGCGGCGAGGCGGACCGCGCCGCGGCCTACGTCAACGAGCCCTCCTGGTACGAGGAGAACTCGGTCGAGCTGCTGACCGGGAAGAACGTGATGTCGATCGACGCCGAGGCGAGGACGGCGAAGATCCAGGGCGGCGAGGAGGTCGCCTTCGGTCAGGCGCTGCTGGGCACCGGGGCGATGGTGAACATCCTCCGTCTCGAGGGCGCCGAGAACGAGGGCATCCACTACCTGCGGGCCTACGGCAACGCCGACGCGATCCGCGAGGACGCCAAGGCGGCGGGCCGCGTCGTCCTCGTCGGCGGCAGCTACATCGCCGCCGAGGTGGCGGCCTCGCTGGCGGCCGAGGGGACCGTCTGCACGATGGTCGCGGTCGAGGAGGTGGCGCTCTCGCGGACCTTCGGCGAGGACGCCGGGCGCTTCTTCCAGGAGGGCCTCGAAGCGCATGGCGTCACCTTCGTCGGCGGCGAGTCGGTGAGCGCCTTCGAGGGCGACGGCCGGGTCGGCTCGGTCCTCACCGAGAGCGGCCGCAGCTTCGAGTGCGACCTCGTCGTGGTCGGTGCCGGGGTGAAAGCGGACGCGATGCTGGCCCAGCGGGCCGGGCTCGAGGTCGAGGACGGGATCGTCTGCGACTCGAAGCTCCGCACCTCGGCGCCCGGCATCTACGCCGCGGGCGACGCCTGCAGCTACGACAGCGTCGTCCACGGGCGCCGGATCCGGGTCGAGCACTGGGACGTGGCGATGCAGCAGGGGATGCACGCGGCGAAGAACATGCTCGGCGCCGATGCCGACTACGACGTCGTCCCCTACTTCTTCAGCGACCTCGCCGACTGGGCAAGCCTCGAGTACGTCGGCCCGGCCTCCGAGTGGGATCGTGAGGTGTGGCGCGGCTCGCGGGCCGACGGCGAGTTCTCGGTCTGGTACCTGCAGGACGGCAAGGTGGCCGGCTGCCTCAGCGTCGGCCGCTCCGAAGACCTCGCCGAGGCACGCCGGCTGCTTGCCGACGGGGTGGACGTGGCGGGCGCGGTCGACCGGATCAGTGATCCCGACGCCGACCTGTCGGACCTCTAGCAGCGCACCACTGGTTATCCTGCGAGGTCGCATTGCGCCCTGGTGTAATGGCAGCACGCCTCGCTCTGGACGAGGTAGTCGGGGTTCGAGTCCCTGGGGCGCAGTAGTCCGATCCCGCTGCTAGCGTCGATCACCTCATGCGGCCGAAGTTCCTCGTCCTTGCCCTACCCGTGTTCCTCGCGCTCGTGCTGGTCGCCGCCGGCTGCGGCGCGAGCAACGACGAAAGCACGACGACCGCCCACAAGGCGAAGGTCGAAGAAACGCCGAAGCTGAGCAAGGCGGAGTTCATCAGCCAGGGCGACGCGATCTGCGGGGAGGTGAACACGGCGATCGGCTCGGTCTCCGAATCCGCCGCCGAATCGAGCAGCCAGACGACCCAGGTGGCCAACCTCTATGTCGGCATGGTCCAGAGCCTGCAGCGCCTCGGCCAGCCGACCGAAACGGCGGGCTTCTCGGAATTCTGGGGCGCTGCCGAACAGCTGGCCAAAGTCGAGGGCGAAGTGAAAGAAGCCTCCGAAGTCGAAGACCCGGTCGCGCTCGAAGAAGCCTCCCAGGAAGCCGTCCCGGCGCTCGAAGAATTCCAGTCCCAGGCGGCCGTCTACGGCTTCGAAGACTGCAGCGAAGGCCCGCACGCCCCCGAAGCCGCACCCGAATCGAGCGCCGGATCGACCGAACTCGAAGAATCGGGTGGCGTCGAAGCGGCCCCCGAAGAAGAAATCGCGCCGGAAGAAGAATTCGTCCCCGAAGAAGAAGTGGCCCCCGAAGAAATCGCCCCCGAAACGGGCGGCGCGGGCGGCGAAATCGAAGAAGTGGCGCCGGAAGAAGAAGCGCCGACGACCGGCGGGGAATCCGGCGGCATCGGCCCGGGCTAGCCAGGCCCGATAACCGCCGCATTTCGGAGTCCTCGGTCCCTGCGTCCGCCGAACTGCTTGGTTCTCGAACCTGGCTCGGGCCGGGGTGAGAGGGACGCAGGCCGTTTCGTCTGCGACCCCGGCAGGGTGTGGCCGCAGCCGAAACGGCCCGGGATCGGCGGCGGCATTGCTCAAATCGCTCAGTGTAAATCTGACCACACTATGGGGTGGTCAACTGCACACTCGCCGAGCGGCGCCAGACGAAACTGTCACGTTGGGGCCGCCCGGCTCCCTACGCCGCCGCGTTCTCCTCCCACGCCCCATACAACCTCGCGTACACCCCTCCCGCGGCGATCAACTCGTCGTGGGTGCCCTGCTCGGCGATCTGGCCGCCTTCGAGGACGACGATCTTGCCGGCGCGGCGGATGGTGCTCAGGCGGTGGGCGATGACGATCGCGGTGCGGCCGTGGAGGAGGCGCTCGAGGCCTTTCTCGATCGTCTTCTCGGTCCGCACGTCGACGTTGGAGGTCGCCTCGTCGAGGATCAGGATGCGCGGCTCGGCGAGCAGGGCGCGGGCGAAGGCGACCAGCTGGCGCTGCCCGGCCGAGAGCTGGACGCCGCGCTCGCCGACCTGGGTCTCGATCCCGTCGGGCAGCCCGGCCACGAACTCGGTGGCGCCGACCGTGGCGATCGCCGCCTCGATCTCCCCGAGGCTCGCCTCGGGCCGCCCGAAGGCGACGTTTTCGCGGACGCTGCCGCTGAACAGGAAGCCCTCCTGCGGCACGATCCCCAGCTGGCGCCGCAGCGCCCGCTGCTGCACGCCCCTCAGGTCGTGGCCGTCGACCAGCACGCGGCCTTTCTGCGGGTCGTAGAAGCGCGCCACCAGCTTGGCGAAGGTCGACTTGCCGGCCCCGGTCGCGCCGACCAGCGCCAGCGTCTGCCCCGGCGGCACGTGCAGGTCGACCCCCTCCAGCACCCAGGAGTTCTCCGGCACCTCCTCGGCTTCGGAGTAGGAGAACCAGACATCGTCGAGCTCGATCTCGCCGCGGATCGCACCTGGGTCGATCGCGTCCGGCGCGTCGACCATGTCGGCCGGGGTGTCGAGCAGGTCGAAGATCTTGTCGAGCGCCGCCATCCCCTGCTGGTAGGTCGTGTAGAGCTGGGAGAGTTCCTGGATCGGTTCGAAGAACGTCGTCAGGTAGCCGATGAAGGAGACGACGATGCCGACCTGGATCGCCCCGTCGATCGCCTGCGAACCGCCGTAGAGGAGGATCACCGAGGTGCCGATCGCGGCCAGCAGTTCGACCGCCGGGAAGTAGGAGGCGTTGAGGTAGACCGTCTTCATGTTGATCTGGCGGTTGGCCTCGTTCAGCTCGGTCATCTCGTCGAGGTGGCGCGTCTCCTGGCCGAAGCTGCGCACCACCCGCACGCCGCCGAGGCTCTCCTGCAGGTAGGCGGTGACCGCCGCGATCCGCTCGCGCGTAGCCCGGTAGGCACCTGCCGAGACGATCCGGAAGACGAGGCTCGCGATCAGCAGCAGGGGGAAGGTGAGGAAGGTGATCAAGGCCAGCTTCACGTCGAGCGCGAGCAGGATCACGATCACGCCGAGCAGGGTCAGGGTGGAGGAGAAGATCGTCACCACGCCGTCGGTGACCAGTTGCTGCAGCGCTTCGACGTCGTTGGTCATCCGCGAGATCAGGACGCCGGGGTTGTTGCGGGTGAAGAAGCCGATCGACATCGCCTGCAGGTGGCTGAAGATGCGCTCGCGCAGATCCTGGAGGGCGCGGGTGCCGACCCAGCCGACCAGGTAGGTCTCGGCGTAGGTGAAGACCGAGTAGACGATCCAGGCGGCGACGAAGGCGGCGACGGTCCAGTCGAGCGCCGAGAGATCGTGCGTTTCGATCCCCGCGTCGATCGCGCGCCCGGCCAGGTATGGGGGCGCCAGGCCCGCGCCGGTCTCGATCAGGAGCGCGACGAACATCAGCGCCATCCGCCCGCGGTAGGGGCGCAGCAGGCCGATCATCCAGCGCACCTTGCGGCCGCGCTGGTCCGCGCCGCGCAGGGTCCGCCAGATCGCCCCGAAGAGCAGGGCGATGTTGCGGAGCGGGTTCTGGGCCGTCTGTCCCTCGTTCACAGCCGCGCCATCTCCTCGCGCTGCTCGAGGTCGCGCTGCAGGAAGACCGAGTCGGCCAGCCCGTGGTCGGCGATCTCGCGGTAGAAGCCGCAGCCTTCCATCAGCTCCTCATGGGTGCCGCGGTCGACCACCTCGCCGTGGTCGAGGACGATGATCTCGTCGGCCAGCGAGACGGTCGAGAGGCGGTGGGCGATGATGAACGTCGTCCGCCCGGCCATCGCCTCGCGCAGCCCCGATTTGATCGCCCCCTCGGTGGTCGCGTCGACCGAGGAGGTGGCGTCGTCGAGGATCAGGATCCGCGGGTCGGCGAGCAGCGCCCGGGCGATCGCCACCCGCTGGCGCTGTCCACCCGACAGGGTGAGGCCGCGCTCGCCGACCCGGGTGTCGTAGCCGTCGGGCAGGTCGCGGATGAACGCGTCGGCCTGCGCCAGGCGCGCCGCCGCCTCGATCTCCTCGCGGCTCGCCCCGCCCTGAGCGTAGGCGATGTTGTCGGCGACCGAGGCGGTGAAGAGGAAGCTGTCGTCGGCGACGAAGGCGACCTGGGAGCGGAGCTGTTCGAGATCGACGTCGCGGACGTCGACGCCGTCGACCAGCACCGTGCCCTCGCTTGGGTCGTACAGCCGCGCGATCAGCGCGACGAGGCTCGTCTTGCCCGCACCGGAGGGCCCGACCAATGCCACCGTCTTCCCGGCGTCGACCGAGAGCGAGACCTCGTGCAGCGCCGGCACCGACTCGTTTTCGGAGCCCGGCGCCGCCGCGTAGCGCAGGGTCACGTCGCGCAGCTCCACCCGGCCGCCGCCGTCCGGCAGTGGGACCGGGTCGGCCGGGCTCTGGATCGTCGGCTCGCGGTCGATGATCTCGAACATCCGGTTGCCCGAGGCGACCGCCCGCTGCGCCATCCCCATCGCCACGCCGAGCATCCGCGTCGGCCCGGCGAGCATCAGCAGGTAGGTGTAGAAGGCGGTCAGGTTGCCGAGGCTGAGGTCACCGTCGATCACCATCCGGCCGCCGACCAACAGCACCAGTGCGACCCCGAGCTGGGGCAGGAACCCGATCAAGGGGCTGAAGGTGGCCTGTAGCCGGGTCGAGTAGATGCTCTGGTCGAAGACCCTCTTGACCGCCCGCTGGAAGCGGTGAAGCTGGTACTCCTCGCGGGCGAAGGCCTTGACGATGCGGATCCCGGAGACGTTCTCCTCCGCCTCCGCGGTCAGTTCGGCGACCCGCTGGGCGATCTCCTGGACGGCGGGGCGCGAGACCCGGTTGTAGCGGGCGGCGGCGTAGATGACGAACGGGGTGGGGAGGAGTGCCAGCGCCGCCAGCAGCGGGTTGAGGAAGAACATCACGACCGCCGCGAGGACGATCGTCAGCAGGCTCTGACTGATGAAGACGAGCCCGTAGCCGAGGAAGAAGCGGATCGCTCCCAGGTCGACGGTCGCCCGCGACATCAGCTGGCCGGTCTGCTGGGTGTCGAAGAAGCCGAGCTCCAGCTTCTGCAGGTGCGCGTAGAAGATCTGGCGCAGGTCGAATTCCACCCCCAGCGAGACTTTCCCGGCGACCAGGCGGCGGACCACGGTGAGGCCCATGCGCAGGATCGCGGCGCCGAGGATCGCCAGGGCGAGGGGCAGCAGGTCGGGCTTGTCGCCGTCCTTGATCGCGTTGATCCCGTGACTGAGCAGCAGCGGGATCAGCACCGACATCCCGATCGCCGCCCAGGCGAAGATGAGCGATCCCCACAGTTGCGCCCTGTAGGGACGCAGGAAGCCCATCAGCCGGCGGTAAGTGCGCATTACTACGCACTATACAAAATGAAGTATTGCGCCTTTTTACAGCTGTGCGGCGGCTTTTGCGCTGGAGACCTTGCCCGGCGGGCACGGTTTGAGCTTCTTGTTGTGCCCGCGCAGGATCTGGAAGTTGGTCACCGTGTGGTAGGGCGTCGTCGCCCCGTTGTTCTGCGCCAGGGTCACGGTCAGACGGTAGAAGCCGCCCGCCAGGCGGTGGTAGAAGATCTCCGGCCGGGTGGCGGGGGAGTAGCTGCCGGCGCTGCCGATCTCTTCGGCGAGGATCCCGTTCGGGCCCGAGAACCGCGGGAAGTCCATCGAGGCGCCCTTCAGCCGGTCGTTGCCGAGCGGGCTGTCGAGCGCCTTCCGCAGTTTCTGCGGGTCGACGCAGTCCGGCACCCGCTTGAGGCTGAAGCGGATGTGGCCCTGGCCGAGCTCCGGTTCCTGACCGAAGTGCTGCGGCGAGAGTTCGAAGTTCGCGAGGTCGACCTTGACCACCACGGCGTGGTTCTGCTGCACCTCGCCGTTGCGGGGCGAGACGATCGAGACCGTCGGTTCGCCCGGCGACGCCTCGGTCGACGCCTTGGCATGTTCGGTGTCCTTGCCGCCGCCGAAGGCGATCGCCAGCGCCACCGCGACGCCGGTCATGACGAGCGCCGCGATCGTTGCCTTTCTTAACCGCATCTGGCAGCCAACCTAACGGGTAACGTCCAGACGATGAGCGACGGCGAGGGGAGTCTGGCGGTCCGGCTGCATGCCGCGGCCCGCCAACCGCAGAACTGGGTCCAGCTGCTCAAGTTCGGCGTCGTCGGCGGCTCCGGCTACCTGATCAACCTCGGTGTCTTCGCCTTCCTCTCCGGCAACCTCGGCGTCTACCACGCGGTCGCCGCGGTCGGCGCCTTCTGCGTCGCGGTGACCAGCAACTTCCTCTGGAACCGCTATTGGACCTTCGGGCCGGGGGAGGGGCTCGCCCATATGCAGGCGGCCCGCTTCCTGGCGGTGAGCGTCGCCTGCCTGGTGATCAACCTGGTCGTGCTGGAGGCCCTCGTCAGCTCCTCCCGGGTCAGCGAACTCGCCGCCCAGGCGATCGCGGTCGCCGTCGCGATGCCCTTCAACTTCCTCGGCAACAAGCTCTGGACGTTTACCTGAGGCGGCGTGGGGGCCCCTCCACGCCGCCTCAGGGTCGGCTCGGGTCTTGGCTGCTCAGCTAACGTTGAGAGCATGAGCGAGAACGCGCGCAAGCCGCCTTATGACCCCGCCCGGATAGAGCCGGAGCGGCAGGTTGCCTGGGCCGAGCGCGGCGATTACAGCGCCCCCGCGCCGCCCCCTGACGGCGAGCGCGGCGTCTACGTCAAGTCCTCGAGCCCGTTCACCTCGGGCAACCTCCACATGGGCCACGTCCGCGACTACTCGATCGGCGACGCCTACGCCCGCTTCCGCCGCGCCCGCGGCGACGACGTGCTGATGGGCTTCGGCTTCGACGCCTTCGGGCTGCCGGCGGAGTTGGCGGCGATCGAGCGTCAGGTGCCGGCCGCCGAGTGGGTCGAGCAATGCGGCGAGCGCATGTTGCGTCAGATGAAGAGGCTCGGCCTCTCCTTCGACTACGACCGCGTCTTCTACAGCTCCGACGAGAGCCAGTACCGCTGGTCGCAGTGGCTCTTCCTGACCCTCCATGAGATGGGGTTGATCTACCTCGACGACGCCACCGTCGACTGGTGCGACACCTGCCAGACGACGCTGGCGACGATCCAGGTCGAGGAGGGCGGCACCTGCTGGCGCTGCCACAACGAGGTCCGCCTGATCCGACGGCCGACCTGGTTCCTGAAGATCACCCCTTACCTGGAGGAGAACGACGCCAACCTGCCGCTGCTCGAGGAGCAGCCCTGGGACGAGCTGGCGCTGGCGACCCAGCGCTACATCCTCGGTCGCAGTGACGGGTACGAGCTAGATCTCGAGGGTGGGCCGGAGGGTCCGCTCAAGGTCTTCACCCTGTACGGCGGCGCCGTCGCCAGGGCCCGTTTCGTCGCCGTCTCGCCCCGCCATCCCGCGGTCGACGCCTGGGCCGTCGGCGAGGTCCGCGAGGAGCTCGAGGAGCTGCGCTCCGGCGGCTGGGAGCGGAGCGCGCGCGACGCCCGCTCGGTCCCCTTGGTCGACGTGGGCGCGTCGGTGACCTTGCCATCCTCCCTGACCGGAGAGGGGGAGGTCGAGCTGCCGATCTACGTCTCGCCCCTGGTCGACGCCCGCTTCGGCCCGGTCGCCGCGCTCGGCATCCCCGATGTCGACGAGGCCGACGCCGACCTCGCGGCGCGCATGCCCCGGGTCGAGTGGATCGCCACGGAGGACGAGGTCCCGCCCGGCGAGCCGGTCGGCACGCCGACCAGGATCTACCGTGCCAACGACTTCTCGATCTCCCGCCAGCGCTCCTGGGGGACGCCGATCCCGATCGTCCACTGCCCTTCCTGCGGGCCGGTGCCGGTTCCCGAGGCCGACCTGCCGGTCGTCCTGCCGCGCGACATCAAACCGACCGGCGAAGGGAATCCGCTCGCCGAGCGCCCCGACTTCGTCGATGTCGCCTGCCCGCGCTGCGGCGAGCCCGCGAAGCGGGAGACCGACACGCTCGACTGCCACTTCGACGCGCTCTTCCTCTGGGTGCCGGCGACGCTGCCGCCGGAGGACCGGGCGACGCAGATGTTCACCCATCCCGAGTCGCGCCGGTGGCTGCCCGCCGAGCGCCTCGTCGCCGGGGGTGACTCCGGTGGCTTCGTCTTCGACCAGCGGATCGTCACCAAGGCGCTGCGCGACCACGGCGAGTTCGCCTACATGGAGGCGGGGGAGCCGTTCGAGGGCTGCCTCTTTCACGAGATGGTGATCGCCGACGGCCGCAAGATGAGCAAGCACCTCGGCAACGTCGTCGACCCCGACGAGCTGGTCGCCCGGTTCGGCGCCGACACGGTGCGGGTGGCGGTGCTCTGGGCGGCCGGGCCGGCCAAGACCCTCAACTGGTCCGACGCCGCGATCCGCTTCGCGAGCAAGTTCCTGCGCGGCTTCTGGACCTACGCTCACGATCGATTCGTCGAGCTCGAGGGCGCCAGACACGACCCCGAGAAGGCGGCGGAGACCGAGTTCATGCGCGAGCGCCTGCGTAAATGGTGCGAGACCGGGCTCGAGCGGATCAGCGAGGACACCGCCGACCTGCAGATGCACAAGTCGATCCGCGACCTGACCCGGCTCTTCGAGCGGATCCAGCAGTTCGAGAAGCAGCTGAAGAAGCGCGGGCAGCTCGACCGGGTCGACGCCGAGGCGCTGGTCGCCGCGATCCTCCTGTTGGCGCAGGCGCTGCAGCCCTTCGCCCCCCATGCGGCCGAGCAGATCCTGATCGACTCCGGCCGCTTCAGCTCGGACGATCTGCCGGGGGCCTGGCCCGATGCCACCGCGATCCCGATCGCGGTGGATGCTCCCGCGGGTGCCGCCTGAGGAAGTCTCCGGTCTCATACGAACCCGGCCATCTATTCAGGCCACCTTGATTGAAACAGTAAATTCTGTTATTACTGGCGCCCTGTCGGTCGATCAGCCGACAGACAGAGGCGGGGCTCGACTCAGACGGGGAACCGCCTTGGGGTGGCAAAGGGGGACCTGACACTGAGAGGGGTCGGAGTTCGTCACGACCCGGCCCCGAAGCGCGCCGAAGCGCAGTCGGCGCCGCCCCGCCTCAATTCTCTTCTCGTCACGGGATCGGGGCCCGTGACGAGGAGCACCCTTCAGTCGGTCGGCTCCTCGACCGTGAAACGCCGCAGCTCGTGGTCCCAGCCGGTGCCTTCGCAGAGCGCGTCCGGCGTCGTCGCCAGGGCGCCCGCCAGCTTCAGCAGCGTGGCCAGGCGGGGTTCCCGCCCGGCCCGCTCGAGCAGCGAGATCTCGGTGCGGTGCAGCTCGGTCCGCTCACCCAGCTCCTCCTGGGAGATCCCGACGATGACGCGGCGGCGACGGAGGTTGTGGGCGAAGCGCTCCTGTGGTGTCAAATCAAACTTTCCGTGAAATTCAGTTTTTCCTGCGCCGCCTATCGTCGCGTCACGCAGACAACCGTTCCACAGACAAAAGCCTGCGCCCGTCCGAGTTCCCCGCCTGGTCCGCTACCTTGATGTGCGGAGTTCGTAGGGGATACTGGATCTTCAGTGAATCAAGCCGCTTCGGCGGTCGCCAAGGAGGAAGTCCATGAGTCACGACACGCAGCATCTGGAGGGGCCTATCGGCCGTCGAACCAGGTCCTGCGCGACCGAACTCGTGTGCCGGGACTGTGGCTACCGCACCCCGCTGCTCGACCAGGCCTTCAAGTGCCCGGCCTGCGGCGAGGGCCTCGACATCGACTACGACTACGAGCGCGCCACGGCGGCGATCGCCGAGCGCGGGCTCGAGGGGCGCCCCTGGAACATCTGGCGCCTCGAGGAGCTGTTGCCGATCACATCGGCGGACGCGCAGGCGCGGGTCGGCCAGTTCGCGGGCCAGACGCCGCTGATCCGCGCCGATCGGCTCGGCGCCGAGCTCGGCCTCAAGAACCTCTACCTGAAGGACGACTCGACCAATCGTCCATCGCTCTCATACAAGGACCGGGTGGTCAGCATGTCGATCGCCCGCCTGCTGGAGCTCGGCAAGGACGAGGTCGGCTGCGTCTCGACCGGCAACGTCGGCACCGCGGTCGCGGCGCTCGCCGCCAAGGCCGGCGCCACCGCCTACGTGTTCTACCCGGGCAACATGGAGAAGGGGAAGGCGAAAGCCTGCCGCGCGCTCGGCGCCCAGGTCTGCCAGCTGGACGGCAACTACGACCAGGCCAACCGCGCCTGCCGTGAGCTCTCGCTGGCCAGCGGGATCGAGTTCGCCAACATCACCCTACGGCCGTTCTACGCGGAGGGGGCGAAGACGATGGCCTTCGAGGTGGTCGAGGAGCTCGGCTGGAGGTCCCCGGACCATTTCGTGATCCCGGCCGCGGGGGGCACGCTCTCCTCGCGCGTCCACAAGGGGCTGAAGGAGCTGGAGACGGTCGGCCTCGCCGAGACCGGGGGGACGAGGATCAACATCGCCCAGGCGGGCGGCTGCGATCCGATCGCCACCGCGATCCTCGAGGGCGGCGACATCGAGCCGCAGACCCCGGACACGGCCGCCCACTCGCTGGCGATCGGCGCGCCGGGCGACGGCCCGCTGGTGGTCGACGCGGTGCGCGGCCGAGGCGGCTCGGCGGCGACCCCGACCGATCCGGAGATCTGGGAGGCGATCGACCTGCTCGGCGCCACCGAGGGGATCCTCACCGAGCCCGCCGGCGGCACCACGATCGCCGCCGTCGCCCAGCTCGCCCAGCAGGGCAAGATCGGGTCCGAGGAGACGGTCGTCGCGATCATCAGCGGCAACGGCCTGAAGACGATCCAGGATCACCCGGACAAGGCCTGGCCGGAAATGGTCGCCTGCAACCTCGAGGCGATGGGCGAGATGCTCGAGGGCTTCCGCCGCACCGCGGCGACCGTGTGACGGCACCGCCTGAGGTAGACGGGATACGCCACCGCTGGGTCGAGGCCCGCGGGCTGCGTTTCCACCTGGCGGAAGCGGGGGAGGGCGACGACGTCGTCCTCTGCCTGCATGGCTGGCCGCAGCACTGGTACGAGTGGCGCCTCCTGCTGCCGGCGCTCGCGGCGGCCGGGCACCGGGCGATCGCGATGGACCTGCGCGGGTTCGGCTGGAGCGACGCGCCGCGCGACGGCTACGAGAAGGAGAACCTCGCCGACGACGTCCTCGCTGTGCTCGACGCCGAGGGCCTCGAGCGGGTGAAGCTGGTCGGCCACGACTGGGGCGGATGGATCGGCTTTCTGCTCTGCCTGCGCGCGCCACAGCGCTTCGAGCGGTACCAGGCGCTCAACATCCTCACGCCGTGGCCGAACCTGCGCGCGATGGTGCCGCAGCTATGGCGCTTCTGGTACCAGCTGGTGATCGCCGCCCCCGGCCTCGGCTATCAGGCGCATTGCAGCGGCCGCTTCGTGCCGAAAGTGCTGGTCGGCGGCTCTGTCGTCCACTCCAACTTCGACGAGACGACGTTGCGCTCATTTGCCGACAACCTCGCCGAGCCCGCCCGCGCCCGCGCCTGCGTGCAGATGTATCGGGTCTTCAATCTCCGCGAGTCGCCCGAGATCCTTCGCGGCCGCTATGCCGGCGCCCGCCTCACCGTGCCCACCCGTCTCCTCTTCGGCACCGGCGACGCCGCCCTGCGTCCCGAGGCCCTCGCCGGCTATCAGCGCCACGCCGACGACATGCAGGTCGAGCTCGTCCCCGGCTGCGGTCACTTCATCGCTGACGAGATGCCGGACCTTGTCGCGGAGCGGGCCATCGAGTTCTTCAGCGGCCCTCTCTGAGTTCTTCCCATTCGATGAGCGTCTGCTTCGGCGTCCGCTTCGTGTGTTCGCTCCAGCCGTCCGCCCAGTAGCGCATCCGCCGCGGGTTGACGGGGTCGACATACCAGCCGAAGGGCCGGGCCACATCGGCGTATCCGGTCGAGGCGAGCGGGTCGCCGGGTGGTTCGACCGGCTGCGGCGCCGGCTCGGCGTGGCGAGGGCGGGCGCGAAGGTCGAAGTAAAGGAGGCCGATCGCGAGGGCGCCGAAGGAGCTCACCGCCACCGAGACCGCGGTGCGCGCCAAGAACAAGATCACCGTCAGGTGGCGTCCGAAGGCATGGAACAGCAGAAAGCCCGGTGCCACGGTGATGACGAATACGACGAGGGTGACGGCGAGCACGTGCCGGTAGCGCCCCTTCGTGAGGACGTCGCTGCCGTAAAGCGCATCGCGCCAGCCGGTGGCGTCCAGCGTCGCCGTCTGGGCGACCACCGCCCAGCGCAGCATCAGGAAGATGCCGGGGACGATCAGTGCGATGAAGCCCGCCAGGATGCCGAGATAGCTGATCACCGCGGTCGGAGACAGGACCGGAAGGGAGGCGACTCCGCGGCGAGCAGCGGAGCCGACGGTCGGCACGCGGCCCTCGCGAACGTCGTCGACAGCGTGTACGTGGAGTGCCGAGATCAGCGGCAGGACCAAGGCCACGTCGGCGACGAGAAGGAAGAATTCGAAAGCACCCCGAGCCGCTCCGTGCACGAGTTCTTGACTGGAGATCAGCGAGATCAGCTCATAGGGGACGACGACCACCGCCGCCAGCACCAGGAACAGCCAGGGGAAGCGTCGATACAGCGAGAACGTCGCGCCGAGCAGTTGCCAGACCGAGCGCGGGCGTTCGATCTCGTTCACCGGCGCCCCGTCCATCGAGTGGACGATATTTACCTGAGCGGTCACCCTGTCGGGTTCGCGCTTTTCCGCTCGAGGCCGGCCCTATACTTCCCCGCACTTTGAGGAATCGGGGCAATCGGACCCTTCTGGGGGGATGGGTGGCGGCTCTCGTCGTCGTGGCGATGGCCGTTTTGCCTGCCGGCGCCGGTGCGGTGCCGCCCACCGGCCGCATCTCCGGCACCGTCACCGCCGAAGGTGGCGGGGTGCTGGAAGAAGTCTGGGTCTGCGCGGAAAACGTCGAAGAAGAAGAAGGCTACGGCTGCGACAAGACCAGGGCCGACGGCACCTACGAAATCACCGGGCTTCCGGCCGGCGAATACATCGTCGAATTCTGGACCGAAGGCACCTACGTGACCCAGTACTGGGAAGAAGCGAACAGCCGGGTCAAGGCGACGCCGGTCGTCGTCACGGCGGGGGACGTAACCCCGGGGATCGACGCCGAACTCGAACGGAGCGCGTCGATCGGCGGCACGGTGACCGCCGCCGCGACGGGGGCTCCGGTCCAGTACGTCGAAGCCTGCGCGAGCCTGGGCGAATTCGAACGCTGCGGCTGGACCAACAGCCTCGGCGAATACACCATCTTCGGCCTCTACGAAGGCAGCTGGAACGTCTACTTCTACACCTATGAAGCCGAAGCCGACGTCGTCTCGGCACCGTACGCGGGTGGGCCGGTGCCGCTTGCCGCCAAGGAAGCGAAGACCAACATCGATGCGGCGCTGGTCGCCGGCGGTCAGATCCTCGGAACGGTCCGCTCGGCGACGACGAACGCCGGGCTCTCCGGCGTCGAGGTCTGTCTGACCGAAGCCGACTACCTCGAATCGCTCGGCTGCCTGACCACCGGCTCCTCCGGTGCCTACCGCTTCTACGGGATCTGGAGTGGCCGCTTCAAGGTCGTCTTCTCACCGGAAGAAAAAGACCTGCCCTGGTCGGAAGGCAAAGCCGACCCCTACCCGACCCAGTGGTGGAATCAGCAGACGACCTTTGCGACCGCGACCCCGATCTCGATCACCCCGCCCGCGGTGGTCACCGGGGTCGACGCCTCGCTCGCGCCGATCGTCCAGCAGGTGCAGCCGATCACCTCGTCGCCGACGCCGCGCGCCTCGACCAAGCCGCTGAAGTGCGCGCGCGGCTTCGTCAAGCGCCAGGTCAAGGGCAAGCTGCGCTGCGTGAAGCGCAAGAAGCCGAAGAAGCACCACAAGCGCTCCCATCACAAGAGTCACCACGGCAAGCGCGTCGCCTGAGCCGGGGCTCCTCGTCCTCCTAGACTGAGCCTCGATGCGGGCGCTCGTACAGCGGTGCAGCCAGGCGGCGGTCGACGTCGAGGGGACGCGGGTGGCGCAGATCAAGGCGGGGATGATGGTGCTGCTCGGGGTCGGTGTCGGCGACGGCGAGGCGGAGTGCGACAGGCTCGCCGAGAAGGTGCTGGCGCTGCGGATCTTCGACGACGCCGAGGGGCGGATGAACGAGCCGCTCGGCCCGCAGCGGGAGATCCTCTGTGTCAGCCAGTTCACCCTCTACGGCGACACGCGCAAGGGGACCCGGCCGAGCTACGTGAAGGCGGCGCGCCCCGAGGAGGCCGAGCCGCTCTACGATCGCTTCTGTGAGCGGACCGGGGCGAAGAAGGGCGTCTTCGGTGCCTGCATGGGGGTGGCGTTGATCAACGACGGGCCGGTCACCGTGATGGTCGAGGTCGAGCCTTGAGCGTCCCCGCCGCGGGCGCGATCGAGGTCGGGCCGGGGCGCCGGATCAGCTGGCGCGCGATCGGCGACGGTCCGCCGCTCCTGCTCGTCAACGGCTATGCGGCGACCGCCGCCGACTGGGACCCCGCCTTCCTCGGCCTACTGGCCGCCCGCCACCGCGTGATCTGCCCCGACAACGCCGGGCTCGGCGACTCGGCTCTCGCCGACGGGGTCGAGGTCGGCGGGGCAGAGGGGATGGCTGCCGACATGGCCGCGCTGCTCGACGCGCTCGAGGTCGAGCGGGCCGCGGTGGTCGGCTGGTCGATGGGCGGCTTCGTCGCCCAGACGCTGGCCCGCCGGCTGCCCGGGCGGGTCGCCTCGCTCGGCCTGATCGCGACCCACACCGGGGGACCCGACTGCGTCAACGGCGACCCGGTCGTCGGCCGCGAACTGATCGACCACTCCGGCACGCCGCGCGAGCAGGCGACGCGACTGCTCTCCCTGCTCTTCCCGCCCGCCCTCGCCGGCGAAGCCGACGAGCGCTTCGGTGAGATCGTCGCCGCCGGCCGCGCGCTGTTGCCCGAGCGGGTCCTCTTCATGCAGGAGGAAGCCTTGGCCGCCTGGCACGGACGTCCGACCTCGCTGCCGCCCACCGATCCCGGGCTCCCGGTCGCCATCGTCCACGGCGGGCTCGACCGGGTGGTGCCGCCGGGCAACGCCGAGGTGCTGGCGCGCTTCCATCCCGGGGCCGAGATCCTGGTCCTGCCCGACTCCGCCCACGCGGTGATGGCGCAGGAGCCGGAGGCCGTCGCCGCCGCGCTCCTCGGCGTCTAGCTCTGCCCCGGCGCCAGCGTCCAGCCGGCCACCAGCACGAGTATCCCGATCGCGCCGATCACCAGCCCGGTGTACTGCAGCAGCGCCGCGATCCGCGGCGGCTCGACCGACTGCATCTCTTCGCCCCGCCGCTCGCGCACGTAGCGCTCGTCGCGCTGCTCTTCCTCGAGCCGTCGCCTGATCAGCGCCGCGGCGGCGACGGCAAGGACCCCGATCACGAGGACGATCGTGCCGATGAGGTAGAAGCCCTGGGAGCTGTCGATGGTTTCCGGGATCACCGCCCGGCGACTCTAACCGCGCCGGGTCACCCGCATCCTCATTGCCGGGCCATCGCGAGGCGGAACCGATCGTCGAGCGTGATCAGGTGGTCGCTTTCCTTGCCGTCCTCTTCGAGGTCGATGCGGACCCAGGCGATCCTGCCGGTAAGGGCACTGTCCTTCGGTCCGTAGTCGTCGGAGACCGGGCTGGCGCCGTCGACGCCGACGTCGGTCGTCTCATCCATCGAGAACGTCATCGGCACGCTCGCCTCGATCCGCCCCTCGCCGACCTTGACGCCGTCGACGTAGAGCGAGATGTCGCCACCTTTGCCGAGCCCGCCACCGTCGTAGTCGAACTCCATCCGCACCTGGTGCTCGCCGGCGCCGATCGGCTCCTCACCCGCGACCTTGACCCGGGCGAGGCCGAGGAGGTTGTAGCAGTAGACCGGCCGGCCCTCGATCAGGTAGAGGCTCCATCCTCCGAAGGCGCCGCCCTGGGCGACGATCACCCCCTGTGCGGGTTCGGGGCCGACCACGATCTCGGCGGTCACCGCGTGGGACCGGTTCTTGATGTTCACGACCGTGTTCTCGGTCAGTCGTCCCATCCCCGGGAACAGCATCTGGCTCTTGCCGAGGATCAACTGGGGACGGCCCGCCGTCGCCGGATCGAAGCGCTCGATCCGGCGGTCGTCGAGCGGCAGCACGTTGTAGCGGACCGCCTCGATCAGGAATAGCCGTTGCAGCTCGGCCAGTTTCTCCGGCTGCGCCGCGGCCAGGTCGTGCGCCTGTGTCCAGTCGTCGGGACCGTAGAGCTCCCAGGTGTCGTCATCCAGCGCGGGCATCGTCTCGTTCGGCAGCCAGGGGGTGCTGTGACGGGTGACCGCGGTCCAGCCCTCGTGGTAGATGCCGCGGTTGACGAAGATCTCGAAGTACTGGGTGGTGTGGCTCTCGGCCGCCTCGCCGTCCTCGAAGGAGTAGCTCATGCTCGAGCCGTGGAGCGGCATCTGCTGGACGCCGTTGACGCTGACCGGAGCGGGCAGCCCGGCCGCCTCCAGGATCGTCGGTACCACGTCGATGACGTGGCAGAACTGCGGGCGCACCTCACCCTTCGCCTCGATCCCGCGTGGCCAGTGCACCACCGTCCCGCAGCGGGTGCCGCCCCAGTGGGAGGCGACCTGCTTGGTCCACTGGTAGGGGGTGTCGCAGGCGTGTGCCCAGCCGACCGCGTAGTGGTTGTAGGCGGCCGGGGTGCCGAAGTCGTCCAGGTGGGAGGCGAGGAACTCCGGCGTCTCCAGGTGTCCGGCGCCGTTGAAGACGAAGCCCTCGTTGAAGCTGCCGTTGAGGCCGCCCTCGCCGGAGGCGCCGTTGTCTCCGATGATGTAGTAGACGAGCGTGTCCTCCAGCGCGCCCAGGCCCTCGATCGCCTCGATCAGACGGCCGACGTGGTGGTCGGTGTGCTCGAGGAAGCCCGCGTAGATCTCCATCTGGCGGGCCAGTACGGGCCGAAGCTCCTCGGGGACGTCCTCCCAGGCCGGGATCTCCTCCGGACGGGCGGTCAGCTCGGCGTCGGCCGGGATCACGCCGAGCTCGACCTGGCGGGCGAAGGTCCGCTCGCGCAGCGCGTCCCAGCCGTCGTCGAAGCGACCCTTGTACTTCTCCGCCCAGCCCGGCGGCACGTGGTGCGGGGCATGGGTGGCGCCGGGGGCGAAGTAGGCGAAGAACGGCTTGTCGGGCATCAGCGCCTTCTGCTGGCGGATCCAGTCGATCGCCCGGTCGGCGAGATCCTCGGTGAAGTGGTAGCCCTCCTCCGGCGTGCGCTCCGGCTCGACCGGCGTCGTCCCGTGGTACAGGGAGGGGAAGTACTGGTTGGTCTCACCGCCGAGGAAACCGTAGAAGTGCTCGAAGCCGCCGCCTCCCGTGGGCCAGGCATCGAATGGGCCGAGCGGGCTGGTCTGCCAGGTGGGGACCTCGTGGCACTTGCCGAACTGGGCCGTCGAATAGCCGTTCAGGCGCAGCGTCTCGGCCACCGGGGCCGCGGTGTTGGGGCGGACCGAGTTGTAGCCGGGCGCCGCGGTGGCGATCTCGGTCACGGCGCCCATCCCGACGGAGTGGTGGTTGCGGCCGGTGAGCAGGGCGGCGCGGGTCGGCGCGCAGAGGGCCGTGGTGTGGAAGCGGTTGTAGCGGAGGCCGGCGCCCGCGAGGCGTTCGGCGGTCGGGGTCTCGCAGGGGCCGCCGAAAGCGCTCGAGGCGCCGAAGCCGACGTCGTCGAGGAGGACGATCAGGACGTTCGGTGCGCCTGCCGGGGGGCGGAGCGGCTCGATCGGCGGGAACTCGACGCCAGGGTCCTTGGCGTCGTAGCCGATCGGCCCGGTGTAGGGCCGGTCGGGGATCGGCAGCACCGTCCTCGATCCGCGGTCGATCTCGCTCACCTTCTCCTCATTTCCTCGTCGCCTCTTCAGGTCATCGCAAAGGGATCCCTGCCGAACGCGCCGATTCTAAGTCGCTCACTTGCGGCCGCTCGCAGTCGCTCGGCTCGACTGCGGCTGCATCGGTACTGCGCTTCCTTGACCTGGGCCTTGACCCCAGAGGCGAGATTGGTAGGGAGGGAGCGAGATTTGGCTCCCCACCCAGTGCCGGAGGAGGGACTCGAACCCCCGACACGCGGATTATGATTCCGCTGCTCTAACCAGCTGAGCTACTCCGGCGGGGGAGGGCATGGTAGCGATGGTCGCGCCGTGGTCGGCACGGCGAGGACGCGGCGAGCTAGGGTGGGCCGATGCCAGGGGCAGACCTCGACAGCGCCGTGCGGACCGTGGTGAGGCAGTGCATGGGGGTCCAGCCCGGTGAGGAGGTGCTGGTGATCTGCAACCCGGTGACCGAAGAGATCGGGGCGCTGATGCGGATCGAGGCGCAGGGGGACGGCGCCGACGCGACCTTGGCCGTGATCTCCGAGCGGGAGACGCACGCCGCCGAGCCGCCGCGCGCGGTCGCCGCCGCGATGGGCGCCGCCGACGTGGTGCTGGCGCCGACCATCCAGTCGCTCTCGCATACCGCGGCGCGCAAGGCCGCAAGCGACGCAGGGGTGCGGATCGCGACGCTGCCCGGGGTCACCGAGGAGATGCTGGCGCGGCTGATGAACGGCGACCTCGACGAGATGCGGCGTCGCGGTTGGGCGATCGTCAATACCCTGAACGTCGGCTCGGAGGTGCGGATCACCTGCGGCAACGGCCCGGACCTGCGGTTCTCGATCACCGGTCGCGAGGGGATCGTCGACGCGGGAGAACTCTCGGCGAAGGGCGCCTTCGGCAACCTGCCCTGCGGTGAGGGTTTCATCGCGCCGGTGGAAGGGACCGCCGAGGGGACGCTGGTGGTCGACGGCTCGATCGCCGCGGTCGGGCTGGTCGACTCGCCGGTGCGGCTGACGATCGAGGGCGGTCATCTGACCGGCGCGACCGGCGACGAGGGCGCCCAGCTGATGGAGTTGCTGACGCCGCACGGCGAGGACGGCACCAACGTCGCCGAGCTGGGGATCGGCACCAACGAGGAGGCGATCCTGACCGGCAACATCCTCGAGGACGAGAAGATCTTCGGTACCGCCCATGTCGCCTTCGGCGCCTCGGCCGGGATCGGCGGCACGGTCCAGGTGCCGGTGCACCTCGATGTCGTCGTCAAGGAACCGACCGTCGAGATCGACGGCGAGGCGATCCTCGGCGGCGGCGAGCTGCTGATCTGAGGCGAAACCGGGGTGTTGCTGGCCGTCCCCAACGTCTCGATCGCCGGCGACGAGAAGGTGCTGGGGCGACTCGCCGAGGCGTTCGGGCGCGCCGCCCGCGTCCTCGACGTCCACACCGACGCCGACCACGGCCGCAGCGTCTTCACGCTGGCCGGTGAGCCGGGCGGGCTCGCCGAGTCGCTCCTGGTGGGCGCCGCCGAGGCGGTCGAGGCAGTCGACATGTCGCGTTACACCGGCGCCCATCCGGCGATCGGGGCACTCGACGTCTGCCCGGTCGTCTGGACGCGCGAGGCGGACCGTGAGTCCGCCCGCACCGAGGCCCTTGCCGTCGCGACCCAGATCGCCGGGCTCGGCGTGCCGGTCTTCCTCTACGGGGACCTCGCCCGCGGCCCGGGACGCACCGAGCGCGCCTACTTCCGCGGCGGTGGCCTGGCCGAGCTGTGGCTGCGGATGGACGGGGGGGAGCTGCGCCCCGACTTCGGCCCGTCGCTGCCGCACCCGCACGCCGGGGCGACCCTCGTCACCGCCCGCCCGCCGCTCGCCGCCTTCAACGTGGAGCTCGAAGGCGCCGACCTCGACACCGCCCGCGCGGTCGCCGGCGAGCTGCGTGAGGCGGGTGGTGGCCTCGCCGGGGTGCGGGCGATCGGCCTCATGCTGTCGAGCGGTCGCGCCCAGGTCTCGACCAACGTCCACGACCCGCTGGCGACGACGCTCGCCACCGTGGTCGAGGAGGTGCGGCGGCTGGCGGCGCCGCTCGGCGCGCGCCCGGTCGAGGCGGAGCTCATCGGGTTGATCCCGGCGGCGGCGCTCGTCGGCTACCCCGCCGAGGTGCCGATCCGCGGCTTCGACCCGGCGCGGCACGTGATCGAGCGGCGGCTTGCCGCGCCCACCGACTAGATTCCTCACATGGCCCAGCCGAAAAACAAACGCCGCCGCAAGCGCCGCGGCACGCAGGGCGGTCGCATCGACACCAAGGGTCGGCGCCCGCGCACCCGCGATGAGGCCCGCTCGCGCGCCCGTTCCGGCGGCAGCCGCTCGACCGCGAAAAAACAGGACCTGCCGCCGACCTGGAAAGGCTCCGCCATGCGGGGGCTCGCCGCGGCGGGGATCTTCATCTTCATCCTGATCATCCTCTTCAAACGGCCGTTCGGCGTCTCCCTGCTCTTCGGCCTCTTCATGATGGCCTTCTACATCCCGACCGGTTACTACATCGACGGGGTCATGTGGCGCAGACGCGAGCGACAGCGGATCCGCGACCGCGAAGGGACCTAGGCACCGGTGGCGCTCGACGTCGAGATGCTGACCGTCGGCCAGATCGCCGAGAACACCTTCCTCGTGCGGCCGGAGGGGGGCGACAGGCTGCTGGTCGTGGACCCCGGTGACGAGGCGGAGCGGATCCTCGCCGCGGTCGAGGGGACCGGGGCGGAGGTCGAGGCGATCATCCTCACCCACACCCACTTCGACCACATCGGCGCGGTCGCGCCCGTCGCCCGCGCCACCGGCGCCCCCGTCTACGTCCCGGAGATCGAGAAGCCGGTGCTCGCCGACATCATGGCCTACGTCCCCTGGGAGGGGTTCGGGCCCTACGAGAGCTACGACGCGGACGAGACGCTCGTCGGAGGCGAGACCCTCGAGCTCGCCGGACTGACGCTCGACGTGATCCCCACCCCCGGCCACAGCCCCGGCCACGTCACCTATTCGGTCCGCGGTGAGGACGCGATCTTCTCCGGCGACGTCCTCTTCCAGGGATCGGTCGGCCGGGTCGACCTGCCGGGAGGCGACTGGCCGACCCTCGCCGCCTCGATCGAGAGGCTGCTCGACTCGCATCCCGACTCGACCGTCGTCCATCCCGGCCACATGGGGCTGACGACGCTCGGCGCCGAGCGGGCGACCAATCCGTTCCTCCAGGCGTCGGCGCGCTAGCCCGGCGCGCCGCCGAGCCGAGCTAAGGTCGCCACACCGATGGCAAGCAAGTTCCAGGCACCCCGCGGGACCTTCGACGTGCTTCCCGCCCAGGCGCGCGCCCGGGCGCGGATCGAACGGGTGGCGGCCGGGATCTTCGCGCGGGCGGGCTACGAGACGATCCAGACGCCGACCTTCGAGGACACCGACCTCTTCGAACGCGGCGTCGGCAAATCGACCGACATCGTCCGCAAGGAGATGTTCACCTTCGAGGACAAAGGGGAGCGCAGCCTCACCCTGCGGCCGGAGGGGACGGCGCCGATCTGCCGCGCCTACCTCGAGCACGGCATGCACAAACTGGCGCAGCCGGTGAAGCTCGCCTACATGGGGCCGTTCTTCCGCCACGAGCGGCCGCAGGCGGGGCGCTACCGCCAGTTCCACCAGTTCGGGATCGAGGCGATCGGGACCGCCTCGCCGCTGGCCGACGCCGAGGTGATCATGCTGCTCTCCGACATCCTCGGCGAGCTCGGCGTGCCGGGGGTGGTGCTGCGGCTGGGGAGCCTCGGCTCGCTCGACGCGCGCGCCGCCTACCTGGAGGAGCTGAAGGGGCACCTGCATGCCCACGAGGGCGATCTGACCGACGACGTCCGCGAGCGCATCGACATCAACCCGCTGCGCGCCTTCGACTCCGACGACGAGGGCGTGCGGGGCGTGATGGCGAGCGCGCCGACCATCCTCGAGGCGCTCTCCGAGGAGGATGCCGAGCACTTCGCCGAGGTCCGCTCGCTGCTCGACGCGGCCGGGATCGGCTACGAGATCGACGCGACCCTGGTGCGCGGCATCGACTACTACACGCGGACGATCTTCAGCTTCGTCTGCGAGGCGCTCGGGGCGGTGTCGGAGATCGGCGGCGGCGGGCGCTACGACGGCCTGATCGAGCAGCTCGGCGGTCCGGCGACGCCGGCGGTCGGCTGGGCGGCCGGGTTCGAGCGGGTCCTGCTCGCCCTCGACGAGGAGGAGCCCGGGATCGGTCGCGATGCCTTCGTCGCGACCGCCGACCCCGAGCAGCGCAGCCGCGCGATGGCGCTGGTCACCGAACTGCGTCACGCCGGGCTCGCCGCCGAGATGGACCTCGCCGGGCGCGGGCTGAAGGGGCAGCTGAAACACGCAGACCGGATCGGCGCGGCGCTGGTGCTGATCCTCGAGGCCGACGGCTCGGCGCAGCTGCGCGACATGGAGAGCGGTCAGCAGCGGGTCGCCGACACCGGCAATCTTCTCGGCGAGATGATGGGAGGCGGGGCATGAGCGAGGGCGGGACGCGGATCGGCGAGCTGCCGGAGCCGAGCGCGAACGGCTACCGCGACACCTGGTGTGGGCGGGTGCTGCCCGGGCGGGTCGGCTCCGAGGTGCGCGTCGCGGGCTGGGTCAACCGACGCCGCGACCACGGCGGGCTGATCTTCATCGACCTGCGCGACCGCACCGGCGTCGTCCAGCTCGTCTTCCATCCCGACCGGTCGGGGGCCCAGCTATTCGAGCTAGCCCACAGGCTGCGCCCCGAGGACGTGCTGAGCGCCGCCGGGCCGGTGGTGCGGCGCGACGCCGAGACCGTCAACCCGGCGCTGCCGACCGGCGAGGTCGAGGTCGCCGTGGTGAGCGCCGAGCTGCTCGCCGACGCCGAGACGCCTCCCTTCCAGATCGAGGGCTATGCCGACGACGTCGGCGAGGACACCCGCATGCGCTACCGCTATCTCGACCTGCGCCGGGCGCCGATGCGCGAGGCGCTCCTGCTCCGCCACCGGGTGACCGCGGCGATGCGCGAGTTCCTCGGCGGCGAGGGCTTCGTCGACGTCGAGACGCCGGTGCTGACCCGCTCGACCCCGGAGGGCGCGCGGGACTTCCTCGTCCCCAGCAGCCAGCAGCAGGGCTCCTTCTATGCGCTGCCGCAGTCGCCGCAGCTGTTCAAGCAGCTGCTGATGGTGAGCGGGTTCGAGCGCTACTTCCAGATCGCCCGCTGCTTCCGCGACGAGGCGACCCGGGCCGATCGCCAGGCCGAGTTCACCCAGCTCGACGTCGAGATGTCGTTCGTCGAGGTCGACGACGTGATCGCGATGAACGAACGGCTGTTGGCGCACGTCTTCGCGGCGGTCGGCGGGCCGCAGATCGCGACGCCGATGGAGCGGATGCCCTACGCCGAGGCGCTCGACCGCTTCGGCACCGATCGGCCGGACCTCCGCTTCGGGCTCGAGTTGGTCGACCTCGGGTCGGCGCTGGCGGAGACGGAGTTCAAGGTCTTCAGGTCGGTGCTCGACTCGGGCGGCTCGATCCGCGGCATCAATGCGGGTCGCCGGGAAGTGCCCCGCTCGGAGCTCGACGGCTTCATCTCGCGAGCCCAGGAGCTGGGGGCGAAAGGGCTGGTCTGGGCGTTCCGCGAGGGCGACGGCTGGCGCTCGCCGACCGCCAAGTTCCTCAGCGAGGCCGAGCTGGCCGAGCTGAACCGGCTGCTCGCGGCCGAGGAGGGCGACCTGCTGCTGTTGGTCGCCGACAAGAGGCCGGTGGTCGACGCGGTCCTTGGCCAGATGCGGCTCGATCTCGGCGAGCGCTTCGGGCTGATCGACGAGAGCGAGGACCGCCTCGTCTGGATCGTCGACTTCCCGCTCCTCGCCTACGACGAGGTGGAGAAGCGCTGGGACGCGATGCACCATCCCTTCACGGCGCCGGCCGGCGAGTTCGACCCGGACGACCCGGGCGGCGCGCTGTCGCAGGCCTACGACGTGGTCTGGAACGGGCAGGAGCTGGGCGGCGGCTCGATCCGTATCCACGACGCCAAGATCCAGCAGCAGGTCTTCGCCGCGCTCGGGATCGACGAGGAGACGGCCGAGGCGCGCTTCGGCTTCCTGCTCGAGGCGCTCCGCTACGGGGCGCCGCCGCATGGCGGCATCGCCTACGGGATCGACCGCTTCGTCCAGCGCCTCTCCGGGGCCGAGACGATCCGCGACGTGATCGCCTTCCCGAAGACCGCCTCCGGCTTCGACCTGCTCACCGGCGCGCCCGCGCCGGTCGACGAGCTGCAGCTACGCGAAGTCGGCGTCGCGATCCACAAACGGGGGAAAGCCGGCCACTGAGATGGGCCTGCGGGACTGGATCCCCCGCAGTTGGCGCTCCGGGCGGGGGCCCGGGCAGACGCCGATATATGTCGACGATCCGACCTTCGACCGCTGGGAGGTGGTGCGGGACTTCGGCGACGTCCGCACCGCCCGCGCCTGGCACCAGGCGTTGGTCGAGGCCGGCATCGAGGCGGTCCTCACCTCCGACTGGCCGCTCGACCGCTTCGGCCACGGCGACATCGCCCTGCGCGTCCCCGGCGACCGCTGGAGCGAGGCCGAGATGCACCTCTCGAACCTCGACATGCCCGATTACTGAGGGTGCTTCGCACCGGTGCCCCGGTGCTACGGTTGCGCCAGGCTCGAGCCCGTACGAGAGCCGTCTCACCGTTTGACCCAACACAAACGGCGCGGGAGCTTTTGTCTTTCGACCCCTTGGGATCGCGAGCAGGGCGCCCACCTTCTTATGAAGGGATCAAAGCCAGAGGCGGTACCGGCGGGCTGGAGCTTCTTTTTGGCCCGATGTGACTGAGACGTCACGAAGCGCGCGCCACAAGTGCGCATTCGCCCAGCACCATCGGCCGGGTGAAAGACGCGCGTCGACTTTCCGTTGCTGACCAACGGCAATTAAACACGGAGATTCTTGACCAGAGGATGGCTCGGTTGGCCGGATGCCAGCATGGGGTCGTCGGACGGTGGCAGCTCGACGGGTTGGGATTCACCGAACAGATGATCCGGACCCGAATGGCCCACGGCGGGTTCCATCGAATCCATCGCGGTGTCTACGCCGTCGGACATCGGGCGCTCACCGTCGAGTCGCGCTGGATGGCTGCGGTGTTGGCCTATGGACCCAGGGCGGTGCTCAGCCATCGATCGGCGGGTCAGCTCTGGGGCCTCTGCCCACGCAGTCGCATCGAGCCCGAAGTGACCGCGCCCGGATCGAGGCGGACCAAGCGGGGCATCGTCGTCCATCGCAGTTTGCTGCCGGAGGATGAGATCGGGCGGTTTCGGGGAATCCCGGTCACCTCCGTGGCGAGGACGATGTTCGACCTGACGGCGCTGCTCGACGAACGCGAAATGGAGCGGGCCTGGAACGAGTTGGAGGTGCGGGGATATCGGCTCCGCCTTTCGATCCCGGACCTGCTCGTGCGCTACCCGGGGCGCAGGGGGTCGGTGCTGCTCGCCCGCCTCGCCGACCGGAAGGCGCTGCCGGTCGGGATCACCCGCAACGATCTGGAGGAGGCGTTCCTGGCCCTGATCGACCGCTTCGGGCTGCCGCGGCCGCGCCTGAACGCCCATCTCGCCCTCCGCGACCGCTTCTTCGAGATCGATTGCCTCTGGGAGGACCATCGGGTCGCGATCGAGCTCGATGGAGGCGCCGCGCACCGGACCACGCGCGCCTTCCACAAGGACCGCGAACGCGACCGCATCCTCCTCGCCGAGCGCTATCGCACCGCCCGCATCACCTGGGACCAGATCCAGAAGACGCCCGACGAGGTCGCCGGCGACCTGCGCCTGATCCTCACGCCGTACCCTTTGACCGATGGATCGAGAGCTCTTCGACCACTTCCTGCGCGATGACTCGCGGCGCGGCCCGGCGCCCGGCGACGCCTTCACCGGCGCGGCCGGTGGCGCCGCCTGCGGCGACCTCGCTCGACTGTCCCTGACCATCGACGACGGCCGCATCCCATCGGTCACCTTCGACACCGAGGGATGTGGCGCCACCCGGGCGGCGACGGCCGCCCTCGCGGAGGCGATCGAGGGCGCGACCGTCCTCGAGGCGGCGACCATGTCGATAGACGGCGCCGAAGCCCTCCTCGGTGGTCTCGACCCGTCCAAGCGACATGCAGCGCAGTTGGCCACGGATGCCCTTCATCGCGCCCTGAGCGCCGCCGCGGCTTCGAACCTTCCGCTTGACCCGTCGGCTGCGCCAAGGGGAGGGGACACTGCGACCACACCTGCAAGTACTGGTCGCAGTGTCCCCTCCCCCGAGCGCGTGGCCGTCGCCCTCTCCGGCGGCGTCGACTCGGCCGTCGCCGCCCTCCTGGAAAAGGAGCGGGGCGCCGAGGTCATCGCGATCACGGTGAAGCTCTGGGCCGACCCTGAGACCGACGGGACCAAGGCGTGCTGCTCGCCCGAGGCGGTCCTGGGAGCACGGGCGGTGGCGCATAGCCTCGGCATCCCGCACTTCACCCTCGACCTCGAGGCCGACTTCCGCCGCCGCGTCGTCGGCCGTTGGATCGAGGGCTACGCCGAGGGGCAGACGCCGAACCCCTGCATCCTCTGCAACGGCGAGGTGCGGTTGGCGGCGATGCTGGACCTGGCGGGGCGGTTGGGTGCCGACCGGCTGCTCACCGGCCACTACGCCCGGATCGTCGAGGACGCCGAGGGCCCGCTACTCGCCGCCGGCGCCGACGCGGCCAAGGACCAGAGCTACATGCTCGCCGCGCTGCCGCCGGACCTGATCTCCCGGCTCGGCTTCCCGCTCACCGAGATGACCAAGGAAGAGGTGCGCGCGGTCGCCTCCCGCCACGGCCTCTCGGTGGCCAAGAAGCCGGAGTCCCAGGACCTGTGCTTCCTCGCCGGCCAGGGCAAGCGCGGCTTCCTGCGCCGGCACGGCAGCCTCGTCGACCGCGAGGGCGAGGTGATCGATCGCACCGGCCGCACGCTCGGCCGTCACCGCGGTCACCACAACTTCACCGTCGGCCAGCGCCGCGGCACCGGCGTGTCGCTGAACGAGCCGGTCTACGTCCTCACCACCGACGCCGCCGCCAACACGGTCACGGTCGGCACCCGGGAGGAGCTGGAGACGCGCCGCATCCGGGTCCGCGACGCGGTCCTCCACCGCGACGGCGCCCGCGTCGACAACGTCCGCCTCCGCTACCACTCGGCGACCCTGCCGGCAAACGTGGGCGCCGCTGCTCCCGGCCGCCACGCCGCCCTCGAGCTCGAGCTCGCCGAGCCGTTCGACGCCGCCGCTCCCGGTCAGACCGCGGTGCTGATGGACGGCGAGACGATCGTCGGCCACGGCACGATCGCCGCCGCGGCCTGATCCGTCCCCACGAACTGTCAGCAAACCGTAGGCTCTCCCTCATGAAGGCCCAACAAATCCGCGACACCTACCTCTCGTTCTTCGCGGAGCGGGGACACAAGATCGTTCCCTCGGCCTCGCTCGTGCCCTCTGTGCACGACCCGACGGTGCTGCTCACGACCGCCGGCATGCAGCCCTTCAAGCCGTATTTCCTCGGCCGCGAGACGCCACCCGCGCCGCGGCTCGCCGACGTGCAGAAGTGCTTCCGCACGACCGACATCGAGGAGGTCGGCAACACCGCCCGCCACATGACCTTCTTCGAGATGCTCGGCAACTGGAGCTTCGGCGACTACTTCAAGGCCGAGTCGATCCCCTGGGGCTGGCAGCTCGCCACCGAGGGCTTCGGCATGGACCCGGAGCTGATCTGGGTGACGGTCTTCGGCGGCGACGAGGAGCTCGGGCTCGGGCCCGACACCGAGGCGATCGCGATCTGGGAAGCGACCGGCGTGCCCGCCGAGCGGATCGTCCAGCTCGGCCGCGGGGACAACTTCTGGCAGGGCGGCCCGACCGGCCCCTGCGGCCCGTGCTCGGAGCTCTACCTCGACCGCGGCCTCGACTTCGGCACCGCCGACGAACGACCCGGTGACGACGGCGAGCGCTTCCTCGAGTTCTGGAACCACGTCTTCATGAGCTATGACCTGCACGAGGACGGGACGCTCACCGAGCTGCCGATGAAGAACATCGACACCGGCATGGGCCTCGACCGGATGGCGGCGATCCTCCAGGACGTCCCCTCGGTCTACGAGACGGACCACGTCCGGCCGCTGATCACGCTCGCCGAGGAGCTCTCCGGCCGCACCTATGGCGAGTCCGAGGCGGTGACCCGGGCGATGCGGATCGTCGCCGACCACTCGCGCGGCGCCGCCTTCCTGATCGCCGAGGGCGTCGTCCCCTCCAACGAGGACCGCGGCTACATCCTGCGCCGGATCATGCGCCGGGCGATCCAGCAGGGCCGCACGCTCGGCCTCGAGGCGCCCTGGCTCGGCCGCTTCGCGACGCGCACGATCGAGTTGATGGGCGAGGTGTACCCGGAGCTGGTCGCCGAGCGCGAGACGATCGCCCGCTGGGTCGACGACGAGGAGGAGAGCTTCGGCCGCACCCTGGAGCGCGGCAGCGAGCTGCTCGAGCGCCTGGTCGTCGAAGCGCGCGAGTCCGACACCTCCTGGATCGATGCCGCCGACGCCTTCAAACTGCACGACACCTACGGTTTCCCCTACGACCTCACGAAGGAGCTGCTCGCCGAGCAGGGCCTGGCGGTCGACGACGACGGCTTCGCCGAGCTGATGGAGGAGCAGCGGACCCGCGCCCGCACCGGCGCCGCCACCGCGCACGGCTCCGAGGACACGCACCACCGCGCCGAGGAGCTGGTGGGCAACGCGCCGCCGACCGAATTCGTCGGCTACGAGCGGCTCGCGGCGACGACCGGGGTGGCCTGCCTGGAGGACGAAGGGGTGTCGGCGCTGGTGAAGCTGGAGGAGAGCCCGTTCTACGCGGAGGGTGGCGGCCAGGTCTCGGATTCCGGTGTCCTGCGGTGGGACGGCGGCGAGGCCAAGGTCACCCAGGTCTTCCGGGTCGCCCCGAGCGATCAGGTCCTGGAGATCCCGACCCAGGACGGCCTGCCGCCTGCCGGGAGCACCGTCGAGGCCGTCGTCGACAGGGAGACCCGCCACGCCACGATGCGCAACCACACCGCGACGCACCTCCTGCACGCGGCGCTGCGCGAGCGGCTCGGCACCCATGTGCGCCAGGCAGGCTCCTCCGTACGCCCGGACAAACTGCGCTTCGACTTCACCCACGGCCAGTCGCTCACGCCCGAGGAGCTGCGCGACGTCGAGGACCGCGTCAACGAGTGGATCAAGGCGAGCGCGCCGGTCCGCTGGCTGGAGATGGAGCGGCCCGAGGCGGAAGCGCTCGGCGCGATGGCCCTGTTCGGCGAGAAATACGGCGAGTGGGTGCGGGTGGTCGAGATCGAGGGCGTCTCGCGGGAGCTCTGCGGCGGTACCCACGTCGCCAACACCGCCGAGATCGGCGTCTTCAAGGTGAGCGCCGAGGGCTCGAGCGCCGCCAACGTGCGCCGCATCGAGGCGATCACCGGCCCGGCCGCGATCGACTTCTTTCGCGAGCGCGACGCGGCGCTGCGCGAGACGGGAGAGCTGCTCGGCAACCCGCAGGACCCGCTCGCCGCGGCGCGCCGCGCCGCCGAGCGCCTCAAGGAGGCCGGCGCCGGCGCCGAGAAGGCGCAGCGCGCCGCGCTCGGCGAGGAGGCGAGGCGCCTGGCCGCCGAGGCATATGAGCTCGGCGGCGTCCAGGTGCTGGTCGCGGGCACCGAGCTCGCCGACCAGAAGGCGCTGCTCGATGTCGCCAACCGGATCCAGTCCTCGCTCGGCGGCGACGTCGCCCAGGTGCTCGGCGGCGGCGACGGCGAGAAGGTGGCACTCGTCGCGTTGGCGACCCCGGGTGCGATCGAGAAGGGACTCTCGGCGGCGGAGCTGGTCCGCGCCGCGGCCGGCGTGGTCGGGGGCGGCGGGGGCGGCCGTGACGACATGGCCCAGGCGGGCGGCCGCGATCCGGCGAAGCTCGACGAGGCCCTCGCGGCGGCGCGGGGCCTGATCGAGGGCAAGCTGGCATGACCATGCGCGTGCTGGCCCTCGACCACGGCACGGTGCGCATCGGCGCCGCGATCTGCGACCCGACCGGGACCCTCTGCACGCCGCTGCCGGTGATCGATCCGCCAGAGCCGGATGCGGTGGCGGCGCTGGTCCGCGAGCGCGAGGTCGAGCGGGTCGTCGTCGGCCTGCCGGTCCACCTGAGCGGCGAGGAGGGCAGCCAGGCGGCGCTCGCCCGCGCCTTCGCCGAGGAGCTTGAGGGACTGCTCGAGGTGCCGGTCGACACCTACGACGAGCGCCTCACCAGCCGCATGGCCGACGCCGACCGGCGGGCCGGGGCGGGCGCGCCGCGCGACTCGCTGGCCGCCGCACATCTGCTCGAGGCCTACCTGACCAGCCTGGCGCGCAAAGAGGAGGGGTCATGAGCGACGATCGCGGCGATCCGTTCGTCGACCCCGGCGACCCGCAGGCGGTCGAGCGCGCCGAACGGCGCCGCGAACGCGAAGCGAAGCGGGCCGAGAAGGCCGCCAGGCAGAAGCAGAAGGACGCCGCGGCGCCACCCCCGCCTCCGCCGTCCGCGGCGCCCCCTGCACAGCCACGGACCCCAGAGCAGGAGTTCTGGGACGAGCCGGCGGAGCCGGTCCCACCGGATGCCGCGCCGGCCCCGGATGCCGCTGCGCCGGCGGCAGCTGCCGCCGCGGCGACGAGCGAGGCGGTGAGCTCCGAACCCGCGCCGCCGACCAATGAAGCGCCGCGGCCCGACCCGCCTCCCCCGACGACCGAATCGAGCCACCCCGACCCGGCGCCGCCGCCGCGGCCGATGGAGGAGACCGGCGCGGGGGACTGGGAGCCGCCGCCGCCCCGCGACGACTGGTTCGACGAGGACGACGACCACGAGCTCCACGACTCCGGCGACCCGCGGATGGCGGGCGCGGCGCGCACCGGACGCCGCCACGGCGACGACGACGGGCGGCGAGGCGGCTTCATCGGCGCCCTTCTCCGCCACCCGTTCCGGATCGTCGCCGCGATCGTCGCGATCGTCGTCGTGGTCTTCCTCTGGGCCCTCTTCCAGCCCTTCCACGGCGACGGCCACGGCCGGGTCGCAGTCAGCATCCCGAAAGGCTCGAGCGTCGGCGAAGTCGGCGACCTGCTGGAGAAGAAGGGTGTGATCTCGAACTCGACCCTGTTCCAGATCCGCGTCACGCTGGCGGGCAAGCGCTCCGACCTCTTCGCGGGCAAGTTCATCATGGCCAAGGACATGAGCTACGGGTCGGCGATCGACGAGCTCTCCCAGGAACCGGAAGTCGTCAAGCCCGGCGTCGTCACGGTGACGATCCCCGAGGGCTACACCCGCTCGCAGGCGGCGCAGCTGGTCAGGGAAGACGGCCTCAAGGGCAACTACATGAAGGCGACGGTCAGGTCGAAGTACCTGGACCCGGCGAAGTACGGCGGCAAGCAGGCGAAGAACCTCGAAGGCTTCCTGTTCCCTGACACCTGGGAACTGAAGTCGCACTCGCCGGTGGCGAACCTGGTCCAGCTCCAGCTCCAGGACTTCAAGAAGAAGATCAAGCACGTGAACATGAAGTACGCGAAGTCGAAGAACCTGACCATCTACGACGTGCTGACGATCGCCTCGATCATCGAACACGAGTCCGGGGTGCCGAAGCAGCGCAAGGATGTCGCGGCGGTGATCTACAACCGCCTGCACGAAGGGATGACGCTCGGCAGCGACGCGACCGTCCGCTTCGCCACCGGCAACTTCACGAAGCCGCTGACCCAGTCGGAACTGGAAAGCGAATCGCCCTACAACACCCGCAACCACGCCGGGCTGCCGCCGGGCCCGATCTCCAACCCGGGCCTGGCGACGATCCAGGCGGCGGCGCACCCGGCCAAGGTCCCGTACCTCTTCTTCGTCACCAGCCCCGACTGCAAGACGCTGGCCTTCGCCAAGACCGAAGCCGAATTCGAAGAAGACGTGCAGAAGTACGAAGCGTCGAAGTGCACCGAATAGGCGCATGCCCGGCCTGGCGGTGATCGGCCATCCGGTGGCGCACTCGCGCTCGCCGGAGATGCAGACCGCGGCGCTGGCCGAGCTCGGCCTCGCCGGCGAGTGGAACTACGGGGCGCTCGACGTCGCGCCCGAGGACTTCGAGGCGACCGTCGCCGAGCTGGCGGCGGCCGGGGAGTACGCCGGGGTGAACGTGACCGTCCCGCACAAGGAGGCGGCTCTGGCGATGGCCGACGAGGAGACCGACGGCGCCCGGGCGATCGGCGCCGCCAACACGCTGAGCTTCGAGGGCGGCCGGATCAGGGCCGCCAACACCGACGCGGGCGGGCTGCTGCGTTCGCTGCCGGCGGGCACGGATGGCGGGCGCGCCCTGGTGCTCGGCGCCGGCGGCGCCGCGCGCGGGGCGATCTGGGCGTTGGCGCATGGCGGCGAGGGGAGTCCGGACGCCGAGGGGGAGCCGACCAGCGTCGCGCCCTTCGTGGTCGATGTCTGGAACCGGACCGCCGGGCGGGGCGAGACACTCGCCGCCGAGCTCGGCGCCCGCGCCGTCGCCGACCCCGATCCCGCCGCCTACGCCCTGATCGTCAACACCACCGCGGTCGGCCTCCACGGCGAGGACGCCTTCGAGCACCTGCCGCTCGGCCCGGACTCCTTCGTCCCCGGCCAGATCGTCGTCGACATGGTCTACGGCGAGGAGCCGAGCGCCCTGCTCGCCGCCGCCGAGGCGGCCGGTGCGGTCACCGTCGACGGGCTCGAGATACTGGTCCAGCAGGGGGCGCTCTCGCTGCGGATCTGGACCGGGGAGGACCCCTCGATCGAGGCGATGCGCACCGCGGTGCGCCGTTCCTGACCCGCGCGCCGATAGCCTAGGGCGCTCATGACCGCGTTCCGCTTCACCACCGCCGGGGAGTCCCACGGCCCCGGCCTGACGGCGATCGTCGAGGGCATCCCGGCCGGGCTGGAGCTCGACCGCGAGGCGCTCGACCGCGACATGGCGCGGCGCCAGCTCGGCCATGGGCGGGGCGGCCGGATGCGGATCGAGACCGACACGGTCGAGGTGCGCTCCGGGGTCCGCCACGGCCGCACCCTCGGCAGCCCGATCGCCCTGCTGGTCGCCAACCGCGACTACGCCAACTGGGAGGACCGGATGAACCCGTGGCCGGTCGAGGGCTTCGAGCCCGACGAGGTCCACCTGCCGCGGCCCGGCCACGCCGACCTGGTCGGCTCGCAGAAATACGGCCACGCCGACATCCGCAACGTCCTCGAGCGGGCGAGCGCCCGCGAGACCGCGGCCCGCGTCGCCGCCGGCGCCGTCGCGCGTGGCTTCCTCACCGCGCTCGGGGTCGAGATCCACAGCCACGTCACCCGGATCAGCTCGATCGAGGCCGCCGAGCGCCCCGACCTCGCGCCCGCCGACTTCGCCGCCGTCGACGACGACCCGGTCCGCACTCTCGACCCGGAGGCCTCGAAGGCGATGGTCGCGGAGATCAACCGCCTGCGCAAGGCGAACGAGAGCCTCGGCGGCACCTTCGAGGTGATCGCCTTCGGCCTCATCCCTGGGCTCGGCTCGCACATCTCCTGGGAAGACCGCCTCGACGGCAGGCTCGCCCAGGCGGTCTGCTCGATCCAGTCGGTGAAGGGCGTCTCGATCGGCGAAGCCTGGGACGTGGCGACGCGGCCCGGCTCCGAGGCCCACGACGAGATCTTCTGGTCGGAGGCGCAGGGCTACTTCCGCGAAACCAACCACGCGGGCGGCCTCGAGGGCGGGATGACGAACGGCCGGCCGCTCTCCGTGCGGGCCGCGATCAAGCCGATCTCCACCCTGACCAAGCCGCTCCGCTCGGTCGACACCGTCACCCACGCGCCCGCCCAGGCGCTGCGCGAGCGGACCGACTCGACCGTCGTCCCGGCCGCCGCCGTGGTCGCCGAGGCGATGGTCTGCCTGACCCTGGCGCGCGCCTACCGGGAGAAGTTCGGCGGCGACCACATCGAGGACGTGCGCGCCGCGATCGACGCCTACAAGGCGCGGATCGACGCGCGATGAGCGGGGAGGGCGTGCGGTGAGGCCCTCGATCGTCTTCGTCGGCTTCATGGGCGCGGGCAAGTCGACCGCGCTGGCGGCGGCCCGCGGCGCCGGGATGCCGACGACCGAGATCGACGAGCTGATGGAGGCCTCCTTCGGCTGCACGATCCCGCAGGCCTTCGAGCGCCACGGCGAGGAGGGTTTCCGCGAGCGCGAGGCCGAGGTGGTGGGCGGCCTGCTGGAGGAGGCCGACGACGGCGGCGCGATCGCGCTCGGCGGCGGCAGTGTGCTCTCGCCGCGGATCCGCGAGGCGCTCGCCCGCCACACGGTCGTCTGGCTGCAGGTCGACGCCGACGAGGCGTGGCGCCGGATCAGTCACTCCGACCGCCCGCTGGCGCGCTCCGCCGAGTCGGTCGGCGACCTGCTGGCGACCCGTCTGCCGCTCTACGAAGAGCTCGCCGACGCGGTGGTGCCGATGGGGGACCGCCAGATCGTCGCCCGCGCCCTGCCGACGATCCGCCAACTCGCCGACCTGCCCGCCGGGACGAGGATGCTGTGGGCGAGCGCCCCCGGCGGCGACTACCCGGTGCTGGTCGGCCGCGGTCTGCTCGGCTGCGGCTGGTGGCCACTCGAGGGGCGCCGCTTCCTGGTCAGCGACCGCTCCGTCGCGCCGCTCTTCGAGGATCGACTCGAGCCGCTCGCCGGGCGCGCCGAGATCGAGGCGGGGGAGACCGCCAAGACCCTCGCCAACACGGAGAAGGTGCTGCGGGAGCTGGCCCGCGAGGGGATGACCCGCGAAGACCACGTCGCGGCGCTCGGCGGCGGCGTCGTCGGCGACCTCGCCGGGCTCGTCGCCCATCTCTACCAGCGCGGCGTGCCGGTGGTGCAGGTGCCGACCACGCTGGTCGCCCAGGTCGACTCCTCCTACGGCGGCAAGGTCGGCGTCGACCTGCCCGAGGGGAAGAACTACGCCGGTGCCTTCCAGCAGCCGGCCGCGGTGATCGTCGACACCACGGTCTTGGAGTCGCTGTCCCACGAGGAGCTCGCGGCGGGTTTCGTCGAGGTGCTGAAGACCGGGCTGCTGGCGGGCGGTGCGCTCTGGGAGCGGGTGCGGTCTCTCGGCGAGATCGTCCCCGCCGAGCTCGACGAGGTCGTCTTCGCCTGTGCCCGTTACAAGTGCGCGATCGTCGCCGCCGACGAGCTCGACACCGGCCTGCGCAACGTCCTCAACCTCGGCCACACCGTCGGCCACGCGATCGAGTCTGCCACCGGCTACACCGCCTACCGCCACGGCGAGGCGGTCGGCCTGGGACTGCTGGCGGCGCTCCGCCTCTCCGAGGCCGAGGAGCTGCGCGCCGAGGTGAAGGAGATCCTCGCCCGCCACGACCTGCCGACCAGGCTCGAGGTGCCGACCCCGGTCGCCGACATCCTCGAGGCGCTCGGCCGCGACAAGAAGCGGACCGCCGCCGGGGTCGGCTTCGTCCTGCTGCGCACGCCGGGCGAGCCCGAGATCGGGCAGCTGGTCGACCCCGCTAAGGTCGAGGCCGCCGTGAAGGAGCTGTACGAGTGAGCGCCACCACCCGCAATCGCGTCGCCGTCATGCACGGCGTCAACTTCGACATCCTCGAGCGGCGCAATCCCGAGCTCTACGGCGGCCGCTCGCTGTCGGAGCTCGAACACCAGATCGAGGGTTGGGCGCGGGAGGCCGGGCTCGAACCGATCTTCTTCCAGACCAACCACGAGGGAGAGTTCGTCGAGTACCTGCACCGGCTGCCGGACCTGGCCGACGGCTCGCTGATCAACGCGGGCGCCTGGACCCACTACAGCCGTGCGATCGCCGATGCGCTCGACGTCGCCGGGCTGCCCGCGGTCGAGATCCATCTCTCCGACGTCGAGGCGCGCGAGGACTGGCGCAAGGTCTCGGTCTTCGACGGCCTCGTCGTCGAGAAGATCTCCGGCAAGGGCGCCGACGGCTACCGCGAGGCGCTGGGCGTGCTCGCCCGTGAGCTCGGGGTCGCGGCCTGATGGGCGGCCGCGGCGACCGACTCGAGGCGGCGCTCGCCGAGCGCGGCCTCGACCAGATGCTGGTCACCGAGTTGACCAACGTCCGTTACCTGACCGGCTTCACCGGCACCAACGGGGCGGCGATCTGCGGCCCCGGTGTGCGCCTCTTCCTCACCGACTTCCGCTACACCGAGCGCGCCGCCGCCGAGGTCTCCGGCTGGGAGACGGTGACGATCACCGGCGACTGGTTGAGGGGCATCGTCGAGCGCCTCGCCGGCAAGGTCGGCTTCGAGGACGACCACATGTCGGTCCGCTCGCTCGCCAAACTCGAGGAGAAGCTGCCCGACGGCGTCGAGGCGGTCGCCGCGGGCGGTGCGGTCGAGGCGCTGCGGCGGGTCAAGGACGCCGAGGAGCTGGCGGCGATCGCCGAGGCGTCGAAGCTGGCCGACGCGGCGCTGGTGGCGACGGTCGAAGAAGGCCTCGTCGGCAAGACCGAGCGGGCCGTCGCCGCGGCCTTCGAGGCGCGCATCCGCGCGGCGGGCGGCGAGCCCTCCTTCGAGACGATCGTCGCCGCCGGGCCGGACGGCGCCCAGCCTCACGCCGAGCCCGGCCCGCGGGAGATCGGCAAAGGCGAGCTGGTCGTCTTCGACATGGGCGCCAAGCTCGACGGCTACTGCTCCGACGGTACCCGCACCTACGCGACCGGCGACCCCGGCGAGGAGGCGCGGGGGATCTACGAGACGACGCTTGCGGCCCAGGGGGCGGCGCTCGAGGCGATCCGCCCCGGTGAGAAGGGCGAAGACGTCGACGCCGTCGCCCGCAAGGTGATCGCCGACGCAGGCCACGGCGAGCATTTCGGCCACGGGCTCGGCCACGGCGTCGGCCTCGAGATCCACGAGGGCCCGCGCCTCTCGCCGCGCGCCGACGATGTGCTGGCCGCCGGCGAAGTGGTCACCGTCGAGCCCGGGATCTATCTGCCGGGCCGCTTCGGCGTGCGGATCGAGGACCTCGTCGTCGTCACCGACGACGGCATCCGCAACCTCAGCTCGCTGCCGAAGGCCCTCGACTACGTCGACTGAGCGCCGGCTGTTCCTTATGCGCCTCATAGGCGCATAAGGAACAGCTACGCGAGGTCAGCGGCTGAGGTCGACGTCGGCTTTGATCCGCGAGCCGAACGCGGCGAGCAGCGCGATCACGGCCTCGACGTCGCGCAGGTCGACCATCTCGACCGGCGAGTGCATGTAGCGCAGCGGGATCGAGACGAGTCCGGTCGGGATGCCGGCACGGGAGATCTGCAGGACGTCGGCGTCGGTCGAGGTGCCGCGGCCGCTGGCGCCGATCGAGTACTCGATCCCCTCCGCCTCGGCGGTCTCGACGAGGAGCTCGAAGACCTTCGGCGAGAGGGTCGAGCCGCGGCCGATCACCGGGCCGGAGCCGAGCGGGTGGCGGCCGACCTCCTTCTCGTCGACCCCGGGCGCGTCGGTCGCGTGGGTGACGTCGACGGCGATCGCGATGTCGGGGCGCAGCTCGAAGGCCGCCGTGCGGGCGCCGAACAGGCCGATCTCCTCCTGCACCGCGGCGACCCCCGCCATCGATCCTCCGGGGCCCGCGCCCTCGGCGCAGCGGCGGGTCGATTCGAGCGCCACGTAGGCACCGAGCCGATTGTCCATCGACTTGGAGACAAGGCGTGAGCCCGCCACCTGCATCGGCTCGGTGCGGATCACGACCGGGTCGCCGACCCGGATCAGCTCTTCGGCCTCCTCGCGGTCGGCGACGCCGATGTCGATGTGCATCGATTTCAGCTCGACCACTTTTTTGCGCTGGTCCACCTCGAGCAGGTGGATCGGCTTGCGGCCGGCTACCCCGGGGACCAGGCCGTCCCGGCCGCGCACCTCGACCCGCTGGCCGACCAGGATCTGCGGGTCCCAACCGCCGATCGGCGCGAACCAGAGGAACCCGTTCTCGTCGATATGGGTGACGATCAGGCCGATCTCGTCGATGTGGCCGACGATCGCGACCAGCGGCTCGGCCTCGCCGACCCGCGCGATCGTCGAGCCGAGCCCGTCGAAGGAGAGCTCGGCGAAACCGGCGGCCTTGCGCCAGACCTCGGCCGCGGGGCCCTCGTACCCGGAGGGCGCCCCGGCCCGCAGCAGTTCGTCGAGAAGCGTGGGAACCTCATTCGAAGTCGTCATAGGCCGCCAGTATTACGGAGTCGTACTTTCGTCCGTCTCGGTCAGGGTGTTGTGGGCGCGAAGCTCGTCGCGGCGCTCCCCGTAGCGGGTGTGCTCACGGATTATCAGGAGGACGAGGAGGACGGTCGCGATCGCCTCCGTCGCCAGGGCCGGGATAACGGTGGCCACCGGGATCAACACGAGCAGCAACGCCGTCAGCATCACTTTGCGGGTGTTCCAGGTACGCACGTGGCGGTAGCGGAAGGCGACCAGGCCGAGCAGGTAGAGGCCGATCCCGCCGAGCAGCGCGAAGGCGGTCACCCAATCAAGGTGGGCGCCGGTATGGGCGAGGACGGTCTTCAGCCCGAAGGCCGCCAGCACGATCCCGGCGACCAGCAGCAGGTGCAGGTAGGAGTAGGAGTCGCGGGCGAGCGCGTTCTGCACGCGGCCCGGCTCGGCCTCGCTCAGCCGGCGCGCCGAGACCAGCGCGACGACGTCGAAGTAGAGCCACCAGAGCGCCGCCGCGATGCCGACGCCGAGCACCGCGGCGACGCCGATCCCGAGATCGAGGTGACCGGCGGCGCCGACCCCGATCTCGACGATCGACTCGCCGAGGGCGATGATGATGATCAGCCCGTGGCGCTCGGCGAAGTGGCCGGGGACGAGTTGCCAGCCCTCGACGCCGAAGAAGTAGGGGCCGCCGAAGTCGAGCGCCAGCGCCAGCACCCAGAGCGCCGCCTGGGCGAGCCCGTCGAAGGCCGAGGCGGCGGCGAGCAGACCGACCGCGATCGCGGTCGAGACGGTCAGCGCCTGCACCGAGCGCCGCAGGTCCGGGGCGTCGGACCCGGCGATCGTGAACAGCGCGATGTGGGCGACGCGGAAGAAGCCGATCGACAGCGCGAAGGCGAGCGCCAGGTCGCCGAACGCCTCCGGCACGCAGATCGCCGCGATCAGCATCGAGGCCATCGCGGCGAAGAAGGCGAGGCGCACCGGCCCCGCCTCGGGGTCGATCACGCTGGTCAGCCACGCGTAGGCCGCCCAGGCCCACCAGAGCACGCCGAGCACCAGCAGTCCCTGGGCCAGCCCCGACCAGCTCGGGTGGTGGGACATCAGCGAGGTGCACTCGGTGATCGCGAGGACGAAGACGAGGTCGAAGAAGAGCTCGAGCGGCGTCACCCGCTCGCCTTCGCGGCGGACCGCGCTCAGGCGCGGCGCGTGGCGGAGCGGCGATCGCCCAGCTGGTTCGGCCGAGGACGAGGCGTCGGACACGCGGCCAATCCTTGCAACTCGGACGCGCGACGACCGCCGCGCAGCAGGCGCGCGATGCCGCGCAGGTCGTCGAGCGCGGTGTGGACGATGTCGACGCGCGAGTCGAGGTCGTCGACCCAGTCGACCGGCACCTCGTGGACGCGCAGGCCGGAGCGCTCGGCGAGGACCAGGAGCTCGGTGTCGAAGAACCAGGCCTGGTCCTCGATGTGAGGCAGGAGCGCCTTGATCGCCTGCGCCCGCCCCGCCTTGAAGCCGCACTGGGCATCGGAGAAACGGCTGCGCAGGGCGAGGTGGAGGAGGCGGTTGTAGGTTCGCGAGATCACCTCGCGCCGGGGGCCGCGGACGACGCGCGAGCCACGCGCCAGGCGGGTCCCGATCGCCAGGTCGGAGTGGCCGGAGATCAGCGGTGCGACCAGCGGCAGCAGCGCCTCCAGCCCGGTCGAGAGATCGACGTCCATGTAGGCGAGGACCGCGGCGTCGCTGCGCGACCAGACCCGGCGGAGTGCCCGCCCGCGCCCTTTCTCGGAGAGGCGCAGGTAGGCGACGGCGTCGAGCTCCGCGGCGAGGCGGGCGCCGATCGTCGCCGTCCCGTCCTCGCTCGCGTTGTCGGCGATCACGATCCGGAAGGAGTAGGGGAGCTGCTCGGCGCAGAAGGAGTGGAGCCGCCTCACGCTCCCCTCCAGCGCCATCTCCTCGTCGTACACCGGGATTGCGATCTCGACGGTCGGCCTCATGCACCGAGCGTCGCGCCCCACGGTGGGAGCGCCGTGAGCGGGACCTCAGCGTTTCCTGGGCACTGCTCTCTCAGGAAACGCACAGGAACTTCCGAGACGATGTGTCCGATGCAGGCCGACGCCAAAGACCGGAGCGCGGGCAAGGTGCTGGTCGTCGACGACGAGTCGAACATCGCCGACGTGCTCTCGATCGCCCTCCGCTTCAACAACTACGAGGTGGAGACCGCCGCCGACGGCCAGGCCGCGCTACAGGTGGTCGGCGAGTTCCGCCCCGACCTCGTCCTGCTCGACGTGATGCTGCCCGACCTCGACGGCTTCGAGGTGGCGCGGCGGATGCGCGAGCGCGCCGACGACACGCCGATCCTCTTCCTCACCGCCCGCGACACCACCGAGGACAAGGTCCGCGGCCTGACGATCGGCGGCGACGACTACGTCACCAAGCCGTTCTCGGTCGAGGAGCTGCTGGCCCGGGTCGGCTCGGTCCTGCGCCGCTTCGGCAACGCGGGAGGCGGCGAGAGCGTCCTGCGCTTCGGCGACCTCGAGCTCGACGACGACACCCGCGAGGTGTTCCGCGACGGGGCGCCGATCGAGCTCACCGACACCGAATACCGGCTGCTCCGCTACCTGATGTCACACCCCCGGCGCGTGCTCACCCGCGCGCAGATCCTCGACCACGTCTGGGACTACGACTTCGGCGGCGACGCCCGGGTCCTGGAGACCTACGTCAGCTACCTGCGCAAGAAGCTCGAGGCGCGGGGCCCGCGCCTGATCCACACGGTGCGGGGGGTCGGCTATGCGCTACGCCTTCCGCCTACCTGAGCGCTTCTCGCTGCGCACGCGCCTCCTGGTGCTGCTGGTCGCCCTCGCGGTGGTCGGCCTGGCCGTGGCCGACTTCGCCTCCTATCGGGCGCTGCACAACTACCTCTACGACCGTGTCGACCAGCAGCTCGAATCGGCGGTCGGGCCGATGACGATCAACCTGATCCAGGAAGCCGAACAGGAAGGCGAAGGGGGCCGCGTGAGCGGATTCGGGGAACCGCCGAAAGGCGTCGTCGGCCCCGGTCCGGGGCCGAACTCGCAGCTGCCGCCGGGGACCTACGGCGAGCTGCGCAATGCCGACGGCGAGCTCATCCACGAAACCAGCTTCGAATTCGGCGGCGAAGAAGTGGCGGTCCCGGAGGTGCCCTCGGACCTGAAGGCTACGAGCCTGGAAGCCGAAGAGGAAATCTCGCCACAGACCGTGGGTGAGCGTGACGGCGGCTCGGAAGAATTCCGCGCCGCGGCGGTGGAACTGCCGAACGGGGCTACCACGGTGGTGGCGGTGCCGCTCGGCTCGACCGACGCGACGCTCAGCCACCTGGCCCTGATCGAGCTCGTGGTCAGCGGCGTGATCCTGATCGCGCTCGGGGTCGCCGCCTGGTGGCTGATCGGGCTCGGGCTGCGGCCGCTGCGGCGGATGGGCGAGGTCGCCGGGCAGATCGCCGACGGCGATCTCTCGCGCCGGGTCGAGCCCGACGACGACCGCACCGAGGTCGGGCGCCTGGGCCGGTCCCTGAACGCGATGCTGCACCAGATCGAGGCCGCCTTCGCGGAGCGGGCGGCGGGGGAGAGGCGGCTGCGCCGCTTCCTCGCCGACGCCTCGCACGAGCTGCGCACCCCCCTCGCCTCGATCCGCGGCTATTCGGAGCTCTACCGGATCGGCGCGGCGCGCGAGCCGGCCGAGGTGGAACGGGCGATGGACCGGATCGAGGCCAAGTCGGCGCGGATGGGCGGCCTCGTCGACGACCTCCTCACCCTCGCCCGGGTGGACGAGGTGCGTGAGCCGGAGCGCGAACCGCTCGACCTGCGCGAGCTGCTCGAGGATGCCCGCGACGACGCCCGCGCCGCGGCTCCGACGCGCGAGATCACGCTCAACCCGACCGGCCCGGTGGCCATGGAGGCCGACGGCGACGCCCTGCGCCGCGTCTTCGCCAACCTGCTGCGCAACGCGATCGTCCACACCCCGGACGGGACGCCGATCGAGATCCGCCTCCAGGCGGGCGATGCCTGGGCGACGATCGAGGTGCGGGACCACGGCCCCGGTCTCCCCGCCGGTGACCCGAACGCCGTCTTCGAGCGCTTCTGGCGTGACTCCGCCTCGCGCGGCCGCGACGACGGCGGCGCCGGCCTCGGTCTGGCGATCGTCGCCGCCCTGGTCAGCGCCCACGGCGGCACCGTCGACGCCTCCAACCCCCCCGACGGCGGCGCCCTCTTCACCGTCCGCCTTCCCCTTCACTGACCGCATCGCACTCCCAGGGGCGTCCCAGGATCTTCCGAGGCTGGGACGCCACCGTGGTGGCATGGAGAGCGCCACGCACCCACGGCAGCGGACCTGGAGCCCGACCCGGTGGCGTGACCGTCTGCGGGCGCTGCCCCTGCCGCGGCCCGAGTTGGCGGTCCTCCTCGCGCTCGCGGCGGTCCTCTACCTCTGGACGCTGAGCCAGAACGGCTGGGCGAACGACTACTACGCCGCCGCGGTCCGCTCGATGGCGGGCAGCTGGCATGACTTCCTCTATGGCTCCTTCGACGCGAAGGGGTTGATGACCGTCGACAAGCCGCCGCTCGCCCTCTGGGTGCAGGCGCTCTCGGTCAAAGCCTTCGGCTTCGGGTCGCTTGCGATCCTGGTGCCGCAGGCGCTGATGGGCATCGCCTCGGTCGGCCTCCTCTACGACCTGACCCGCCGTCGCTGGGGACGCATCGCCGGGACCGTGGCGGGGCTGGCGCTGGCGCTGACCCCGGTCGTCGTCGCGATCTCCCGCCACAACAACCCCGACGCGCTCCTCGTGCTGTGCAGCGTCGGCGCGCTCTGGTGCTTCGTGCGGGCCCTCGAGGGCGGCGCCACCAGGTGGCTCGTCGCGGCCGGCGTCTGCGTCGGCCTCGGCTTCGAGGCGAAGATGGGCGCGGCCCTGATGGTCGTCCCCGGCATGGCTCTCGCCTGGCTCTGGGTGGCGCCGCGCGGTCGCCTCGTCGCGCTCAAGCAACTGGCCTGGGCGGGCGCGGCGTTGGTCGCCGTCGCGCTCGCCTGGCCGGTCCTCGTGTGGCTCACCCCGGCCTCGAACCGACCCTGGATATCCGGCACCAACGACAACAGCATCTGGTCGCTGATCTGGGAATACAACGGCCTCGGTCGGCTCGAAGGGCAGACCGGCGGGCCGGGCAACCTCGGCACCGGCGGAACCTTCGGCGGGCCGACGGGCCTTTTCCGCCTGCTGAATGAAAGCCTCGGCGGCCAGGCCGGCTGGTTCCTCGGCACGGCGCTGGTGGGCGGTCTGGGGATCGCCGTGCTCAGCCGTCTGCGGCGGACCGACCCGCGCACCGGCTGGATCATCGCCGTCGGCGGCGCCTTCGGCGTCACCGCGATCGCCTTCAGCTTCGCCGGTGGCATCTTCCATCCCTACTACACGTCCCTGCTCGCCCCGTTCGCCGCGGCGCTGGTCGGCGCCACCGTCGGACAGGTGCTCGCGGCGGAGCGAGAGGGAGGCCACGCCACCGCCCTCGGGCGCATCCTCGGCGCGGTCGCGATCGGTGCCGGCGCGATCGTCGAGCTGGTCGTCATCGACGACAGCGCCACCGACCTCCACTGGCTGGTCGCGCTGCTGGTGGCCGTGTCGGTCGCCGCGATCCTCGCCTTCCTCTTCGCCGACGCGATCGCGGGATGGATGGGGAGCCGCGCCCGAGCCGCGCACCTCCGGGCGGCGGCACTCGCCTGCGGCCTCGCGATCCTCCTCGTCGGCCCCGCGATCTGGTCGGTCGACACCCTGGGACACCCGACCAGCGGCACCTTCCCCGCCGGCGGCCCGGAATCGGCGTCGGCGATGGGCGGACCCGGCGGTGGCGGCGGGGGATTCGCCGGACCCGGCGGCGGGACCGGTGGCCCGCCCGGCTTCGGCGGCTCCGCAGGCGGCAGCGCCTCGGTCGAACGGCTCTTCGGCGAATCCTCCGCCGGCGTCGCGGGCAGCGGCGGTCCGCCCTCGATCGGGGCCGCCGGCATGAACGGTATGGGAGGCGGTCCCGGCGGGATGTTCGGCGGCGAAGACCTCAGCTCGATCCTCGACTACACCGAAGCTCACGGCGGCGGCACGATCGCGATCGACAGCCAGTCCGGTGCCTCGACCTCGATCATCGAAGAGGGCGCCGAAGTGGCCGGCATCGGCGGCTTCTCCGGCAAAGAGTCCTCGGTCAGCGTCGCCTGGCTGGAAGAACGGGTCGAGTCGGGCCAGATCGCCTGGATCTACACCGGCGGCCTGGGCGGCGGGATGGTGGCCGGCCCCGGTGGTGGCGAACCGGGTGGCGACACCCGCACCGGCTCGGAATCGGCGATCGACACGGTGCTCGAAGGCTGCACCGAAGTCGACATCTCGAGCGGAAGCGGCACCCTCTACAAGTGCGGCGGCTCGTGACATAGCTTTATGTCATGTCTCTCTCGACCAAGGTCGCCCTGGTGACCGGCGCCTCCAGTGGGATCGGCGCCGCCACCGCGCGCCGTCTCGCCCGCGACCCGGGCACCGAGCTGGTCCTCGTCGCCCGCCGCGCCGAGCTGCTCGCCGAGCTGGCGGAGTCGCTCCCCTGCCCGGCCACCTGGGTCGCCGCCGACCTCACCCGGTCCGAGGCGCCGGAGCTCGTCCGCGCCCACGTCGAGCAGCACCACGACCGCCTCGACCTGCTGGTCAACAACGCCGGCGCCGCCTGGCGCGGCACCTTCGGCGAGAGCGGCTGGGCCAACGTCCACCGTCACATGGAGTTGAACTTCGACGCCGTCGTCCGCCTCACCGAGGCGCTCCTGCCGCTCCTGCGCCGTTCCGCCCCCAGCGCGATCGTCAATGTCGCCAGCACCGCCGGTCGCGTCAGCCGCGCCAACTCGGGCGCCTACTCGGCGAGCAAGTTCGCCCTGATCGGCTGGACCGACGCGCTCCACCTCGAGGAGGCGCCGCACGGCGTCCACGTCGGCATGGTCCTGCCCGGCTTCGTCCCGACCGAGGGCTTCCAGGCGACCGAGCTGCAGCAGAGGGCCGTCACGCGATGGATCCTCTCCAGCCCCGAGAAGGTCGCCGAGGCGATCCACGAGGTCGGCCCCGGCGGCAAGGCCGAGCGCTACGTCCCTCGCCCCTACGCGCTCGCCGCCTACCTCCGCGTCCTCTCCCCGCGGCTCGTCCGCCGCGTACTCGGCGGCGGCTCCGCCGCGACCTTCACCCCCGCCGCATCCGAGCGCAAGGACTGACTAGAGTCCGCGCCCATGAGCGTCTCGACCAACCAGTTCCGCAACGGCAGCCACATCGAGATCGACGGCAAGGTCTGGAAGATCATCGAGTTCCAGCACGTCAAGCCGGGCAAGGGGGGTGCCTTCGTGCGGACCAAGCTGCGTCGCATCGAGGACGGCGCGGTGATCGACAAAACCTTCCGCGCCGGCGAGAAGTTCCGCTCGGTCCGCACCGAATCGAAAAAGATGCAGTACCTCTACGACTCGGGCGAGGCGGTCGTCTTCATGGACAACCAGGACTACGACCAGATCGAAATCCCCTCGGCGGTGCTCGGCGACGCGATGCAGTGGGTGCTGCCGAACTCCGAGGTCGAGGTGCTCTTCGTCGACGAGCAGCCGAGCGACGTGACGGTTCCCAGCGCGGTCGAGATGAAAGTCACCCAGACCGACCCCGGCCTCAAAGGCGACACCGCCTCCGGCGGCGGCAACAAGCCGGCGACGCTCGAGTCCGGCGCGATCGTCCAGGTTCCCCTCTTCATCGAGGAGGGCGAGACGATCCGCGTCGACACCCGTACCGGCGAATACGTCTCGCGCGCCTAGGGAAGTAGCCCACGACGGGCAGGGTGGAGGGACGGGAAGAGACGCGGCCATTTCGGCGGCGACGCCTGCAGGCTATGACCGCCGCCGAAATAGTCGGGTTCTGAGGGGACTGGCGAGGTTGGGGTGGGCGTCACAGATCTGAGAATTCGAACGATCAAAAATCTGTGTGCTTGATTTCGGGTCTATAGCAACCGAAAGAAAACACACAGAATCCTGATCAATGAGGACTAGGGAATCTCTGCGACAGATCTCTCGTCCTTGTGCCCCTCTCCCTACGAGCCCCTCACGTCCCGGGACGCGCCTTACGGCCCCGCCGCGGGACCAAGCGCCTGGCCTGCGGCTAGGCTCGCGGGCGTGAGCGCCGCCTACGACGCCTCCCAGTGGAGCGATCTCTTCGTCGCCGTGGCGGGCGCCTCGGCCGCCCTGCTCGGGCTGCTCTTCGTCGCCGTCTCGATCAACCTCGAGCGCATCCTCAGCTACGAAGGCCTGCCGGAGCGCGCCTTGGAGACCCTGCTGCTCCTGCTCTCCGTCCTCGTGGTCGCGATCGTCGGGTTGATCCCGGCGCAGAGCACCCTGGCGCTCGGCCTCGAGCTGCTCGTCGTCTCCCTGGTGGTCGCCGTGATCGTCCTGCGCCTGCCCACCGCGTTGGCGGAGGAGACCGGGAAAGAGCCGACGCGCTGGCGGATCGGGCGCCTGGTCGTGCGCCTGCAGGGCACGGTGCCGCTGGTGATCGGCGGGCTCAGCGTCACGATCGAATGGGGCGGCGGCCTCTACTGGATCGCCGCCGGGGTGATCCTCGCGGTCGTCGGCGCCGTCGCCAACGCCTGGGTCCTCCTCGTCGAGATCCTCCGCTGAGCGCGCGCCCCCGCGCCTGAGAGAATGTCGGGATGCGCCGCTCCGACCAACGCCGTGACGCCGTCTTCGCCAGCTACCAGCGCGACGTCACCGGCCGCCCGCTGGCCGAGCTTCTCGGCGACGCCAAACCGCTCACCCGTGAGCTCGCCGAGGGGGTCGACGCCGACCGCGAAGGGCTCGACGAGACGATCTCCGAACACCTGCGCAGCGGCTGGACGGTCGATCGCATCGCGCCGCTCGACCTCAACGTGATGCGCGTCGCCCTGTATGAGATCGAGGAGGGGGAGACCCCGCACGAGGTGGCGATCGACGAGGCGGTCGAGATCGCCAAGGAGTACTGCGGCGCCGACGCGCCGGCCTTCATCAACGGCGTGCTCGGGGCGATCGTCCGCGAGCGCGAGCCGGCCGGATGACCCGCCTGCGCGAGATCTCCGAGCGCCTGCGGGCGATCGCCGCCGCGCTGGAGGGCGAGGGCGAGCTCCCCGAGGGCCGCGCCGCCGAGCTCGCCGCGGAAGCGGGCGAGCTCGCCGCCGAGGCGGTCGAGGAGACCAATCGCCGCGCCCGCGAGGCGGCCGCCGCCGATGCGGAATAGGCGCGCGCCGCGGGGACGGCGCCGCTGATGGCCTTCGAGAGCACCTATCCGGAGGATCTCCGGGACCTGGTCGACGCCGCCCTCGGCGAGCTCCGCTTCTCCCGGCACGCACGCACCGAGGGCCTCGAGGAGGCGATGCGCTACTCGCTGCTGGCGGGCGGCAAGCGCGTCCGCCCGGTCCTCGCGCTCGCCACCGCCCGCGCCCTCGGCGCGCCGCCCGAGCGCTTCCTCCAGGTCGCCTGCGCGATCGAGCTGATCCACACCTACTCGCTGATCCATGACGACCTGCCGGCGATGGACGACGACGACCTGCGCCGTGGCAAACCGACCTCGCACAAGCGCTTCGGCGAGGACGTCGCCATCCTCGCCGGCGACGGTCTCTTCGCCGAGGCGATGCGCCTCTTCTGCGAGCAGCCCGGCGATCCCGCCCGGGTGCTGGCGGCGCTGCGGGAGCTGGCCACGGCGACCGGGGTCGATGGCATGGTCGGCGGCCAGTACGTCGACGTGATCGGCACCGAACTCGACGCCGCGGGCTTGCGTGAGCTGCACGGGCTGAAGACCGGCCGGCTGATCTCGGCCAGCGTCTGCATCGTCCCGATCCTCGAGGGAGCGCCGGAAAGTGAGACAATCATCTACCGCAGTTTCGCGGACGAGCTGGGCGTCCTCTTCCAGATCGTCGACGACATCCTCGACGTCACCGAGAGCGACGAGCGGCTCGGAAAGCCCCACGGAAGCGATGAGCGACTTGGCAAAATCACCTATGTCAGCCTCTTCGGCCTCGATCGGGCGCGCGAGCTCGCGTCCGAATCGCACGCCGCCGCGTCGGCGACGCTGGCCGAGGCCCACGGCGACACCGACGACCTGAGGCGGGTCGCCGACTACATCTTCACCAGACACGAATGAGCGACGAACCAAAACTTCTCGACACGATCGACGGGCCCGCCGATCTCCATGAGCTCGACGACGAGCAGTTGCAGCAGGTCGCGCAAGAGATGCGCACCTACATCATCGACACGATCGGCCAGATCGGTGGCCATTTCGGCGCCAACCTCGGCACCTGCGAGCTCGCCGTCGCCCTCCACAGCCTGCTCGAGAGCCCCCGCGACAAGGTCCTCTGGGACGTCGGCCACCAGGCCTACCCGCACAAGATCCTCACCGGCCGCCGCGATCAGCTGCCGACGATCCGCCAGTACGAGGGCCTCGCCCCGTTCTGCTCGATCGGGGAGTCCGAGCACGACATCATGGGCGCCGGCCACGCCTCCACCTCGATCGGCTACGCGGTCGGGCTGAAGGAGGCGATGCGCAAGGGCATCGGCGCCGACGGCCGCGTCGCCGCCGTGATCGGCGACGGCGCGCTGACCGGCGGCGTCGCCTACGAGGCGCTCCATGCCGCCGGCGGCATGCAGACGCCGGTGGTGATCGTCCTCAACGACAACGGGATGTCGATCTCGCCCAACGTCGGCTCGCTCTCCCGCTACTTCAACCGCATCCGCCTCAACCCGCGGCTCTTCCACGCCCGCGAGGACTTCGAGGACCGGCTGACCAAGCTGCCGCTCGGGGTGGGACGGCGGATCGAGCGACTCGGCCCGGAGATCAAGGCGGCGATCAAGGCCTACTGGGCGCCGGGCCTCTTCTTCGAGGAGCTCGACCTCGCCTACATGGGCGTGATCGACGGCCACGACGTGGCGGCCCTGCGCGGCGCCCTGACCGAGGCCTTCGAGGCCGAACGGCCGGTCGTCGTCCATATCCACACGGTGAAGGGCAAGGGCTTCGCGCCCGCCGAAGCCGACGGCCTCGCCTCGATGGAGGAGTGGCACGCGGCGAAGCCGAACTCGATCGTCGACGGCCGCCCGATCACCAAGGAGAAGCCGGTCCCGGTCCAGGAAACCGACTCGCCGGAGGGAATCGAGCGGCTGGAGAAGCCACCCGCGCCCGGCTCGCCGCCGCAGTACACGCAGGTCTTCGCCGACGCGCTGGTCGCCGAGGCCGAGCGCGACGAGCGGGTGGTCGGGATCACCGCCGCGATGGCGGGGGGGACCGGCCTGCAGAAGCTGGCCGACGAGCGCCCCGAGCAGTATTACGACGTCGGCATCGCCGAGCAGAACGCGGTGCTGCTCGCCTCCGGCCTGGCGCTGCAGGGGGCGAAGCCGGTCTGCGCGATCTACTCGACCTTCCTGCAACGGGCGTTCGACCAGATCGTCCACGACGTCTGCCTGCAGAGCCTGGACGTCACCTTCGCGATGGACCGCGCGGGTCTGGTCGGCGACGACGGCCCGACCCACCACGGCGCCTTCGACGTCTCCTATTTCCGCCCGGTCCCGAACGTGGTGCTGATGGCGCCGCGCGACGAGGCGATGCTGGTCCACATGCTGCATACCGCCGTCGCCCACGACGGGCCGGCGGCGCTCCGCTACCCGCGCGGCGCGGCCGAGGGCGTCGCGATCCCGGCCGAGCCGGAGCTCATCCCGATCGGGGTGGGCGAGGTGCTCGCCGAGGGCCGCGGCGTGGCGCTGCTCGGTTACGGCCACGGGGTCCATGTCGCGCTCGAGGCGGCCGCGATCCTCGCCGACCACGGCCTCCAGGTGACGGTCGCCGACGCCCGCTTCGCCAAGCCGCTCGACGGTGAGCTGGCGACGCGGCTGGCGCGCGAGCACGACCTGCTGGTGACGATCGAGGAGAACGTCCTGCCGGGAGGGTTCGGCGCCGCCGTGCTGGAGCACCTCGAGGACGCCTTCGCCGCCGGTCCGGCGGAGCGGGCGCGGGTGCTGCGGGTCGGTCTCCCCGACCGCTACGTCACCCACGGCAAGCCCGATCTGCTGCACGCCGAGGTCGGTCTCACCGGCCAGTCGGTGGCCGACCGGGTGCTGGCCGCAACCCCTTCCGCCCAGCCGATCGCGCGCTAATCAAAACTGGGGATTGCGCCTTTTCGCGCAATCCAATAGGTTTCCAATGTCTCTCCGGTGAAAGGAAGAAGATCCTGCATAGGGACGCTTCTGGGGGAAATCACCAAGGGAGGAGAGATGCGTATCTCAATATGTGTGGGTCCGTTTGGGGAAGCGGACTTCTCACCACCCGGGAGCCCTAAGCGGCCCGGGTGGTGAGGCGCATCTTCAGCCCTCTTGCGAGGGGCTCTCGGCGAGGATCGAGTAGATCTTCCGCCGCGTCTCGTCGAGCAGCTCGCGAACCTCCTGCTGTTGCTCCTCGGTGCCGCTCTGGGCGATCGCTTTGACCGCCGGCAGCAGCTGGCCGACGGCGCCGCGCAGCTGCAGGTGCCCGGTCGGGAACCCGGCGCGGACGGCGTCCCAGGGGGCGACGTCCTCGGCGCGCTTCTCCTGCTCGGCGCGGCCCTCGTCGGTAAGGCTGAAGCGGCGCTTGCCGTCCGACTCCTCGCCGCGGATCAGGCCCTCGTCCTCGAGCATCTGCAAGGTGGGGTAGATCGAGCCGGCGCTCGGGGTCCAGGCCCCGTCGGTGCGCTCCTCGATCTCCTTGATCATCTCGTAGCCGTGCATCGGGCGGTCGGCCAGGAGGGCGAGGACGGCGGCGCGGACGTCGCCGCGGCGCGCCCGGGGCCCACCGCGCCCGCGACCGTAGCCGCCGAAGCCACGGCTGCGCGCGAACTCCGCGCGCCGATCGCGACCGGGATGACGGGGGTGTCTGTGTGGGTGCTTGTTGTACATCTGAATACCTTTCGTATCGGAAGCTAACGCGATATATCGTAACGTGTCGCAACGATATGTCAACTCGGTGTTGTCGGCGCCGGGTCGGGTAGGTTCCGCGCATGAAGATCCTCTTCGCGCCCGTCGGTGTCGTGGCCGGGCTCATCGCCGGTGTTCTCGCCAGGAAGACGTTCGAAAAGGCCTGGTCGGTGATCGACGAGGAGGATCCGCCGGAGCCCGACCAGCGCTTCGCGCCGACCGGCAAGATGCTCGCCGCGCTCGCCATCGAGGGTGCGATATTCCGGGTCACCAAGGGCTTCGTCGAGCACCAGGCGCGCGCCGGTTTCGCCGGGGCCACCGGCCGCTGGCCCGGTGAGGACCCCTCGAGGGACGACTAGCTCCGGCGCCGCAAAGGAAAGGCGCCCCTCCGGGGCAGGAGGGACGCCTTCAGGGAACTGCAGGGGAGAGTCCTTCTCATACCCCCGATGCCTTCCCTAAAACCGGGTATCCACCGATACCTCACCGTGCGGCACCCGCCTGGTAAGAAAAGCCCGATGCCGATCTTCGCCGTCACCGCCGAGCTGCCCGGGCAGGCTCCGGAGATGCTTGCCGCAGCGGGAGAGCTGCGCGCCGTCCCCGGGGTCGAGCGCCTCGCGCCCGAGCAGCTGCAGGCGCTGGTCGAGGGCGCGACGGTGGCGGTGACGATGCTCTACGACCGGGTCGATGACGAGCTCCTCGCCGCCGCCGGCCCCGGGCTGCGCGGCGTCTGCAACGTCGCCGTCGGCTTCGACAACATCGACCTCGCGGCCTGCGCCCGGCGCGGGGTCGTCGTCGCCAACACCCCCGGGGTCCTCGACGACGCCACCGCCGACATCGCCTTCGGCCTGATCCTGGCCGCGCGACGACGGCTGGGCGAGGGGGAGAGGCTGATCCGCGCCGGTCGGCCCTGGCGCTGGGGGATGGGGTTCATGCTCGGCCACGACCTGCGCGGCGCCTGCCTCGGGATCATCGGCCTCGGCGGGATCGGCGCCCGCGTCGCGGAGCGCGGCCGCGCCTTCGGCATGGAGATCGCCTACCACTCCCGCCGCGAGTCGCCCGCCGCGGCCGACCTCGGGGCGGCCCGGCTCGATCTCGACGAACTGCTCGCCAGCTCGGACGTGGTCAGCATCCACACGCCGCTGAGCGGCGAGACCCACCACCTGATCGGCGCCCGCGAGCTGGCCCTGATGAAGCCGACCGCGACCCTCGTCAACACCGCCCGTGGCGCCGTCGTCGACGAAGCGGCGCTGGTCGCTGCGCTCCGCGACGGGACGATCGCCGCCGCCGGCCTCGACGTCTTCGAGCACGAGCCCGACGTCCAACCGGGCCTGCTCGAGCTGGAGAACGCGGTGCTCGTCCCGCACCTCGGCTCGGCGACGGTCGAGACCCGCGCGGCGATGGCCGAGCTCGCCGCCCGCAACGCGATCGCGATCGCCTCCGGCGAAGACCCGCCGACCCCGGTAGAACTCCCTGGCCAAGCAACGAGAGGAGACCGATGACGACGCATGCCGATTTCACCGAGGGGGAGTGGGAGACGGTCCTCGAGGGCCCGACCAGCGCCGGGATGATCGTCACCACGGCCGAACACGGCGGCACCTTCCGCGAGGTCTTCGCGATGGCGAAGGCCTACGCCGAGGCGCGCGAGGAGCATGGCGCCTCCGAGCTGCTCGACGAGGTCGTCTCCCACAAGCCGAAGACCGACCGCACCAAGGCGCACTCCGGCGAGGAGCTGAAGGAGCACGGCCTGCAGAACATCCGCGACGCCGTCGCCCTCGTCTCCGCCAAGGCGAGCGCCGCCGAGCTCGGCGACTACCGCTCGTTCGTCCTTGTGTTGGCCAAGAAGGTCGCGACGGCAAAGAAGGAGAAGGGCTCCGAGGACGGGATCAGCGCCGCCGAGGCGGCGGCGATCACCGAGATCGAAGCGGCTCTGGGAGTCTCCTAGGCGCGCCCGGCCGCGGTTCGCGGCGCGGGTTCGGCAGCGCCTGCGCACCGCCGCCGTGGGGGCCGCGGCGACGCGGTCCGCGGCGCGGATCGTCGGGTCGGGGCTCGCGCGGCGGCTGCACCCGCAGCGGCTCCTTGCCGTCGCCGTCGTAGTCGACCTCGGGTTCCTGTTTCGCCCACCAGACGAACGCCCACAACCCGAGGATCGGGATCTTCATCGCAAGGACGATCAGGACGATCGGCAGTACCCCCATAGGGACAGTGTAGGCAGCGTCGGTGCGCCGTCAAACGGGGGCGGCCGCGGCGCGCCGTTCGAGCCTGGCGACCAGGCGCAGGGCCACGGCAAGCAGCGCGATCGCGACCGCCGAGCCGATCAGCCAGGCCTCGATCATGCCCCCGGTCGGGGTGGCGATTTCGAAGAATTCGCGGGCCGCGGGGATCGTGCAGGCGCCGAAGAAGAGCAGCGCCATCGCCGCGCAGAGGGCGCCGATCACCAGCCGCCGCGTCCCCGGCTGGTCCTCGAGCGCGAAGACGATCGCCAGGCCGGAGACCACCACCGTCGCCGCGGTCGCGCTGCGTGCCTGGGTGAGGTCGACACCGAACGCATGTCGGGCGAGCTCGTAGGTGACGAGGATGCCGAGGCCGGTGGCGAGCCCGGCCGGCAGCGAGAAGCGGGCGATCGCGCGCAGGAAGCCCTCCGGCCGCCACGGCCCGCTCGACGGCGCCAGCGCCAGCAGGAAGGCCGGGATGCCGATCGTGAAGGTCGAGGTCAGCGTGAACTGGCGCGGCAGCATCGGGAAGACGCCGGTCGGGATCGCGATCGCCAGGACGAGGAAGGCCGTGAACACCGCCTTGCTGACGAAGAGGCGGGCGACGCGCTGGATGTTGCGGAGGATCTGGCGCCCTTCGCCGACCATCGGCGGCACCTCGCCGAATTCGCCGGAGACGAGGACCAGGTCCGACACCGAACGCGCCATCTGGGTGCCACTGCCCTGGGCGATCGCGAGCCGCGCGCCCTTCAGCGCCGGCACGTCGTTGACGCCGTCGCCGAGCATGCCGACGTATTCGCCGCCCTCGGTGAGGACGCGGACGACACGCGCCTTGTCCTCGGGGGAGATCCGCCCGATCGCCGGCGCCGCCCGCACCGCGGCGAGCAGCTCGGCGTCGTCGGCGGGCAGCTCGCGGCCGTCGAGCGCCGGGCCGTCGGCCCTGATCCCGAGATCGCGCGCGATCGCGCCCACCGTCGCCGGGTTGTCGCCGGAGAGGACTTTCAGGGCGACGTCTTCGCGGGCGAAGAAGTCGATCGTCGCGGCGGCTTCGGGACGGAGCTCCTCGGCGAGGACGATGACGCCGAGCGGCGCGAGTGGCTCGGTGAGGGCGACATCGAGCCCCGGCTCCGGTAGCGGTGCGCCGTAGTCGGCCAGCGCCAGCACCCGCCGGCCCGCCGCCGCCTCGTCCGCCGCCCGCTCCTGCAGGGCCGCATCGGTGACGTTGCCGTCGAGGAGCGCCTCGGGCGCGCCCAGCACCAGGCGCCGACCGCCGATCTCCAGGGCGCTCCAGCGGCGGCGCGAGGAGAACGGGACCGTCGCCGTCGGTTCGAGCACTGCCGACCCGTCGCCCAGCCCGGCGGCGTGGATCGCCTCCAAGGTCGAGTTGCGGCTCGGGGCGCTTGCCGCGTAGGTGCCGAAGGTGTCGGCGAGGTCGTCCGCGGTGACCCCGACGGCCGGGATCAGCTCGACCACCCGCAGCGAGGCCTCGGTCAGCGTCCCGGTCTTGTCGGTGCACATCACCGAGACCGAGGCGAGCGACTCGATCGCGTTCAGCTGCTGGGCGAGGATTCCGTGCCGCGCCATCTTCGCCGCGGTCACCGCGGCGGTCAGCGAGACGAGCAGGATCAGGCCCTCGGGGACGATGTTGACGATCCCCGCGGTGAGCGTCTCGACCGCGTCGGCCTGGCTCACGTTGCGGATCGCCAGCGAGATCCCGAGCCCGATCCCGAGCGGCAGCATCAGCCCGACCATCCAGATCAGGAGCCGGTCCATCGCCCGCTCGAGCGGCGAGCGGGGATGGCGGAAGGCGCGCGCCGTCGCGGTCAGCCGCGCGGCGTGGCTGTCGGCGCCGACCGCGATCGCCTCGAGGTCACCCTCGCCCTCGACCGCGAAGGAGCCGGAGAGGACCGTGTCGCCGACCCGCCGCACGACGGGCTCGGACTCGCCGGTCAACTCGGACTCGTCGAGCGCCAGCCCGTCGGCGCGGACCAGGGTGCCGTCGGCCGGGATCTGGTCGCCGCTGCCGATCCGCACCAGGTCGCCGACCACCACCTCCTCGACCGCGACCTGGCGCGCCGCGCCGTCGCGCACCACGGTCGCCTTCGCCACCACCAGCGCCGCCAGCTTGTCGAGCGTCCGCTTCGCCCGCACCTCCTGGGTGGTCCCGATCGCGACGTTGGCGACCAGGATGCCGAGGAAGAGCGCGTCCTTGGGGTCGCCGAAGACGATCGTCGCGGCGCCGAAGGCGGCGAGGATCAGGTTGAAGACCGTGAACGTGTTGGCGATCGCGATCGAGAGGTAGGAGCGGCTGGTCGCCGGCTCATGCGGCGTCCCCGCCTCGCGCAGGCGCCGCGCCGCCTCGGTCTCACTCAGTCCGGTGACGGCAACGCCCTCCATGAGGGCGTCAATCTACGGGGAGAGGGGCGCGACTGCCGGCGCCGCGCCCTCTCGGTGCTACCCCGCCTGGGTGGCAGGTCTTTCGGCGAGCCTGACGCTCACGGTCGCGGTCGACCCTTCGCTGTCGACCACGGTGAGTTCGACCGTTTCGCCCGCGTGGGAGTCCTCGATCTTTTCCACCAGGTCTTCGGTCGAGGCGATCGCCTCGCCGTCCACCGCGGTGATGATGTCGCCGCCGAGGCCGACTTCGGCCCCTTCGACGGTCGCTGCAGTGGTCGCTCCCTGGATGCCGGCGGCCGCCGCCGGGCCGCCTTCCTCGACCTGCTGCACGAGCACCCCTTCTTCGACCGGCAGGTTGAACGCCCGCGCCAGTTCGGGGGTGATCGTCGCCGCGCTGATGCCGAGGTACCCGTGTTCGTCGGCGGTCCCGGACTCGAGCTTGGAGATCTCTTCCTTGGCGGTGTCGATCGGGATCGCGAAGCCGATGCCGACGCTTCCGTCGGAGCCTTCACCGCCGGTCTCGATCTGCGAGTTGATGCCGATCACTTCACCGGCCGAGTTGATCAACGGGCCGCCCGAGTTGCCCGGGTTGATCGCCGCGTCGGTCTGGATCACGTTGTCGATCGTGACCCCGTCGGGCGCCTGGATTTCCCGCTGCAGGGCGGAGACGATGCCGCTGGTCGCGGTCCGCTGCAGGTCGAAGGGGTTGCCGATCGCGACGACCGGATCACCGACTTCCATCTTCGACGAGTCGCCCAGCTTCAGCGGGTGAAGTTCAGAGGCGGGGGCGTCGACCTTGAGCAGCGCAAGGTCCTTGTTCGGTTCGGTGCCGACCACTTCGGCCGGGTACATCTGGCCTTCCGATTTCAGCGAGACCTGAATTTCTTCGCCGCCTTCGATCACGTGGTTGTTGGTCAGGATGTGCCCTTCGTCGTCGAGGACGACACCGGAGCCGGAGGCGACTCCTTCGGCCACTTTCGATTCGATGAAGGCGACGCCGTCGGCGTCGGCCTTGTAGATCTCGTTGACGGTGTTGCCGCCTTCTTCATGGGTGACGGAGACGGCGGGGGTGGCGCCGGAGGCGGCGACCACGCTCCGGGTGGTGGTGGAACCGCCGGTCGACACCAGCCCGGTCGCGATTGCGAGCAGGCCGGCGACGGCGACGATCGCCCCGCCCAGCAGGGCAGAGCCGAACGGGTGACTTCTCTTTGGCTGATTCATCGTCAGGGAGATTGCCCCCCTCGGCTCGGCGCCCCCTAAACCCCCGTGAACGACTTTCTAAAGAGTTGCGAAGGGATCTCTAAAGAGGCGAGCAGCACCTCCTGTCCGACCGCCGATTTGACGAAAAGTGCTTCGGTCCCTAAACTTTCGGTACCTAATGCTTTCTACGAGTCACATACATCCATGACGGACCGCATCGAGCCCTACGTCTGGAAGATCGCCGGTGTCGTGATCCTCGGGATGACGATGTCGATCCTCGACACGACGATCGTCAACGTCGCTCTCGACACCCTCAGCAAGGACCTGCACAGCACGATCGCCCAGATCCAGTGGGTGGTCACCGGCTACCTGCTGGCTCTCGCGGCGGTCATCCCGCTGACCGGCTGGGCCGCGCGCCGCTTCGGCGCCAAGCGCGTCTACCTCGCCTCGATCGGTCTCTTCACGCTCGGCTCGGCGCTCTGTGGCCTGTCCGAGTCGAGCACCTCGCTGATCCTCTTCCGCGTCCTCCAGGGCATCGGCGGCGGCATGATCATGCCGGTCGCGCAGATGATCATGGCCGAGGTCGCGGGCCCCAAACGGATGGGTCGGGTGATGGGGATCGTGGTGATGCCGGCGATGCTGGCGCCGATCCTCGGCCCGGTCGTCGGCGGTCTGATCCTGCAGAACCTGCACTGGTCATGGATCTTCTTCGTCAACGTCCCGATCGGGATCGTCGCGATGGCGCTCGGCTACCGGATGCTGCCCGACTCCGACCTCGGTGACGCGGGCAGGCTCGACTGGCTCGGGCTCGGCCTGCTCGCGACCAGCATGCCGCTGATCATCTGGGGGCTCTCCGAAATCGCGACCCAGGAAAGCTTCACCGCCCCCGTCGTCATCTGGCCGATAATCGCCGGCCTGGTCCTCACGGTCGCCTTCGGTTGGCACGCGCTGCGGGTCGAGCGGCCGCTGCTCGATCTGCGCCTCTACGCGAGCCGCGTCTTCGGCGCCGCCTCGCTGACCACCTTCTTCCTCGGTGCCGCCCTCTTCGGGGCGATGATCCTGGTCCCGCTCTACTACCAGGAAGTCCGCGGCGAGAGCGTCATCGTCACCGGGCTTCTGGTCGGCCCGCAGGGCCTCGGGATGCTGCTGGTGGCGCCCTGGATCGCGCGGATGACCGACCGCTTCGGCGCCGCCCGCGTGGCCCTCGTCGGCGTCTCGCTCCTGACCCTCAGCTCACTGCCGCTGTGCTTCATCGCCGCCGACACCTCGATCGTCCAGATCTGCGCGGTCCTCTTCTTCCGCGGGATCGGCATCGGCCTCTCCTTCATCCCGGTGACCACCGTCGCCTTCGCCTCGTTGCGAACCGACCAGCTCTCCGACGCGACGCCGCAGATGAACGTGCTGCAGCGGGTCGGCGGGGCGATCGGGACCGCGGTCCTGGCGGTCGTCCTGCAGCGGGCGAGCGCCGGTGCGAGCAACCCGGCCGAGCTGGCGAGTGCCTTCGGCACCGCCTACTGGTGGGCGCTGGGGATCTGCGCGGCCTCGGTGATCCCGGTCCTGGTGATGCTGCGGGCCGAGGGGCCGAAAGAGGAAGCGCCGAAGACCGCGGCGGTCGAGACCGCCGAGGAGTTCGTGGAGCCGATCGGTGCCTGAGGTCGCCTCCCATCGGGCGGCGGGGGAGAAGGCCGGGCGCGACGAGGCGATCACCGAGCTCGGCGTCGCCTTCCGCCGCGCCTTCCGCAGCCTGCGCAGTCTCCGCGGTCGCGACACCCACCGCGGCGACGAAGTCGGCCACGCCCAGTTCGAGCTCCTGATCGAGCTCTACGCGCGCGGGCCGCTCCACGGTGGCGAGCTGGCCGAGGCGGTGGGCGCCAGCGCCGCGACGGTCTCCGCGATGCTCGACCACCTCTGTGCGGCGGACCTGGTCGAGCGCACCCGCTCGGAGGCCGACCGCCGCCTCGTCGTCGTCAAACTCACCCGCCGCGGGCGGCGCAAGGTCGAAGCCCGCAAGGCGCTCTGGCGCCGCCGCTGGGAGGCGGAGCTCGAGGGCGTCGACGAGGAGGAACTGCGGATCGCCGCCGAGGTCCTCACCCGGATCAGCGACGTCTTCGCCGATCGCCCCGACGCCTGAGGCCGCCGACGAAGCTAGGCTCGTGGGATGGCGCTGAGCGAGGCCGACGAGCGGCGGGTCGAAGCGGAGGTGGCGGAGATGGTCGCCGAACTCCGCACCCGGCCGACGCAGGAAAAAGAGGACAAGATCGGCCTCGCGATCGCCTTGCTGCCCGAGGAGGAGCGCGCCTTCGTGCCGACTGCGTTGCTCCGTCTCGTCGCCGCCGAGCGCGACGCCTGACGTCTGTGCAGTCAAGCCGCCCATAGGCGGCTCAAGTGCACACTCGACGGTCCCAGACCGCTTGTATACTAGTATCCTCTCATGGCTGAAGTCGTTTCGATCAGGGCAGGAGAGGCCGCCGAGGATGGGCGGCGTTCCGGCCGTGCGCCCGCCGGCCTCTACCTCTACGCCGCCCTCCGAGACCTGATCGTCCGTGCCGAGCTTGCCCCCGGAGAACGTCTCTCCGAGGCCGAGCTGGGCGAGCGCCTCGGCGTCAGCCGCACCCCGATCCGCGAGGCGCTCGGCCGTCTCCGCGACGATCGCCTGGTCGAAGTCCGACCCCAGATCGGCACCTTCGTGGCGCGGATCAGCCCGGCCGCGGTCAGCGACGCGCAGTTCATCCGCGAGGCGCTCGAGTGCACCGCCGTCCGCGTCTCCGCCGAACTGGCGGGCGATGAGTCGATGGCCCAGATCGAGGAAAACCTGCGCGCCCAGGAACGCGCCACCGACCGCATCGACATCGACGCCTGGCAGCTGCTCGACGACACCTTCCACCGCTACCTCTGCGACCTCAGCGGCCACCCCGCGGTCTGGCCGGTCAACGAGCGCGCCAAGTCCCATCTCAACCGACTGCGCCGGCTCAGCCTCGGCATGCCCGACTACCTGTCGACGATGGTCGACGCCCACCGCGCCGTCTCCGACGCGGTCGGTCGCCACGACCCCGACGCCGCCGAGGCGGCCCTGCGCGAGCACCTGCGGGCCGTCCTGCGCGAGGTCCCTCGCATCCGCGAACAACACCCCGACTATTTCGAGGAGCCCTGATGGCGACGATCGATTCCACCGCGGCTTCCGTCGACCCCGACGTCGGCCCGCTCTACGAGCGGTACCGGACGATGTTCCTGATCCGCCGCTTCGAGGAGGCGGCGGAGCGCCAGTACAAGGCGGCCCGGATCGGCGGCTACTGCCATCTCTCCTCCGGCCAGGAGGCGGCTACCGTCGGCGCGGTGTCGGCGCTCGAGCCCGACGACCTGCTCGTCACCGGCTATCGCAGCCACGGCTTCGCGCTCGCCCGCGGCGTGCCGCCCGAGGCGGTGATGGCGGAGCTCTTCGGCCGCGTCCACGGCTGCGCCCATGGGCGCGGCGGCTCGATGCACCTGCTCGACGTCTCCCGCGGCTACTACGGCGGCTGGGGGATCGTCGGTGGACAGCTGCCGATCGCGACCGGCATGGCGCTCTCCCTGGTGCGCCGCGGCGCCCGCCAGGCGGTCCTCTGTGAGCTCGGTGACGGCGCCGTCAACATGGGCGCCTGGCACGAGTCGCTGAACCTGGCCGCGGTCTGGGACCTGCCGATCGTCTTCCTCGTCGTCAACAACCTCTACGGGATGGGCACGAGCGTCGAGCGCGCCTCGGCCGAGCCCGACCTCTTCAAGCGCGCCGCCGCCTACCGGATGGAGGGCGAGCGGATCGACGGCGATGACGTCGAGGGGGTCGAGGCGACGGCGGGACGGCTGCTGGAGCGGGCCCGCGAGGAGCGCCGCCCGGCGGTGCTCGAGGTCCTCACCTACCGCTACCGCGGCCACTCGGTCGCCGATGCCGGGCTCGCCTACCGCAGCCGCGAGGAGATCGAGGAGCGCCGTCGCGATGACCCGCTGGTGCGGACGCGTGGGCTGCTCGAAGCGCGCGGCGTCCCGGCCGAGGCCCTCGACGCGGTCGAGGGAGAGGCCGAAGCCGAGGTCGAGGCGGCGATCGCCTTCGCCGAGGCGGACGCCGCACCGCCGGTCGATCGGCTCGCCGCCGGCGTCTACGCCTCCGGCTCGGAGGAGCAGTTCGAGCGCATGCGTCCCGGCAGTCCCTACGGCGAGTCCGAGCTGGTCTTCGCCGGAGGGCTGGGAGAGTGAGCGGCTCCGGCGTCGCCGCCCCGACGACGGGCGGGACGCTCGCCGCCGGCACCGAGACGATGACCTATCGCGAGGCGCTCCGCCTCGCGATGCGCCAGGAGATGGAGCGCGACGACCGCGTCTTCGTGATGGGCGAGGAGGTCGGGCTCTTCGACGGCTCCTACAAGGTGACGGCCGGCCTGCTCGACGAATTCGGCCCCGACCGGGTGCGCGACACGCCGATCTCCGAGGAGGGCTTCCTCGGCGCCGGCGTCGGCGCGGCGATGCTCGGCGAGCGGCCGATCGTCGAGGTGATGACGCTGAACTTCCTGCTCGTCGCGATGGACCAGGTGGTCAACCATGCCGCCAAGGTGGGGGCGATGTTCGGCGGCGAGGTCCGCTGCCCGCTCGTGATCCGCACGCCGAACGGGGCCGGCAACCAGCTGACCGCCCAGCATTCGCAGAGCTTCGACGGCTGGTTCGCCGGGACGCCGGGGCTGAAGGTCGTCGCGCCGGCCAATCCCGCCGACGCCAAGGGGCTGCTGAAGGCCGCGATCCGCGACGATGACCCGGTGCTGGTGATCGAGAACCTGCCGATCTACAAAGAGAAGGGCCAGGTCGACGTCGACCCGGAGCTGCTGACGCCGATCGGGCGCGCCGCCGTGGTCCGCGAGGGCGCGGACCTGACCATCGTCTCGCACTCCTTCGCCACCGTGCGGGCGCTGCACGTGGCGGAGAGGCTCGCCGCCGGGCACGGCGTCTCGGCCGAGGTCGTCGATCTGCGCAGCCTGCGACCCCTGGACGTCGAGACCGTCGCCGCCTCGGTCGCCAAGACCGGGCGGGCGCTCTGCGTCGAGGAGGGCTGGCCCAGCTACGGGGTCAGCGCCGAGATCGCGGCGCGCATCCAGTACGCCTGCTTCGACGATCTCGACGCGCCGGTCGAGCGGGTGGGGATGGCGGAGGTGCCGCTGCCCTACGCGAAGGAGCTGGAGCTGGCCGCGATGCCGAACGAGGATCGGATCGAACGCGCCGCCCTGCAAGTCCTCGACCTCGCCGCCTGATGCCCGAGATCGTCATGCCACGGCTCTCCGACTCGATGGAGGAGGGGACCATCCTCAACTGGATGAAGCAGGTCGGCGACGAGGTCGCGGTCGGCGACGAGCTGGTCGAGATCGAGACCGACAAGGCGAACATGGCCTACGAGTCGGATGTCGCGGGGACGCTGACCGAGATCATCGCCGGCGAGGGGGAGACGTTGGCGATCGGGTCGCCGATCGCCGTCGTCGGTGAGCGGGATGGTGCTCCGGGAGACGACAAGGGATCGGCCCCGCCGGCCGCGGGTCCTGTCGCCGCAGGGGACCCACCCCCCCTTCCGGTAGCTGAAGCTTCCTCAGGGGGGGTCCCCCCTACGGCGCCACCCGCGGACGATGGGGAGAGGGTCAAGGCGTCGCCGCTGGCACGGCGGATCGCGAGGGACAAAGGTCTGGATCTGGCGGCGGTTGCGGGGTCGGGCCCCGGGGGCCGGATCGTGAAGAGGGATGTGGAGGGAGCCGGGGCTCCGGTTGCATCGGCCGTGGCGCCTGCGCCCCCCTCCAACGGGGCGGATGCGGCGGGGGCTGCGGAGACCGCCAAGGGGGCGACGACCTATCGGGACCTCAGCCGGCTGCAGCAGGTGGTGGCGCGGCGGATGTCGGAGTCGAAGGCGACCGCGCCGCACTTCTACCTGCAGGCGGAGATCGACATGAGCGCGGCGGTCGAGGCCCGGGCGCGGCTCAAAGCATTGGCCGGCGAGGGCGAGGTCGTCCCTTCGTTCAACGACATGGTGGTGAAGGCATGTGCCTTGGCGCTGCGCTCGTTCCCGTATGCGAACGGCGCATACAGGGACGGTCGCTTCGAGCTCTACTCGCGGGTCAACGTCGGCGTCGCGGTGGCGGCCCAAGATGCCCTGGTGGTTCCCACCATCTTCGACGCCGACCGCAAAGGCCTGCGCGAGATCGCCGCCGAGGCGCGCGCGCTCGCGGCGAAAGTGAGGGACGGCAGCGTCACGCCGCCCGAGGTCTCCGGCGGCACCTTCACGGTCTCGAACCTTGGGATGTACGGGGTGAGCAACTTCTCGGCGGTGATCAACCCGGGGCAGGCGGCGATCCTCGCGGTCGGCGCGATCGCCGAGAAGCCGGTGGTGCGCGGCGGCGAGATCGCCGTCGGCCAGGTTCTCGGCGTCACGCTCGCCTGCGACCACCGCATCCTCTACGGCGCCCCGGCCGCCGAATTCCTGGCCCGGATCCGGTCGCTGCTCGAAGAGCCGGTGGCGCTGGCGCTCTAGCGCCGCGCCCGCGGTGATAACAAAGTTATTACTACCCGGTCGTTTTCGCGCTCCTATGCTGAGCGCCGAGACCTGCGCGCCGAACCCGGCTGCGGACGCAGGTCGCGAACCCAGTCAAGTCCACCGACCCGACCAGCCGCATGCGAGACACCGGATACGGAAGCAACGCCCTGCTGCGCGCATGCCGTGTCGCCCCGGCCTGGGGACGGACGCCAGGCGGTGGGCCGCGCGCGGTCTGGGCGCGCTTTCGAGCCGGCTCCGCCGTGCTCTTCTGGTACCGGCGTTCCCTGCCGGTGACCAATCTCCGGGTCACCTCCTCGCCCGTCGGTCGGATGATCATGGAGCACTTCGCGATCCGCGACGGCCGCCGCTGGCGCTACCGCCGGGCCCAGGGCGTGCTGGCGTTGCCCCCCGATTTCGCCTCCTATCTCCGGGGTCGCCATAAGCAGGCGATCCGCACCAACGTCGGCCATGCCCGCAAGGCCGGCCTCAGGGTGCTGTCGTGCGCGATCGACAACTGGGCGCCGGGCGCCGGCGATGCCCGCGGCGGCCATCTCTCCCCGGGCCCGGTCGAGCGCTGGTACGTGGTCGACGCGAACGACGCGATCGTCGCCGACGCGATCGTGTCCGTCGACGGCGAGGTGGCACTGCTCCACGGCCTGGTCTCGTGGGCCCCGAATGCCCGGTGGCTGCTCCACACCACGATCGTCGAGCGCCTCTGCGGCAGCTGCCGGATCCTCGTTACCAACAGCGAGGACATCTATCTGCTCAGCGCCGGCAACCTGCATTTCCAGCGACTGCTCGGCTACGAGGTCACCCGGCTGCGCATCCTGCTGTCCCCGGACACCTCGGCACCGGCCGGGACACTTCAGCCCGCGGGGCTGTCGTGGCCGCCCGAGGGGCTGTCATGCGGGTTCGCGGCGTCTCCGGCGCCGGCTCTCGCCACCGCATAGAACGTCCCGGACAAATAGGCTCCGAAGGGGCCCGCCGAGGCCCTCATGCAACCCGCCATCCCGCGTTGGAGGATCGATGAGAGCAAAGAGGTTCGTGTCCGCCCTGCTGTGCCTTGCCGTCTTCGCCGGGGGTGCCCTGGTCGCCACCGGGGCCCTGGCCGCCGAAGCCAAGCCGGCACCGAAGACGAAGGTGCCCCTCCTCTACGGCAACCCGTCGAACAAGCGGCTGGCGAGCGAGTTCCTGATGATGCTGAAGGCCGAAGACATGGCCGGGCTGAAGATCTTCCTCGCACCGCAGTTCCTGATCCAGCGTGGCGACGGCACCTACCTGGACAAGAAGGAATACCTGGCGGACCCGTCCGAAGTCGACTCCTTCAAGATCCGCGGCGTCGTCGGCACCCGCGACGGCGACATCAGGGTCATCCGCTTCGAAGCGAACACGAAACAGCGGATCGAAGGCAAGGAAGTCGCCGGCGGCTGGATCCCGAGGCTCTCGACCTTCGTCAAGGAAGAAGGCGTCTGGAAGCTGATCGCCCACGCCAACTTCCTGCTGCCGCCGACCAGCTGACGACGACCCGACCGGGGTGGGCGAGCGATCAGCGCTCGTCCAGCTCCGGCGGCAGCGCCTTGGGCCCGTCGGGGTAGAGCCAGGCCAGCTGCTCCTCGGTCATCTCCAGGGTGTCGGCAGCCTCCTGAGGCGCGCCGACCACCAGCCAGAGCTGGTCGGCCTCGGTGTCGTTGAACAGCTGGCGCACCTCCGCCGGATCGACGATCAAGGCGCCGAGTGGATCGATCGTCAGGAGGTCCTCGCCGATCCGGATGCGCCCGGTCCCCTCGAGCAGCAGATAGAGCTCATGGGTGTCGCGATGGCGGTGCCGGGTCGAGGCCTGGCCCGGCGTCAGCCGCCAGAGCCGTGCGCCGAGGGCGGAGGCCTCGAGCTGCTTGGCGAGGTCCGTGTTCAGAACCCCCATCTGGTTGGACGGGCGCCAGAACGCTTCGTCCGCGCTCAGCATCCGGTAACTCATCCGTCTTCTCCTCTTTCGGTGGCAAGGGAGTTTCCCACCACAAGAAAACGACGCACCACCTCCGCAGGATCGCGCCGCACGAGCTTGTGGAGTTGATGGACGGTCGAGACTGACTGAGCCGCCGACGGGGGAGACCCGCAGTTGACGGCGAGGCCGCGCCGCGAGTCGGCGTTCTTCTCCAGGTAGAGATTTTCGGCCCACCTCCGACCCGTCGATGCGTCGGCGCTGCTTGGCTGCGAGCCTCCGGGGCGCCTCGTCCTCGCACAGACCATCGGAAAGGAACCCATGAAGCGCCTCCGCCCAAAGCTCACCTTCGCCAACGCCGTCTCCGTGCTCGCGCTGTTCGTCGCGCTCGGCGGCGGCGCCTATGCGGCGACCCAGTTGCCGAAGAACAGCGTCGGCTCCAAGCAGATCAAGAAGGCAGCCGTCACCCCAGCCAAACTCTCGACGGCTGCCAAGGCGACGCTCACCGGCTCGGCCGGTCCTCAGGGCAAGGAAGGCCCGAAGGGGGACAAGGGCGAAAAGGGGGAACCCGGACCGTTCCCGAGCGCACTGCCCAGCGGAAAGACGATCGTCGGCGCCTTCGACGCCGAGGGCACCGCGACCGCCGCCGGCCAACTGGTCACCGGAGATATTTCCTATCTCTATTCTGCGCCCGAACAGACCGTCGTCTACGTGAGCGCCGGGGGGAGCGACCCCAACTGCACCGGCACCTGGCAGAACCCGACGGCGCCCATCGGCTACACCTGCGTCTACGGCTACTCCGAAGGCGACCTCGCCAGTCACGGCATCAACTTCGAAACCTCGTCCGGGGTCGGGCTCTATGCCTTCTCGGCCGCGGCGGGGCACTCCAAGATGGTCGGGACCTGGGCGGCTACCGGGAAATAGGGGTCGGGAACGCGCGGCGGTTTCCGGACCGTCGCGCTGCCGCCCGACCCGCCGATTCGGGCACATTCAAGTAGATGGACAGGGCGCCACATGCACTCACGACCGCCGGTTGAGATGGGCGCCGACCGTGGCACGGGAGGCCTCGAATTTGCGCCGCCGGGCCGCTACTCCGAAGTCGTCGGGGTCGATACCAAAGGGTCCGGGTGCGCTCCGGGAGTGCAGTGCCTGTCTCTCAATGGCCCAGGACCAGCTTGACCTTCGTTCCGACGGCGAGCACTCTCCCCGGCTTCGCCCCTTGCTTGATGACCTTGCCTGATCTGGCGGTGACACCTTTCTTGATGGTCACCTTGCCGACCTTGCACCTCGCCGCCTTCAGCTTTCTCTTCGCCGCCTTCAGCTTCTTGCCCTTCAGCCTCGGGACGACACAATGGGCATTCACGATCGGTGCGGGTGCGCTCGGTGGGGTTTCCACTTCGGCATCGAACGCTATCTCTGCGGGGGCTTCGAACGGCGACATCGTCGTTCCTCCTTCCGCCACCTGGGGTTTCCACGCCGTGGCCCGGGAGTCGGGGTCGTCGAACACCCCTATCTTGGCTTCCGTGCCGGAGTTGTCGAGTCCGACCAGATCGCCGACCTGGATCGGCAGATCGACGCCGAAGGTCTGGAGAGCTTCGCTCGCGGGCAGCTCGAAGGCACTCGAGCCGACGGCGGTGTAGCCGCCTCCCCCTGCCGGGCGTAGGGTGCGGAGCCGGAATTCGCCGCCGGAGGCGTCAAGGACATGCCAGCGGACGATCGTGCCGCTCACCGGAGAGGTGAGGTCGGCCCCCGGCTCCGGGAGGGTCGTGTTGGCCGCGGTACAGAGTGGAGTGCACATCGGCTCCGGGACAAAGCTCGCCGTCAGAGGGCTGCCGACGACGACGATCGAGGCGGCCGAGGAGGATGCGGAGCCGAGCAAGCCGATGACGGCGAGGGCGAGGGCGAGGGATGATCCCCGGACCTTCTTGCTCATGCGCGGCTCCCGTCTGTCTTTGATGCCGGAGGCTCGGGGCGCTGGAGTGTCATCCGCGCGGCAGCCTTCCAGACGGGGGAGACCCAGTCAAACCCCCGGCCATCCGCGGATGTTTCGTCATATCGGCGAAAGCCGGTGAAGCTCAGGATTGGGCTTCGACAGACCTCCACAACAGAAAACGCCCCGCCGGGGAGGCGGGGCGCTTCTGGGGTTACTACAGGGAGGAGAGATATGTATCTCTATATATGTGGATCCGTGGGAGGTAGGTGAGCCCAGTTGAGTCGTGGGCGCCGATTGTGGGAAGCAATCAGGGCCATATGTACGACGCGGGACTCGACCAAAAAGTTCTCTGTTTCTGCTCCTGTGGTTTCCCTCTTAATGAATCCTTGAACAGCGTACGAACGTATGTGCGACTCGTGTGTGAGGGGGGTCACAGAGACGCCATTTGGGGGGTGATTTTCCCTGCTCTGGTGCGGAATTTGGCTCCTGGAGCGAAATAGGAGGCCTTCCTTGTATACCAGGGTTGCAGCCCAATTTCGAGGAAGGCGTGAAAGATCTGTGAACCGAGCCGGATCGGCTCGGTGGAGGTCGGCGGGGTGCGCTGTAGCTTTGCGACATGAAGAAGGCGCGGATAGACGCCGTCCTCGCCGAGCGGGGCCTCTTTCCCTCGCGCTCCGCGGCCGCCGGCGCGGTCCGCGCCGGTGAAGTGCGGGTCGGGACCGACGGACCGGTCGCCCTGCGGCCCAGCCAGCTGGTCGAGCCCGGGGCCGACTTCGTCCTCGAGGCGCGGCCGCGGTTCGTCTCGCGCGGCGGCATCAAGCTGGAGAACGCCCTCGAGGCCCTGGCGATCGACGTGGCCGGCCGCGACTGCCTCGACGTCGGTGCCTCGACCGGGGGGTTCACCGACTGCCTGCTTCAGGACGGCGCGGCGCGGGTCGCCGCGGTCGACGTGGCATACGGCCAGATCGACGCCCGCCTGCGCAGGGACCCGCGCGTGACCGTCGTCGAGCGGCTGAACGCGCGCGCCCTGGCACCCGCCGACCTGCCCTTCCTCGCCTCGCTGGCGACGATCGACGTCTCCTTCATCTCGCTGACCAAGATCCTGCCGGCGGTCGCCACCTGCCTGACGCCCGGGGGCGAAGTGCTGGCGATGGTGAAGCCGCAGTTCGAGCTTGGCCGCGAGCGGGTCGGCCGCGGCGTCGTCCGCGACCCCGCCGACCGCCAAGAGGCGGTGCTCTCGGTGGCGCTCGCCGCCCGCGAGATCGGCCTGCCGATCCGCGGCTTCGCCTCCTCCGGACTGCCCGGGCCGAAGGGCAACCGGGAGACCTTCGTCTGGTGCGGGGGAGAGGGTTCCGCCCTCGACGAGCTCGAGCCGGCGATCGCCGCCGCCGACGCGGCCGGGATCGACGGGGAGGAGGAGGGATGAGGACCGCCGCGCTGATCACCCACTCGCACCCACCCGCCGCGACCGAGGCGGTGCCGGTCGCCGTCGCGGCGGCGCGCGACGCCGGCTGGCGGCTGGTCGCCGACCGCGGCGAGCTCGACAAGCATGGCGACGCGGCGGCCGGGATCGAGATCGAGCTCGAGGCCGACTCGCCCGATCTCTGCATCGTCCTCGGCGGCGACGGCACGATCCTCCATGCTCTCCGTCGCTTCGCCGACACGGAGGTGCCGGTGTTCGGCGTCAACTTCGGGACGGTCGGGTTCCTCGCCGCGGTCGAGCGGGACGAGGCCGCCGCGGGGATCGCCCGCGCCTTCGCCGGAGAGATCGAGACGATCGGGCTGCCCGCGCTGCGGATCGAGGCCGGGGACAGGAGAGGAATCGGGTTCAACGACGTGACGCTCTCGCGGCGCCCCCACGACCGGGTCGCCGAGCTCAGCTACCGGATCGCCTCCGAAGAGGTCGGTCATGTGCGCTGCGACGGCCTGGTCGCCGCCACCCCGGTCGGCTCGACCGGCTACAACCTCGCCAACCAGGGCCCGATCCTCGCCTGGGGGGTGAAGGGCTACGCGGTCAGCTACATCGCCCCGCACTCGCTGACCGCGCGGGCGCTGGTGGTCGCCCCCGCCGACGTCCTCACGATCGCCAACGCGCCGGGGCGCGAGTCGGTCGAAATCGCCCTCGACGGGGTCGAGTTCGGCGGGCTCGGGCCGAGCGAGGAGCTCGAGGTGCGCTTCGTCGACGCCGTCGGCCGGCTGGCCCAGCTGCCGGGGACGAGCTTCTACGGCCGCATCCGTGACAAGTTCGGCCATCTCGCCGTCTAGGGTGCACTAATGGAACGTAAGTGGTGGACCCTCGTCCTGGTCTCGGTCGCGACCTTCATGCTGCTGCTGGACGTGACGATCGTCAACGTCGCGCTCCCCGACATCCAGCGCTCCCTCCACGCCAGCCTCTCCAGCCTGCAGTGGGTCGTCGACGCCTACTCGCTGATGCTCGCCTCGTTCCTGCTCACCGCGGGCAGCCTCGGCGACCGGCTCGGCCGCCGCCGGGTCTTCACGATCGGCTTCGCCGTCTTCACCTTCGCCTCGTTCCTCTGCGGGATCAGCGAGGACCCGACCCTGCTCAACCTCTGCCGCGGCCTGCAGGGGATCGGCGGCGCCGGCATGTTCGCCACCTCGCTGGCGCTGATCGGGCAGGAGTTCCAGGGCAAAGACCGGGCGACGGCCTTCGGCGTCTGGGGGGCGACGGTCGGCGGCGCGGTCGCGGTCGGCCCGCTGATCGGCGGCGTGATCACCGAGAACCTCGGCTGGGAATGGATCTTCTTCGTCAACGTCCCGATCGGGATCGCCGCGATGATCCTGACCGAGCGGAAAGTGCGGAACGTCTTCGCCGAGAAACCGGAACCGCTCGACATCCCGGGCCTGATCACCTTCTCCGCCTCGCTCTTCCTCTTCATCTACGCGCTGATCCGCGGCAACCCGGAAGGATGGGGGAGCACCGTGATCCTCGCCTGCCTGATCGGCGCCGCGGTGCTGATGGCGGTCTTCATCGCGATCGAGTCACGGACCCAGTACCCGATGCTCGACCTGACCCTGTTCCGCAACCCGGCCTTCAACGGCGTCTCGGCGGTCGCCTTCTGCCTCTCGGGCGGGATGTTCGCGCTCTTCCTCTACCTGACGATCTACATGCAAGGCGTGCTCGACTACTCGCCGCTCGAGGCCGGCATCCGCTTCCTGCCGCTTACCGTACTCGGGTTCATCGCCTCGCCGGTCGCCGGGGCGCTCTCGCATCGGGTGGCGATCCGGGTCCTGCTCGGCGTCGGGCTGAGCCTGGTGGGGATCGGGCTGCTGCTCATGCACGGGATCTCGCCGGACTCGGAATGGACGACGCTCCTGGTCGGCTTCCTGCTGGCCGGCATCGGCATCGGCGTCACCAACCCCGGGATCGGCCAGGCGGCGATCGCGGTCGTCCCGGTGGAGAAATCGGGGATGGGCTCGGGGATCAACTCGACCTTCCGTCAGGTCGGGATCGCCACCGGGGTGGCGGGGCTCGGCGCGGTCTTCCAGTCGCAGGTCAACTCGAAGCTTGCCGAGGAACTGCCACGGTTGCCGCACGGGCTGGGGAGCGGCCTCGGGGAAATCGTCGCCTCGAGCGGCTCGCGCGGCGTCGAAGCCCTGGATCTGCCGCCCGCGATCGGCGCCAAGGCGGTGCACGCCGCCGACGTCGCCTTCGTCGGCGCCCTCAACGAGATCATCCTGATCGCCGCGATCCTCTCCTTCGTCGGCGCCGCGCTCGGGTTCTTCCTCACCCGCTCCTCCTCGTTCGTGCAGTCGACCGGCGCCTGATCCGCGCAGCTGTTCCTTATGCGCCTCATAGGCGCATAAGGAACAGCCGGCGGCGGCGACCGGGTCGGATCCGCCGCGGCCGCTGCTAAACCGGACCCGATGCTGCGCGAGTTGCGGATCGAGAACCTGCTGTTGATCGAGCGGGCCGAGCTGCGGCTCGGCGCCGGCCTCAACGCGATCACCGGCGAGACGGGAGCGGGGAAGACGGTGCTTGCCCACTCGCTCGACCTGCTGATGGGCGGCAAGGCGCGGTCCGGGATCGTCCGGCCGGGCGCCGAGGAGGCCTGGGTCGAGGGGGTCTTTGACCTGCCGCCGGGCCTGCTCGAGGAGCCGGACCTGGCGGAGCTCGCCGAGCGGTTGCCGGCCGGCGCCGAGGAGGTCGTCCTCGGGCGGCGGGTGTCGGCGGGTGGGCGGACCAGCGCCTTCGTCGCCGGGCGCGCTGCCGGCGCCGCCGACCTGAAGGCGCTCGGCGGGCGCCTGCTCGCCTTCTTCGGCCAGCATGAGCACCGCAAGCTGACGATCTCCTCGGCCCAGATGGAGGTGCTGGACGGGTTCGCCGGGGCCGGGCATCTGGCGGTCCGCGAGGAATACCGCGAGGCGCACCGCGAGGTCGGGCGGCTGACCGCCGAACTGGCTGAGCTGCGCGAGCGCGAGGGTTCGCGGGAGCGCGATCTCGACCTCTACCGCTACGAGCTCGCCGAGATCGAGGAAGTCGAACCGGACCCGGAGGAGCGCGCCGCGCTGGCCGCCGACCGCGAGCGCCTGCGCCACGCCGAGGGACTCGCCGAGGCGGCGGCAGCCGCCCACGCGGGATTGGCCGGAGTGGATCTGGAAGGGGGCGGAGCGGCGGCGGCGCTCGCCACGGCCGAATCGCGCCTCCTCGCCGCGGCGGGCCTCGACGCCTCCCTCGACGCGATCGCCGAGCGGGTCGCGGCGCTGAACCTGGAGGTCGGCGACATCGCCGCCGAGCTGCGCGACTACGCCGAGGGCGTCGCCGCCGATCCCGGCGGCCTGCTCGGGGTCGAGGAACGGCTGGAGGCGCTCGACCGGCTCGAACGCAAGCACGGCGGCAGCGTCGAGTCCGTCCTCGAGCACGCGGAGCGCTGTCGGGCCGAGATCGCGCGGCTGGAGGGCGCCGAGGAACGCGGTGCCGAGGCGACCGCGGCGCTCGCCGAGGCCGAGGCGCGCCGGGCCGCCCTGGGGGAGAAGCTGGGCGCCGGACGGGAGGCCGCCGCGCGCCCGCTCGAAGAGCGGGTCGCCGCCGAGCTCGCCCAGCTGGCGATGGACGGGGCGCGGCTCGAGGTCGTCCTCGACCCCCACCCGGACGGCTACGGCGCCGCGGGCCGCGAGACGGTCGAGCTGCGGGTCGCCCCTAACCCGGGGATCGAGCCGGCTCCGCTGCGCGACGCCGCCTCCGGTGGCGAGCTGTCGCGGGTGATGCTGGCGCTCAGCGGGCTCGGCCCGGCGGCGGGCGCCGCGACGCTGGTCTTCGACGAGATCGATGCGGGGATCGGCGGCAGCACCGCCCGCGTCGTCGGCGAGCGGCTGCGTGCCCTCGGCGCCGAGCACCAGGTCCTCTGCATCACCCATCTGCCGCAGGTCGCCTCGCTCGCCGACGTCCACTTCCGGCTCGAGAAGGACGTCGCCGGGGACGCCGCGGTGGCGACGGTCGAGCGCCTCGAGGGGGAGGCCGTGGTCGAGGAGATCCGCCGGATGCTCGGCGGCGAGCGCTCCGACGAGGCGGCGACCGAGCACGCCCGGCAGCTCCTCGCCGCTGCCTGAGTCGAATTCAGTCCCGCGAGGCACCGACTCCTCTCATTGGATTCTTTAAGACGCGTCACCTAATCTGGGCAGGTGGCAACCACCAGTCGCCGTCGGCTTCCCGCCTTGCTCGGGCGTCGCGCCACCACCCGCACGGGCTCACCCCCGGTCGTCGGCACCGCCCGGCTGGGTGCCCGCACCAAGCACCTGGTGAAACGCCTGCGGCCCGGTGACGTGGCGGTGATCGACCACGTCGACATCGACCGGATCGCCGCCGAGGAGCTGATCGCCTGCGGCGTCGCCGCCGTCGTCAACGCGTCGCCCTCCTCCGACGGCAAGTACCCGAACGCGGGCCCGCTGATGCTGGCGCGGGCCGGCATCCGCCTGGTCGACGCGCCCGACGTCCCGGTCTTTGATCGCCTCCACGACGGTCAGCAGCTGACGGTCGGCGCCGACGGGATCGTCCTCGTCGGCGAGGAGGAGATCCTGCGCGGCCGCGTCCTCACCGTCCCCGCGCTCGAACAGCAGCTCGCCGAGCAGCGCGAGCGGATCGACGAGGTCCTCGCCGAGTTCGCCGAGAACACGGTCGAGCACGTCCGCCAGGAGACCGACATCCTCACCGGCTCGATCGACTTTCCTCCGACCAAGGTCTCCTTCCGCGACCGCCACGTCCTGATCGTCGTCCGCGGCGAGCGCCACCGCCGCGACCTGAAAGCGCTGCGCACCTACATCGGCAACGTGCGGCCGCTGATCGTCGCCGTCGACGGCGGCGCCGACGGGGTGCTGGAGGCGGGGCTGAAGCCCGACGTGATCCTCGGCGACATGGATTCCGCCTCCGACGCGGCGCTCGGCTGCGGTGCCGAGCTGATCGTGCACGCCTATCCCGACGGCACGGCGCCGGGCGAGGCGCGCCTCGAGGAGATGGGGCTGCCGCACAAGGTCGTCCCCGCCGCCGGTACCAGCGAGGACGTCGCGATGCTGATGGCCTACGAGAAGGGGGCCGACCTGATCGTCAGCGTCGGCGCCCACTTCAACCTGATCGAGTTCCTCGACCGCAAGCGCGGCGGCATGTCCTCGACCTTCCTCACCCGACTGCGGATCGGCGAGAAACTCGTCGACGCGAAGGGGGTCAGCCGCCTCTACCGGCCGAACTCGACGCTGATGCCGTTGATCTTCTTCCTCGTCGCCTTCCTGGTGCTGGTGACGATCCTGATCATCACCTCGCCGGCCCTGAACGACGTCTTCGAGCTGTTCTGGCTGAAGGTGCGGATCTGGCTGGGCATCTAGCCGCATTCGCCGACCCGACGGCTTTGCAGGCAAGATAGGCGGCGATGGGCTACAGCGCGCGCTACCACGCCACCTCCCTGATCGCGGTCTTCCTCGCCCTGGCGGTGGGGATCCTGATCGGCGCCGAGTTCGGCGGCGACGCGCTGACCGAAACGCGCAAGAACCTCGAGCACAGTCTGGTCGGCAACCTGCAGGACGCCCGCTCGCGCGCCGAAGACCTCGACGGCGAACTCGGCAACGCCGAAGAATTCGACGAAAAGGTCTACCCGGTCCTCACCCGCGACGAGCTCCAGGGGAGGCGGATCGGGCTGATCGCCTTCGGCAGCCTGCCGAACGAAATCACCTCGGCGGTCGAAGAATCGCTCGCCCCGACCGGGGCGAAACTGGTCGGTGTCGGGGTGGTGCGCGAGCCGGTCGACACCAGCGGCCTGCAGGCCGCACTGTCCGACACGCGTTTCTCCGAAGTGGCGACCGACCCGGAACAGATGAACGAACTGGGAACCGGGGTCGGCCGCCAGATCGTGATCGGCGGGACGCTGCCAGAAGTGGTGCGGGCGCAGCTGTTCACCCACGCCAGCGGGGAATTCGGAGCGCTCGACGGGGTGATCGTCGTGCGTGACCAGCCGGAAGGCATGGGGCCGGTCCAGCGGTCCACCGCGAACGCGTTGGAAACGTCGATGCTGAAGGGGATCACCGCGACGCACGCTCCGACCGTCGGCGTCGAGGCGACCGAAACCGAACCGTCGTCGATCTCGTTCTTCCAGTCGAACGACCTCTCCAGCGTCGACGACATCGACCGGACCGCCGGCGAGGTGGCGCTGGTCTACGCGCTGCGCGGCGCCGAAGGCAGCTTCGGCGTCAAGAGCTCCGCCGACCGGCTGCTGCCCGACCTGCTGGCGCCGGGGGGCTGAGCCCTGTACTGGGTGGGGTTCCCGCTCGCGATCGCGCTGGCGGTGCCGATGCTGCCCGCCGGGGCGCGCGGGCTGCGCGACGCGGGGCTGGTGCGGACCAACTATCGCGGCGCGGCGCTCGCCTTCCCGCTGGGCGCGGTCCTGGCGACGGTCGCGCTCGTCGCGCTCGCCCCGCTGGCGGTGCTGAACGACCGGGCGAGCCTCGACCTGCTGGAGCCGGAACTGCGGCGCTGGCTGCCCTACCTGTTGGGGATCGCCTTCCTCGGCTTCCTCGACGACGCGCTCGGCCAGGGCGAGGCGGCGACGACGCCGCGCGGCTGGCGCGGGCACTGGGCGGCGCTCCGGGGCGGGCGGCTCTCGACCGGCGCGATCAAGGCGATCGGGGCGGTGGCGCTCGCCGCCTACGTCGTCTCCGGGCGCGGGCTCGAGTCGTGGCGTTACGTCGCCGACATCGCCCTCCTCGTCCTCGCCACCAACCTCGGCAACCTGCTCGACCTGCGCCCGGGCCGGGCGGAGAAGGGGCTGGCACTGCTCGGCGCGGCGCTCTGCCTCTTCGCCTGGACGCTCGAGCCGATCGAACTGCTCGGGATCTTCTTCGGCCCGGTCCTGGTCGGCGCCTGGCTGACGCTCGGCGAGCGGGCGATGCTCGGCGACACCGGCTCGAACCTGATCGGGGCGATCGCCGGCGTCTGGTTGCTGACGGTGCTCGGTGGGGACGCACGGCTGATCGCGCTCGGCGTCGTCGCGCTTTTGACGGTCTATGGGGAGTTGCGCTCGATCTCGGCGACCATCGAAAAGGTTCCGCCACTGCGCTGGCTAGACTCGCTCGGCAGAGCATGAGCCCGTCCAGCCAAGGCGACACCCGCTTCATCTTCGTTACCGGTGGTGTCGTCTCGGCCCTCGGCAAGGGCATCGCCGCCTCCTCGATCGGCCGCCTCCTCGTCTCGCGCGGCTACCGGGTCCAGCTGCAGAAGTTCGACCCCTACATCAACGTCGACCCGGGGACGATGAGCCCGTTCCAGCACGGCGAGGTGTTCGTCACCGAGGACGGCGCCGAGACCGATCTCGACCTCGGCCACTACGAGCGCTTCACCGACGAAAACACCTCGCGGGCGTCGAACGTCACCGCGGGAGGCGTCTACAACTCGGTGATCCGGCGCGAGCGGCGCGGCGACTATCTCGGCGCCACCGTCCAGGTGATCCCGCACATCACCAACGAGATCAAGCAGAAAATCCTCATCGTCGCCGAGTCGCAGGCGGTCGATTTCGTGATCACCGAGATCGGCGGCACGGTCGGCGACATCGAGTCGCTGCCGTTCCTCGAGGCGATCCGCCAGCTCTACACCGACCTCGGCCCGAAGCGGGCGATGTTCGTCCACCTGACGCTGGTGCCTTATGTCGGGCACGCGGGGGAGCTGAAGACCAAGCCGACCCAGCACTCGGTCAACCAACTGCGCGGGATCGGGATCCAGCCGCACGCGCTGGTCTGTCGCTCCGAGGGGCGGCTCGACCGCGAGATCCGCGAGAAGATCGCGCTCTTCGCGAGCCTCCCGGTCGAAGCGGTGATCTCCGCCCACGACGTCGACAACATCTACAAGGTGCCGCTCGTCTTCCGCGCCGAGGGGGTCGACGATCTGGTCCTCGACCACTTCCGGATGGAGGCGCCCTCGCCCGACCTGACCGAGTGGGAGGCGATGGTGCGGCGCGCCGACGCGGCGACCGGCAACGTGCGGATCGCGATCGTCGGCAAGTACGTGCAACTGGAGGACGCCTACAAGTCGGTGATCGAGGCGCTCGAGCACGGCGGCATCCACCACGGCGTGAACGTCGACATCGACCTGGTCGATTCCGAGAACCTCGACCCCGAGGCGCTCGAGGGGCTCGACGGGATCCTGATCCCCGGCGGCTTCGGCGAGCGCGGCATCGAGGGCAAGATCCAGGCGGCGCGCATCGCCCGCGAGCGGTCGATCCCCTACCTGGGGATCTGCCTCGGGATGCAGATCGCGGTGATCGAGTACGCGCGCCACGTCGCCGGGATGGACGGCGCCAACTCCTCCGAGTTCGACCCCGAGACGCCCTATCCGGTGGTCGATCTGCTGCCCGAACAGAAAGAACTGCGCGACATGGGCGGCACGATGCGGCTCGGCGCCGACCCGGTGAAATTGCTGGACGGAACGCGGGCGCGGGAGATCTTCGGCGAGGCGGTCATCTACAAGCGCCACCGGCATCGCTACGAGGTGAACCTGCTGCTGCGCCACCGGCTCGAAGAAGAAGGTCTGGTCGCCGGCGGGACCTCGCCGGACGAGCGCCTGGTCGAGATGGTCGAGCTGCCGAACCACCCGTTCTTCGTCGCCTCCCAGTTCCACCCGGAGTTCAACTCGCGCCCGAACCGGCCCGAGCCGCTCTTCCGCGAGTTCGTCGGCGCCGCCGCCACGCACGCCGGCGAAAGCCCCGCCGACGGTGGCGAGATCGCCGAACCGGACAGCGACGGCATCGACATCGGCATCCATCGCTCGGTCTGAGCGGCGGTCCGGCCGCACGGCTCCGCGCCCCCGGCTAGCCTGTCGGCGGTGGGGAACGAGAGGCTCTACGACACCTTCGCGCGGCTCTGCGAGATCCGCAGCCCGACCGGCGAGGAGCGCGAGGTTGCCGACACACTGGCGGCCGAACTGCGGGCGTTGGGATTGGAGGTCGAAGAGGACGACGCCGCCAGGCCCGCCGAAGCGGGGGCCGGGAACCTGCTCGCGCGGGTGCCGGGGGAGCGCGACGATTTCGTCATGTTCTGCGCGCACGTCGACACGGTCCCGCACGAGGGGCGGGTCGAGGTCGTCGACGACGAAGGGGTCTTCCGCAGCGCCGGCAACACGATCCTCGGCGCCGACAACAAGGCCGCGGTCGCGGTCTTCATGGAGCTGGCGCGGCGGGCGGTCGAAAACCGGCCGCCGGTCGGGGTCGAGCTCCTCTTCACCGTCGCCGAGGAGCAGGGGCTCCGTGGCGCCAAGGCCTTCGACATCGGCAAGCTGAAGGCGTCGATCGGCTTTGTCCTCGATCACGCCGGGCCGGTCGGGGGGGTGGTCATGGAGACGCCGAGTCAGCATAAGATCTTCGCCGACTTCATCGGGGTCGAGGCGCACGCCGGGGTGCGTCCCGAGGATGGGGCCAGTGCGATCGAGGCGGCGGCTGCGGCGATCGGGCGGATGACCCTCGGGCGGCTTGACGAGTGCACGACCGCCAACGTCGGCATCATCCGCGGTGGCACCTCAGGAAACGTCGTCCCCGGCCACTGCGGCATCCACGCCGAGGCGCGGAGCCTCGACGCCAAGCGCGCCGCCGAGGTCGCCGGCCAGATCGTGGACGCCTGCACTTGGGGCGCGAGCGAGTTCGGCTGCGATGTCGACGTGCGGATGAGTGAGCTCTTCCGTGGCTACAAAGTGCCGTCGAGCTCGGTCGCTCTCGGGTTCGCGGAGGAGAGCCTGCGGGCGGCGGGGCTGGACCCGCGACGCGAATCGATCGGTGGCGGCAGCGACGCCAACGTCTTCCGCCTCGCGGGCTTCGACAGCCTGCTGCTGGCGAACGGGCCCGACGGGGTCCACACCAGCGGCGAGCACGTCGCCGCGGCCGACCTCGACAAGATGCTCGAGGTCTGCGAGGGCATCCTCGCGCGAGCGTGAGCGACCGCCTCGACCTGCGCCGCGGGACCGTGGTGTCGGCGGCGCCGCTGGTCGTGGAGGTCGAGGGAGAGCGGCGCCCCGCCTGGGCGGACGAGGCGCTGTTGGGGGAGATGCGCGAGGGCGACGAGGTCGTCGTCAACTGCGCGGCGCTCGACCTGGAACTGGGGTCGGGTGGCTTCGACGTCGTCCACGTGAACCTGACCAGAGGGCTCGGCGGTGGGGTCACGGGCGATGCCCACGTGATGAAGCTGAACTACACCTCGCTGCAGCACCCGGTCGAGCCGGTCGAGGGGTTGGAGCGACTCGATCCGGGTGGGGAGGGGGCGGGCGCCTCGGCCGCCGCCCGCGAGGACATCCCGGTCGCCGTCCTGCCCCTGCACGGGCATCTGGCGCCCGCGGCCTGGGCGGTGGCTCAGGCGCGACCGGGGATCAGGGTCGGTTACGTGCAGTCGACGGGAGGTGCGCTGCCGGGCTCGCTCTCCCGTGACGTGATCGAGCTACGCGAGAGGGGCCTCCTCTGCGGGTTCATCACCGCCGCGCCGGCCTACGGCGGCGAGCATGAGGCGTTGAGCACGGTCGGCGCCCTCGACGCGGCGGCCACCGCGCTCGGCTGGGACGCGATCCTGGTCGGTCCGGGTCCCGGCATCATCGGCTCCGACACCGACTTCGGCCACGGCGGTATGGCGGCGCTCGACAGCGCCCACGCGGCGTTGTCCCTGAGGCTCCCGACGATCGTCTCGCCGCGGCTTTCGGCGTCGGACCCGAGGGAGCGCCATCGTGGTCTGAGCCACCACACCGCGACGGTGCTGGAGCTCCTCCTCGCCCCGGTGACGGTCGCCGTCCCGGTAGGTGCCGAGGAGATCTCATCCCACATCGAGGCTGCGGGCGCCGGTCGCCACCATCTGAAGGAGGCCGAGATCGACCTCGACGCCTACGCCGTCGCCGGTCTTCCCGACACCACCATGGGGCGCCGGCTTGAGGACGACCCGCTCTTCTTCGAATCCCCACTGGCGGCCGGAACCCTCCTGGCATCTTCCGCGGGTGGCGGCAACGCCGAGGTACCGAGCACGTAGACCTCGCGCGCAGGTGCCTCGGGGGTGCCGACAGGCCCCGCGGTCGGAGCGCATGGTCCCTTGCGCCAAGAGGTTTCACCTTTACGGAGCCGAACAGTCGCGTTATGGCCATCGCGGTCAAGCACGACGCGCCGAGCGTGCCCGCCGATTCCGGTGCCGACGCGCGTTTCCGCTCGCTGACGCTCGACTTCCTCTCCTACCTGGAGTTGGAGCGGGGGCTCTCGCGCAACACGCTGAACGCCTACCGGACCGACCTTCTTCAGTACGGCGAGTACCTCTCGTCCCACCACATCGACGCCTTGGTCGCGCGGCCCGCCGAGGTCGGGGAGTTCCTCGCCGAGCTGGCGACCGGCGGGCCGGAGCGGGCGCCCTGCTCCTCCGCGACGATCCACCGCAAGGCCGCCTGCCTGCGCTCCTTCTACAAGCACCTGCGCCGTGACGAGCTGGTCGGCGAGGATCCGACCGCCAGCCTGGCGGCGCCGCGGCGGGCGAAGAAGCTGCCGCACGTCCTCAACTACCCGGAGGTGCAGAAGCTGCTGGCCTCGCCACAGGGGTCCGAGCCGACGGCGCTGCGCGACCGGGCGCTGCTCGAGGTGATGTATGCGTGCGGGCTGCGCGCCTCGGAGGTGATCGGGCTCGAGATGGCCGACGTCGACATGGAGGAGGGGTTCGTGCGGGCGCGGGGCAAGGGCTCGAAGGAACGGCTGGTGCCGCTCGGCCGGCAGGCGATCGCGGCGATCCGCGGCTATCTGCGCGGCGGCCGCCCGGAGCTGCTGCGTGGACGCGGGGAGGTCCAGGAGTCCCATCTCTTCCTCAACTTCCGCGGCGGGCCGCTGACCCGGCAGGGGCTCTACAAGATCGTCCAGCGCCACGCCGCCGAAGTCGGGCTCGACGGCAAGATGTCTCCGCACACCCTGCGGCACAGCTTCGCCACGCATCTGCTCTCCAACGGCTGCGATCTGCGCGCCGTGCAGGAGATGCTCGGCCACGCCGACATCGCCACCACGCAGATGTACACGCACCTTTCGGGCGACCGGCTGAAGCAGGTCTACTACGACGCCCATCCCCGCGCCACCGAGGAATAGGTAGAACTCCGGGCGTGCCGGAGTTGCCCGAGGTCGAGACCGTCGCCCGCCAGCTCGAGCCGGAGCTCGAAGGGCACGCGATCGAGCGGCTCGAGGTGCGCGACGCGCGCTGGTCGCGGCCGGTGGCGCCGAAGAAGCTCGGTCGGCAGGTCGACGGGCGGACGATCGAGGGGCTGGGAAGGCGCGGCAAGTACCTGCTGCTCGACCTCGACGGCGACCAGACGCTGGTGATGCACCTGCGGATGACCGGCAACCTGGTGCTGGTCGAAGGGGAGGGGGAGATCCTCGACCCGGCCGAGGGTCGCCTCCTCTACCAGGGCGAGCGCACCACCGAGGAGCGGCACCTGCGCGCCCGCTTCGTCCTCGACGACGGCCGCGAGGTCTGGTTCACCGATCCGCGCCGCTTCGGCGAGGCCTTCCTGATCGACGACGCGAAGCTGCCGGAGCGCTTCGCCCGGCTCGGGGTCGAGCCGCTGTCGCCGGAGTTCACGCCGGAGCTGCTCGGCGAGCTGGCCGCCGGGCGGACGGCGCCCCTGAAGTCCTTCCTCCTCGACCAGTCGCGGATCGCCGGGGTCGGCAACATCTACGCCGACGAGGCGCTCTATCGGGCACGCCTGCATCCGCTCTCGCCGGCCGGTTCGATGAAGCCGGAGCACTGGGTGGCGCTCCGCGACGGCGTGGTCGCGGCGCTCGAGGCCGGGATCGACGCCGGCGGCTCCTCGATCGACGACTACCGTGACGGCCGCGGCGAGAAGGGCCGCATGCAGGAGCGCTTCCTGGTCCACACCCGCGAGGGCGAGCCCTGCCCCGGCGAGGATTGCGACGGCGTGGTCGAGCGGATCGTCGTCGCCGGCCGCTCCACCCACTTCTGTCCGAAGTGCCAGGTCAAACTGCGCCGCCGCCCCAGGCGCCGCGCAAAGGGCGTTCGCAGTTAGTTCCGCATACCGGAACTAACTGCGAACGCACCTGTTCCGTCCGGTCCGTCCCGCACCCTGTTCTTGATGGCGGGATCTACGATCAAGACGGAAGCGGTGGTTTTGAGGAGCATCCGCTACGGGGAGGCCGATCGGATCCTGCACCTCTACTCGCCGACGTTGGGGCGCTTCGGGGCGATCGCGAAGGGCGCCCGCAAGCCGAAGACCCGCTTCGGCGGCCGGCTCGAGCCGTTCTTCAGGCTCGACCTCCTCCTCCACGAAGGGCGCAGCGACCTGATGACGGTGACCGGTGTCACCACGATCGACGGCTACCCGCGTCTGCGCTCCTCCGGCGCGGCGATCGGGGCCGGCGCCCGCGCCTGCGACGCCGTGCTCCGCCTGCTCGACGCCGCCGAACCCAACCTGCCCGCCTACAACCTGCTCTGCCGCTATCTCTCGCTGCTCGACCAACCCGGGCAGCCCCGCGCGATCAGCCTCGAGGTCGCGCTCTCCTTCCGCCTCAAGCTGGCCCTGGTCGCGGGCTTCGCCCCTGAGCTCGCCTCCTGCGCCGACTGCGGTGAGGCCGAGCACCTGGCGGGCTTCTCCGGGGCCGCGGGGGGCGTCGTCTGCGCCGGCTGCGAAGCCGGGTCGTTCCCCCTTTCCGAGGAAGCCCACCGCTTCATGGTCGAGGCCCTGGCGAAGCCGTTGATCGAGGCGCCCGCCGCCGAGCCGCTCGCGCTCCGCCAGGTCGAGCGGGCGGTCGGTGAGACGCTCGAGCACCACGCCCATGTCCAACTGCGCGCGGCCGCGTGAGGGAGGTCCCCACGGCCCCTAAGATCGGTGAGATGCCTGCCACCCTCGCATTCGAGGACCGCATCCGGGCCTGGGAGGACGAGTTCCTCTCCGAGCACGCGACGCGGTCCTATCCGGCCGAGCGCGCCGTCGCCGAGCCCGACAGCCCGCTGCGCACGCCCTTCCAGCGCGATCGCGACCGGATCGTCCACTCGAAGTCCTTCCGCCGGCTCAAGCACAAGACCCAGGTCTTCGTCGCCCCCGAGGGCGACCATTACCGGACCCGCCTCAGCCACACGCTCGAGGCCTGTGGGATCGCCCGCACCGTCGCCCGGGCGCTCGGCCTGAACGAGGACCTGACCGAGGCGATCGGGCTCGGCCACGACCTCGGCCACCCGCCCTTCGGCCACGCCGGCGAGGAGACGCTGGACAGCTGTCTGCGCGAGCGCACCGGCCGCCGCTTCAAGCACAACGAGCACTCGCTGCGGGTGGTCGAGGTGCTGGAGCGCGACGGTGTCGGCCTCAACCTCACCGCCCAGGTCCGCGACGGCATCCTCAATCACACCGGCCCGGTCAGGCCGGCGACCCTCGAGGGGCGGATCGTCCGCCTCGTCGACCGCGTCGCCTACATCAACCACGACATCGACGACGCGCTCCGCGCCGGGATACTGCTCCCCGAGGATCTGCCCGCCGCCGAGATCGAGCTGCTCGGCCCGACCGGCTCGATCCGCATCGACACCCTGGTCGCCGACATCGTCGAGCACTCGCGCGGCGCCGGTGACATCCGCCAGAGCGAGGCGATCGGCACCGCGATGCTGCGCCTCCGCAAGTTCATGTTCGACCGCGTCTACCTTGGCCCGACCGCGCGCGGCGAGCACGCCCGGGTCGAGCGGACGATGACCGGCCTCTTCGACCACTACCTCGCCGAGCCGGCGCTGATCCCGGCGCTCGATCCCACGGCCGACGACGCCCAGCGGGTCACCGACTACATCGCGGGGATGACCGACCGCTACTGCATCGCCCGCTTCACCGACCTGGCGATCCCCGAGGCGGCGCGATTCTGATGGGGGCGACCGCCTGATGGCGCTGATCTCCGGCGAGAGCCTCGAACGGCTGAAGGGTGCCGCCGACATCGTCGAGGTGATCTCGGCCCACACCGATCTGCGGCGCCAGGGCTCCCGCTGGGTCGGGCTCTGTCCGTTCCACGACGAGCGCACGCCGTCCTTCTCGGTCGACGCCCAGGACAAGCTCTACCACTGCTTCGGCTGCGGGGTCGGCGGCGACGTGATCAAGTTCGTCGAGGAGAAGGAAGGGCTCGGCTTCGCCGAGGCGGTGGAGCTGCTCGCCGATCGCTACGGGGTGGAGCTGGAGCGCGAGCAGGAGGACCCCCGCGCCGAGGCCCAACGGCAGCACCGCCGCCGGCTCCAGCAGCTGCTCGAGCGGAGCGCCGCCTACTACGCGGCCTACCTCTGGGACTCGCAGGAGGCGGCGAAGGCGCGTGAGTACCTCGCCGGGCGCGGGCTGTCCGAGCAGGTGCTGCGGGACTTCGGGGTCGGCTTCGCACCGAGCGCCTGGGACAAGATCCTGGTCGCCGGCCAGCGCGCCGGGTTCACGGTCGCGGAGCTGGGCGCGGTCGGGCTGGTCCAGAAAGGGCGCCAGGGCGGCGAGTACGACCGTTTCCGCTCGCGGATCATGTTCCCGATCCGCGACGCCCGCGGGCGGGTGCTCGGCTTCGGCGGCCGGGCGATGCGCTCCGACCAGGGCGCCAAGTACGTCAACACCGCCGAGACGGACTTCTTCCACAAGAGCCGCATCCTCTACGGGCTCGACCGCGCCCGCGCCGCGATGACGAAGGCCAACCGCGCCGTCGTGGTCGAGGGCTACACCGATGTCCTCGCCCTTCACCAGGCGGGGATGGAGGGCGCCGTCGGGGTGATGGGGACGGCGATCACTCCCGACCAGGTGGCGACCCTCTCCGGGGTTGTCGACGAGGTCGTGCTGGCACTCGACGCCGACGCCGCCGGCCAGAACGCGATGCTGCGCGCCCAGCGGGTCGCCGGCGACCGGCGCATGCGGCTGCGGGTGGTCGCGATGCCCGCCGGGGTCGACCCCGCCGAGCTGATGACCGAGGGCGACGGGGCCGAGCGCTTCCGCGCCCTGGTCGACGAGGCCGGAGAGCTGACCGATTTCCAGGTCGGGCTGGTGCTCGACCGCACCGACGTCTCCTCGCCCGCCGATCGCGACCGGGCGCTCGAAGAGGTGGCGCCGATCCTCGCCGGGATGGGCGAGGGCGCGAGCCAGTCGGAGCTGGTGCGGCGGGTGGCGGACCGCCTCGACCTCGAGCCCGCGATGGTGATGGGACGGGTGGTCGCCTCGACCCCGGCGAGCGGCGGCCCGGGGACGGGCGGCGACGAATACCGCGGCGGCCCGGCGGGGCCCGGCCAGGGGCCGGGGAATCGCCCGCAGCCCGCACCTGCCGTGCGCCCCGCCGAGCTGACCTCCCGCGAACGCCGCGAGCGCGCCTTGCTGGCGATGTGCATCGCCCTCCCCGAGCCCGGCGCCGGCTACCTGGAGAAGCTGGGGGAGGGGCACCTCTCGCGCAGCGGCCAGGCCGCCGCCGACTTCCTCCGGGCCCACCCGAAGGGCCCCGCCGAGAACCTCCCCCGCGAAAACGGCGCCCTCGCCGCGCTGATCACCGAACTGGTGATGATGGCCCGCGAGGAGCCCGCCTCCGAGGAGGCGATGGAGCTGAACTTCCTCCTCCTCGACCAGCGCCGCCTCGAGGACGAGATCGCCGCCGCGGGCGAGCGTGGCGACTACGAGCGCCGCGCCCGCCTCAGCCGCGAGCGCGCCGCCCTCGTGGAACGGATCGCCCACGCCCAACGGGTCGGTAGCTGACCCGGTAAATTGCGCAATCCGGCCCTCCGGGCCGACGCCGTTCCGGGGTAGCTCAATCGGCAGAGCATTCGGCTGTTAACCGAAGGGTTGTGGGTTCGAGTCCCACCCCCGGAGTTCTTCACGTGCCTCTCGCCCGATCGGCGGACCTGCGATCAGCGGACGAAGATGAGCGCCTTGATCTGTTGCGGCGGTCCGACGCTCTGGGCGGTCGCGGCGACGCCCCGCACCTTCACCCCGCCCGAGTGGGTCCTGTCGATCCGGAGTGGCACGAAGAGGGTGTCTTTCCCTCCGCCGCGCACCGAGAACGGTTCCGAGGAGCGATGACCGCCCCAGGACAGGGTCACCACACCGGCGCAGAATCCCCGCCGGGCGCCGAGGCATTCGACCGGGATCACCACGGCACCGCCGACGGTGCGGGCGGTGGTGGTGCCGAAGACCAGGGTCTCGCTTGAGCTCGGGATCTCGGACCGGGCGGCCGTCGCCGGCGGGGCTGCGAGGCTCGAGGTCAGCCCCAGGGCCACGAGGCAGATCGCGAAGAGCCTCTTGTTGTCTTTCCGATCGGCCTTGATCTAGATAAACGGATGACCCAGGTCAAAAGGTCTGCGATCAGGCTCGCCTCAGCGCCAGCCCCTCGACCAGCTCGGCGCCGCGGTCGGCCCCGTCGTGGGTCGCGCCCCAGGCGGCGATCTGGCGCGAGCGGGCTGCGAAGCCGGGTTCGGCGAGGATGCGCCGTGCCGCCCAGCGCAGCGGTCCGGGGTGACAGAGGCGCCAGGGCAGCGAGAGACCGGCGCCCGCCCAGGCCACCCGCATCGCGGTCTCGCCCATGTCGCCGGTGATCGGCGAGATCAGGACGGGTGCGCCCGCTCCGAGCGCCCGCGCCACGGTGCCGTGGCCGCCGTGGCAGATGACCAGCGCCGCGATCGGCATCAGCTGGCTGTAGCTCAGCCAATCGACGAGGACGGCGTTGGCGGGGACGGCGATCGGGGTCAGCGGGCGGACCCGGTTGGTGGTGGCGACGACGCGGACCGGCTCCTCGGCGAGCGCCGCCAATGCGGTGCGGACGAGGTGGTTGTCGGAGTCGTGCGCGGTGCTCGGCGCGACGAGGACGAGGGGCGCGTCGCCGTCGGGCAGCTCGATGTCGGGGTGGGGGACCTCGAAGGGCATCGGCCCGGTGACGTGGACGGAGGCGGGCCAGGCCCGCGGGTACTCGAGCTGGGGATAGGTGGCGACCAGCGCCAGATCGGGGCTGATGCCGCCATGGAAGCGGTCGAGCGGCGGCAGGCCGAGGCGCTCGCGCTGGCCGTTCAGGTCGCGCCGACCGTGCTCGAGGCCGACGTCGAGCGCCCGTTGGCCGAGCTTCCAGACGGCGCGGCCGACCGGCGTCCGCGGCGCCCGGAGGCCGACCGCGAAGAACGGCAGGCCGGGCTCGACGACCGGGTAGATATGGGGGATCAAGGTCGCCAGCGGCAGGCCCGCGGCCTCGGTGGCGAGGGTCGGGGCGAGGGTGAGGATGTCGCTGACGACGACCGCCGGGTCGAGCCGTTCGAGCAGCGGCAGCAGCGCGCGGGCGGCATCGGCGGCGTGGCGGCCCTCGTCGGTCCCCGGCGCGGGCGGCGGGAAGGTGCGGTATTCCTCGGCCGCGGCGAAGCCCAGCCCGGCGCCCTCGACGGCGGCGCGGCGCTCCTCCCAGGTCTCGACCGTCACCTCGTGGCCGCGGCGGGCCAGCGCCCGGCCGAGGGAGATCGCCGGGAAGACGTGGCCCGGGTCGCCGAAGGCGGCGACGAGGACCCGCACTAAGGCGCGCCGATCGCCTCGCCCGGCCGGACGAAGACGATCTCGGGGATGTGGCAGTTGGGGGAGACCCTCAGCAGGTAGCGGACCGCCTCGCCGATGTCGGAGGGGCGGATCATCGCCTCCGCCGGGACCGACCCCTTGACGAAGTCGGTCATGTCGGTGTCGACGAAGGCCGGGGCGAGCGCCGTGCAGGCGACCCCTTCGCCGCCCACCTCGCGCTCGGTGGCGATGCTGAAGTTGACCACGGCGGCCTTGGTCGCGCCGTAGATCGAGAGCCACGGCTGGCCCGCTTTGCCGGCGATCGAGGCGGTGTTGACGATCAGCGCCTTGCGGTGCTCGGCGCCGGCCTTGCGCAGCAGCGGCAGCCCTTCCCGGGTCCCCAGGATCAGCGAGCGCAGGTTGACCGCCAGCTGCATGTCGAGGAATTTGGTCTGGATCTCGGCCAGCGGCGCGCCGATCCCGACCCCGGCGTTGTTGACCAGCACGTCGAGCCTGCCGAAGCGCTCCTCGTGGGCGGCGAAGACGGCTTTCAGCTCCCCCTCGTCGGCGACGTTGGCGGCGACGGTCTCGACCTCGTGCCCGGCCTCGCGCAGATGCGCGACCGCGCCCTCGAGTTTCTCCGCCCGGCGGGCCGAGAGGGTCAGGCCGTAGCCCTCCTCCGCCAGCACCTGGGCGATCGCCAGGCCGATCCCGCCCGAGGCACCCGTGATCAATGCAGCTCGCTCCGCCATCCCATCTCCTCGCTCGACGACGCCGCCAGCCTACCGGCGGGGCGCGGGGCGCGTGTCGTGGGCGGGCCCGTCGGTCGGGGACTCTGAGAACATGCCGCCGATGCGCGCCCCCCGCTCCGCCCTGGGCCCCGTCTGCCTGCTCGCGTGCGGGTCGCTCCTGCTCGTCGGCTGCGGCGGCGGTTCAGGCTCGACGACGCATGTCAACCCGGAGGCCGAGGCCGGGAAGAGCCGTCCGGCACCGCCCAAGAGCGCCTTCCCGGCGACCAAGGGGCGCTCGCTCGAAGAGCTGATCAAAGACGTGGCGAAGCAGCATGCCGAAGTGAAGGTGACGCCCTCCGGCGAAGCCTTTTATCCCGGCACCGATCGCTATCCGTTCCTGGTCGCCGAAAAAGCCGACGCGACCGGGAAGGAAGGCAAGGAGATCACCGATGCTGAGGTCGCGATCTACTACGCCAAGGCGCCCACGCTGAGGCCGGGAGCGCAGTCGAAGGCGGGCAACAAGGGGATGGCGGCACGGGCCCAGGCGCTGGCATTGACGGCACCGGCGGTCGGTCCGTTCCCGGCGCGGATCGAATCGCTGGCGACCACCCCCGCCTTCCAGGGCAGGACGACCACCGAAGACCCGAACGTGGCGAGCGTCGTCTACTCGAGCGAGATCGACTTCCCCGGCGAAGGCGAATACCGGCCGATCGCCCTGATCAAGGAAGGCGGCGGCTTCAGGGCGAAATCGCTGCGAAGCATCCAGGTCGGCGAATTCGCAAAGATCCCGAGGCCCGGAGAGAAGGCGCCGCGGATAGATACGCCGACCGCCGCCGATGTCGGCGGCGACCTCGCGAAACTGTCCACCAGGGTGCCGCCGGACACCCTGAACAAGGTCAACTATGCGGACGTGCTCGGAAAGGAACCGATACTGCTCTTGTTTACGACCCCCAAGTTCTGCCAGAGTCGGGTCTGCGGGCCGGTCGTCGACGTCACCCAGCAGGCTCAGCACGAATTCGAAGGCAAGGCCAACTTCATCCACATGGAGATCTACAACGAAAACGACCCGTCGAAGGGGGTGCGTCCCCAGGTGCGCCGATTCCACCTGCCGACCGAACCATGGCTGTTCGCGATCGACCGCGAAGGGGTGGTGCGCGCCACGGTCGAGGGAGGCTTCGGGACCGAGCTGATGGACAAGACGGTCGAAAAGGCGGTGGCCGAATGAGCGACAAAGCGGCGTCCGAGGACGAGCTGCTCGCCTCCTTCGCGGAGGAGGCGCGGCGCCGCTGCGACGTGATCTCGGCGGGGCTGGCGACGGCGACCACGGACTTCGAGACGATGCGCGCCGAAGCCCACGCGCTGCGGGGCACGGCCGGGGTGGTGGGACTGCGCCGGCTGGCGGAGCTCGCCGGGCTGATGGAGTCCGACCTGGCCGAAGCGAAGAAGACGGGCACGATCCGCGGCGGCCGCGACCACCAGATCGCCGACGCGGCGAAGGCGCTCGCCGAGGGTGCCGCGGCGGCGGCCAAGGGGGAGGAAGAGCCCCCCGACGTCGGCCGCAGCCTCGCCCAGCTGTTCAGCGCCTGAGCGCCGCGGACCGCTAACGTCGCCGCCGTGCGCCTCGCCCTGACCCTCGTCGTCGTCCTCGCCGCCGCCCTGGTGGCGGGGTGCGGTGGCTCCTCCGACGAGACGGCGACCGTCGGTGACGGGCAGACCGTCACCGTGCCGGGCGACGTGCACGGCGTCTACGGCGAACTGGAAGCGATCCTCGGCCAGCTGCCCTACCAGGCCTGGTACACGAAGTGCGTGGTCGCCCACGTTGAAAAGGTCCTCAGCCCGGCGGAAGCCGAAGAACTCGCGAAGCTGCCGGAATCCGAACGCAACCTGAAGGCGATGGAAGTCACCGCGAAGGCCGGCCCGGCGTGCGAAGAAGCGAGCGATCGCCCGGTCGTCGATCCGAACGCCTCGAGCAAGGAACTCGGCCTCCTGCGGGCCGGATACGCGACCTCGATCAAGACGCTCGCCGAAACCGAGAAGCTGACCGCGGCCCAGGTCGCCTGCGTCGAAGGCACCTTCGAAGAAGTCACCGACAGGGAGATCGTCGTCCTCGGCAACGGCTCCGAAAAGGAACGCGAAGGCATACTCCTGTCGGTCTTCAAACCCTGCGTCAAGGCCAAGTAGCCAGGCGGGGGCGCGAAGTCCGGGGGCGGTAGCTCAGTTGGTCAGAGCAGGGGACTCATAATCCCTCGGTCGCTGGTTCGAGTCCAGCCCGCCCCATCTTCCACTCTCTTGCGCATGCGCCTCGGCCGGCTCAGAGGGTCAGGCCTTGACCACGGAGCTCACGTAGCCGAAGCCGAACAGGAAGCGCCTGGTCCGGACCGGGCCGTATCTGGCGAGGTCGCTCCACGGATCCGAGTAGGCATCGCCGGGGGCATACCTGACCAGAAGGCGGGCGATCGGAGCGAGAAGTCGCCAGGGGCCGCCCTGGGTCAGGCCCGCGTCCATCACGACGACACGCGAGGACGGGCGCAACCGGCCCCACGCCCGCGCAAGCGCGGGGCGCGGTTCGGGCATGGCCGAGTAGCTGAGGCAGAACAACACGCCATCCACCTCGCGGTCCACCTCGAGTCGAGCGGCATCTTGATTGAGAAGTTGGACGTTGGACCAACCATTTCGCTCGATCAGCCTGCGCGCCTCGGCCAGCATCCCGGGTGAGGCGTCGACGCCGATCACGTTTCCTCTCGGGCCGACCGCCTCGACCAGGTACGGAAAGTTCCGCCCGGTCCCGGCGCCGATCTCCAGGACGGTGTCGCCAGGCTTCAGCCCCAACGCGGCCACGGCCCTGCGCCGGGCCGGCGGAAAGATGAGATACAGCGGCTCGAGCGTGCTGTAGGTGCGGGCGATACGGTCGTAGCGCCGGGTGTTGGCGCTCTGGGATCTGCGGGTCGGGTGGCCCTCGGAGGTGGTCATATGCGCAGCGATCGACGTCGCGTTCGCCCTCGATGCCACGCTATCTGCGCCGCAGCCAGCCGCTCATGTAGAAGGCGTAGCCCCGGTGCAACGTGAAGCCGACGTAGAAGTCGTCGCGGTAGATCCCGACCGCCAGCGGTCCGCCGGGAGTCCCCGCACCGATTCCGTGGTTCCGCGGGAGCGGCTCCACCGCGAGCCCGGCGACCTGGGTCGGCCAGAAAGCACCGAGGTTCTCGCTGGTCGTCCCTTCCAGCCTGACACCGTCGGTGCCGCGCACGTCCAGAGTCTGGCTGCGGGTGTCGAACGTGAAGCCGGTCGCGTTGGCGGCGGAGCCGGTGAACCCATGGCTGCCACCCGGGACGGCCTTCGCCGAGCAGCCCACCCGCTCTCGCCCGGTGTTCCGATCGACTTCGTAGACGAGGCAGCCGCCGTAGCTTTCATAAGCGTCGAGATGCGCGTCGATCTTTTCGTAGAAGCCTTCCAGGGCGGGAACGTCGCTCTTGAGGTTGCTCGGCCAGATCGTCGCGCCACCGGTGGCGGCATCCTTCAGTCTGGTCTTGTCGTAGACGGCGTCGACCAGGTCCGCGCCCTGCAGGTTCGCGCGGCTCAGGTCGGCGCCTTGGAGCAGCGAGCGCGCCAGGTTCGCGCGGGTGAGATTCGCCCCCTGGGCATTCATCGAGCGCAGGTCGGCCGCGTACAGGACGCTGCCTTCGAAGTTGGCGCCACGCGCGTCGGCGCCGGTCATCGAGACCAGGTGCATCTGCATCGAGCCGAAGTCGGCATCGCGTGCGTTGGCCGAGTTCAGGATTGCGTTCTGCGCCTGAGCCCCCTGGAGGTCGGCCGCCTCGAGGTTCGCGCCCCTCAGCGTCGCCTGGTTCAGGTTGGCGTTCTTGAGGTTGGCGCCCCGCAGGTTCGCTTCGGTCAGGTTCGCGTTGCGCAGGTCCGCCCCGGCCAGATCCGCCCCGGCGAAGTTCACCCCCGCCAGTTCGGCGCCGCCGAAGTTGATCCCGTGCAGGTCGATCCCGGGCAGATGCGCCACGACGAGGTAGGCCCCCTGACACTGGGATCCGGGGACGAGGCGGCAGTTGCCGACCGTGATCACGATCGGTTCCATCGCGCCGGTGGCGGGAGCGAACGCCCCGAGGGCGATGGCTGCCGCGGCGAGAGAGAGGGCGAGCCGGCGCATGCCGTGAGCATCTCATGGCGGTGCGGCTCAGCGCAGGACGAGGAACACGGCGAAGGCGAGGGCGAGGGCGACGAAGCCGAACGCCCAGATCCGGACATAGGCGCCGGCCAAGGTGTAGTTGCGGGGCCTGCGCGCGGTCGCGTCGGCCAGGTATCCGGCGTTGGCCGGTTCCGGTATCTCCGCCTCGAGTGGGTCCTCGACCATGGTCTCGGCGAGGATCGTGCGGGCGCGCGATGCCTGGCCGGCGCCGACGTAGATCCGCCGGGGGCTACGGGCGAGAAGGCCGGTGCCGAGCCCGGGACCCTCGATCGACCCCTGGCTGGCCATGCTGCGGATGCCTTCTTCGCGGAGCAGACCGCGGATCAGGGCGGCCTCCTCGCGGGTCTCGGCGAACGCGATCTGGACCAGGTCGCCGCCGGACTGCTCGTCCCTGTCGATGATCTCCACGCTGACAGGTTACGACCGCGGAGAAGGGCCTCGGCGCTACTCGACCTCGGCCTGGAGGCGAGGGCGCTCGCGGCGTGGGGCGTAGGTGATGCGGAGGTTCAGCTCGGGCGAGCCGGCGGGCCAGGCTTCGTAGATGCCGGGCTGCTGGTCGAGCGGGCGCGAGGAGGCGACCGCGAGGATCGCGTGTTCGGCGGTTTCGGCCGTCACCTCGTGCAATTCACGCTCCCGGCGGCGGCGCCGCTCCCAGGCGGCTACGACGAAGCTCCGCATGGGCGGCGACTTTATCTCCGATGCACAGGTTTTTCTATCCAATTTACTCGAAGGATTTCGGAAGGTGGAATCAGTCATCGTCTTCGTTCGGGCCGATGCCGAGCAGGATCGAGAGCATGAGGCAGGCGAGAACGAGGATGATCGCGCCGATGGCGACGAAGGCGCCGGTCGCGAAACCGAGCAGGCCGACCACCGCGAGGACGAGCGCGACAGCGATGCCGATGCTGCGACGCATGGCGCGATCCTATGGATCGGCGCGCCGGGCCGTCCTGCGGGAGTGGGATACCTAGGCGATGAAGCGCAGTGGCGCCATCGCCCTCGTCTTGGCCTGCGTGGTCGCCTGCGTCCTCATCGCCGTCTCGCTGTTCAGCGGCGGGACGGTGCGCTCGCCGCACTCCGGGCCGGGCGACCCGCAGGAGGCCGCCGCGGTGACGAAGCCCGGGCCGTCACCTCCGGACGGCGGCGGCATCACCTTCGCCGCGGTCGGCGACACGATGCTCGGCGACACCCCCGAGCTGCCGGCCGACCCCGGCTCCTACCTCGACCGCGTGAAGGGGCAGCTGAGCGGCGACGTGGTCTTCGGCAACCTCGAGGGAACGCTCACCGACGTCTCCGACTCGCCCAAGTGCGGCGGCGCGCCCTCCGGCGAATGCTTCGCGTTCCGCACCCCGCCGAGCTACGCGCGCTACCTCGCCGCCGACGGCTTCACGGTGATGAACAACGCCAACAACCACTCCTATGACTTCGGCCAGGCTGGGCTCGAACAGACGATCGCCGCGCTCCACCGCGCCGGGATCGCCCAGGACGGCTTGCCCGGCGAGATCACCGTGGTCAAGGCGGGCGGGGAGAAGATCGCCTTCCTCGGCTTCGCGCCCTACTCGACCACCGCCTCGCTGCTCGACCTGCCCGCCGCCCGGTCCCTGATCCGCCGCGCCGGCCGCCGCGCCCAGATCGTCGTCGTCGCGATCCACGCGGGCGCCGAGGGCACCGAAGCCCAGCACGTCACCGGCGAAGAGGAGACCTACCTGGGTGAGGACCGCGGCAACCCGGAGGCGTTCGCCCAGATGGCGATCCGCGCCGGCGCCGACCTGGTGCTCGGCTCCGGCCCGCATGTCCTGCGCGGCATGGAGATCTACCGCAACCGTCTGATCGCCTACAGCATGGGGAACTTCTCCGGCTTCCACAACTTCGACGTCGAAGGGGTGCTGGGGGCCTCGGCGGTGCTCCACGTCACGCTCGCTCCCGACGGCGCCTTCCGCTCCGGCCGGATCAGCTCGGTGCGCCTGATCGAAGCCGGGCAACCCGTCCCCGACCCGAACGGCGAAGGCGCAGCGCTGATCCGCGAGCTCTCACGCGAAGACCTCGGCAGGGATGCGGTCCGGGTCGGCGGCTCGGGACGCATCCTCGGCACGGTGGGTGGCGGTTAGGGGGTCGATCCGCGGGCTCCTTGAGCTGGCGCCCGAAGGGGAAGGGACGCGGCCGTCCCGGCCACGACCCCGGCGGGGTGTGGCCGTGGCCGGGACGGCCGGGGGTTCGGGGAGAGGGCGTGGGGATCGGCGTGCTCCGGGGGGAGAGGCGCGTGTTCCTCCACGAAGGCCTGTGATCTGTGACGAAGACCCAGGTAAGTCCACGGTTCCTTGCGCCTTCCTCGTCAGGCCGCCGACGACCGTGCACTTGAGCCGCCCATAGGCGGCTCAAGTGCACGGTCGTGGTAGGGCCCTCCGGATCAGAGGGGAGACGCATGAGGATCGGTGACGTCCTCGGCGTCTTCCATACCTCCGTGTGAACTTCCCTGAGAGACCCTCACGTCCCGGGACGCTTCTCGGCCAGCGGCCTCGCGAGGTCGCGTTAGCTGTTCCTTATGCGCCTTATAGGCGCATAAGGAACAGCTAACCGGCGGGGGTGGGTTAGGGCAGGAGTTCTTCGGCCTTCTTCTTTGCTTCTTCGACGGCTTCTTCGGCCTTTTCCTTGGCTTCTTCAAAGCTCTTCTTGCCTTCGCCCTTGCTGTTTTCCAGCTTTTCCTTGGCTTCTTCGAGGCCCTTTTCGGCTTGTTCCTTGCCCTTTTCGAGGCCTTCTTCGGCCGTCTTCTTGCCCTGTTCGATGCCGTTTTCCGCGGCTTCGATACCGCCTTCGGCTTCCTTCTTGGCGCTTTCGGCCCCGGTCGAGACTTCGCTCGAGGCGCCGGTGCTGCTGCCGCCACCGCCGCAGCCACCGAGGAGGACGCCGCCTCCGATCGCCGCCACCGCGGCGAGCAGGGCGCCCGCCCGGCGCAGTCTGAAGTCGATATCGCCCATCTTGTGTCCCCTCCGCTCGCTTTGACGGCCTCTGCAGGACGGGATCATGACGATTCGCGGACCAGGCAGTTGCTGGTCAGCGTCGCGTGCATGGTGCGGCCGCCGGGGAAGCCGAAGGCGGCGCGGGCGAGGACGAAGGGGCCGCCGGGGAAGCCGGGTGGCGCGGCGCAGGCGGCGCTCAGGTAGCTGTGCCGGCGGCCGCGGTAGGTGAAGGTGCGGCCGATCCGCAGTCGCAGCTCGGTGATCGAGCCGAAGCCCGAGACCAGTTGCGGGACCTTGGTGGTCAGCACCGTGCCGTAGGAACCGGCGCGCCGCGAGATCCGCAGGGGGACGACCAGCGCCACACGCACTGGGGTGGCGATGAAGATGTGGATCAGCATCCCTTCGTGGCCGGCGACCCGCCCGTTGAAGACGAGGGCGCGCCCGTCGATCGTCAGCGGGCGACCGCCGAACTGCAGCAGCGCTTCGAAGGTGCCGGTGCCGACCTGCGCCGGGCCGCATCGCTCGCGCGCCAGTTCGGAGCTGGTCGACTGCAGCGCGGAGGAGGCGCAGGCGGGGAGGCCGCGGGCGTCGATCTGCGCGGCGGCGTTCAGTTCGACCCGCATCGTGCGCAGCGGCGGTGGCTGACTGCCGTCGGTGGTCGAGATACGCCCCTCGACTTCGGCTGTGATCGGCGCCGGGCGTTCGCGGGGCAGCTTGTGAGGCGAGAAGCCGGCCTGGAAGCTGACCCGGACATTGCCGGACTGGACGGTTTCGGCGTTCGCGACGCCATCGAGTGCCGCCGCCGCGAGAAGCAGCAACGCAAGCGTGATGAATCCCCGGCGCAGCCCCATACCGATCCCGAGTCTAGGGCCCTCGAAGCCGGCTATCGTTGGCCCGATGCCCGCGCCGTGGATCGGAGGACCGCTGACGACGACGCTGCCGGGCCGGCTGGTGACGCTGGAGCCGCTCGCCGAGGAGCACCGCGACGGCCTCTGGGAAGCCGCGCAGCCGGACGAGATCTGGGCCTGGCTCGCCCATCTGAACAAAAGCCGCGAGTTCTTCGACGGATGGTTCGACGCGACGCTGGCGAGCGACGCGCTGGGGGAGGGTGTGCCGGGGGAGACCGGGGCCTTCGCCGCCCGCCGCAACGTCGACGGCCGCCTGGTGGGGTCGAGCCGCTATCTGGCCGTGCGCCGCCACGACCGGGCGGTCGAGATCGGCTGGACCTGGTTCAACCCCGGGGTGTGGCGGACCGGCGTCAACGTCGAGACCAAACTGCTGATGCTTACGCGCGCCTTCGAGGCGCTCGGCTGTGTCCGGGTGGAGCTGAAGACCGACGCCCGCAATGAGCGCTCGCGCGGGGCGATGGAGCGGCTCCCGGCGAGATTCGAGGGGATCATGCGCAAGCACATGATCGTCCCCGATGTGGGTCAGCGCGACAGCGCCTACTACGCCGTGATCGATGACGAGTGGCCGGCCACCCGCGACGCTCTCCGCGCTCGTCTGACCTAGCTCTCCTTGCCGCCGACCAGGTCGCGGAGCGATTCCTTGAAGCGGTCGGTGCGGCGCCCGGGGTGGAAGCGACGTTCGGCCTTCGCCTGCTTCCGCGGCCGCCGCTCGCCATAGCGACGCCGCGCCCAGGCCGAGTCGGGCTTGCCGATCCGGCAGGCGCCGTAGATCGCCAGCGGCACGAAGAGGATGCCGATCGTGCCGTGCACCTTGCGGCCCTTCAGGAAGCAGATCGCGACGAAGAGGATCGCGAAGAGCGCCGAGAGGATGCCGCCAAGGATTTCCTCGGGGCCGCCGCTGAACTCGAAGGGGTTGGCGCCGAGCACGATCAGGCCGATCAGCGCCGCGGCGATCACCGTCGCGTCGATCGAGCTGCGCCCCTCCTCGGCCCAGTAGACATCTTCCAGGTAGACCCAGAGGGCGAACTCGTCGATCGTCAGCCCGGCGCCGATGCCGAAGAAGAAGGCGCAGATCTCGGCCAGCGGACTGCGGCCGAGGGCGGCGAAGCCGAGCGTCCCGGCGACCATCATCGTCACGATGCCGAAGACGAGGTGGTGGACGTGGACGCCGCCCTCGCTTTCGATGTTCCCCGGCCACCAGCTCACTTCCTTGCGGATCAGCCGCGTGCTCATCCGGATGAAGGCGAAGGAGCCGACGAAGCCGATCAGCAGCAGGAAGACGCCCTGGCGATCGTGATCGACCAGCTGGTGGTCCCAGAAGTCGGTGAAGATGCTCGCCAGCGGCAGCGCGGCGCTCACGCGGGCTCCGGCGCCGGGACCGGCTGCGGACGGTGCTTCAGGATCGGCCCGCCGCCGTCATGGTGGTGGATCAGCTCCAGCGTCAGCAGCACCACCGCCACGGCGAAGAAGGGGGTGGTGATGATGTTCGAGACCGACTCGCCGACCCAGGCGGCAACCAGGCCGTGGCCGAAGAGGTCGTGGGAGATGCCGACGACGACGTCGTTGACCGCGTCGCCGAGGATCTCGATCGGGATCACCACCGCGGCGACCATCCAGAAGTGACCGCGGACGAGCCGGAAGCTGCGGCGGAAGCCCCCGATGACGCTGTGCTTCTCCAGCTCGACCACCGGGCCGGCGAGGGCGAAATAGACGAACGGGAAGAGGGCACCCACCAGGAACGCGAGGGCGCCGATCACGATGCTGATCATGAAGAGGATGTCGACGGCGATCAGTTTGAGGTAGGAGATGCGCCGCGCGATCGCCCGCAGCGAGGGCGGGTGCTCGTGTTCGGGATGGGTGAGCGAGATCGCCACCGCGCCGCTGAAGAAGACCTCGCCGAAGAGGCTCGAGGCGGTGACCGCGGCGAGCGCGCCGAGAAAGGCGGCGAGTTTCCAGCCTTCGGTGACGTTGAGAGCGCTGGTGTCGACCCCGTGCAGCAGCGCGTCGACGAGGCCGATCGGGATGAAGACGATCGTCGCCAACATCACCAGCGAGGGCGCCCAGGCCCAGTAGACCCGCCAGACCTGCCGGAAGAGAAGGAGCAGGCGCCGCCGTCGACTCATCGGCCGCGGCCGCGCCGGCGGCGCCCCGCGGGCACCCGACCGCGCCGTTCGAGCTTGGTCTGGCCGGACTCGGAGGCGGGCACGCGGCGCAGGTCGCCGAGCTCGGGGATGAGGATCTCTTCGGCGCAGACCCGGTGCCAGTGGTGATGGTCGGTGCCGCCGAGCCGGCGGACGAACTGGACGATCGTGTGCTCGTCGCCGACCTCGATGTCGCCGTGGCAACCGGGGCAGCGGTAGAGCTTGCGGGCGATGCCGCGGATCAGCCAGGCCTCGTCGCCCTCTTCGGTGATTCCTTGGAGGCTCCAGCGCATGCTCGGCTCACCTTCGAATCGGCTCATCGGCAAGACGCTTCCGTCATGACTTGAAATCCAACCAGAAGGGAAAGCGCCAGGCCCGGCGAAATTGTCGGCCGTGACCAAGACCGCGACGAAATCCCCGCAACTCAAAAGCCTCTCCGACTACATCCAGGAGCGTTTCGAGGAGTTTTCCCGCTCCCAGAAAGATGTGGCCCGCTACATCGTCGACCACCTCGACGAGGCCGCCTTCCTCACCGCCGAGGAGCTCGCCCGTCGCGCCAGCACCTCCTCCTCGACCGTCGTCCGCTTCTCCCAGGCGCTCGGCTTCGAGGGCTACCCGGAGCTGCAGCAGGCCGCGATCGAGGAGTACCGGACGACGATCGCCGCGGTCGGCTCCGCCACCGGCCCTCTCTTCTCCTTCGACCACTCCGAGCTCGAGGGGTCGCTCAGCGCCGACTACTCGAACCTCGAGGAAACGGCGCGCAAGCTGACCACCGAGCAGGTCAACGACTCGGTCGCCGCGCTCGCCACCGCGCAGCGCATCGTGATCGTCGGCGTCGACCAGATGGCCTTCTTCGCCAGCTACCTGCGCCACACCCTCAGCCTGCTCGACATCCGCGCCGAAATCGTCGCCTCGACCGGCGGCGAGAGCCTCCAGCGACTCGGCCGGATCGACGAGAACACGCTCGTCATCACGCTTTCCGCGGGCCGCGCCCACCCTCTCCTGCTGCGAGCGATGAAGCTCGCCCTGCACCGCGGCGCACGCACCCTGGCGATCTCCGACGCGACCATGTCGGAGGTCGGCGAGCACGCCGAGATGACGCTCTACTTTTCGTCCAACAGCCCCTCCTTCACCCGCTCCAACACGGCGCTGATGGCGCTCGTGCAGGCGCTCGCGCACGGGTTGTACGCGCGGGATGAAGACCTGCACCGCGACCGCATCAAGGCGTACAAACTCAAGTAGGGCAGGCGCGGGGGCGGCCCGCCGCTCCCTAATATGGAGTGCATGCCCGAGCGCGCGACGTTCCGACTGAAGACCGGCCTCGCCGAGATGCTGAAAGGCGGCGTGATCATGGACGTGGTCACGCCCGAGGAGGCGAAGATCGCCGAGGAGGCCGGCGCCTGCGCGGTGATGGCATTGGAGCGCGTGCCCGCCGACATCCGCCGTGACGGCGGGGTGGCGCGGATGTCCGACCCGGCGATGATCAAGGGCATCCAGGAGGCGGTGACGATCCCGGTGATGGCGAAGGCGAGGATCGGCCACTTCGCCGAGGCCCAGGTGCTGCAGGCGCTGGAGGTCGACTACATCGACGAGTCCGAGGTGCTGACCCCGGCCGACGAGGTCAACCACATCGACAAGCTCGCCTTCGAGGTGCCGTTCGTCTGCGGTGCCACCAACCTCGGCGAGGCGCTGCGGCGGCTCGGCGAGGGCGCGGCGATGATCCGCTCCAAGGGCGAGGCCGGGACCGGCAACGTGGTCGAGGCCGTCCGTCACATGCGCGAGATCACCTCCGGGATACGGCAGCTGTCCCAGCTGCGGCCCGAGGAGCTCGCCGCCGCCGCCAAAGAACTGCCGGCGCCGCTGGAGGTGGTCCAGGAGGTCGCCGCCGCGGGTCGCCTGCCGGTGCCGCTCTTCTGCGCCGGGGGGATCGCGACGCCCGCCGACGCGGCGCTGATGATGCAGCTCGGGGCCGAGGGCAACTTCGTCGGCTCGGGGATCTTCAAATCCGCGGACCCGGCGCGGCGGGCGAAGGCGATCGTCGAGGCGACCACCCATTACGAGGACCCGGAGCGGGTCGCGGCCGCCTCGATCGGGCTCGGCGAGGCGATGGGCGGGCTCGAGATCGGGCCGCTCGAGGAGCAGGGCGCCCTGCTCCAACACCGCGGGAGCTGACCTGAAGGTCGGCGTCCTAGCCCTGCAGGGCGACTTCGAGGCGCACGCGAAGACGCTGCGCGAGCTCGGTGCGGCGGTGACCGAGGTGCGCACGCCGGAGGGGTTGGAGGGGCTCGACGGCCTGGTCATCCCGGGCGGCGAGTCGACGACGATCGCGAAGGGGATCGAATCGTCGGGCCTCGAGTCGGCGCTGCGCGCCCATCACGCGGCGGGGCGACCGATCCTCGGCACCTGCGCCGGGCTGATCGTCTGCGACGACCGGCACCTCGGCTTCATCGACGCGACGGCGCGCCGCAACGCCTTCGGGCGCCAGCTGCAGAGCTTCGAGGCCGAGCTCGAGGTGAAGGGGGCGGGGGAGGAGCCGCTGCGGGCGGTCTTCATCCGGGCCCCGTGGGTCGAGCGGACCGGGGCGGGGGTCGAGGTGCTGGCGTCCTGGGAGGGACACCCGGTGGCGATCCGCGAGGGCACCGTCCTCGCCTCCGCCTTCCACCCCGAGCTGACCGACGACCCGCGTTTCCACGCGATATTCATGGCGATGATCACCAAGGCCCAGGAGCGACAGAAGGAGAGAGGGGCGGCAAGAGGATGAGCGGCGATCCGAGGACCCAGAGCCTGGCGAAGATCCTGGTCGGCTACTCGACCAAGGTGAAGGAGGGGGAGGTCGTCTCGATCGACGGCGAGAGCGCCGCCGGGCCGCTCCTCCTCGCGGTCTACGAAGAGGTGCTGAAGGCGGGCGGCAACCCGGTCCTCAACGTCGCCCTCGACGGCCAGATCGCCGCCTACTTCAAACACGCCTCCGACCGGCAGCTGGAATGGATCTCGCCCTTCGCCGAGTGGATGGTGGACAACGCCGACGTGCGGATCGCGATCGGCGCCAGCACCAACACCCGCGAGCTCTCCGGGGTGCCGCCGGCGCGCCAGACGCTGCGCCAGTCGGTGACCGGCGACCTCATGAACCGGGCGATGAAGCGGAGCGCCGAGGGCGACTTCCGCTGGGTCTACACGCTCTTCCCGACCAGCGCCTACGCCTCCGAGGCGGAGATGAGCCTGGCCGACTACGAAGACTTCTACTACGGCGCCTGCCTCGCCGACGACGCTGATCCACTGACCGCCTGGAAGCGCGCCTCGGAGGAGACCGAGCGGCTCGCCGACTGGATCCAGGGCCGTGAGGAGGTGCGGATCACCGCCCCCGGCACCGACATCCGGCTCGGCATCGCCGGCCGCACCTTCATCCCCTGCATCGGCGACAACAACATGCCCGACGGCGAGTTCTTCACCGGCCCGGTCGAGGACTCGGTCGAGGGCGAGGTCAGCTTCCACCTGCCGGCCGTGATCGGCGGCCGCGAGGTCTCCGGCGTCCACCTCAAGTTCGAGGGCGGCCGGGTGGTCGACGCGAGCGCCGAGCGTGGCGAGGAGTTCCTGATCGCCCTGCTCGACACCGACGAGGGCGCCCGCACGCTCGGCGAGCTCGGCATCGGCACCAACTACGGCATCGACCGCGGCACCCGTGAGGTCCTCCTCGACGAGAAGATCGGCGGCACCGTCCACATGGCGGTCGGCCAGGCGTATCCGGAGTCCGGAGGCACCAACGAGTCGGCCGTCCACACCGACCTGGTCTGCGACCTGCGCCTCGGCGGCAAGCTCGAAGTCGACGGCATCGTGATGCAGGAGGACGGCAGGTTCGTCGTCTAGAGGTGCTGCTGCAGCAGGATCCCGGCGAAGCCGAAGGTGACGGTCGCAAACAGCGCCACGAAGGCCCAGATCATCCCGCGGGTCAGCGCCGCGAGCTCGCCGCGCACGCTCCCAAACTCGCTACGCACGCTCCCGAGCTCGCCGCGGATCGCCCTGAATTCGGCACGCATCTCGGCAAAGCCGTCGTCGACTTTCTTTTCCAGTCGTTCCATCTGCTGCTCGTCGCTCAGCGCCTGCATGAGCCGATGGAAGCACTACCGACGGCGCCCTTCAAGCGGCGTTACAGAGAATTTGCAAAGGCGCCGCGAAGCGTGCGCAAGGGCTAATTGTTCGGCAGCGGGCTGCCCGCCAGCAGGAAGAACCAGGTGACGAGGGCGATCGCGGCGAGCATCACCGAGGACATCATCACCGCCTCGACCACGGTCACCGAGTTGTTGACCGGGCCCGTGTCGCGCATGCTTTTCAGCCAGCTCGGCCGGGTCTGGACCAGCCGGTTGCTGCCGGTGACGCGCACGTAGAGGTCGTTGAGGCGGCCGATCAGCCAGGCGTCGATCAGCACGGTGAGGATGATCCCGACGACCACCACCATGTATGGACCCATGCTCGGGAACTGGCTGTGGGAGACCTTCGAGCCGATGTAGACCCAGCCGAGCGGGATCAGCGTCCAGAGCGAGAAGGCGGCCAGGAGCATGGCGAGGAAGACGACCGTCGCCGCCGCGTTGCGCCCGAAGCTCCTGACTGCCGTTTCCATGACGTTCTCCCTCTCATAGAATGACATCTGCATGTCAGGTCATTCCAAGTGGTCATCGATCAAACACAAGAAGGGCGCGGCCGACGCGAAACGCGGCAAGCTCTTCTCGAAGCTCGCCCGGGCGATCACGGTCGCCGCGCGTGACGGTGGCGGTGACACCGACGGCAACCCGGCGCTCGCCACCGCCGTGCAGAAGGCGCGCGAAGCGTCGATGCCGAAAGACAAAATCCAGAAGGCGATCGACACCGGCACCGGGGCAGGCAACGACGGCGCCAACTACGAACGGGTGCTCTACGAGGGCTACGGCCCGGCCGGTGTCGCGGTCCTGGTCGAGGCGCTGACCGACAACCGCAACCGCGCCGGCGCCGAGATCCGCCACGCGTTCTCGACCCACGGCGGCGGCCTCGGCGAGCCCGGCTCGGTCGCCTGGAACTTCGAGAAAAAGGGCGTGGTCGTGGTCGATGCGGACCGCTACAGCGAGGACGACGTGATGCCGGCGATCGACGCCGGCGCCGAGGACGTCCAGGAGGAGGGCGACAAGATGCGCGTCCTCTCCGAGCCGACCGACCTCACCGCGGTGAAGGCGGCGCTGGAAGCGGCGGGCGTCGAGATCGAGTCGGCGGCGCTGGCTACCGAACCGAAAAGCACGGTCGAGCTGGCCGGCCGCGACGCCGAGCGGATGATCGACCTGCTCGACGTGCTCGACGACCAGGACGACGTCGATCAGGTCTACGCCAACTTCGACATCCCCGAGTCGGTGCTCGAAGAGCTCGCCGCTTAGCTGTTCGAAATCAGCCTCATAGGCGCATAAGGAACAGCGCGGGGGAGGCATCCGGGGCTCCTCCCAGAATCAGTCTCTTATGCAGGTCGTGATGGGGATCGATCCGGGCGCGGCGAACCTCGGCTTCGGCATCGTCCGGGTCGAGGGCAACCGCATGGTCGCGCTCGACGGCGGCGTCGTCGAGACCGGGCCCGAGCTGCCGATGGAGCGTCGCCTGGAGCGGATCCACAGCGCCCTCCGCGATCTGATCGCCTGGCACGAGCCGCGCGCGCTGGCCATCGAGCAGGTCTACTTCGGTCGCAACGTCGTGTCGGCGACGGTGGTCGGGCAGGCCAGCGGGGTGGCGATGCTGGCTGCCGCCCAGCACGGCATCGCCTGCTTCGCCTACACCCCGCAGGCGATCAAGATGGCGGTCTGCGGCTCCGGCGCGGCCGGCAAGAAGCAGGTGCAGCGGATGGTCGGCACCCTGCTCGGCCTGCCCGAGCCGCCGACGCCCGACCACGCCGCCGACGCCCTCGCCGTCGCGATCTGCCACGGCGGTGGCGAAGGGCGGCGCCAGGCGGTGTCCCACGCCGGCTCGGTGCCGAGCGGCGGCAACCAATTCACCGCGCGGGTGGCCGGATGATCGCCGCCGTCCGCGGCGAGGTGATGGTCCGCCGCCCCGACCACGTCGTGATCGACGCAAACGGCGTCGGCTATCGGCTCGCGGTCTCCTCGGAGACCTTGAAGGCGGTCCCGGCGGCGGGCTCGGAGACGTTCCTGCACGCGGAGCTGATCGCCCGCGAGGACTCGCTGGCCCTCTACGGCTTCGCCTCCGAAGACGAGCGCGACCTCTTCCGGTTGCTGATCTCGGTCAGCGGCGTGGGGCCGAAAGTGGCGATCGCGGCGCTCTCCGGCGGCAGCTCGCGCGAGTTGCTGCGGGCGATCGCGGCGGGCGACACCAAACGCTTCCAGGCGGTGCCGGGGATCGGCAAGCGGACGGCGGAGCGGATCATCGTCGAGCTGCGCGAGAAGGTGGCGGGGGCGCTCGAGGTCTCCTCGGCGATCGCCGCCGCCGAGGAAGGCGACGCGCGCTCCCTCGCCCGCGACGGCCTCGTCAACCTCGGCTACCAGCCGCTCGAGGCCGAGCAGCTGCTCGACGGCCTGGAGGGCGACGATGCCGAGCAGCTGCTCGCCGTGGCCCTCCGCAAGGCGGGGGCGAACCGATGAGCGACGACGCCATCGGCGTCAACCGCATCCGCACTCCCGGGATCGATCCCGATCCGGTCCCCGTCGACGCAGAGGTCCGGGTGCATGATGCGCGGGCCGACGTCGAGGACCTCGACCGCTCTCTCCGCCCGCCGACGCTGGCCGACTTCGTCAACCAGGTCCAGGTCACCGAGCAGCTCGCGATCTTCATCGAGGCCGCCCGCCGGCGCGGCGAGCCGCTCGACCACGTCCTGCTCGCCGGGCCGCCAGGGCTCGGCAAGACCTCGCTCGCCAACATCGTCGCCGCCGAGCTCGGGGTCCCGTTGGTGCAGACCGCCGGCCCGGCGCTCGAGCGCAAGGCCGACGTCGCCTCCTTCCTCACCGCGCTCGAGCCCGGCAGCGTCTTCTTCATCGACGAGATCCACCGGCTCGGCCGCGCCGTCGAGGAGACGCTCTACCCGGCGATGGAGGACGGCGAGCTGCCTGTCGTGCTCGGCCAGGGGGCGGGCGCGCGGACCGTCACCCTGCCGCTGCCGCCGTTCACCCTGATCGGTGCGACCACCCGGGCAGGTCTCCTGACCACGCCGCTGCGCGATCGCTTCGGGGTCAGCCACCGGCTCGAGCACTACAGCGCCGAGCACCTGGCGCTGATCGTCGAGCGCTCGGCCGGGATCCTCGAGGTCGAGATCGACGCCGCGGGCGCCCACACGATCGCCTCGCGCTCACGCGGCACCCCGCGTGTCGCAAACCGCCTGCTGAAGCGGGTCCGCGACTTTGCCGAGGTGAAGGGGACGGGCGCGATCGGCGCCGCCGTGGCGGCCGACGCGCTGGCGATGCTGGAGGTCGACGAGGTGGGCCTCGACCGCGCCGACCGCGCCTTGCTCGACACGGTCGCCTCCAAGTTCGGCGGCGGGCCGGTCGGCCTCTCGACGCTCGCGATCGCGATCGGCGAGGAGCAGGACACGATCGAGGACGTGCTCGAGCCCTACCTGCTGCAGCAGGGACTGCTCAAACGGACGCCGCGCGGGAGGGTGCTCACCCAGCGTGCCTACGATCATCTCGGCCTGGCCGCACCGGAGGGCCCGGCAGGCCTCTTCTAGCTCCACGAGCGCTTAAGCCGCGCCATAGACCGATCATCTAGCCTGTCCCGACCATGCCGTTCTTCATCTGCCCCAACTGTGGACACCGCGAGGTCAGCGGCTCCCGGACCGAAGGGTTCAGCCGCCGTCCGAAAGGTTGCTCGAAATGTGGTTTCGGGTTCGTCTTCGAACTACTCGACGATTATTATCCGGCACCGAACGCGGCGTTCTTCGTCTGCGATCAGCAGGAACGGGTCATCGATGCGGGCAAGGGGAGCTACGAGTTGACGGGTCTTACCGACGAGGATGTGATCGGCCGTCCGGTGCGCGAGGTGCTCGGCCTCGACTGGATCGATCCCGGCGACGGCGGCCCCGAGGCCGACACCGACGGCGACGGCAAGACCGATCCGATCGAGACCTCGCTCGAGTGGGGCGTGCGCTCGCTCGGCAAGCGCGTCTCGGTCAACGCCGAGGGCGACCTTCCGGCCAAGGCCGTCGCCGACGTCTTCCCCGCCTATGACGACGACGGCGGGCTTCTGCTTGTCCTGACCCCGGAGGGCTAGGTTCCGTGGGCTCCAGGCGGCGGCATCTCTTCGTCCTGCTCTTCGTGCTCGCCCTGGTGGCGATCTCGGCGATCATCATCGCGAGCAAGGAAACGAAGCTCGGTCTCGATCTGCAGGGCGGGCTGCAGCTGGTCTACGAAGGTCAGCCGACCGGCACGGCGACCGAAGTCTCCGGTGAAGACATCGAAGACTCGATCAACATCATCGAAAAGCGGATCAACAACCTCGGCGTGTCCGAGGCCGAAGTGGCCCGCCTCGGCGACAAGAACATCACCGTCGGCCTGCCCGGCGTCACCGACGCCAACCGCGCCGCCGAACAGGTGGGGACCACCGCCCAGCTCTATTTCTTCGACTGGGAGCCGAACCTGATCGGCATCCAGAAGGTGATCGGCGGCCACCCCGGACAGGAACCGCCCGAAGCCGCGGTCAAGAGGCTCGAAAAGGAATGGAAGAAGGCCGGGCGCAACACCGAAAGCTTCGAGAGTGAACAGATGATCGCCTCCGGCGCCCTCCCTACCGCCTACACGGCGGCGCTGCTGGCAAGCGAACAGGAACCGGTCGAAAACTGCGAAGACTGCTCGTCGGGGAAGACCCAGTACTACCTCTTCGAAAAGGAAGCGCCGCACAAACTGCTGGCCGGTCCGGAGACGGTCAAGAAAGACCTCTACGAAAGCCCGACCGGGGAAGAACTGCCGAGGGACGGGATCGTGGTCGAAGTTCCGGCGGGGACGATCGTCGTCTCCGAACTTCCCACCGAAGAAAGCGGCAAGGTCGACGAAACCGCCCAGCCCGGCTGGTACGCGCTGAGGGACGACCCGGCCCTGTCGGGCAGCGAAATCACCGAACCGAAGCAGGAATACACGCAGGGAAGCGGCGAACCGAACGTCTCCTTCAAATTCACCGATCAGGGGCGCGAAAACTTCCAGGAAGTGACGCGGAAGATCGCCGAGCGCGGCCAGTCGCAGGCGATCGGGCCGGCTACGAGCGCCGAACAGGCGGCCGCCTCCTCCGGCCACTTCGCGGTCATCCTCGACAACGAAGTACAGAGCCGGCCGATCATCAACTACGCCGAAAACCCGAACGGGATCGACGGCCGCCAGGGCGCCCAGATCTCCGGCGGGTTCTCCGGCGAACACGGCCTCGAACAGGCCCAGGAACTGGCGACGACTCTGCAGATCGGCGCGCTGCCGATCAACCTGCACCTGATCTCCGAGACCCAGGTCTCGGCGACCCTTGGCTCGCAGGCGCTCCACGACGGGATCAAGGCCGGGATCATCGGCCTCGCCCTCGTCATCCTCTTCCTGCTCGCCTACTACCGCATCCTCGGGGTGATCGCGGTGATCGGGCTGGCGGCCTACGGGGTGATCTTCTTCGCCCTGATCAAACTGATCCCGATCACCCTGACGCTGCCGGGGATCGCGGGGCTCGTCCTGACGATCGGCGTCGCCGCCGACGCGAACATCGTCATCTTCGAGCGAATAAAGGAGGAGGTCCGGGCCGGTCGCTCGATGTCGAGCGCGATCGCGGCAGGCTACAAACGGGGGATCTCGACGATCGTCGACGCGAACGTCGTCACCTTGCTCACCGCCTTCATCCTCTTCGTGCTGGCGACCGCCGGGGTCAAAGGCTTCGCCTTCACGCTCGGCGTCGGCACCATCACCTCGCTGCTGACCGCGGTCGTCTTCACCCAGGCGCTGCTCGGCACGATGAGCAACTCGTCGCTGCTGCGCTCGCCGAGTGCGCTCGGTGCCGGAGGAGAGGGGCGGCGCTGGCACTTCGACTTCATGGGGGCCAGCCGCTGGTTCTTCACGCTGTCCGGCGTGATCCTCCTGATCGGGGCGGTGGCGCTCTCGACCAAGGAGCTCAACTTCGGCATCGACTTCGAGTCGGGCACGCGGATCACCGCGGCGCTCGAAAAGCCGACCGACACCCCGGCGGTGGAAAGCACCCTCGAAGAAGCCGGGGTCAGCAACGCCCAGGTGCAGCAGGTGAACGTGCCGCACTTCGGCGACAACGTCTTCCAGATCGAGTCGGCGCAGCTGCAGCCGGGCGAAGTCCACGACGCCGAGTCGGCCCTGCAGAAGTCCTACGGGATCGAAAAGAACGGCTTCGAAAGCACCAGCGTCGGGCCCACGTTCGGCAACCAGGTGGCCGAATCGGCGGTCAAGGCGCTGATCTTCTCGCTGCTGGTGATCCTGATCTACGTGGCGCTGCGGTTCGAGCCGAAATTCGCGGTGCCGGTCCTGATCGCCCTCGCCCACGACATCTTGATCACCGGCGGCGTCTACGCGCTGCTCGGGAAAGAAGTGTCGAGCGGGACCGTGGCGGCGTTCCTGACGATCTTGGGTTACTCGCTATACGACACGATCATCGTCTTCGACCGAATACGAGAGAACCTGCCGCGGATGCCCCGCGCCGCGTTCTCGCAGATCGCCAACCGCTCGATGAGCGAGGTCTTGACCCGGTCGCTGGCGACCAGCTTCACGACGCTCCTGGCGGTGCTGTCGCTGCTGATCTTCGGCTCGGCCACCCTGCAGGACTTCGCCTTCGCGATGCTGATCGGGATCGCCTCCGGTACCTACTCGTCGATCTTCATCGCGACGCCGGTGCTGACCGCGTGGAAGGAACGCGAGCCACAGTTCATCCGCCGTCGCCAGCGGATCGCCGAGGCGGAAGGCTTCGTCCCCGCATTCGCCGACGACATCCAGGTGGCGAAGTTGGCAGACGACAGTGAGAGCGATGCGGAAATCGCGGCCGACATCGAGGCTGAAGCCCCGGCGGCCGAGCGGGTGCCGAGGAAAGGGGCCGTGGCGACCGCCGAGCCGGCCGAGGAGAGCGGCGGCGGGGCCCTGGTGGCGCCGGAGCCTGAGGAGCCCCCCGAGGCGGCGACCGCTCCGGAAGTCGACGCTGCGACGAGCCCCGAACGGGCGGCCAACCCGGAGTCGGCCGAGCGCCGCAAACGGAACGAGGAGCGGCGGGCGCGACGCGCCCAGCGCCGCAAAGGCGGTCGACGACGATGAGCGAGGTGCGCGCCTGATGGCCTTCCTGGTCTTCTTCACGATGGGCATCGCCCTCTGGCACTTCACGGTGTTCCTGCCCGATCGCTTCTGGGCGGGGATCGTCGGCGCCTTCCTCGGCGCGGTGATCGGTGCCGTCGTGGTCGGCACGATCATCCTGGTGGTCGACGGCCAGAGCGTCGGCAACACGACGATCGGCACCGCCCTCTCGGCGATCCCCGGCGTCGCCCTCGGCCTCGGCGTCGTCTGGCTGATCGGCATGCGCGAACCGCACGCCGACTGATTTGCGCATATTGCAGGTTCGGGACTCGCCGCGCAGCGCGAAAGCGATGCGCGCCGGCGTTTGCCGCCGGGCGCCTTCCTAGCCTGGAAACGTGCCGGAAACCGCCAAGGCATTCGCCGCCGACCCATACGATTACGCCGACGTCCGCGCCGTCGCCGATGCCCTCGGGCTGAGCGCGCCGGTCGCGGTGACGCTGGTCCGGCGCGGCTATCGGACCCCGGACGAGGCGCGCGCCTTCCTCGCCGCCGACGAGTCGCATCCGCCGGAGGCGTTCCGCGGCATGGACGAGGTCGTGGCGCTGGTGCGGACGGCGATCGAGGCGGGGGAACGGATCACCGTGCACGGCGACTTCGACGTCGACGGCGTCAGCGCCACGGCGCTCCTGGTCTCGACCCTGCGCGACCTCGGGGCCGACTGCGACTGGCTGATCCCCGACCGGATCGCGGACGGGTACGGCCTCGGCGGCGAGAACGTCGAAAAGCTCGCGACCCGCGGGACCGCCCTCCTGATCACCGTCGACTGTGGGATCACCGCGGTCGAGCAGGTGGCGCAGGCGCAGGAACTGGGGATGGAGGTGATCATCACCGACCATCACCAGAGGGACGAGGAGCTGCCCGGGTGCCTGATCCTGCACCCCGAGGTGAGCGGCTATCCGTTCGAGTCGCTCTGTGGGACGGCGGTGGCCTGGAAGTTGGCGACCGCGCTCCGGGGGGGAGCCGCGGAGCGGGACCTGGACCTGGTGGCGTTGGCGACCGTCGCCGACGTGGTCCCGCTCGTGGGCGAGAACCGGGCGCTGGTGAAGCGGGGCCTCGCCGAGATGCGGCGCGCCAAGCGGATCGGGCTGCGGGCGCTGATGGAGGCTTCGCGGTGCGAGCCGAACAGGCTCGACGAGGGCGACCTCGCCTTCCGATTGGCGCCGCGGATCAACGCGGCGGGCCGGCTCTATCGGGCCGACGCCGGGGTGGAGCTGCTGCTGAGCGAGGACGACGACCGGGCGAGGCAGATCGCCGTGGAGCTGGGCCGGGCCAACTCCGAGCGGCGGGCGACCGAGCGCGAGGTCGACGCGGCGGCGGAGGCGGCGCGGCGCGAGCTTCCCGACGAGCTGAGGGAGGCGAACGGGCTGGTGTTGGCGGGGGAGGGGTGGCACCCCGGTGTGGTCGGGATCGTCGCCTCGCGGCTGGTCGAGCGCCACCACCGCCCGGTCGTCGTCATCTCGCTGGACGGGGAGGGGGGTGGACGGGGCTCGGGGCGGAGCATCCCCGGCTTCGACCTGCACGCGGCACTCGAGGCATGCTCCGAGCATCTTGAGAGCTTCGGCGGCCACAAGGCGGCGGCGGGATTGTCGCTGAAGGCTGTGGACCTCGATGCGTTCCGCGCGGCGTTCGCGACATACGCAAACGAGACTCTGGGCGAGGACGACCTGAAGCGCACCGAGCGGATCGACGCGATGGTCGGTGGCGTCGGCCTCGGGCTCGACCTCGCCGAAGAGCTCACCCAACTGGCCCCCTTCGGGATGGGCAACCCCGGCGTGCGGCTGATGGTCCCTTCGGCGCGGGTCACCGACCAACGGACGATGGGGGAAGAGGGGAAGCACTCCCGGTTCAGCCTGCACAGCGGCTCCCACCGCGCCCTCGGCGTCGCCTTCGGTCGCTCCAGCCTCGGCGTCGACGACGACGAGATGCTCGACGCTGCGGTGCGCCTCGAGGTCAACCACTGGAACGGCGCGGTCGAGCCCCGCGTCGTCCTCCGCGAGGTCTACCCGCTCCACGAGAAGGCCGATGCGCTCTCCCCGCACCCATGCGAGTGCGACGACGCCGAGTGGTGGGCGCGCTTCGAGGCCGAGCTCCACCGTGATTTGACCACTCAGGGGAATGCTGTGGAGAGAAACCGTCGCATAGCGACAGAAAGGCTCCACGGCACCGCCGGGGGTTCGCCTCGGCACGTAGTCCAAGGCGCAGGCTCATCACCGACCGCGACGATCGCGGAGCTCGTCTCGAGCGGCGCCGGCGTCCTCGCCGTCGCCGCCGACGCCTCGCGGCGGGCGGCGCTCGCCAACGGGGCGACCGGGCTCGCCCGCTTCAACGGCGGCGCGGCGCTTGTCGGTTGTCACCGCTGCGGCGCCGCAACGGTCGCAGGCCTCGCGGCGCGCGCGCAGAGCGGTCTCGCCCTCGTCGATTACGCGGCCCTCGCGATGGCGCCGGACCTCGCCGTCTCCTTCGAGCACGTCGTCCTCGTCGATGCCCCGCGCTCACCCGCCGATGTCGCTCGAGCGACGCTTCCGCTCGGCGCGCCCGTCCCCACCTACCCGCCAAACGAGGGTGGGGACGGACGCGCCGGGGCGTCAGCCGGCTTTCTCCACCCCATGTTCTCCGCCGCCGAGCGCGACTTCGGAACCGGTGTGCTTGCCGCTCAGGCGCCCTCGCGCGAGACGATCGCCGGCGTCTTCCGGGCCCTCCGCGAAGGGGGCGAGCTCTCGGGTCAGGGGCTGCGCGCCGCCCTCGCCGGTCCCGGTCCGCATCCGCTCGCCCCCGAGACCGCGGCCCGCGCTTTCCGCGTTCTGCTCGAGCTCGGCCTCGTGACGGGTGACACGAGCGCGGGCGACGGCTTGGTCGGCGTCGTATCCTCTGAAGGGACCGATCTGGAGCGCTCGGCGGCGTTTCGGGTCTATGGCCAAGAGCATTCGGAGGCACTGTCATTTCTGCAGACCCCAAAATTCCCGTAGAGCGCAAGGAGCTGCTCGCCGACCTGTTCGCGGTCGTCGAGGAGTTCGACTCTGCCCACGAGGAGGCGCCCCAAGGCGCCGCCGGGGGGACGGCGGTCGCCGTCGCCACGATCGACCGCGCGAAAGTCGAGCGCGCCTTCGACTTCGCCTGCGAGCGCCACGCCGACCAGAAGCGCTACTCCGGCGACGAGTTCATCACCCACCCGGTCGGCGTCGCCCAGATCTGCGCCGGGATGCGGCTCGACACCGAGACGCTCTGCGCCGCCCTGCTCCACGACACGGTCGAGGACACGAGCGCCTCGCTGGAGGAGATCGAGGCCGAGTTCGGCGAGGAGATCTCCCAGCTGGTCGACGGCGTCACCAAGCTGACCGGGATGAACTTCGAGAGCCGCGACGAGCGGCAGGCCGAGAACTACCGGAAGATGATGGTGGCGATGGCCACCGACGTCAGGGTGATCCTGATCAAGCTGGCCGACCGCCTCCACAACATGCGCACGCTGGGGGCGCTGCCGAAGCAGAAGCAGACGCTGAAGTCCCACGAGACGCTGGAGATCTACGCGCCGCTCGCGCACCGCCTGGGGATCCACGCGATCAAGTGGGAGCTCGAGGACCTCGCCTTCGCGACCCTGCACCCGCGCAAGTACGCGGAAATCAAACAGCTCGTCGCCCAGCAGCGGGACGAGCGTGAGGCCTATGTCGCCGAGGCCGGCGAATTCCTCTCCGAGGAGCTGGAAGAGGTCGGCATCGAGGCCGAGATCTCCGGCCGCGCCAAGCACTTCTACTCGATCTACACGAAGATGGCGAAGAAGGGCCGCGAGTTCAACGAGATCTTCGACCTCACCGCGATGCGGGTGATCGTCGGCTCGGTGAAGGACTGCTACGGCGCGATCGGCGTCATCCACTCGCTCTGGAAGCCGCTGCCCGGTCGCTTCAAGGACTTCGTCGCGATGCCGAAGGCCAACATGTACCAGGCGCTCCACACGACCGTGATCGGGCCCGAGGGCAAGCCGCTCGAGATCCAGATCCGGACCGAGGAGATGCACAAGCTGGCCGAGTACGGGATCGCCGCCCACGTCGCCTACAAAGAGGGCGGCCGCGGGGACCCGCAGCGGGAGAAGATGACCTGGCTGCGCCAGCTGGTCGAGGCCGAGGGCGAACAGGACCCGACCGAGTTCCTCGAATCGCTGAAGGTCGACCTCTTCGAGGAAGAGGTCTTCGTCTTCACCCCGAAGGGCGAAGTGAAAAACCTCTCGGCGGGTTCGACCCCGCTCGACTTCGCCTACGCGATCCACACCGACGTCGGGCACAGCTGCGTCGGCGCCAAGGTGAACGGCGCGATCGTGCCGCTCCACTACCAGCTGCGCTCCGGCGACATCGTCGAGGTGCTGACCGCGAAGCAGAAACGGGCGCCGTCGCTCGACTGGCTGAAACTGGTCCGCACCAGCCGCGCCCGCAACAAGATCCGCGCCTGGTTCAAAGAGGAGCGCCGCGAGGACGCCGAGCGCGACGGTCGCGAGGGCCTCGAGGAGGCGCTGCGCAAGCGCGGCGTGCCGATGCAGAAGATCGCCGGCTCGCCGCTGCTCGCCGACGTGATCCGCGAGATGGGCTTCCGCAAAGGCACCGAGTTCTACATCGCCCTCGGCCAGGGCAAAGTCTCGACCAAGACGGCGGTCAACAAGATCCTGCAGCGGCTGAAAGCGGGCGAGTCGGTCGAGGGCGACCTGCTGCCGGCGACCGAGCACTCCGATCGCGCCCGACGCACCAAGGACGCCTCCAACTACGGCATCGTCGTCAAGGGGGTCGAGGATGTCGCCGTGCGGCTCGCGAAGTGCTGCCGGCCGGTCCCCGGCGACGAGATCGCGGGCTACGTCAGCCTCGGCCGCGGGATCACCATCCACCGCTCCGACTGCAAGAACGTGAAGGCGCTGAAACGCTCCCCGGAGCGCTTCGTCGACGTCAACTGGGAGGGCGAAAACGAAGCGTCCTACCGGGTGGAGATCCAGATCGACGCCTACGACCGGACCCGTCTTCTCGAGGACCTCTCGCGCACGTTCTCGGAGGCCGGGATCAACATCATCGGCGCCTCCTGCACCACCAACCATCCGATGGTCAAGAACAAGTTCGTGATCGAGGTCGGCGACACCGAGCAGCTCAAACACTGCATCTCGCGTCTGCGCAACGTGGAGAGCGTCTTCGACGCCTACCGGATAACTCCGACCGCCTGAGCCGATGGCGCTGACCGTCGCCGTCACCGGGCCGACGGGGGAGATCGGCCGCTCGCTGATCGACGCGCTGGAGGCCTCCGAGGCGGTGGGCGAGGTCCGGGGGATGGCGCGGCGCCCGTTCGACCCGGCCGCGGCGGGCTGGCGCAAGACGACCTACCAGCGCGGCGACATCCTCGACCGCGGCCACCTGACGGCGCTGCTCGACGGCGCCGACGTCGTCGTCCATCTCGCCTTCGCGATCTTCGGCGATCGTGCAATCTCGCGGCGGATCAACCTCGACGGCAGCCGCAACACCTTCGAAGCGGCGGTCGAGGCCGGGGTGGGGAGGCTGGTCTACGCCTCCTCGGTAGCCGCCTATGGCTTCCACCCCCACAACCCCCAGCCGCTGACCGAGGAGACCCCGGCACTCGGCTCGCCCGACTTCTACTACTCGGCACAGAAGGCGGAGCTGGAGGAGGCGCTCGACGAGGTTCTCGCCGGCACCGAGCTCGAGGCGTTCGTCTTCCGTCCCTCGATCGTCGCCGGACCGCGGGCGCCGATGCTGATCGAGCGGACGGTGGGCGCCGTCCGGCTCGGCGATCCGGCGCCGCGACTGCGTCGCCACGTTCTCGGCCGGATCCCGCTGCTGCGCCCGGTGCTCCCCGACGCCGGCGTGCCGCTGCAGCTGGTCCACCACGACGATGTCGCCACGGCGCTCGCCGCAGCCGTCGAGGGGAAGGGTGCGCCCGGTGCCTGCAACCTGGCGGGCGACGGCGAGATCGGGGTCGCCGACATCGCCCGCGCGCTCGGCTGGAGCTCGGTCCGCGTGCCGCGGCCGGCGTTCGGCGCCGGCACCGCGATCGCCGGCCGCCTCTCCTTCCTCGACCCGCAGCTGGAGTGGGCGACGGCGCTCTCCACCCCGGTGATCATGGACACGACCAAAGCGCGCCGAGAGCTCGGCTGGGAGCCCCGCTTCGACGCACCCGAGACCCTCCTGCAGACCGCCGTCGCCGCCCGCGAAACCGGCCTCCTCGACTAGTGCGTTCGCACTTCGTTCCGCTATCCGGAACTAACTGCGAACTCACCAGTGGGCTCAGGCGACGATGGTGAGGGCGCCGGGGTCGACGCCGATCTCGACCCGGGTGCGCTCGCCGATGTAGTCGCCGTCGACCTGCAGCTGGAAGGAGCGGGGGGCACCGGAGCGATCCTCGGAGATCGACTCGAGCGTGGCGCCGGTGATGCCCTCGAAGCCGACGATCTGGCGGTGGCGGACCGCCGGGCGCCGCGGTGAGAAGAGGCGCGGGATCAGGGTCGGCATGTCGCGCTGCGCGGCCCTTTTGAGCACCGCCATCGAGAGCGTGCCGTCGTCGATTGCGATCCCCTCGCATATATAGATCGGTTTGCTCGAGAAGTAGGTGAAGGGGTCGGAGTTCTGGGCGATCGCGGTGACGCCCTCGACCGCCTCGCCGCCGACCGTGACCCGCATCCGCACCGGGTTCAGCAGATAGCGTTTGTAGAAGGCCGACACCCCGGCCCAGCTGTAGTACCAGGGACCGGCTTTCGCCTTCAACCTGGGATGCGCGTCGACCCGCTTCACCACCGTGGCGTCGATCCCGGCGCCGCAGGCGAAGACGAAGCGCCGCTCGTCGGCCCGCCCGAGGTCGACCTTCCGCGGCTCCCACTCGTCGGCCAGCGAGAGCAGGTGCTCGGTCGCATCGACGACGTCGTTGGGGATGCCGAGGCTGCGGGCGACCACGTTGGCCGAGCCGCCGGGCAGGATCGCCATCGGCATGTCGGTTCCGGCCAGCCCGTTGGCGACCTCGTTCAGCGTCCCGTCGCCGCCGAAGGAGACGACCACGTCGTAACCGCCGTCGCGCGCCTCGCGCCCGATCTCGGTCGCGTGGTTCTGCGCCTCGGTCGCCACCGCCTCGACCTCGTAGCGGCCCTGCAGCGCGTAGACGACGAGGTTCCGCAGCCGATCCGACACCGTCGTCGCGTAAGGGTTGACGATGATCAGCATCCGTTTCTTGGCCGGTTTACCCGACCTGCGCGCGCCGAACGAGACCATCTGCGGCTGGAGCCTATGCGACCGCTTCGAAGCGGATCACGCCACCGTCCTCGAACTCCCGCACACGGCCTTCGGCCTCGAGCAGGTCCATGTGGCCGATCACCTCGGAGAGGGTGAGGAAGGCCTGGGTGACGGCGATGTTGCCCCACATCGACTGGGCCAGCTCGTAGCCGCTGTGGGGGCCGTCGGCGAGCATGCGGAGGAGTTTCTCCTTGCGTCGCTCGGTCGAGGCGAAGCGGGTGTCGATCAGCCCCTTGTGGTCCTCGATCGGCTCGCCGTGGCCGGGGAAGAGGACCGCGTCGTCGGGCAGCTCGCGGGTCTTCGCCAGCGAGTCCAGGTAGGCGGCCAGGGAGTGGGTCCGACCGGGCGAGCCGTCGAGCGGCCGTGAGATCACCGGATTGGAGGAGATGTGAGGGAGAAGGTGGTCGCCGACGAAGGCGATCTGGCCCTCGGCGTCCCAGAAGACGGTGCACATCGGGCTGTGGCCGGGACGGAAGAGCGCTTCCAGGCTGCGGTCGCCGAGGTCGATCGCCTCGCCGTCGGCGAGTGGGCGCGTGACCCGCACCGGGCCGCCCCAGCCGCGGAAGGTGGAGGAGACGCTGCGCAGCGCCAGCGCGATGTCTTCCGGGATGCCGCTGCTCAGCATCAGCTCGACGGCGAATTCGTCGTCGCGTTCGTATTCGGCCTCGAAATCGGACAGTCGCCGCGCCGCGGCGCCGAGCGCCGCCACCTCCGCCCCGGAGTGCTCGACCACGATCTCGGTCAGGCCGACATGGTCGAGGTGGTTGTGGGTGATCAGGACGAGGTCGATGTCGTCGATCGCGTGACCCCGCTCGGCCAACTGCTCGGCCAGTGCGTCGAGCGAGGTCCCGTGGTTGGGCCCGGTGTCGACCAGCGTCAGCCGCTCACCCTCGATCAGGTAGCTGTTGACCTTCCCGACCGCGAACGGGGTCGGGATCGGCAGCCGGTGGATGCCGGCCAGGGCGGCCTGCTCGAGTGCCTGCTCGGGCGTCGTCGTCATGCCCGGATCAGCCCCAGTACCTCGTCGCGGCGGCGCTCCATGTCCTCTTTGGAGATCAGCGACTCGAGGTTCAGCCGCAGCAGCGGCTCGGTGTTCGAGGGCCGCACGTTGAAGTGCCATTCCGGGAAGTCGATCGAGACACCGTCGAGATGGGCCACCTCGGCACCCTCGCCGTAGCGCTCCTCGATCTCCGCCATCTTCGCCGCCTGGTCGGCGACCTCCGAGTTGATCTCCCCGGAGATGAAGTACTTCGAGCGGAACTCCGACATCAGGTCGGCCATCGAGCGCCCCTCCTTGGAGAGCAGCTCGAGGATCAGCAGGGCGGGGATCGTCCCCGAGTCGGCGTTCCAGTTGTCGCGGAAGTAGTAGTGGCCCGATACCTCGCCGCCGAAGGCGGCGTCCTCCTCCCGCATCCGGGCCTTGAAGAAGGCGTGGCCGACGCGCGAGAGATCGGCGCGGCCGCCCTCGGCGGCGACCAGATCGGGGACGGCGCGGCTCGAGCGCGGGTCGTAGAGAATCGTCGCACCGCGGTTCTTGGCCAGGATCTGCCGGGCGAGCAGCGCGCAGATGAAGTCGCCGTCGCAGAACTCGCCGCTGCCGTCGATGAAGAAGCAGCGGTCGGCGTCGCCGTCCCAGGCGATGCCGAGGTCGGCGCCGGTCGAGCGCACCCGGTCGATGATCATCTCCCGGTTCTCGGGCAGCAGCGGGTTCGGCTCGTGGTCGGGAAACTCGCCGTCGGGGACGAAGTACATCTCGACCAGCTCCAGCGGCAGCCGCTCGAGCAGCGGCCCGACCATCGGGCCACCCATCCCGTTGCCGCCGTCGACGACGACCTTCATCGGCTTCACGGCCGAAGGGTCGATGAAACCGAGGGCGTGGGCGCGGAATTCCCCCCAGATGTCGACCTCCTCGAGCGCGCCGCCGCCCGGCGCCTCGCCGAGCCCCGCCTCGATCTCCGCCTTCACTTCGCCGATCCCGGCCTCGCCGGAGAGCGGCAGGGCGCCCTCCCGCACGAGCTTCACCCCGGTGTAGGCCTTCGGGTTGTGCGAGGCGGTGACCATCGCGCCGCCGTCGAGCCCCCGCGAGCCGACCAGGAAATAGAGCATCTCGGTGCCGACCATCCCGGCATCGAGTACCGCCGCCCCCTCGAAGATCATCCCGTCGCGCAGCTCCGCCGCCATCTTCGGCGCGGTCAGTCGCATGTCGCGCCCGAGGCCGACGCGCAGCTCCGCCGCGGGCTTGCCGCGCAGGCGGGCCAGGACGCGGACGAAGGCGCGCCCGATGTCATGCGCGGTGCCCTCGTCCATCTCCTCGCCGTAGAGGCCGCGGATGTCGTAGGCCTTGAAGATCCCCGGGTTCAGCTCCACGTCGCCCCTTTCAGCACGGAGTAGCTCTGCTCGATCGTCTGCGGCATCACTTTGGTGTCGGCGATCACCGGCATGAAGTTGTTGTCGCCGGACCAGCGCGGCACCACGTGCATATGGATGTGGTGCTCGACCCCGGCGCCGGCGATCCGCCCCTGGTTGAAGCCGACGTTGTAGCCGTGCGGCGAGTAGACGTCCTCCAGCCGCCGGATCGCGGTCTGGGACAGCGCCATCATCTCCGCGGTCGTCTCGGCCGGGATCTCCTGGATCGCGCCGATGTGCTCGTAGGGCGCCACCATCAGGTGCCCGTTCGTGTACGGGTAGAGGTTGAGGATCACGAAGGCCCGCTCGCCGCGGTGGACGATCAGGTTGCCCTCGTCGTCATCTTGCGCGGGCTTCGCGCAGAAGATGCACTCCTCCTCGATGTCCTTGGCCGCGTCCGACACGTAGGCGAGGCGCCAAGGCGCCCAGATCCTGAAATTAGCCACTTAGGTCTTGAGCCTATGGGAAGCCACGCCCGGGAGCAGAGGACGTGGCGCTTGATCAGAGCCAACCGCGCCGGCGGAACCAGATGACCATCCCGACCAGGATCAGCACCATCGCCCCGATCACGATGAAGAACGCGGCGAGGTTGTCCTGCCCCGGCACCTCGGAGTTCATCCCCCAGATGCTGGCGATCAGGGTGAGGGGCAGGATCACGACGCTGATCGAGGTCAGCACCCGGAGGATGTCGTTCAGCCGGTGCGAGATCACCGACTCGTTGGTCTCCTCGAGCGCCTCGACCACCTCCTTGTAGTTCTCCAGCATGTCCCAGATCCGCTCGTGCGAGTCGACGATGTCGTCGAAGTAGATCTCTAGATCGAAGTCGGGGGAGAGGTAGCGCGATTTGACTTTCTCGAGGTCGCGGAGGACGGGCCGCTGCGGGCGGATCACCTTGCGGAAGTTGATGATCTCCTGCTTGACGTTGGAGATGTCGCGGACGATGTCCTCGGAGCGGCCCTCGAAGATGTCGTCCTCGAGCGCGTCGAGCTTGTTGCCGATCTTGCGCAGCATCGGGAAGCAGTAGTCGAAGCAGTCGTCGACGAGGCGGTAGAGCAGGTAGCCCGAGCCGCGCGAGAAGAGCTGCTCGCGGAGCTCCTCTTTGCCGCGGCAGCGCTCGAACAGGTACTCGACCGGCTGCAGCGGCTGGTTCGGGATCGTGACCAGGAAGTCGGGGCCGACGAAGAGGTCGAGCTCACCCGCGCCGAGCCGCTTCGCGGCGCGGTCGAAGACCGGCAGGTTGAGGATGCTGAACAGGTACTCGTCGTAGGTGTCGATCTTCGGGCGCTGATTGCGCGAGAGCACGTCCTCGAGGTCGAGCGCGTGGAAATCGAAGTGCTCCTCCAGCCAGGCGCGCTCCAGCGCCCCCGGATGCTCGATGTTCACCCAGCGCAGGCCGCCCCACTCGATCTGCTCGACGCGGGGGGTCTGCGGCTCAGCCTCGACCGGCGCGACGAGCTCGCCGCGACGCACCCGCCGCAGGCGTGGTTTCGGAAGGTTCGGCATCGGCCGCGCCCTTCGTCTCGTCGAGCGGGAGTACGGTCATCGCAGGGGTAGGTTAGCCGTCCGCGGCGCAGCCGAAACGGCACGCGGTGCGGGTGGTAGTCTTCGCCCGACATAAGCGCCACATCTAGAGGGGTGGAGGGACTGGCCCAGTGAAGCCCCGGCAACCATTTCGGACCTCGCGGTCCGAGGCAGGTGCCAACTCCAGCAGGTCACGTGACCTGACAGATGTGGGGGATGTCCGATCCGGACCTCTGCCCCACGTGGCGGAGGTTTTTGCATATAGAGGGCAAAGGAAGGATCGGATGTCAGTCGAGAGCTTGAAATGCAAGGAGTGCGCGAGTGAGTACGAGCTCGGCGCCGCCTATTTCTGCGAACGGTGCTTCGGCCCGCTCGAGGTGAAGTACGACCACTCGTCGCTTGACGCGGCCGAGGCGAAACGGCGCATCCAGGCCGGGTCGCGGGGGATCTGGCGCTACGCCGACTTCCTGCCCTTCTCGGGCCGTCCCGGCGACCCGTTGGAGCCGGGTCTGACGCCGCTGCTGCGCGCCGACCGACTGGCCGAGCGGCTCGGGATCGACGCCGGGATCTGGATCAAGAACGATGCCGCCAACCCGACCCACTCGTTCAAGGACCGGGTCGTCGCGGTGGCGATCGCCAAGGCGCGTGAGCTCGGCTTCGAGACCGTCGCCTGCGCCTCGACCGGCAACCTCGCCAACGCGGTCGCCGCCCACGCGGCTGCCGCCGGGCTCGAGTCCTACGTCTTCGTCCCCGCCAACCTGGAGGAGCAGAAGCTGCTCGCGACCGGCGTCTACGGCACCAACCTGGTCGGCGTGCGGGGCAACTACGACGACGTCAACCGGCTCTGCACGCAGCTCGCCGAGGAGCATCCGTGGGCGTTCGTCAACGTCAACCTGCGGCCCTACTACGCGGAGGGATCGAAGACGCTCGCCTTCGAGACGGTCGAGCAGCTCGGCTGGGAACTGCCCGACCGGGTGGTCAGCCCGATCGCCTCCGGCTCGCTCTTCACCAAACTCGGCCGCGGCTTCCAGGAATGGCTGGACCTCGGCCTGGTCGAGGGTCGCCAGCCGGTCTTCAACGGCGCCCAGGCCGCCGGCTGCAGTCCGGTCGCCACCGCCTTCGCCGAAGGCTGGGACGTCTGCAAGCCGCAGCGCCCGGACACGATCGCCAAAAGCCTCGCGATCGGCGATCCCGCCGACGGGCCCTACGCGGTCGAGCACGCGCGGCGGACCGGCGGCGGCATCGACGCGGTCTCCGACCAGGAGATCCGCGAGGCGATCAAGCTGCTCGCCGAGACCACCGGGATCTTCACCGAGACCGCCGGCGGGGTGACGATCGGCGTCCTGCGCAAGCTGGCCGAGCGGGGCGACATCGCGGACGGCGAGCGGGTCGTCGCCTACATCACCGGCGAGGGCCTGAAGACGCTCGACGCGACCCGCGATACGTTCTCCATGCACGAGATCGACCCCAGCCTCGACAGCTTCGATGCCGAGTTCGCCCAGGAGGTAGGAGTGTCATGAGCGTCACCGTGAAGATCCCGACCCAGTTGCGCGTCGCGACCGGGGGGGAGGCCGAAGTCGAGGTCGAGGGCTCCAATGTCGGCGAGGCGCTCGACGCCGTCTTCGCCGCCTACGGCGACCTGCGCGAGCGGATCACCCAGGACGGCACCCTGCGCCGCTTCGTCAACGTCTACGTCTCCGGCGAGGACATCCGCTTCCAGCAGGGCCTGGAGACCGCGATCAACGAGGGCGACGAGGTCACCATCCTGCCCGCGGTCGCGGGTGGATGAGGCGCTTGGAATACTAAGATTTACCTATTGACAGACGCCTGCGTACCTGATCGGCTGCCGCAAAACCAGTCGATCAGGAGGCCTCAGTGTCCAGTCCGGCGGAGTTCTTCAGCAACAAGAAGGCGACCAAGAAGGGGAAGGCGACCGTCGAGGCGCCGGCGTTCAGCCTGACCAAGGTCCAGGCGAGCCTCGGGGCCCTGATCGTCGTGATCGCCGGCGCCGCGGCGAAGCTCGAAGGCCCGACCGCGGTCAAGGTCGCGGCGATCGGCGCCGGCGCCCTGGTCATGGTCGGCGTCTTCGCCCTCGCCGCGGTCGACCTGGTCGCCCGCCAGCGGGCGACCGAGGCGAAGCTTCGGTGGGGCGCCAAGGAGAGTGCCAAGGCGGAAACCAAGGCGGCCAAGACCAACGGCAGCGTCGCGACGGAGACCGACGAACCGGAGATCTGGTTTGCCGACAACGACGATCTGGTGGTGCAGGAAGCGCACGGCAGGGACGAGTACGAGGTCCGGTTCGCCGAACGCAAGGGCGACACGCTGACCGTGGTCAGCCGTCGCAACGGCAAGTCCTACGAAGCGGCTTTTCGCCCCAAACAGTAGGTATGGACACCGACGGCGGGCCGTCGTCCGCCCGCTTCGCGGATGCGCGCCTCTTCTGCGACGTCGTGATGAAGGGCGGCATCACCAGCGGCGTCGTCTACCCGAAGGCGATCTGCGCCCTGGCCGAGAAATACAGGTTCCGGAACATCGGCGGGACCTCGGCCGGGGCGATCGCCGCGGCGGCCACGGCTGCTGCCGAGTACGGCCGCGGTCGCGAAGGCGGCGGCTTCGAGGAGGTCGAAGAGCTGCGTCGCCGGCTCGCCGAGGAGGGCAAGCTGATCGGCCTCTTCCAGCCGCAGAAGGGGACGCATCGTCTGCACCACGCCCTGATCGCCGGCCTCGCCCGCGGCAAGGTGGCGCGGCTCGGAGCGCTCGTCGTCTACGCGATGCCCGCGACGATCGGCGCCGCGCCGGGACTCCTGATCGCGGCGATGTTGGTGGTCACCGCCTCGCTGTCGGGCTCCCTCGGACTGCTGCTCGGGGCGATCGCCCTCGCCGTCGCGGCCATCTCCTTCGCCGCGATCGGCGCGGCCCTCGGCGTGGCGGTCGCCGTCGCCAGGGACCTCAACACAAGGGTGGTCGAAAACGCCTTCGGGATCTGCTCCGGGATGCCGACCGACCCCGACGACTCGGGTGACCCCACGGCGCTGACGCCTTGGCTCCACGAGAGGATCGAGCGCTGCGCCGGCCACCGCGATCGGCCGGCCGACCGGCCGCTCACCTTCGGCGACCTCTGGTGCGCGCCGGGCGAGACCTGGGACGAGACGAAGACCGAAGACGACCGCCAGATCAACCTGGCGATGATGACCACCAACCTCGTCAATCGGCGCGGGCACACGATGCCCTGGGACGAACGGGACTGGTACTTCAGCCCGGCCGAGTTCTCGAAGCTCTTCCCGGCCGAGGTCGTGCAGCACATGCTGGAGAACCCGCGTCCGGTCGGGGGGACGCCGGGCAAGAAGAGCTGGGCGGACTCCCTGGTCGGGCGCGGCATCGCCTGGCGCCAGGGGCTGCGCCCGCTGCCGGAGGCGAAGGACATGCCGGTCATCGTGGCGACCCGGATGAGCCTCTCCTTCCCCGTCCTGCTGAGCGCCGTGCCGCTGTGGCAGTTCGACTACTCCTGGAAGGAGAACGCGGAGCGACTCAAGGCCTGGAAGAAGTGGGGGGAGCGGCTGCTCGAGGACGGCCACACGGGGGTGCTCGAACATCCGGCAAGCTGGTCGTCGGACGGCGATCCGCCCCCCGAGTGCCCCGTCTTCGAGCGTTGCTGGTTCTCCGACGGCGGCATCACGAGCAACTTCCCGGTCCATTTCTTCGACCGCCTGGTGCCGCGCTGGCCCACCTTCGGCATCGATCTGAGGCCGTTCCCATACGGCCGGAAGCCGAGCGACGATCAATCGCAGAACGTCGAAGTCCCGCGCTCCAACAACGAAGGGATCGAGGATTGGTGGTACCGCTTCCCGAAGCCGTCCGCCGGCTTCTTCGGACTCGCCGACGGGCGGCTCCGCGCCTTCGTCGGCAGCGCCGTGAAAACGATGCAGAACCGGGTCGACGAGGCGCAGATGCGGGTGCCTGGCTTCCGTGATCGCATCGCCCACGTGAATCTGGCGTCGACCGAGGGCGGGATGAACCTGAACATGGACAAGGCTGAGATCGAAGTGTTGGTCGAACGCGGCGAGGACGCAGCGCAGCGCCTGATATCTGCCTACCGGCCCGGCAACGCCGATCCTGGAGTCAGCTGGGACAACCACCGCTGGGTCCGCTTCCGCTCCTCGATCGCGGTGCTCGAGCGGATGAACCGACTCTTCGCCGAAGGCTTCGGCAAGCCGCCCCTGTTCCCCGCCGAGGAACGGACCTACGACCAGCTGGTCGATGCCCCGCCGAGCTACAGGCTGAAGCCATGGGAGCGCGACCTGGCGAAGAAGGAGATCGCCGCGATCTGCTCCATGCCAAAAGCGCGCGAAGGGTCACGGGACTCGATGGCCGACGGCCAGCCGAGGCCCGCGCCGGTGGGTCGCATCACGCCGAAGGAATAGCCGCTGTAAGACTGGCGGCGTGAGACCACCTGTGGTGATCCTCTGCGGAGGGCGGGGAACGAGGCTGCGAGAGAAGACCGAGTCGGTGCCGAAGCCGCTGGTCGAGATCGGCGGCCGGCCGATCGTCTGGCACGTGATCGGCATCTACGCGGCGCAGGGCTTCGACCGCTTCCTGCTGGCGACCGGCTACCTCGGCGAGCAGGTCGAGCGCTTCGCCGCGACGGAGCGCTGGCCGCAAGGGGTCGCGGTCGAGTGCGTCGACACCGGGCTCGACACGCCGACCGGAGGGCGGATCAGGGCGCTGGCCGAGCGCCTGGACGGCGGCACCTTCTGCGCCACCTATGCCGATGGCGTCGCCGACATCGATCTCGGCGCGCTCCTCGACGGCCATCGCGCGGCGGGTCTGGCGGCGACGGTGACGGTCGTCCGTCCCGATCTGCAATGGGGGGTGGCGGAGCTAGACGGCGACCGGGTCTCGGGGTTCGTCGAGAAGCCGCGCTCCGAGCACTGGATCAACGGCGGTTTCTTCTGCTTCGAGCCGAAGGCGCTCGACTTCATCGGGCCGGATGCGGTCCTCGAGCGTGAGCCGCTGGAGCGCCTGGCAGCGGCGGGACAGCTGCGCGCCCACCGCCATCAGGGCTTCTGGGACTGCATGGACACCTACAAGGACGCGGTCGTGCTCGACGACCTGTGGCGCGGCGGGCAGGCGCCGTGGCGGGTCTGGGACGCGGCCCCGGCGGGTGCCAGGTGAGCGCGGCGGGCGGTCGGGTCCTGGTCACCGGCGGCCACGGCTTCGTCGGCTCCCACCTCGCCGCCGGGCTGCTGGCGGCGGGGAGCGAGGTCCGGGTGCTCGACCGACCCGGTCCCCGGCAGACCGATCTCGGCGGGCCGCGAGCCTCGGCACTCGACCTGCTCGGGGTGCGCGAGGAGGTCGAGCTGGTCGAGGCGGACCTGCTCGACGCCGCCGCCGTGGCGACCGCCGTGGCGGGCTGCGACGCCGTCTTCCACCTCGCGGCGCAGACGATCGTCGGGGTCGCGCGGCGCTCCCCGCACGAGACCGTCGACATCAACGTGCGCGGCTCCTGGAACGTCTTCGCCGCCTGCCGTGAGGCCGCTGTCGGCAAGGTCGTCTTCGCCTCCTCCGACAAGGCCTACGGCACCGCCCCGGAGCTTCCCTACCGCGAGGACTTCCCGCTGCGCGCGACCCATCCCTACGACGCGAGCAAGGCGGCCGCCGATGCGATGGCGCGGGGGCTGGCGCGGGAGTGGGGGATGGCGATCGCGGTCAGCCGCTTCGCCAACGTCTACGGCGCCGGCGACCTCAACTTCAGCCGGCTGGTGCCGGAGACGGCGATCGCGGTCGCCGACGGACGGGCGCCGGTGATCCGCTCCGACGGCGCCCCGCGGCGTGACTTCCTCCATGTCGACGACGTCGTCGCGGCCTACCTGGCGATCGCGGGGGCGCTCGACACCGGCGGCGCGGCGGGGGAGGCCTTCAACGCCGGCGGCGACGAGCCCCACTCGGTGCGCGAGGTGGTCGACCTGATCGTCGAGGTCGGCGGCGGCGAGGTCGAGGCCGAATACGGGCCGGGCCTGCCCGCGGGAGAGATCGCCGACCAGTACCTCGACTCGACCAAGCTGCGCGAGCTGACCGGTTGGGCACCGGCCGTCGACCTGCGGGCCGGCCTGGCCCGTACGGTCGAGTGGTACCGCAAGCACGAGGAGGTGCGTCCCTGATGTGCGGACGCTTCACCGTCACCACCACGGACACGAAGAAGATCGCCGACCGCTTCCAGGCCGAACTGGAGAAGGCGCTGGAGAGCAAGGGCGGCTCCGGTGAGGACCCGCCGGGGATGGGCCGCTTCAACGTCGCGCCGACCCAGGAGATCCTCGTCGTCCGCTCCTCACCCGACGAGAAGGAGGCCGAGGCGGGGGAGCGCGAGGCGAAGCTGATGCGCTGGGGGCTGGTCCCGGTCTGGGCCAAGGATCTCAAGGTCGGCTACCGGATGATCAACGCGAAAACCGAGAACCTGGCCACGAGCAAGGCCTACGGCCCTCTGGTCGGCAAGTTTCGCCACCGCTGCCTGATCGTCGCCGACGGCTTCTACGAGTGGATGAAGGCGGAGGACCCGAAGCAGCCCCGCCGGCCCTGGCGATTCACGGTCGACGGCGGCGAGCCGTTCGCCTTCGCCGGCCTGTGCACCCGCAAGGAGTGGGACGACCCCGAAGAGCGCGGCGTCGACCCCGACGGCTACCTCTACAGCGCGACGATCATCACGACGACGCCGAACGCGGTGGTCAAACCTGTCCACGACCGGATGCCGGCGATCCTGCCGGGCGCCGAGGCGGAGGCCGCCTGGCTCGACCCGCGGCTCTCGACCGAGGAGGCGATCGCGATGTGCGCGCCGCTCGACGCGGGCCGGATGGCGGCCGCCCCCGCCAATCCGGCGCTGAACAAGGTGGGGAAAGGGATGGCCGAGGGGCCGGAGCTGCTCGTCGCGCCACAGGCCTGAGCGGCTATTCGCCTTCTTCGCCTTCGCCGGCCGCTTCTTCGGCTTCTTCGCGTTCTTCCTGTTTCTCTTCTTCGGCTTCTTCGTTGATCGCCGGCGCGATCTTCGGCAGCGAGCCCGCGGTCTTCACGGTCGCCTTCCCGGCGGCCACTTCGAGCGTGCAGGAAACCGTCGCCGCGGGCGGCTTGGTCGTTTTCCAGATCGTGTAGAAGGGCAGTTCGATCACGCCCTTGGGCTTGCCTTCCGGGAGGAAGTAGCGAAGGTTCTCGGTGCCCACTTCGTAGTGCGGCCATTCGAGCTTGACGCCCTCGATCGTGGTGAAGCGTTCGTGTTCCAGGTCGTCGACTTCGAGCACGGCGAGTTCGTCTCCGTGCGAAGCGAACTCGACCAGCACCGTTTCCGGCGTTTCCTGACCGTAGATGCCATCTTCGGAGGAGCGCGGGTAGGTCGTCCGCAGGCCGTTGCTGCTCTGCGCGATTTCGGTCCCGCTCCTGGTCGCGTGGACCGAGCAGACGATGCGGCCCTTGCTGACCGGCGCCCCCTCGTCGATCTTCAGGGTCGAGACCACGCGGAAGAGCGAGTAGCCGGCGACATTGGTGCCGGTGGTCTGAATCTTGCCTTCGAGCAACTGCATCTTCGCGTCGGTGCTGCCCGGCACGGTGACCGCTTCGGAGGCGGGGATCGCTCGCTGCTTGACGAATTCAAGGTGGGCCGCTTCGCCGCTCCCCGAGCCGCCGGTGAGGAGCGCCGCCGCGATCGTGGCGATCAGGCCGACCACGACGACGGCGATCGCGCCGCGCGGGATGCGGTCGCCGGGCGTGGGATCGGGAGGAGTCGAGCCGCTCTCCATTGCGGCGCGACAGTATTGAAATCGCCCGACGCGGTGTTCCCTCCGCCGTCGGCCGGGGTAATGATTCCACCGTGCCACCGATCGATGCAAGCTTCTCGACCGCTCAGACCATCTCCGTCCATGGCCGCACCGTCAGCTACCTGGAGGCGGGGGAGGGACCGCTGCTGTTGCTCGTCCACGGCATGGCCGGGACCGCCCACAACTGGGACGCGGTGATCGAGCCCCTGGCCCTTCACAACACCGTGATCGCGCCCGATTTCCCCGGCCACGGCGATTCGGCGCCGGGCGGCGGCGATTACAGCCTGGGCAGCCTGGCGAGCGGCCTACGCGACCTGATGATCGCGCTCGGCCATGAGCGGGCGACGCTGGTCGGCCACAGCCTCGGCGGCGGCGTCGCCCTGCAGTTCGCCTACCAGTTCCCGGAGATGGTCGAGCGCCTGGTGCTGGTCTCCAGCGGCGGCCTCGGCCCGGAGGTGGGGATGGTCCTGCGCGCCGCGGCGCTGCCCGGCGCCGACCTCTTCATCCGCACCACCGCCGCTCCGGGCGCCACCGCCGCGTCCTGGGTGACCGGCGCCCTCGGCAGGGTCGGGCTCCGTCCCAACGCCGACCTGGCGGAGGTCGGCCGCGCCTACGCGTCGCTCGCCGACGTCGACCGCCGCAAGGCCTTCCTCTCGACCCTCCACGCGGTGGTCGACACCGACGGCCAGCGGGTCGCCGCCCTCGACCGCCTCTACCTCGCCGAGGACCTCCCGGTCCTGATCGTCTGGGGCGAGCGCGACCCGATCATCCCCGTCGCCCACGGCCGCGCCGCCCACACCCAGCTTCCCGGCAGCCGGCTCGAGGTCTTCCCCGACGTCGGCCATATCCCCCAGCTCGAGTGCCCCGGCCGCTTCACGGCGGTCCTCCAGCGCTTCCTCGACGACACCGCGCCCGCCGATTTCGACGGCTCCCAGTGGCGCGCCCGCATCGGCGGCAGGTGAGACGCGCCCGACAGGATTCGAACCTGTGGCCTTACGCTCCGGAGGCGTACGCTCTATCCAGCTGAGCTACGGGCGCTCGCGGTCCAGCTTAGTGCCCACGTGACCGCGTAGGCTCGCCCGCATGGACCTGGAGGTGACCTTTCTCGGCACCGGGGCGTCGGTGCCCTCGGCGCGGCGGTCGACGGCAGCGGTGCTGATCGCCCGCGGCGGGGACCGGCTGTTGTTCGACTGCGGGGAAGGGACGCAGCGGCAGATGCAGCGCTCGCTCGGGCTGATCCAGGTCGACGAGGTCTACCTCACGCACTTTCACGCCGACCACACCCTGGGGCTGCCGGGACTGCTCAAAACGTATGACCTGACCGACCGGGAGAGGCCGCTGCGGGTCTATGGGCCGCCGGGGCTGAAGGAGCTCTTCACGGTGCTGCGGCCGCTGATCGGGCGGCTGCGATATCCGCTCGAACTGGAGGAGTTGCGGCCGGGGGAGAGTGTCGACCACGACGAATACGCCGTCGAACCGTACGAGGTCGCCCACAACGTGCGGGCCTACGGGTGGGCGCTGGTCGAGGACGAGCGGCCGGGGCGCTTCGACCCCGAGGCGGCGAAGGCCGCCGGGGTCCGGGAAGGGCCCGACTTCGCCCGATTGCAGCGCGGGGAGGAGGTGGAGGGCTCGGCCGGGACGGTGGCGCCCGACCGGGTGATGGGGGAGTCGCGCCCGGGACGGATCGTCGTCGTCACCGGCGACACGGCGCCTTCGCCGGCGACGGTCGCCGCGGCCGCCGACGCCGAGCTCCTGATCCACGACGCCGGCTTCGCCGAGGAGGATGCCCAACGGGCCGCCGAAACCGGCCACTCGACCCTCGGCCAGGCGGCCGCGGTCGCCGCCGAGGCCCACGTGAAGATGCTGGCCCTCGTCCACATCTCCGCCCGCTACCACGTCGGCAAGGTCCTCGAGGAGGCCCGCGAGGTCTTCCCCGACTGCGTCGCCCCCCGCGATTTCGACCAGATCGTCATCCCGCTACCCGAGCGAGGTTCGCCAAAGCTCGTCTCGAACGGAGCCCGCGAGCGAGGCGGTTCGGAGGACTCCGGCGGCTCCGGTGATGTCCCGAACGAACCTCCCCGCAGTTCGTGAGAGAGGGACATCATGTGAGCCGCCGCTCGCCTTGCTACCTTGAAGCCGTCCTTTAACCCGGTCCCGCGAGGCCAGGAAGGCAGTCGAACATGAGTGAGAAAGTCGTGCTGGAGCACGACGATCTGAGGCGGACGCTGCGGCGCATCGCCCACGAGATCGCCGAGAAGAACCCGGAGCCCGCGCGGCTCGCCGTGGTCGGCATCCACACTCGCGGCGCAATCCTTGCCCGCCGTCTCCACACCTTCCTCGGCGAGCTGACCGGCGCCGACCTGCCGATCGGCGACATCGACATCTCCTTCTACCGCGACGACGTCGGCGCCAAGGCGCCCGCGGCGCAGCCGGTCGTCCACGACTCCCATATCGACTTCCCGCTCGGTGAGCGCACCGTGGTCCTCGTCGACGACGTCCTCTTCAGCGGCCGCACCGTGCGCGCCGCGATCGAGGCTCTCTTCGACTACGGCCGCCCTGCCCGGGTCCAGCTCGCCGTCCTCTGCGACCGCGGCCACCGCGAGCTGCCCTTCCGCCCCGACTACGTCGGCAAGAACCTGCCGACCGCCCGCGAGGAGCGGGTCAACGTCCGCCTCGAGGAGATCGACGGGGTGGACGAGGTGACGATCTCCGATCCCCGCCCCGCGGAGGCCCTGGCATGAAGAACCTGCTCTCGATCGAGGAAGTCGACCGCGCCGGGATAGAGGCGATCCTCGACCGCGCCGACAGCTTCGCCGAGGTCGGCCGCCGCGACATCAAAAAGGTGCCGACCCTGCGCGGCCGCACCGTCGTCACCCTCTTCTACGAGTCGAGCACCCGCACCTCGAGCTCCTTCGAGCTCGCCGCCAAGCGCCTCTCCGCCGACCTCGTCTCGGTCAAGGCGGCGGGCTCCTCGGTCGACAAGGGCGAGTCGCTGAAGGACACGGTGGCGACGCTCTCCGCCTACGACCCGGCCGCGATCGTGATCCGCCACCCCTACGCGGGCGCCGCCCAGATGGTCGCCGGCTGGACCGCCGCCGCGGTCGTCAACGCCGGGGACGGCAAGCACGAGCACCCGAGCCAGGCCCTGCTCGACGTCTACACGCTGCGTCGCCGGCTCGGCTCGCTGGAGGGGCGGAGCATCTGGATCGTCGGCGACGTCCTGCACAGCCGCGTCGCCCGCTCCAACCTGATCGCCTTCCGGCGGATGGGCGCCGAGGTCACCCTCTGCGGCCCGCCGACGCTGATCCCACGTGGGATCGAGGAGCTCGGCTGCGCCGTCACCCACTCGCTCGCCGGGATCGAGGAGGCCGACGTCGTCTACGCGCTGCGGATGCAGATGGAGCGGATGAGCGACAAGTTCGTCCCCAGCCTGCGCGAGTACGCCGCCAATTACCAGATCGACAGCCGCCGGCTCGGTCCGCGCCAGCTCCTGATGCACCCCGGCCCGGTCAACCGCGGAGTCGAGATCTCCGGCGAGGCGATCGACTCACCCCAGTCGCTGATCGCGGAGCAGGTCGCCGCCGGGCTGGTCGTGCGGATGGCGATTCTCTACGAGCTGCTGACCGGCGCCCCGGAGCGCCCGACCGCGGTCGGCGAGGGCCCGGCCGCGGAGGCCGCGGCACCGACGATCGGACAGCCCGCGTGAGCGCCGCGGATCTCACCGAGCTGCTCGACGTCCGCGCCGGGGCACCGGCCGACATGGTCCTGCGCCGGGCGACGCTGCTCGACCCGGTCGCCGGGATCGACGGCGTCCACGACCTGGTGATCCGCGAGGGACGGATCGCGGAGCTCGCGCCCCCCGGCGAGGCCGACCTGGGCGACGCCGAGGAGCTCGACGCCGAGGGCCTCCATGCCTTCCCCGCCTTCTTCGACCCGCACGTCCACCTGCGCACGCCCGGGCAGGAGCACAAGGAGGACGTCGAGACCGGCACCCGCGCCGCCGCCGCGGGCGGCTTCTGCGGGATCATCGCGATGGCCAACACCTCGCCGCCGATCTCGACCGGCGCCGACGTCGCCGCGCTGCGCGAGCAGGCGCGTGCCCAGGCCTCGGTCCCGGTCGGCTTCACCGCGACGGTGACGGCCGGCATGGAGGGTGAGGAGCTGACCGAGATGGTCGAACTGCGCGAGGCCGGGGCGATCGGCTTCACCGACGACGGGCTTCCGATCCGCAGCGCCAGGATCATGCGCCGCGCGCTCCAGTACCAGAAGCTCTGCGGCGGCACGATCGCCCTCCACGAGGAGGACCCGGAGCTGTCGGCGGGCGGTGTGATGCACGAAGGCCCGGTCTCGGCGGCCCTCGGTCTCGGCGGCTGGCCCTCGGTCGCGGAGTCGACGATGATCGCCCGCGACTGCGCCCTCGCCGCCTACGAGGACGCCCGCATCCACGTCCAGCACCTCTCCGCCGCCGAGTCGGTCGACGTGGTCCGCGCCGCCAAGGCCGCCGGGGTGCGGATCAGCGCCGAGGCGAGCCCGCACCATCTCTGCCTCACCGACGAGGAGGTCCGCAGCCTCGACCCGCGCCGCTTCAAGATGAACCCGCCGCTGCGCCACGAGTCCGACCGCCAGGCGCTGATCGCGGCGCTCCGCGACGGCACGATCGAGTGCATCGCCACCGACCATGCGCCCCACCACCTCGACGAAAAGGAGGTGCCGTTCGAGCAGGCGGCCTTCGGCGTCACCGGGCTGGAGACGGCCTTTGCCGCGCTCCACACGGAGCTCGTGCTTCCCGGGGTGATCGACCTCGGGCTCCTGGTCGAGCGCCTCGCGGGCGGCGCCGAGCCCTTCGACGTGCCGCGCCCGACCCTGGCGCCGGGCGCCGAGGCGAACGTCGCCCTCTGCGATCTCGCCGCCGAGTGGACGGTGGGCGAGGACGGCTACGAGAGCCGCTCCTCCAACTCCTGGTGCGAGGGCCGCACCCTGACCGGCCGCGTCCTGGTCACCGTCGCCGCCGGCCAGGTCGCCTTCCGCCTGCGCTCCTTCAGCCTGGGGGTCGCGCGATGAGCGGCGCCCATGCCCGCCGGCTGTTCTTTATGCGCCTCATAGGCGCAAAAGGAACAGCTGGATGAGTGCCTACCTGCTGCTCGAGGACGGGCTGCGGCTCGACGGGGATCTGGTCGGCCATCCCGACGCGATCACCGGCGAGGTCGTCTTCAACACCGCGATGACCGGCTACCAGGAGGCGGTCACCGATCCCTCCTACGCGGGCCAGATCATCGTCTTCACCTACCCCTTGATCGGCAACTACGGGATCTCCGGCGCGGCGATGGAGTCGGAAGGGGTCCACGCCCGCGGGGTGGTCATGCGAGACGCGAAGAACCGCGAGGACGCCTCGACCGCGGAGGGCGGCTGGCTCGACTGGCTCGACATGACCGGCACCCCCGGGATCACGGGGGTCGACACCCGCGCCCTGGTCCGCCACCTGCGCGACCGCGGCGCGATGCGGGGCGGGATCTTCCCGGCCTCCGTACCGGAGCCCGAGGCGCGCGAACGGATCGGTGCCGAGCCGTCGATGGCGGGCGCCGACCTCGCCCGCACGGTGACGCCGCCGGAACCGGTCCGCATGCCCGGCGAGGGCCCGCACGTGGTCGGCATCGACACCGGCATCAAGCTCTCGATCGTCCGCCAACTGCGCGAACACGGCGCCAAGCTGACGCTGTTGCCCTGCACCTCGTCGGCCGAGGAGGTCCTCGCCGAGGACCCCGACATCGTCTTCCTCGCCAACGGCCCCGGCGACCCGGCGGCGCTCGACTACGTCGTCGAGACGGTCCGCGGGATCGTCGGCAGGCGCCCGGTCTTCGGCATCTGCCTCGGCCACCAGCTGCTCTGCCGGGCGGTCGGCCTGCGCACCTACAAGCTGCCCTTCGGCCACCGCGGCGCCAACCACCCGGTCAAGGACCTGGAGACCGGCCGCATCGACATCACCTCGCAGAACCACGGCTTCGCCGTCGAGGGCCCGGGCGGGGAGCCGAAGATCGACGGCGACGAGCCGGTGAGATGGGACACGGACTTCGGGGTCGCCGAGCTTTCTCAGTTGAACCTTTACGACCGCACCGTGGAGGGCCTCGTCCTGCGCGACGTCGCCGGCGCCACCGTCCAGTACCACCCCGAGGCGGGCCCCGGCCCGCACGACGCCCGCCACCTGTTCGAGAGGTTCCTCGCCCTTGCCGCGTAGAGACGACATCGAGAAGATCCTCCTGATCGGCTCCGGGCCGATCGTGATCGGCCAGGCCGCCGAGTTCGATTACTCCGGCGTGCAGGCCTGCAAGGTGCTGCTCGAGGAGGGCTACGAGGTCGTCCTCGTCAACTCCAACCCGGCGACGATCATGACCGACCCCGAGTTCGCCACCCGCACCTACATCGAGCCGCTGCTGCCCGGGCCGGTGCGGAAGATCATCGAGAAGGAGCGCCCCGACGCGCTGCTGCCGACGCTCGGCGGGCAGACCGCGCTGAACCTGGCGATGACGCTGGCCGAGGATGGCACCCTCGAGGAGTTCGGGGTCGAGCTGATCGGGGCCGACGCCGAGGCGATCTCCCGGGCGGAGGATCGCGAGAAGTTCCGCGCGACGATGAACGAGGCGAGCCTCCGCATCCCCTGGTCGATCACGGTGGAGAGCGTCGACGAGCTCGACAAGGGCCTCGCCTCCGGCGAAATCAGTTTGCCCGCGATCGTCCGCCCGGCCTTCACGATGGGCGGCCAGGGGGGAGGGGTCGGCTACACCGACACCGAGCTGCGCCAGGTCGTCTCCGAGGGCCTCGCGGCGAGCCCGATCAACCAGGTGCTGGTCGAGGAGTCGGTGATCGGCTGGGGCGAGTTCGAGCTCGAGGTGATGCGCGATCGCAACGACAACGTGGTGATCATCTGCTCGATCGAGAACGTCGATCCGATGGGCGTCCATACCGGCGACTCGGTCACGGTCGCGCCCGCCCAGACGCTCACCGACCCGCTCTACCAGGAGCTGCGCGACGCGGCGATCAAGGTGATCCGCGCGATCGGGGTCGAAACCGGCGGCTCCAACGTGCAGTTCGCGGTCGACCCCGAGTCGGGCGCGGTGGTGGTGATCGAGATGAACCCGCGGGTCAGCCGCTCCTCGGCGCTCGCCTCGAAGGCGACCGGCTTCCCGATCGCCAAGATGGCGGCGAAACTGGCGGTCGGCTACGCACTCGAGGAGATCCCCAACGACATCACCCGGGCGACGCCGGCCTCCTTCGAGCCGACGATCGACTACGTCGTCACCAAGATCCCGCGCTTCGCCTTCGAGAAGTTCCCCGGCGCCGAGGGCCGGCTCTCGACCTACATGCAGTCGGTCGGCGAGGCGATGTCGATCGGGCGCACCTTCCGCGAGTCGTTTGCCAAGGCGATGCGCTCGCGCGAGCTCGACGCGCGCCCCGAGTTCCCCGCCGACGACGCCGAGCTGCTGGCGGCGCTGGGCATCCCGACCGCGGAGCGCTTCGACCAGGTACTGGAGGCGCTGCGCCGCGGCCTCGGGGTCGAGGCGGTCCACGAGTCGAGCCTGATCGACCGCTGGTTCCTGCGCGAGCTGGAGGCGCTGGCGACCGAAGGCGACGGCACCGACGGCCTCGCCCGCACCTACAAGGCGGTCGACACCTGCGCCGCCGAGTTCGAGGCGGCGACCCCCTACTACTACTCGGGGCATGAGCGGCGCCGCGCCGACGGCGGCGCCCCCGCCTCGGAGATCCGCCGCGACACCGGCCGCGAGTCGGTGGTGATCCTCGGCGCCGGTCCGAACCGGATCGGCCAGGGGATCGAGTTCGACTACTGCTGCGTGCACGCCGCGATGACCGCCCGCGAGCTGGGGCGCGACGCGGTGATGATCAACTGCAACCCGGAGACGGTCTCGACCGACTACGACACCTCCGACCGCCTCTACTTCGAGCCGCTGACCGCCGAGGACGTGCTCGCGGTGTGCGCCGAGGAGAAGCCGGAGGGCGTGATCGTCCAGTTCGGGGGCCAGACCCCGCTGAAGCTGGCGCGGACGCTGGAAGAGGCGGGGGTGCCGCTGCTCGGCACCCCGGTCGACGCGATCGACCTGGCCGAGGACCGCGGCCGCTTCGGCGCCCTGTTGCGCAGCCTCGAGATCGCCCACCCGCCCTATGGGACGGCGCTCTCGGCCGACGAGGCCGAGGTGATCGCCGCCCAGGTCGGCTTTCCGCTGCTGGTGCGGCCGAGCTACGTGCTCGGCGGCCGCGCGATGGAGATCTGTTACTCGACCGAGGACCTGCGCAACTACCTCGACGTCCACGTCAAGGCCGACCAGGAGCACCCGCTGCTGCTCGACCGCTTCCTCGAGAACGCGATCGAGGTCGACGTCGACGCGCTCGGCGACGGCGAGTCGGTCCACGTCGCCGGGATCATGCAGCACGTCGAGGAGGCGGGCGTCCACTCCGGCGATTCGGCCTGCGTGATCCCGCCGCTCAGCCTCGGCGAGGAGATGCTCGCCGAGATCCGCGCGACGACCGAGCGGATCGCCCTGGCGCTCGGCGTGGTGGGTCTGCTGAACATCCAGTACGCGATCGCCGACGGCAAGCTCTACGTGATCGAGGCCAATCCGCGCGCCTCCCGCACCGTGCCCTTCGTCTCGAAGGCGATCGGGGTGCCGCTGGCCAAGGTCGCGGCGCGGCTGATGCTGGGCGAGAAGCTGATCGACATGGACCTGCCCGACGCGCTGCCCGAGCACGTCAGCGTCAAGGAGGCGGTGCTGCCGTTCGCGCGCTTCGCCGGCGCCGACTCGATCCTCGGCCCGGAGATGAAGTCGACCGGCGAGGTGATGGGCGTCGCCGCCGATTTCCCGACCGCCTTCGGCAAGGCCCAGGCCGCGGCCGGGGTGGTTCTGCCGCGCGAGGGCTCGGTCTTCATCACCGTCACCGACACCGACAAGGCGGCGGCGACCCAGCTGGCGGCGCGCCTCCACGACGTCGGCTTCTCGATCGTCGCCACCGGCGGCACGGCGCTGGCGATCGAGCGGATGGGGGTCCCGGTGCGCCGCATCAACAAGCTGCACGAGGGCTCGCCGCACGTCCTCGACCTGATCCGCAAGCGCGAATGCGACCTGGTGATCAACACGCCGAGCGGGAGCGGGGCGCGCGCGGACGGCTACGAGATCCGGACCGCGGCGGTCAAACACGGCATCCCCTCGATCACGACGATGACCGCGGCGACGGCGGCGGTCCGGGCGATCGCCTCGGGGCGCGGGATCGACGACGAGGTCCGCAGCCTCCAGGAGATACACGCGGCGGCCGAGGAGACGGCGAGCCGACCGTGACCGCGCCCTTCGGCCGCAGGCTCTGCGAGGTCGCCGCCAATCGTGACTCGGGCGGCTACCGGGTCGTCTCGTTGGTCGATCGCGAAGGGCCGGAGCCGGAGGCCGGTCAGTTTTACATGCTGGCCGCCGCCGCGGGCTGGGGTGACCACGGCGGGCGCGCCTTCCTGCCCCGCGCGATCTCGGTCGCCGAGACGACTCCCGCCGCCGCCGGCCTGCGGCTCGACTTCCTGCTCGACGCGGTCGGGCCGGGGACCGAGCGTCTCTGCGGGCTGGACGAGGGCGACGCGGTCTGGCTCACCGGCCCGCTCGGCAACTCCTTCGCCGCGCCGCGTGAGGTTTCCCCCGGTGCCGCCGGGGCCGTCCTGGTCGGCGGTGGGGTCGGGGTCGCGCCGCTCGCCCTGCTGCGCCGCCGCTTCGCCGAGCACGGCGTCGCCCACCGCGTCCTGCTCGGCTTCCGCGACCGCGCCCACACCGGTGGCCTGGACCTCTTCTGCGGCTCCTCCGGCGCCCTCTGCCCGGAGGTGCGCCTCGCCACCGAGGACGGCCACGCCGGCCATCAGGGCCTTGTCACCGACCTGCTGCTGCCGATCCTAGCCGGCGACGACGCAGCTTCCGCTGTCGTCTACAGCTGCGGCCCGCCGGCGATGTTGGAGGCGGTAGCGGCCTTGTGCTCGGAGCACGACGTCAGCCATCAGATCGCCGACGAGAGCCCCATGGCCTGCGGCTTCGGCGCCTGCTTCGGCTGCGCGGTCCCGAAGCCAGATGGCAGCGGCTACATCCGTCTCTGCGTAGACGGCCCGGTCCTTTCCGCGGGTGGCGCCGTAGGGGGGCCCATTGCCGAGGAAGCTTCAGCTACCGGAGGCAATGGGGGGTCCCCTGCGGTGACAGGACCCGCGGACCGGAGCACCCCCGTCAACCCCGTCACCTTCTGCGGCATCGAGCTTGAGCATCCCGTCATCAACGCCTCCGGCACCTACGACGCGATCGCTGCTTACGAGGCGTTCGGCGACGAGCTCTTCGAGAGCTTCCCCTTCGCCGCCTTCGTCTCGAAGACGATCACGCCCGAGCCGCGCGCCGGCAACGCACCGCGCCGGATCTGGGAGGTGCCGAGCGGGATGCTCAACTCGATCGGGCTGCCGAACAAGGGCCTCGACGGCTTCCTCGCCGCGGACCTGCCGCGGCTGGCGGAACTGCCCGTCCCGCTGATCGTCTCGATCATGTCGCCGACCCGCGAGGACTTCGCCCGCTGTGTCGAGCGCGTCGCCGCGCGCCGCGAGGTGGCGGCGGTCGAGCTGAACGTCTCCTGCCCGAACGTCCACTCCGGGCTGATCGTCGGCGAGGACCCGAGCGAGACCGAGGCGCTGATGGACGTCCTGCGCCCGCTCACCGAGAAGCCGCTGATCGTGAAGCTGACGCCGAACGTCGCCGACCCGGCGGCGGTCGCCGCGGGCGCCGAGCGCGGCGGCGCCGACGCGGTCTCGCTGATCAACACCCTGAAGGGCGCCGCGATCGATCCGGCGACCGGGGCGGAGGCGCTCGGCAACGGCTATGGCGGGCTCTCGGGGCCGGCGGTCCGGCCGGTGGCGCTGGAGCAGCTGCGCGCGGTCCGCGCCCGGGTCGGCCTGCCGATCGTCGGCATGGGGGGGATCTCGAGCGGCGCCGACGCGGCCGAATTCATCGCTCTCGGCGCCGGCATCGTCGCCGTCGGCACCGAGAACTTCCGCGATCCACGGGCCGGGTCGCGTATCGCCGCGGAGCTGGAGCTGGGACGCGCCACGTCGCGACGGTACGAGCCCGCGCTTGACCTCGACTAGAGGTTGAGATGAATTTACGCGCAAATGCGTGACTAAGCTTGCGCGTCCCCGACCCCCGGCTATACTCGCCGCCGCATGACGTCCTCTGTGAAGACCTCGCTCGCGGCCCCGGAAAGGTCCCTCGACCAGAGGATGGAGGCGCTCAAGCGGGCCAACGACATCCGCACCGCCCGGGCCAAGCTGAAGAAGGATCTGAAGGCGAGCCGCGCCAGCATCCACGCGATCCTGCTCGACCCGCCCGAGTACGTGATGACCGCGAAGGTCTTCGACATGCTGCTGGCCGTCCCCAAGTACGGGCGCGTGAAGACGAACCGGATACTGAACCAGTGCCGGATCTCGCCGTCGAAGACGATCGGCGGCCTCTCCGAGCGCCAGCGCACCGAGCTGGTCGGACTGCTTCGTCGATAAACCGACCGACCGACGCGTAAGGATCGACCGCCGATGAACGGCGAGTCGGCAAAGGTCTTCGTCATCACCGGACCCTCGGGGGTGGGGAAGGGGACGTTGATCAAGCGGTTGCTCGAACGGGTGCCGAACCTCGCCCTGTCGGTCTCGGCGACCACGCGCGAACCACGCGAGGGAGAGGAAGACGGCGTCGATTACCACTTCCTCACCGAGGAGCAGTTCCAGGAGCGGATCAGCACCAAAGACTTCCTCGAGTTCGCCGCCTACTCCGGCAATCACTACGGGACCTTGAATTCGGAGCTCGATCGTTGTCTCGACAAGGGCCGCTCGGTGGTCCTCGAGATCGAGGTCCAAGGAGCCCAGCAGGTCCGCCAGTCGCGACCGGACTCGGTCCTCATCTTCATCGCCCCTCCCGACGAGTCCGTGCTCCGCGAGCGTCTCAAGGGGCGCGGCACCGACTCCGCCGAGGCCATCGACAGGCGCCTGAAGGTGGCCGAGCAGGAGCTTGCCTCCCAGAACGACTTCGACCACCTGATCGTCAACGACGACCTCGACCACGCCACCGCCGATCTGGAGCAGATCGTCCGCACCTCGATCGGCCTGGAGGCCTGACGCGCCGACCCTCTACACTGCTTCGCCGAATGATCAAACCACGCGTAGACAAGCTTCTCGATCATGCCGATTCGCATTACGCCGCCGTCGTCGTCGCGGCGAAGCGGGCCCGGCAGATCAACAGCTACTTCCACAACCTCGGCGAGGGTGGCTTCGGCGAGTACCCGCCGCCGATGGTGGAGACCAACGCCGAGGGCAACTACCTCACGATGTCGCTGGAAGAGCTGGCCGAGGGCAAACTCAAATACGAGTACCGCAGCTAGGCGCGCAGCGCCCGGCTCGAAGGAGCTCAAAAGATGGCCCGGTTGCTGCTGGGTGTGAGCGGAGGGATAGCGGCCTACAAGTCGCTCGAGTTCGCGCGCCTCGCGACGCTCGCCGGGCATGGGGTCCGGGTGCTGATGACGCCGAACGCGGAACGGTTCGTCGGCGCCGCCTCCTTCGAGGGGATCGTCGGCGCGCCGGTCCTGACCTCGGAGTTCGAGCGCGATCCGATGCGCGGCGCCTTCCCGGGCGAACCGGGTGAGGGCGGCCATGACCCGATCGGCCATCTCGAGCTGGCCGCCAACTGCGACGCCTTCCTCGTCGCCCCCGCCTCCGCCAACACGGTGGCGAAGCTGGCGGGCGGCTTCGCCGACTCGATGCTGACCACCTCCTTCCTCGCCTGCACCGCACCGCGCCTCCTCGCCCCGGCGATGAACGACCGGATGTACGCCGCCGCCGCGACGCAGGCCAACCTCGCGACCCTGCGCGAGCGCGGGGTGGAGGTGATCGAACCCGACGAGGGCCTCCTCGCCTCGCGCGGCGAGCGCGGCCGCGGCCGGCTGCCCGACCCGGAGCGCCTGCTCGCCGCGGTCGAGGCGGCGCTGCCCGGCGGCGGCCGCGCCCCCGCGGAAGCGACCGGCGAAGGTGGGCCCTGGGACGGCCTGCGTGTATTGATCACCGCCGGGGGAACCCGCGAGCCGATCGACTCGGTTCGCTTCATCGGCAACCGGTCGAGCGGCCGGATGGGGATGGCGCTGGCGGCCGCCGCGGCCGGGCGGGGGGCGGAGGTCACCGTGGTCGCCGCGAACGTCGCCCTGCCCGAGCCGCCCGGGGTCAGGCGGATCGATGTCGAGACCACGGCCGAGCTCTCCTACGAGACGATCGAACGGTTCGAGACCCAGCATGTGCTGCTGATGGCCGCCGCCCCCGCCGATTTCCGCGCCGAGCCGATCACCGGCAAGATCAAGCGCCAGGACAGCCTCAACCTGAACCTGCAGCCGACCGAGGACATCCTGGCCCGGGTCGCGGCGCAGCGCGGCGAGAGTCAGATCGTCGTCGGCTTCGCCGCCGAGCACGGGGGGGACGCCGTCGGCCGCGCCCGCGCCAAGCTGGCCCGCAAGGGCGCCGACCTGATCGTGCTCAACGACGTCTCCGACCCGCGGATCGGCTTCGAGAGCGATGAGAACGAGGTGACACTGGTCGCCGCCGACGGCGAGGTCGAGGTCCCCCGGACCGGCAAGGATGCCGTCGCCGAGGCGATCCTCGACCGCGTCGAGACTCTCCGCGCCCAGCGCGTGTAGCTGGTCGATCGACGGCACTGGTCTTTCGGATGGTGAGGCTCTCGAACGGTCAGAAAACTGCACGGTTACTTATTCGCGTATAGCGTCAGTTTCTAACCGTGCAGTTTTCTGACCGTTCGAATTGCCGGCAGATTCGTGACGCCCGCCCATCACCGTCTGACCCGCAAAAGGGCCTCTCCGGTCGAACGCGCAGGCGAGCTATACTGGCGACAAGCTTTTCTGTCCCTATCTGTATCGCGCAGTCGAGAAGTGGGCCTGGCCCACTTTTTTTACGGCCCGAACCGGGCGTCCACAGCAGTGAGAACCTCCGCATGAGCGACCTTCAAACCGATATCCAGAGCCGACTTTCCGACCTCGACCCGGAAATCGAGCTGCTCGCCGTCGAGCAGCCCGGGACCGAGATGCTGCGGCTCTTCATCGATCACCCCGACGGGGTCGACCTGGCGCTCTGCGAACGGGTCACCCGTCACCTGAACGAGATACGCGCCGATTACGCGCTGGAGGTCTCCTCGCCCGGGGACAAGTACCGTCGAACGCGCGCCGGCACCGCTTCCGAGACCAAGGAGTCGCCCCAGTGAGCAAAGAGATCGTCGACGCAGTCAAAGCGCTCGAGCAGGAGAAGGGAATCTCCGCCGACAAGTTGATGGACGCTCTCGAGGACGCGCTGCTCTCGGCCTACAAGAAGACCCCCGGCGCGGCCAAATACGCGCGCGTCGACCTCGACCACGAGACCGGTGACTTCCTCGTCTTCGAACTGATCCTGCCGCCCGAGCTGGAGGAGAAGCTGCTGGCCGAGGCGGCCGAGCAGCAGGAGGAGCCGGAAGTCGACCCGGAGACCGGTGAACTGAAAGAGCCGGAGGACCCGGAGCTCGACCCGGAGATGATCGCCCCTTACGAGAACCAGATCACCACCCGCGACGTCACCCCCGAAGATTTCGGCCGGATCGCCGCGCAGACCGCCAAGCAGGTGATCCTGCAGCGCATCCGCGAGGCCGAGCGGCAGATGATGTACGACGAGTACCAGGACCGGGTCGGCGAGCTGATCACGGGGATCATCCAGCAGTCCGACAAGCGCTACACGCTGGTCCAGCTGCGCGAGCGGGTCGAGGCGCTGCTGCCGAAGTCCGAGCAGGTCTATAACGAGCGCTACGACCACGGGATGCGGGTCAAGGCCGTGATCACCGACGTCTCCGACTCGACCAAAGGCCCGGCGATCGTCGTCTCGCGGCGCAGCCCGGAGCTGATCAAAAGCCTGTTCGAGCTCGAGGTGCCGGAGATCGCCGACCGCCTGGTCGAAATCGTCGGCGTCGCCCGCGAGCCCGGCTACCGCTCGAAGATCGCCGTCGTCTCCCACGCCGACGGTGTCGACCCGGTCGGCGCCTGCGTCGGCCCGCGCGGCTCACGCGTGCGCATGGTCGTCTCCGAGCTGCGCGGCGAGAAGATCGACATCATCCCCTACAACGAGGAGCCCGCCCGCTTCGTCGCCAAAGCCCTCAGCCCGGCCCGCGTCCGCGAGGTGATCGTCGACGACGACGAGCGCCAGGCGACCGTGATCGTGCCCGACGACCAGCTCTCGCTGGCGATTGGCCGTGACGGCCAGAACGCCCGTCTCGCCGCCCGTCTCACCGGCTGGCGGGTCGACATCAAGTCGGAGACCGACTTCGCCTCCGAGGAAGCGGAGATCGAGTACGAGGGCGAAGAGGCCTTCGACGGCCGCTGCATGGCGGTGCTCTCGAACGGCCGCCGCTGCCCGAACGCGGCGATCCCCGGCTCGACCTACTGCGGCCTGCCCCAGCACCAGGCGCTGTCGCGCTTCGACACCAGCCAGGTGGCGGTGCTCACCGACCTCTCCGACGCCGAGGTGGCGATCCTCGCCGATCCCGACGGCGACCAGGGCCAGGTCGACGAGCTCGTCGCCCGCGCCGCGGCGAACTTCGTCGAGGAGGCCGAGGAGGAGGCAGCCGAGGAGTCGATCGTGGACGAGATCGTCGACGAGGCGATCGCCGAGGAGGAGGCCGAGGAGGCACTCGAGGATCCGGTCGAGGCCGAGCTCGCCGAGGAGGAAGCGGACGAGGCGGCGGTGGAGGCCGAAGGAGCTGAGCAGGCCTAGTGGCAAAGAAGCGGGTTCATGAGATCGCGAAAGCACAGGGCGTCAGCTCGAAAGAGCTGCTGGCCGCGCTGAAAGCCGCCGGCATCGAAGCCAAAGCGGCTGCCTCGAGCGTGGAGGAGGCCGACGCGCTGCGTGCGATCGGTGCCAACGGCGGCGGGACCGCCACCCAGGCGCCGCCGAAACCGAAAGAGGCGCCGGCCAAACCGGCGCCCGCTCCGGCTCCGGCCACCGAGCCCAAAGCCGAAGCACCGGCGGCAGCGCCCAAAGCGTCGAGCGCGCCGGTCAAACCGCCCGCGAAAAAACCTGCCGCGTCGAACAAACCTGTGCGCCCCGGCGGCCCCTCCGGTGGCGGCGGAACCGGGGGCGCCGCGGGCAAAAAACGCCGCGTCGTGATCGACTCGCAGGCCGCCCGCCGCGACCAGATGGGCGGCCCGCCGCCGCAGCGGCCGCCGCGGCGTCGCGGTGGCCGTCGCCGCCGGCCCCTGCTGGAGGAGCCGCCGATGGGACCGCAGACCCCGGTCGAGCCCGAGGCGACCAAGGTCAACTCCGGCGCCACCGTGCGTGAGCTGGGCGAGGCGCTCGGCCTCGCCCCGGCCGAGGTGATCAAAAAACTGATGATGATGGGCGAGATGGCGACCCTTACCCAGACGCTCACCGACGAGACGATCCGGGCGATCGCCGACGAGTACGACCGCAAGATCGAGATCGTCCGCGCCGCCGACGAGGAGCCCGAGGAACCGGAGTTCTCCGACGCCGACGAGGATCTGGTCGACCGCCCGCCGGTGGTCACGATCATGGGCCACGTCGACCACGGCAAGACCTCGCTGCTCGACGCGATCCGCGAGACCGAGGTCGCCGCGGGCGAGGCCGGCGGCATCACCCAGCACATCGGCGCCTACCAGGTCCACCACGAGGACAAGACGATCACCTTCCTCGACACCCCCGGCCACGCCGCCTTCACCGCGATGCGCGCCCGCGGCGCCAAGGTCACCGACGTGGTGGTCGTGGTCGTCGCCGCCGACGACGGCGTGATGCCGCAGACCAAAGAGGCGATCGACCACGCCCGCGCCGCCGACGTGCCGATGTTGGTCGCGGTCAACAAGATCGACAAAGAGGGCGCCAATCCCGAACGGGTCCGCACCGAGCTCGCCCAGGAGAACATCACGCCGGAGGAATGGGGCGGCGACACGCTCTTCTGCGACGTCTCCGCGAAGTCCCGCGAGGGGCTCGACAGCCTGCTCGAATCGATCCTCCTGGTCACCGAACTCGAGGAGCTCTCGGCCAACCCCGACGCGCCCGCCTCGGGCAACGTGATCGAGTCCCAGCTCGACCCCGGCCGCGGTCCGGTCGTCACCGTCCTGGTCCAGCGCGGCACGCTGCGGGTCGGAGACTCGCTCGTCGCCGGACCGCAGTGGGGCCGGGTCCGTGCGATGCACGACTTCCGCGGCGAGGTGGTCGAGGAGGCGGTGCCGGGGATGCCGGTCGAGGTGCTCGGCTTCGACGGGGTCGCCGACGCCGGTGAATTCGTGCAGACGGTGGATAACGACCGCGAAGCCCGCCGGCTCGCCCAGGAGCGCGCCGACCGTCTGCAGCGCGAGCAGCTCGCCCGTCGCAACGCCCGCAAAGTCAGCCTCGACGAGGTCTTCGCGCGCGCCCAGGCGGGCGACATCAAGGAGCTCAACATCGTCCTCAAGGCCGACGTCGCGGGCTCCCTGGAGGCGCTCCAGGACGAGCTTGCGAAAGTGCCGCAGGAGCGGGTCGCGATCAACATCATCCACTCGCAGACCGGCGGCATCAACGAGTCCGACGTGATGCTGGCCTCGGCCTCCGAGGCGATCATCATCGGCTTCAACGTGCGGCCGCTGGCCGATGCCCGCCGCGCCGCCGCCCGCGAGGGCGTCGACATCCGCACCTACTCGGTCATCTACAAAATCACCGAAGACCTGCGCAATGCGATGGAGGGCCTGCTGGAGGCGGTCGAGGTCGAGGAGACGATCGGCGAGGCCGTCGTCAAAGAGACCTTCAAAGCCTCCAAAGTGGGTCGGATCGCCGGCTGTCAGGTGGCGGAGGGCAAGGCCGTCCGCGCCGCCAGCGTCCGCCTGCTGCGCGAGGGGACCGTGGTGTGGACCGGCAAACTCGCCTCCCTGCGCCGTTTCAAAGACGACGTCGCCGAGGTCGAGGAAGGCCAGGAGTGCGGCATCGTGCTCGAGGGCTACGCCGACGTCAAAGAGGGCGACGTGCTCGAGTTCTTCGAGACCAAACAGGTCGAGCAGACCCTCGAGTAGGTGCCGATGCCCGGCGCTCGGATGCGGCGCGTCAACGAGGTCCTCCGCGAGGTCGTCGGATCGGTCGTCGCCAACGAGCTGGTCGACCCCAGGCTCGGCTTCGTCACGGTGACCGGGGTCGAGACCAGCCCCGACCTGCGCAGCGCCAAGGTATACGTCAGCGTTCTCGGCGACGCGACGGAGCGCAGCGATACGCTGGACGCCTTGCGCTCGTCGCATGGCGTGATCCAGTCGCGGATCGCGGCGGAGACGAGGATGAAGCGAACCCCCACCTTGACCTTCCACTACGACGACACGATCGAGAAGGGAGTGCGGATCTCCCGGCTGCTCGACGAGGGCGGCGAGGAGGGGCAGGGGTGACCGAGTTGACGGCCACCGCCACCGACCTAGAGCGGATGGTCGAGGAGCTCCGCGCCCACGATCGCTTCCTGCTCACCGCCCACGAGGGGCCCGACGGCGACGCGCTCGGCTCGCTGCTCGGCATGCATCGCCTGCTGCGGAAGCTGAACAAGGACTCGGTGATGTTCCTCGCCGCGAAGGAGTTCCCGCTGCCGATCGAGTACCGCTTCCTGCCGCTCGAGGAGGTCTTCCACGAGGCGCCCGCCGACATGGCCGACCGGGTGATCGTCTTCCTCGACTGCGGCAACATCGACCGCATGCCGGTCGAGTTCCTCACCAATGGCGAGCACCGCCGGCTGAACATCGACCACCACCACGACAACACCCGCTTCGGCGACGTCGATCTGGTCATGCCGGGCGCCTCCTCGACCGCGGAGATCGTCTACGACATCGCCCACGCGATCGGCGTGCCGATCGACGCCGAGATGGCGATGCCGCTCTACGTCGGGTTGATCACCGACACCGGCAAATTCATGTACGAGAACACCAACGCCCACACCCACCGGGTGGCGGCCGAGCTGATCGACGCCGGGGTCGATGTCGACGACACCTACCGGCGCCTCTACGAGAACGTGCCGATCGAGAAGCTGCGGCTGGTGGCGAGGGCGCTGGAGGGGATCGAACGCCACTGCGGCGACCGCCTCGTGGTCAGCTACATCACCGCCGCGGACTACGCCGCGACCGGCGCCGGCGAGGAGATGACCGAGGGCGTGATCGACCACCTGCGCTCGATCGAGGGCACCAAGGTGGCCGCCGTGGTCCGTGACCTCGGCAGCCGCGGCCGCGCCGCGCGCAAGGTGAGCCTGCGCTCCAGCGAGGGGGACATCGACGTCTCGGCGATCGCCCGCAAGCAGGGAGGGGGAGGCCACAAGCGCGCCGCCGGGTTCTCGACCGACGACGACCTGCCGGCCTTGGTCAAATTCCTCTGCGACGAGGTCACCGGGCAGCTCGGCGGCTGAGCCATGGCCGACGCCGACGCCGCCGGGGCGGTGCTCCTGCTCGACAAGCCGGCCGGGAGGACATCCCACGACATGGTCGCCGCGGTGCGCCGCGAGCGCGGCACGAAGGCCGGCCACGCCGGCACCCTCGACCCGTTCGCGACCGGCCTGCTGCTGGTGGTCACCGGGCGGGCGACGCGCCTGCAGCGCTTCCTGGTCGGGCTGCGGAAGACCTACCTGGCGACGGCACGGCTCGGCTGGACCTCCTCGACCGCCGATCCCGACGGTGAGCTGACGGAGACCGGGGTCGTCCCCGACTCGCTCGCCCTGCCGACCGGGACCGTGCGGCAGCGGGTGCCGATGACCTCGGCGGTGCGGGTAGGCGGCGAGCGGCTCTACCGCAAGGCCCATCGGGGGGAGACCGTGGTGACGCCGGTGCGCGACGTCGAGGTGCACCGCGCCGAGCTCCTGTCGTGCGGCGACGGTCACGCCCATTACGAGATCGAGTGCAGTGCCGGGACGTATGTCAGGACCCTGATCGAGACCCTCGGCGACGCCTACTGCTCGGGCCTGCGCCGGGTCGCGGTCGGGCCGTTCCGGGTCGAGGAAGCGGGCCGCGAGGTGCCGGTCGAGGAGCTCGCCCGTCTGGTCCCGGCGGTCGGCGACGCGCTTCGGTGAGAATGCGCGCCAGCTGATGTCGATCAAGGTCACGCCCCTCGAGCAGGTCGAGCCGCGCGCCCGCGATGTCGCGATCGGCACCTTCGACGGTGTCCATCTCGGCCACCGCGCGGTGATCGACGGCTCCGACACCGTCCTCACCTTCGAGCCGCATCCGCTCGAGGTGCTGAGGCCGGAGGTGGCGCCGAAGCTGATCAACTCGCTGGCGGTCAAGCGCGACGTGCTCGACGGCCTCGGCGTCGAGGAGCTCGTCGTCATCCACTTCGACGAGGCCTTCTCGCACCGCAGCGCGGAGAACTTCATCGACTACGCGCTGGTCGAGAAGCTCGGTGCCCGCCGCGTCGCGGTCGGCGAGAACTTCCACTTCGGGGCAAAGGCGAAAGGCAATCCGGCCATGCTGGCCGCCCACCCGGAGTTCGACACCCGGGTGCAGAAGATGATCGAGGTCGACGGCGCCGTCGTCTCCTCCTCGCGCATCCGCGGCCAGGTCGAGGCGGGCGACATGGTCGGCGCCCGGCGCTGCCTCGGCGTCCCCTACATGGTCGAGGGCGAGGTGGTGGGCGGCGACCGGCGCGGCCGCGAGCTCGGCTTCCCGACCGCCAACCTGCTCCCCGACGAGCGCCTGGTGACGCCCGCACACGGCGTCTACGCCGCCTTCGCCGACGGCCACCCGGCCGCGGTCAATATCGGCACCCGCCCGACCTTCGACTCCGACCGCGGCGTCCTGATCGAGACCCACCTGATCGACTTCTCCGGCGACCTCTACGGCAGGACCCTTCGCGTCGCCTTCGTCGAGCGCCTGCGCCCCGAGCTCGCCTTCGACGACGTCGACGCCCTGGTCGCCCAGATGCACGCCGACGTCGAGGACGCGCGCCGCATCTGCGCCGACTTCACCGAGGCGGCGGCCAGGGGCGGCTGACGCCAGGGCTGTGCTACCTTGCTGCGAGCCGCGACCCCCTGAGGGTGCGGATTTTTTTTGACCTGGTTTCGAGATGAGCCTCACCAAAGAGAAAAAAAGCGAGCTGATCGGCAAGTACGGCCGCAGCGACGGCGACACCGGCTCGGCCGAGGTCCAGGTCGCGCTGCTGACCGAGCGGATCAACGAACTGACCGACCACCTGCGCACCCACGCCAAGGATCATCACTCGCGGCGCGGCCTGCTGATGCTGGTCGGCAAGCGCCGGCGGATGCTCCGCTACCTCGAGCGGACCGACCTCGAGCGTTACCGCGCCCTGGTCGCCGACCTCGGCCTGCGCCGCTAGGACGAAGATGATCGCGGTAGGCGACGCGGCCCCCGACTTCACCGTCAAAGACCAGGACGGCGAAGAGGTCACGCTAGCCGACTTCAAGGGCCGCAAGGTCCTGATCGCCTTCTACCCGCTCGACTTCAGCCCGGTCTGCTCGGACCAGCTCGCCGTCTACCAGGAGGGCGTCAAGGGCGAGCTTGCCGAGGCCGGGATCACGCTGGTCGGCCTCAGCGTCGACAGCCCCTACGCCCACAAGGCCTTCCAGGAGAAGCTCGGCATCGACACCGTGCTGCTCTCCGACTTCGAGCCGAAGGGCGCCGTCGCCAAGGCCTTCGACTCCTACATCGACGGCGCCGGGATCGCCAATCGCAACTTGGTCCTCATCGACGAGGACGGCAAGATCGCCTGGACCTACGAGTCGCCCAACCCGGGGGAGTTCCCCGGCCCCGACATCGTCCGCCAGGCGCTCACGGCGTAGCCGGTCATCGCGGCGCGACCGTCGGAGGTGCGTCCCGGGCGAAGGGATGGCGCGAGACGCGGTGAGTGAGTTGGCCTTGCCATAGGAGGGTCAACTCATGCAGCGCTTTGTGCGGGGGCGATCCGTGCGACTAGTCGGTCGGGTAGACGTAGAACGCCTTCGTCCTCGCCACGTTGCCGGCCCGGTCGTAGGCGACGAGGCGGAAGAACACCCTTGGGTTGCCGCCGCGGCGGGCGGCCTTGAGGCCGGCGCGCAGGGCAGGGGGTTCGAGTTCGCAGAAGTAGGAGTGGGTCCTGCGCGGGCGCAGATGCGGGATCGCGCCGACCAGGCCCCACTGGGCTTCCCTGGTCAGCAGCGAGCATTCCGGGTTGAAGAGCACGAACTCGTTGCTCCGCACGTCCACATAGACGCGCCGGGTCCGCAGGAAGTCCTGGTACTTCGCGTAGCTGTAGTGGAGGATCGGCGGCGTCTGGTCGTCGCGTTCGAAGACGGCGTTCAGGTTGATGCTGCGGCCTTCTATGACCAGCGGCGGTTTGGCGCCTGGCCCGAGCGGCGGACTCCATTCGTACGTCCCGTCGACCGGCTTGCCGGCCGCGGCGATCGGCGCCGCCGCTTCCCCTCTGCCGTCGCCGTGCACCTCGACGTCGACCGCGATCCGGCTGCCCGGCGCGAACGGCACCCGGACCGCGAATTCGTGCCGCCGTCGCCCCTCGAGCGAGAGGGCGAACCAGCGGCTGACCGGCCCACCGGGGCCGCGCGGCCCGGCGAGGGCGTGGAACCGGACCCGCACCGAGGTCGTGTCCGGGGTCGGCCTCCCGGTGGTCAGGCGGAAGCGGACGATGTGGCCACGGACGTGCGGGTACCTGCCGTAGCCGGCGTAGCGTTCGACCTTCGGGTTCGACTGCGCCAAGGTGCAGCGGCGCACCGTCGCCGGCGCCTGCACGGCACAGACGCCGGTGTTGCTGCCACCGAGATAGGACCCGATCGTGCGCCGGAAGGGGTCGTGGGCCCTCGCCGTCGCCGCAGCGGGCAGCGCCAGCGCCGCCGTCGCGCTCACCACGAGCAGGAAGAGGGTCGACTTCGCCCCAGACACGAGCCCCAGCCTAGCGGTGCGTTCGCAGTTCCCTCGCCATATGACGATTTCTGCGAACGCACCGGGGGGCTGTAGTCTTTGCCGGGAAAGAGAACGAGAGTTCTGTGAAAACGATGGTCGCCATCCGGGCGGCCGGAGGTAAAAATACGAATGAGCAGGTTTAACGTGACCCGTGTCACGGCGGATGTCGGCGACAGCACGATCTCCTTCGAAACGGGCAAACTCGCGAAGCAGGCGAGCGGTGCCGTCGTGGTCCGCAGTGGCGACACGATGGTCCTCAACACCGCCACGATCGGCGGCCTTCGCGACGTGGACTTCCTTCCCCTCACCGTCGACGTCGAGGAGCGGATGTACGCCGCGGGTAAAATCCCCGGCTCGTTCTTCCGTCGCGAGGGCAAATCGTCGGAGAAAGCGACGCTGACCGCGCGCATGATCGACCGGCCGATCCGCCCGCTCTTCCCGGCGGGCTGGCACTACGAGACCCAGCTGGTCGCGATGCCGATGTCGGTCGACGGCGTCAACCCGTACGACATCCTGGCGATGAACGGCGCCTCGGCGGCGCTGGCGATCTCGCCGGTCCCGGTCGCCAAGCACGTCGGCGCGGTCCGGATCGGCAAACTCGACGGCGACTTCGTCGTCAACCCGCCGGAGGAGAGCCACGAGGAGCTGGAGCTCGACCTGATCGTGGCCGGCACCGACGAGGCGATCCTGATGGTCGAGGCCGGCGCCCAGGGCGTCACCGAGGCCGAGATCCTCGACGCTCTCGACATCGCCCACGGTGAGATCAAGAAGCTCACCGCCGCGATGCAGGAGTTGCAGGACAAGGCCGGCAAGGAGAAGATCGACCACCAGGAGCCGCAGCTCGACGCGACCCTCCTCGACGAGATCCGCGCCTCGCACGGCCAGGCCCTGGTCGACGCGATCGCGACCGAGGGCAAGCTCGAGCGCTACGAGGCGATCGACGAGGTCAAGGCCGCCGTCGTCGCCAAGTACGCCCCCGAGGGCAGCGACGACGACGCCCTCGCGGCCCGCAAGGCCGAGGTCGGCTCCGCCTTCGACGCGATCGAGAAGGAAACGATCCGCAAGGCGATCGCCGTCGACAAGAAGCGCCCCGACGGCCGCGCCCAGGACGAGATCCGGCCGATCGAGACCGAGGTCGACATCGCCCCGCGCGTCCACGGCTCGGCCCTCTTCACCCGCGGCGAGACGCAGATCCTCTCCAACGTCGCCCTCGGGACGACGCGGATGGACATGCGGATCGACACCCTCGGGCTGGTCACCACGAAACGCTTCTGGCACCACTACAACTTTCCGCCCTACTCGGTCGGGGAGGCGGGCTTCATGCGCGGCCCGAAGCGGCGTGACATCGGCCACGGCGCGCTCGCCGAGCGGGCCCTGGCGGCGACGATCCCTGACGAAGAGGCCTTCCCGTACGTGATCCGGGTCGTCTCCGAGACGCTCGAGTCCAACGGGTCCTCCTCGATGGGCTCGGTCTGTGCCTCCTCGATGGCCCTCCAGGCCGCGGGCGTCCCGGTCACCGCACCGGTCGCCGGCGTCGCCATGGGCCTGATCAAGGAGGGCGACGACTACATCGTCCTCACCGACATCGCCGGCGTCGAGGACCACCTCGGCGACATGGACTTCAAGGTCGCCGGCACCGCGGACGGGATCACCGCCCTGCAGATGGACATCAAGATCACCGGCGTCACCTTCGACATCCTGCGCGATGCCCTGGACCAGGCCCACAAGGGCCGCCAGTTCATCCTCGGCAAGATGGCCGAATCGATCGACGGCCCGCGGGAGAAGCTCTCCCCGCATGCCCCGGCGATCGAGTCGATCAAGATCGACCCGGAGAAGATCGGCGCCGTGATCGGCAAAGGCGGCGAAACGATCCGCGGGCTCTGCGAGGAGTTCGAAGCCGAGATCGACGTCGAGGACGACGGCACGGTGCGGGTCTACGCACCGACCGGCGAACTGGTCGACGGCGTGGTCCAACGGATCACGGCGATGACCAAGGAGGCCGAGATCGGCGACCACTACCCGCAGGCAAAAGTCGTCAAGACGACGACCTTCGGCGCCTTCGTCGAGCTGGTCAAGGGCACCGACGGCCTGCTCCACATCTCCAACGTGAAGCCGGGGGAGAGGGTGGACTCGGTCGACGACGTGCTCTCCAGCGGCGACCTGATCGACGTCACCGTGGTCGAGGTCGACAAGGAGCGTGGCCGGATCGGCCTGCGCCTCTCCGACGACCCGTCGGTGGCCGGCAAATCGCCCGAGGAGCTGGCCGCGGTCGGCTCGGGCGACGGCGGTCGCCGCAACGGCGGTGGTGATCGCGATCGTGGACGCGGGCGTGATCGTGACCGCGGCGGCCGCGGTCGCGAACGCGAGCGCCGCAATTGAGCGACGCTCGCGTCACCACCCTGGGCTCGGGGATCCGGGTCGTCACCGAGGAGGTCCCCTCGGTGCGCTCGGTCGCCCTCGGTCTCTGGGTGAGGACCGGATCGCGTAACGAGACCCCGGCGCAGGCCGGGGTCTCGCACTTCCTCGAGCACCTCCTGTTCAAGGGCACGGCGCGCTACTCGGCGATCGAGATCTCCGAGCGCTTCGACGGCCTCGGTGCCTCGGTCAACGCGGCGACCGGCAAGGAGACGACCCACCTGCACGCCCGCTTCCTCGACGAGCACACCGAGGAGGTCTTCGACCTGCTCGCCGAGATGATGCTGGCGCCGACCTACCCGGAAATCGACTCCGAGCGCCAGGTCGTGATCGAGGAGATCGCGATGTACGACGACGAGCCGCAGGACCGCGTCCACGACGTCCTCGCCGAGGCCGTCTTCGGCTCGCATCCGCTCGGGCGCCGCGTGCTCGGCGAGGCCGACGTGATCGCCAACATCCCGATCCCGGACATCGAGAGCTACCACCATGCCCGCTACACCGGCTCGGAGATCGTCGTCGGCGCCGCCGGGCACCTCGACCACGAGGCGATCGTGGCGCTCGCCGAGAAGCTCCTCCACCCGCCGGGCGAAGGCGCCAGCCCGGCACCGAAGACGGCGCTCACCGAGCCGCCGCGGCTCAGCTTCCTCTGCAAGGAGACCGAGCAGTACCACATCTGCTTCGGGGCGCCCGGCATCGACCGCGACGACGAGCGGCGCTTCCCGCTGGCCGTCCTCGACGCGATCTTCGGCGGCTCGACCTCCTCGCGGCTCTTCCGCGAGGTGCGCGAGAAGCGTGGCCTGGCCTACTCGGTCGGCTCCTACAACGAGCAGTTCACCGACACCGGTCTGGTCGCCACCTACGTCGGCACCCGCGAGGACAACGTCGAGGAGGCCTGCTCGATCATCGGCGCCGAGCTGGCGCGCCTGCGCTCCGAGCCCGTCTCCCAGGAGGAGCTCGACAGGGCCAAGGAGAGCGTCAAGGGACGCCTCGTCCTCTCCTCGGAGTCGACCGCGGCGCGGATGACGCGGATCTCCCGCTCCGTCCTCTTCGGCCAGCCGATCGAAAGCCTCGACGAGATGCTCGCCAAGGTCGACGCGGTCGAGGTCGACCACCTGACCGAGCTGGCGGCCGGGCTCTACGCCGCCGACCGGCTCTCGGCGGCCTGCGTCGGCACCGATGAAGACCGCTTCCGCGCCGCGCTGGCGCCGGTCTCGGAGGCCCTGGTAGCGGCATGACCAGGGTCGCCGTCTCCGGCGCCGCCGGGCGGATGGGCGCGACCGTCTGCAACGCGGTCGAATCGGCCGACGACCTGAAGCTGACCGGGCGGGCCGATCCGAGCCTCGAGGTCGCGCTGGCCGACGTCCTCGGCGAGGCCGAGGTCGTCGTCGACTTCAGCGTCCCCGACACGGCGCTCGCCAACGTCGAGGAGTGCCTGGCGGCCGGGGTCCACGTCGTCGTCGGCACCACCGGCTTCGACCTCGACGCGGCGCGAACCGCCGCCGAGGCATCGACGGCGAACTGCTTCGTCGCGCCCAACTTCGCGATCGGCGCCGTGCTGATGATGGTGGTGTCGCAGACGATCGCCCCGCACATGCCCGACGCCGAGATCATCGAGCTGCACCACGACAAGAAGCTCGACGCCCCGTCGGGGACCGCAGCCCGCACCGCGGACCTGATCGACGCCGCCGGCGGCCACGTGCGGCGCCCGGTCCACTCGGTGCGCCTGCCCGGCCTGGTCGCCCACCAGGAAGTGATCTTCGGCGGCCTCGGCCAGACCCTCTCGATCCGCCACGACTCGATCGACCGCTGGTCGTTCATGCCCGGCGTCCTCCTCGCCGTGCGCAAGGTGGGCGAGCTGCCCGACCGCTTCACGGTCGGCCTCGAGAATTTACTTTAGGTCTCTTGCGCTCGGATGCCTGGCGAGATTACTGTCCCGAGATCGTGAGGGTGCGTGGATGAAGCGTTGGATTCGAAAGCCGAGACACGCCACCGTGGTCGCCTACCTGGCGCTGTTCCTCGCCTTGGGCGGCAGTGCCTACGCGGTCGACGGGAGCCAGGCGGGGTCTTCGACGGTCGCCGCCTGTTACGACAAGAAAAACGGCGACCTGCGGATCCTGACGGGGCCGAGATGCAAGCCCGGCGAGCGTCCGGTCACCTGGAACGTCGAGGGGCCGCAGGGACAGGCCGGGCCAGAAGGGAAGTCAGGGTCACAGGGTGAGACCGGGCCTCAGGGCCCGGAAGGGCAGAAGGGCGAGGAAGGCCCCATGGGGCCGGAAGGACCCAAGGGACAGGAAGGTCAGAAGGGGCAGAAGGGAGACACCGGCGCGACCGGCACGGTCGACACCTCGAACTTCTACGACAAATCCGAAAGCGACGGGCGGTACTACAGCAAGACCGAATCCGACGGGCGCTACTACGACAAGACGGAAGGCGACGCGCGTTATCTGGCCAAGAGCGGGACCGCGGCGAACTCGAGCCTCCTCGGCAACGCGCCGCCTTCCTCCTACGTCTCCGCCAGTTCCTTCGGGAGCCTGGCAAACGTCATCAACCACGAAGGAACCGCGCTGGCGAGCTGCTACCTGGGGGAGATCGTGCTGTACGCGGGCGGGCTCATCCCCTCCAACCTGCACCTCGCCGACGGCTCGCTGATCACGCTGAACAACTCGACCTCCGCCCTCTTCAGCCTGTTCGGGGTCGACTTCGGCGGCAACGGGGTGACCAACTTCGCGCTGCCGGACCTGCGCTCGGTCGAGCCGAAGGGCGCCGGCCCGGCAGGGGTCGGCTACTACGTCTGCATGAGCGGCACGTACCCGTGATCGACGGCGGAGACCCGATCCACCCCGCCGGACGAGTACCCTGATGGCGATGAAGGAGCTACGTGGAGTCCTGACGGCGATCGCGACGCCGTTCGACGAGTCCGGCGCGGTCGACACCGACGCCGCGCGGCGCCTCGCCGCGCATCTGCTCGAGCACGGCTCACACGGGCTGGTGGTCGGTGGCAGCACCGGCGAGTGCCCGACGCTCACCGACGGCGAGACGATCGAGCTCTTCGAGGCGATCCGCAGGGAGGTCGGCGACGACGCCTACCTCGTCTGCGGGACCGGCACCAACGACACCCGCCACTCCTGCGAACTGACCAAGATGGCCGCCGCCGCCGGCGCCGACGCCTCGCTGGTCGTGGTGCCCTACTACAACAAGCCCAACCCGGCCGGGATCCGCGCCCACTTCGAAACGGTCGCCGCGGCCGTCCCCGACCTGCCGATGGTGATGTACAACATCCCGTCGCGGGTGATCGTCAACGCTGATCCACAGCTGCTCGGCGAGCTTGCCCAGGTCGACAACATCGTCGCCGTCAAGCAGGCCAACGATGACGAGCTCGGGCCGATCGAGGGCCTCGCGATCCTCGCCGGCAACGACAACACCTACCTGCGGGTGCTGGAGTTCGGCGGCGCCGGCGTGATCTCGGTCGCCTCGCACGTGGCGGGCGACCAGATGCGCGCGATGTGGGACGCCGCGCAGGAAGACGACTTGGAGCGGGCGCGGGAGATCGACGCCGAGCTGACCCCCCTGTACGAGGGTCTCTCGGTGACGACCAACCCGATCCCGCTGAAGGCCGCGCTCGAGATGCTCGGCCTCGCCCCCGACCGGCTGCGTCTGCCGCTGGTCTCCGCCGACCCCGGACAGCGGGCGGCGGTACGGACGGCGCTGGAGGGCATCGGGCTCTCCGTCGCCGCCGGCTAGACAACTTCGAAAGAGAAAAGAGTTACGAGAGTGCCCAGTAAGACACTTCGAGTGCTGCCACTCGGCGGCCTCGGCGAGATCGGCAAGAACATGACGGTGGTCGAATACGACGGCCGCATCGTGATCGTCGACACCGGATTGATGTTCCCGACGGCGGAGATGCACGGCATCGACCTCGTCCTGCCCGACTTCTCCTACCTGCGCGAGCGCGCCGGAGACATCGAGGCGATCGTCCTCACCCACGGCCACGAGGACCACGTCGGCGCGCTGCCCTATGTGCTGCGCGAGATCGGCATCCCGCCGGTCATCTACGGGGGCCTGCTGACGATCGGCATGGTCCGCTCCAAGCTCGACGAGCACAAGCTCGGCGACAAGGCGCCGCTCGAGGAGCTGCCGGCCGGGGAGAAGGTCCGGCGCGGGCCGTTCGAGATCGAGCTGGTCCACCTGACCCACTCGATCCCCGACATGCGCGGTGTCCTGATCACCACCGAGCTCGGCTCGATGCTGATGACCGGCGACTACAAGTTCGACCAGACCCCGGTCGACGGGCGGCCCGCCGACATCTCCCGCCTGGCGGAGATCGGCCGCGACGGCCTGCTGCTGCTCTGCGGCGACTCGACCAACGCCGACCGCCCGGGTGTGGCGCCGTCGGAGTCGAGCGTCGGCCCGGGGCTGTTGCAGCGGTTCTCGCAGTGCGAGGGGCGGATCATCGTCACCTCCTTCGCCTCCAACATCCACCGCGTCCAGCAGGTGATCGACGCCGCCGTCGCGCTCGACCGCAAGGTCGCGCTGGTCGGTCGCTCGATGCGCAAGAACTTCAACATCGCCTCCAACCTGGGGATGACGCGGGCGCCGCAGGGCGTCTTCATCCAGCCGCGCGAGATCGAGGACTTCCCCGACGAGAAGGTCGTCGTCGTCTCCACCGGCAGCCAGGGCGAGCCGCTCTCGGCGCTGCGCCGGATGGCCAACAACGACCACCGCGACGTGCAGCTGCACGCCGGCGACACGGTCGTCTTCTCGGCCACCCCGGTGCCGGGCAACGAGCGCGCCGTGAACGAGACGATCGACCGCATCTACGAGATCGGGGCGACCGTGATCACCGCCAAAGACGCGCCGATCCACGCCTCCGGCCACGGTTCCCGCGAGGAGCTGAAGCTGATGCTGAACCTGACCAAGCCCCGCTACGTGATGCCGGTCCATGGCGACCACCAGCGGATCCGCCTGCACGCCGACCTGGCCGAATCGGTCGGGGTCGCGGCCGAGAACATCTTCAAGGGCCGCAACGGGCTGCCGCTGGAGATCGACGCGGACGGTGCCCGCTTCGGCGAGGATCTGCACGTCGGCAAGATGTACGTCGACGGGGTGAACATCGGCGATCCCGACGACGCCGCCCTGCGCGATCGCCGCGACATCTCCGCCGACGGCATCTTCATCGTCGTCGCCACCGTCGACGCCGACGACGGCCATGTGGTCGCCGATCCGGAGGTGATCTTGCGCGGCGTCGCCTTCGTCGAGGGCGAGGACAAGCTGCTCGAAGACCTCAAGGACATGGTCGAAGATGCGCTCGAAGACGCCGCCGAGGCGGGCACGCGCGAGGCCGATCTGATCCAGGAGGACCTCCACGACGCGATCGGCAAGTTCGTCTGGCAGCGCCTGCGCCGCCGGCCGATGGTCCTGCCGGTAGTGATCCAGGTCTGAAGCGCCAATCGCCCCGCCCCCTGGGGCGGCGTGGGCCAGCCTCGCAAGGACGCAGGGAAATGAGGTGAGGGGAGCGCACTCCCGTGCGTGACCCGAACCGAATGACCGAGGACACCGCGAGGCGCCCCCACGCCGCCCCAGGGCAAGAAAAAAGCCCGCCGGGACAGTGTCTGGGGAGAATCCCGGCGGGCTAGTGTCTCGTCCACGCGGGAATCTAGGGACGGCTTCTAAAGCGTCCCTAAAAGATCGAACTTGAATGTTTCGATCCGCTGCGATCGGCCTCGGCGATCGGGATGCGGGCGCGGAAGAGGGCGCCTCCGGACGCCGACTCGGTCGCCTCCACGCTGCCGCCGTGGGAGCCGGCGACGGCGCGGACGATCGCCAGGCCGAGCCCGGTGCCGGTGCCGCGGGCAGTGTCGGCGGGCCCTTCGCCGCGGACGAAGCGGTCGAAGATCTGGGTACGCATCGCGCTCGGGATGCCGGGTCCGTCGTCGGCGACCTCGACCACGGCGTCGTCGCCCTGGCGCGAGAGCCTCAGTTCGATCGTCGCCCGGTCGGGGGTGTGGCGGGCGGCGTTGTCGAGCAGGTTGAGGATCATGCGGTGGAGCTCGTCGGGGCTGCCATCGACCTGCAGCGGCCTGTCGTTGTCGATCACGAAGTGACGCTCACCCATCAGCGGCGCCGCCTCGGCGGCCGCATCGCCGGCGATTTCGGCGAGATCGCAGCGGCGGTGGGGGGCGAGCCGGCCGGCGTCGGCGCGGGCGAGCAGCAGCAGGTCGGAGACGAGGCGGCTCATCCGCCGCGAGGAGCGCAGGGCGGAGTCGACGACCTCGCGGTCTTCGGCCTGGTCGGCGCCACCGAGCGAGGCCTGCAGGAGCTCCAGGTTGGCAAGCACGCTGGTCAGCGGCGTGCGCAACTCGTGCGAGGCGTCGGCGACGAACTCGCGCTGCTGCTGCATCGCCTGCTCGCGCTCCGAGCGAGCCGCGTCCAGCGAGCGCAACATCTGCTCGAGCGTTTCGGCGAGCTCGCCGACCTCGTCTTCGACCGGCGGATCGGGCATGTGACGGGAGGGGTCGCGCGTTTCCGAGATCTCCTTGGCGGTCGCGGTCAGCGCCGCGATCGGGCGCATCGCGCGGCTCGCGATCGCCACCCCGGCGAGGCTGGCGAACAGCGTGCCACCGAGGATCCCCGCCGCGATCAGCAGCCAGATGCGGTCGATCGTGTCATCGACGTGCTCGGTGCTCCGCCCGTACTGGACGTAGCCGGTGTGGACTCCCTGTTCGACGAGCAGGGCCGTCTCGATCCGCAGCCCGTTTTCTTCGGTGATGCCGAGCTTCGGCCGGCCCAGCCTTTCGGTGTTTTCGGTTTCGGTGAAGGCGATCACCCGTCCGGCGCGGTCGAACACCCGGGCGCCGGCGTCGTCGGGCAGCACATATGGGCCCAGGTCGGGGCCTTCCTCGTGGATCGGCCCGACCAGCGGGTAGACAACCCTGATTTCCTGCTGGAGGATTTCGACCGCGTTGTGGACCTCGTTGTTGAAGTCGTCGCGGATGCGGGTGGTGGCGATCTGGCCGATCACCGCGCCGAAGACCAGCAGGATCGCCAGCGTCAGCCCGGAGGAGACCGCGGCGATCCGCCAGCGCACCGGCCAGGCTCGAGGATGCACCAGACGCCGCAGCCAGGCCGCGGTGTTGCTGCGGGCGGTCGCGACCATCAGTCTTTGAGGACGTACCCCGCGCCGCGTTTGGTGTGGAGGAGGCGCGGCTCCCCGCCCGCCTCGAGCTTGCGTCGCAGGTTGGAGATGAAGACGTCGATCGTGTTGGTCGCCGCCATCGGGTCGTAGCCCCAGACTTCGTCGAGCAGGCGCTCGCGGGAGACCACGAGGCGCTCGTTGCGCATCAGGAACTCGAGCAGCTCGAACTCGCGGTTGGTCAGCTCGATTTCGCGGTCGCCGCGATGGACCTCACGGGTGTCGGGGTTCAGCTGCAGGTCGCCGACCTCGAGCGAGGCGGTGCCGCGCGGCGGGCGGCGCCGCAGCAGGGCGCGGATGCGGGCGAGCAGCTCCTTGCGCTCGAACGGCTTGACCAGGTAGTCGTCGGCGCCGCTGTCGAGGCCGGTGACCCGGTCCTCGGTCTCGGCACGGGCGGTCAGCATCAGGATCGGCACGTCGCCCTCCAGGCGCAGGCGCCGGCAGACCTCGATCCCGTCGAGGCCGGGCAGGCCGAGGTCGAGCACGACCAGGTCGGGGACGAAGCCGACCGCCATGTCGAGCGCTTCGACGCCGTCGGCGGAGGTCCGCACCTCGTAGCCCTCGTTGCGCAGCGAGCGGCGCAGGACGTCGGCGATATCGGCGTCGTCCTCGACGACGAGGACACGACCGCCCTGCTGAACCTCGGGATCGGCGCTGAGCATGCAGCGATGTTAAACGCGATTCGCCCTGCTGAGCGGTCCTTTTATGCCGAATTTAGAGCGGTATCCGGGCCCGGACGGGTGCGCCGACAGGGGATGGGAGGCCGACGTCGAATCGGGACCCGTGTTCGTTCGACAGAAGCGCTCCCCTGCCCGTAAACCCAAAGCCGGCGCCAAACGCGGCAAAGCCGCCAGGCCGCGCCGTGAATTCCGCCTTTTCGAGGGGCTCGAGCAGCGCCATCTCGACCTGATCGGCCTCTTCCTCGTCGCGGCGGGGATCTACCTGCTCTTCGTCCTTTTCCTCGGCTGGGAAGGCGGCAAGGTCGGCTACGGGATCGAAACCGGGCTCGTCTACCTGTTCGGCTCGGTCGGGGCGCGGATCTTCACCCTGCTGATGCTGGTCGCGGGCGGGATGCTCCTCACCGGGACCTCGGTGTCGTCGCTGGCCCGGGGGATCGGCAAGGGCCTGAAGACTCTTTTCTTCGGCGGCGTGAAGGGCGGCGAAGCGACCGCCCGGACGATGCAGCGCGGCCAGGACCAGTGGCGTCAACGACGCGACGAGCGCACCGCCGAGACCAGGGCGGCGGCGACCGACGTGATGAAGGACTACCCCGAGGACGACGACGACTTCGAGCCGACCGTGGCCCTGGCCGAGGAGCCCGAGGACGACGGCATCTTCGCCCCGGGGGTCTTCGACGCCGACACCCAGGTGGACTTCGCGGACGAGGGCCCCGCCGACCCCGAGCCGGATCTCGAGCCCGACCCGGTGGACCCCGAGCCGGTGCAGGAGGTTCTCCCGGAGCCGGATGAGCCGGTCCCACCCGCCACCACTCCCCAAGGCAACCTCCGTGGGGTCACCACCTCCGAGGAGATCGACTACAAGGTGCCGTCCTCGAAGCTGCTCGAGCGCGGCAAAGGCGACAAAGGGCCCGACCCGCGCGACCAGGAAGCGACCGGGCGCAAGCTGATCGAGGCGCTCGGCCACTTCGGGGTCGAGGCGAAGATCGTCGGCGTCGTCAGCGGCCCACACGTGTCGCTCTACGAACTGCGCCTCGCCCCCGGCATCAAAGTCAAGAAAGTCACCGAGCTCGCCAACGACCTCGCCTACGCGCTCGCCTCGACCGACATCCGCATCCTGGCGCCGATCCCCGGCAAGCAGGCGGTCGGCGTCGAGGTGCCGAACGCGAAGCGCCGTATGGTCCGCCTCGGCGACATCTACGCGGGGCGACCGCAGAAGGCCTCGCCGCTGGTCGCCTGGCTCGGCAAGGGGATCGACGGCAACGCGGTCTGGACCGACATCGCGAAGATGCCGCATGTGCTCGTCGCCGGCACCACCGGCTCGGGCAAGAGCGCCTGCGTCAACGCGATGCTCTCCTCGATCCTGATGTCGGCCTCGCCGAACGAGGTGCGCCTGGTGCTGGTCGACCCGAAGCAGGTCGAGCTCAACCACTACGAGCATGTCCCGCATCTGCTGACCCCGGTGGTGACCTCGCCGCGGCTCGCCGCCAACGTGCTCGCCAACCTGATCGTCGAGATGGAGACGCGCTACGGGGTCATGTCCCAGGCCCGCGCCCGCAACCTCGAGGAGCTGAACCGGGTCCGCCGCAAGCAGGGGGAGGCGCCGCTGCCGCACATCCTCTGCGTGATCGACGAGCTCGCGGACCTGATGATGGTCGCCCCGGCCGAAGTCGAGGACGCGATCATCCGGCTCGCGCAGAAGTCGCGCGCCACCGGCATCCACCTGGTGCTGGCGACGCAGCGCCCCTCGACCGACATCATCACCGGCACGATCAAGGTGAACATCCCCTCGCGGATCGCCTTCGCGGTGTCCTCCCAGACCGACTCGCGCGTGATCCTCGACCAAGGTGGCGCCGAGTCCCTGCTCGGCCAGGGCGACATGCTCTTCCGCGGCGCCGGCACCTCGAAGCTGCAGCGCGTCCAGGGCGCCTTCATCACCGAGGACGAGATCGCCGACATCACCGCCCACTGGGCGAGGCAGGGTGAGCCGGAATTCGAGGAGGAGCTGCTCGAGACGCCGGAAGAGGCCACCGACGACGGGCGCGGGGAAGACGACTTCGATCCCGACTCCGACGACCTGCTGGACGAGGCGATCCGCCTCGTCGTGCAGACGGAAACGGCCTCGGTGTCGATGATCCAGCGCCGCCTGCGGGTCGGCTACACGCGGGCGGGACGGCTTGTCGACATGCTCGAGCGGCGCGGTGTGATCTCCGGCTACGAGGGCTCCAAACCGCGCCAGGTGCTGATCACGCAGGCCGATCTGGCGCGGGTGATCGGCGGTCCCGGCGGAGGCGCGGGCGGCGCGCCCACCGCTGCGGTCGCCGCCGACGCCGACGACGAGCTTTCCTGACCGCCGCCGTCCGGTAGTTTCGTCCCGCCGATGGTGGGATCGAAGGTCGTACGCGCTGGGATCGTGGTCACCGGGACCGAGGTGATCACCGGGCGGATCAACGACGCCAACGGCCCCTGGGTGAGCGAACGGCTGGCCGAGCTGGGGGTCGAGGTCGCCCACATCATCGTCGTCGCCGACCGCCCCGACGACCTTGAGCACGCGCTGCGCTTCCTCGCCGCCGAGGGGATGGATCTGATCGTCACCAGCGGCGGCCTGGGACCGACCGCGGACGACCTGACCGGGGAGATCGTCGCGCGCTTCGCCGGCCGACCCCTGCAGCTCGACGAGGAGATGCTGGAGAAGATCGCGGTGATCCTGCGCCGCTTCGCGGCGCGGCGCGGCTGGAACTTCGACGAAGCGGCGATCCTGGAGGCGAACCGCAAGCAGGCGATGGTGCCCGAGGGGGCCGAGGCGCTCGACCCGGTGGGGACGGCGCCGGGGCTGGTCGTGCCGGCCGGGGAGCGGGTGGTGATCGTCCTGCCGGGGCCGCCGCGCGAGCTGCAGCCGATGTGGCCGCGGGCGCTGGCGACCGGGCCGGTGCGGGCCATCCTGGGGCGCGCCACGCCGCTCCACGGGCTGACGATGCGGATGTTCGGCGTGCCCGAGTCGGAAATCGCCAAGAGCCTGCGCGAGATCGAGCAGGACGACGGGGTCGACGTCGACGCGGTCGAGATCACCACCTGCCTGCGGCGGGGCGAGATCGAGATCGACGTGCGCTGGCGGGAGGAGACCGAGGCGGTGGCGATGGCGGTCCGCGACGGGCTGGCGCGCCGGCACGAGCGGGAGACCTTCAGCCTCGACGGGGAGACGGTCGACGAACAGGTGGCGAAGCTGCTGCAGGGGCGCCGCCTGGGCCTGGCCGAGTCATGCAGCGGCGGCCTGCTGGCGGCGCGGATCACCAACGTGCCGGGCGCCTCGGAGTACCTGGCGGGAAGCGTCGTCGCCTACTCCTACGAGGCCAAAGAAGAGCTGCTGGGCGTGCCGAAGGAGTTGTTGGATAAACACGGGGCGGTCTCGCCCGAGGTCGCCGAGGCGATGGCCAAGGGGGCGCTGGAGCGCTTCGAGGCCGATGTGGCGGTCTCGATCACCGGCATCGCCGGTCCGGGGGGAGGGACCGAGGAGAAGCCGGTCGGCTACGTCTGCTTCGACGCGCGGCTCGCCGATGGGACCGTGATCGCCCGCGATCCGGTGATCCCCGGCGATCGCCATGACATCCGCGAACGCTCGGCGCTGGTCGCGATGCACCTGTTGCGGGACCTGCTCGGCACGTAAAAGTCACAAAGCGGTGTTGAGCCGCGCGCATCTGCTCCCTAGCTTGGCCGTATGGAAGGCCGGAGGGAGAAGAAGGGGCGGCAGCGGCTGTTCGTCGCCCTGGAGCTGCCCGGGCGGGTGCGCGGGGGGCTGGCGACGTGGGGGAGGGCCGAGCTGGTCGATCCGGCGCTGCGGGCGGTGCGGCCCGAGTCCCTGCATCTGACGCTGGTCTTCCTCGGCGGGCGCGAGGCCGGCGAGGTCGAGGAGATCGCCGGCGTGGTGCGGCGCAGCGGGGCGCCGGCGCCGCTGTTGAAGCTCGAGGACCCGATCCCGCTGCCACGCGGGCGACGGGCGTCGCTCTTCGCCCTGCCGGCGCCCTCGCCGGCCACCACGGACCTGCGGCAGGGCCTGGTCGAGCGGCTCGTCACGGCGGGGCTGTACCGGGCCGAGAAGCGCGACTTCTGGCCCCATGTGACGGTCGCCAGGGTCCGCGCCGAGGGGCGTGGATCGCGCCGTCCGGCCGCCGTCGTGAGGCGGCCCGGGGACCTTCCCGGGGGTCTCAAAGAGCCCTTTCTTGGCGTCCGCATGACGCTCTACCGTTCTGAACTCCAGCCAGGGGGCTCGCGATACACCCCGCTGGCCCAAGTCGAGCTGTCCTGAGGCAGCAGTGAGGTGATGATCTGAGATGGCGGAGAAAACCGTGAACTTGAAGGACGCCTCGGCGAGGGAAGCCAAAGCGAAGGATGCAGCGCTCGAGGCAGCCGTCACCGGGATCAAGAAGGAGTTCGGCGAAGGCGCCCTCATGCGCCTCGGCGAGAAAGGGACGGTCAAGGTCGACGCGATCCCGACCGGCTCGCTGGCACTCGACCTGGCGCTGGGGATCGGCGGCGTGCCGCGCGGGCGGATCGTCGAGATCTTCGGCCCGGAGTCCTCGGGGAAGACGACGCTGGTCAACCACATCATCGCCGAGGCGCAGGCCCGCGGCGGCGTCTGCGCCTTCATCGACACCGAGCATGCGATCGACCCCGTCTACTCGCGGGCGATCGGCGTCGACACCGATGAGCTGCTCGTCTCCCAGCCGGACTACGGCGAGCAGGCGCTGCAGATCGCCGACCGGCTGATCGCCTCCGCCGCGGTCGACGTGATCGCGATCGACTCGGTCGCCGCACTGACCCCGAAAGCCGAGCTCGACGGGCAGATCGGCGACACCACCGTCGGCCTGCAGGCACGGCTGATGTCGCAGGCGCTGCGCAAACTCGCCGGCAGCCTCAACCGGACCAAGACCGTCTGCCTGTTCACCAACCAGATCCGCGAAAAAGTCGGCGTCCAGTTCGGCTCGCCGGAGACCCAGCCGGGCGGCAGGGCGCTGAAGTTCTACTCGTCCCAGCGGCTCGACATCCGTCGCATCGAGACCCTCAAGGAAGGGACCGAGGCGGTCGGCAACCGGGTGCGGGTGAAAGTGGTCAAGAACAAGGTGGCGGCCCCGTTCCGCCAGGCCGAGTTCGACATCGAGTACGGCGTCGGGATCTCCCGCGAGGGTGGCCTGCTGGACTTCGGCATCGAACAGGATCTGGTCCAGAAATCAGGCTCCTTCTTCTCCTACGGGGAGACCCGCCTGGGGCAGGGTCGCAACAACGCGAAACAGTTCCTCACGGACAACCCGGAGCTCGCCCTGGAGATCGAAACCAAGGTGCGCACGGCGCTCGGAATCGGCAGCACGCCGGGCGATGCGGCACCCGAGGCCGATTCGCCGATCGTCGAGGCCCAGGCCGCCTGACCTGGGCCGTCCTCGGTCTGCACGCACGGGGTCACGCGCACCAATAGGATTCGGCCGCCCCGATGCACGAAACGCTCTTCTACATCTGCGGCGGCGTCCTCGTCGTCTCGGCCCTTGTCGTCAGTTTCGTCGGGCTGAAAAGGGATGACTTTCCCGGCAAATTGATGCCCCTGATCATCGTCTGGTTCGCAGCTTTCGCGGTCGCCACCGGCACCTTCGCCGTCCTCCACGGCAAGGACGAGTCGAAGGAGCACGACGCCGAGTACTCGAAGGCGAGCGAAGAAATTCAAAAAGACGATACGAGCGGCCCGTTCGAAGAAGCCGAAAAAGAAGCCGCCGAAGCCGCCGGCGGCGGCGGCGAATCGACCGAAGCCGAAGGGACGGAAGGTGAATCGGCCGAAGGTGAAACCGCGAGCGGCGGCGGCAACCCCGAAATGGGCGCCGTCGTCTTCTCCGAAAACTGCGCGACCTGCCATGGCGCCACCGGCCACGGCGGTGCCGGTGGGCCCGATCTGAGGACGATGCCGCTGGCCCAGTCCGAAGAAGGGGCGATCCAGCAGGTCACCCACGGCGGCGGCGGGATGCCTCCCTTCGAAGGCGTCCTCTCCGAAGAAGAAATCGAAAACGTCGCCTCCTACGTCGCGCAGGACATCACCGAAGGCGAATAGGAAGCCCCAGGAGGGGCGACGGCTCTCTCGGTACCCTGAGCGCGTGAAGCGCTTCCACGTCACCACCTTCGGGTGTCAGATGAACGTGCACGACTCCGAGCGGATGCGGGGGATGCTGACCTCGCTCGGCTACGAGGAGGCGGGCGAGCGCTCGGAAGCGGATCTGATCCTCTTCAACACCTGCTCGATCCGCGAGTCGGCCGACAGCCGCTTCATCGCCCACCTCGGCGAGGCGAAGCGGCTGAAGAGCGAAGACCCGGGCCGCACGGTCGGGGTCGGCGGTTGCTGGGCCCAGTCGGTGAAGGAGGAGGTGTTCGAGCGCTTCCCGTTCGTCGACGTCGCCTTCGGGCCGGGACAGATCCACAAGCTGGCCGAGTTCCTCAACTCGGACTCGCTGACCGCCCAGGGCTACTTCGAGTTCGAGGATTTCTCCGGTCACCTGCCCGCCCGCCGTGAGCGCGAGTTCCAGGGCTGGCTGCAGATCTCGCAGGGCTGCAACTGCGTCTGCTCCTATTGCATCGTCCCCTCGACCCGCGGCCGCGAGGTGAGCCGTGACCCGATGGAGCTCGTCGCCGAGGCGGAGGTGTTGGCCGCCGACGGGGTGCGCGAGGTGACGCTGCTCGGCCAGAACGTGAACAGCTACGGCCGCGACCTGCCGCGCGAGAGCCGTATCGGCTTCGCCGAGCTGCTTGCCCGCGTCGACGCGGTCCCCGGGATCGAGCGCATCCGCTACACCAGCCCGCACCCGAAGGACATGAAGGAGGACGTGATCCGCGCCCACGCTGAGCTGCCGGCGCTCTGCGAGCAGATCCACCTGCCGCTGCAGTCGGGCTCGAGCGCCGTGCTGAAGCGGATGAGGCGGACCTACGACCGCTCCCGCTACATGGACCGCGTCGCACTGATCCGCGAGCACGTCCCCGACTGCGCGATCACCACCGACATCATCGTCGGCTTCCCGGGGGAGACCGAGGCGGATTTCGCCGCGACGCTCGCGGTCGCCGAGGAGGTCGGCTACGACGGCGCCTTCACCTTCATCTTCAGCCCCCGCCGCGAAACCGAGGCGGCGACGATGGACGGGCAACTGCCGCATCCGGTCAAGGTCGAGCGGATGGAACGGCTGGTCGAGGTCGTCCAGCGGCGGGCGGCCGAGCGGGCACAGAGGTTCGTCGGGCGGACGATGGAGGTGCTGGTCGAGGGGCCGAGCCGGACCGATCCGACCAGATTGCGGGGGCGGACCAGGCATGGGAAGGCTGTGAACTTCGAAGGGGCCGCGGCGCCGGGCGAGTTTGTCGAGGTGGAGATCGAAGCTGCGACTTCCCAGACGTTGTCGGGCACCTCCGTGAGGCCCCTCTCTCAACTTTTTCGGTGAAGTCGCCGCGGCCGTCCGAAGTTCTGGCAACGAAAAAGTACAAGCCGTTCGGGGCCTCACGGAGGTGCCCTTGACGGTTCTGGCCGTATTCGGCGCCACCGGCGTCGGGAAGACCGGGGCAGCGATCGAGCTGGCTCGTCTGCTTCGGGAGCGAGGCGAGAAGCCGGTCGCGATCAATTGCGATGCGTTGCAGGTGTACGAAGGGTTGGATGTGCTCACCGGAGCCGCGACGGCGGCGGAGCGGGAGGTGCTGCCGCACGAGCTGCTCGGGATCGTGCCGATCACCGAGGACTTCTCGATCCACGAGTACATGCCGCTCGCTCACGAGGCGATCGATCGGGCGCTGGCGGAACGGCGGACCCCGATCGTCGTCGGCGGGACCGGCCTCTATCTGCGGGCGGCGCTGGCGGATCTGTCGCTGCGCAAGGTACCCGCCTTCGACGAGACCTCGGAGCTCTGGTCGGGGGAGACCCGGCACCCGACCCGGCTCTTCGGCCTCGACATGGAGCGGGCGAAGCTCTACGAGCGGATCGACGCGCGGGTCGACGCGATCGTCGCCGGCGGCGGGGAGGAGGAGGCGCGGCGCGCCGACGCCCTCGGCGCCGGCCGGACGGCCCGCAAGGCGCTCGGCATGAACGAGCTGCTCGCCGGCGACCTGGAGACGATGAAGCGCCGCTCCCGCAACTACGCCCGCCGCCAGCTCACCTGGATGCGCAAAATCCCCGACCTCACCGTCATCGACCGCACCGACCTCTCCGATCGGGAAGTGGCCTCCCGGATCGACTCCTTGGCTAGGGTGGCGCGGTGAAATTCGAGAAGTGGCAGGCGCTGGGGAACGACTATCTGATCCTCGAGCGGGCGGAGCTCCCCTGGGAGCTGAGCGAGACCAGGATCGAGTGGCTCTGCGACCCGCACTTCGGGATCGGCGCCGACGGCATCCTGCTGCTCGCCCCGAGCGCGGACCCTGAGTTCGTCGCCGATCTGCGGATCTTCAACCCCGATGGCTCCGAGGCGGAGCTCTCCGGCAACGGGGCCCGCGAGGCGATCCTCTACCTGCGGCGCCACGGGTGGACCGATGCCGAGGAGTTCGCGATCTCGACCGTCGCCGGGCCGATCCGACCGACGATCACCGGCGAGCTGACCTGCTCGGTCGACATGGGGAAGGCCTCGACCACCTCGAAGGACTTTCCCTCCGGCGGCGCGGACGGCCGCGGGACGGTGCGCTCGGCGGGGCGCGAGTGGGAGTTCCAACACGTCTCGATCGGCAACCCGCAGTGCGCGATCGTCGTCGATCCCGTCGAGTTGGCCGATCTCGACCTCGAGCTGATCGGCCCCGAGATCGAAGGCTCGACCCTCTTCCCGAATCGCACCAACGTCTCCTTCCTGGCGGTCGACGGCTCCGAGGTCCGCGCCCGGATCTTCGAGCGCGGGGTGGGGGAGACGCTCTCCTCCGGGACGGGCGCCTCGGGCGCCGCGGTCACCGCCTTCCTGCGCGGCGCCCCCAGCCTGTTGACGGTCGAGCTCGACGGCGGCGAGCTGACCGTCGAGATCGGCGAGGACCTGGCGGTGCGGCTCGACGGCTGGGCCGAGCCGGTCTACGCGGGCGAGGCCTCGGCGGAGCTGCTCGCCGCACTCGCCGAGCAGGACTGACCGGACCCGCTCTCGGGCCGTCGTCCAATAGATTCCCGCGCCATGGCCATCGCCGAACCATCGAAGCGCCTGCAGCTGATCCCGCCCTACATGTTCCAGGAACTGGAGCGGCGGATCAGCGAGAAGCGGGCCGCCGGGATCGACGTGATCAGCCTCGGGATCGGCGATCCGGACCAGCCGACCTATCCCTACATCGTCGAGGCGATGCAGCGGGCGGTCGAAGACCCCGCCACGCATCAATACCCCTCCAACCGCGGCCGCGACGACTTCCGCCAGGCGTTCGCCGACTTCTACGACCGCCGCTTCGGGGTCGAGATCGACGCCGCGAACGAGGTGATCCCGGCGATCGGCGCCAAGGAGTGCATCTACAACCTCTGCAACGCCTTCCTCGACCCGGGCGACGTGGCCCTCGCCTCCGATCCCGGCTATCCGGTCTACACCGGCGGCCCGCTGCTCCATGGGGCCACCGCCGAGCTGCTTCCGCTGCTGCCGGAGAAGGGCTTCGCACCGGACCTCGGCGCGATCTCGGCCGAGGCCGCCGCCAAGGCGAAGCTGATGTTCATCAACTTCCCGAACAACCCGACCGGCGCGATCGTCCCCGACGGCTTCTTCGCCGAGGTCGTCGAGTTCGCCCGCGCGCACGAGATCCTCGTCGTCCACGACAACGCCTACTCGGAGACGACCTACGACGGCTACGTCGCGCCCAGCTTCCTGGCGACGCCCGGGGCCAAGGAGGTCGGGGTCGAGGTCTTCTCGCTCTCCAAGGGCTACAACATGACCGGCTGGCGGGTCGCCGCCATCCTCGGCAACCCCGACGCGATCCAGTCCTACTGGCGGCTGAAGACGAACGTCGACTCGGGCCTCTTCGAGGCGATCCAGCTGGCCGGCGTCGCCGCCCTGGAGGGCCCGCCCGAGCCGCTCGCCGAGATGAACGCGACCTACACCCGCCGCCGCGACCTCGTCGTCGCCGCCCTCACCGCAATCGGCGTCGACGTCGCCGCCCCGAAGGGCACGATCTACGTCTGGGCACCCGTCCCCGAGGGCCACACCTCGACCTCCTTTGCCGAGACCGTCCTCGAAGAGGCGGCGGTCGTCGTCTCGCCGGGCTCGATGTACGGGCCCAGCGGCGAGGGCTTCTTCCGCATCTCCCTCACCACCCCCGACGACCGCATCGAAGAGGCCGTCGAGCGGATGCGCAAGTACCTGGCCTAAGACCCCTCGCGCTCGGCTTTCTTGCGCCAATAACGGTCGAGGCCGGACCACTGGTACGCGGTCGGGACGGCCTGGAACATCTCCTCCGCCACCGCCGGCTCGAGCTGAGCGGCGATGCGCCTCCGCAGGTCGGCCTCGTAGGTCGCCTCGTCCACCCCGTGGGCGAGCTCCGCCTCTTCGCGCAGGCGGCGACGAGCCTCGGCGAGGTGGGCGGCCGGGTCGTCGATCGGGCCCCAGTGGGTGAGGGCAAGACGGGTCGGCTCCCACGCCTCGACCGTGCCGATCGAGTCTTCCCAGAGCTCGACGTCGATGTCGGGAGGCGGCGTGGGCGGGACCACGATGTCCGCGCCGGGCAGGCGGCAGGCGGCGACGTCGCCGACGAAGGCGGTGCCGGTCTCCTCGTGGAGGTAAGAGACATGGTGGGAGGCGTGCCCGGGGGTGTAGGCGACCCGCATGCCGCGCACCGTCTCGCCGCCGGAGAGGACCGTCACGTTGGCCTCCGGCACCGGTTGGATCCGCCCCCAGAGGTACTCGAGCTGGTCGCCGTAGAGGCGCTCGGCACTGGCCAGGAGGCGGGAGGGGTCGATCAGATGCGGGGCGCCGCGCTCGTGGACGTAGACCTGCAGATCGGGCCAGCGGGCGACCAGGGCCCCGGTCGCGGCGGCGTGGTCGAGGTGGATGTGGGTGAGGAGGATCGCCTCCGGTCGCTCCCCCTCGAGCTTCTCCAGCAGGGTGTGCAGGGATGACTCGGGGCCGGGGTCGACGAGCGTGCCGTCGACCTCCCAGCAGGCGATCACGTGGGGTCGGCCGAGGTGCTCGACGTCGATGGCGCGCATCGGCGCGAAGACTATGCGCCGGCGCTCGCGGGCAGCTTGCCTTCGGCGGCGAGGAGGTCGTGGAGGCCCTCCTCGAGGTCACGCGGTTCGTAGCCGAGCTCACGCGTCGCCTTCTCGTGGCTCGCCCAGAAGGTGACCCCGTCGGCGGAGGCGATCAGCTCGCGCAGGTTCGGCGGCTGTCCCATGATCTTCCCGACCAGGGGGCCGATCGGCGTCATCAGCTTCATCAGCCCGGTCGGCAGCGCGTGCTTCGGTGCCTTCTTGCCGGTCTCGGCGGCGACGATGCCGATCGCGTCGCGCACCGTCGTCACCGGCCCGCTGATGATGTAGGTCTCACCCGCGACACCCTTGTCGAGCGCCAGGATGATCCCGCCGGCGATGTCCTCGACGTGGGTCAGGCACATGCCCAGATCGGGGAAGGGGATCAGCGGCATCTTGCCGCTCAGGAACTGGTCGAGCAGGGTGCCGATCGAGGAGGTGTCGCCGGGGCCGTAGACGCCGCCGGGCTGGACGATCACGCAGGGGAGGCCCTCGCCGATCAGCTTCTTCGCGACCTGGTGGGCTTCCCACTTCGTCTTCTCGTACTCGGAGAGGAACTTGCCCTGGTGTTCGTGGCTCTCGTCGACGATCTGGCCGTTGGTGTTGCCGAAGATGCCGACGGTCGAGACGTAGACGACCTTGCCGACCTTGGCCTCGAGCGCCGCGCCCAGCACCCGTTCGGTGCCGCCGACGTTCGCTTCGCGCATCGACCGGCGCTCGCTCGCCGGGATACCGACCTCGTAGACCGCGGCGGCATGGATCAGCGCGTCGCAGCCCTCCATGCCGGAGCGGATCGCCCGTTCGTCGTTCAGATCGCCGGCGACCAGGGTGCAACCCAGGTCTTCCAGTGCCGTGGCTTTGGCGGGAGTGCGGACGAGAGCGACGACGTCGTCACCGCGGGCGCGCAACTGGCGCACCAGGGCGCCGCCGATGAATCCCGTCCCTCCCGTGACGAAAACCTTCACAGGCACACACCCTAGACGGCCCGGGCGGCGCCGTACAATCAGGGGGAGTGAGTGGATCGAGAAACGGCCGTGTCATCGAGACGCGATACGCGGCGCAGAACGGGAACGGTGCGGGGGTCGTCAACCGGCGCGCGCGCCAACGGGCGCTGGCGATCGGCATCGTCGACGGTCGCGAGGACGGCGAGCCGCTGGCCGAGCTGAAGGAGCTGCTGCGCACCGCGGGCGTCGCCACCGCCGGGATCGGCACCCAGCAGCGCCCCAAACCCGATCCCGACCGCTACTTCGGCCGCGGCCGGCTGGAGGAGCTGAAGGCCGAGGTGAAGGCCGCCGACGCCAACCTCGTCGCCTGCGACGACGAGCTGGCGCCACGCCAGGAGCGCAACCTGGAAACGGCGCTCGGCGTACCGGTGATCGACCGCACCGCGGTGATCCTCGACATCTTCGCCGACCACGCCCATTCGGCCGAGGGCAAGCTGCAGGTCGAGCTGGCCCAGCTCGAATACAACATGGCCCGCATGCGGGGTCTGTGGACCCACCTCGAGCGGCTCGGCGGCGGGATCGGCACCAGGGGCCCGGGCGAGAGCCAGATCGAGACCGACCGCCGGCTCGCCCGCGACCGGATCGCGGCGCTGCGCCGCCGGTTGGCCCGCCTCGAGCGCAACCGCGGCGTGATGCGGGCGCGGCGCGAGCGCTCCGGGGTCCCCAGCGTCGCCCTCGCCGGCTACACCAACGCCGGCAAGTCGACGCTCCTGAACGCGTTGACCGGCGCCGAGGTCGGCGCCGCCGACCGGCTCTTCGAGACGCTCGACCCGACCACCCGCAGCTTCGAGCTCTCCGGCCGCGCCTACCTGCTGACCGACACCGTCGGGTTCATCGAGAAGCTCCCCCACCAGTTGGTCGAGGCGTTCAAGGCGACGCTCGAGGAGACGACCCTGGCCGACCTGATCGTCCATGTCGTCGACGCCTCGGAGTCCGAGGAGCGCCGGGCACTCGACATCCGGGCGGTCGACGAGGTGCTGGAGGAGATCGGGGCGGGGGAGAAGCCACGCCTCCTCGTCCTCAACAAGGCCGACCTCCTGGGCGAGGACGAGCGGCGCGACGTCGCGCTCGGGCACCGCGGCGCGGTGCTCGTCTCGGCGATCTCCGGCGAGGGGCTGGACGAGCTGCGCGAGCGGATCGAGGCGGCGTTCGCCGAGACCCTGACCGAGGTCGAGCTGCTGATCCCCTACAGCCAGGGCGGTCGCCTGCACGAGCTGCACGAGGTGGCCGGGGAGCTGGAGCGGACCGACCGCGCCGACGGGGTCCTGGTCCACGCCCGCGTACCCAGCGCCGAGCTGCACCGCTTCGACGACCTCGCGATCGCCTGAGCGCCAGTAGGCTGCGCGCCATGGAGCTGCCGGTCCAGAAGCTGAAAGACGCCGCCGTGCTGCCGACCCGCGCCCATCCGGGCGACGCCGGGCTCGACCTCTACTCGACCGAGGAGGCCCACATCGGGCCCGGCGAGCGCTGGAGTGTCGGCACCGGGATCGCGCTCGAGATCCCGGAGGGGTACGCCGGGCTGGTCGTGCCGCGCTCCGGCCTCGCCCGCGAACACGGCATCACGCTGGTCAACGGCCCGGGGCTGATCGACTCCGGCTACCGCGGCGAAGTGCGGGTGCTGCTGCTCAACACCGATCCGGCCGAGACGGTGCGGATCGAGGCCGGCGCCCGCATCGCCCAGCTCGTGCTCACGCCCGTCACGCTCGCCGAGCCGGTCGAGGCCGGCGCGCTCAGCGAGTCCTCACGCGGCGACGGCGGCTTCGGCTCGACCGGGCGCTAGACCGCGGCCAGCTGTTCCTTATGCGCCTTATAGGCGCATAAGGAACAGCTAGACGTCGGCGGCGGCGAGCCGGCCGAGGATCTCGACCGCCCGCTCGATCGTCTCGCGATCGGCCTCGGGGAGCTGTTCGAGCGCCTTGACGAGGAAGCCCTCGCGCATCCGTCGGTCGGCTTCGATCTGGGCGCGGCCGGCTGCGGTGAGGCTGACCAGGGCGCGCCGGCGGTCGTCGGGGTCGGGGGCGCGGGAGACCAGGGCGTCGGCTTCGAGGTCGCCGACCGTCTGCGCCATCGACTGCGGGCGGACCCGCTCCGCGGTGGCGAGGTCGGAGACGCTCATCGCGCCGCTGCGGTCGAGCCGTCCCAACACCGAGGCCTGGTTCAGCGGGAAGAGGTTCTGCTCGGAGCGGAGCCGGCGGATCAGCTGGCCGACCACGACCCTCAGGTCGGCGGCCAGCGGGGCTATCCCGGAGTCGGTCGCGCTCTGCGCGGGCATCGACCAACCATAGCGCATATAGACAGGTGAACTGCACAGGTTGCCTGTGTATGATGGAGACATGATGTCCGCCGCGACCGCCGATGGGGTGGGGGCGACCCACGATGACAAGTACAAGTGGATCGCCCTCTCGAACACGACGTTGGCGATCCTGCTGGCGACGCTCGACGCCTCGATCACCCTGATCGCGATGCCGGACATCTTCCGCGGCATCCACCTCGACCCGCTGCTGCCCTCCAACAGCTTCTACCTCCTGTGGATGATCCTCGGCTACCTGGTGGTGACCAGCGTCCTGATCGTCAGCCTCGGCCGGCTCGGCGACATCTACGGGCGGGTGCGGATCTACAACCTCGGCTTCGTCATCTACACGGCCGCCTCGCTGATGCTGGCGATCGACTGGATGACCGGCACGAACGGCGCCCTCTTCCTGGTCGTCTTCCGCATCGTCCAGGGGATCGGCGGCGCCTGTCTGCTCGCCAACGCGGCGGCGATCATCACCGACGCCTTCCCCGCCAACCAGCGCGGCATGGCGCTCGGGATCAACAACATCGTCGGCGTCAGCGGCATGTTCGTCGGCCTCGTCCTCGGCGGCCTGCTGGCGCCGATCGACTGGCGGCTGGTGTTCCTGATCTCGGTCCCGGTCGGCCTCTTCGGCACGGTCTGGGCCTACCTGAAACTGAGGGAGCTCTCGACTCCCCATCCGGCCTCGATCGACTGGTGGGGGAACGTCACCTTCGGCCTCGGCCTGGTCCTGGCGATGGTCGCCGTCACCTATGGCATCCGTCCCTATGGCGGCGCGGCAACCGGCTGGGAGAGCCCACGCTGCCTGTTGCTGCTGGCGGGCGCGGCAGCCTCGTTGGCGGCCTTCATCGTGATCGAGCGGCGGGTCGAGGACCCGATGTTCCGGCTGCCGCTCTTCCGCATCCGCGCCTTCACCTTCGGCACGCTCTCGACCTTCCTCGCCGCGGTCGCCCGCGGCGGCCTGATGTTCATGTTGATCATCTGGCTGCAGGGCATCTGGCTGCCGCTGCACGGCTACGACTACACCGAAGCGCCGCTCCTGGCCGGCATCTACATGCTGCCGCTCACCTTGGGGATGCTGGTCGCCGGACCGACCTCCGGCTACCTCTCGGACCGCTTCGGCGCCCGCGGTTTCGCCACCGCGGGGATGCTCTGCGCCGCCGCCAGCTTCGCCGCCCTCACCTTCCTGCCGGTCGACTTCTCCTATCCCGTCTTCGCCGCGATCCTCGCCTTCAACGGGATCTCGATGGGGATGTTCGCCTCGCCGAACCGGGCCGCGGTGATGAACAGCCTGCCGGCGACCGACCGCGGCGCGGGCGGCGGCATGAACCAGACCTTCCAGAACTCGGCGCAGGTGATCTCGATGGGGATCTTCTTCACCCTGCTGATCATCGGCCTGTCGGCGAGCCTGCCGCACACGCTGGCGAGCGGCCTCGAAGCGCACGGTGTGTCCGCCGTCAAGGCCCATGAAGTGGGGCAGACGCCGCCGATCTCGGTCCTCTTCGCCGCCTTCCTCGGCTACAACCCGATCGAACACCTGCTCGGCGCGAGCACCCTGCACTCGCTGCCCCAGCACGCGCAGGCGGCGCTGACCGGCCACAGCTTCTTCCCGGAGCTGATCTCGCAGCCCTTCAGCAACGGCCTCGACACCGCCTTCGCCTTCGCGATCGTCGCCTGTCTGGTGGCCGCCGGCGCCTCGCTGATGCGCGGTGGCCGCTACACCCACACCGAGCCGGGCGAGGCGCAGGCGAAGGCGCCCGCCCCACCGATACGCGAACTGGAGGAGAGTCATGCGAGTTGATTGGCACGGGCAGTCGGCGTTCACGCTGACCGGAGAGTCGGCGACGGTCTTCGTCGATCCGTGGGGGGACATGTCGGCGGCGGCGAGCCGCGGGATCGAGTGGGGCTACCCGCCGATCGCGGCGCCGGGGGCGGTCGACCTGCTGATCGTCACCCACGAGCACATGGACCACAACGCGGTCGAGCTGATCGACGGCGAGCCGACGCTGGTCCGCTCGCTGGCCGGGACGCACGAGTCGCCGCTCGGGCCGGTCGTCGCGATCGCCTCCGAGCACGACGGCGTCGCCGGGACCGAACGCGGCCCGAACACGATCGTCGTCTTCGAGCTCGACGGCATCCGTATCGCGCACTTCGGCGACTTCGGACAGCCCGCGCTGCGGCCGGAGCAACGAGCCCACCTGGACGGGATCGACCTCCTCTTCCTGCCGGTCGGTGGTGGGCCGACGATCGACGGCGCGACCGCGGCCGGGATCGCGACCGACCTCGGCGCCCCCTGGGTGGTGCCGATGCACTACAAGACCGCGAAGATCAACTTCCTCGACACCGAGGAGTCCTTCGCCGCGGCGATGCCGGGCGCACAGCGGCTCGACTCGCCGTCGTTCGACACCGCGGAGCTGGAGCGGGGTGGCGAGCCGACCGCCGTGATCCCCGCGGCGCCTTAGGCGGTTCGGCGGCCGTCCGAGGTGCGTCCCGGGCGTCTCGTGGCGACCCCGGCAGGGTGTGGCCGCCACGAGACGCCCCGGACGTGAGGGGTCCGCAGGGAAGTTCACACGGAGGTATGGAAGGTGCCGAGGACGTCACAGGTCCTCATGCATCTCCCCTCAGGCACAGAGGTCCCTGCCACGACCGTGCACTTGACCACACCCTGGTGTGGTCAAGTGCACGGTCGTGAGCGGCCTGACGAGGAAGACGCACGAAACCGTGGACTTACCTGGCCCTTCGTGACAGATCACGGGCCTTCGTGGAGGAACACGCGCCTCTCTACCCGGGGCACGCCGATCCCCACGCCCTCTCCCCGAACCCCCGGCCGTCCCGGCCACGGCCACACCCTGCCGGGGTCGTGGCCGGGACGGCCGCGTCCCTTCCCCCTCGGGCGCCAGCTCCCCGAGACCGTGAGTCGACGTCTAGACCCCCGCCGCAGCTCGGGCGCTCGCCTGGGCGGCGCGCTCGAGCTCGTCGGAGAGGGGCTCCAGCTCCGGGCGCTTGCCGAGGCGGCGCTCCAGGGCGAGGGCGATCAGATGGTCGGCGAGCCAGGCGTTCTTCGGTAGCAGCGGGCCGTGCAGATAGGTGCCGATCATGTTGTCGCGCCAGACGCCCTCCGAGCCGTCGCCGCCATTGTTGCCGTGCCCGGCGACCACGCGGCCGAGCGGGCGGGCGCCGGGGCCGAGGTAGGTGCGGCCGCCGTGGTTCTCGAAGCCCGCCAGGACCCGCTTCTCGCCGCCCAGCTCGGTCTCGATCGCGACGTTGCCGATCAGCCGCGGGCCGTCCTCGCGCACCGTGCGCAGGTCGGCGAGGCCGAGCCCCGGCAGCGTTTCCTCGCCCAACTGGTAGCTCTCGCCGAGCAGCTGGTAGCCGCCGCAGACGGCGAGCAGGGCAGCCCCGTCGTCGACCGCCTCGGCGAGCGCCGCGCGCTTCGTCTCGACCATGTCGGCGGCGACGACGCGCTGGTCGCGGTCCTGGCCGCCGCCGATGTAGAAGAGGTCGTGTGCAGCGGGGTCGATCGATGCTCCGGGGCCCGCGCCGTCCCACCTGAACTCGATCCCCCGCCACTCGCAGCGCCGCTGCAGGAAGAGGATGTTGCCGCGGTCGGCGTAGATGTTCATCTGCTCGGGATAGAGGCTGAGGACGCGGAGCTCCATCACCCCTCCTTGCCGAGGACGACGACGGTCGAGCCGACGTGGTCGGCGGTCGGCTCGATCTGGAGGCGTTCGACCGGGACGAGGCCGACCTCGGCCGCCTCGGCCTCGAGCGCGGCGGCGGTCAGCGTGCGGATCGTGACCTCGTCGGGGAGGTCGGTCAGCTCGCCCGCCGGGGAGACCTTCTGGCGCAGGCGGCGGACGACGATCCGCTCCGGGCCGATCAGCGCCTCCAGCGGCAGGCTCGAGTAGACCCAGCCGTCGACCTCTCGGACGTCGGGGAGGAGCGGCTCGCCCTCCTCGGGCTCGGGCATGCCCTCGACCATCGCCGCGGCGAGCAGGCCGCCGGGAAGGAGCGCCCGCGCGACCGAGTCGAGGCAGGCGAGTCGCTCGGCGCGGTCGGCCAGCATCTGCAGCAGCTGCATCGGGGCGAGGGCGAGGGCCACCGGCTCGGGCGGCTCGAAGCCGCGCGCGTCGGCGAGGAGCGGGATGACCGGAAGGCCGACGGCGCGCTCGCGCTGGGCGTCGATCAGCTGGGGGTCGTTGTCGAGCCCGATCACCCGGTGGCCACGGCGGGCGAGGTGGATCGCGAGCCTGCCGGTGCCCGCCCCCAGCTCGAGGATCGGGTCGCCGCAGCGGTCGGCCAGCTCGTCCCAGACTTGGAGGTCGGCACCGTAGGCGCCGCACTCGACGTCGTGCCAGATCGCCGCCTCGGAGGTCGAGGCGCTCACCGCCAGAACTCCTTGGCCAGGCCGCGGTCGGCGAGTAGCTTGCGCAGCTCGAGCAGGGCGGTGTAGGTCGGGAGGGCGAAGAGGCGACCGGCGGAGGCGGCGACCGCGGCGTCCAGCGATGCCGCGATGTCGGGTTCGACCGCGATCCGCTCCTCCGGCCACCCCGCGTACTTCAGCCGCAGCGCCATCTCCGGCGCCCTGGTCCCGGCGCAGGTGACCCGCCGCACCGACCCCGCGAGCAGCTCGAAGTCCGCGTCCCAGACCCAGGAGACGTCGCGCCCGTCCGCGATCCGGTCGTTCAGCGCGATCCACAGGTCGATGCCACCCTCCTGGGCGAGGGTGCGGAGGACCTCGTTGGCGCCGGCCGGGTTCTTGATCAGGAGGATCGAGACGGAGGCGCCGGCGACCGGGACGGTCTCGACCCGGCCGAAGGCGGCGCGCATCTCGCGCAGCGCCGCGCTGATCCTCTCCGGTGCGATCCCGAGGCGCAGCGCCGCGGCGATCGCCGCGAGCGCGTTGTAGACGTTGTAGACGCCGGGGAGGGGGAGCTCGACCTCGATCTCGCCACCGGGCACCCGCACCGTCGCCGCCGAGCCCTCCATCCCGCGCAGCTCGATCCGCGTCGCGGCGACGTCGGGGCGGGGACGCTCGGCGCCGCAGTTCGGACACGAGTAGTGACCGAGGTGGCCGACGAAGGCGACCTCGTAGGCGTATGGGTGCCCGCAGCGGCGGCAGTGCTTGGCGTCGAAGGCGTGCTGCAACTCCGGCAGCGCCTGGGAGTGGTCCTCGATACCGAAGTAGAGGACGCCCTCGCGGGGGCGCTCGGTGTCCGGGTCGCGGCCGAGGTCGGCGATCAGCGGGTCGTCTGCGTTCAGCGCCAGGGCGCCGCCGGGGGGACGCGCAGCGATCGCCTTCGCCCACTCCTCGGCCAGCGCCTCCATCTCGCCGTAGCGGTCGAGCTGGTCGCGGAAGAGGTTGCCGAGGACGATCAGCCTCGGCCGGAGTTCCGCCGCGACGCGCGGCAGCCAGGCCTCGTCGACCTCGAAGAGCCCCTCCGAGCCGCGCTGCTCGAGCAGCGCCGTGGCGACGCCCCAGGTCATGTTCGACCCCGCCCGGTTGTGGACCGGCACGCGACCCTCGGCGGCGAGGATCGCGGCGATCATCCCGGCGGTGGTCGTCTTGCCGTTGGTGGCCGAGACGAGCGTCGCGCCGTCGGCGAGATCGGCGCCGAGCAGGCCGATCGCCCCCGGCTCCATCCGCAGCAGCACCCGTCCGGGCAGCGTCGTGCCGCCGCCGCGGCCGCTGCGCCGGCTCGCCGCGCCGATCGCCCGCGCCAGTGCCCGCTTGGCGCCGAAGAAGGGGCCGCCGCGCCGCCGCTCGGCCGCGCCCGCGCTCAAGCGGCGGGGGGCGGGACCAGCACCCGCAGGGCGCGGGGGATCACACGCAGGTCGGCCGGCAGGTCGGTCAGGTGCTCACCGTCGGCGTAGACCGCAAACGGGCGGGCGGCGCTGACGCTGAGCCGGGAGGCCCGCATCACGCGCACCTCGTCGTCGTTGACGTGGGTGCCCTTGAACACCTTCGGCAGGTTACCCAGGAAACGCAGCTTGCCCACCGTGCCGATCGTCACCACGTCGAACTCGCCGTCGTCGAGCTCCGCGTCGGGGGCGACGAACATGCCGCCGCCGTAGGCCTTGCTGTTGGCGACGATCACCGAGTAGCCCTCGAACCGGGTCCGTTCGTCGCCGATCGCGATCGTGAAGCGCGCCGACTTCCAGGTCGCCAGCGTCCGCAGCGCGGCGTAGGCGTAGACGAGGCTGCCGCGCAGGAGCCGCGTCTCGTTGGCGCGCCGGTTGGCCTCGGAGTCGAAGCCGAGGCTGGCGATGCCGAGGAAGCGCTTGCCGTTCGCCTCGCCGACGTCGATCGCGCGGCTGTTCCCCGCGAGGACCACCTCGATCGCCTTCTCCGGCTCGGTCGGGATGCCGAGCACCCGCGCCAGGTCGTTGCCGCGACCGCCGGGGAGGATGCCGAGCGGCGTCTCGGCGCCCGCCATCGCGCCGCCGATCGTCCCGATCAGACCGTCGCCGCTGAGCACCACCGGCAGCTCGTCGGCCTCGACCGCGGCCAGCGCTTCGGCGACGCCGTGCTCGAGGCTCTTGGTGCGGACGACGCGGAAGGGGACGCGGCGGGCGTCGAGCGCCGCCTCGACCCGGGGCAGGAGCTTCTGTCCCCGGCCACCGCCGGAGGAGGGGTTGACGAGCAGGGCCAGCGGTTGCATCGGCCCAGCCTAAGGCCGGTCGGCGGGCCGGCCGGGACCGGCGAGCCGCAGGACAGAGAAGCTGCCGTCACCGGCGGGCTCGGCGGCGATCGTCTCGAGGCCGCGACGACGCAGCCCGCGCGCGAGGCGCCACCCGCCGACCCCGCTCCCGCCCGCGGCGCCTCGGGTCACGGCGAGGATCAGATGGCCGCCTGGACGCAGTACCCGGGCGACCTCGGCCGGGGACGGGCGCCCGTCGATGGCCGCCACGAGGTCGAAGTTGTCGTCGGGATAAGGGATGCGACCCGGCCCGCCCTCCTTGAACGCGACCCGGCCCTCAGGGTCGAGCCCGATGCGCCTGCTCGCCGCCGCGACCGCGTCGGGATCGGCGTCGATACCGCGCACCCGGGCGCTGGGAAACTCGCGGGCGAGGAAGAGCGCTCCCTCGCCGTCCCCGCAGGCGATCTGCAGGACCCGCTCCGGGGAGCCGACGCGGAGCACCGCGGCGGCCAGCGGCGTCAGCGGTGGCGGGTTCGACATCGCCCGGGAATCGTAATTGCTCTACGATCCTGCACCGATGGGCGGGGAACAGTTCGACAGGCGCTGGATCATCCTGGGCGGATTCGCCGTGCTCGCAGGGGTGATCGTCGCCGTGATCCTGATCTCGCGCAGCGGCGGCGGTGACTCCGGGTCGACGAGCACCACCGCCAAGGGCAAGGCGGTCTGCCAGGAAGTCGAACAGCCGGCGCCGCGCGAAGAGAGCCTGCCGAAGCCGAAGCAGACGGTGAAGAAGGGCGAAAAGCTGACCGCGGTGGTCGAAACGAGCTGCGGCACCTTCGACATCGCGCTCGCCACCTCGGAAGCGCCGATCATCGCCAATTCCTTCGCCTACCTCGCCGAAGAAGGCTTCTACGACGAACTCACCTTCCACCGAATCGTGCCCGAATTCGTGATCCAGGGCGGCGATCCGACCGGCACCGGCAGCGGCGGGGCCGGCTACAGCGTCACCGAGAAGCCGCCCGCCAACCTCAAGTACACGAAGGGCACGGTCGCGATGGCGAAGGGCGGCACCGACCCGCCCGGCCGGGCCGGCAGCCAGTTCTTCGTCGTCACCGGCCCCGGCGGCGAATCGCTGCCGCCCGAATACGCCTTGGTCGGCAAGGTCAGCAGCGGCATGGACGTGGTCGAGGCGATCGGCGAACTCGGCGGCGCCGACGAAAAACCGACCCAGCCGGTCGTGATCGACAAGATGTCGATCGAACGCGGCTAGGTCACGCTCCGTAAGCTCTGGCAGTGGCCAAGCTCGACGTAGGGGACATCGCGCCGTCGTTCGAACTGCCCGGCACGGGTGGCAAGACCTACCGGCTCTCCGATTACCGCGGCGGCAAGCTGGTGATCGCCTTCTACCCCGGTGACTTCACCGCGGTCTGCACGAAACAGTTCTGCTCCTACCGCGACGAAGGCGAGCGACTCGACAAGATCGGCGCCGCGGTGATCGGGATCTCGCCGCAGGGGGTCGACTCGCACGAGCGCTTCACCGAGGAGAAGAAGCTGAACGTGCCGCTGCTGGCCGACGAGGACAAGGCGGTCGCCAAGGCCTACGGCATCGTCGCCGGGCCGCTGGTGCGGCGCGCGATCTTCGTCGTCGACGCGGAGGGGCGGATCGGCTACCGCAAGGTGACGCTGGCCGGGCTGACCTACGAGTCGGTCGCCAACCTCGAGCAGGCCGTCGCCGGAGTCGACTGATGCCGACGGCCGACCCCGCCGAGTTCGCGGTCGGCCCCGAGCCGGTCCTGCGCGGCAGCGCCGCGGGGGAGGGGACGCCGATCGTCCTCTGCCACGGGCTGACGGCGAGCCGCCGCTACGTCATCCACGGCTCCCGCGCGCTGGAGCGGGCCGGCCACCGGGTCGTCACCTACGACGCCCGCGGCCACGGCGAGTCCGATCCCGCCCCGGCCGGGCAGAGTTATGGATACCCGGCGCTGATCGGGGACCTCGAGAGGGTGGTCGAGGCCGAGATCGGCGCGGGGGAAAGGTTCGTGCTCGGCGGCCACTCGATGGGCGCCCACACCGCGGTCGGCTACGCGCTCGCGCACCCTGAGCGCCTCGGCGGCCTGGTCGTGATCGGCCCGACCTACACGGGGGAGATCTCTGCCGCGTCGCTCGCCTACTGGGACGGGCTGGCGGAGGCGCTCGAAGCGGGGGGGATCGACGGCTTCGTCGAGCGGCTGACCCGCGAAGGGTCGACGGCCGCGGCCTGGCGCGACTCGGTGGCGCGGATCACCCGCGAGCGGATGGGGTTGCACCGCGATCCCCGCGAGCTGGCGCGGGCGCTGCGCGAGACTCCCGCCTCACGGCCCTTCGGGTCGCTCGAGGAGCTCGGCGGGCTCGACGTCCCGGCGCTGGTCGTCGCCTCCCACGACGAGGCCGACCCCGGCCATCCCTACGCGGTCGCCGAGGCCTACGCCGCCGCCTTGCCCCGCGCCCGGCTGATCAGCGAGGATGAGGGCCGGTCTCCGTTGGCCTGGCAGGGCGGGCGCCTCTCGCGTGAGATCGCCTTATTCGCCCTTGAACCTGGCGTGGCACTATCGCCTGAGCATTGCTGATGAAATTCCCGAGTGAACGAATCCTGCGGATCGCGATCGCCTTCATCGGCGTGCTCGGCGTCTGCGTCGCCACCTACATCCTGATCTCGGACTCCACCTCCGGCGCGCCGGCCTGTCTGGCGGGCGGGACCGGCTGCGAGACGGTCGCCAAGAGCTCCTACTCGCACATCGCCGGGATCAACGTCGCCGTCTTCGGGATCATCGGCTGGATCCTGATCCTCGGCACCGTGTTCTTCGGCAACGATGCGGCGCGGCTGGCGGGATTCGCGATCACGCTCGGCGGCTTCGGCTTCAGCATCTACCTCACGTACCTGGAGATCTGGAAGATCGAAGCGATCTGCCAGTGGTGCGTGACCAACGCCATCCTGATGACGATCTGCTTCCTGCTCAACGTGACGCGGCTGCTCGGCTATGTCGGTACCGGCGACGGCGGCACGGTGGCGGGAGGAACGCCTCGACCGGTGGCCGAAGACGGCTGAGCGGCAGTCCGTCTACAGTCGCAGGTTCAGGACAGGCTCGATTTCGCACGTAAACGACACGGAGGACCGATGAGCGGACAGAAGGACAGGGAGCAGCGCCGGGAAGAACGCGTCGCGGCCGAAGCGCAAGCGGCGAGCGGGGATCGGCGCACGCGCCTGCTGCAGCTATCCGCCGGCGGGGTCTTCCTGGCGATCATCGTCGTCGTCGTCGTGATCATCGTCGCGAGCTCGGGCGGCAGCTCGGGCGGCGACGCCTCCGATGTCGCCCACGTCCAGGAAGTCGAAAAGATGCTGAGCGGCATCCCGCAGGAAAACCTCGTCCTCGGCAAATCGAGCGCGCCGACCACGCTGATCATGTATGGCGATCTCCAGTGCCCGATCTGCAAGGAGTACATCGAAGAAATCCTGCCCGAAATGATCGCCACCAAAGTCAAAGACGGCAAGCTCAAGCTGATCTACCGCGACTTCATCATCATCAGCGAAGAATCGATCCCGGCGGGCGAAGGCGCCTTGGCGGCCGGCGCGCAGGGACGAGGCTGGACCTACATCGAGCTCTTCTACCGCAACCAGGGCGAGGAGCGCTCGGGTTACGTGACCGAAGAATTCATCGAATCGATCGGCAAGGCCGCCGGCGTCCCGAACTTCAAGAAATTCAACGAAGAACGGACCAGCGGCAAGTACACCAAAGAGGTCGAAAAGACCACCGAACAGGCGAACAAATTCGGCTTCGAAGGCACGCCGTCCTTCGCCGTCGAAGGCCCGAACTCGAAGGGCCTCGAACTGCTCGGCACGCCCGAAACCCAGAGCGAACTGGAAGAAGCGGTCGAAAAGGCCGAATAGGCCGAGCCGGGTGGGGCTCGCCAGGCGCGTTCGCAGTTGGTTCCGGATAGCGGAACCGACTGCGAACGCATCCTGCCCCTCAAGTTGACATAACCATGATTATCGTGCGTTGGATCAGCCGGTGAGGACGGCCGTGCCGCGGATCAGCGGGCGGACGATCGGCAGCGCCTTCGGCATCCTGCCGTGCTCGACCGCCTCCACCGTGAAGGCGGAGGCGCGCAGGGTCGCCTCGGTGTCGCGGTTGCAGTAGCAGCCGTCGGCCATGAAGCGCCAGGGCTTCTCGAGGCGGTCCTGCCACAAGGCGTCATGGGGATCGTCGGAGCGGACGTGCTCGATGAAGAGCAGGCGGCCGCCGGGCTTCAGCACCCGGGCGAGCTCGGCGATCGCCGCGACCGGGTCGGGGATCGTGCAGAGGACCAGGGTCGCGACCGCGGTGTCGAAGCTGTCGTCGTCGAAGGGCAGGGACTGGGCCGAGGCTTCGACCAGTCGGCTCGGCGCCTTTGCCCTTTGTCGCCCTGTGGGCGACAAAGGTAAGTCGCGCGCGGCGAGGCGCGCACGTAACCGTGACGCCATGTGGGGATCAGGCTCGACGAAGGTCACGTCTTCGACGCCGCTTCCGTAGAGCCCGACGTTGACCCCGGTCCCGGCGCCGATCTCGACCACCCGGCCGCGGGCCTCGGCGAGGAGCGACGCCCGCATCTCTCCGAGACCGTTCTCCTCGGTCGCCTTCAGGGCGCGGTCGTAGAAATGGGCGAACGCCCGGCCCCAGGTCGCGTCGTAGAGCCGCCCCATCGCGCCGCCGCTACTTGACCGCGCGCTCGCCGCTGCTGTGCTGCACCCGCTCCTCGTAGGCGGCTCGCGCCCCGTGGTCCACTTCGGTCATCAGCTTGTCGGTGCCCATCGCCCGGCCGATCCACTCGGCCGCCGCCCGCGGCATCAGGTTGGCCATGCGGAGCAGCGCCCCGTTCGACTTCGGCACGTAGACGTCGAAACGCGGCACCTGCAGTGCCTCGACGATCGCCTCGGCGACGTCGGTGGCCTCGACCGGTTTCACCCATTTCTGGCCGACACCGCTGGTCAGCTCGGTGTTGACGACGGTCGGCATCACGCAGGAGATCTCGACGTTGCGGCCGCGCAGCTCCGCCCGCACCGCCTCGCTCAGCCCGACGACCGCGTGCTTGGTCGCCGAGTAGGTGGCGATCCCCGGCAGCCCGGCTTTGCCCGCCTGGGAGGCGATGTTGACGATGTGGCCGCTGTCGCGGGGGAGCATCCGCGCCATCGCCAGCTGGGTGCCGTGGATGACGCCGATCAGGTTGATCTCGATCTGGCGGCGGAACGACTCCTCCGACTCCTCCGCGAACGGCGTCGCGGGCATGATCCCGGCGTTGTTGACGACCACGTCGAGCGGGCCGAGCTCACGCTCTGCCTCGTCGAGGAAGGCCGCGAAGGAGTCGCGATCGGTGACGTCGAGGGCGATCGCCACGCTGCCGCCGCCGAGCCCGGCCGCCGTCTCCTCGGCGAGAGCCAGGTCGAGGTCGCCGATCGCGACCCGGGCGCCGCGCCGCGCCAGCGCCTCCGCCGTCGCCTTGCCGATCCCGCGCGCGCCGCCGGTGATCGCCACCACCTTCCCGTTCAGGGACCGCCGCTCCTTCGCCATGACTCCTCCTCCCCGGCTCAGCCTGCCGGTCTGTAGACGGTGACCACGGCGGCTCCGCCGAGGCCGATGTTGTGTTGTAGGGCGACCTGCGCACCTTCGACCTGTCGTCTACCCGCTTCGCCGCGCAGCTGCCAGGTCAGTTCCGAGCACTGGGCGAGCCCGGTAGCCCCGAGCGGGTGCCCCTTCGAGATCAGCCCGCCCGACGGGTTGACCACCACCTGACCGCCGAAGGTCGTCGCCTCCGCCTCGACCAGCTTGTGCGCCTCGCCCTCCGCGGCGAACCCGAGCGCTTCGTAGGTGATCAGCTCGTTGGCGCTGAAGCAGTCGTGCAGCTCGCAGACGTCGACCTCGTGCGGGGCCACCTCGGCTTCCTCATAGGCCGCCCGCGCCGCCGTCCGCGACATCTCCGAGCCGACGATCGTCATGCAGTCGGCGTCCGCGTCGAAGGTCGAGGTGAGGTCGGTCACCATCGACTGGCCGACGATCTCGACCGCCTTGCCCCAGAGGTCGTGCGAGTCGACATAACGCTCCGAGGCGACGATCGCGCAGGCGGCGCCGTCGGAGGTCGGCGAGCACTGCAGCTTGGTCAGCGGGTCGTGGATCATCTTCGCCGCCTTGATGTCCTCGAGGCTGTACTCGTCCTGGAACTGGGCGTAGGGGTTGTTGACCGAGTGCTTGTGGTTCTTCCAGCCGATCCAGGCGAAGTGGTCGGGGGTCGAGCCGTAGCGCTCCATGTGGTCGCGACCGGCGTTGCCGAACATCTGCGGCGCGGGCGGTGAGGCCTCCGGGTCGCGGATCTCGAACATCCGCATCGCGTGTCTGTCGAGCGCGTTGGTGCGGTCGGTGTACTTGACGCCGAGGCTGCCCGGCTCCATCTTCTCGAAGCCGACCGCGAGCGCGCAGTCGACGAGGCCGCCCTTCACCGCCTGGCGGGCGAGGAAGAGCGCCGAGGAGCCGGTCGAGCAGTTGTTGTTGACGTTGACGACCGGGATGCCGGTGAGGCCGAGCCCGTAGAGGGCGCGCTGGCCGTAGGTCGAGTCGCCGTAGCAGTAGCCCGCGTAGGCCTGCTCGACGTCCTCGTAGGGGATGCCGGCGTCGGCGAGTGCCTTCTCCCCCGCCTCGACCGCCCAGTCCGGGTAGTCGCCCTCCTTCGTCCCCGGCTTCTCGAACTTGGTCATCCCGACCCCGATCACGAACGTGCGGTTGCTCAACTCTCTGCTCCTCCCGGTGGCCGCCGCCCCACGGCGACCGATTTGGCTGGCCGGCCAGTAAGTTAGCGCGCCCGCCGCTGCTCCGGGTAGATGCGGAACGCGAGGTAGGCGATCGCGATCCCCACGGCGGTGCCGAGCAGGCGCTGGCCGGCGGCGTCGATCCGCGACTCGCCGAGGGTGTCGGTGAGCAGAACCACGTAGGTGGTGATCGCCGCGGTGAAGAGCGCGTACTGGACGGTGATCAGGCCGAAGGAGAGCGCCGCGGCGATGCTGAGCGAGATCACGATCCACGGCTCGGCGCCGTCGAAGCCGATCGCGAGGCCGGTGGCCAGGGCGAGGCCCACCACGGTGCCGATCGCGCGCAGCGCGAGCCGGCGGTCGGTCTCGTCGTGTTCGGGGCGCAGGACGAAGAGGATCGTCAGCGGGATCCAGTAGCCATGCTCGCGCATCCCGATCGCCCGATAGACGGCGACGCCGAACGCCAGTGCGGTGCCGTAGCGCAGCGCGTGGCGGGCCGCGAGCGAGTCGAGGGTGAGGTTGGAGCGCAGCCGTTCCTTGGTGCGCCCCCAGTCCCAGCCGCTCTTGCCATCCGCGGCGCGGTCGTAGACCAACCAGACACAGAGCGCCCAGGCAGCCTGGAGCAGACCGCCGATCGTCCCGTACGCAAAGGCCGGGAGCGCCGCGTGGGCCGGGAGCGAGAGATCCTGGGTGATCATCAGGGCGACCGCGACGCCGAATCCGGCGAAGGCGAGCCGCAGGGTGTCGGCGAAGCAGTAGCCCGACATCGCGCCGACCACGCCCATCGCCAGGACCGCGGCCGGCGCCCACTGGCCGCTGAGGACGCCGAGCGCCGCCCCCGCCCCGATCAACGGCGCGGTTGCCGCCTGCCAGAGGGTGCGCGGCCCGGCCGGCGCGTCGAGCGCGGTGAAGCCGCAGACGAGGGCGCTGGTGGCGATCGCCCCGTGGGAGGGCCAGCCGAACGAGAACTCGAAGATCAGGGCCAGGGCGACCGGGACGGCGACGAGGGCGCCCCTACGCAGCGCCGGGCCGGGCGCCGCCGGGCCGATCGAGAGGAGCGGGGAGGCGCGCAGCCGCCGCATCTCGCCCGAGGCGTCATAGAGCCGAGACGTGCTCCGGGCGGGCATCGAGCCCGAAGTATCCTTGCGGGTCGTGATCCTTGCCGACATCAGCAGCGATCCCGCCGCCGGGGTCGGGATCCTCGCGGCGCTCGCGGCGGGGATCGTCTCCTTCCTCTCCCCCTGCGTGCTGCCGCTCGTCCCCGGCTATCTCTCGGCGGTGACCGGGGTCTCGGCCGCCGACCTCGACGACGCCGACTGGCGCCGCGTCCTCCCCCCCGCCCTCACCTTCGTCGCCAGCTTCTCGGCGATCTTCATCCTGCTCGGGCTGACCGCCACCGGCCTCGGCTCCTTCCTCTCCTCGAACAAGCCGCTGCTGACCCAGATCTCTGGCTGGTTGATCATCGCGATGGGCGTGCTCTTCGTCGCCTCGCTCTTCGTCACCCGCCTCAACAAGGAGTGGCACGTCGACGCGCTGCTCTCGCGGGCGGGCAAGGGCGGCCCGATCGTCGCCGGCGCGGCCTTCGCGATCGCCTGGTCCCCCTGCATCGGGCCGACCCTCGGCGCGATCCTCTCCGCCGCCGCCGCGTCCGGCTCGGCGCCCCGCGGCGCCTTCCTGTTGGCGGTCTACTCGGCCGGGCTGGCGATCCCGTTCCTGGTCACCGCCCTCGCCTTCTCCCGGATGACCACCGCCTTCGCCGTGATCAAGCGTCACTACGCGGTGATCGTCGCGGTCGGCGGCCTGATCCTGATCGCGATGGGCCTCCTGATCGTGACCGGCGAATTCAAGCAACTGAACATCGAAGCCCAGAGCTGGGCTTCGAGCTTGGGCCTCGAACAGTAGGGCGCTGCCGTCGTCCGCATTTACCCCCATGGAGGAGGGGTAAATGCGGATGCTCAATCAATTCTGAGTTGCAGGGACGGCCGTCTCGAGCTCCTGACCGATCGCCTCGGTGACCTCGAGGCCGTCGTCTTCCATGTCGCGGGAGCAGACGATGCGGAAGCGGCCGGTGCCGATCTCCGCGTCGGGGACGACCGGGAGGCCGCGGATGTGGTCCCAGCCGAGCCGCTCGACCTCGAACGGATTCATCCTCACCTCGGCCGCCGGGAACGGGCAGTTGGCGTTGTGCTGGTCGATCGCCTTGGAGATCGCCTCGAGGTTCTTCGCCTCGGGAGAAGCCATCGTCACAGGATACGGACGCCGCGCCAACTGCCCTCCGCCGCCTCGATCGCGAAGCGGGCGAACCAGGATTCCGAGAACCAGCCGCCCTCGCGCTGAGCTTTGACCGCGCTCTGGTGGATGCCGGGCGCGTAGGCAAAGGCGGTCGCGGCGGCGGTGTCGCGCCAGAAGGAGAGCGTGCCGCTGTCGAGGCGTAGCGGGTCGCTGACGAAGCCGTCCGCCCAGAGTCGTCCGTCCGCCCCCTCCAGCGAGCGGACGACGGGGCGGTCGGCGAGGAAGAAGCGCGCCAACCTGGACGGGCGGGTGCGGGAGTGGGTGATGAGGACGACGGGGCCGGAACTCGGCTCGGAGCGCTCGCCGTCGAGCGGATCACGGCCCGCCCAGGTGCCGAAGCTCTGCACCGGGCGCAGGGTCAACGCGAGGCGCTCGCGCGCCCCGTCCCAGCGCGCCAGCGGCCCGGCGCGAAAGCGCGCGAGCGACGCCTCGTCCCGCCACATGGCGAGGTAGTAGGCGCGGGTCATCTGCGGCAACGCCAGCGGCATCGAACGCAGCCACATCGGCAGCAGCAGCTGGGCGAAGAGCGCGTCGCCGCGTCGCCCGGCCCGGCCCGCCGCCAATGCCTCCCGCTCCGCCACCCCGAGCGGGAACCGGGCGAGGTCGAGGGAGACGATCACCTAGCTCCCATCAAGGCGTTGATCCAGCCAGCTCTCGATGTCCGCAAGGGCGGCCGCCGCCATCGCGGTCGGGAACGAGAGGAAGCCGTGCGGGGACTCGGGGTAGACGCGCAGATCGACGTCGACGTCGGCGGCCGTGAGGCGCATCGCCATCGCCAGATTGTCCTCGAGGAGGAGGTCGGGGGTGCCGACGACGATCTGCGCCGGGGGCAGGCCGTGCAGGTCACCGAAGATCGGCGAGATGTCGGGGTCGGTGCGGTCTTCGCGGCCACCGAGGTAGAGCTCGCGGAAGGGCTCGTCGACGATCTTGCGGCCCGCCGGGGTCACGCCGCTGAGGTCGAAGGCGCCGTACTGGAGCGCCGCCCCGACGAAGGGGGCGACCAGACCCTTGTCGCGGAGCCGCAGCAGGGTCGTCATCGCGAGGTTGGCGCCCGCCGAGCCGCCGCCGATCGCCAGGCGCCCAGTCCCGAAGCGGGCCTCCGCCTCCCCCGCCAGCCACAAGGCCGCGGTCTCACAGTCGTCCGGCGCGGCGGGCCAGGGATGCTCCGGGGCGAGGCGGTAGTCGACGCCGACCACGGCGATCCCGAGGGAATCGGCGAGACGACGGTTGCGGAAGTCGCTGCGCGCCGCCGAGCTCATGTAGAAGCCGCCTCCGTGGATCTCCAGGTATACCCCGCGGGGTTCCGCGCCCCGCGGGCTCGTGATCCGCACCGGCACCTCCCGCCCGGCCGCCTCGGCGAGCACCTCCTCGGGCGGGGGTCCCTCCGGATCGGGCCGCCGACTGAGCCCGACGCGATGGGCTTTCAGCCCCTCCGGCGTACGCGGATCGGCCTCCATCGCCGGGTTCCCGGCCGCCGCCGCGGCGGCGGCGAACTCGCGCGCCTCCGCGACGAGGGCCGCCAACCGCGGGTCGGTCAGGTCATCGAGGCCGACCCTCATCTGCCTGCGGGCACTTCACTTTCGTTGCACTTCGGGCAGAGCTCGGAGGCGACGGTCGCCAGCATCTGCCTGAGCCCGCCGGCGTTTTCCTTGACCACGTAGAAGACGTCGTTGCGGACCTGCAGGTAGCCGACCGCGTCGCCTTCTTCGTCGATTTCGAAGTAGGCGCGGGTGCCGATCCCGTGCAGCCGGAAGCGGGTGGTGCCTGGAAGCTTCGGGAAGACAGTGAGCAGGTTGTGGCGCTTGCCGCCGGATTCGAACTCGATCCGCTTGTACACCGAGAGGATGTCGAAGCCGAAGTGTTCCGCCGGTTCGGGATCGGCTTCGGTCGGTTCCGCCGAGATGTACTGACAGGTGGTGAAGAAGGAGCTGTGGGGGACGTGTTCCTCTTCGACCGAGCCGAGGATGCCGGCCAGGCCGGGGATTTCTTTGACCGTCCCCGGGAAGTCGGCGACGGTCAGCAGACCTTCACAGCCCACGTTCGGCAGCATCTTCAGCGGCGGCGACTTGCCGGACCCGCCGAGCCGCGTCGGCTTCGCCGTCGCCCCTGCCGAGAAGAACGCGATGGCGCCGAGCGCCAGGACCAGCGTGGAGAAAGCCCAAACCTTGATGCGCACCGATGCCACCTTTCGACGCAGGTTTCTTTCCTTCCCCAGGCGCGCGCAAGCTAGCAGGCGCGGCGCGCCACGTCCATCGGGCCAGGTCGCCGACTCGACCCATCCCGCCGTGAGACGATGGCCGGGATGGAGGCGATGACCTTGGAGGAGTGGTGGGACTCGGGAGCCCGCCGGCGGCTCGCGCTCGGCGGGACGGAGCGCGAGATCTTCGTGCTGCAGGCCGGCGCCGGGCCCGCGGCGACGTTGCTGCACGGCTTCCCCAGCTCGTCCCACGACTGGGCGAAGGTGGCGCCGGCGCTCGGCCGCGGCCACACGATCCTCGCCCCCGACTTCCTCGGGTTCGGCGCCTCGGACAAGCCGCGCGAGCACACCTACTCGCTGATCGAGCAGGCCGACCTGATCGAGGCGGTGTGGGCGCTGGAAGGGGTCGAGGCGACCGCGATCGTCGCCCATGACTACGGCGTCTCGATCGCCCAGGAGCTGCTCGCGCGTCGCGCCGACGGCACCCTCGCGGTCGACATCACCGGGGTCGCCTTCCTGAACGGCGGGGTCTACCCGGACCTCCACCGTCCCGAGCCGACCCAGCTGGCGCTGCTCGACCCCGAGCAGGGCCCGGCGATCTCGGCGGCGGTCGACGAGACGATCTTCGCGATCGCCCTGGCGCCGACCTTCGCGCCCGCTTTCGACGCCGCCGCCGACTCCGCCGACATCTGGCGCTCGACCGCCCGTGAGGACGGCCAGCGGATCATGCACCTGCTGATCCGCTACATCACCGACCGACAGGAGCACGGCGACCGCTGGGTCGAGGCCCTGGAGACCTCCGGCCTGCCGACCGCCTTCGTCTGGGGCATGCTCGATCCCGTCTCCGGCGCCCACATGGCCGCCCGCGTCCGCGAGCGCCTGCCGTCCGCTCCCCTTCTCGCCCTCGAGGACGTCGGGCACTGGCCGCAGCTGGAAGCTCCCGAGCAGGTCGCCGCAGCCCTGCTCGACGCCCTCGTCTGACCCGGAGTTTCCGGGTGCGAACACCCGTTCGCTCCGCCGCGGCGCGCGCTAACGTCACGGCGTGTCGACCGCAGGCTGGAAGCGCACCGTGGCGCATCTCGACATGGATGCCTTCTACGCGTCTGTCGAGCTGCGGCGGCATCCTGAGCTGAAGGGGAAGCCAGTCGTCGTCTGCGGATCGGGGCCACGGGCGGTGGTGACGACGGCGAGCTACGAGGCGCGGAGGCTGGCCGGCATCCACTCGGCGATGCCGGCCGCGGTGGCGCGGCGGCGGCTGCCGGACGCGACCTACCTGCCGCCGGACTTCCCCGCCTATCGCGAGGCCTCGGTGGTGGTGATGGACGTGCTGCGCTCGAACGTCGAGATGGTCGAGGTGGTGGGGCTCGACGAGGCCTATCTCGACCTCACCGGGATCTTCTCGCCGAAGGCGACGATGCGGCGGGTCAAGGCCGAGATCCGCGAACTCACCGGGCTCACCTGCTCGGTCGGGATCTCCGAGAGCCGCATGCTGGCGAAGATGACCAGCGAGCTCGGCAAGCCGAACGGGCTCGTCGTCGTCTCCCGCGAGGACGCCCTGGCGCGGTTCGGCGCGGGGCCGCCCGGCGTCGTCCCCGGGATCGGGCCGAAGACGGTCGAACGTCTGGAGAAGCTAGGGGTGACCACCCTCGCGGCGCTCGGCGAGTGGGACCGCGGCGACCTCGAAGCGCGCTTCGGCCCGCGCTCCGGCGCCTGGCTCCACGCCCGCGGCAACCTCCGCGACGAGACGCCGATCAGCGTCAGCCGCGAGACCAAGTCGCAGTCGGTGGAGACGACCTTCGACGTCGACGTGGCCGAGCCGGCGGCGCTCGAGCGGACGCTCCACGAGCAGACCGAGGAGCTCTGCCGCCGCCTCCGCAGGAAGGACCTCGAGGGGCGCTCGATCGGGATCAAGGTGCGCCTCGACGACTGGACCAACGTCACCCGCTCGCAGTCGGTCGAGATCGCGACCAACGACCCCGAGGTCGTCTGGCCGATCGCGCTCGACCTGCTGCGGGCCTACGACCCGCCCCGCCCGGTGCGCCTGCTCGGCGTCCGCCTCGCCTCCTTCGAGGGCGAGGCGCACGAGGATGCCGCCGGGGAGGACGAGCCACAGCTCCGGCTCGCCCTCCCCGGTTGACGGGCTAGTGGTTGGCCATCACGTCGCCGACGCCCGGGAAGTCGAGCGCGTCCTTGGTCGCTTCGGTCAGGTCGTAGTCCCGACCGGCGACGTAGGGGCCGCGGTCGATCACCGGCACGGTGATCGAGTGCCGGCCATAGCGCAACTTCACCATCGTGCCGCAGGGCAGCGTCTTGTTGGCGACGCCGAGCGTCCCCGGCTCCAGGGTGCCGCCACAGGCGACGCCGTTGCCGTACAGCCCAGGCCCATAGTAGGAGGCGCCCGCCAGCCGGAAGCTGGTCAGGTGCCGGGCGGGGCTGTGGGAGCCACGCATGTGGGCGCCGTGGATGCCGTAGGCGGTGATGTCGTAGTTGCCGATCGCACCGGCATCCCACTTCACCCGGAAGGTGCCGTCGGCCTTGGTGCGAAGCGCGAGGACGCCATGGTCGGGGCCGCCGAAGACGACCTTGACCCGGTGGGAGCCGCCGGGGCGGACCTTGCCTCGCAGGGTCACGCGGCCACCGGTCAGGACGGAGTGTCCCGAGAGGTGCAGCGCGACGTGTGACTTGACCCGCTCGGGCGCCTGGTGGTGATGCCGGTGGTGCTGGTGGGCGACCGCCGGTGTCGCGCCGATCGACAGCGCCAGGGCGGCGCCGATCACGGGCAGGATGGATCGCATCGTGTTTCTCACTCGCTTTCTGCCTGCCTACGGGGTTAGCTGACGGGCTCGCGGACCGGCCCACGGCCGACGTCCGCTACGGGCGGCTTGGCGCCCGATTCGCCCCGATGCCGCGGTCAGGTGGGTGCCACGGCCTTGGTTCCCCCGCTCCCCGTCGCACGGAGGCGAGGGGACTCGGCAGATGGGTTCTTTCCTTTATGCGGGGAACACGCTAGGCCGGGGTCGGTCGCGCCCGTGTGCGCGGGCTCACACAGGTGTGGAATCGCACGAGATCATGCAGGGACCCGGCAAACCGCTCTGCAAAGCGGAGAAATCGCCCTCACATCGGCCGAGCGGCGTATGCGAAGATGATCGGCGTGGGTAACAAGGACAGGCTGTCCGGGCTCGACGCCTCCTTCCTCCACATGGAGCGGGAGGGCGCGCACATGCACGTCGCCTCGACGATCATCTTCGAGGGTCCGGCCCCCTCGCACGAGGAGTTCCGCGACCACATCGGCTCGCGCCTCCACCTGGTGCCGCGCTTCCGCCAGAAGCTGCGCTCGGTCCCCTTCGGCCAGGGCCGGCCGGTCTGGGTCGACGACCCGCACCTGAACCTCGATTACCACGTCCGCCAGACCGCCCTCCCCGCCCCCGGCTCCGACGAGCAGCTGCGCAACCTGGCGGCCCGGATCTTCTCCCAGCAGCTCGACCGCTCGAAGCCGCTCTGGGAGCTGTGGCTGGTCGAGGGGATGGCCGATGGCCGCTTCGCGGTGATCGGCAAGAGCCATCACGCGCTGGTCGACGGCGTCTCCGGCGTCGACATCACCACGGTCCTCTATGACCTCGACCGCGAACCGAAGGGCCCGACCCGCACACCTCCCCCCTGGATCGCCCGCCCCGAACCGACCGACGTCCAGCTGCTCGGCGACGCGCTGAAGGAACGGCTGACCAGCCCGGGCGAGATGGTCCGCGGCGTCCGCGCGGCGCTGCGCGGCCCGCGCCAGGTGGTGCACGGCGTGACCGCGACGACGAAGATGGTCGGCGCCGGGATGCGCGCCCCCTCGACCCCCTTCAACGTCGACATCGGCCCGCACCGGCGCTTCGCCATGACCCAGGCGCAGCTGGCCGACTTCAAGCGGGTCAAGGACGCCCACGGCGGCACCGTCAACGACGTCATCCTCTCGATCGTCGCCGGAGCGCTCGGCCGCTACCTGCGCGCCCGCGGGCACGACACCGAGGGGCTCGAGCTGCGGGCGATGGTGCCGGTCTCGATCCGCGAGGCCGAGGAGCACGGCGCACTCGGCAACCGGGTCTCGGCGATGATGGCGCCGCTGCCGGTCTGGTGCGAGGACCCGGTCGAGCGCCTCCATCTGGTCACCGGGCAGATGGGCGACCTGAAGGCCTCCGGCCAGGCGGTCGGTGCCGAAATCCTCACCCGCCTCACCGACTTCGCGCCGACCACGATCGTCTCCCAGGCCGCCCGCCTGCAGCCCGCCCAGCGCTTCTTCAACCTCGTCGTCACCAACGTGCCCGGCCCGCAGTTCCCTCTCTACGTGCTGGGACGGCAGATGGAGTCGATCTTCCCGATGGTGCCGCTGGCCCAGCGACAGGCGCTCTGCGTCGGGATCATGTCCTACAACGGCCAGGTCAACTTCGGCCTGATCGGCGACTACGACGCGATGGCCGACCTCGACAGCTTCGCGCTCGACCTCGAGGCGGCCACCGAAGAGGCGATCGCCACCGCGCCACCTGCGACCGCACCCCGCGCTCGTCTCAAGGCCGAGCCGGCGTCCGACCACGCCTAGCAACTGATCTCACGGCGGGCGGTTCGGGGCGCTAAGCGGCCGGTTGGCGGTTTGTGCGGCCGTCCGAGGTGCGTCCCGGGCGTCTCGTGGCGACCCCGGCAGGGTGTGGCCGCCACGAGACGC